>Ga0213879_10000007_pt1 | contig 196813 bp, 181 predicted proteins | sample VelepicoBEBS_R03_FD_161046 | JGI IMG/M metagenome (GOLD analysis project Ga0213879, IMG submission 161046) | Vellozia epidendroides bulk soil microbial communities from rupestrian grasslands, the National Park of Serra do Cipo, Brazil - BS_R03 | ecosystem: Environmental > Terrestrial > Soil >...
TTCTCGCCGTCGATCTGGTCGCTGCGCCCGGACTCGCTGCGCGCGAACGCCCCGTTGATGTAGAGCTTGTACATCTTCCGAACCGGGACGCGGCCGTTCGCCTTCATCGCTGAAGAGTTCCGGCGCGGGTCCGGGCTTCCTTGGCGAGAGGATACGTGCCGTTCTCACGCTGATAGCGCACGACGTGGAGCTGATCTGCGTCCGGCACGGCCGGACGGCGTGGAACGCTGACAAGAAGTTTCAAGGGCATACCGACGTTCCGCTGGACGACGAAGGCCGCGCGCAGGCGGCGGAGCTCGCCGCGCTGCTCGCGGACGAGCGCATCGACGCGGCCGCGTCGAGCGACTTGGCGCGCGCTGCGGAGACGGCGCGCATCGTGCTCGGTTCGCGCGCGGTCTCGCTGCGGCTTGATGCGGACTGGCGCGAGATGCAGTTCGGCGAGTGGGAAGGGCTCACGTGGGGGCAGATCGTCGCGGCGGACCCGCAGCTGAGCGCGACCGGCGCGACGTCGGTGAAGGACTATGTGCCGGGTGGCGGCGAGTCGTTCGCGGAACTGTGCGCGCGCGTGCGCCGTGCGGTCGAGCGCGTCGCCGAGGAGGCCGGTGAAAACGGCGTCGCGCTCGTCGCCACGCACGCCGGACCGCTGCACGCGCTGCTGAGCGTGTTGCTCGGCGACGACGCGCGCGAAGCTCTGCACGTGCGCTTTCTCGTTGCGTCGGTCACGCGTTTTCGGCGCGCGAACGGCGTATGGACGCTAGCGCGCTTGAACCAGACTGCGGCGGCACGTTCCCCTCGATAGCGGCGGCGAACAGCTCGGCGGTATCGACGAGCCGCGGGCCGGGACGGTTGACGAACGCGTTTCCGTCCATCGCGTACGCACGTCCCGTGCCGACCGCGCGCAACGTCCGAAATGCTTGCGCCGCAGCGGGCGGAAGGGCGGCGATCTCGTGGTGTGTGCGCGCGAGGCCGAACCCGCACGGCGCGACGATCACGACGTCGGGATCGGCGGCGGCGATCTCCTCCCAGCTCAGCACGCGGCTGTTGGCGCCGGGGTTCGCGAGCAGAGGTTCGCCGCCGGCGAGCTCGACGAGCTCGGGCGTCCAGTGACCGGCGCTCATCGGCGGCTCGGTCCACTCCAACACGAGGACGCGCTCGCGCTCGCGCAGTCTGCCCTCAGCGTGTCGAAGCGCGACGCGCGCTTGCAACGCGCCGACGCGCGCCCGCAACGAACCGATCAGCTCGCGCGCGCCGTCGTGCGCGCCGGTGAGCTCGCCGAGAAAACCGATCGTCGCGAACACGTCTTCGAGCGACGACGGTTCAAGGGAGACCACCCGCGGGTCGCCGCGCAGGCGCTTTGCGGCGCGGTCGACGATGTCGTACGAGACCGCGCACACCGCGCACAGCTCTTGCGTGACGATCAGATCGGGCTCGAGCGCGGCGAGCTTTGCGTCGTCGAGGCCGTAGAGCGACGAACCCTGGTGAACGCGCGCGCGCACGTGGCGGTCGATCCCGGCGGCGTCCAGCTCATGCGGCAGCAGCGACGAGGTGAGCGCCGGGCGGCTCTTCGCTTCGGCCGGAAAGTCGCACTCGTGGGTGACGCCGACCACCTGGTCGCCGGCGCCGATCCCGAACAGGATCTCCGTGGCCGACGGCAAGAGGCTCACGACGCGCATCGGCCGGAGCGTTCGGCGTGCGGGCCCGTGCTCCGCCGGCTCCGGCTGCTACAAAGGTCGGGATGAACGCGCGCCCTTCGACAGGCTCAGGGTGACACGAAGGGCGAATCTTCCCCGGTCACGCCCGTGCGAGGAGCAGTCCGCTGAACAAGATCAAGGTCAAGAATCCGGTCGTCGAGCTCGACGGCGACGAGATGACGCGCATCATCTGGCAGTTCATCAAGGACAAGCTTATCTTGCCGTATCTCGACGTCGACCTGAAGTACTACGACCTCGGAATCGAGCACCGCGACGCGACCGACGACCAGGTCACGCTCGACGCGGCCCGCGCGATCAAGCAGTACGGCGTCGGCGTGAAGTGTGCGACGATCACGCCCGACGAGGCGCGCGTCAAAGAGTTCAACCTCAAAGCGATGTACCGCTCGCCGAACGGAACGATCCGCAACGAGCTCGACGGGACGATCTTCCGCGAGCCGATCATCTGCCGCAACGTGCCGCGGCTCGTGCCGGCCTGGACGCAGCCGATCGTGATCGGCCGCCACGCCTTCGGCGACCAGTACCGCGCGACGGACTTCGTCGTCCCGGGCGCGGGGAAGCTCACCTTGTCGTTCACGCCGGCGGACGGCGGCGCGCCGATCGTGCGCGACGTCTTCGAGTTCAAGCACGGCGGCGTCGCGCTCTCGATGTACAACCTCGACGAGTCGATCCGCGGCTTCGCGCGCGCCAGCTTCAACTACGGGCTGATGCGCAACTACCCGGTTTACCTCTCGACGAAGAACACCATCCTCAAGGCCTACGACGGCCGTTTCAAGGATCTTTTCCAGCAGGTGTTCGACGAGGAGTTCAAGGCCGAGTTCGACCGCCGCGGGCTGACCTACGAGCACCGGCTGATCGACGACATGGTCGCGGCCGCGCTGAAGTGGTCGGGCGCGTTCGTATGGGCCTGCAAGAACTACGACGGCGACGTGCAGTCGGACACCGTCGCCCAAGGGTTCGGCTCGCTGGGGTTGATGACGTCGGTGCTGATGACCCCCGACGGCAAGACGATCGAAGCGGAAGCGGCGCACGGCACCGTGACGCGCCACTACCGTCAGCATCAAAAAGGCCAGGAGACCTCGACGAACCCGATCGCTTCGATCTTCGCCTGGACGCGTGGGCTCGCGCACCGCGGCAAGGTCGACGGCACACCGGACGTCACGCGCTTCGCCGAGACGCTCGAGCGCGTCTGCGTCGACACCGTGGAGTCCGGGAAGATGACGAAGGACTTGGCGATCTTGATCGGACCCGACCAGCCGTGGCTGACGACGAACCAGTTCCTGGACGCGCTCGACGCCGAGCTGCGCGCGCGGATGGAGGCCGCACCGACCCCCGCGGCGGTGTAGCGCGGTGATGAACAGCACGGACGAAACGCTGGCGATCCTGGTCGGCGGCGGGCCGGCGCCGGGGATCAACGGCGTCATCGCGTCGGCCACGATCGAGGCGCGCAATCACGGGCTGCGCGTGCTCGGAGTCTACGAGGGCTACCGGCATCTCGTCGCCGGCGACACCTCGCACGTGACGGAGCTCGAGATCGAAGACGTCTCGCGGATGCACTTCACCGGCGGCTCGATGCTGCGCACCTCGCGCACGAATCCCGCCGCCGACCCGGAAGCGCTGCGCAAGTGCATCCGTTCGCTCACGCTGCTCGGCGTGCGGTATCTGGTTGCGATCGGCGGCGACGACACGACCTACGGCGCCTCGCGCATCGCCGCCGAGACGAAGGGCCGGATCGGCGTCGCGACGGTCCCGAAGACGATCGACAACGATCTGCCGCTCCCCGACAACGCGCCGACGTTCGGCTTCGAAACCGCGCGCAGCGTCGGCTCGGCGATCGTCGAGAACCTGATGGAGGACGCGCGGACGGCCTCGCGCTGGTACCTCGCTGTCACGATGGGTCGCAAGTCGGGCGCGCTCGCGCTCGGCATCTGCAAGGCCGCGGGCGCGACGCTGGCGATCATCCCCGAGGAGTTCAAAGGCGAGCGGATCGCGCTCGACGACGTCGTCGACACGATCGTCGGCGCGATCGTCAAGCGGCTCTTGTCCGGCCACGACCACGGCGTCGCGGTCGTCGCCGAAGGAATCGCCGAGCGCATCGACCCCAAGGAGCTGGCCGCGGTCTCGACCGCGCAGCGCGACGCGTACGGTCACGTGCGGCTCGCCGACGTCCCGCTCGGGATGGTGTTGCGCGACGCCGTGCGCGCGCGCGTGAAAGAGATCGGGATCGACGCGACGATCGTCCCGAAGGACATCGGCTACGAGCTGCGCAGCGCCAAGCCGATCCCGTTCGACGCGGAGTACACCCGCACGCTCGGCTACGGCGCGGTGCGGTATCTCCTCGGCGGCGGAAGCGGCGCGCTGATCGCGCTCGCCGGCGGCCGCATCGTCCCCGTGACGCTGCAAGAGATGGTCGATCCGGAGACCGGCCGCGTCCGGGTGCGAATGGTCGACGTGACCACCGAGTCGTACGAGGTCGCGCGCAAGTACATGATCCGGCTGGAGAAGCCGGACCTCACCGAGCCCCGGCTCTCACGCCTCTCGGCCCAAACGAACCTCGACCCCGAAGCCTTCGAGGCGCATTTCCAACGCCTATTCGAAGACGGGGCAGCGTAACATACTTCAGCGCTTCGGCGCGGAGAACGAATCGAGGCGTTGCTCGAGCCTCGCGAGGCGGCGGTCGAAGATGTCCATGCGCTCGTTCAGCGTCGCGTCGGATCCGAGCGCGAGGTAGAAGGGATCGACCGAGAGCTGGTTGGCCAGCCGGAGGCCGACGACGAAGCTGGGGTTTTTTGTGTGGCCCAGTTCCAGCAGTCGAATCGTGCCTTCAGAGACGCCGACCGACGCTGCCAGCGCGGACACGGTAATGCCTTTTTCCTCACGGAGGCGGCGGAGACGGTTCGCGAACGACTCGCTCATGCGAAGACGTCACCCGAAATGCGAAACCGTCGTAGGGCCGTCCGGAGTATTTTAACGAAATGATGCCGCTCCGGCAGGAGGATACTAAACTCTAATCCGAAAATGTGTTCTCCGTACCAGGGAGCGCTGACGGAGAGGCGCACCGAGGCGGTGCGTGCGCGCGACAGCGCCCGCCCCGCGGGGTTTGCATTACGGATCGAGGCGCAGTTCGCCGACGAGCCGCGTAATTTCCTACGGGCGCATTCAGCGCGCCGCGTTCATCGTTGTCGACGGGAGACTTCAGATGACTATCGCGATCCGGTTCTCGCTAGCATTCAAGTTCGGGGGTCGCGCGCGGCGCAGTGCACATCGAACCACGCGGCGCGTACCGAGAAGGCGCGTGTGCCGCTGCGCCTAGACGCCGGTCGGGTACGTCTCGGGTGCTTCGCCGTCCGTGGGCATCGTCTCGGCGCGGTCGAGCGGCTCCAGCGCGCTGGTGCGGTCGAGGTGGACGACGACGTCGAACTGCTGCGGAAGGTCGGCGGTGAAGTAGTGGCTGGCGAGCTCGGTGTTCGGGCGATAGATCACGCCGATCGCGCGTTCGAGCCGCGCGCCGTCGAGCGCCGTGCGCACGCGCGGATCGCGCAACTCCAGCGCGAACGCCGGTCCAACCGAATGCAGCAGGCCTTCATATGACTCCGGCAGCGCTGGGTTCACGTTCATCGTGCGGTGCTGCTCGCCCCAGTCGTCGGCGGCCGTGACGGTGCCGTCGTAGGTGAACTGGCCGACGTTGCAGACCTCACCGCCGTAACGCTCGCGCGCGAGTTGGCCGAGGTTCACCTCGCCCTGACGCCCCATCCGCGTGGCGCGCGCGTCGCCGAGGTGCGAGTTATGTGCCCACACGACTATCTTGTCCGAACCGCGCGTGGTGCGCAGGTGCTCGCGCACGCGGTGCAGCGTCTCGTCCATGTGGCCGTCTCGCACGTTCCAGGAGCTGCGGTCCCAGGCGAACATCGTCCGGTAGTACGCCTCGGCGTCGGCGACGACGCGCGCGTTCGCCTCGGTGATGAACGCCTCGTCGGCCGCCGCGATGCCGTCGACCGCCGCATACGCACGCACGCGTTCGGCAATCGCGCGCATCGCGTCCTGCACGGCGGCGCGGCAGTTCGCGTTGTCGTGCAGCTCAGTCGCGTAGCCGTACCGCTGCGGGTCGTCGCCGAAGCGGTCGAAGCATGCATAGCGCTCGCGCACGGCGACCGCGTTCGGCGGGTCGACGCGCTCCAGGTAGCGCACGATCGCGTCCATCGACGAATGCAAGCTGTAGAGATCGAGGCCGAAGACGCCGGCGCGCCTCTCGGGCGGCCGCGCGAGGTTGCGCGCGCGCAGGCGCTCGACGAAATCACGCGCGACCGTGTTGCGCCACATCCAGGTCGGAAAGCGCCGGAACCCGGCGAGGGCGTCGTCGACGGCACCGTCTCGCGCGCCGGTGACGTAGCGGTGGAGCTCGGCCGCGTCCGGGAGATCGCCTTCGATTGCGACGCCCGCGAAGCCGCGCTCGGCGATCAGCCGTTCGGTGAGCGTCGCGCGCAAAGCGTAGAACTCGTGCGTGCCGTGCGTCGCTTCGCCGACGAGCACGACCTTCGCGTCGCCGACCAGCTCGAAGAGCGCTTCGACCGGCTGCGCTGCCGCGCGCAGCGCGCCCGCATCCCGGTTCACGTCCTCCTCGTTCCCGCCCGCGGCGCGAGGAACCCGGGGACACGCGGACCAACCCCAGCGCGATGACGGCCGACGCCTCGCCGAACGGGCAACCCGTCCGAAAAGCGCTCGACGGGATCAAGGTCCTGGACATGACGCACGTCCAGGCGGGGCCGTCGTGTACGCAGATCCTGGCCTGGCTGGGCGCCGACGTGATCAAGGTCGAACTCCCGGGGCGCGGCGACATCACGCGCGGGCAGCTGCGCGATCTTCCCGGCGTCGACAGCCTGTACTTCACGATGCTGAACTGCAACAAGCGCAGCATCACGCTCAACACGAAATCCGCCGACGGCAAGGCGATCTTCACCAAGCTGATCGGGCACTGCGACGTGCTGATCGAGAACTTCGGCCCCGGCGTCCTCGACCGGCAGGGGTTCAGCTGGGAGCAGATCAGCGAGATCAACCCGCGCCTGATCTACGCGTCGATCAAAGGCTTCGGCCCCGGGGAGTACGAGGATCTCAAAGCGTACGAGCCGATTGCGCAAGGGATGGGCGGCGGAATGAGCACCACCGGGTTCGAGAGCGGCCCGCCGACCGTGCTCGGCCCGCAGATCGGCGACTCGGGGAGCGGGATCCACATGGTCGCCGCGATTCTGGCGGCGCTCTACCAGCGCACGCACAGCGGCCGCGGCCAGCGCGTCACGGTGGCGATGCAGGACGCGGTGCTGAACCTGATCCGGGTGAAGATGCGCGATCACCAGCGGCTTCAGCGCGGACCGCTGCCGGAATACCCGAACAAGGAGTTCGCCGACTTCGTCCCGCGCTCGGGAAACGCGTCCGGCGGCGGACATCCCGGCGTCGCGCTGCGCTGCTTCCCGGGCGGGCCGAACGACTACGTCTACATCATCGTTCAGCCGCAAATTTGGGCGCCGCTCGCGAAGCTCATCGGCCGCCCGCAGCTCGCCGAGGATCCGGCGTACGCGACGCCCGAGGCGCGCGTCTCGCATCTCGAGGACGTGTGGAGCGCGATCGAAAGCTTCACGCACCGTTTCACCAAGTTCGAGGTGCTCGAGCAGCTCAAGGCGATCGACGTGCCGTGCGGGCCGATCCTGAGCACCAAGGATCTCTTCGAGGACGAGTCGCTGCGCGCGCGCGGGATGATCGCCGATGTGGAGCATCCCGAACGCGGGAAGTTCGCGACCGTCGGCTGTCCGCTGGTGCTCTCCGACACGCCGGTGGAGATCACGAGCTCGCCGCTGCTCGGCGAGCACAACGAAGAGATCCTGCGCGAGATCGGTTGGACCGGCGCGGACGCCGCCCAGCTGCGTGCGGCGGGCGTTCTGTAGCGTGCGGTTCTGCGTCGTCGGCGCCGGCGCGATCGGCGCGTACGTCGGCGCCGCGCTCGCCCGCGGTGGCGCGGACGTCACGCTCATCGCGCGCGGTCCGCATCTGGCGGCGATGCGCGAGCGCGGCGGCGTCGACGTGCGTTCGGAGCGCGGCGACTTCAGCGCGCAGGTCGCGGCGAGCGACGACATGGCGTCGGTCGGACCGGTCGACTGCGTCGTCATCGCGCTCAAGGCGCACCAGATCGCGCCGCTGCTGCCGCAGATTCGAACGCTGCTCGGCCCGCGCACGGACGTGATCGGGATGCAGAACGGGATCCCGTGGTGGTATTTTCAGCGGCTCGACGGCCCGCATGAGGGGCTCGTGCTGCAGAGCGTCGACCCCGGCGGCAAGCTCGCAGCGGCGTTCGACCCCGACCGCGTGATCGGCTGCGTGATCTACTCCTCGACCGAGATCCAGTCGCCGGGCGTGATCCGGCACGTCGAGGGAACGCGCTATTCGCTCGGGCGCCCCGACGGCCGCGTCGATGCCGCGCTGGAGCACGTCGCCGCGGCGTTCGTCGCGGGCGGCCTCAAAGCGCCGGTCGAGCCGAACCTGCGCCAGGAGATTTGGCTGAAGCTGCTCGGCAACGCATCGATCAACCCCATCTCCGCGCTGACGCGGGACACGATCGCCGGCATGCTGCGCGACCCGGAGGTCGAGGCGCTCATCCGCGAGATCATGGAAGAAGTCTGGGCGCTCGCCGCGGCGCTCGGGGTGAACATCCCGGTCTCGATCGACAAGCGCATCGACGGCGCCCGCCGCGTCGGCGAGCACAAGACCTCGATGCTCCAAGACGTGGAGCTGGGCCGCCGGCTCGAGCTCGACGTGCTCCTCGGCGCCGTCGTCGAGCTCGGCGGCGTCCTGAACGTCCCGGTTCCGGCCTCGCGCCACGTCTACGCGCTGACGAGGCTGCTGGACGCGACGCTGAGCGCGCAGCGCGAACGCGCCGCGAGCGCGCTTACTTCAGCGACGCGGTGACGTCGACGCTGCCGATCGTGATGGTGAAGAACTCCAGCAGCTTGAAGACGAGCTTGCACGAGATCGCCGTCGCGGTCTGAGCGCTCGCGCCGGCCGGGAGCACGGCGAAATCGTCGACCTCGGCGCGAATCGTGCCGTTGAACTTCCCGCTGTGGACGGGAAACTCGAGCGACCGGCCGTTGCCGAGCTGCAGCGTTTGCTGCGGCACGTCGGGCGCGTTGATCTGCGCGGAGAACGCCTGCTGCGGATCGGTCAGCGTATTGTCGCGCAGAATCTGCACGTGGATGACGCCGGCGACGGAATGACCCGGGCCGACTGGTACGAGAGCCATGCGGCCGTGTTAGCCGCGCGGTGCGGCGTTCCCCTCAGTCGTACGCCCGGCGGAAGGTCGCGTACATGAACGGATAGTCGTAGTAGAACCAGTTGCGGAACGAGCGGCGGATCAGCGTGCTCGCGGTCACCGGCGAGGCGCCCTTCATCACGTAGTGCATGCCGTCGAAGAAGTCGGCCGAGTACTGCGGGTAGGACGCCATCGGGTGGAAGCCCTCGAACGGGGCGAACGGGGTCGCCGTCCATTCCCAGCCGTTGCCGACCAGATCGTGAACGCCAAACGCGCTCGCGCCCTGCGGCGACGAGCCGACCGGTTCGGGATCGAAACGCCGCCAGCCGAAGTTGCCGTGGCGCTCGGGATCGGGCACAGCGTCGCCCCACGGCTGCGCGCGCTCGTCGCCGTCCGGCGTTCCGTAGGCGGCGCGGTGGTACTCCGCTTCGGTCATCAGCCGCGCGCCGCACCACGCGGCGAACGCCGTCGCCTGCTCCTGCGTGCACCACACCGGCCACGACTTCGGCAGCGGCAGATCTTCGAAGCAGCCGCGCAGCAGCAGCTGGCCGTCGCGCTCGAACCAGTTCGGCGGCAGCGGGCCGCCGTCGCGCACGAACTCCAGGTACTCGCCGTTGGTCACGTCGTACGCGTCGACGTCGAAGGCGCCGACGTCGACCGCGTGCTCGTCGAACTCGTTGTCCCAGCCGAACGGGATCGCGCCGCGGCGCGCGCCGAGCGTTGCGCGGCCGGCCGGAATCTCGATCGGATCGCGCCGCGGCGGCGCGACGTCGCGGTGCTCGAAGCGTGGGCCGCGCTGCTTCTCGCGCGCGAGCCGGTGAACGATGTACGTGAACGTCTCGTGGTGCATCTCTTCGTGCTCGAGGACGTTCCACGCCGCTTCGGCGTGCACGAGGTTCGGCACCGCGGGATCATCGAGCTGCGCGTTCGCGAACGCCTCGAAGATCGCGGCGTCGCACGCATCGGTGAACCGGCGCACCGTCGCGCGGTCCGGCCAAGCTGTGCGCTTGTGTTGCGCCGCCGCGCTCGCGTCGCGCGGATCGATGCCGCGGTTGAACAACTTCTCGAAGTCGGGATCGACCGACGGCCGTTTGAGCGCGTCGCGCACCAGGGTGATGAACGCGAATCCCGGGATGTGCCCGTCGTAGAACACGAACGGGTGCCGCAGCGGGAGCGGCGCTTCCTCGTACGCCTCCGGCGCGATCAACGCGAAGAGCCCGGCCGTGCGGCGGCGGTTGGCGCGGTACCGCGCCGCCATCGCCTCCCGGTCGAGGCGGGCGGGAGCGAGCGTGTCCACGCCCGCGGTTTTACCCGACCGGCGCCGGATTCCCGCGCCGCAGCAGGAAGGCTTCCACCTCGTCGGCCGGCATCGGCCGGCCGTAGAGGAAGCCTTGCACGCGGTCGCACTGTCCCTGGCGGAGGAAGGCGAGCTGCTCGGCGGTCTCGACGCCCTCGGCGCAGACTTCCAAACCCAGGCTGTGCGCCATCCCGATCACGGTGCGCACGATCGTCGCATCGTCGGGCTCGACGAGCAGATCGCGCACGAACGACTTGTCGATCTTCAGCGAGTCGAGCTTGAAGCGGCGCAGGTAGCCGAGCGAAGAGTACCCGGTCCCGAAGTCGTCGACCGCGAGCCGCACGCCGGCGCTGCCCAGCTCCTCGAGGACTTGGCTTGAGAGCGCGGCGTCGCTCATCGCGACCGACTCGGTGATCTCGATCTCGAGATGGTCCGGGCGCAGCCCCGTGCGCGCGAGCATGGTGCGGATCTTCGAAGCGAGCGCGGTGCGGTGGAACTGCCGCGCCGAGAGGTTCACCGCGACGCGCAAGTCCGGGTAGATCGACTGCCACTCGCGGATCTGCCGTGTCGCAGTCTCCAGCACCCAGTCGCCGAGCGCGACGATCAAGCCGCTCATCTCGGCGCTCGGAATGAACTGGTCGGGAGCGATCAGCCCCAGGCGCGGGTGCTGCCAGCGAACCAGCGCTTCGAGCGAGCACAGCCGCTCGTGTTCCAGCTCGAACTGCGGCTGGTAGTGCAGGACGAACTCGTTGCGCTCGAGCGCCTTGCGCAGCGACTTCTCCTGAGAGAGGCGCGTGCGCAGCGACGCGCCGAGCGCCGGCGTGAAGAACTGGTGCGTGTTGCGGCCGCGCTCCTTCGCGCGGTACATCGCCACGTCGGCGTGCTTGATCAGCGTGTCGGCGTCCTCGCCGTCGCTCGGATACACCGCGATCCCGATCGAGGTGGTGACGAACTGCTCGTAGCCGTCGATGAAGAGCGGCTGCTCGATCGCGGCGATGATGCGCTGCGAGAGCGCGTCGAGCCGGCCCGCGGTCGGATCGTTGCCGACCAGCACGATGAACTCGTCGCCGCCCATTCGGGCGACGAGCCCGTCCGCGCCGACGATCCCGCTCACGCGGTCGCCGATCACGCGCAGCATCCGGTCGCCGAGCGCGTGCCCCAGCGTGTCGTTGATGTCCTTGAAGCGGTCGAGGTCGAGGAACATCACCGCGACGCGCGTCCCCGCTTCGCCGGCCAGCGCCAGCTCGTCGCGCAGGCGCTCGGTGAACCAGGCGCGGTTCGGCAAGGCCGTGAGCTGGTCGTTGTACGCCAAGTGCTTGAGCCGCGCGCGCGAGCGCCCGCGCTCGATCGCGGAGCCGACCAGCGCGCCCATCAGCTGCACCAAGTCGCGGTCGCTTTCTTTGAACGCTTCCGGGCGCGGCGCCGGTGCGGCGAACGAGAGCGTCCCGTAGAGCGAGCCGGCGACTTCGATCGCGGTGCCGACGTACGCGAGCGGCGCCGACTCGCCGAACTCCGGCTCGGCCAGATACGGCAAGCCGTTCAGATCTTCGATCGCGAGCGCGCCGTCGGTGGCGAGCGCGAGGCGCGCCAGCCGGCGCGGGATCGGCTCGCCGACCGTCGCGACGCTGCGGTCCGCTTCGGCGTCGTAGAGCGAGCCGGCGCTCATCCCGAGCAGCCGGCATCCGGCGTCGATTGTCGAGGCGATGAGGTTCTCCGCGGTCGCGTTCGCCGACGCGGCGACGAGGTACAGCTCGCGCAAGCGGCTGCTTTGCGCCAGCACCTCGCCCTCGGCGCGGTGGATCGCGGTCATGTCGCGCGCCAGCAGGTGCACGCCGGCGATCGCGCCGCGGAAGACGATCGGGATCAGCGTCGCGAGCACGGGGAACGTCGTTCCGTCGCCGCGCTGCGCCGTCGCTTCGAACGTGATCGCGTTGCCGTGCGCGGCTTGGCGGAACGCTTCGAGCGCCGCGCGGACGTCGGCGGGGACCAGCAGCTCGGTCGCGTGCCGGCCGACGAGCTCTTCGGCCGCGTAGCCGTGGTTGCGCGCCGCGGCCGCGTTGGCGCGCGTGATCTCACCGCTGAGAGAGAGGGCGAGCATCGCGTCCGGGCTGTAGTCGAACAGCGAGCGAAAGCGTTCCTCGCTCGCCTCGAGCGACGCCGTCGCTTCGACGAACGCGCTCATGTCTTTCAACGTCGCGACCGCGCCGGCGACGCGGAAGCCGACGCGCATCGGCGCGATCGACGCGGTGACCGGGAACGTCGTGCCGTCGAAGCGGCGCATCCGCAGCGAGTCGGCGACGGTCTCGCCGAGCACGACCCGGCCGAACGAGGAGCGCCCGATCCACGCGCTCTCCTCGGCGACCATCTCGTAATACGCGCGCCCGACCAGCGAGGACGACGGTGCGCCGAACATCCGCTGCGCCGCGGCGTTCGCGTGCGTGATCGTTCCGGACGGATCGAGCAGCAGCATCCCGTCGGCGGCGCAGGTGAAGACCGAGCGGAAGCGCTGCTCGTTCTCGGCCGCGGCGGCGCGGATGCGCACCTGATCGGTCACGTCGTCGACCTGCGAGACGATCTGGTGCGAGCCGTCGATCGGAAGCACCGAGTTGAACCAGCGGCAGTGGATGACGCGCCCGTCTTTGGTGAGGTTGCGGTTCTCCGAGACGTTCGTCGTCACCGCGCCCTCTCGCAGCGCGCGCTTGATCTCGTCGACCGCCGGCACGTCGGCGGCGTAGATCAGACCGAGCTCTTCGGCCGTTCGCCCGCGCACCTCGTCGAAGGTCCAGCCGAAGATCGCGCTCGCGCGCGCGGACCATTCGACGATGCGCAGCTCGTGATCGCAGCGCACGAACCCCAGCCGGGTGTTGTCGGTGTACGCCTGCAGCATGCGGTTCGCGAACGCGAGCTCGCGGTGCGCCCAGCCGGTGTCGGTCGGCCAGTCGCCGTCGCGCTCGCGGTGCAGCGTCAACGCCACCGCTTCGTCGCCGCTCAGGCGATGCGTCATCACGGTGAAGGGCTCGTCGCCGCCGAACGGCCGCAGATCGTTGGCGAAGACGTTCCGCTCGTCGAACGCGCGCGCGACGAGCTGCTCGAGGACGTCGGCGGCTTTCGGCGAGACCGCGCGCAGCCGCCGGCCCGCTAGCGCGGCCGGGGTGCTGTCGAAAAGTGCCGCCGCCGGCGCGTTTACCGCGACGAGCTGCAGGCTGCGGTCGAACGCGAGGAGCGCGTCGTGCCACCCGTCAGCGAAGCGTTGCCAGAGGTCCACCGTGACCGGTGGTTCGACCGACCGCGGACAGTTCCGAGGAGAGCGAGCGAGCGATTTGGCTCGAACTGCCTAGCCGCTGAGGTACGGTTTCAAGCCGGCGACCCCGCCTTCGCGCCCGAACCCCGACTCGCGGTACCCGCCGAAGGGTGAGCTCGGATCGAACTGGTTGAAGGTCGAGCACCACACGACGCCGGCCTGCAGGCGCTGCGCGACGTACATCGACTTTGCGCCTTTGTCGGTCCAGACGCCGGCCGAGAGCCCGTAGGGCGTGTTGTTCGCCTTCTCGATAGCCTCGTCGGCGGTGCGGAACGTCATGATCGAGAGCACCGGGCCGAAGCTCTCCTCGCGCGCGATGCGGTGCGACTGCGCCACGCCGGTGAAGAACGAGGCGCGGTGCCAGTAGCCGCGTTCCGGCACCTCGCACGACTGCTGGTGAAAGACCGCGCCTTCGGCGATCCCGCTCTGCACCAGCTCGCAGATCTTCGCGTGCTGCGCGGCGGAGTTGATCGCGCCGATGTCGGTGTTCTTGTCGAGCGGATCACCGAGCTTGAGCGTCTCGATCCGCGCTTTGAGCTTGTCGACGACCTCGTCGTGCACGGACTCTTGCACCAGCAGCCGCGAGCCGGCGCAGCAGACGTGGCCTTGATTGAAGTAGATTCCGCTGACCACGCCTTCGATCGCCTGGTCGAGCGGCGCGTCGGCGAAGACGACGTTCGCCGCCTTTCCGCCCAGCTCGAGCGTGACGCGCTTGCGCGTACCGGCGATGGTCCGCTGAATGATCTTGCCGACCTCGGTCGAGCCGGTGAACGCGATCTTGTCGACGTCGGGGTGCGCGACCAGCGCGGCGCCGGTGCGGCCGTCGCCGGTGACGACGTTCACGACGCCGGGCGGCAGATCGGCCTCTTCGCAGATTGCCGCGAGGAGCAGCGCGGTCAGCGGCGTCGTCTCGGCCGGCTTGAGCACGATCGTGTTGCCGCAGGCGAGCGCCGGCGCGATCTTCCACGCCGCCATGAGCAGCGGAAAGTTCCACGGGATGATCGAGCCGACCACGCCAACCGGCGCCGGATCGGTGACGCCGTGCAGCGCGTAGCGCAGCTTGTCGGCCCAGCCCGCGTAGTAGAAGAAGTGCGCCGCCGCCTGCACGACGTCGAAGTCGCGCGACTCCTTGATCGGCTTCCCGCCGTCTTTCGTCTCGAGGACCGCCAGCTCGCGCGAGCGCTCGGTGATCGCGCGCGCGATCCGGTAGATGTACTTCGCGCGGTCCGCGGGCCGCATCGGGCGCCAGTGCTTCTCGTACGCCTTGCGCGCCGCCGCGACGGCGCGGTCGACGTCCTCGGCAGTGCCGGCGGCGACGTGGGTGAGTTCTTCCTCGGTCGCCGGGTTGATCGTCGCGAAGGTCTCGCCACGGGGCGACGCCAGCCACTTTCCGCCGATGAAGTGGTCGTACTTCGGCGCGATCCGGACCGGCGTGGTCTCGATGGACGGAGCGTACGCGAGAGCCATCCGCAAGGGTTTCGCTTCGGCTGCCGCGCTCCCCGGCCATCGACGCACGCCGAGGCTGGGGCGCATCCGTCCCAGCCTTCGAGGTGACGCCGGAGTCCTCCGAATCCCCGCTCCGTGCGGACCACCGAATGGGCCCGATCGGTGGTCCCGTCCCCGTCTTCGGATCAAACCAAAACAGGGGGAGCGAGGGACCCTCGGGTCAGGTTTGAGCCTGCTCAGGGTCTGCGGGCCGCGACCAGCGTGCCGGCAGCGTAGCACCTTCGCCGGCCGGCGGCAAGCGGTCTCGGCGGAGCTCGCGCAACCTTCGTTCGACGTAGCTGCGGGCGGCGGCGAACTCTGGCTCGCATGCCGCCGCCGCGTCGCCGTCGCGCCATGTGAGGAGTACGCGGGTCTCCGTATCGTGCGGCCAACTCGCCGGCGCCGGGTCGGCCCCGCTTCGCACGGCGGTGAGGACGTCGCACAGCAGCGCCTCGCAAAGCAGCACCCGCCACAGCACCGGAGAGCGCTCCGGTGAGAAGCGAGCAAACACCTCGCGCGACCACTTCAGCGCATCGACCAGCTGCACGTTACCGTTCGCGAGGCGCTGCTCGAACGCGCCTCGGGACGCGATTCCCTTCGGGCCGATCATCTGCTTCGCGAAGATTTCCGCGGGAAGGTATTGCGCGGGCTCGCCGGCAGCGCGACGCCGGTACGCCGGAAACGGCGGGACGACCTTGGACAGCGCTTCATCGTCGTCGAACAGCTCGTTCAGCAGCTCGACGATCGGCCAAATGTGGGCGACCGTTTCGTCCTGCGCCATCGCACTTTCGGCCCGGTCCTCGTACAGCTCGCAGAGCCGCAACGCCACCGCTTTCGGCGCGTGGATATCGTACGCGAGCGCGAACAGGTCGCGCAGCCGAGCGGACGCGAGGGATGGGATCCCGCTGCGACTGTCGGATGCGAGCTGCCCAATCCGCTGCTTCGCGAACCGTAGCTGCTGCTCGAGCTGTCGCGAGGCATCGCGGATCTGACGTGCAGGAATGTTCTTGTAGTCTTCGGCGTACAGCGTTCCCTGAAGCTTGATCCCTTCCAGCCGGCGGCTCGAGCGGTCGGCGTACAGTTGGGTCACCAGCGCGGTGACGGAAGCGATCAGGCCACCGATCACGACCGACGCGATCGCGAGCCACCACGGTCCCGGATCGTTCGCCACGATCAGTCCTTGGCGATGTAGTCGAGCGAGCCGTAGCGTCCTGTCGCGAGCTTGCCGCGCTGCAGGAGCAGGTCGTCGAGCAGCGCGCTTGCGCCGATGCGGAACAGGTCCGGCGTCAGCCAATCGCCGCCGAGAGTTTCGTCGATCAGCACGAGGTATGCGATCGCAGTCTTCGTGTTGCGCACGCCGCCAGCGACTTTCAGGCCCCGGCGCGCGCCGGTGCGGTGGAAGAAGTCGCGCAGCGCTTCCGCCATCACCAGCGCGCTCGGGAGCGTCGCCGACGTGCCGATCTTGCCGGTTGACGTTTTGATCACGTCGGCACCCGCTTCGAGTGCGAGGTCGCTTGCGCGCCGCGTCGCGTCGTAGGATCCAAGCTCGCCCGTCTCGAGGATCGCTTTGAGGTGCACCGGGCCGCACAGCTTTTTCACCGCGGCGATCTCGTCGAAGACGTGCTGCTCGTCGCCGGCGAGGAACGCGCCGCGGTCGATCACCATGTCGATCTCGTCGGCGCCCGATTCGAGCGCCGCTTCGGTGTCGCGCAGCTTCACGTCGAGCGACGACAGCCCGCTCGGAAACGCGGTCGCGACCGAGGCGACCTTCACGTCCGTCCCGCGCAACGCATCCTTCGCGACCGCGACGAGGTTCGGGTAGACGCAGACCGCCGCGACCCACGGCGCGCCGGGCGCGGGAAACGCCGCCTTCGCGCACAGCGAGCGAACGCGCCCGGGTGAGTCGCGGCCTTCGAGCGTCGTCAGATCGATGCAGCGGATCGCCAGATCGATCGCGGCGAGCTTCGCCTCGTTCTTAATCGACCGCTTGGCGAATCCCGCGGCCCGAGCCTCGAGCATGACGGCGTCGACCGGCGGCGACGCCGGCGAAAGAACGAGCGGCATATGGGCAGGTTCGCTGGACGGCCCGCGACCAACCTTGAAGCGTGGACGACGTGTCGCCCGATCCGGCGATATCCGCCGAGCGTGACCGGCCGGGGTCTCCGGACCCACGACGAGGACTTGGGATCGACAAGGGCCTCTTCGAGGTCCCAGACGATTTTGATGATCCGTTGCCGCCTGAGATCATGCGGTACTTCACGGACGTGGATCCTCTAGAGCCGTGAGCACATATCGGCCGCCGCTCGACGGTATCCGTGTGCTGGAGCTGGGCTCGTCGGTGGCGGGGCCGGCCGCGGGGCGGCTGCTGGCCGACTTGGGTGCGGACGTGCTGAAGGTCGAGAGCGACGAGGGGGACGGGCTGCGGACCTGGGGGCCGCCGGCGCCGGACGGGACCTCGTGGTGGTTCAAGTCGCACAACCGCAACAAGCGTTTCTTGCGCTTCGACCTGCACGATGAATCAGACCGCGCGACGGTGCGCGCGATCGCGCTGCGGTGCGACGTCCTGCTCGAAAACTTTCGGCCCGGGCGGCTCGCCGAGTGGGGACTCGGCTACGAGAGCTTGCGCGCCGACAACCCGCGGATCGTCTATGCCTCGATCAGCGGCTTCGGGCAGGACGGCCCGTACCGCGACCGGGCCGGGTTCGGCAACATCGCGGAGTCGATGAGCGGACTGCGCTACATCACCGGCTTTCCCGATCGTCCGCCGGTGCGAGTCGGGATCTCGCTCGCCGACGAGCTCGCGGCGCTGTACTGCGTGGTCGGCATTCAGGCGGCGCTGCTGGCGCGCGAGCGCGACGGCGCCGGCGACTACGTCGACGTCTCGCTGCTCGAAGCCTCGATTGCGCTGACGCAAGGAATGCTTCCCGAGTACGACGCGCTGGGCATCGTGCGCGAGCGGACCGGCAACTCGCACGCCGCCGTCGCGCCCTCGAACATCTACCCGACGCGCGACGGCAAATGGATCGCGATCGGCGCGAACGCGAACTCGCTCTTCCGGCGCTTCGTCACGGCGATGGGGAAACCGGAGCTGGCCGACGACCCGCGCTACCGCGGCAACCGCGAGCGCACCGAGCGCGGCGCGGAGATCGACGCGTGGGTCGCCGACTGGACCCGCACGCTGGACGCCGCGGAAGCCGCGGCGATTCTCGCGGAGGCCGGCGTTCCCGCGGGGCCGGTCTACTCTATCGCCGACATCGTCGCCGACGAGCAGGTGCGCGCGCGCGGCGTCGTGCGCCATCTGCCGGACGATGCGGGAAACGAAGTGGCGACGACCGCGCCGGTGCTGCGCTTTCGCGCGCACCCGACCGTCTCGCACCACGCCGCGCGAGCGGTCGGCGCCGACACCGCCGCGGTGCTCGACGAGCTCGGGATCGGAGGCGCACGATAGCGATCATCGCGTTCGGTCACGTCACGAAGACGTTCGAGACGGGCTACACGGCGCTGCAGGACGTCGACCTGGCGATCGAGGCGCAGCGCTTCGTCGCGCTGGTCGGGCCCTCGGGATGCGGCAAGTCGACGACGCTCTCGCTCGTCGCCGGGCTCGATCAGCCCACCCGCGGGACGGTGAGCGTCCGCGGGAAGCTGGTCGACGGGATCACCGACGGCACCGGGTTTCTGTTTCAGCGCGACGCGCTGCTGCCGTGGAAGAGCGTGCGCGACAACGTCGCCCTCCCGTTGCAGCTGCGCGGCATAACCGGCGCGAGCGCGCGCACGCGCGTCGACGAGTGGATCGGGCGCGTCGGGCTGCGCGGCTTCGAGGCCTCGTACCCGTACCAGCTGTCCGGGGGGATGCGCAAGCGCGTCGCGCTCGCGCAGACGCTGGTCTACGACCCGGAGATCCTGCTGATGGACGAGCCGTTCTCGGCGCTCGACGTGCAGACGCGCAACTTGATGGAAGGCGAATTGCTGAGCCTCTGGCAAGGCTCGGGGAAGACCGTGATCTTCGTGACTCACGACCTCGAAGAGGCGATCGCGCTCGCCGACGAGGTGGTGGTCATGACCGCCGGGCCGGGGCGCGTGAAGGCGCGCTACGACGTGACCCTGCCGCGTCCGCGCGACATCGAACAGGTTCGGTTCGACCCGCGCTTCACCGAGCTCTACTCGAAGATGTGGAACGACCTGCGTGACGAGGTGCTGGAGAGCTATGCGCGAGCGAACGCAGCCGGTTAACCGCGCCGCCGTCGCGGCGATTCAGGCTGCGCTCGCCCTCCTCGCGCTGGTGCTCTGGGAGCTGGGCGTGCGCGCGGGCAAGATCGATCCGTTCTTTTTCTCTTCGCCCTCGCAGATCGCGGCAACGATCGGCAGCTGGTGGCAGCACGGCTACGTCGTGCGTGACGTCGCCGTGACGATGCAGGAGACCGTCTTCGGCTTGCTGGTCGGCGGCGCGATCGGGGTCGTGCTGGCGGTGATTCTCGCCTCCAGCAGCTGGCTGGGCGCGATCTTCGTCCCTTTCTTGGTCCTGCTCAACTCGATCCCGCGCGTGACGCTGGTCCCGCTGTTCATCCTGTGGTTCGGCTTCACGCTGTGGTCGAAGGTCGTCAGCGCGGTCGTGCTGGTGCTGTTCGTGGTGTTCTTCGCGACCTACGACGGGATCAAGGACGTCGATCCGACGCTGGTCGCGAACGTGCGCGTCCTGGGCGCGAAGCGGATCGGCGTGATGCGCCACGTCCTGATCCCCTCGGCACTGACCTGGATCTTCTCGTCGCTGCGCTCGGCCGTCGGCTTCGCGCTGATCGGCGCGGTCGTGGCGGAGTACTTCGGCGCGCAGGCCGGGGTCGGCTACCGCATCCAATTCTCCGAGTCGCAGCTCAACACGAGCGGCGTCTTCGGCGGACTGTTCATCCTGATGGTGCTCGTGTTCTTGATCAACCTGTTCTTCCAATGGCTCCAGCGGCGGCTGCTCGTCTGGAAGCCCGCCGACTAGGAGGTTCCGATGCCGCACATCTCACGCCGCACGCTGATCGGCGGTTTGGCCGCTGCCGGGGCCTCCACGACGTTCGGCGTGCCGACGATCGTGATCGCCGCCGCGCCGAAGGAGAAGGTGCCGGTCGCGGTCGGTTCGGAGCACGCGCTCGTCTATCTGCCGTGGGACGTCGCGAAGGCGCTCGGCTATTTCGACGCGGAAGGCCTCGACGTCGACCTGACCTACACCAAGGGCGGCAGCGAAGCGGCGACGGCGCTCGCGTCCGGGTCGGCCGAGTACAGCGGAAACGCGATCGACCACGCGATCGCCGCGGCCGAGCGCGGGAAGTCGCTGGTGATGATCGCGGACTTCATGAACCAGCCGGGGATCGCGGTGATGGTGCGCCCCGCGGACCGCGAGAAGTACAAGACGTTCGCCGACTTCAAAGGCAAGACGATCGGCGTGACGTCGATCGGCTCGGCGACGCACGTGCTGGCGACCTGGATGGGGCACCGCGCGGGCCTCGGCAAGGACGATCTGAAGATCGTCGGCGTCGGCGGCGGCGCGACGATGATCTCCGCGCTCAGCGGGAACCAGGTCGACGCGGCGTACGGCAACGACCCGTACGCCACGACGCTGATCAAGACCGGGCGCGGCGTGCAGTGGCTGGGCCTCTACACCTCCGCCGACACGCGGCGGGCGCTCGGCTTTCGCGAGTACTGCTTCACCGGCGCGCTCACGCGCGGCGAGGTGATTCAGAAGAATCCGGAGCGCACGCAGAAGATCGTGAACGCGCTGGTGCGCGCGCAGAAGTTCATGGCGACCAGGACCTCGGCCCAGATCGCGGCCGCGCTCTCCGACGAGTTTCGCGGCGGCACGCCGCAAGCCGACTGGGCAGCTTCGTACAGCCACTCCCGCCCGGCCTACACGCAATACGGCACGATCGCGCTCGACGGCGTGCGCGCCGTGATGGAGACCAACAACTACTTCCTCGGCGCGAGCTCGAAAGTCGATCCGGCGAAGCTCTACGACAACACGTTCGTCGACAAAGCCGCCCGAACGGTGAAACTCTAAGGCTTGCGCTGCTCGCGCTGCTGGTACTCCGGTCTACGCCAGTAGTCCGTGGGTACCAGCGGTTCGCCGGTTCGATGGTCGTAGACGTAGTAATTTTCAGGCCGTTTCTCACCGGGTGCGAGAAGTCGAATTCCGCACTTGTCGGCGAGTCTCCGCCCCATTTCACGCAGGCGCTCTCGTGAGTTCATCGTGTTCATTGTACCACACTTCCAGCCGCCCGGCTCAACAACACGAGAAGTGCGCTCCCGAATAGCAGCGTCACCGCGGCGATCGCCGCGCGGCGTTTCCGCGCGCACAGCCGGGCGTTGTCATCTCCCACCAGCGCGCATCTTTCGATCGCTTCCCGAGTAGTCTCGGCTGGGTCCAAAGCAAAGTCGACAACGAAGCGCAAACGGCTCCCGATGTCCCTCGGGCCGTGTACGAACGCAAACGCGCACGTCGTGGCCGAAACGAATAGCATCCCGAGGCCGGCGATCCGCTCAACAGGATGAAGCTGTCCCAGCTTGTCGGCGGTAAACAGCGCCACGCCGATGATGCCGGCGGCGATCGCGATCAGGCCGTTGTCCAAGGCATCGATGCTTTGAACGAAACCGTCGTTGTAGCGCACGGTTTCTCCATAGAGAAATCTGGTGTCTTCATCCAGCGGGTCCTCGATGCGGTCGCTGCGGTCAAGATCGGGCTGAGCGGGCGGCGACGGCACGACCTCTCGGCGTCCGAGGTCGCGCGCGAGCGCCAGAACCAACAACCCCAGTTCCGCGACGAAAAACGCGAAGGCGACCCACGAGCCGTTCATCCCGCTGCATCGTCTCAGAAGGATGTGGCCGGACGGTGTCCAGGTTCAGCAGGTTACGCGGCGCCGTCCCAGAGCGCGCTCAGGCGCGAGACGATTGCGTGGTCGTGGGGCTGCAGGCCGGTGCCTTTGCAGACGCGGCACGCAGAAGGCGCGCATTCATCGCAGGCGCCGGTCCCCGTGCAGTGGCGGCAATCGTCTTCCGGCGAGCGCCGGCGGCGGCGCTTGCGCGGCAGCGCCCACCGCTCCGCGGCGCGGCGGCGCTGCTCTTCGCGGTAGAGCTCGGTCTCTTTGAGGAGGGCGCACACGCCGAGGACGGAGATGCAAGCCAAAGCACCGACGACGAAGTCGGTGAAGCTGCGATCCTTCATTTACGTACGTTATCGGAGGGCGGGGTCGGGAATTGAGCGAGCGCCGAGCAGCGGCGCGAGCACGACGCGGTCGCGGCCTTCGCGTTTGGCCTGATAGAGCGCCTGGTCGGCCGACGTCAGCAGCTCCTTGGGCTCGACCCCGGACTCGTGCGGGCGGGTCGAGGCGACGCCGACGCTCACCGTGACGATCCCGGTCGGCGCCTCGGGGTAGGGAATCGCCAGCCCGCGCACGTTGTGCCGGACCCGCTCCCCGACCACGCGCGAGGCCTCGCCCTCGGCCAGCGGCAGCACGATCGCGAACTCCTCGCCGCCGTAGCGCGCCGCGACGTCGTCCGGCCGCAACACCGCGGCCTGGACGGCCTGCGCGACGCGGCGCAGTATCTCGTCGCCCGCTTGGTGGCCGTGCGAGTCGTTGTACTTCTTGAAGTGGTCGACGTCGATCATCAGCACGCCGATCGCGGAGTGCGAGCGGCGCGAGCGGTCCCACGCGCGCGCCAGCGCGCCGTCGAACGAGCGGCGGTTCGCGATTCCGGTCAGGCCGTCGAGCGCGATCAGCGCCGAGAGCGCGCGGTTGCGGTCGGCGAGGGCGAGCGCGAACAGCAGCGCCTCCAGCGCGATCCCGGCGTCGAACGCGCGGGTCAGGTTCAGCCGCGGCAAGAGCACGTGGTGGACGTTGAGGTCGTTGATCCCGATCCCGACCGCGCCCAGGACGAACGCGACCAGGTAGAAGCGTGCCGGCGTGAAGCCTTGCCCGCGGGCGACGTACCCGCGCGCGAAGAGGAGCGCGAGCAGCGCCGCCTGCAGCACCTCGTCGACGACGTAGCCGTAACCGTTCCAGCGCGTGAGCTTCTCGATGAAGATCAGCGCGACGTTCGCCGCCAGCACCGGGATGGTGAGCGCGTCGAAGAGCTGCCGCCCGCCGCTCGAGCCGAGGAACGAGCGGCAGAAGCCGGTCAGCGCGATGTAGTACAGCGCCAGGCATACCGCCTCGGCCACCGAGACCGCGCGCGGCCACGCGATCGCCGGGGTGCGCGACTCGACCAGCGTCAGCCCGACCAGCGAGAACATCGAGGTCGCGTACCAGCCGAACGGCGGGTCGCGCAGCACGACGTAGAGCAGCGCGTTGAACGCGCCGATCGCTACGAAAAACCCGAGGAAGAATGCCGCGTCGCTAGAGATTGCCGCGCTTCGCCTGTTCCTGCTCGATCGACACGAACAGCGCCTTGAAGTTACCTTTACCGAACGAGAGCGAACCGCGGCGCTGGATGATCTCGAAGAACAGCGTCGGCCGGTCTTGTAACGGTTTGGTGAAGATTTGGAGCATGTACCCCTTGTCGTCTTTATCGACGAGAATGCTCAAGTCGCGTAGCACCGCGACGTCTTCCTGGATCGCTCCGACCCGCTCGCCGAGCGTGTCGTAATACGCCGCCGGCGTCTCGATGAGCTCGACCCCGTTGGAGCGCAGCGCGCCGACCGTCGCGGCGATGTCGTCGGTCGCGATCGCGACGTGCTGGACGCCCGGCCCGCCGTAGAAGTCGAGGTACTCCTCAATCTGCGAGCGCTTGCGCCCCTCGGCCGGCTCGTTGATCGGCATCTTGACCTTGCCGCTCGGGGACTGCATCACTTTGGAGCGGAGCGCGGTGTACTCGGTCGAGATGTCTTTGTCGTCGAACCCGATCAGCTGCGTGAACCCCAGCGCTTTGGCGTAGTAGTCGCACCAGCGGTCCATCTCGTTCCAGCCAACGTTCCCGACGCAGTGGTCGATGCGCACCAGCCCGACGCGCGGAGAGGGCGGCATCGCCGCCTGCCACGGCCGGTAGCCCGGGAGCCAGACGCGGCGGTAGCCGCCGCGCTCGATCAGCGAGTGGACGGTGTCGCCGTAGGTGCCGATCTGCGCTCGCACGACGCGGCCCTGCTCGTCCTCGGCGGCGGCCGGGTGGGCGAGGGGGCGCGCCCCGCCGGCGAGCGCCGCATCGAACGCCTCGCGCGCGCCGGAGGTGCGCAGCGCGACGTCGCGGACGCCGTCGCCGTGGCGGGCGACGTGCTCGGCGATCTCCCCCTCGGGCCGGAGTGAGCACGTCAGCACCAGCGTCAGCTCGTTCTGGCGGACGACGTACGAGGCGCGGTCCTTGACGCCGGTCTCGGGGCCGGCGTACGCCAACGGCGCGAAGCCGAACGCGGTGCAGTAGTAGTGCGCGGCCTGCTTCGCGTTGCCGACCCACAGCTCCAGGTGATCGAACTCGAGCGACTCGAGCGCTGCCGAGCGGGCGGTCATCGTGCTCACGCCATCCGGTTACCCCGGCCGGGCCGGGTTCCCTCGTTCGGCGGCGAGCGAGCGTTTTCGCGCCGGTGGGTATGACGTTGTCCGATGCTCTTCAACCCGGTGAGGGATCGCATGCAGACACAAGACGTTCGCGAAGCCGCGCAGAGCGCGGTGGACCAGTCGAAATCGTTCTTGAGCAAACAGGTCGACGAACGGTCGACCCAACTCGGACAGCAGATCGAAACCGTCGCGCAAGACCTGCGCCGCGTGGGCGACCACTTGCGCGAGACCGAAGTCGGCGGCGGCGCGGCGCGCTACGTCGACCAAGGCGTGGAGCTGATCGAGCGGCTCGCGCGCTATCTCGAAGACTCCGACGGCGAACGGCTGATCGGCGACGCCGAGAACTACGTTCGCCGCCAGCCGTGGGCGCTCGCCGGCGCCGGGCTCGTGCTTGGTTTTGCCGCCTCGCGCTTCTTGAAGGCCTCGAGCGCGCGGCGCTATCGCGAGACGTACGGCGGACCGCAGACCTACGGAACGCAATCGGACGGAACGCCGTCTTACGGAACGCCGTCGTACGGAACGCCATCATACGAAACGCGGTCGGACGGAACCGAGTCGTATGCGACGCAGTCGTATCGCGGTACGGCGACCTCGTATCGCGAGACCGAAAACGACGGCGGGCGCTATGCGACCTGACGCCCCGAGCGAGGCCGATCGTCCGATCGGCGAGCTCCTGCGCGAGCTCGGTGACGAGATCTCGACGCTCGTGCGGGCTGAGATCGCGCTCGCCAAAGCCGAGTTCGCCGAGAAGGTGAAGCCGGCCGCCGCGTCCGCCGGGATGTTCGGCGGAACGGCGCTGCTCGGCCTCGGCGCGTTCGGCGCCGCGACCGCGTTCTTGATCGCGCTGATCGCGCTCGCGCTCCCGGTGTGGGCGGCGGCGCTCGTCGTCGCCGTCGTCTACGGCGCCGTCGCGCTCGTCCTCGCGCAAACCGGCAAGAAGAAGTTGCAAGAAGCCGCGCCGCTCGTTCCGGAGCAGACCGCGCAAACCGTGAAGGAAGACATCGAATGGGCCAAGACTCGAATGAAATCCGGCGCGAGATAGAAGAGACGCGCGCGCGGATGGGCGAGACGGTCGAAGCGCTCGGCTACAAAGCGGACGTTCCGTCTCGCGTGAAAGACGCCGTGAACGAACGCGTCGAGACCGTGAAAGGGACGATCTCCGACGCGGTCAGCGGCGTGAAGAACACGGTGAAAAGCACGATCGGTCAGACGACCGGGAGGGTAGGCGAAGTGACGAGCAGCGTGAGCGGACGAGCCGGCGATGTGGCGAGCGGCGTGGCGGATCGCCTCGGCGATGCGAAGTACGCCGCCCGGCGCGGGGTCGGGATGGCGATCGAAAACCCGCTCGGACTCGCGCTCGGCGCGCTGGCCGTCGGCTTTCTCGCCGGCTTGATCGCGCCGGTGACGGAGCTCGAGCGCGAGAAGATCGGGCCGCTTCGCGAGGAGCTGCTCGAAAAAGCTCAGACCGTCGCCGGCGACGTGGTCGAGCACGGCAAACAGGTGCTGCAAGAGACCGCACAAGCTGCGGTGCAGACCGCGCAGGCGTCGGCGCAATCGCACGGCCGCGAGATCTTCGGGGGTGAAGGCGGCGGCGAGGCCGGCGAAGGCGAAACCGGCTGAAGAGCGAGAGGGCCCGGACGCGGTTTCGTCCGGGCCCTTCACTACGGCGCCGGTGAAGCCGGCGCGCTCGTACGCGCTGCGGCGGGGGTCGCGCGCGGCGGCAGCGTCGTCCCCGGCGGAAGCGTCGGCAGCGGCCGCGCCGTCGGGATCGCCGGAAGCGGAGGGCCGGGCGAAACGTTCGGCGCGCCGGGCGTGACGACGTGCGGGGTGACGGTGATGATCAGCTCGTTGCGCTGGCGGTTCAGCTCTTCGTTGCGGAAGGCGCGGCCGAGGAGCGGCAGATCGCCGAGCAGCGGGATCTTGCTCTCGGTGCGCGTCGTCGTGTCTTGAATCAGCCCGCCGATCACCAGCGTCTGGTCTTCGCGCATCGCGACCGTGGTCTGCGTGTCGCGCGTCGCGATCTGCGGGATCCCGTTCGAGATTCCCGCCAAGCTGTTCACCGTCGGGTGCAGCGCGACGGTGATGAAGCCGTCGGCGTTGACCACCGGCGTGATGTCGAGGGTCACGCCCGTTTGAAACGTCTGCAGCTGCGTGGTCGCGACGGTCCCCGTTCCGCCGCCGGTGGTGGTGAGGATCGCGATGTTGTCGCCGGCGCGGATGGTCGCGGTGCGACCCGAGATCGTCGTGATGCGCGGGTCGGCCAGGACGCGGCCTTTGCCGTTCTGGATCAGCAGGTTCAGGTTCAGGCCGAACGAGATCGGCGTGCGGCTGAACTGCTGCAGGCGGATGAACGGCGGCGGCGTCCCGCCGTCCGGTGAGGACGGCGGGACCTCGCCGAACGTGCTGGTGATCACCGGCGCGGTGAAGCTCAGCCCCAGGTTGCGCGCGGCGGTCTCGTCGACTTCGAGAATCTCGGTGTCGAGCACGACCAGCTTCTGCTCGACGTCGAGCTGGTCGATCAAGCTCTTCGCGAGCCGGATCGAGTACGGGCTTCCCGTCAGCACGAGCTGCGTGCCGTTCGGCGGCACGGTGATCCGCAGATCCGGCGGGGTTCCTTGCAGCGCTTGGGTCACCGTCGTCGCGATGTCGGTCGCCGACGACGACGGCGCGCCGTTGAGCCCGGGCGCCGCCGCTTTGAGCGCGACGACCTCGATCCCGGCGGCGCCGCCGGCGAGCGACTCGGCGTTCCCGGGCTGCTGCACCGCGACCCCGCCGGCCACGGTGTTGGCCGAATCGAGCTGCGCGAGCGCGTCGGCGATCCGCTGGTGCTCGGCGCTCGTCGCGAGGACGGACAGCGCGTTGAGCGCGGCGTCGACGGTCACTTGCGCGTCGTGGAACGAGCGCGCGATCAGATCGCCGGCGGACCGGGCGTCGACGAAGCGCAGCCGGTAGATCTGCGTGTAGCGCACGCCGGCTTGCGGCTGATCGATCGATGCGACCAACGCCTTCGCCTTCGCGACGTCGTCCGGCGGGCCGCCGAGCACGACGGACTGCCCGGCGACGCTTGCGCGCACGGTGCGAAACTGATGTGCGACCGCGCGCGCGACGTCGCGCGGCGCGGCCTTCGTCACCCGCACCGCTTCGATGGGACCGGCGGCCGGTGCGGGCGTCGCGAGGCGGCTGTCGACCGTCGCGAGCAGCGTCTTGATCTGCGCGAGATCGGCCGGACTCGCTTCGATCAGCAGCGTCGCGTTCGGCGCGACCGCGATGCGCGCCGACGGAAACAGCGCTCGCAGTCGCGCCGCCGTCGCCGGCGCGGATGCGTTGTGAAGCTGGACCGCGTCCGTGGTCGGCTTCGTCGGGTTGCGAACGTCGATCCCTTGCAGCACGACGCGCATCGCGGCGACGTCGTCGGGCGGCGCGACGACGACCAGCGCGTTAGCGCTCCGATCGACGGTGATCCGCGCGCGCGGGTAGAGCGCGCGCAGCACGCCGGCGGCACGGCCGGCGGAGATGACTTGCACGCCGAGCACGGCCGGCGGAAAGGTTTTCGGCGGCGGCGGGCCCGCCGCGAGCGTGCTCGCCAGGAGTAGCGCGACGAGCGCGACGACGTTGATTGAACGGGCTGAACGCGATGACCGGGGCGACAACACCCTGCATTACCTCCGCCCTGCGCCGGCAGGGGACTTCCGTCACGAATTGCATACGACCTCTGCGCCGCGCGCGACGCGCTGAAACCCCCGCGTGCTGCACGGCGTTGGAACGAAAAAGCAGGCTCCGACGAGCAATCCTTTCCGGGTGAGGACGCTGACGGTGACTGATACGGGTGAACGGCTCGGCGCATCGTGCGCCGGCGAACGGGACGTCTTGGCTGCGGCGATCGCCGATCCGGCGACGCCGGACTACGCAGTCGTGCGCGCGCTGGCGGCGCTCGGCGGGGAATCGAACGAACGGCTCGCGCGATTTACCGGGATGGGCAGAGAGTTCGTTGTCGAGGTACGGCGGCGCGCCGCGTGTGACGGCGCCGCCGCCGTGCTGGCCGGCGCGCCGAGCGTCTGCGAGCGCATCTTGGAGTCGGCGACGGAACAGATCGTGGCCAGCGGCCGCCGTGACGTGGAGATGCGCGCGCTCTGCGCCGCAGCACGCGTGCCGCGCCGCACGCTCTACAATCTGTACTCCTCGAGCACCGACTTGGTTCAAACGTGCCAACGACGTGCGCAGACGATATGGCGCGCTCGCTTCGAGCAGCGCGTCGTGCGCAGTAGCACCGACGCGCGCGGACGGCTGTTCGCCGTCGTCGACGCGATCGACGCCTGGGTCGGCTCGACGCGGTTCCGCGCCGATCTGCTCCTCGTCGCGCGGCCGTCGCTCGCGAGCGAGCTGCGCGACGACGACCTGCGCGAGCACTTGGCCGAGATCGAACGCTTCGCGACCGCGCTCGCCGCCGACGCACGCGTGCGCGGGCCGCACGCGTTCGGCGCGTTCGTCGCGACCAGCGTCGCGGGCGCGAGCGCGTGGTTCGACCGCCGCGCCGCGGCGCGCACGGCGAGCGTCGCGTTCGTCGAGCGCTCGACCGGCCTCGTGCGCTGAAGCGTTCTGGCACACGTGTGCCAACTTCGGGCCCGTAGGATATTGCGATTTCTGACCAGATTGGGGCATCATAAAGTTCGCTCGACGACGTCCCGCACACGCGCGGGCTCGGCGAGGTCGGAAGTGAAGGTGTGATGTTCCGACGATCGCGCGGCGCCGCTGGGGTCGCCGCGGTATCGGCTGCGCTCGCGACGGCGATCGGACTCCCTGCGCCGGCGAATCCCGTCGTCAGCGTTCGCATCGGCAACGCATCCTCCACGTTCGACCTCGCCTACGCCGCGAGCGCCTCGAGTCTGGGCGGGTTCGTCACCTCGGAGAACGCTCCGCTGGCGACGATCCCGCACGGAACCGGTGACTCGTACGCGGTCACCTCGGCAAGCCCGCGTGCGATCGCCGGCGCGCTGATCTACCGCGTCGCCGGCGAGCCGACTCGCGAGTGCACGTTTCGTTACACGCTCTCGTACGCCGGTACGAAGTTCGTCGTCACGGTCGATGCGCGCGCGAGTTGGACCGGTCCGGTGCGCTGCACGGCGGCGGCGTCCGCGCTCGAGCGGACCAAAGGCGATTTCACGGTGACCTTCACCATGCAGTGAGCGGCGCCGTACGAGCGACCACAAACAAGGAGAAGAAGAGATGAACCGAGTCCAAGTCCTGTCGGCGCTCGCAGCGCTGGCAGTCGGCGGAGCATTGGCCGCCAGCACCGCGCCGGCCGCGGCGTACACCAACGTCGACGTCTCGTTCGCGGTGAAGAACAACGACGGATCAGCCAGCATGATTCGCACGTCGTCGCTTCCGAGCGGCGTGAGCGGGCTTCCCAACCCTGCCAAGTCCGTGCCGCCCGGCGGCACGGACCCGTCGAGCGGGTTCGCGACGTTTTCGGCGACATACCCGGGCGCCGGTCGCTCGGTGTCGGTATCCTTGACGTACGCGAACGCGCTGGACCAGTCCAGTGCCTGCACGTACATCATCAAGGTGACCGAGAACAGCACCACGTCGTTCACGCTCCACTTCGACACGAGCGATTCGACGCGGTGCCCCGTACCGGGCGACAAGTCGAACAGCAACGGCCAGTTCACGGATCAGACGTACCTCTTGAACTGGCAGACGTAGCGCCGGAACGACCGCGCGGGTGGATGCCGGCATCCGCCCGCGCGCGCCGGATGCGCCGCCCCGTTCAGTACGAATACGGCTGCACGCTGGTGCTGAAGATGAAAAATGAGTCGTACAACTCTTGTCCCATCGCGACGCCGGTTCGCGTCGTGCCGTTGACGCCGTTGAACACTTGTGAGGGGTCGTCGAAGCCCGAGTCGAACAGCCCGGGGATCGTCTTGGTGAGCCGTCCGCTTTCGTCGTACTCGTTCAGGCAGACGCGGGCGTTGAGATCGAACGTCCCGATCAGCGTGGGACACCACATCGATCGCTGCAGGACGAGGTGGTTGACCGGGTCGATCCCGATCGTCGGTGAGTCGCCGCCCAGCAGCGACGGAAAGCCGTGGAAGGTTTGCTCGACCCCGAGCACGTGTTGGAAGACGCGCGTGGTCCCGCCCGACGAGAGGTCGAGCAGGGTGAGCTCCGAGGTGAAGCGGTCGTGGCCCAGGCCGGGCGGGCTGCTGTGACAGCCGGTCGCGATCGCAGCGAGATGCGCCGGCGGATCGAGCGCCAACCCGTAGCCCTGGCCCTGCAGCACGCCGGCGCCGATCGGTAGGGCGCGAATCGACGACGTCCCGGTCGCGAAGTCGACCGTCAGCAGTTGCGGAGACTGCTGGTCGCAGGTCAAGGAACCGTCCTCGACCAGCATGTACGCGCGGTCGCCGACGGGATCGTACGCGAACGTCTTCAGGCCCGCGAAGTCGAAGTTCGCGCCGAGCTGCGCGGTGACGTCGATTCCCGGGGAGAACCCGCTACCGGTCGTGACGTCGCCGCGCGTAACGGTGAACGCGCCGGTGAGCACGTCCATCGCGATGTACGCCGAGCGCGCCGGCGCCGAGTTGAGCCCCACACCGAAGACGAACGCGGTGGCGGAGAGGCTTCCCGCCGGGAAGCCGAACTGCGCGAACGGCGCCGACGGCGGTGAGGCGCGAAAATAGTCCAGCGTCATCGGATCGGGCGCGTCGACCGCGACCGCTACGTCGTTCTGCACGACGGGGTACGTGTCGTGATTCGGCGTCGTGAACGCGATCGCCGTCGGAGAGACCGCCCCTTGCTGGAGATCGAACGGTTCGAGCGGGTAGAAGCTCGAGCCGGTCGCCGGCGACCCGACGCCGCCGAATTCGACCAGGAGGCCGTCGGTGCCGTTCGGGTTGAGGTAGAGGTCGGAGAGCGGGAGCCCGAAATCCGTCGTGAGGCCGTCGTACTGAACCGTCCCCGCATCGCTCGCCTCGGCGAGGACGCCGGTGCCGTTCGTTGCCAAGACGCGCACGTTCACCGTCGTCGTGGCCGGGATTCCGGCGGCGACCGGATCGATCCTCACCGAGCCGCTGGTGCCGCTCGCGCGCACGCTGTAGATCGAGCCGCTGATCGCGCCGTCGTCGTCGAGCTCGTTCCCGTTCGGGTTGCGAAACGTGTTGAACCCGGTTCGCACCGGATACCCGAAGAAGCTCGGCCCCGGCGCGGGCGCCGCGATCTCGACGATCGCACCGGTCGCTCCCGGCACCGGCGTGACGTCGAATGCCACGCTGAACGGCGAGGTGTACGGAACCTCGATGGTACGCGAAGGCGAGCCGGCGCCCGCGCGCGACAACAGCGGCGGCGCGGGACGGGCCGTTCCGGCGTCGACGCGGGTGAACGCGAGATCCGATACGTCGGAGAGCGGCGCGTTCGGGTTGAGATTGATTCCGAGCGTATACGTTCCGGCTCCGTCGAGCGCCGACACCGGAACGTTGACCGTCCCGCGCGGCGCCGAGAGCGGCGCCGTGTAAAACGGCGAGTCGCCGACGTTGAAGAACGGCGTCGTCGCCATCCCGGGCAACGACACCTCGAGCGTCGGGTTGCCGAGGAGCGCCGCGGGATAGCCGGTGAGATCGTAGCTGACGGGAATGGTCGGCCCGCTGACGACCGGCGGCACCTTTGGAGCCAGCACCAGCCGCGAGCTCGCCGCCGGCGGTCCGAAGGTCAGTTGAAAGGTCGATTCGGCGAGCACGTGCAGTCCGGCCGACGCGCGATACGTCAGCGAGAGCGTGCGCGAGGCGCCCGGCGTGAGCGGCACGCCGGCGGCGGCGAAGAGCTGCGCCGGAAGCAGTCGGACGTATGGCGTCGTCGCGATCACCCGGGACGGCTGTCCCGCGACGGTAAGGCGGTAAGCCGCGTTCGGCGGGATCCCTTCCCAGTCGGGCGCGATGGTGATGTACGAGTTCAAATCCGCCGCGGTGTCGCTTCCCGGGTAGCTGATGCCGTTCGGGTTGCCGAGGCGCGTGTACGGCCCGTCAAGGCGAATGTACGCGGGGTCCAGCGCGGCGACGAACACCGCGTCGTTCACGTAACGCGTGTTGGCGAAGGCGATGTACGAGCCGGAGCGGCGTCCCTGCACGGCGACGCGCGCGATGGCGGGTTGGACGGGCTTGCCGGCGGCGGCGAGCAGCTGCTCGACCGCGCGGCGGACGCTGACTTGCGGGCCGATGCGCAGCGGAACGTCGGACTGCGGCGGGTTCGCGACCGGCACGCCGGTCGCGACGAGCAGATCACGCACTTGCGTCGCGCTCGCGAGCGGGTGTCCGGTGAGCCGTGCAACTTGGATCGCGACCGCGGCCGCGGCGGCGATCTCCGGCGCGGAGGCCGAGGTTCCACCGGCGTTCTCGAGCCCGACCGCGTCGTACTTTCCGCCGGTGAGAAAGAGCGCGTCGACGTTGTCGCCGGGCGCCGAGAGGTTCACCCGCGTTCCGAAGCCGCTGGAGAATCCCAGCGTGCCGTTGTAGCGCGTTTCCGGAAACGCTTTGACGTTGGCGAGGCTCGCCAGCGCGGGATCTTGCGGGTTCGCGGAGGCGATGTCGTCGAGCGTCGTCGCGCCGGCGTCGATCGCGCCGCTGTCGGGGTCTACCGACGGTCCGGTCGTGAACGAGACGTCGTCGATCGTCGTCGTGCCGGTCGTGCCGGCGTTCGTGGGCGCGCTGCCGCCCGACGGGCCGATCGCCGCGCTCGTGAACGTCCGCGTGCCGTCGTTCGCGGCGATGCAGACGACGACGTTCGAGGCGACGATCCCGGCGATGATGCTTCGGCTGAGCGGATCGTCTTCCAAGTAGCGGCTCGGGAAGCCGTATCCGTCGGCGGAAAAGCCGATGCTCGCGGTGATGACGTCGGGCGCGGGCTGCTGGCGCGCCGCGCCGATCATCGCGGCCAGCGTGTCGCTCGTCGCGATCAGGCCGTTCGTTCCGGCGGGGGCGACCCAGCGGTACGACGCGCCGGGCGCGATGCCGAGCAAGTCGACGCCGAACGGCGCGGTTTCGCCGGGGCGCTGCACGTTGTCGGGGAGCGGCGCCATCACCGAGAAGTCGAGGCCGACCTCGACCAGCTGCGGATCGACGTTGCACACTTCGCCGGTCGCGGACAGGTTGCCGCGCGCGTCGGCAACCCACACCGGGATCAGCGGGAGCGACGGCAGATCCAAGTAGCGCTGGCCGCCGACCAGGTGCGTCGTCGGACCGCCGTTGCTTACCGCGGCGTTGCACGGATCGTTCGGGTCGGCGAGCGCCGATGCGTCGTCGGCGTCGCCGAGCCCGACGTTCGTGACGATCGTGCCGGTGCCGGGGAGCTGGTTGAAGCGCGTGCCGATCTCGTCGAGCGCTGCGACCGCGTCGACGGCGGGCGCGTTCAGCAGCGCCTGCAGGTCGAACGCGATCGCGGTGTTCGTCGGCAGCTGCGCTGCGGCGAGCGAGCTCGCTCCCGAACGCGCCGCGGAACGGACCGCGCGGCCGAACGTGTGCGTCGAACGGCGGAAGCCGGCGATCTCGCGCAGCGCTTCAGCCGGAAGCGGATGCCGCTCGGCGATCATCGATCCGACCGCGTAATCCGGTGAAACGTACGCGACGCCGGGAAGCGCGCGCAGCTTGCGGACCGCCGCTTCCACCGATGCGCCGGCGACGTGCAGCGCGAACGCGTTCTCGAACGGCAACAGCGCGTGATGCGTGCGCGCCTCTGCGCGGGCGCGCAGCGAGCCGAGCGTACCGCGGTCGAGCCGGCCGAAGAGGCGGTCGACGCGGTCGACGCCGAGCTTCGAGAGCACCGCGTTCGTGCGGACGTCGCTGGTGAACGCGTGCGGCGTGACCGCGCGCCGGGCGAGGATCGCGCGTTGCAGCTCGCGCGCCGCCGCCGGCGTGAGCGCATCGCTGTCGCGCGCGACGCCGATCGCCGGCGCGAACGCGACGATGACGCGCTGCGGCACGAAGCGCTGCGGCGGGTGCTCCAGATCGAACGCGATCTGCCGCCGCACGAAGTCCGGAACCCGATCGTCCAAGGGCCCGTAGCGCTGCAGCGAAAGCCATTGCTGCGAACGCGCCGGCAGCGTCGGCAGGCTGCCTCGCGAGCGCGGAACTCTGAGCGCGCCCGTTTTCGCGAAGCTGCTCTGCGGAGCGGTGAGCAGCGTCCGCCCGTCGGTGTAGACCGTCGCCAGCCGTCCGTCACGCAGCCGCATGCTGAACGCGACGGTGTTCGAGGGCACCGGCGGGCGCGCCGAGACGACCCGGTGGTACGGACGGGCGTCGCCGCTGCTCGCGAGCAGGCCCAGCGAGAGCGCGACCGCCGCCGCGGCACAGGCTTTAGAAAACATCGCAGACTCCTTGAAGCTGGGTCAGGCCGAGCGAGGCCGGCGTCGGAAACGAGCGGCTCGCGTCGGGCGCGCTGAGATCGTCGAGGTACGCGGCGATCGCGTTGCTCGAGCGCTCAACGATCTGCGGCGCGCCGCTGTTCGGGTCGACGGCGATTCCGAACGGCGCGTTCGCGTCGGTGACGGAAGCGACGGCCGTGCCGAAGGCGTCGAACGCCGCGATCCCGTTCGCGCTCGTCGCGTAGAGCTGCGCGCTCGTCTGCGGAGATCCGTTCGGGCCGACCGGCGGCGCGTACGCGAGCGCAACCGGCGCCGCGCTCACCGCGCGCGACCCGAGCGAACCGCCGTTCTCGTTGAAGAACGCGAGCTTCGGCGTCGCCGACGCGTTGCCGACGACGATCCGGTTCAGCGCGCCGAACGGCCCGGCGGCGACGAACGCGATCCCGCCGGCGCTCGGCGCGGCGAACGCGGGCGGCGCACCGCCGTTCGGCGGGCCGCCGCTCGGTGCGAACACCGTCACGCCGCCGCTGCCGCTCGCGTAGACGTCGCCGTCGTTCGGATCGTAGGCGACGCCGTTCACGCCCGCGACCGCAGGCGCGGTGAAGCCGTTCGCCGGCGCGCCGTTCTCGTCGAAGGCGAGCACCTTGCCGAGCCCCGCGTCGGCGACGAAGATGACGCGGTCGTCCGCGTCGTACGCGAGCGCGACGGGGTTTGCGAGCCCGCCGAACGCGCCCGGCGGCAGCGGCAACGCGGTGCCGTGCGCGTCGTAGCGCACGATCGCCGGCGCGCCGCCGTTCGCGTAGGCGGCGTAGACGGCGCTCGTCACATCGACGATCGCCGACGAGGTCGCCAGGTTGCCGTTCGCGTCCTTCGCGGTCGCGACGAGCGAGGTCGGATACGTCGTGCCGTTCGGCGCGAGCGCCTGCACCGCGAACTGATCGCTGGTGCCGCCGACCGGCGTGACGCCCAGGATTCCGGTCGCGCGCACGTTCGGCGCCAGCGTTATCGCGACCGGCGCGTCGGGCTGCACGATCACGTTGCCGCCCGCGTCGAGCGGTGCGACCGAGAACGTCGCCGGCGCGCGGCCGACCAGCTCCCATGCCGGCGGACTGGTGCCGGCCTGCGCGATGACGTTCGGCTGGCTCGGGAGCGGGCCGATGCGCACGCTCGCGACCGTGCCGATCACCGTCGCGTTCAGCGTGTTGGTCGCGTTCGCGACGATCGTCTGCGCGACGCGCACGCGCCCCAGCTCGTTGCCCGCCGCGCTCGTCTCGCCCGGTGTCTGCGGCGCGTCGTACAGCGAGATGACGAAGACGTCGGCGCCGGCCGGTGCGTCGATCGCGATCGTCGACGTTCCGCCGCCGGCCGGCGCGTTCGCGAAGGTGACCGGGCCCGGCGCGGCCGCGTCGGGGTTCACCTCGACGATCACGCTCGCCGCGGACGGCGAGATGAACGCCGCGTGGCGGTGCGAGCGCGCCGTGCGGTCGGGCCAGTGCATGCTGAACGCGACGCTGACCCGCGCGCCGGACGCCGCCCGATGCGGCGCGGGAACCGCCCGCGCACCGCCCGCGCATCCGCTCGCGGTGAGCGCGAGCGCGAAGGAGGCGGCGACCGCGCGAACCGGCGCCGTCATTGCAGCGCCCCTTGCGTGATCGTCACGCCGACCGCGAGGCTCGCGCGCTGCCCGTAGCTGTCGTAGAAGGGAAGGCTGCACGCGCCCGCGCTCCGCGCGGTGATCGTGAACGTCGCGGGCACCGCCGCCGCGAGCGCGGGTGTGACGCTCGCGACGGCGGTGCACCCGCTCGCGTCCGGCGCGACGAGGCCGGCGTAGGCCGGCTCGTTCGCCGTGACGGTCGCGGTTTGGCCGGCGGCGGTGAACGCCAGCGCGCTCTGCGAGAGCGTCAGCGCGCCGCCGGGCGTCGGCGCCGGCGAAGGCGTCGGTGAAGGTGTCGGCGCGACGAAAGCGCTCGGCGGCGAGCCGCCGCCGCCACCGCCGCCGCAGCCGCCGCTCGCACACGCGAGCGCGAGAACGCTACCGATAACCGAAAGCCGTCGCATCTCGTACACCATCGTGCGCCGCTACGTGAACCGCCGCGCGTCCCACTTGTGACCGCGGCGTGCAACGTGCGCATTTGGCCGAAAGGAACGATGAGGTTGCGAAGGCGTTCAGTTCACGCCGAGCCGGCGCGCGATCTCGTTCGCTTCGCGCAACGACTCGTAGCTGCCGTACCGCTCGAGCAGCGGCAACGCTTCGCGCACGTGGCGCTGCGCCTCGCGGACGCGGTGCTGCCCGAGCGCGATCCGGGCCAGGTGGCGCGCCGCGGCGCCGTGCAGCCGGCCGTTGCCGAGCTCCTGCGCGCCGGTTCGAATCGCGCACGCGAGCGCGCGCGCTTCATCGTAGCGGCCGAGATGCAGCGCGAAGACGGCGCGCCGGCAGCGCGCGAGCATCGCCTCGGCGCTGCGCGGCGCGGCGAACCGCTCCGCCAGCAGCGCGGCGTCCGTTCCGCGCAGCGGATCCGCTTCGTTCTGCGCGACCAGGCGCGCCGCGGTCGCGAACGAGAGCGACATCGTGCGCCGCTCGGCGGCGCCGAACATTCCGAGCAGCAGCTCGCAGATGCCGTCGGGCCGGCGCAGCACGGGAACCTCGCTCCCGATCCGCTCGGCCCGCACCGGCAGCAGCCGGCGCGCATGGCCGCTGCGCGCCGCCAGCTGCTCGACCGCGAGCAATCCGGCCCGGCCGTTGAGCGGCGGAAGGCGCAGCACGGCGAGCATCACGTCGGCGTGCATCAGCGCGAACCGTTCTTTCGCGCGCGAGGGGTCGAGCGAGCCGAGCACCGCCTGCGCGCGCCGGATCGCGTCGCGGCCGTGCTCCACGTCGCCGGTCTCCCAGCGCTGCATCGCGTACGCGGCGAGCGCGCGCACCAGCAGCGCGCGCCGCGCTTCGTCGGGATCGAGCGCCGCGCCGGCGCGCGCGACGACGAGCGGCGGCTCCATCGCGAAGCCGCCGGCCGCGCCGGTGTGGCGGCGCAGCGACCACGCGACGAAGTCGATCTGCTCGCGCGCGGTGCTCACGACGCCGGCGGCGAGCTCGCGGCGGCGCAGCGCGAGGATCGCGTCGGCTTCGGCGAGCCGCTGCGCGCACGCCTCGAAGCGCGCGGCGTCGAGCTCGGCTTCGGCGGCCAGGCAGAGCGCTTCGATGCGCCGCTCCGGCAGCGGCGCGGCGGCCGCCATCGCCTCGCACGCGGCCAGCGCGAGCGCGGACTGACCGCACTCGTGCAGCTCGACCGCGTGCGCGAGCCGCAGCGCGGCCAGATCGACCGCGCCGGCCGGCGCGCGCGGCGTTGCGGCGACGCGTTCGAACGCGTGCAGAAACGCATCGTGCGCGGCGCGCCGCTCGCGCCGCAGCTGCCGCTCGGAGAGCCCGAGCTCGGCGGCGACGACTGCCGGCGCGGCGTTGTCGAGCTCGCAGCGCAGCAGCGCGGCGCAGATGCGGCCGACGCCGACGTGACCGCGTTCGGCGGCCTGCTCGCGGCAGCGCGCCAGCGCGAGCTGGACCGCGCCGCGCAGGGACTCCAGCGCCTGCCGGTCGGCGGCGAAATCGCCGCGCCGCAGCGCGCCGGCGGCGGCGAAGTACGGCTGCGCCAGCGGGTTGCGCCGCAGCGCGCACGCATCGTCGAGATTGCGCAACAGATGCCGTGACGCGCAATACGGCGAGCGCGCGGGATCAGCGCGCGGCATCGTCGCCGCGCGGCGGGTGCAAGCGGTCCAGAGCCGTTCGACCTCCGCGAAGAGCGTCGAGCGGTGCCGCCTACACCCGCCTCTAGCGCGCTACGCTAGCGCGCTAGTGCGGCGGAGCGCAATACCGAAGTTCAGCGCGCCGACGTTTGCGGCGGCGCGATGCCGAGCTCGCGGTAGAACGCGTTCGGATTCATTGGACGACCAAGGAAATTCCGCACTTCTTGGTCCGGTTCGACTAAACGCGCCGGCGCAAGGATGTCGTTGCGGTACGCCGCGCCGGCCACCGGGTTGGTGAGCCCTTGCGCCTTGAAGCGCGTGAACATGTCCTGCGCGTAGACCTTCGACCACAGATAGCCGTAGTAGCCCGCATCGTAGCCGCCCATCAGGTGGCCGAACTCCGACTGCGGGTGCGTCCCGGAGACGTACTGGTTCGGCGTGGTCTGCGCGACCGTCGCGGCCCATACTGCGGTCGTGTCAACCGGCGGCTTCATCGTGTGGTACTTCATGTCGACGGTCGCGTACATGATCTGGCCCGTCGTCTGCAGCGCGTAGTGCACGTAGCGCGCGGCGATCATCTTCTGGACCAACGCGTCAGGCAAAGGTTGTCCGGTGGTGACGTTCGAGCTGACCCGCTTGAGGATCGCCGGATCCCAGGCGAAGTTCTCGAGCATCTGCGAGGGCGCCTCGATGAAGTCTTGGCGGAAGCCGTTGGTCAGCGTCTCGTACGGCTCGTTCGCCAGCAGCGCCGCCATGCAGTGGCCGAACTCGTGGAAGAAGACCACGACGTCGCCGTGCTGCAGCAGTGCCGGCTTGCCGGGCGCCGGGAGCGGCCAGTTGCCGACGATCGCGCTCTCCGCCAGCCGCACGCTGCCGTCGGGCATCACGCGGCGCGGGATGATCGGGAAGTTCGCGAAGTGGTCGTACTTGCCGGGCCGCGGGAAGAGGTCGAGGTAGAAGCGCCCCAGCGGCTTGCCCGTCGCGGTGTCGGCGACGTCGAACGCCTCCACCGAGGGGTGCCATACCGGAACGTTCACCTTCGTGAACTTCACCCCGAGCAGCTGCTGGTAGATTCCGAGCACGCTGTCGACCACGTGCTGGACCGGGAAGTACTGCTTGATCTCGTTCTGGTCGACGGAGTATTTCGTCTTGGCGAGTTGATTTTCGTAGTACGTTTGATCCCACTGCTCGAGCTGCGTGCCGGGGAACTGCGCGGTCTTCAGCGCCGCGTCCTCGGCGCGCTCCTGGCGCGCCTTCGGCAGAATCGCCGTGTCGATCTGGGAGAGGAAGCTCTCGACGCGCTGCGGCGACCCGGCCATCCGGTCGGCGAGCACGTACGCGGCCCAGGTCGGATATCCGAGCAGGTGCGCGAGCCGGTCGCGGGTCGCGATCGCGTTCTGCAGCAGCTGCACGTTGGCGTCGCCGCCGCGGTTGTTGTAGGCGACGTAGAACGCCTTGCGCGCCGCTTCGTCGGTCTCGTTCTGCATGAACGGGCCGATCGTCGACTCGTTGACCGGCACGGTGTAGCCGCCGTCGGCGTCTTTCTTGAGCGACGCGGCGACGAAGTCGGCCGGGAGCGACTGCGCCTGCGCGGCGGTGATCGCGATCGTCGAGGCGTCGTTGCCCAAGTTCGCGTTGTACTTGTTCTGCAGGTCGTTCAGCGACTGCGAGAGGCTGACGAACTCTTTGCGCTGCGCGTCGGGCAGCCCGGCGCCGCTGCGCTTGAGCGCGGTGAGCCAGAGCTGGGTGAGCTTTTGCTGCGCGGCGCCTTTCGCCGTCCCGCTGGCCTGCGCGTCGGCGAGCGCGCGGTACAGTTCCGGACGCGCCGAGATCTCGCTGAGCACGTTGCCCGCATCGGTCGCGCACTTCAGCGAGGCGTCGCGCACCTTCGGATCGGTCGAGACGTTGTAGAGGAAGCCTTGCGCGGCCAGATCGTCGTTGAAATCGGCCGAGGCGGTTTCGAGCGGGAGGACGACGGTCTCGAAGGTGCGGCGGCCGCGGACGCGCGCGATCGCGTCGGCGCGGCGCTTCATCGTCGCGATCGAGGCGGCGCACGACGACCCGATCGCCGCGGGGGTGAGCGACCAGTCGATCGCGAGGGCGGAAGCGGCGGATTTCGCCGCCGCGCCGAGCGGCAGGGTTGCCAAGAGCGCGGCGCTCAGCCCAACGGCCGAGCTACGTGAGAATACGGAGTGCATCGTCTGGTCTACGTTCGTGAGGGGGTCGGGCGTTCCGCTCCGAAACGGCGATCATGCTTCGTTCGCTGCTTCGCGCGAGCGCCGCACTGGCGTTCGCCGCGCTGGTCGCTCCCGCCACGGCGCCCGCCGCGCCGCCGCCGGGGCTCGCCTACGACGAGATCGTGCGCGTCGTCGTGAACGCCACCCCGCCCCCGCCGGGCAACTTCCAGGCCGACTTGGCCGCGCTCGGCTCCCCGCAGACGGTCGCCGCCAGCCCGACGCCGGCGCCGAAGAAGCGCGGGATCAACCTCGGCAACCTGGCCGCCGTGATCGCGAGCGGCGGTGGGGCCGGCGACGTCGCCGGCGCGGCGGCCGGCAACCTAGCTGCCAACGCGATGGACAACGCGGTGCAGGCCTCGCTCGGCGCGCAGTTCGGCGCGCTGGCGGCGCTGGCCGGCGGCTTCCTGCAGCCGCACCTGTTTCACTACGCGTACCTGAACGGCTGGGAGCGGATCGACGACGTGACCGCGCAGACGGCGACGATCAACAAGTGCGACCAGCGCCAGGTGATTCGCCTCGATCTCGCCCACCGGACCTACGCGGTCTACGACCCGAGCGCCGCGCCGGTCGAGACGCTCAGGCCTGTGCCCGCGCCGCGCGGCGGCCGCGCCGCCCCGCCCGATCCGGCCCAGCCGGGGACGGCGGTGGTGACCTTGACCGAAGCGACGCGCGGGCTCGGCGCGCTGCGGATCGAGAACCAGCCGACGACCGGCTACGACACCACGACGACGGTCGCAATGACGCAGGCGACCGGCAGCTGTCGCGACGCGAACGCCTCGCTCGAGACGGTCCAGTACCTCTCGGCGCTAGCGCAGCCGACGACGAGATTGTGTCCGGTTCGCCGGGTCGTCGTGCCGCAAACGGCGACCGAAGCAGTCGCGCCCCGCAGCGGCGGCTGCACGCCGAAGTTCACCGCGAGCCGCAGCGGGCCGACGCCGCCGTCCAGCCGGCTCGCGCTCTATTCGCTCGTGAAGTTCTCCGGCGGCGGCGCGGCGGCGCCCTCGCCGCAGCCGAGCGGCGGCCCGAGCGGGGTCGGATTCCTCACCGAGCGCGGCAACCTGAAGACCCTCGGACCGGCGGACGCCGGCTTGTTCTCGATTCCGGCGGGGTTCACCAAAGCGACTCCGTAGCTTGCCCACGGGGGCGCGGATCGTTATCATAGGCGGGCCTCGACGAGGGTTGGGCCTCGCGCAACGGTAATCCGTGAACCCCGCCAGATCCGGAAGGAAGCAACGGTAAGCGGCCGTCCCGTGTGCCGCGAGCCACCTGGTCCTCGTCCTGGCCTTTCTTTTGAATGCAGAACCTCATCACGGCCCTCGTTGCCGGGCTGGTGAGCGCGATCATCGTGACCGGCGGATATCATCTGCTCGTCGCGAGCCCGCGCTTCCGCCAGCTCAAGGCGGTGCTGGGCACTCACGACGGACTTCTCGGCGGCGGCGCGACCGGCGCGGTCGACCGGCTGGCGGCGCTCGAGCGCGAGAACGCGTCCGCGGCGGCGGCGCGCGAGGCCGCGCTGCGCCGGATCGAGGCGCTCGAGAAAATCGCGCGCAGTGAAGTCCCCCGGGTCGGGTTCGTGCGCTACAACGCGTTCAGCGACGTCGGCTCGGACCTCTCGTACGCGCTGGCGCTGCTCAACCGCGACGGCGACGGCGTCGTGCTGAGCAGCATCTACTCGCGCGAGGAGACGCGCACGTACGGCAAAGCCGTGGCGGCGTTCAAACCGGCGCAAGATCCCTCGGAAGAAGAGCTCGCGGCGATCGCCCGCGCGCGGGCGGCAGCATCATGAACGACGCGAAGAAAACCTTTCTGGTCAAGATCATCCCGCCGAGCGGCTACAGCGTGTACCGGCTCGCGTTCACGCGGCGGCATCTCGCCGTGCTGGGCGCGCTGATGGTGCTGGGCCTGCTGCTCGCGGCCGGGCTGCACACCTATCAGCTGCACACCGCGGAAGAGAACGTGCGCGCGCTGCAGTCGCTGACCGCCGAGCAGCAGACGAAGCTGCAGACGATCGACAAGCAGGCGGACGAGCTGGCGAACCAGCTCAAAGCGGTCCAGCGCGAGAACGCCGAGATCAAGACGCTGATCGGCGCCGACCGCGGCGCGAACAAGAAGCGCAAGAACCAGCACGCGTTCCTGGCGCCGGCGAGCGCGCGGCGCGGCGACTTCGCGGCGGTGCAGGCGCGGCTGCGCAGCTTGGCGCGCGCCTCGGCGGCGACCCGCGCGGACGCGGCGCACCTGCAGCGCACGGTGATGCGCGTGCTCAACCTGCGCCGCATGGCCTCGCTCGCGCGCGAGCGGATGATCGCGGCGATTCCGTCGGTGAACCCGGTCGGCGGCGGGATCGCGGCCGGCTTCGGCTGGCGCACGAACCCCTGGCCGGAGTTTCACAAAGGCGTCGACCTGGAAGCGAACTACGGCGACATGGTGCGCGCCGCGGCCGCCGGCACCGTCGTGAGCGCCGGCTGGGATCCGGGCGGGTTCGGGATCAAGGTCGACATCGACCACGGCAACGGCTACCACACCTGGTACGCGCATCTCTCGCGCACCGCGGTCGTCGCGGGTCAGCGGGTGACGAAGGGGCAGCCGATCGCGTACGTCGGCTCGACCGGCGAGTCGACCGGGCCGCACCTGCACTACCAGGTGATGCTCGACGGGCAGCCGATCGACCCGGCGCCGTACCTGCACGGCGTTCCGGAGAAGGTGCTGGCGACACTTCCCGAGCCGCCGGGCGTATAACGTTCGTTATGTGTTCGATATGGGAGCTCGTCGACTGGATCTTCAAGCTCTACATCGTCGTGATGATCGTGTACGCGGTCGTCTCGTGGGTGCCGAGCATCCGCGGCCGCTGGTCCGACTATCTGGCGATGCTGGTGGAGCCGGTGCTCGTCCCGGTGCGCCGCGTCATCCCGCCGCTCGGGGGGCTCGACCTCTCGTTCCTGGTCGTGATCATCGTGATCCAGCTCGTCGACCAGAGCATCGTGCAGCAGCAGATACGCAGCGCGTGTTTCCTCTACTGACGTTCAGGTGATTCAGCGCGACGCGGCCGTGGCCACCGCGGGCCCGGCCAACGTGCGCAACTTCTGCATCATCGCGCACATCGACCACGGCAAGACGACGCTCAGCGACCGCCTGCTGGAGTTCACCAAGACGGTCGAGCAGCGCGCGATGGAAGAGCAATTGCTCGACGCGATGGACCTCGAGCGCGAGCGCGGGATCACGATCAAGATGCACCCGGTCACGCTGACCTACACCGCGCGCGACGGGCAGACGTACGAGCTGAACTTCATCGACACGCCGGGGCACGTCGACTTCTCCTCCGAGGTCTCGCGCTCGCTGGCGGCGTGCGAGGGCGCGCTGCTGGTGATCGACGCCGCGCAAGGGATCGAGGCGCAGACGCTCGCCAACTACCATCTGGCGTTGGCGCAGAACCTGACGATCATCCCGGTCATCAACAAGATCGACTTGCCCGCGGCCGACATCGAGCGGGTGAAGGGCGAGATCGAAGAGATGCTCGTCATCGAAGCTTCCGACGCGATCCCGGCCTCGGCCAAGGAAGGGATCGGGGTCGAGGAGATCCTCGAGGCGATCGTCACCCGCGTCCCGCCGCCGCGCGGCAGCGAGGAGAAATTGCGCGGGCTGGTGTTCGACGCGCAGTTCGACACGTACCGCGGGGTCGTCGCGTACGTGCGCGTCGTCGACGGCGAATTGAAGGCCGGCTCGCGGTTCATGTCGATGGCGCACCGGCGCGTCTACGAAGCGACCGAGGTCGGCGTGTTCAAGCCGGAGATGCGCAAGACCGGCTCGCTCGCGGTCGGCAACGTCGGCTACGTCATCGCGAACATCAAGTCGCTCGGCGACATGGACGTCGGCGACACGATCACGCTGGCCGACGATCCGGCGGCCGAGCCGCTCCCCGGCTACAAGCCGATCGTCCCGATGGTCTACTGCGGGCTGTACCCGAACGAAGGCGTCGAGGTGTCGGACCTGCGCGACGCGCTCGAGAAGCTCTCGCTGAACGACTCCGCGCTGCACTTCGAGCCGGAGTCCTCGATCGCGCTGGGGTTCGGCTTCCGCTGCGGGTTCCTCGGGCTCTTGCACATGGAGATCGTGCAAGAGCGGCTCGAGCGCAACTACAACCTCGACTTGATCGCGACGTCGCCCTCGGTCGTCTTCCGCGTGACGCTGAACGACGGTACCGTCGACACGATCGACAACCCGGCGAAGCTTCCGCCGCGCGACAAGATCGCGCTGATCGAGGAGCCGTACGTGCGCGCGACGGTGATCACGCCGCCCGAGTACGTCGGCTCGATCATGGAGCTCACGCAGAACAAGCGCGGCGCGCTCGGCAACATGGAGTACCTCCACGACGGCCGGGTGATCCTGACCTACGACGTCCCGCTGGCCGAGGTGATCGTCGACTACTTCGACCAGCTCAAGTCGCGCACGAAAGGGTATGCCTCGCTCGATTACGAGGTGACCGGATACAAGGAAGGCGATCTGGTCAAGCTGGAGATCTTGCTGAACGCCGAGCCCGTCGACGCGCTCTCGTTCATCGTCGCACGCGAGAAGGCGGCGTTCCGCGGCCGCGCGCTGGTCGAGAAGCTCAAGGAGCTGATCCCGCGGCAGATGTTCGACGTGCCGATCCAGGCTGCGATCGGCGGGAAGATCGTCGCCCGCGAGACGGTCAGCGCGATGCGCAAGAACGTGCTGGCGAAGTGCTACGGCGGCGACATCACCCGCAAGCGCAAGCTGCTCGAGAAGCAGAAGGCCGGCAAGGAGCGGATGAAGCGCGTCGGCCGCGTCGACCTGCCCCAAGAAGCATTCATGGCGGTGCTGCGGCTCGACGAGTCCTGATGCTCCGCCCGGATCTCCGCGCGTGAAGGTGTACGTGGCGACGAAGAACGCCGGCAAGCTGCGCGAGATGGAGGCGCTCTTCGGTGAGGCGCCGTTCGAGCTGACGTCGTTCGCCGAGTACGAAGACCCGCTCGAAGGCGACGTCTCGTACGCCGACAACGCGGCGCTGAAGGCGCGCGCGCTGCACGCGCAGCTGCAGCGCGCCGGAACGCCCGGGAACGTGCTGGCCGATGACTCCGGGCTGGAGGTGTACGCGCTCGACCGGCGGCCTGGGGTGCTGACGGCGTACTACGGCGGCGCCGGGCTGTCGTGGCCCGAGCGGCGGAAGAAGCTGCTCGCGAAGCTGGACGAGGCGCTCGCGGGCGGCGTGGCGGGGGACCGCCGCGCGCGATTCGTCTGCGCGCTGCATTTCATCAGCGCGGACGGACGGGAGCTGGCCACGCTGGGGACGGTGGACGGCGAGGTCGCGCCGGAGGAGCGCGGCGAGGCGGGGTTTTCGTTCGATTCGGTGTTTCTATACGTGCCGGCCGGCCGGACGTTCGCCGAGATGAGCGCCGAGGAGAAGAATCGGGTGAGCCACCGCGGCATCGCCGCGGCGGCGCTGGTGGCCGCGGTCAGCCGGGCTGGAATCACGGCGTAGCCCTGGCGGGCCAGCGCAAGACAAAGAGGACGGCCCGGTCGCTTGACCGGGCCGTCCGTACTGGTGCACCGCGAAGGATTCGAACCTTCAACCAAGAGCTTAAGAGGCTCCTGCTCTACCGTTGAGCTAGCGGTGCAACGTTGTCGAGAGTACCCGCCCGGCGCCGCCTCGTCAAGAGTCGCGGCTGCCAGGCGGGACTTTGGTGCGCCCGGCGGGGCTCGAACCCGCGACAAACGGCTTAAAAGGCCGCTGCTCTACCGACTGAGCTACAGGCGCGGTGGGGTGACTGACCGGGTTCGAACCGGCGACCTCCGGATCCACAATCCGGCGCTCTAACCAACTGAGCTACAATCACCGCGCCACGGAAACCGCGTAGTATCCGGCTCGTGTTGGAAAATCCTCCTCCGTCGGGGAGTTCCAAAGCGTCCGTGCCGTTTTGCGGCGATGACAGTTTGCGCAACGAACCTCGCATTTTGCGACTTCGGCCCAAATTGCGGCCATCGGTCTAATGTCTCGCACCATCGCGCTGATCGCTGCTCGCTTACTGCCCCGCACATGGTCGAAGTCCAGCACGCGAACATCGCTCTCGCCGCAATCGACGCAGGGGTGTTCCGCGAAGTAGCGCACTAGTTCACGCCGGCGCGCCAATCGTGCCATGCGAGACCACGCAGCTATTGCGCGATGGTGCTTCTCTCGCCCGATGCGCTGTACATATTCTTCACGGTAGACGGCTTGGCATACTTTGCAAACACTGTGCCGACGACCGGCGGCCTTGTTGCGAAAGCCGAAGTCTTCCGTTTCCTTTAGTTCACCGCAACGCCCACATTGCTTCATACCTGCAGTGTAGCAAGGCGCTATGCCAGCACCATGGCACCGTTGAAGACGTGGCGCGCCCGGAGGGAGTCGAACCCCCATCGTTCCGCTTAGAAGGCGGATGCCTTATCCGTTAGACCACGGGCGCGTGGTCGGGATGACAGGATTTGAACCTGCGACTTCTGCGTCCCAAACGCAGCGCTCTACCAAGCTGAGCTACATCCCGCAGGCCCCATCGTACCACATGCGCAAAATGGGGCTCGCAATTCCTTCGCAGGTCCCGGGAGGCTCTCTTGCTGCGCCGTCTCGTTCCCGTTGCCGCCGCGGCGGCGCTCCTCACTTCGCCGGCGCTCGCCGCGCCGTCCCAAGGCCTGCCGCCGCTGCAGGAGAGCGATCTCCGCCGGCTCGTGACGCTGGTCGATCCGCAAATCGCGCCGGACGGCAAGCGCGTCGCGCTGGTCGTGCGCCGTCCCGACTTCGAGAAGAACCGGTACCGGAACGCGCTGGTGCTCGTCGACGCGCGCACCGGCGCGGCGCGCACGCTGGTGCACGAGCGCGACGACGTGAACGGCGCGCGCTGGTCGCCGAGCGGCGACCGCATCGCCTACCTCGCCACGCCGCCGAAGGATCCCGCCGAGAAGGACGAGCCGCAACAGCAGCTGTACGTGCTGCGCCTCGACGGCGGCGAGCCGGCCGTCGTCACGACCGCGAAGAAGGGCGTCGAGTCGTTCGCTTGGCGTCCCGACGGACGCGGATTCGCTTACCTCGCACGCGACGACTCGCCCGACGCCAAGCGCATCGCGGCGCACGACGACTGGTTCGAGGTCACCGACAACGCGTGGACCTCCCGCGGAAACGGCGCGCCCGCGCACCTCTGGACGGTCGACGCCGACGGAAAGCGCGCGCACCGCGTTACGCGCGGAACATGGTCGCTCGACGGCGATCCGGCCTACGCGCCGGACGGACGCAGGGTCTTCGTCATCCGCACGCCCACCGCGTCAACGAACCACTATCGCGCCCGCTCGCTCGTCGCGGTCGATCTCGCCAGCGGCCGGCTGCACGAAATGGCGCCGCACGTCCGCGGCGCGGACAGCGCGCGCGTCACGCCGGACGGCAAACAACTGATCTACACCGGCGAGCACCCGACCGCGTTCTCGCAAGCCGAGCTCTACGCGAGCGACCTCAACGGCCGCAACCGGCGAGATCTCACCGCGCGGCTCGACCGCGACGTCCAATTCGCCGAGTTTCTTCCGCACGACCGCCTCGCCGTCGGCGCCGACGACGCGACGCGCGACCGCCTCTTCGCACTCTCTCCCGACGGCACGTCCCGGACGCTGCCGCTCGGCGACGTCGACCTTTCCGGCGGCGCGACCGCCTCGCGCGACGGCACGCTCGTCTTCGTCGGAACGACGTCGGTGCACCCCGCGGAGCTGTACGTCCTGCGCGACGGCGCGCGCGCGCCGCAACGCCTCACGCACTACAACGACGCGGTCGCCGCGCACGCGATGGGCCGCACGCGCACGATCACTTGGCGCAGCGCCGACGGCTTTCACCCCGACGGCGTGCTAACTGAGCCGGTCAACGTCGTGCGCGGTAAGAAATATCCGCTGGTCGTGCTGATCCACGGCGGCCCGACCGCCACCTCGACCGAAGGCTTCAACGGGCTCGTGCAGTTGATGTCCGCGCGCGGCTGGTACGTCTTTCAGCCGAACTACCGCGGCAGCGACAACCTCGGCCGCCGCTTCGCGCAGGCAACGGTCCCCCGCATCACGAGCGCGCCGGCGCAAGACGTCCTCGACGGCGTCGACGCGGTCGTGAAGCTCGGCGTCGTCGACACCGCGCGCATCGGCGTCTCGGGCTGGAGCGAGGGCGGATTGCTGACGTCGTGGCTGATCGCGCGCGATCACCGCTGGCGCGCGGCGATGTCGGGCGCCGCCGTCAACGACTGGACCGGCTACGCCGACCTGACCGACGCGAAAGACTTCGCACCCTCGTTCATCGGCCCGTCGCCGTGGACCAGCGATCGAATGCGCGCATTCTACGACGCCGAGTCGCCGCTGACGTACGCCGCCGACGTACGCACGCCGACGCTCATCATGACCGATGCCGGCGACTTTCGCGTTCCGACGCCGCTCGCGTACGAGTTCTACCATGCCGTCCGCGCGACCGGGACGCCGGTCGAGATGGTCGTCTTCCCGGTGAACGGCCACAGCCCCAGCGACCCGCTGCACCGGGAGGATCGCATACACCGCTGGGTCGATTGGTTCGCCAGGCACTTGTGAGGCATCACGCATGATCGCATCCCTGCTCTTCGCCGCCGTCGCGCTTGCGCCGGCGGGGCCCTCCGCTGCACCGGCGCCGGCGCCGGCCGCACCGGCGACGGCCGCGCCCGCGGCGCCGAAACCGCTGACGCTCGAAGCGCTGCGGCAAACCGTCTCGGTGCGCGAGCCGGCGATCTCGCCGGACGGCAAGCGGATCGCCTACGTGCGCGGCGTCGGTGACTTCAAAGCGGACGTCGAGAAGACGGAGCTGATCCTCGTCGACGTCGCGAGCGGCGCGCGGCGCGTGCTGACGCAAGACCGCAGCGACGTCTCGAACCCCGCGTGGTCGCCGGACGGGACACGGATCGCGTTCCTCGCCGCGCCGGCGAAAGACGAGATGCCCGAGATCTACGTGCTCTCGCTCGACGGCGGCGACGCGCAGCGCATCACGCACGTGCGCGGGACGATCGGCGGTTTCGCATGGCGCCCTGACGGCCGCGCATTCGCGTTCACGCTGCGCGACCCGCAATCCGGCGCCGGCCCCGCGCCGTCGCCCTCGCCCGGAGCTGCGAAACCCTCACCGTCACCGACGCCGAAAGGTTACGTCGAAGCGTTCACCGTCACCGACGAGCACTACCTCACCCGCGCGCCCTCGCGCCCGTCGCACCTGTGGACGATCGACGCCGACGGCGCGAACCCGCACCAGATCACGCACGGCGCGGCCAGCGACAGCGGGCGGATCGACTGGCTTCCCGGCGCGAAACAGATCGTGCTCACCGAACAGCCCGACGCGATCTTCGCGCACCTCACCAAGCAGCACGCCGTCGTCGTCGACCTCGCACGCGGAACCACTCGTCCGCTGCGCGCTGGGACGGTCGACGGCGGTGCGGTGCTCTCGCCCGATGGCGCGCGCGCGGCGGTGCGCGTGCCGCGCCACGCCAACGTGTACTTGCAGAACGACCTCGCCGTTCGTCGCGTGAGCGACGGCGCCGACGTGTCGAACACCGTCGCGCTGGACCGCAACGTGCGCTGGTGGGACTGGCTCGACGACCGCACCGTGCTGGTCGGCGCCGCCGACGGCGTGCGCCAGTATCTCTGGCGCATCCCGGCCGACGGCGGCGCGGCGGCGCGCTACGACTTGGGCGAGGTCGACTTCGGCAACGACGCGACGGTCGCGCGCGACGGAACGATCGCGTTCGTCGGCCATCTTCCCGACGGCGCCGGCGAGCTGTACGTGCTGCGCCGCAACGCGAAGCCGGTCGCGCTCAGCGACGAGAACGGCTGGCTGCGCGGCTACGCGCTCGGCCGCTCGCAGCGCATCGACTGGACCTCCGACGGCATGAACGTCGACGGCGTGCTGACCTACCCGCCGAACTATACCGCCGGCAAGCAATATCCGCTCGTGCTCGTCATCCACGGCGGCCCGGTCGGGACCTCGACGCGCGCGTTCAACGGGCTCGCGCAGCTGCTCGCATCGCACGGAGATCTCGTGCTGCAGCCGAACTACCGCGGCAGCGACAACTCCGGCGATGCGTTTCTGCAGGCGATCGTCGGTCCGGTCACCAGCGGCCCCGGCCGCGACAACCTCGCCGGCGTCGAAGCGGTGAAGAAGATGGGGATCGTCGATCCCGCGCGGATCGGCGTCTCCGGCTGGTCGGGCGGCGGCCTGCAAACGTCGTGGCTGATCGGCCACGCGACGTTCTGGCGCGCGGCGCTCAGCGGCGCCGCGGTGGACGACTGGTTCGAGCAGGCGACGCTCGCCGACATCAACGAGGAGTTCGCCGCGACGTTCCTCGGCGGCGCGACGCCGTGGACCGCCGACGGCCGCGCGAAGTACCGCGACGAGTCGCCGATCACGTACGCGAAGAACGTCAAAACGCCGACGCTGATCCTCACCGACAGCAGCGACCAGCGCGTTCCGATCTCGCAGTCGTTCGCGTTCTACCGCGCGCTGCAAGGCAACGGCGTCGACGTGCGCATGATCGAGTTCCCGCGCGTCGGCCACAACCCGACCGATCCGGTCGGCCGCGAAGCGCGCGTTCGCATCTGGACCGAGTGGTTCGACAAGTGGCTGAAGTGATGCAACGGCTCGCCCTTGCGCTCACGGCCGCGGCGAGCGCCGTGATGCTGCTCGGCGCCGCGCCGCGCCCGCTCGAGCTCGGCGATTTGCGCCGGCTGGTGACGTACGGAAACGTTGCGATCGCGCCCGACGGACGGCACGTCGCCGCGATCGAGCGCCGCGCCGACTACAAAGAGAACAGAATGCTCGCGCGCCTCGTCCTCATCGACGTGCGCACGCGCGCGAAGCGCGTCCTCACACCGGACCGCAACAGCGTCTCGAGCGCGGTCTGGTCGCCGAGCGGCGACCGTATCGCGTTCCTGAGCGCGGGCGGTGAGAAGAAGACTCCGCAAGTCTGGGTGCTCCCCGTCGACGGCGGCGAGGCGATGCGCCTCACCGACGCCGAGCGCGGCGTCGAGGGTTTCGCCTGGCGCCCCGACGGCCATGAGATCGCGTACGTCACCGCTGACGAGCCGGCGAACAAGAAAGAGATCGGCGCGCACGACGACGCGTTCACCGTCACGCGAGAAGCCTGGACGGCGCACGCCGCCGCGACGCCTTCGCACATCTGGCTGATCGCCGCCGGCGGCGGCACGGCGCACCGCCTCACCTCCGGAACGTGGAGCGTTGCGGGCGGCGACCTCGCCTATCGGCCCGACGGACGCGCGATCGCGTTCTCACGCAACCCCGACGGCACGGTCGACACGGTCCTCCGCACGACGATCGGTCTCGCCGACACGAAAACCGGCCGGGTGACCACGTTCGGCGAGCTCGGAAGTAACGGCCCGAGGTTCGACCGCACCGGGACGTTCCTGACGTACAACCGCCCGAACGCGATCGCCGACGTGCAGAGCGACATCGTCCTCGCGAACGCCGACGGCGCGCGTGCGGCTGACCTAGGCGCGAAGCTGGACCTGGACGCCGCGGGCGCGGAGTTCTTGCCGGACGGCTCGCTCATCACCGCCGCGACGTACGGGACGCATTCGCACCTCTTCACGCTCGAACGCAGCGGAGCGGTGACGATGCTTCGAACCGGAGATGTGAACGTCAATGCGCCGTCGGTCGCGCGCGACGGCACCGTCGCGTTCTCCGGATCGACTGCGACCGATCCGTCCGAGATCTACGTCTTTCACATCCCGGGCAACGTCGTCGTCCGCAAGACCCCGCATGATCCGTTTCCGGGCCTGCAGCGCCTGACCTCGGCGAACGGCTGGCTCGCCGCGCACGCGCTCGGCACGAAGCGCACGCTGGCGTACCACGGCGCGGACGGAACGCCGCTCGACGCGGTGATCACCGAACCGCCCGGCTTCACGAAAGGCAAGAAGTACCCGCTCGTCCTGCTGATCCACGGGGGCCCGACCGGGGCGTCGCGCGCGCAGTTCAGCTCGCTGACCGCGCTGATGGCCGCGCGCGGCTGGCTCGTGATGGAGCCGAACTACCGCGGCAGCGACAACCACGGCGCGAAGTCCATCGCGACCTCGCTCGGCAAGCCGATGTCGGTCGCGGGTCAGGACATTCTGGACGCCATCGGGATCCTCGAGCGCGAAGGGATCGTCGACAGCGCGCGCATCGGGGTCTCCGGGTGGTCGGCCGGCGGGATGATGACGTCGTGGCTGATCACGCACGACACGCGCTGGCGCGCCGCGCTCAGCGGTGCCGGCGTCGACTCGCTGGTCGGCGTCGCCACGATGAGCGACGTGAACTCCTACGCGCCCGCGCTCTTGCGCGGCGACCCGTGGGCCGATTCGGCGGCGATGCAGCGCGCGCTCGAAGAGTCGCCGCTCACCTACGCCGACCGCGTGAAAACACCGACGCTGATCGTCACCGATGCCGGCGACCAGCGCGTCCCGACACCGCTCTCGTACGAGTTCTACCACGCGATCCGCGCGACCGGAACGCCCGTCGAGCTGCTGGTCTATCCCGTCAACGGCCACTTCCCGACCGACCCGCTCCACGCCGAAGACGTCAACCGCCGCTGGATCGACTGGTTCGCCAAGCACTTCTGAGCGCGGGAAGGACGAGTCCGCTTCCTCCCTAAGCTCCTTCGCCCAAACCTATCCGCCGAAGGAGGGACGCACATGACGCCTTCTCGCAGCGCATTTCTGGCCGGCGCCGCCGGCGCGGCGGCCGCGACCGTCGCGGCGCCGACGATGATCGCCGCGGCCAGCCCCGCCGCCGTCGCCGCGGCGACCCGCGGCATGACCTTCACCACCCTGCGCGACGGGGGTGTCGACCACGTCGGCGTTCGCACCGCGCGCGGGATCGTCGATGTCGCGCGCGCCGCCAAGGCGCTCGGCATCGCCTCGCCGCCGCTGACGGTCGACGACGTGATCGCGGGCCGCGGCGACGTCGCCGCGCTCCCGCGCATCGTCAAAGACGCGCCGGCGTCGTCGATTCGCAGCGAAGGCTCGGTGCAGTACGGGCCGGTGGTGACCGCGCCGCCGAAGATCGTCTGCGTCGGTTTGAACTACCGCGCGCACATCGAGGAGACCGGCGAGAAGCCGCCGCCGTTCCCCGACCTGTTCAACAAGTACAACACCGCGCTGAACCGCCACAACGGAACCGTCGCGGTCTCGAAGTGTCCGGCGGTGAAGTTCGACTACGAGTCCGAGCTGGTGATGATCGTCGGCAAGACCGCGCGCAACGTGCCGGAAGCCGACGCGCTCGGCTACGTCTTCGGCTACACGACCGGCAACGACTTCACCGCGCGCGATCCGCAGCAGCGCGTCTCGCAGTGGATGACCGGCAAGACGCCGGACGAGTTCGCGCCGATCGGACCCTGGCTCGTCACCGCCGACCAGATCCCGAACCCGCAGACGCTCCAGATTCAAACCTGGGTGAACGACGAGACGACGCCGCGCCAAGACGCCAACACCGCGCAGATGATCTTCAACTGCGCGCACATCCTGAGCTACACCTCGACGTTCATCACGCTCGTCCCCGGCGACGTCATCTTCACCGGCACGCCGAGCGGCGTGATCACCGGCTATCCCAAGGACAAGCAAGTCTGGCTCAAACCCGGCGACCGCGTCCGCACCACGATCTCGAAGATCGGAGAGCTGCACTTCACCTTGACGTGAAGGCTTCGGCGCCGCTCCGCAGAGTCGCGACCGTCCTCGGGGTCGTCTTCCTGATCGCCGCGGGGGTCTTCATCTACCGCGGCGTTCAGCGCAGCGTCCCGCCGCGCGCGGCGAGCTCCACGGCTGTGCGCGCGACCGCGCGGCCGAAGCCGCCGCGCACCCCGGCGCGGCTCGCGCGGACGACGGCCGGACCGCCGCGGGCAACTGAAACGCCATCCGCCCGCACCGAAGCGAGTCCGGTCGTGGCGGCTAGGATTAGGGCCCCGCACGATGTCAAGCTTGTGCGCGGCGGAGAGAAGGTGCAGCAGCTCCTCGCCGCCGCGCACTCGCCGGCTCATCGGCCGCGTTCTGCACCGGCTCACCGGCCGCGTTCCGCACCGCCGCCGCAGCGAACGGCGGCGCCGCCGAGGGCCGTTGCGGTGGACGAGGAATGCGAGCGGGCATCGCACTACGAGCAGGCCGCCGCGAACGACCAAGCGGGAACGCTCGCGATCTACAACGCCACCGTCTCGGGCTTGGCGGCAAATGCGAGCTGCGCGGACGCAACGTTGCGGATCGTGAACGAAGCGTATCTGCGCTCGCTGCGCGCGCCCGCGGAAGCGCAGTTGCGCATCGGAGACTGGAAGGCCGACCTCAACCTCGGCGATGAGTACTTGCGGCGCTGCGTCGCGATGCCGGCGCTGCGGGGAACGAAGGCGGCCGCCGACTGCCGCATGCAGCTTTCGATCAACCGCACCATGCGAGCGCGGCTGAGCGCGCTCATCTCTCCGACCGCCCGCTGAGTGCGCGCGACGCGGGGTCGCTCGCTTCGGGCGGTGGCGCCGCCACCCGAAGCGAACCCGTCGCAGGTCGCGGGCACGTGGCGGAATCGGCAGACGCGCTGGATTTAGGTTCCAGTGGGGCGACCCATCCGAGTTCGACTCTCGGCGTGCCCACTTGGGTTTTGCGCTCTTGACGAGCGCAAGAACCCGGGCGTCCTCCCTGCGGTCCGGGCGCCTGGAAGGTAACGCGCCGCAAGCGGCGCCGTTGGCCTTGACGGTGCGCAGGCTGGTTCGATACACTCCCAGGGTTCGTCCGCGGGCCCTACGAATCGGCTCCGACGGGTCGCGGAAGTAGCTCAGCGGTAGAGCATCGCCTTGCCAAGGCGAGGGTCGCGAGTTCAAATCTCGTCTTCCGCTCCAGTTCGAATTGACGACGGCGGGCGCTTGCCCGCCGTCCCCGCTTCCGGAGGTTTCCCGTCCACGTGCCCTCGACGCTGAAGCCGCTCGACCCCACGCAGGTCGAGCTCGAGATCGGCATAACGCCTGAAGAGTACAGCGCGGCGCAGGACGCCGCGTTCCGCAAGCTCTCGCGCAACGCGAAGATCAAAGGCTTTCGGCCCGGCAAGGTCCCGCGCAAGATCTTCGAGAGCACCTATGGGACCGGCGCGATCATCGAGAACGCGCTCGACGATCTGCTGCAGAAGAAATACCCGGCCGCGCTCGAGGAGCACGGGATCGAGCCGCTCAACCGCCCGTCGGTCGAGTTTCTTCCCGGCGAAGAAGGCGAGCCGCCGCGCTTCAAGGCGGTCGTCGCGGTGCGCCCCGAGTTCGAGCCGCAGGGCTACACCGGCATCGAGATCCCCGACGTCCCCGAGACCGCGTCCGAAGAAGACGTCGAGCGCACTTTGGACCAGATGCGGCGCGACACCGCGACGCTGCTCCCGGTCGACCGCCCGGCGCAGCTCGGCGACACCGTCACGCTCGACTACGAAGGTACGATCGACGGCGTCCCGTTCGACGGTGGAGCGGCGCAGGGGCAAGAGACCGAGCTGGTCGAGGGGCGCTTCATCCCCGGCTTCGCGAGCGGCATCGCCGGGATGAAGGCCGGCGAGACCAGGGACGTCCGCGCGCGGTTCCCCGACCCGTACGGCAACGCCGACCTGGCCGGCAAGGACGCGGTCTTCACCGTCACCGTCCACGAGGTCAAGGAGCCGGAGCTGCCCGAGCTCGACGACGAGTTCGCCAAGCGCGTCTCGCGCGCCGAGAGCTTCGAGGAGCTCAAGGCCGAGATCAAGCGCCGGCTCGACCAGACCGTGAAGACGAACGCCCGCCGGCGCGTCTCGACCGAGCTGCTCGACAAGATCGTCGCGGTCAACGACTTCCCGCTCCCCGAGGTGCTGGTAGAGCGCGAGACCGGCGCGCTCCTCGACGAGTCTCGCCAGTACGTCGGGCGGGCCGGGATCACGTGGGACGACTACTTGAAGCAGAGCGGAAAGACCGAGGACGAGCTGCGGACGACGTTCCGGCCGGAGGCCGAGCGGCGGGTGAAGACGACCCTCCTGGTCGAGGCGATCGCCCGCAAGGAGGGAATCCATGCGACCGAGCAGGACGTCGAGGCCGAGCTGACCGCGCTCTCGCAGCAGTACGGCCAGCCGCGCGAGAAGATCGTCGAGGCGCTTCGGTCGAACGTCGGGGCGCTGATCGACGGGATCGTTCGCACGAAGACGATCGACCGCCTGATAGAGCAGGCAACCCGGGTTCCCGTTCCGCCGAGCCCGGCCGACGCTGAAACTCAAGTCGCGGCCGAGTAGGTCACGGAGGGCGCACAATATGGGACACCTGGTACCGATGGTCGTCGAGCAGAGCGCGCGCGGTGAACGCGCGTACGACATCTACTCGCGGCTCCTCAAAGAACGGATCATCTTCGTCCACGGCCCGGTCGACGACGGGATGGCCTCGCTCGTGATCGCGCAGCTGCTCTTCCTGGAGCGCGAAGATGCCGATAAGGACATCGACATGTATATCAACAGCCCGGGCGGTTCCGTGACCGCGGGGCTCGCGATCTACGACACGATGCAGCTCATCAAGCCCGACGTCGCGACGATCTGCGCCGGGATGGCCGCCTCGATGGCCTCGCTGCTGCTCACGGGCGGCGCCAAGGGCAAGCGCTACGCCCTGCCCTACTCGAAGATTCTGATCCACCAGCCGTGGGTCCAGCAGGTGGGTGGGCAGGCCACCGATATCGAAATCCACGCGCGGGACCTGATCGCCACGCGGCGCTCCCTGGCCGGAATTTACGAGAAGACGACCGGGAAACCGATCGAGCAGGTCCTGAAGGACATCGAGCGCGACTACTACATGACGGCCGAGGAGGCCAAAGAGTATGGGATCGTCGACGGCGTCTTCAGCCGAGACAACCGGACCGTAAGCCCCACCGCACCGAGCACGTAGGTCGACCGCATGTTTCGTTTCGGGGACGAGAAAGGACAGCTGAAGTGCAGCTTCTGCGGCAAGTCGCAGGAGCAAGTGCGGAAGTTGATCGCGGGCCCCGGCGTCTACATCTGCGATGAGTGCATCGAGCTCTGCAACGAGATCATCGAGGAAGAGCTCTACAAGAACGTCGACGAGAACCTGCGGCTGCGGAACATCCCGAAGCCGAAAGAGATCAACCACATCCTGAACCAGTACGTGATCGGTCAGGAGCGGGCGAAGAAGTCGTTGGCGGTCGCGGTCTACAACCACTACAAGCGCGTCAACGCCGGCGGCACCTCCGGCACCGGCGCCGAAGAGGTCGAGCTGCAGAAGAGCAACATCCTGCTCGTCGGCCCGACCGGCAGCGGCAAGACCTACCTCGCGCAGACGCTGGCGAAGATTCTGGACGTCCCCTTGGCGATGGCCGATGCGACCTCGCTGACGGAAGCCGGCTACGTCGGCGAGGACGTGGAGAACATTCTCCTCAAGCTGATCCAGGCCGCCGACTACGACGTCAAGCGCGCCGAGAAGGGCATCGTCTACATCGACGAGATCGACAAGATCGCCCGCAAGAGCGAGAACCCGTCGATCACGCGCGACGTCTCCGGCGAGGGCGTCCAGCAGGCGCTGCTCAAGATCCTGGAAGGCACGACGGCCAACGTCCCACCGCAGGGCGGCCGCAAGCATCCCCACCAAGAGTTCATCCAGATCGACACGACCAACGTGCTGTTCATCTGCGGCGGCGCGTTCGACGGCCTGGAGAAGATCATCGAAGGCCGCGTCGCCTCGAACTCGCTGGGGTTCCGCGCGAACCCGGAGTCGAAGAAGGACGCGCGCCAGTCGAAGATGCTGCAGCAGCTGATGCCCGAGGACTTGCTGAAGTTCGGCCTGATCCCGGAGTTCATCGGCCGCCTGCCGATCGTCGTGACGCTCGACGCGCTGGACGAATTGGCCCTACGGCGAATCTTGGTCGAGCCGCGGAACGCGCTGGTCCGTCAGTTCCAGAAGATCATGGGCATGGACGGGGTCGAGCTGACGTTCACCAAAGAAGCGCTGATCGCGATCGCGATCAAAGCCCAGTCGCGCAAGACCGGCGCCCGCGGCCTCCGCTCGATCCTCGAAGAAATCATGCTCGACGTGATGTACGACTTGCCCTCGCTGCAAGGCGTGAAAAAGTGCGTCGTCAACAAAGAAGTCGTCGAAAAGCGAGAGAGCCCGACATTGGTGTTCGCCGATAGGCCGAAGGATCAGAGCGCGTAAGATAATCCGCTTCCCCGGCGATTCACGAAGAGAAACCGTCATCCTTGCTTGGCATATTACGGTGGGCTGACGGTGCTCCGCGCATTGACGTTGTATAACAGAAAACCAGCAGTTGCCACAAAACTCAGCGCCGTAATGGAATCCGGTACTAGGTAGGCGCGGTACTCGCGCAAGTGGATGACCCAGATCGGATTCTTGATGATTGCGACGACAAGAAGCGCCGCGACGACGAGACCGCTTCCCGCTGATTCTCTGAGACGCTTCGTCGTCGCTGTGGCAGCCATCGTGGCGAGGGATGTCGAGAACCACATCCATCTGAGCAAAACGTAATATACGAAATCATCATAAGGCACCGTACGAATCGCGCTCGCAAACGTTATGCCGGCGAGGGCGACGAGCCAAATAGCGATCACGCGTATGAGCCACCGAGACGCTTGTGAGATCGCCGCACGGGCTACGTTTAGACTCGTCGGTTCACTGAGGGACGGTCGTGTTACAAAATACGCGACCATCGCGGCGACCGCTCCACAACCACCGAGGACGATGAGGTAAACCGCCTTCCATGCGAGTGCTTCGGTCCTATCGCTTGGTGCCGTCTTGTCCCAGTAGAAATTCCACGTAGCAATTATTCCGAAGCTCAGCATCACGATCACGCCGATGAGCCCTGCAGCGTACCACCCGCCAGCGGGGTTTCTTCCACGGAGGAACGTAAGAAAATGCTCGCGTGCCGCGAATCTCGAGGATGACTCAAATAAGACCGCGAGGGGAGCGACATACGCGATGAAGCCGAGTGACTGTAGCAGATTGATCAACGGCCCGTCGAAATGCTCCGGATGATAGGGCAGAAATCCGAGGATTGAGCCGAGGAGCGCGTTGAAATTCAGGGCAGCGACTACGAGCGCTGCTACGAACAGTTCGGCACTGAACGACGGTGTGTCGACTTGCGGCGGCGAAGGACTTGCCTCAACAAACAGGCGCGCACGGTCCCGCTGCCGTTCCCGGTCAACTGTGAGCTGCGCGATCACTAAACAGGCCACGAAGAATCCGCCCGACACGGTAGCTGTCGTTTCAAACAGCCTCGCGTAGTCGACCGTCGACATCGTGACGGCCGATGTGAGCATGTTTCGGTGACAGATGATAGCATAAAGAGATTAGAGAGGCAAGGCCGGCCCATCGTGGCGAGGTATCGATGCGGCAAACTCGATCGGAATGGCATGTCAGCGCCTTCATCACCAGCATGATCTCGGCGAAGCGGCCTGGAGGTCCTTAGCGGTGTTTCCTTACCGTCGGGATACGACGGATAGAACAAGAAATCGCTCGTCTCCGGTCGTCGGTTCTCCGGTCCAATCGATGCCGAAGTGCTGGAACGTCTGCGGCGCTTTGAACGAAACGATGTTCCTCATGATACGTCGCTCTCGAGCCGTTCGATCCCGCGGTAGATGCCGGCATCGTGCAGTGCGGCGATATCGCTGCAGAACGACCGGGGCGAGCGCCCGAAGTGCTGCTGGTAGAACTCGTACCGGACGGGGGTCTATGTTCTTTTTGGCCAACTCTTTCAAATCGAGATCGAAACTGCGGACGTCCGATATAATGGAGTCCCCCCTGCGATGAGGGCGTACTCCTGAACGGAGCTACGTACTGCGAGGCGTCGAGCGATCGGCGCCTCGCGGCTTTTCTATGCGGACGGCTGAAATCGAACTGCTGCCCTCCAGCGGACCTAATCGGGCGAGCGGGTTAGCGCGACTCGAAGGTGTAGACATCGGCTCCGGGGAGCGCCGCGACCGTGCGCAGCTTTCCGTTTTGGAAGGTGCCGCTGACGTGCAGCGGGCGGAAACCGCTGCCGATATCGAGCCAGATCGCCTTTCCGTCGACGCCGCCGGTCACGGTGCGGTAGCTTCCGTCGTCCGGCCGGTAGTAGCCTTGGACGATTCCGCTCGGGTAGACCGTCAGCGAGAGGGTGCCGTCGTATTCTCCGACGCCGTAGCGGTCGACCAGACGGGTCGGCAGCGTGTACTGCGCCGGCGCGGTGTTCGCGCCCGGCGCTTCCGTCGCGGCCGGCGCGGCGAGCGGAAGGGCGGCTAGCGCCAGCAATCCGAGCGTTGCGGCAAGTTTGCGAATGATCATAGCGAGTTCATAACACGTCGCTCGCGCGCGATGTTGCGGCGGCGACTTCGTTCGGCGGGTTCTAAGAAAATTCAAATGAAGTCGCTCGCTAAATGACGAAGCAAGCGCAGGACCACAATGACATCAACGTTTACGACGATCGACGACTACATCGGTTCGCAAGGGGCCGAGGTCCAGCCAGTCTTGCAGCAAGTGCGTCGCGCGATTTGCGAGGCCGCACCGGGCGCCGAGGAGACGATCAGCTACAAGATTCCGGCGTTCAAGCTCAACGGCGAGGAACTCGTGTACTTTGCGGGCTGGAAGCACCACGTCAGCCTCTATCCGGTGCCGAAAGGTGACGCCGCATTCCGGCGCCGCATCGATCCCTACCGCGCCGGCAAAGGCACGCTCAAATTTCCGCTGAAGCAGCCGCTCCCGCTCGATCTCATCGCGAGCGTCGTCCAGCAGCTGATCGCAGAACGACGTAAGGGTTGATTCGAATCGAAGCTACTGCGTCGTGAACGAGCCGAGGAGAGCCGGGCTCGTGACCGCTGCGCACGGGGTCGCGACGGTGACGTCTTGCGTCCAGACTTGGTACGTCGTTGCCGGCGCGAGGGACGGCACGGAAAACGCTGCTCCGGCGGCGTGTTGTTGCGTCGCGTTCGGCGAGGGGACTGGGGTCGGCACCGCCGTCGGCGAGTTCGAGACCACCGGGCTTCCCGTCGACGGTATCAGCGTGACGGTGCCGGTATAGCGTGAAAGGACGATCGTTTGAACGTTGTCCGGGATCCCGGTCGACCCCGGCGCGGGATAGACCAGGTATTCCGGCCCGCTGAGCGTCGCCGGGACGTTGCAGATCGCCGAAGGCGGGAACGTCGCCCCGCCACCGCTGCACGCGGTAAGCGCGCCCGCGACCAATGCCAAGGAAAACCAGCCGTTCAGCCTCATCGCAACCATCCTCGCACCACAACGCCGTTCGCGCAAGCGTGACGTTCATACCGCAGCGTACGTTTTCCGTCGCGCTCCCGCGCGCAGGCTTACGCGATCAGTTCGACGCGCTGGCTGGAGAGGACGCGGAAGCGCGTGTCGTACGAGAGCATCGCGTCGTCGATCTTCATGCGGCTGTGGATCAGGACGTCTTGCGCGGTGCGGCCGTGGCCGAGGTCGCGGACGGTGCCAGCGACCATGCGGATCAGCGGCACCGTTCCGGGCGCGGGCTGGTTCAGGCGTTTCGCGCGGACCAGCGCCTCGACGATCGCGTTCTGCACGACGCCCGGCAGCGAGCGGAACTCGTCGTCCGTTTTTTTCTGGAACTCCGCCTGCTTCGGCTCGGGCTTGTTCTCGACGTAACGCACGACCGCGTCCCAGTCGTCGGCCGCGATCGCGGTGAAGGAGCAGAAGTAGCGGTGGACGACGCGCTCGGGCGCCTGCATCGCGTCGCACTGGTCGACGTGGACGCGGCTCGGGATCGTGCGCTGGCGCAGTTGGAACGTGAAGCTCAGCTCCGTCTCGGCCAGCTGCTTGGGGCAAACGAATGCGACGCCTTCGCGCGAGACCGTCGTCCCCAGCACGGGGATCCGCCGGCCGTCGCTGATCGCGAAGCCGTGGAACTTCCCGGGGCGCGCGCCAAGGGCGCCGTTTTCAAACCAGCGCTGCTCGCGACGCCCGAAGAGCTGGTCGAAAAGCTGCATGCCAGGCCACATCATAGCAAGCTTGCGGCCTGCAACCTGCCCTTTTGGCGCAAATCTTACGGTTCTTTGATCGCGGTCACATCAAAAGCGCGTTTCGAGGCCGCAAGTTTACGCCGGGTTTACGTTCGAGCCCGCTCCCGAGCCGCTGGCCGCGCTCAGAGCGGCGTTGATGCGCGCGGCGGCGTCCGCCGGCGTGTCGGGCGGATCGATGTGCACGAACAGATGCTTGTAGGTTGAGGCGCCGGGCTGCAGATCGATCACCAGCACGCTGTCCTCGCGCTGGTAGTCGAAAAACACCGTCTCGCCGTGGTACAGGAACGTCCCGGCCATCTTGAAGGGCCACGGCGAGTTCGTCCCGATCAGCTTGAGCGACTCCCAGAAGCTCGGCGGCTTGTCGACCGACGCGCCCGCGACGTTCGCGAGCGGGATCCGAAACGAGCCGTGCACCGCCCAGACCTTGTCCCAGCCGGAGAGCTCCACGCGCAGCGTGTCGCCGTCTACGTTCACCGTTGCCATGGATCGTTCTACTCAAGGGCCGTCGCGTGGTTTCGGGGTAGAAGCGGGCCATGGAGACGCAGGCTACGCTGAACGTCACGAGCTCCACGTTTCGTGACGGCCAAACGATTCCGCAGCGCGCGGTGTTCGACCAGTTCGGCTGCACCGGGCAGAACGAGAGCCCCGACATCACCTGGTCGCCCGGACCGCCCGGCACGAAGTCGTACGCAGTGACGATCTACGATCCGGACGCGCCGACGACGGTCGGCTTCGTGCACTGGATCGTGTTCGACATTCCCGCCGAGACAACGTCGCTCGCCGCCGGTGCCGGTGCGAAGAAAGACGCTGGCGTCCACGCGACGCAAGGATTTACCGACTACGGCTTCAGCCGTTACGGCGGCCCGTGTCCGCCGCCCGGCGATCCCGCGCACCACTATCATCTGACCGTGTGGGCGCTCGACCTCGAGAAGCTCGGCGTTGACGACACGACGACCTACGCGAAGTTCCGCTTCATCACTCGCGGACACGTGCTGGCGAAAGGCGAGATCGTCGGCCTCTACGCCAGCCCGGCGAGCTAGCGAAACGCGGATTAGCGAGCGCTATGGCTGCGGGCGCAGCCGCAGCGTTCGCACTGCGGTTCCGCCGTCCGGCGCAAACGCTTCCAGCCGCACGTCGATCACGCCGGCGCCCGCGTCCGGGACGGTGATCTGCCGCGCGAAGTGGCCGTTCGGGTCGGCGCCCGAGTCGGTGGTGATCGTGCTCTCGTTCGTTTCGCCGAAACTGATGAACGCGCTGCTCGTCGCGACGATGTGGACGCGCGAGTTCGGTTTCGTCCAGCCCTGCACCGTGAACGTGCGCGGAACCGCGGTGCCGTTCGGCGGCGAGACGTCGCGGAAGTAGTTCTCGTTCGGCTGCGCGGCGTTCAGGAACGTCCACGACTCCGCGATCCCCGGTGCGGTCACCGCGACGCGGTGCCGGCCGTACGGCAAGTCGTACGTCGGGTCGTACGAGAACGCGTGCGAGGAGACGTAGGCGTACTGCGTGATGTCGCGCCCGTCGAGCTGCACCCGCACGGCGTTGGCGTCGACCTCGCGCGGGAACGTTCCGCCGATCTGCGGGCGCAGGCTGCGGACCGTTGCGTTCGGGCTCGGCTCGACGCGCACGAGCCTCAGCGGCGCGCCTTGCGGCACCGGTGTGATGACCACCGGCGGCCCGCCGGGCGGGGCCGCGCCCGCGACCGGCTGCGTGATGAGCACGGCGCGCGTGCGGCCGTCGTAGTTCACGCTCGCGCCGAGCGCTTGCGCCACGAAGCGGAGCGGAACCAGCGTCCGCGCGCCGACGATGAACGGCGGCGAGTCGAGCGTCGTCTGCGCGCCGTTGACGATCGCGACGTTCGCGCCGATCTGCAGCGCGACGGTGGTGTTGCCGCGCGTCGCAGCGATCTTCCCGTTTTGGTAGACCACCGAGGCGCCCAGTCGTTCGAAGACGCCGCGCAGCGGGACGTACACGCGGCCGGCGCGCTCGACCGGCGGCTGGTCGAACGCGATCGCCGCGCCGTTGACGCTCACCGAAACGGGCGCGCTTTGCGCCCCGGCCGCGAGCGGAAGCGCGGTCGGCATGAGAACGGCGAAGAGTGCGGCGAAAGCGGTCGTGCGCGTCATCATCCAGGATAACGAGGCTCGGGCCGCTTCCGTCACCCCGTCCGGGTCCCGTCTCCCGTGGCGTCGAGGTCGCAAATCCCGGCTGCTGTAACGGCGGCACGGACGGCCGGCTCGCGCTCGTCGTCGAGGACCCGCTGCAAGATCGCACGAGCCCACGGCGTCTCGATCGCGAGCAGCGCTTCGACCAGCGCCAGCCGCGCGGACGCATCGCACCCGGCCGCGCGCCGGTCGACCAGTGCCGGCCACCCCGGCGGCTGCGGTACTGCGGCGGCGAAGAATGAGTCCGCGTCGGGGATGGAGTGAGCGGCCGGGATCGGCCCGGCATCTGGTGATCCGGCGTCGGGGCCCCAGTCCGCGAATCGCGAGAACGTGCGCGGTGCGGTGTCCAGAGGCGCGGGCGCGAGCGGCGGCGCGAAGGAAACCGTCGGCCGTGGCGCGGCGCGCTCGGGTGCGAAAATGACGACCGCCATCAGCGCGGTGGCGAGCACCGCAAGCAGGGTCGGAATCTGAAGCGTCAGCATGTCGCCGCCGTGGGAGCGGCATGCGCTCGAAGCGCCTCGAGCAGCGTGGCGCGCGCATCGTCGAGGCCACGGTCGCAGCCGCGCGTGAGCGCGTCCTCGAACAATTCGAGCGGCACGCCTTCATATCGTGCGAGCGTTTCGTCGAGCAGAGCACCGTAGTGCGCGACGGCTCCGCCCATTCGCGCATCACCGAGGCATTGAGGGAGAAGCGCAACGAGCGCACGCAAGACGCAGGGCGCTCCGTACGGAGCATCGTCGATTCGCGCAAGAGACGAATCGCCACGCCAGTCGCGGTCGGTGAGCGTTTCCAGCAGTGTCGTTAATGCCGACCGCAGTGCGGGATCTTCGAGGTCGTCGGCGGCGACGTAGAAGCCTGGGATCCGGAGCTTCACGAACAGCCGGTCGAAGACGTCGTGCAGCGCGGCGCGAACGCGGTCGAGCGTGTCGGCGATTCGCGCGTCGTACGGCTCGACGGCGTCAGGAAACAACGCGCGGAGCACGAGCACGTGCGCCACCAGCCCGATCTCCGATGTGCCGTTGAGCAGCCGCTCGATGTCGCGAAGCCGGAGCGCATCGGCCGTCATGACGAACGAGATCGCGGGCGCGGCCGGCTCCGGTTCGGCGATCGCCGGAATCGTCGGAACGCTTTCCGACGGAATGCTCGGCGTCAAGAAATTCGCCGTCGCAGCACTCGCCGCTGAACAATCGTAGGAGCTTGCCGCAGCCTCGTCGGCAGCGTCCGTGCACGTCGCCGGCATCGCTGCCGGCATGGGCGCGACGGTGAGCGCCTCGACATGGTACGCGAGAGCCGCGGGCCGCAACGCGAAGCCGTTTCCGCTCCGTACGCGAACCTGCGCCGGCTCCGCCGCCCGTGTCGTGCCGTTGATGCCGAGCGAGGCCCCGATGCAGACGATCTCCTCGTCGGCCGGCGCGCCTGCGAGGTACGACATGGCGAGGACGATACGCGTGCCGGCCGGGACGTCGTGAAGAGTCAGACCGTCCTCCTCCAGCGGCGAACGACCGTGCCGATCGAGGACGCCGTGTCCGTCCAGCGTCGTCGTCCCCGCCACGTACGTTGCGCCGGTAGCCGACACACGAATTACCAACTCGTCGATGCCCTCCTGGACCGCAACGTCGATCCGTACCGCGAACGCCGCACCAGCCACCGCGTCGTTCGGCGCGTGCAACACGGCGCTAGCGAGGTCGGCCTCGTTCCCTGAAGACTCTTCGGCGCCAGTGGCGTCCGAGTAATCAACACCCAACGAAGCGGTCGCCAATGCATCCTCTCGATGTGGTGGCTCTTGAGGTGCCCGATCGCGAACTACGAGTTCCACCTCCCGACGTGCACGTTCGCCGTCCACATCCGTCGCGATCAGCACGATCGGAAGCGCATCGGGCACCGGACGCGGAACGCCGTCGCCCGGCGCAGCAGCAACGCCATCGCCCGGGAGTGCCGGAGCGCCGTCAGCCCAAGAATGCTCCTGATCAAGACAGACATCGAGCGCGACGCACGCTGCAGCACCCGGCGCAAGTGCCCGCGGCAACGGGACGCCGACGCACGCAATGCGATCGCCGGCTGCGGAGACCGTCAACGACTCCGCGACGTCGCCTGCATTCACGACGCGTACGACGATGCGCGCAACGCCGCCGGGCGCGACACTCCGCGGAATCTGCATGGCATCGAGCCGCACGTCGCGCACATGCTCGGGTAAGACCGCCGTTTCGACGACGTGCCCACCGGCGCACACGCCGATCGTTCCACCGCTCCATGCAGCGGGGTACCCAGCAGCGAGCATGATCCGCGTACGTCCGCGCGCCGGAATGAGCCCCAGCGTGATCGCGCAGCCGGCGGCGGACCGCTCCGCTCGCGCGAACGACGGTTCCTCTTTGCGGTTCTTCCGAGCGCGCCAACTCACCGGAACGCCGTCTACGCCGACCTCCTCGTCCGTGAGCATCATCCCCTTCGGCAACGTCACGCCGACCGGCACGTCGTGCGCGTCGGTCCAGCCTTCGTTGCGCACCTCGATCGCGATGTGCGTTCGCCGCCGCGACGGAATCAATCCGACCTCCGGCGCTGCGATCAACGGCTCGGTGACCACGCCCGCGCGTGCCGGAAGCGCGCACGTAACATCGTTACCGAACCGCACCTCGCCGTCGTCGGCGCGAATCTCCGCGACGGGCCGCACGACGCGCGCGTTGAACGCGAACGCGATCCGCTGCCCGACATCGAGCCGCGGCGCTTCGACGACCGCCGGACCGTCGCCGTCGAGCCGCGCGCAGCCGACGGGCGCGGGGACGACGACGCGCACGCCGTGTGCCGGCCCGTCGCCCTCGTTCGTGACCTCGGTCCGCACGCGGACGGTCCCGGGGCCGAGCTGCTCGACGAACGTCCCGCTCGCGGCGCCGTAAAACACGGGCCGGCTGCGGACGAGGAGCGCGCAGCGGTTCGTCCCGAGCTCCGCGCCGTCGAGCCGCAGCACCGCCTGCACGAAGAGCGCGGTCAGATCGTCGACTGGCATCCGGACGCGGGCCAGGATCCTCGCGACGGCGTCCTCGCCCGGCGCGACCGGCTCGACCGCGACCTCGGTGCCCGCCAGCGGCTCGAGGCCCTCGGCGAGCACGAATGCGACCGTCGCGGGCCGGCTCGGCAGCGCGCCCAGGTTGCGCGCGCGGAACTCGATGCACACGGTCTCACCGGGGCGCGCGACGCGTGGCTCGACGAAGAGCGCGCGCAGAACGGGTTCGTAGCCGGCTGTCATACCGGACTCGGTGCCCGCCGATGCGCCCTCGCATGACCGGGCAGGAGACTCCGAGGTGAGCGGGGACACAGTGGCCCGACAAAGGGCGCCTCGCGGGGGCGCTCCGAAGAGGGTGGAACCGATGATCGATCTCTCGACGCTTCGCCGGATCCCGTTGTTCCGGGACTTTACCGACGATCAGTTGTCGCAGGTGCTGGCGACGGTGACGACGCGCCGCTATGCCAAGCACCAGTTCGTCGTGCGCGAAGGCGAGCCGGGCGACACCTTCTTCGTGATCGCGGCGGGTTCGGTCGCGGTCTGCCGGGTCGGCCCCGACGGGCGCGAGACGATCCTTTCGATCCTCAAAGAGGGCGATTTCTTCGGCGAGATGTCGATGTTCGACTCGTCGCTGCGCTCGGCGTCGATCAAGACGCTGACCGACGTCGAGCTCGGCGCCGTCCGCCAAGGGGACTTCCTCGGGCTGATCGACCGCAATCCGCAGATCGGCCGGCTGCTGGTGATCGAGCTCTCCGAGCGCCTCCGCGCCGCGAACGCGCTGATCGCCGCGACGACCTCGCAGGACATCCGCGCCCGCCTAGCCTCGCTGCTGCTGAACCTCGCGGAGCAGTTCGGCGAACCGGTCGACAACGGCACCCGCATCGCGCTGCGCCTGACGAACCAAGAGATGGCGAACATGATCGGCACCACGCGCGAGACGGTGAACCGGACGCTGAACCGCTTCTGGGACGATCGCCTGGTCGACATGCGCACCGCCCACGTCGTCGTCACCGAACCCGACAAACTGCGCTCGCTGATCCCGTAGCAGCGCGCGCCGCGCGCGCCGGATAGATTTTCTCGCTCACGGGCACCGCCTGCGGCATGATCCCTTCGGCAGCGGTGGTCCAGCTCGCGACCGTGGCCGGCGCGCTGGCGTCCGCGTGCACGGGCTTTGTCGTTGTTTTCCGTGCCCGTGCAGCGGGCTCCCCGAACCAGACTGCGTTCCGCAACGCCGCGTCCCGTGAAGCTGTGCTCGTCGACGCGGCGCGGCGGCTGGCATGCGCCGCGCGAGCGTCGGTCGACGCGGTGCGCGACGAGATCGTGCGCGCCGCTCGCGCGGTCGCTCCGGACATCGACGGCGTCCTCGTCTACGAAGAGGACGAAGGCGCGCTGCGCTGCGTCGTCGCTTCCGGCTCGCGCTTCGCGTACTTCGACGGGACACGCGTCGCGCTCGACGACCCGTGCTCCTTGCCGTCGCGCGCGCTTGCCGCCGGACATCGCATCACGCTGGCGGACGCCGAGGCGACGAAGCTTCATCCCGGCGACTTCGCAGCGGTCGCGATTCCGTTTGCGCGGGAGGCCGGTCGCGCGTGCGTTCTCGCCGTCGCCTCGCAGCGTGCAATCGAAACGGAAACGATCGATCGCCTCGTGATGCTCGCCGATCAAGCCGCACCGGCGTATCTGATCGCACTGGACCGTGAGCTCGACCGCCGCCGCGCCGAGTACGACGGCCTCACCGGGCTGCTGACGCCGCGCGCGCTCCGCCAGCGCCTCGCGGTGCTCGTTGACCGCGCGCGTCTCCAGCCGGCCGCGAGACTGGCGCTGCTCTTCGTCGATACGGATCACTTCAAATGCTGGAACGACCGCTACGGCCACGCCGCCGGCGACGCTCTCCTGCGCGAGATTGCGCACGTGCTTCGGTCAGCCGCACATCGCGCGGACGATCTCGTCGCGCGCAACGGCGGTGATGAGTTCTGCGTCGTCTTCACCGAAACGGACAAGTCGACCGCTATCGAGCGCGCCGACACGCTGCGCCGCCGCATCGCAGCGCTCGACGTAGCGCGTCTGCGGCCAGCCGATGCAGAGGGCTCGGTGCAAATCACCGCGTCGATCGGCGTCGCCGCCTTTGCCGCCGACGCCTCGACCGCAAGCGACCTCCTCGAGCGCGCCGACGCGGCGATGTATCACACCAAGGAGACGGGGAGGGACGGCGTCTCCTACGCTGCCCCGGACCGCTCGCTCGCTCGGCTTTCGATGTGCCCGCCTGTTGCGGAGATGCTCCGGCCGGTTTAAAGACGCAAGAAGAAAAATCCGTACGCCGGGCTAAAGGCAAGATATGGAAGCGCCGCACCGCCGAGGTTCACGTTGCCGAGCTCGTCTCGATTCCCTTGCGAGATATGGCCGCAGTTGAGGATCGCCGCGAGGTCGAACTGCGACTTGAACTCGAGGTACACCCACGGCAGCGAGTCCTTCGTTCCGACCTTGACGTCGAAGGCGTCGGTCGAGAACGGATGCTCGAGGCCTCGCCGGGTGAGCTCGTCGCGAATGTTCGCGAGCAAAGCGGCGGCGCGGTCGTGGTATCGCGCGCTGCAGCTCGGCGCCGTCGTCAGCGCGAACGGGTCCTTAGGAATCGCTCGGCCGATCGCATAGTACTGCGGCGGACTCGGCTTCTCTTTCGTCGTGGGCAGAATGAAGCCGTAGGTGGATGAGAATAGGAACGAGATCCCGTTGTAATTCGTCGCCGATCCGATCAGCCCGGCAGCCGTTAAGTCCTTCTCGTCGACGGAGCGGTAATGAAGGCATTTGATGACGGTTGACAGCAGCGGGATCGTCCTTAGGGTGTATTCGAGCTCGTAGCCGTTGGGGACGTCGTGGTAGGCGACCATCGTATCGGCAAGCGCCGGCGGCGGCGGGACTCCTTTCGTCCCGTTCCGCAGGCGGAATTCGTAGTACGCGCGCAGCGGCGCGACGAACGCCTCGGCTTTTTTCGCCGTTTCGAAATCGCACGCGGGGTTGTCGTTTCGGAGCGCGAACGGCGCGCTGACCGGCCCGCTGGGGAGGCCGACGACCGGCCGCGGCGTCTCCGTTCCGCCCGTGAACGCCCGCGCCGTCGGTGCTCCGCGGTCGGCGACACCGAGTACGGTCGAGTACTCCACCGAGATTCGGCGTCCCGGAAACGGTCGCGCAACCAGCGGGATGCTGCGTCCGTCGATCGTCGTCGCGCTGAGGGCACCGACGGTTGCGAACGAGCTCGCCAGCGCGTTCGTCACGTTCGTCGCGCGCACCGTCACGGCTCCGCGCTTCGATGTGAATACCGCCCCGACGTCCAGCGTCCCAAAGGCGCGCGCGTCGAGCGAGTTGTTCTCGGAATAGTAGCGATAGTTGGCCGCAACCTCGAGCGGTCCGTTTTTGTAGTCCACCAGCGCGCCTGCTTGGACGTACGGAACGCCGAAGAGCTGCATTCCAGGCCGCAAGATCGAACGCGGTGAGGTGACGAACGGTTCCGTCGACGCGAGCCGCGCGCGAATCAGCGACACGAACGGATCGACGCGAATCGGGCCTTTGGTCACCGATCCGATCGCCCGGAGCCCGCTGTACCGCGTATCAATACCCGTCATGGGCCCGAAGAGATAGATATCCTGCGAAGTCAGCGGCGGACTGCCGGGACAGACGGTGGGCAGATGCGCGATGCGGTTGGCGTCGGTCAAGAAGGAGCTCGAATCGAGGAATCCGAGGTCCGCTCCGTTCACCGGATAGCGCATCGGTACGTTGTGCGCAATTTGGTCGAACGCGACGAGCGAGTACGCGCTCGCCGGAGTCGTTCGCGTGTACGCGAGCCGCTGCGTCGATGTTGAATCGTTCTCGGAGACGACCGTTCCGAGGCGGCCGTACGCCACGCGACCGGCGCACAGGTAATTTAAGAAATCGGGCGTCGACGTGAGCCCCGTGACCGAGAGCGCGCCGGCGCCCGCGCCGACGTCGGCGCTGGCGGAGAGCGTCGAATTCGCATCGAGCCGAGCGTCGGCGCGTGCGCCGAACGAGGTGCTGCGGGAGTCGATGCCGTGCCGCTGCGTCACGCGTAGCGTCGCGCGGGTCGTATTCGAGAGCTCTCGAACCGCGACGACGTCGACGACGTCGTTGCGAGTGGTACCGCTCAGCGAAAGCGACGACCCGAGCGCGGACTGTCCGAGCCGCTCCTGCGTCGACGTATTGACGAAAGAAAGGTCGAAGCGGCTTCGGGCGCCCGCGGCGAAGCTCAAACGCGCCGCGCCGCCGCCGTACTCGAGGGCCGTCTGGCTCGCGGCGGGAAACGGAACGCCGGCGATCGTGCGGGCGGAAAGATCCGTGGCACTCGAAGAAGCCGTCCGAAACACGGCGAGATCGTACGTGAAGTTCTCTCGTTGTCCGAGCCATCGCGTCAACAGAATGCTCGTGGACGATCCGCCGGCTGCCGCAGTTCCGAACGAGCACCGCGTCACGGTCGTCGCATAGGGGCAAAACGGCGTGAACGCTCGATCCGTGCGGAGAAAGGTCGCGCTCACGGTGTCCGCGCTGCCGGCCAGATATTGCAGCTTCGCCAGCGCGGTTCGGCTTCCCGATCCGCCCCGATGCGAAATAGTCTGTCCCGACCAGTCGGCAAAGGTTTGTCCCGTGATCTCCAAGTCGGAGAACGTTTCTCCGCCCCCGACCACGTAGCCGAGCGACCCGCTCGAACCACGGGCGAGCGCCGTCAGTGCCGAGGAGCCTGACGCACCGGCTCGCGCGACGACGTCGAGCAGTGGGTACCGCGTCGGCAGCGCGGTTCGGAAATCGACGCTGCCCGCGCTGAAGCCTTGCGCCGGCCCGAACGAAACTGAAGCGCTGCTCATGAGATCGCCGCCGAGAACAGAAGCGTCGAACGCGCTTCCGGGGCTGTTCAGCGGAATGCCGTCGAGCGTAATCGCGGTCTGCGCGGGATCGTGCCCCTCGAGGCCGTACAGCGCCTGTCCCTGACCGAAATCTCCCAGCGTATCGAGCGAGACGCCGGGCAGCTTCCCGAGCGCGTCGTAGAGGTTCTCGGAAACGTGCGCGAGCGCGCCGTTGCGCGATACGTCGGAGTACGGCCGTGCACGCGATCGCGTTGTCGAAACCCGCCCGATCGTTTTGAGGGCGCTTTCACGCTTCGCAAGCTCGAATCGCACGACAGAGCGCTCGCCGGCTTGAACGTTCACCGTCACGACCTCGCTCGATTTGTAGGCGGGCGCGCCGGCCTGCACGCGGTACACTCCGGTCGGCACCTCGGCGAACTCCAAGTCTCCGTTTGCGTCCGTCGAACGCGTCGTCGAAAGCGGTCCGGTCAGTTTCGCCAAACCGCGAAGCGGACGCTGTGTCGCGACGTCGACGACTTGAACGAGAATCGATCCGGTCGATTCCTGTGCTGAGAGGTTTGCTGGGAAAACGCCGGTCAGCAGAACGCCGATCAGCGCGCACTGCAAAGCGCGGATATAACGCGGCATTTTTATTTCTTCACTCCGCACGCGTTGACAGTTGGCTCCCGGGATGCTAGCCTTCCTTCACGGCGCTTGGGGTGTCATGTACCAAGCTTTCACGTTCTCCTGGAGCGCCGTCGTGAATAGCTTGCTGCAAGCAGTTGTTTCGGAACAGCTGTTCTCTGTATTTCGTTGCTCTTTGGAGGGCAAACGTGCATATCACGAAGATCTACGCTGCCGCCTCGGCTGCGGCTCTTTTTGCACTGGGTCTGTCGGTGCCGGCATCGGCACTTGTGCAGCGTTCGTACGTCGTCTCCGGCGGCACGCTGAACATTGGTGGAGGCTCGATCAACTGCCAAAGCGCTGCACCGTCACGACGCTCGACGACGGCTCTCAGGAGATCGATACGGCGTCGGGAGAGTCGTACTGGACGAACGGTTCCGGCTTGTACGGCGCGCCGTAGCGGACCACTAAGGCACGCCTGCTTGGGAGCGGGCGGCTCCCGTCATGCCGACGGGATCGGCGGACTCGAATGCCAGCCTGTTGGCACCGTACCGGCGTATCGTGCGGTTGGGATGACGGCGGGGACGTGCGTGTGCGAAGCGAAGGGCGCGATCGATGTCGCACCCGAGCCGCGCATTGCTCTGACCGCCGTTCGCGCTCCGACGACGCTCCGGGTCGACGTCCTGCCGCACCTGAAGACCGCGCGGTTCGACCGTGCGCTGAGCTATCGCGTGCCGGACGGCGTCGCCGCCGGCGTCGGCGACGTCGTGCGGGTGCCGCTCGGGTCGCGCGACGTCTTCGCATACGTTCTTTCGCCGCCGTACCGCGGCGACCCGGAGACGAAGCTGCGCGACGTCATCGCCCGCGTCGAGGGACCGCGTGCGTTCGACGCGACGGGCTTGGAACTCGCGCGGTGGATGGCGGAGGAGTACATCTGCTCGTTGCGCGAGGCGCTGGGCGCGGTCGTCCTCGCGGCGGCGCTGCCGCGCGCGGTCGAGCGCTTCATCCCGCTCGGCGATCCGCCCGATGCGGCGCGTTTCAAGGTCGTTCCGCCGCGGCTGATCAAGCTGCTGTGGAGCGATTTCCGCGACGGCGTCGCGCCGGACGTCTTGCTGCGCCATCCGGAAGCGCGTCGTGCCGGCGACCGCCGGACGCTGTTGCGCGCGCTGGACGCGCTGGTTCGCGCCGGCGCGCTCGAGCGCCGCCGCACGCTCGCGAAAGCCTCGATCGGCGCCGCGACGATGCGCGTCCTACGCCCCGGTGACGTGCCGATCAAAGGCAAGAAAGCGCAAGCGCTCGTCGCGCACGTCGCCGCGGTCGGCGAGCTGCGGCGCAGCGACGCCGTGCTAGCCGGCTTCTCCGACGCGGTGATTCGGCGCGCCGTCCAAACGGGCGCGCTCATCGAAGAAGCGCGCGAGCGGCGGCGCGAACGCACCGCGTGCGTCGTGCTGCCGCCCCATCCGCCCACCGAAGAACAAGCCGCAGCGATCGCGCGCATCGTCGCGCTGCTCGACGCGCGCGAGCACGCGCAGCTGCTGCTGCACGGCGTCACGGGCAGCGGCAAAACGTTCGTCTACCTGCACGCGATCGCGCGCGTGCTCGAGCAGGGCGGGCGCGCGATCGTGCTGGTCCCCGAGATCGCGCTCACGCCGCAGACCGCGGCGCGCTTCGAGGCGGCGTTCGGCGACCGCGTCGCGGTGCTGCACTCCGCGCTCTCCGAGCGCGAGCGGTTCGACGCCTGGCAGGCCGCGGCGCGCGGCGAGATCGACGTCGTCGTCGGGGCGCGCAGCGCCGTCTTCGCCCCGCTCGCGGACGTCCGCCTGATCGTGGTCGACGAAGCGCACGAGACCTCGTACAAGCAGGACAGCATCCCGCGCTACGACGCGGTCGCGGTCGCGCGCGAGCGGATGCGCCGCGCGAACGGCGTGGTCGTCCTCGGCAGCGCGACGCCCTCGCTCGGCGACTACGCGCGCGCGAAACACGGACGCTTCCCGCTCGTGCATTTGCGCCGGCGCGCGACCGCCCAGCCGCTCCCGGCGGTGCGCATCGTCGACATGGCCGCGGAGTTCGCGTCCGGCAACCGGCGCGTCTTCTCGACCGCGCTCGCGGAAGCGGTCGCCGACCGCCTCGCGCGCGGCGAGAAAACCGTCTTGTTCATCAACCGCCGCGGCAGCGCGCGCTTCGTGCTGTGCAGGGTCTGCGGCCACGTCCCCGAGTGCCCGCGCTGCTCGACCGCGCTCACCGTCCACCGGAGCGAATCGCTGTTGCGCTGTCATTGGTGCGATTACCAGACCACATCGCCCGAGCTGTGCAGCGCGTGCGGCGCCGGTCCGGTGCGCGAGTTCGGCGCGGGGACGCAAGCCGTCGCCGCCGAGGTGCAGCGGCTCTTCCCCGAGGCGCTCGTCGTGCGCATGGACTCGGACACGACCACGCGCGTCGGCGACCACGCGCGGCTCCTCGAGCGGTTTGCCGGTGAAGGCGACGTGCTCGTCGGGACGCAGATGGTCGCCAAAGGGCTCGACTTCCCCACCGTCACGCTGGTCGGCGCGGTCGCCGCGGACCTCGACCTGCACCTCGCCGACTACCGCGCCGCCGAGCGGACCTTCGCGCTCCTCACGCAAGTCTGCGGGCGCAGCGGCCGCGCGCGCGCCGGCGAAGCCATCGTGCAGACGTACTCGCCCGACCACTTCGCGATCGGCTTTGCCGCCCAGCACGACTACGAGGCTTTCGCGGGCGAAGAGCTGCGTGAGCGAAGGGCGCTGCGCTGGCCCCCGTACACCCGGCTCGTGCTGATCGGCGCAATCGGCCGCTCGCGCGCAAGCGTCGAGAACGCGATCGCGGTCTGGGCCGGCGCGCTGCGCGGCGACCCGCGCTTCGACGTCCTCGGCCCCGCGCCGTACCCGGTCGCCCGCGTCAACGAGGAGTGGCGCTACCGCATCGCCGTCCGAACGAAGGCGCTCGACGCGCTGCGCGACGCGATCCGCGCCCGCGTGCTGCCGCTGGCCGCGCGGTCCGAGGAGGTCCGCATCGCGATCACGATCGACGCCTGAGGTCGCGGCAGCCGGCGAAAAATCTTTACTGTGAGCTCACGCATAGTCCTAGGACGTCCGGGGTAGTCCTAGAGCGGGCGGACACGAAGTCACGAGGACTGGACCCAACGTGCGAAGCTATGGATGGCCGGCAGTCGCGATGGCGGCTGCGCTCTCCGCCTGTTCGGGAGGCCACGGCGCGGGCGGCGCCGTTCTTCCCGCTTGGAGCGGTCCGAACGCCCCGCCGGTGCAGAGCACCGTTCGCGTCGTCGAATGTCACGTCGGCGGCCCCACCCCGACGCCCAAGCCGGGCGGCGGCGGAGGCAGCGGCGGCGCTTCGTCGGATCTCGACCTGTGCCGGGGGTACAGCGCCGTCATCGACGGCATCGCGGACGGCGACCTGATCGTCTCGGCGGTCTCCGCGAACCCCGCGATCGTCTCGGTCGTGCCCGATCTGGCCCGCGACAAGAGCCAGCCCACGGAGAACGGCCAGCCGGCGTCGTGGTTCGACGTCGCCGCGCTCAGCGCCGGCAAGACCACGGTCACGCTGCGCGACGCGCAAGGCCACACCGGGACGGTCACGATCACGGTCGTGAACTGCGGCCCGGCCCCGACGCCGACGCCGACGCCGGCGCCCACCGCGACCCCCACGCCCACGCCGGCCCCGACCGCGACGCCGCGGCCGACGGCAACTCCGACCCCGACGCCGGCTCCGACCGCCACCCCGACGCCGGCTCCCACGGCTACGCCGACCCCGACGCCGTCACCGGGACCGTGTCTGGCTTCCAGCCGCCGGCACACCAACGGCAAGGGGCGGAGCCCGCATACCGGCGTGGTCGGCTGCTGAGCTTTCCCCTTCCCCCGGGGAAAAACGAAGAGGCCGCCTAGCCAGAGGCGGCCTCTTCGTGTGTCTGAACGACTCGCTTAGGCTCGAGCTTGCTTGGCGACGGCGCGCGCGAGGCGCGACTTCTTGCGGGCCGCCTTGTTGGGGTGGATGATCCCCTTGTGCGCCGCCTTGTCGTACTGCGCTTCGACGCTCGCGACGACCGCCGGGTCGTTGGAGCTCTTCGCCTTCTTGAAAAGCGTCTTCAGGCGGGTCTTCGTGTCGAGGTTCCGCTGGGTGCGCTTGTCGGTCTGGCGCACCCACTTCTCGGCGGCTTTGATGTTGGGCACGAAGCGTAGCCTACCACAGCGGCACCTTTCGGGACAAGCGCTTACGGTGGCGCGCTGCCGGCGATCTCGGCGTACGAGGCGTACCGGCTGCCCGCGATCCGGCCCTCGTCGACGGCGTGCCGGACGGCGCAGTCCGGCTCGGTCAGGTGCCGGCAGTCGGCGAAGCGGCAGCGGGTCGCCGGCTCGCGCATCTCCGGAAAGAGCCAGGCCAGCTCGCCGGCCGGCAGCGGGTCGAGCGCGAACTCGCCGATCCCCGGGCTGTCGATGAGAAACCCGTCACCGAGCCGCACGAGGCGCGCCGAGGTGGTCGTCTGACGGCCGCGGCCGAACCGTGAGAGGTCGCCGACGATCCCGATCCCGCCCAGCGCGCGGAAGATGCTCGACTTGCCCACGCCGGAGTTCCCGACCAGCAGCGCGTGCCGGGAGCCGAGCAGCTCCCGCAGGCCGTCGATCCCCCGTCCGGCCTTGGGCTGCAGAATCAGCACCGGCACGCCGACCGCGCGATAGATCCCCGCGACCCGTTCGGCGGCTTCCTCGCCGGCCAGGTCGGCCTTGGTGAGGAGCAGCAGCGGCTCGAGCTCGTGCTGGGCCGCGAACGCGGTCAGCCGGTCGACGATCGCGTGGTGCAGCGGCGGATCGACCAGCGCGGCGACGACCGCCAGCGTGTCGACGTTCGCCGCCATCGTCTTGGTGCGCCCGCCGGCGGTCCGCCGCCTCAGCGCGAACCGGCGCGGGTGGACCCCGTCCACGACGACCCGGCCTTCGCCCATCACGCGGGCCTCCACCAGATCGCCCGGGACCGGCATTTCGTAGCGCGCCGCCTTGCGCAGCGAAGCCGGCCGCGGCTCGCTCTCGTCTTCGGCCACGATCCACGCCGCGTTGCGCCCGACCGCGATGACGCGCGCGCGGCGGAGTCCGTCCGCGCTCACGCGAACGTCATCGCGACCGTGATCGTCAGCCGCACCGTTGAACTTGCCGACCCGCTCGCCCGCGCGAACGTGATCGACGCCTTGTGCGGCCCCGGCGCGCCGGCCGGCGTCACCGAGGTCGCCGAGTCCGGCACGGCGGTGACCGTGCGCTTCGACGACGCCGTGAGCGCCGCCGAGCTCGTCGACGACCTGATCGCGATCGAGTCGCTCTTCGTGCCGGCGAAGTTCATGCGCGACCTGGCGGTCGACGAAGCGGCGGCGATCGCGGCCGCCGGCCTGGGCGACCCGGAGCTCAACGCGACGCGCGTCATCGAAACGTATCTCAACGAGCCGCGCCCATGACGTGGCCGCACATCGCGCTTCATTTCACGCCGGTCGACGCGATCGACATCCTCGCGACGTCGGTTCTCACGTACTATTTGCTGCTCCTCATCCGCGGCACGCGCGCGGTGCAGATCATGCTCGGGCTGTTCGTGCTGATCGTCATCCTCGCCGTCTCGAACTTGCTGCACCTGCTCGTGCTCGCCACGCTGATGCAGTACCTCCTGCTCGGAACCGCGGTCGGTCTGCCGATCGTGTTTCAGCCGGAGCTCCGGCGCGGCCTGGAACAGCTCGGCCGCGGGCGGCTCTTCGTGCGCGACCGCCGCGCCGAGGACGAGATCGCCGCCGAGCAGATCCGCATCGTCTCGCGCGCCGGGTTCGTTCTCGCGCGGCAAAAAATCGGCGCGCTGATCGTCATCGAGCAGCAGACCGGGATGCGCGAGTACGTCGAGAGCGGCACGGCGCTCGACGCGCGGCTCTCGCTCGACCTGCTGCTCGCGATCTTCAACAAGACCTCGCCGCTGCACGACGGCGCGGTGATCGTGCGCGACCTGCTGATCGAAGGCGCAGCGTGCTTTCTCCCGCTCAGCGACAACACGATCGCCGTCGACCGCCACGTCGGAACGCGCCATCGCGCCGCGGTCGGGCTCACCGAGCAGGCCGACGCGGTGGTGGTCGTCGTCAGCGAAGAGAGCGGCTTGATCTCGGTCGCGCGGGCCGGCCGGCTCTCGGTGCCGATCGACGACGAAGAGCGGCTGCGCCGCGTGTTGGCGGCGTGTCTGCGCCCGACGCGCCGCCGCGCCCAGGCCGAGGGCGGCATCCTGGCCAATCTGCTGCCTCGGATTCCGCGTGCTGCTCAACCTCCTCAGGAACAACTTCGGACTTAAGGTCCTGGCCGTTTGCCTCGCGCTCGCAGCGTGGGGCTATTTCCATTTGGCCGCCGCGCCCGGGACGCTGGCGCGGTTCGACCAGACGCTCGAGGTGCCGATCGTGGTGACCGGCTTGAAGACCGGCTATCAAGCGCGCTACGCCGAGAAGGTCGCGACCGTCGTGATCGAGGTGCCGCGTAGCGGGCAGACCGTCAAGCCCGATCAGGTGCAGGCGGTGCTCGACGTGAGCGATCTCGTCGAGCCCGGCTTCCACAACGTGCCGGTGAAGATCGTCTCGCCGGAGCTCGCCATCAAGTCGCTCTCGCCCGCCTCGGTGACGCTCTCGCTCGACCGCTTGGAGTCGCACATCGTCCCGGTCAGCATCGACTACGCCGGCGAACGGCGCGGGATCGTCGTCGACTCGGCGCAAGTGACGCCCGCGAACACGACGATCCGCGGCGTCGCCGCCGACCTTGCGCGCGTCAGCGGCGTGCGCGTCGAGATTCCGATTCCCGACAAACCGCAACAGTTCGACAACATGCTCCGCCCGACGCCGACCGGGGCGCGCGGCGAAGAGATCGGCAATGTCCAGGTTTCGCCGAACCTCGTCCGCGTGCGCGCAAGATTCATCTCCACTACCGGCCAGCGGGCGAAATAGCGCGATGGGCAAGTACTTCGGGACCGATGGTGTGCGCGGCGTGGCGAATGCGGACTTGACGCCGGAGCTCGCGTACGCGATCGGGCGCGCGGGCGCGGCGCTGATCGCGCGCGACCAGTCGCTCGAGCGGCCGATCGTGGTCGGCCGCGACACGCGGCTTTCGGGTCCGATGCTCGAGGGCGCGATCGTCGCCGGGATCACCTCGACCGGCCGCAACGTCGTGCAGCTCGGGATCGTGCCGACGCCGGCCGTCGCCGCGATCACCGCGAGCATCGAAGCCGCCGCCGGCGTGATGATCTCCGCCTCGCACAACCCGATCGAGGACAACGGGATCAAGTTCTTCGGCGCCGACGGTTTCAAGCTGAGCGACGCGGTGGAGACCGAGATCGAGTCGCTGATCGAGACGCACGCCGAGCTGCCGCGCCCGACCGGGCTCGACGTCGGGATCGTCACCCAGACGCGCGGCCTGATCGACAACTACTTCGCCAAGCTGGTGGACGCGGGTGCCGACCTGCGCGGCTGGACGATCGTCGTCGACGGCGCGTTCGGCGCCGCATACCTGGTCGGCCCGAAGATCTTCGAGCGCCTCGGCGCGCGCGTGATCGCGCTGCACTGCGAGGACGACGGAAGCCGCATCAACGTGGACTGCGGAGCGACGAACCTGCGCGCGCTGCAGGAGCGCGTGCGCGAGGAGATCGCGCGCACGACCGGCCCGGTCGCCGGCGTCGCGTTCGACGGCGACGCCGACCGCGCGCTGTTCGTCGACGAGACCGGCGAGGTCCTGAACGGCGACCACGCGATGCTGATCGTCGCGCGCGATCTCGACGCGCGCGGCGAGCTGCCGGGCGACACGGTCGTCGGCACGGTGATGGCCAACATGGGCTTCGAAAAAGCGCTCGAGCGCGAAGGAATCCGTTTGGTGCGCGCGGCGGTCGGCGACCGCTACGTGCTGGAAGCGATGCGCGCGGGCGGCTACCGCTTCGGCGGCGAGCAGTCGGGACACCTCATCGACTTGCAGCGCGGCACGACGGGCGACGGGCCGATGAGCGCGGTCGCATTGTTTTCGATCGCCGCGCGCACGCAGCGCTCGCTGCACGAGCTCGCCGCGGGGCTCGCCGTCTATCCGCAAGTTCTGCTGAACGTGCGCGTCGCCGACAAGTCGATCGCCGATCATCCGACCGTGCGCGACGCCGTCGCAAGCGCGGAGCGCGAGCTCGCAAGCGACGGGCGCATTCTGGTGCGCCCGTCGGGAACCGAGCCGCTCGTGCGCGTGATGGTCGAAGCCGGCGACGCGGCGCGCACGCGGGCGCTCGCCGAGTCGGTCGCCGCCGCGATCCGGGGAGCCGCCGGCGGCGTATAAAGGTCCGGGGCCTCCCAGCCGATCTTTACGATACGGCCGTGGGGCGGGAAGGAGATGGCGGCTCAAAACGCCTATCCCCCACGCCGTGGCCCCCAGGAATGGGGGCGCCGGCCTGGTGTAGTGCTTATCGCTCCATCGGGATTCGAATTTACCTGCTAGCGATCACGGAGTCCGGTGCCCGCAGGCGCCGGAGCGGGGGACCAACCAAGGCAGGGGTGAACGCGCCGGTCGGCGCGCGGGCGATTTCTTCCGCCCGAACCCGTCAACTAACCCCGTACGTGTGGAAGAAGGAGCAGTTCTTGCATCGTTCCATCCTCACCGGGTTGTTCGTGTGCATTCTCTCGGCGGCTCTGCCCGCCGTGGCGAGCGCGGACACGACCAGTGAACAGGGTGCTCCGGCCGTCGTGACGACGGCCGTGACGAGCGCCGCGCCCGCGCCGGGCGCCTCCGAGGTAGCGGCCCCCACCGAAGGCGCCGACCTCGTCATGTGGAACGCGTCATCCGCAAAGGCCGACGAGAGCACGACCGAGACGGTCGCCCCGGCCAAGCTGACGCGCTTCGCCCACCTCAGGAAGTTCGCCGGCGGGATCGCCGCCCGCGGCGCCGCCATGGCGTCGAGCCTGACCCGGAACGCCATGAAGTTCCTGGGCGTCCGGTACGCCTTCGGCGGGGAGTCGGCCTACGGGTTCGACTGCTCCGGCTACACCCAGCACGTCTTCGCGATGATGGGCATCCACCTGCCCCGGATGGCGGACGAGCAGTACTACGCCGGCAAGCGCATCACCGGCGCGCCAAAGGCAGGTGACCTCGTGTTCTTCCACACCTACGCGCCGGGCGTCTCGCACGTCGGAATCTCGCTGGGCGGCGACAAGTTCGTCCACGCCTCGTCGAGCCACGGCGTGATGGTCTCGACCCTCCACGACTCGTACTGGGGGCCGCGCTACCTCGGCGCCAAGCGCGTCGTCGAGTAACGTCGAAGCGATTTCGCTTCGCGAAATCGACGGGGCGGGCGCGACGCGTCGCGCCTGCGCAGCCGGCACGATAACGGAGAAACCCGTTACCTGACGGCGAAGATTCAGCTATGGACGCCGGCGACAACCAAGATCTGCAGCAGCGAGCGGCCAACGCCTATGTGGTGTGGCCGCTCGCCGTGCTCGATCTCTTCCGCGAGCCGGCCGACGCGACCGCGTGGTCGCGGCTTCACACGCGACAGGCGTTCGTCTACGGCGTTTTGGCGACGTTCGCGTATCTCGTGCTGCTCGCACTCCCGCTGCTGCTGCTGATCGTGATCCCGCCGCTCGCCGCCTCGACGACGGCGGTGGTCGTTCTCTACGCGCTCGGCATGCTGGCCGACTTGGTCGGCGCGTTCGTGCTCATCGGTCTCTCGCTCTCGTACCGCGAGCGAGCGCTCCGCGGGGAGCTGTTCGCGATCCCGTACGTCACGCCGCTCGCCGACCGCGTCTTTCGTTTGGAGCGCTGAGCGCGGCGAGGGAACCAGGACGGACCAGCGAAGCCGTCGCGTCGCGCGCAAAGGCGCACCCGAGCCGATGGGGCGTAGCCAAGCGGTAAGGCAGCGGACTTTGACTCCGCCATGCGTTGGTTCGAATCCAGCCGCCCCAGCACTCTGTTCGCTCGGCTCGATGTGGCGGAGTCGAAGGCCGCTGCCTTACCGCAGCGCAGGCGCTTGCGCCGGAGCGGCATTCAACTACCGGGGGTCCCCGGCGTGCTTGCACGACGGGGTTTTTCAGCGGACTTTGACTCCGCCATGCGTTGGTTCGAATCCAGCCGCCCCAGCACTTCGCTCCGTTACCGTCGCGCGAGCGAGCGGCCGCCGCAGGAACCGCGCCGCGCTCGCGCAAGGTGGTTTCATGTCGACGTCGTTCGGCGGCCGTCTGCGCCGCATCGTGGTCGCCTTCGCGTGCGCGGCGCTGTGCGCCGGGGCGCTCGTTGTCGCAACTCCGCTCGCCGCCTGGGCGGACGACGCCGTCGACGGGTTCAGCCGCGCGCAGTCGCTCTTCCACGAGCGGAAGTTTCGCGAAGCGATCACCGCGCTCGACACGTACATCACCGCGCACCCGCGCGACGCGCGCGCGATCGTGCTGCGCGGCGACTGCAAGGCCGACCTCGGCGACAACGACGCCGCGCTGAAAGACTACAACGCGGCGATCGGGATCGATCCGGAGTATCAGTACGCCTACACGACCCGCTGCGAGACGCGGCTCCAGCTCGACGATCTTGCCGGCGCGCTCGCCGACTGCAACACGGCCCTGCGCCTCGACGCGACCGACCCGCTCTCGTACGAGGACCGCGGCGACGTCTACTTCCAGCGCCAGTCGTACGCGCTGGCGTTGCAGGACTACGACAAGGCGATCGAGCTCGGGCGCACGGGCGCGTACGTGTTCGCGGCGCGCTGCGACACCGAACGGCTCGTCGGCAAGCGCAGCTTGGCGAAGCCCGATTGCGAGAAGGCGCTCGCGATCGATCCGAAGAGCCGGCGCGGGCTGTGGGCGCGCAGCCGCCTGGCGATGGTCGAGTCGCGGTACACCGACAGCATCGCCGACCTGAACGCGTACATCGCCTTGAACCCCGAGTCGTCGGACACCGCGTACTACTATCGCGGCTTGGCCTACAACCGGATCCACAGTTATCAAAGCGCGCTCGACGATCTGCGCACCTACGTCGGACGCCAGTCGAAGGACCCCGACGGCTACAAGGAGCGCGCGATCGCGCGCTACGGGGTCGGGGACAAGGCCGGCGCGCTGGCCGACCTCGACCTCGCGCTCAGCGGCTATCGCAGAGACGGCAACACCGCCGAAGCCGACCGCGTCGCGGCGATGGTGAAGGCGATCGGCGCGGGGCAGCCGCCGCAGCCGTGACCGCGAGCGCGGACGCGCTTGCGACGCTCCTCGACGCGTTCGGACGGCGCGACCTCGCCACGGCCGCCGATTGTTTCGCCGACGACGCCGCATATCGTGAGCCGCGCCGGCCGCCGCTGCTGGGCCGTGCCGCGATCGCTGCGCATTTCGCGCGCTTTTCCGCCGCCGCCGGGGACTGGCGCTTTGCAGTCGACGAGGTGATCTCCGACGGCCGGCGCGCGTGCGTGATCTACCGCTATGCGGCCGAAGGCGGCGGCGAGGCGGGGCGCGAACGCGCGGGGTGCGCGACCGTGCGCTTCAACGAGCACGGCCGGATTGCGGAATGGCGGGAGTACCAGGGATGAACGTCAACGGCAGCGCGTCTCAGCAGCATCACGAGGACCTCTCGATCCACGTGCACTTGATCGACGACACGCAAGTCTTCGAGCTCGTCGGCTCGCTCGACATCGCGACCTCGCCGACGGTGCGCGCCGCGCTGACGAGCGCCTCGGAACGCGGCAACCACCGGTTGATCGTCGACCTCACCCGCGTCGACTTCCTCGACTCGACGGGGCTCGGCGCGCTCATCGGCGGTCAGCGCCGCGCGAAGGAGTTCGACGGCGAGGTGCGGCTCGTCGCGAAGGAAGGCCAGATCCTGCGCCTGCTGCGCATCACCGGCCTCCTCAAAGTCTTCGCAGTCTATCCGACGCTCGATCAAGCCGTCGCGGACGGGCAGCGCGTAGGCGACCTCTAGTGCCTTCAGCCTCCGGCTGAAGCCTTCGCGTTCGGGGCTGCGCTCCGATCCGCCCTCGAGCGCAGACTCTCGTCCAGTAGCTCGACGACGTGCTTCACGGCGACGTGCGGCGCGCCGGCGCGGTCGAGCCCGTTGCGGACCTGCAGCGCGCAGCCCGGATTCGAGGTCGCGACGATCTCCGGCGCGACTTCCAAGATGCGATCGGTCTTGCGGCGCTGCAGACGCTGCGCCATCCCGGGCTGCGTGACGTTGTAGATTCCGGCCGATCCGCAGCACAGCGAGGACTCGTCCATCTCGCGCAGCTCGATCCCGGGGATCATCGCGAGCAAGCGGCGCGGCGGGGCGGTGATGCGCTGCGCGTGCGCGAGATGACACGCGTCCTGATAGGTCACGACGCCGCGCAGCGGGCCGAGCTTGCGCTGCGGCAGCCCGATCTCGTCGAGATACTCGAGCACGTCGCGCACCTTGGCGGAGAACGCGACCGCGCGGCTCTCCCATTCCGGATCGCCGTGGAAGAGATGGCCGTACTCTTTGAGCGCCGACCCGCAGCCCGCGGCGTTGACGACGTAGACGTCGGCGCCGCTGCGTTCGAAGGCTGCGATGTTGCGCTTGGCGAGCTCGCGCCCGCGCGGCATCTCGCCGGCGTGAACCGCGATCGCGCCGCAGCAGCCTTGGCCGCGCGGGACGATCGCCTCGACGCCGGCCGCGTTCAGCACGCGCACGGTCGCTTCGTTCCACGCCGCGAAGGCGACGTGCACGATGCAGCCGGCGTGCACGAACGCGGTCGCGCGCGCATACCCGGGTGGAGCGAAACGCTGGTCGCGCGGGACGAAGAAGCGCTCGGAGACGCGCGGCGCGAGCGCTTCCACGTCCTGCAGTCCCAGCGCGCGCAGCAGCCCGGTGCGCCGCACCAGCGCCTGCAAGCCGCTGCGCTGGTAGAGCTTCAGCAGCCGCGCGGCGGCGCGCATCGCCGCCATGCTCGCGAACAGCCAGCCGATCAACACGGCGCGGCCCAACCGCGCCCACCACGAGCGCGCCGGCCCTTGCGCGCGCACGATCTGCGTGCGGGCGGGCTCCAAGATCTTGCCGTACTCGACGCCGGACGGGCAGACCGCCTCGCACGCGCGGCAGTCCAGACATTCCGACATCTGGTGCACGAACCCGGGGCTGAGCAGGTCGAGCCGCTGCTCGGCGACCGACTTGATCAGCGCGATGCGCCCGCGCGGACCGGACGTCTCGACCAGCGTTTCGACGTACGTCGGACACGTCGGCAGGCACAAGCCGCAGCGCACGCAGCGGTCGAAGACGTCGGACGGCGGAACGTCGGGCGCGACGAAACCGCGGCGCGCGCTCGTGGCGTCATCCTGCGCTTGCGGTGTCATCCTGAGCCTGTCGAAGGATCACGATGACCCGGGCTTCGCGAGCGCGAAGCGCCCCCCATGCAGGTCCGTTCCTCGTCTCCGCTGCGCTCCGCTGCGGTACGGACAGAAGCCGTCGATCCGACTCGCGCGCGCAGCTCCGTCGTCGTCGACGGCCGCGACCGCGCCGCGGCCCGCGCGTTCTACCACGCCGTCGGGTTCAACGACGAGGAGCTCGCGAAGCCGCTGGTCCTCATCGCGAACACGTGGACCGACGCCATGCCGTGCAACTTCGGGCTGCGCGGGCTCGCCGACCACGTCAAAGCCGGCGTGCGCGCGGCCGGCGGAACGCCGATGGAGTTCAACACGATCGCGATCTCCGACGGGATCACGATGGGAACCGAAGGGATGAAGGCCTCGCTCGTCTCGCGCGAGCTGATCGCCGACTCGATCGAGCTCGTCGCACGCGCGTACGGCTTCGACGCGATCGTCGCGCTCGTCGCGTGCGACAAGACGATTCCGGCCGCCGGGATGGCGCTGCTGCGGCTCGACGTCCCCGGGATCGTGCTCTACGGCGGCTCGATCGCGCCCGGTCGTTACAACGGCCGCGACGTCACGATCGGCGACGTGTTCGAGGCGATCGGCGAGCACGCGGCCGGCACGATCGGCGATGCGGAGCTGCGCGCGATCGAGTACGCCGCGTGCCCCGGCGCGGGCGCGTGCGGCGGACAGTTCACCGCCAACACGATGGCGACCGCGCTGGAGTTTCTCGGCCTCTCGCTGGTCGGCAGCGCGAGCCCGGGCGCCACCGATCCGCGCAAAGAGAAGGAGGGCTATCGCGCCGGCGTCAGCGTGATGGAGATGCTGCGCAGCGGGCTCACGCCGCGTGCGATCGCGACGCGCGCCGCGTTCGAGAACGCGCTCGCGGCGGCGACCGGCACCGGCGGCTCGACGAACAGCGTGCTGCACTTGATCGCGCTCGCGCGCGAGGCCGGCGTCCCGCTGACGCTCGAAGACTTCGAGCGCATCTCGGAGCGCACGCCGATCGTCGCCGACTTGCGGCCCGGCGGCAAGTACGTCGCGCTCGACGTCGACAAGGCCGGCGGAATCCAACTGATCGCGAAGCGGATGGTCGAGGGCGGGTTGGTCGACGGCCGGACGCTCACGCCGAGCGGGCGCACCTTGCGCGAGGAAACCGCGAACGTCCAGGAGACGCCGGGGCAGCAGGTCGTCGCCACCGCCGAGCGCCCGTTCAAGAAGAAGGGCGGGCTGCGAATCCTGCGCGGCAACCTCGCACCCGAGGGCGCCGTGGTCAAGGTCGCCGGCCACGAGCCGTCCCGGCTCACCGGGCGCGCGCGCGTCTTCGACCGCGAAGAAGACGCGATGCACGCGCTCGACGCGCGCGAGATCGTACCGGGCGACGTCGTCGTCATTCGCTACGAAGGCCCGAAAGGCGGTCCGGGGATGCGCGAGATGCTCGGCGTGACGTCGGCGATCGTCGGACAAGGGCTGGGCGATTCGGTCTCGCTCGTCACCGACGGGCGCTTCAGCGGCGCGACGCGCGGTTTGATGGTGGGCCACGTCGCGCCCGAGGCGTTCGCCGGCGGACCGCTCGCAGCGGTCCGCGACGGCGACACGATCACCATCGACGTGGAGCGGGGCCGCCTCGAGATCGCGCTCACCGGCGAGGAGATCGCCGAGCGGCTGCGCACGTGGCGTGCGCCGCAACCGCGCTATGCCGACGGTGTCTTCGCGAAGTATGCGGCGCTCGTCTCTTCCGCCTCGGAAGGCGCGGTGACGCGCGTGGCGGCAACGCGATGATCTCGCTGCGCTGCAGCGGCTGCGGCGAGCAGCCGCCGGACGCCGACGTGCTCGCGTGCCCGTTGTGCGAGGAGCTGCTGGCGTTCGAGCTCCGCACCGACGCGATCAGCGCGTACGCCGTCGAGGACCGGGCACGGTTGCGCCGGGCGTCGGTCGATGCGCGCGACCGGAGCGGCGTGTGGCGCTATCGCGAGCTGTTGCCGCCCGTCGCGGACGACGCGATCACGACGCTGCGCGAAGGCGACGTCCCGCTGATCGAAGCGAACCGCGGCGCCTCGTACGCCGGCGTCGACCGGCTCGCCTACCTGCATCTCGGAATGAACCCGACCGCGTCGTTCAAGGACGCCGGGATGACGGTCGCGATCTCGCACGCGCGCGAGCGCGGCGCGCGCGTCGCGATCTGCGCGAGCACCGGGAACACTGCGGCGTCGGCGGCGGCATACGCCGCGCGCGCCGGGATGACGGCCGTGGTGATCGCGCCCGTCGACGCGATCAGCGCCGCGAAGGTCACGCAGACGCTCGACTACGGCGCGCACGTCGTCGCGGTCGAGGGCGATTTCGACGACGCGCTGCGCGCGGTGCGCCCGCTCGATCCGGCGACCGTCACCGTCGTGAACAGCGTGAACCCGTACCGCATCGAAGGGCAGAAGACGGCGGCGTTCGTGCTGCTCGAGCAGCGCCGCTGGCACGCGCCGGACTGGGTCGTCCTCCCGGGTGGAAACCTCGGCAACGCCAGCGCGCTCGGCAAGGGGTTTCGCGAAGCGCGCGGGATCGGGCTGACGGCGCGGCTTCCGCGGCTGGCCGTCGTGCAGGCGGCGGGCGCGGCACCGTTCGCGCGCGCGTGGCGCGAGGATCGCGAGCTGGTTCCGGTGCGCGCGCAGACCGACGCGACCGCGATCCGGATCGGCGCGCCCGCGTCGTGGAAGAAGGCGCGCGCCGAAGTGCGGTTCTCGGCCGGCACGGTCCTCGACGTGCGCGACGACGAGATCGCCGAAGCTCGCGCGGTGATCGGGCGCGACGGCGTCGGGTGCGAGCCCGCGTCGGCCGCTTCGCTCGCCGGTCTGCGGCAGCTGGTCTCGAGCGGGACGGTGCCGCGCGACGCCGACGTCGTCTGCGTCCTCACCGGACACGTGCTCAAAGACACCGCGTACGCCGAGCGCTATCACGCCTCGAGCGCGCCGCACGCGAACGCGATCGTGCGCGGCACCGATCTCGCCGACTACCTGAACCTGCTGCTGCTGACGCGCGCGTGAGAGGTCACGTGCGCTTAGCGCCCGTGACGCGGACCGATGATTGAGTTCACGGTCAGCGCGCCCGCGTCGAGCGCGAACCTGGGCGCGGGATTTGACGCGGTCGCGCTCGCGCTCGAGCTGCGGATGACGGCGCGCGTGCGCGAGCGCGCGCCGGGCTCCTCGTCGGAGTGGCGGTACGGCGGACCGCAGGCGCCGACGCACGACGGTGTGCGCGGCGCGGTCGAACGCGGCATCGTGCGAATCGCGCCGGCCGCGCCGCCGCTGCAGGTCGAGCTGACGAACGCGATCCCGCTGGGCGCGGGGCTGGGGAGCAGCGCGGCGGCGCACGCGCTCGGGGTCGCGATCGGCGCGCGGCTGGTCGACCGCCCGCCCGACGACGACCTGCTCGCGCTCGCCGTCGCCGAGCTCGAAGGCCATCCCGACAACGCGCTTGCCGCATGGTACGGCGGCGCGATCGTCGCCGCGCACGGCGAGGACGGCCTCAGCTCGGCGCGCTTTTCACCCCCGCCGGTCTCTGCGGCCGTCGTCGTCCCCGAGATCGCGCTGCCGACCGAAGCGGCCCGCGCGCTCATCCCTCAGACCTACGCGCGCGCCGACGCCGTCCACAACGTCCAGCGGGCGGCGCTGCTCGGCGCTGCGCTCGCAAGCGGCCGGGTCGACCTGCTGCGGGCCGCGGTCCGCGACCGGCTTCACCAGCCGTACCGGGCGGGGTCGGTTCCGGGCCTGGAGGAGATGCTGGCGCTCGACGATCCCGCGCTCGTCGCGGTCGCGCTCTCCGGGGCCGGGCCTTCGGTGCTTGCGCTGGCGCGCTCCGGGCCGGAGCGGATCGGGCGCGCGCTGGCAGCGATCTTCGCGCGCCACGGCGTGCGCAGCGCGGTCCTGACGCCGGCGCTCGCGGCGACCGGCATCACCATAACGACATCTGAACGCGCGTAGCGAGCAAGCTGGAGGGGGAGCCTCCGGCCGCGAGAACGTGGGACGTAATGATCAGCGTCAGCGTCGGTTCGCCGGCCGGGATGTGCACCGTCGCAAACCCCGCGTTCTACCGCTACGTGCTTCGACTCGCCGAGGCGCCGCTGCGCACCACCGCCCTCGACCGCGCCCAGCTCGACGTCCTGGCGAACGTCCCGCACGCGTACGCTGACGAGGAGGAGTGCTCGGGCGACGGTTGGCGGATCGTCCCCGCGATGTCGTACGAAGACTGGCCGGTCCTCGAAGCGACCCCGCAGCGCCTGCGCGCCGCCTTTCAAACCGCACGGCGCCTGCTGTGGAAGAACGCCGGCCCGGTCGGCATCAGCGCCGGCGACATGATCGCGATCGACACCGAGATCGAATCCGTTTTGGCCGTCCTGCGCCAAGCGGAAGCCGGCGGCTTCAGCGTCAACGTCAGCTACGTCAGCTGAGTGGCTTCGGCTTCGCCGAAGCCTTCGCGTTCGGCGCTGACGCGCCGCTCCGCGCTCGATTTTTCACGGTAACATCGCCGTCACGGCGCGGTTCCGCGCGGCGTTCATCATCGTCCTCGTGCCGACGCGCGAGGACGTTCTTGCAATCCGTTCGATTGGTGAAGCGTTCGACCTTTCGAGCCGCAAGGTGCGAAAGCGCGAGGTCGCGCTGATCCGAGTCGCTGTGGCGGAGCGTCTGATTCGGCTTACCGATCATGCGGACGATGCGATGTTCGACGAAGCAATCTCCGAAGAGACGATGTGGTATGTGGTTACTCGCGGCCGAGCTCGATCAAAGGATATCGACGAGCGCGCCGGACGACAGATCGGGATCAACTTCGAGGCCGACGACGGCCGCCGGCGGCGTATCCGCGTCAAGGTATCATGGGCGGTTAGGTATTTCGTCGCGACCGTTCATACGGTATAAGAGGATGAGATGGACGATGAGATGACCCTCGAGAATGCGCTCGTGACGTTCGATAAACGTATGGGACCCGGCGTGCTCGTTCATATCACCGGCATCCCGGCGGAGATTGTCCGTTCCCCGGGCAAGGGCGATTTGACGCTCTTCGACATGGCGACGTCGGGCCGGCTCCAGCACCTGCTCCGCGTCGCACGCAGGCGCGTGGAGGTCGGCGAAACCGACGTTACGATCGACTTCACGAGCGACGCGTAGCCGCGGTCGATTACTGGCGGGGGTTGAACAAGCTCCCCAGGACGTTCCCGACGTTGCTCGTGCCGCCGGCTTGCGTCGCGCCTTCGTATTGGGGCTCGTGATACGTCATCGACTGGAGGCCGAGCCGCCCCGGCCCCGTGAAACGGTTGATGATGAACGACGCGCCGCCGACCAGCGCGCCGAGCGCGCCCATGATCCCGCCGCCGCCGCCCGACTGCAGCACCGTGACGGTGTCCATCCGGACCGAGGAGTCTTTCCAGAGCCACGCGCCGGGCTCGACGTCGATCTGCTCGCCGGGGCCGAGCTGTTTCTCGAAGACGTTGCCGTAGCCGTGCAGGAGCAGCAGACCTTCGGCGTTCGTGGCGCTGAAACGGTCGATGAACAGCCCGCTGCGGGAGAAGAAGACGTTCGCCAAGCCTTGCTGCCAGTAGAAATCGTACGCGACGGTGTTCGTCGCGAGCAAGAACTGATGCTCGCGCACGTCGACGATCTGTCCTGGGCGCAGCTTCAGCGCGACGATCTGTCCGGGCGCTTCGCGCGACATCGCGATGTTGCCGGGACCTTGCGCGGTCGAGATGAAGATCTGCAAGCCCGCGAAGACCCGCCGCGCGGCGTTCTTCAAGCCCATGAAGCCGAGTCTCACCTGCGGCTGCTTCCACAATAAGATGTGGTGCTCGAAGTAGATGCTGGTGCTCGGGCCCAGCTCGACGTCCGCGACCGGAACCAGCTCGCCCTCGACGCGCACCGTGGTGTCGCCGACGGTGATCGGCTCTTTCGGGTTGTCGCGTTCGGCGATCGGCTCGGTGTACGTGCCGACGCCGATCGGCTGCGGGGCGGGCGCGCCGCAGCTGGGACAGAACTTCGATCCGTCGGGGATCGCGCTTTGACAGCTCGGACAGGTCATGCGCGCGAGCGTTCGCCGCGGCTCGGTTCGGGCCTACTCGCTTGAGCGAGGCTCCGCCGCGCCGCGACGGGCCGCGATCAGGCCGACCCCGCCGCCGACCGACGCGAACGCGAGGACGAAGAGCAGGCTCAGCTCGGGCCGGGAGCTTTCCGGAACGGCGGCGGACGCCGCGCGCTGATCCGCGGCTGGCTGCACCGCCGTCGCGGCAGCCGCGGGTGCGGAACGGGACGGCGCCTCGGCCGCGAGCGCGCTCGCCGTTCCGGCCAAGGTGAGAAGCGCCAGGAGCGGCGCGAAGCGGAGGCGGAACATCCCGACCCGTGTACCCGCTTTTCGCCGGGTACGTGGGTTGACATGGAACGCGAATCGGTGCAGCGCGAGTCGATCGAAGCCGACGAGATCGGGACCGACGACCAAGAGTTCTCCTCGGTCGAAGACGTCGGCTCCGAGCCGAGCGAAAACCCCGCCGTCGACGACGTGTAGCGGTTGGAGCAGCGTCCGCCGGGCCGCCAGCGGTTCTCGGTCTTTCATCGCTCCGCCGACGAGGAGGCCGGCCGCCGCGCCTGGCATCACGCGTACGCCGAGGTGTTTCGGGGCTTCGGCTCGGTGCTCGACGTCGGCTGCGGGACCGGGGTGTTTCTCGACCTGCTGCGCGAGCGTGGCGTCGGGCGCGTGCTCGGCGTCGACCGCGATCCGGAGATGGTCGCGGACACGCGCGCGCGCGGACACGAGGCGCGCGTGCTGGACGCGCGCACGCAGCTTGAAGCGCTCGGCGAGCGCTTCGACGGCATTCATCTCGCGTTCGTGATCGAGACGACGGACGGTGACGAAGGGCTCGCCATGCTGCGCGCGTGCGCAGCGCTGCTGAAGCCGGACGGGCTGCTCGTCGTGCGCACGCTGAACCCGCGCAACGCCGCGATTCGCGACGGCAGCTTTTGGCTGGAGCCCTGGTCGAAGCGCCCGTGGCCGCTCGAGACGCTGCACGTCGTGCTGACCGATCTCGGCCTGCGCATCGTCGGCGCGGGGAACGAACCGGAGGGCTGGCAGCACGTCTACATCCTCGGCCGCGCGCCGGCGGCACCGCGCGCGCACGACGAGCGTGTCGCGGTCGCGTTTCAAGGCGAGTTCTTCGCGTACAACTCGATGGCTACGGTGAACCGCGAGCTCGCGAGCGCGCTGCGCGAGCACGCCGACGTCGCGCCGGTGATCGTCCCCGACGAGCCCGCGCCCGAGCCGTCGGTCGCCGCCGATCCGCGCTTCGGTGCGTTGCGCGCCGCGACGCGGCGCGGCGTTCCCGCTTGCGACGTGCTGATCCGGCAGTCGAACGGCGCAGCGGACTTTCGCCGGCCCGACGGCGTGGGCGCGCTGGTGCAGATCCTGCCGTGGGAGTACGGCACGCTGCCGCGCGCCTGGGTGGACGCGTTGCGCGAAGGCGGCGCCGACGAAGTGTGGACGCCGACCGACTACTGCCGCACGATGTTTCTCGACGCCGGGATCGCGCCCGAGCGCGTCGCGGTCGTGCCGAACGGAATCGACCCGGAGCGTTTCTCGCCCGAACGCGCGCTCGAGCCGTATCCGCTCGCCACGCGCGCGGCGTTCAAGTTCCTGTACCTCGGCGGCGCGCTCCCGCGCAAGGGCGTCGACGTGCTGCTCGCCGCGTACCGCAGCGCCTTCACGCGCGGCGACGACGTCGCGCTCGTGCTGAAGCTGTTCGGAACGCAGACCTTCTACCAGCTGGACGACGGGGGCGCCGCGCTGCGCGCGTTCGCGAACGAAGAAGACGCGCCCGAGCTGCTGGTCATCGACGAAGAGCTCAGCGACGAGGACGTGGTGCGGCTCTACCGCACCTGCGATGCGCTGGCGTTTCCGTACCGCGGCGAAGGGTTCGGGTTGCCGATGCTCGAGGCGCTCGCCTGCGGTCTGCCGGTGATTGCAACCGCCGGAGGCGCGGCGGACGCATTCTTGGACGACGACGTCGCCTATCGCGTTCCCGCCAAGCGAGTCGCGCTGCGCGGACCGATGCGCGGCGAGACGCTCGCCGGCGAAGGCTGGTGGCTCGAGCCCGACGTCGACGCGCTCGCGGCAACGCTGCGCCACGTCGCCGCGCACCGCGACGAAGCGCGCGCCAAGGCGCTGCGCGGCTCGCAGCGCGCGCGCACCGACTGGACGTGGGAACGCGCCGCGGCGGTCGCCGCCGAGCGGCTGCGCGGGTTGCTCGCGCGCACGTCCGAAACGACGGCGCGATGAACGGCGCGCTCAGCGACCAGCGGATCTTCGAGCGGCGCGTGCTGTTCGGTCCGCTGCGCGAGGCGCTCGCCGCCGTGCAGCTGCGCGGGCCGATCGCGCTGCTCGGGACGCCGCGTTCGCTCGGCGCGATCGAGGACGACATGTTCGGCGGTGCGGCGGTGCACCGGTTCGCCGGCGCGCGGCTGCACAATCCGCGCGACGTGGTGGAAGCTGCCGGAAACTTCGTCGAGGCGCGCGGGTGCGCGAGCGTGCTGGCGATCGGGAGCTCGAGCGCGATCGATCTCGGCAAAGCGGTTTCGGACGGGCGCGACCTCGTGCTCGCGCTCGCGCCCAGCGCGCTCGGCGGCGCGGAGATGTCGCGCGGGTACGGCGTCGTCGAAGGCGATCGCAAATCCGGCGGCCGCTTGCGCACGCCGGCGCCGATCGTGATCTACGATTCCACGTTGCTTGCGACGCTGCCGGCGCGCGAGCTGGGCTCGATCGGGATCAACGCGTGGGCGCACACGATCGAAGCAAGCTACGCGAAGCTGCAGCACGCGCTCGGCACCGCCGCCGCGACCGCGGCCGGACGGCGCTTGCCGCGGCTGCTGAAGCGCGCCGCGACGCAGCGCGACCAGCCGCTGCACCGCGCGCTGTTCGAGGCCGCGCACCTGGCCGGCTTCGCGCTCGACGCACGCTCGATGGGGTTGCACCACGCGGTCTGCCACGTGATCGGCGGGCTGACGCTGATCCCGCACGGAATCGTCAACGCCGTCGTGCTGCCGCACGCGATCCGCGCCAACGCGCGCCTCGCACCGCATGCGGTCGATGCGGTCACCGAGTCGTTCGGGATCGCGGACCTTGCCGCGGAAGCGGACGCGATCGCCGCCACCTACGCGCTCCCGCGGACGTTCGCCGAACTCGGTGCGCCAACGAACTTCGTCGAGCGCGCTTTACCGCGCGTCGCCGAGCACGCGCTGCTGAAGAACAACCCCATCGTCCCCGACAGAGGGACGCTGCGCGAGCTGCTGCAGCGCGCCTACGGCGGCTGAGCCCGCCTAGACCGACGCGGGGCTAGTTGACGACTTCGACCCGTTCGTCGGGGAAGACGCGGAAGCGGGTCTCGAAGCCGCGCACGCCGGTGTCGGTGCGGATGCGGCTGTGGACGACGATGTCGCGGGCGCTGCGCCCGTCCTCGAGCTTGCGCGGGACGTCGGAGTCGAGCCGGATCAGCGGCGCCATCCCGGCGCCGGGCGGGGCGAGCCGTTTGAGCCGCACCAGATGATCGGCGATCGTGCCCTGCACCGCGAACGAGAACGTGCTGCCGGCGAAGCCGCCCGGCGCGCCGCCGGCGTTCGGCTCGGGGATGTCGTCGACGTAGCGCACGACGGCCGCGCGGTCATCCTCCGAGATCGCGGTGAAGGTGCAGAAATAGCGGTGGCTGACGCGCTTGGTGCCGCGCGCCGGCTCGTACTTGATGATCCGCACGCGGCTGGGGATCGTGCGGCGGCGGATCGTGAACGTCACCGGCACGTCGCTGCCGCCGCCGCGCACGGCGACTTCCGAGACGAACGCCAGGCCGTCGGGCGAGAGCCGCATGCCGACGACCGCGATGCGCTTGCCCTCGGAGATCGTGACGGCGTCGAACGTCCCGCTGCGCCCGGACGCTCCCTCGAACCACATCCGCTCGGAACTCTTGAAGAGCCCGCCGATCAGATCCATGTGCCTAGATTATCGGCAGAGCCGCGCCTGAAAGAAGGGTTCTCATCTCCTTCTCAGTAACTGAAATATTGATTATCGGAACAAGGGGGCGGGGATGGGGAAGAAGCGCGGACCGGTCTACGAGAGCCCGGAGTACCTGTCGGCCGATCCGGAGATCGCGGCCTTCTCCGAGCAGTACCTCACCATGCGCGGGACGACGCCGCGCACCCGCGAGGCCTACCAGCGCGACTTGGAGCACTTCGGCGCGTTTCTGAAAGCGCGCGCGCTCGGCGGCGATCCGGACAAGAAAGCGCCGCCGCCGTACGAGCAGCTGGCCGGCGCGGCGTACGCGGACATCCTCGCCTATCAGACGCACCTGGCGCGCTCGCGCCGCTACGCGCCGCGCTCGGTTCGCCGCAAGGTCGCCACGCTGCGCACGTTCTACAAGCACCTGCGCCGGGCGGGCCGGCGCAGCGACAACCCGGCCGCCGACGCGATCCTCCCGAAGATCGGCAAGCCGCTCCCCAAGGCGATGCGGGGCGATGAGGTCGCGAAGGTGTTCGCGGTCACGCTCGCCGGGCTGAGCGAGCCGCAGCGGCGGCGGGACCGGGCCATCCTGCAGTGCCTTTGGTCGTGCGGGGTGCGGCGCGCCGAGCTGGTCGGGCTCGACCTGAACGACGTCGACCTGGAGGGCCGCCAGCTGCGCGTCATCAAGGGCAAGGGCAACAAGGATCGCTACGTGCCGATGACGCCCGAGGCGGCGGCAGCGATGCGCGCCTACCTCGACGTGCGCCCGCGCGCCAGCGTCCCGGCGTTCTTCGTCGGGCGCGGCGACCGCCGGCTCAGCGCGGCAGCCGTGTACAAGATCGTGCGAACGTACATGACGCTCGCCGGGATCACCGAGTATGCTTCACCGCACACCTGGCGGCACACGGTGGCGACGCTCATGCGCGAGCGTGGTGCGGATCTTCTGTTCCTCAAAGAGTTTCTCGGTCACGAGTCGACCGCGACGACCGAGATCTACACCAAGCTCGCGCGCGAGCGCTTACGCACGGAGTTCGACAAGTTCCATCCGCGCGAGGACGTCTAGGCTATATTCGTGCGCCGCGGCCGGTGATGATGTTGAACACCAGCAGCACGATGGCGATGACGATCAGCAGATGGATCAGCCCGCCGCCGAAGTGCAGCAAGAAGCCGAGCAGCCAGAAGATGAACAGGATGACGATGATTCCCCAGATGAGTCCGGCCATAAAGACAGAGTCCTCCCTTTCGAGCCCTGCTTGCCCGACCAGGAGGCTTCTTAAACGACCGGCCGGGTCGCCTCGCGGGCTTTGACGAGCGCGGTCAGCGTCTCGTTGTACGGCGTCGGGACCGCGGCGCGGCGGCCCGCCGCGACGACCGCTCCGTTGATGAAGTCGACCTCGGTCGGGACGCCGGCGCGCAGGTCGTAGAGCATCGAGTTGTCGAGCTCGGCCGTCTGCTCGACGATCGTGCGCACGTACGACCACGGGTCGGTAAACGGGAGCGGGATCCGCATCGCGTTCGCGACGGTCGCCGCTTCCTGCGCCAGCGAGCGCGCGACGTCGCCGGCGTGCGCGTCGGTCAGCACCACGCCGTTGTGCCGGTCGAGCAGCGCGGCGACCGGGTTGATCGCCGCGTTCGCGATCAGCTTGCCCCATAGGTGCGGGCGGATGTCGTACGCCGCGCTCGCGTGCAGGCCGGCGTCGACGAGCAGCGCGACGACGCGGTTCACGGTTGCGGGCGAAGCGCCGGCGCTGCCGAGCACCGTCGTGCCGTCGCCGATCCGCTTGGCGTCGGCCGAGCCGACCGTGAGCGCCGACTCGGTCGTCGCGCCGATGACCAGCGAGATCATCGAGCCGAGCGAGGTTTTGATCGCCTCTTCGTTGCCCAGGCCGTTCTGCAGCGAGACGATCGCCGTCGCCGGACTCAGCTCGTTCGCGAACGGGCGCAGCGCGCGGAGCGTGTCGGTCGCGCGCACGAACACGAACAGCACCTGCACGCCGAACAGCTCGCGCGGCTCGCTGGTCGCCCGCGCGGCCCGCGCCTCGCCGTCGATCTTCAGCCCCTCGCGGTTGACCGTCTCGACGACGTCGCGCTTCCGCTCGAGCAGGATCACGTCGTTAGAAGCGGCCAGCCGCTGCCCGAACAACGTCCCGAGCGCGCCCGCGCCCACTATTCCGATTCTCATCGCGCTCGGTCCATCACCATGCTCGTATCTTCATCTTCTTCTTCTTCGACATGAGACCGATCAGGAGAACCCCCGCGAGGAAGCCGCCGATGTGGGCGAAGTACGCGATCCCGCCGGTCGACTCCGCCGCGCGGCTGCTGATCGTGCCGAAGCCGTCGAGGAACTGCGTGAGCGCCCAGACGCCGATGACCATGATCGCCGGGAGCCGCACGAACAGCGGGATGACGAAGACGGGGACAATCGTGCGCACCGAGGCGAACGGAAAGTTCACCAGGTACGCGCCGAGCACGCCCGCGATCGCGCCGGAGGCTCCGAGCGCGGGGACGTGGCTGCCCGGCGCGACCGCGACCTGCGCGATCCCGCCGGCGATCCCGCACAGCAGGTAGAACACGAAGAACCGGAGGTGGCCGCAGACCGCCTCGACCGCCCGCCCGAACACGAACAGGAACAGCATGTTGAATCCGATGTGCAGCCAGCCGCCGTGCAGGAACATCGAGGTGACGATCGTGAGCGGCGGAAACTGCGGCGAGGGCGGCGGCAGCACGACCCAGTGCGTGACGTCGTACGGGATCGTCGCATAGGCGAGGATGAACGCGTCGGGATCCGGCGCGCTCAGCTCGAGGACCCACACGTACACGTTGACAAAGAGCAAACCGTAGAGGACGAACGAACCGCCCGACAGCCGGTGCTCGTCGTCGCCGATCGGGATCATGCGCTGCTCGTGCCGCGCGGCGCGCTCAGAACTGGTACTGCAGGCCGAACGTCGTGCGGCGGCCCGAATGGAAGATGTCGCGCTCGCCGCCGAACAGCGTCAGCCCGTTGCCGACGCCGAGGTTGGCGTAGGCGTCGCTCGTCGGGTGGCGCAGGTCGTAGACGCGCGCCTCGAAACCGAGTCCGAGTCCGCGCGTCAACTGCGGGGAGTAGACCGCGCGCGCGCCGAGCCGCGAGTACAGCACGCCGCCCCCCACCGAGAACGAGGGCGACATCCGCGCCATCGCGCTGAAGTTCCACGACGAGCGCGCGCCGATGTCGTTCGCGCCGGCATACAGCCAGGTCGAGCCCTTCGGGAGTGCGATCACGTTGACGTCGGTCTGCGGGCCGCGGTCCCCGGTGAGCAGCGGCGAGCCGCTGGTGTTCGCGTGCTGCGCGTCGAGCGCCGAGACGCGGACTTGCAGCGCGACCAGATCTTTCACCAGCGCGCCCAGCTTGTTCTTCATGTTGCCCGCCGCGCCGCCGGGCGGCGGGGTCGACCCGAGCGGCGGCGCGCCGGGCGGCTGCGGGTAGGTGCCGTTCGGACGCGGCGACCCGGCCGGGGCCGGCGTCGCGCCGCGGTCGACCCCGTAGACGCTGGAGCGCCCGCCGAACTGCGCGAGCAGCGAGTTCGCCTTCTGCGCGGCGGCGTCGACGTTGGCAACGGTGTCGCGCAGCTGCGCTTGGGTCTGTGGGTTGCCGCTCACGTTGTGCAGGTCGTTTGCGATCGAGGCGAACGTGGTGGCGGTCTGCGCGATGCCTTGCGTCGTCTCCAAGAGGTTCGCCTTGAGCCGCGGATCGGAGGCCAAGTCGGCGACGTGGTCGGCGGTGCGGTTGAGGTCGCGCGCGGAGTTGTCGAGCGAGGCGACGATCGCGTCGAAGTGGCCGGAGTTGCGGCGCACCGAGTTGTCGAGCGAGGCGGTGAGGTCGTTGATGTTCGCGCTGCTCTGCTCGACCGCCAGCTGCAGCGTCGAGGAGATCGAGTCGATCCGCGCGGAGAGCCGCGTGAACGAGCCTTTCGTCGTCGCGCTGATGTCGTTCATGTTGTTCAGCGCGGACTGCAGCGTGTTGAGCAGCTTCGGCTCGCGGTCGGCGAGCTGCCCGAGCATCGCGTCGACGCGCCGGATCTCGCCTTGGCCCTGCTCCAGGAGGTCCTGGACCGTCGCGGGGTTCGTCCCCTGCGGCTGCTGGTCGAGCGGCTGCACCTCGTGCGGCAGCACGGCGACCGCGGCCGGCGCGTTGGTCGGCGCGGCGACCCCGAACGGTTTGGGCTTGGTCAGAACTTGCGGCACGATCTCGACCGTCGAGTCGCCGGTGAGCGGCGCCTGGATCAAGAAGCGGGCGTTGCGCGGGACGTCGACGTTGTTGTTGATCGCCATGATGACGTCGACGGTGAAGTCCTCAGGGAGCAGCACGGTCTGGTCGACGGTTCCGACCACGACCCCGCTCTCGTAGACCAGCGCGCCTTTGTGCAGGCCGGCCGCCGATTTGAAGTGCACGCCGATCTTGTAGCGCCCTTGCGTCCCGTAGTTCTCCAGCACGACGAACACGGCGAACAGTCCCAGCAGGGCCAGGACGGTGAAGATTCCGACGAGTGCTTGTCTGCTCATTCCAAATCAGATCGGGATCGGCCCGACTTCGCTCCCCTGCAAGAACTGCTGCACGATCGGGTTCGCCGAGCGCCGAATCTCCTCTGCCGTGCCGTACGCGACGATCGCGCCTTCGAACAGCATTGCGATGTAGTCCGCCATCAGGTAGATGCTTTCCAGGTCGTGGGATACCACGACGGCGGTCCCGTTCAGCCGCTCGCGCAGCTTCACGATCGTGTCGGTCAGCACGTGCGTGATGATCGGGTCCAGCCCTGTGGTCGGTTCGTCGTAGAGCACCGCGTGGGGGTTGGTGACGACGGCGCGCGCGAAGCCGGCGCGTTTCACCATTCCGCCCGACAGCTCGGCCGGAAAGCGCTCTTCGACGTGCGCGAGCCCGACCGACTCGAGCGTCTCGCTGACGACCTTGCGAATCTCGTCTTCCGACATCTTGCTGTGCTCGCGGAGCGGCAGCGCGACGTTCTCACCGATCGTCAGCGAGTCGAACAGCGCCGAGAACTGAAACGCGAACCCGATCGAGCGCCGCAGGTCGATGAGCTCGCGCTCCTTCATCGCGGTGATCTCTTTGTCTCTGACGAACACTCTCCCGGAATCCGGCATCTTCAGCCCGTTCAAGAGCCGCAGGATCGTGGATTTGCCGGCGCCGGAAAGGCCGATGATGCAGGTGATCGCGCCTTCGACGACGTCCAGCGAGAGGTTCTGCATGACGATCTTCGGTCCGTAGCGGACGCAGACGTCGTCGAGCCTTGCCCACAGTTCCATCAGCTCGACCGGAACAGCAGGTACGAGAGCGCGAAATTGAACATGAAGATCAAGATGATCGCGGTGACGACGGAACCCGTCGTCGACTTGCCGACGCCGGCCGCGCCGCCGCGCGTCTGCAGTCCCTGGTACGCGCCGATGATCGCGATGATCACCGCGAACACCACCGTCTTGAGCAATCCCTTCAGCAAGTCGGAGAACGGCAGCGCCTGGCGGGCCGACTCGACGAACGACTCCGTCGAGATGTGCGCGATGATGTTCGCCACCCACATCCCGCCCAGAATCGCGACGATGATCGCGATGACGGTCAGCAGCGGAAGCATCAAGACCAAGGCGACGAGACGCGGCACGACGAGCATCCGCGTCGGGGAGAGCCCCAGCGAGAGCAGCGCCTCGATCTGCTCGGTGACGACCATCGAGCCGAGCTCGGCTGCGATCGCCGCGCCGGTCCGGCCGGCGACGACGACGGCGGAGAGCATCGGTCCGAGCTCGCGCGCGCTGGCGACCGCGACCGCGCCGCCGACCAGGTTCCCGACGCCGTAGCTCACGGCTTGAAGGGCGCTCTCCAGCGAGACGACCATCCCGGTGAACAGGGAGGTCAATAGGACGATCGGCCACGACTGCACGCCGAGCAGGTAGGCTTGGTCGAACGTCTCGCGCCAGCGGATGCGAAACCCGACGATGTAGCGGACGGAGTCCGCGAGCAGCTGGGCGACGCCGCCGGCGTAGGCGAAGACGTTGATCGTCCCCTGCCCGACCTCGTCGAGGACCCTCATTCGGGGCGAAATTCAGCGAGCGCGTCGAGGACGCCTCGCACCGCCTCCACGCGCTTGGCCACCACGCCGCGCTCGGCCGTCAGATTGTACTGCAGCTGGTAGAGCCGTTCGAGCTCGCGGTCGACGTGCCGCAGCTGCCCCTTCGCCTCGCGCTCGTACGGCTCGAAGTAGCGCCGCACGGCGGCCAGGTACGCGCGCCCCGCGGCGCCGCCGCCCGCGCCCGCCGCCAGCGCGCGCTCGATCCGCTCCTGCGCCGCCCGCATCGCCTTGGCGGTCAGATGAAACGCCCCGACCGCCGCGGCGAGCGCCGCCAGGCCGGCGCGCTCAGCCACGCGCCACGGCGTCGCGCTGGAGCTCGAAGAGCCGGCCGATCCCCCCGGCGGCAAGCTCGAGCAAGCCGTCGAGCTGCTCGCGGCTGAACGGCTTGCGCTCGGCGGTCCCCTGCACCTCGACGAACCCGCCCGCGTCGGTCATCGCCACGTTCATGTCGACCTCGGCTCGCGCGTCCTCTTCGTAGGGCAGGTCAAGGACCGGCGTACCGCCGACGATCCCGACCGAGACCGCGGCGATCTGCCCCAGCAGCGGCCACTTCTGCTGTTTCTCCGGATCGAAATGCTTGCGAAGCGCGAGCGCGAGCGCCACCCACGCGCCGGTGATCGAAGCCGTGCGCGTCCCGCCGTCCGCGCCGATGACGTCGCAGTCGACCAGCACGGTGCGCTCGCCGAGCCGGTCGAGGTCGACGACCGCCCGGAGCGCGCGCCCGATCAAGCGCTGAATCTCGTGGGTGCGCCCGCCGAGGCGCCCCTTGACCGCCTCCCGCTGATTGCGCTCCGGCGTCGCGCCCGGCAGCATCGCGTACTCCGCGGTGATCCATCCGGTCCCGCGCCCGCGCATCCAGGGCGGCACCCGGTCCTCGACGCTCGCCGCGCAGATCACCCGCGTGTTTCCCAGCAAGATCAGCACGCTGCCGTCGGCAAACGTCAGAAACCCCGGCTGAAACGAAACCGGACGAAGCTGGTCGGGTCCGCGCCCGTCGCTACGCACTTGCACCACCTGCTCCAATGCGCGCGCAACGCGGCCGTACCCTACAAGGCGATCGGGCCCTCACCCATTTCGGAGACGTCGACGATCTCGACGAGCTCGTCCGGCATCGCGTTGATGTGCCCGTAGCCGCGCTGAAGATCGAACTCGATCTTGATCTCGATTCCCGCACGCAGACTTGCCCGCGCTTCTTCGAGCGTGTCGCCCGCTCCGTACGCGCCGGAGAACTCGGGGCTGCGGCCCCAAACCGATCCGTCCGACGATCGTTCGTATATCCCGTGGTACGTCATCGAAACCATCCTGCGTCCTTTGCGATGCTGTGAAACGTCCCCGGCGGCAAATGCTCTTGGCCGTTACGGTGCCAAGGCACGACGATCGATTCCTTTCTCTGGGGATGCTCGAAGACCCGATGGCTTCCGCGTCCGCGCGCCTTGACCCATACCCAGCCTTCCTTCTCAAGCCGCTTCTGCACGTCTCGCGCCTTCTGCGTTCGCACGAGACCAGCATGGCGCCTCGCGCGATCCGCGGCGTTTCGGCCATGTTACCGAACGTCGCCGGTGAGGGGCTATTCTACGGTGACGGTCTTCGCGAGGTTGCGGGGCTGGTCGACGTCTTTGCCTTCGATGTCGGCGATGTGGTAGGCGAGGAGCTGGAGCGGGATCACGTTGACGATCGGCGAGAGGAGCTCTTCCACGCGCGGGACCCACAGCACGTAATCGGCGAGCGCGGCGGCTTCGTCGTCGCCGTGGTTCGCGACCAGGACGATCGGCGCTTCGCGCGCTTTCGACTCGGCGATGTTCGAGAGGATCTTCTCGCGGACGCGGCCTTCGGTCACGATCCCGACGACCGGCGTCTTCGGGTCGAGCAGCGCGATCGGGCCGTGCTTCATCTCGCCGGCGGCGTAGCCCTCGGCGTGGATGTAGCTGATCTCCTTCAACTTCAGCGCGCCTTCGAGCGCGGTCGGGAAGTTGACGTAGCGGCCGAGGAAAAGCGCCGAGCGCGCGCGGCGAATCTTCTTGGCGACCTTCTTCACTTCGTCCGAGGTGTTCAGCACGACGTCGATCGCGGCGGGGAGCAGCTTCGTCCCTTCGGCGATCTCGCGCAGGCGCTCGGCCGGGGCCGACTTCCGAATGCGAGCGAGGTAGAGCGCCAGCAGCACCGAGGCGATCGACTGCGAGACGTACGTCTTCGTCGCGGCGACCGAAATCTCGGGGCCGCCCCGCGTGTAGAGCGTCGCGTCGGCCATGCGGCTCAGGTGCGACCCGACCACGTTGCAGATCCCGATGATCGGCGCCCCTTCTTCTTTCGCGATCTTGACCGCTTCGGTCGTGTCGGCCGTCTCGCCGGACTGCGACATCGCGATCGTCAGCGTGCGCGCGTCCATGTAGCGGTCGCCGTAGCGGAACTCGCTGGCGAGCTCCATCTCGACCGGGAGCTTGCAGAGCGCGCGCATCAGGTACATCCCGACCATCCCGGCATGGTACGCCGTGCCGCAGCCGGTGATCGAGATCTTCGTCATCGCGCGCAGGACGATCTCGTCGATGTTCAGCTCGCCGCCGAGCTGCACGTCGTGATCTTCGTCGATGCGCCCGGCCAGCGTCTCCTTGATGACGGTCGGCTGCTCGAAGATCTCCTTGAGCATGAAGTGCTTGAAGCCGGCCTTCTCGGCCGAGGTCGCGTCCCACGCGACCTGCTGCACCTCGCGCTCGACCGGCGCGCCGTCGAACGCCGTCAGCGTGTAGCCGTCGCTCCCGACGTCGACCACCTCGCCCTCCTGCAGGACGACGATCTTCTTGGTGTACTGCAGCATCGCCGGAATGTCCGAGGCGACGAACATCTCGTGCTCGCCGAGCCCCACGATCAGCGGCGTCGCGCCGTTGCGCGCGAAGACCAGCCGGCTCGGCGCGTCCGACGAAATCACGCCGAGCGCAAACGCTCCGCGGACTTGCGCGAGCGTCCGGCGGACCGCTTCGACGACGTCGCCCTCGTAGTGGGTCTCGATGAGGTGCGCGAGCACTTCGGTGTCGGTCTCGGAGGTGAAGACGTGCCCGTCGGCGAGGAGCTGCGCGCGAAGCGGCGCGTAGTTCTCGATGATCCCGTTGTGGACGACCGCGAAGCGGCCGCTGCAGTCCATGTGCGGGTGCGCGTTCGCGTCGGACGGCCGGCCGTGCGTCGCCCAGCGGGTGTGGCCGAGGCCCGTGGTGCCGTGCAGCGACTCGCCGTTCCGCAGCCGCGCCGCAAGATTCGAGAGCTTTCCTTCAGCCTTCGAACCGGTCAGCTTTCCGCCGGCGTCGATCACCGCGATCCCGGCCGAGTCGTAGCCGCGGTACTCCAGGCGCCGTAGCGACTCCATGATGATCGGAACGCTGTCCCGCTTCCCGATATAACCGACGATCCCGCACATGGTGCTTGCTTATTTGATCCCTTCGCGCGTCCTCTTGTAGGGGATTTTGCCGAGGCGCACTTCGTTGAAGGCAGTCGAGACGGGCTTGTTCGGGTTGACGCGCTCGGTGAGCGGCGGCGCACCGTTGTTCAACTGCTTGGCGCGCTTGGTCACGACGTTGACCAGGGAGAACTTCGAGTCGACGTGGCGGAGCAGTCCGTCCAGGTCGCCGAATACGCTGTCGCTCATGATGGTTAGCTGTCTTCCAGTTCCTTGAGTTTGGTTTCGGGGTAGCGGTGGATGCGGTACCGTTCGGCCCGCACGATCGATTCGAGGTCGTCCACCGCCAGCTGCGGCTTCGCTTCTTCGTTCACGACCAGGTAGTCGAAGCGGTGGACGTAGGTGAACTCGTCGTGCGCGATCTCGAGCCGCGCGGCGATCTGTTCGTTGGTTTCGGTGCGCCGCGCCTCGAGCCGCGAACGCAGGTGCGAGAACTTGTCGGGGACGATGAAGATCAGGACGGCGTCGGGAAACTGCGACTTGATCGCGAGGGCCCCGTTGACTTCCGGCTTCGAGACGACGTCGTACCCGGCACGCAGCGCCTCGTCGATGAACGAGCGCGGGGTGCCGTAGAGGTTCCCGTTGTACGCCCGGTACTCCAGAAACTCGCCGCTCTGCAGCCTGCGCTCGAACTCCGCCCGGTCGAGAAAGAAGTAGTCGATCCCCTCCCGCTCACCCGGCCGCGGTTCCCGCGTCGTCGCCGAGACCGAGTAGAGAAGCCGTTCGTGGCGAGCCTTGAGGCCCTCCACCAACGTGTCTTTCCCCGCGCCCGACGGGCCCGACACGACGAACATGAGACCGGGCCCGGTCAGAACGACGTCCTCCTCTACTGACGGCTCAAACACGGACAAATACGGAGGGGGCCGGAAAGCACCTCCCTCCTTGGACGAACTCAGAGCAAGCTCTTGACCACCGACTGGATCTTGATCCGCCGCGCCGCGGCCGAGCTCGAGCGCGCGCTGAAGGGCGCGCGCCTGGCCGACGCCGGCCTGCTCGACGACGGCCGGATCGCGCTGCGGTTCACCCTTCGACAGGCTCGCGGCGACGAGCGCAAGGGCGGCCCGGCGACCCTGGCGGTCGACGCGTTCGGCTCGCCGCCGCTCGTGACCCTCGAGGACGCCGAGCTCGGGGTGGCCGCCGACCCCGGCTGGCTGCGGGCGGCCGGCACGACGCTGCGCGGGATGCGCCTGAGCGGGGTCCAGGCCCGGCGCGGCGACCGGGTGCTGGCGCTCTCGTTCGAAAGCTCGTCGCGGTTCGGGGTGACGAGCGAGTCGCGGCTGGTGCTGGAGCTGGTCCCGCGCTTCGGCAACGTCGTGCTGTTGCGCGACCGGGTCGTGGTCGCGGCCGCGAAGCAGTTCTCGCCGGCGGAGAACGAGGCGCGCGCGGTGCAGGTCGGGCTGCCGTACGAGGCGCCGCCGCTCCCCGAGCACCAGCTGCCCCGGCTCCTCGCCCGGTCGGTCACTGCCGAAGCTGAAACGGACGTCGACGAACGTGCGCGCGCCCTGCTGGCGGCGGCGGAGGCCGCGGCCGACGCGGCGGACGACGTGCACGTCTACCGCGACGCCGGCGGCGCGGTGATCGCCGCGCACGTCGTTCCGCTCGCCCAATTTCCGGCGCTCGCGCACTCGCGCGAGCCCTCGCTGCTGGCGGTGTTCGCCGAGGCGCGCTCGGGTGCGCTGCGCGCGAAACGCGGCGATGCGACCGAACGCCGGCGCGCCGCGCTGCTGGCGCGCATCGCGAAGCGCGCACACGCGACCGCCGAGGAGCTCGCCGCGCTCGGCACGCGCATCGCCGGCGCGCCGGCGCGTGACCGCCTGCGCGAGAGCGGCGACGCGCTGTTCACCCACGCGCACGAGATCCCGCCCGGCGCGACGACGTACGTTCCGCCGACGAACCCGGCGCTCACGATCGAGCTCGATCCCGAGCTGGACGCGAAGGAGAACGCGCAGCGCTACTACGCGCGCTACCGCAAAGCCGCCGACGCGCTGCCGCACCTCGAGCGCCGCCGGGAAGCGCTCGCCGCGCGGCGCGACGCGCTGGACGTCCTCGCGTTCGAGGCCGAGCGCGCCGACGCGCCGACGCTTTCCGAGCTCGAAGCCGACGTGGACCAGCTCGAAGGGCGTCCGCCGCAGCGCGCCACGCAGCTCAACGGGAAACGCCGGCCGCCGCTGCGCTTCGAGCGCCCGTCGGGCGCCCGCATCTACGTCGGCCGCTCGCCGCGCGAGAACGTGGAGGTGACGTTCCGCATCGCGCGGCCGGACGATCTGTGGTTTCACGCGCGCGGGATTCCCGGCTCGCACGTCGTCCTGCAACCGGCGCCCGGCGCCGTCCCGGACGACGAGGATCTCGACGCCGCCGCCGATCTCGCCGCGACGCACAGCAAGGCCAAGCACGCGGCGCGCGTCGAGATCGACTACACCGAGCGAAAGCACGTGCGCAAGCAGCGCGACGCCGCGCCGGGCTTGGTGTGGTACACCAACGCGCGCACCCGCGTCGGGCACCCCGCTCAATCGGGCTGAGCGATCAGGATCGTGTCGCCGCCCGGTACGCGCGCACTTCGTCGGCGACGCGCGCGTAGGCGGCGTCGATTGCGTCAACGCGGTCGCGCGCGCCGTCCAAATTGCCGGTGCGCGCGCGCGCGTCGAGCTCGGTCGCCAGCCGGTAGACGACGTTGGCGCCGATGTTGCCGGCGCTCCCTTTGATACCGTGCGCGGCGCGCGCCACCGCCTGCGCGTCGCCGGCGCGCAAGCCGTCCTCGAGCGCGCGGCGGTGCTTCTTGCCGGTCTCGAGCGCCATCTCCAGCAGGTCGGCGATACCGTTCACGTCGTCCTCGAAGGCCTCTTCGAGGCGCGAGATGTCGAGGATCTCTTTATCCGGCAACGCCGACCCCGTTCGCGAAGCGTTCCACCGCCGCGCGCAGTGCGGCGAGCTGGACGGGTTTGGCGAGGTAGTCGTCCATCCCCGCGGCCAGGCACGCTTCACGATCGCCTTCCAGCGCGTTGGCGGTCATCGCGACGATCGGAACGTGTCCGCCGCGCGCGGCCTCGGCACGGCGAATCTCGCGCGTCGCCTCGAAGCCGTCGACCTCCGGCATCTGACAGTCCATCAGCACGACGTCGTACGCGCCGTGCGCGACCGCGTCGATCGCTTCGCGGCCGTCCGCGACCGCGTGCGCGCGATAGCCGAGCTTCTTGAGCTGCTGCAGCGCCAGCTTGCGGTTCACCGGATTGTCCTCGGCGACCAGGATGCTGATCGCGCCTTCTTCTCGCTCGTGTTCCAGCTTCGCGGCCGGCGCCGCGGCGGCGGCTTTTTCCGGCTCGACGCCCAGCGCGGCGGCGAGCGCGTCGCGCAGAACGCCTTGGCGAATCGGCTTGCGGAGCACGGCGGCGAAGCCGCTCGCCTTCGCGTCGGGTCCGCTCGAGGGTTCGTCGGCCGCGCCGATCAAGAGCGCCGGAACGTTCTCGCAGCCGGGGATCGCGCGCAGCCGCTGCAGGAACCCGAGCGCGTCGCCGCCGGCCCGCCGGTCGACGACCGCGACGTCGAACGCGCAGCGCCGCGCGGCGGCGGCGCGCGCGAGCTCGAGCGCGTGGACCGCGTTCGCGGTGCTCGTCGCCACCGCGCCCCAGCCGAGCAGATACTGGTCGACGACCTGGCGGGCTTCGGCTTCGGCGTCGACGACGAGGATGCGCGCGTCGCGCAGCAGGTCGGTGTGCAGCTCGTGATCGTCGTAGACCGGGTCGAACGAAACCGTGAACCAGAACGTCGAGCCGCGCCCGAGGCTGCTGTCGAAACCGATCTTTCCGCCCATCAGCTCGACGAGCCGGCGCGAGATCGAAAGGCCCAGCCCGGTGCCGCCGAAGCGGCGCCGCGTCGACTGATCGGCTTGGCGGAACGGCTCGAAGAGATGGTCGGCGACCTCGGGGGCGATCCCCGGCCCCGTGTCGGTGACCGAGAAGCGCAGCACGACGCGCTTTCCTTCGACGGAGTCGACGATCGCGCGCACCGTGACGCTCCCTTGCGCGGTGAACTTCACCGCGTTGCCGAGCAGGTTCAACAGCACTTGGCGCAGCCGGTCGGCGTCGCCCAGGACGCGGCGCGGTACGTCGGGACCGACGTACGTCGAAAGCGCCAGACCTTTCTTGCGCGCCGCCGAGGTGAGGATGTCGGTCGCGTTCTCGACCGCGACGACCGGCGCGAACGCGACATTTTCCAGCTCCATCCGGCCGGCTTCGATCTTCGAGAAGTCGAGGATGTCGTTGACGATCACCAGCAGCGAGTCGGCCGAGTCGCGCACCGTCGTCGCGTACTCGCGCGCTTCCTCGGAGAGCGGCGTCTGCAGCAGCAGCTCCGACATCCCGACCACCGCGTTGATCGGCGTGCGGATCTCGTGGCTCATCGTCGCGAGGAACTGCGACTTCACCTCGGCGGCCTCGATCGCGCGGTCGTGCGCGGCGCGGATCGCTTCGTCCGCGGCCTTGCGCTGGGTGATGTCGCGCAAGATGATGATCGTCTCGCCGAACGCGCGCGTCACGTCTCGCCCGCGCGCGAACTCGACCGGGAAGAGCGTTCCGCGCGCGTCGCGTCCGACCGTCTCGACGATGCTCGTCTCGGCGACGGCGGCGACGTTCGCGTAATCGGGCAGGATGCGCGAGATCGGCGTCCCGGTCAGGTCCTCGGCGACGAAACCGAACAGCGCCGCCGCGGCGGGGTTCACCGAGGCGACCGCGTCGCGCGAATCGACCGTCACCAGCGCGTCCGCGACGCCGTCGACGATCCCGCGCAGGCGGCGCTCGCTGGTCGAAAGCGTCCGCGCGAGCCGGTTCGACTCGCTGAGCAGCGCGACGACCAAGAACGTCGTCGCGACGACGACGTCGATGCGCGAGAAGTACCAGCCTACGCTGTAGCGGCCGCCGCCCAATGCGTTCAGCAGCGACTCGATCAGCAGCGCCGCCGCGGGAACGGTGAGCCACGCGTCGACGACCGACCGGTTCGCGCGGCGCCAGAGCTGCATCAGCGCGATCCCGCTCAGCACCACGACCGACCCCAGCGCGAGGTAGATCGGCCAGGTGTAGTTGCCCTCGTTCAACAGCGTGGGCAGCCGCTCGTCGAAGATCAGCACGAGCTGCACGGCGACGAACGCGGCGATGATGGTTCCGATCACGGCCGCGCCCGTCCGGCCGGGGCCGACGCGGCGGTTCCCGGCGATCGGCGCTAGGATCGCGTAGGCGGCGAACGCCGCCGGCAGCGCCGTGTGCCAGACGATCCAGAGGTACGTTCCGGTCGCCGCCGTCGTCCCGATCAGCGCCGCCGTCCCCACGCCGGGGAAGGTCAGTACGTACGGAACGAAGACCAGCGCGCTGAATAGCGAGCCGCAGGCCAGCACGAGCAGCGCCAGCTTCCGCGAGAGCGCGAACTGGCCGAACAGGATCGTCGCGGTGATCGCGAGGCCCATCAGCACCGCGCCGCCGTAGAGCGTGACGAAACCGGGGAACGTCCCGAGGACGGTCCGCGCGAAGGGTGCGGCGGCTAGCGCGATCACCCCGAGGGCTGCGATCGCGATCAGGGCCGCTCGACGCTGCTGCGGCGGTGCCGGGAGCGTCGCGAGATCGAGGGCCGGCGAGTTCACGTGCTCTTCGGGTTCTCGGCCGGTCGCGGAGCGCCCGCGAAAACGCTTGCTCGGAACGCTAAGAATCGGTAACTTCGACGAACATCGCATCGCCGAATGAAAAGAATCGGTATCGTTCGGCGATCGCCGCTTGATATGCGCGGCGTACGCGAGCGTACCCAGCGAATGCGCTCACCAGCACCAGCAGCGTCGAGCGGGGCAGGTGGAAGTTCGTCAGCAGCGCGTCGACGATGCGGAACGTGAAGCCGGGGGTGACGAACAGGGCGGTCTCTCCTTCGCCCGCCCGGACCGTACCGTCGCGCAACGCGGCGCCTTCGAGCGCGCGGAGCACCGTCGTCCCGGCCGCGACCACGCGCCGCCCGTCACGCTTCGCGGCGGCGACGGCCTCGGCGGTTTCGGCCGGTATCGCATAGCGCTCGGCGTGCATCACGTGCTCGTCGACCGTCGCGCCGCCGAGCGGGCGGAAGGTGCCGATCCCGACGTCGAGCACGAGCGGCGCGACGATCACGCCGCGCGCGCGCACGTACTCCAGCAGCTCGGGCGTGAAGTGCAGCGAGGCGGTCGGCGCCGCCACGCTGCCGGGGACGCGCGCGAACACGGTTTGATACCGCTCGGCGCGCGCCGCGTCGCCCGAGCCGACGTACGGCGGCAGCGGCATCTCTCCGTGCGCCTCGAGCAGCGCGCCGACGTCGACGTCCTCGTCGAAGCGCACGACCCGCGGGCCGTCGGAAAGCACTTCAACGATCGTCGCGCGCGCGTTGCCGGCGCGCACGCGCGCGCCGGTGCGCAGCTTGCGGCCGGGGCGCACGAGCGCGAGCCACTCGCGCGCCGCCGGATCGAACGCCGCCTGCGCGCGCGGGCGCAGCAGCAGCAGCTCGGCCGCACCGCCGCCGTCGCGCTCGACGTGCAGGCGCGCGCGCACGACGCGCGTCTCGTTGATCACCAGCACGTCGCCGGCGCGCAGCAGGGAAGGAAAATCGGCGAACGTCCGGTGCTCGAGCGCATCGCCTTTTCCGACGACGAGCAGCCGCGCGGCGTCGCGCCGCGCCGCCGGCTCGCGCGCGATCAGCTCCGGCGGCAGCGCGTAGTCGTAGGCCGCCGCCGCGCGCGGCCCTTCGTTCTTCAGGAGGTGGGAACGCGTTGGCGTTCGATGTCGAGAAACGACTGCAGGCGGCTGCGGTCCTCGTCGTTCAGGTCGAGGAACTGCACGCCGACTTGAAAGGTGTCGCGCTCGAGCGCGCGCACCCAGCGCACCTCGCCGAGCACGCGCAGAAACGGCGAGCGTTTCATCGTGAACGTGTAGCGCGTCCCTTTCGGCAGGTACTGCTCGGAGATCACCCGCATCCCGGTCGCGCTGACGTCGGCGACCGCGCCGCGGAAGAGCGTGAACGAGGGCTTGTCCTCGACGACGACGTCGATGAACTTCCGCAGGCGAACGCTGTCGTCGGCGCGTTTCTCGTCTTCCACGCGTTTCTCGTCAGCCATCGCTCACACCCGTACCCGGAAAGTAGAACGCCAGAATCTGCGCCGCCGAGGCGCCGGCCGACGCGAAGAACTTCGCCCCCCATTGACAGAGCCCGACGCCGTGACCACGCCCCGCCCCTTCGATGACGAGCCGCGGCACCGCCTGCGCCGGGTCGATGCGAACCGAGCGCAGCCACAGGCTGCGGACCACGTCCGAGCCGAGCGCGCGGCGGAAATCGGCGACCGGGACTGTGGCGACGATCGTCCCCAGCAAGGCGACCTCGCGCGGCCGGCCGGTATCGTCCGGATCGCTCAGCGCCGTGCCGACCAGCGTCCCGCCGGTTTTCGCGCCGAACGCGGCGACGGCCCGGCTCAAATCGACGCTTCGCGACCAGCGGTACTCGGGCGCGGGCGCGCAGTGCGGGTCCTCGACGCCGCGCAGGTACGGCAGCGGGACGCCGTTCCAGACCGAGGCCGCGTCGGCGGTGTGCCCGCCGCAGCACGCCGAGTAGAACACCGAAGCCGGGCCGCCTGCGTACACCACAGTGCGCCCGCGCGTCGCGCGGATCGCCGCGGTCGCGGCCGGGTGCTCGGCCTCGACGCCTCCCCAGCGCTGGTCCGACTCGTCGGCGCGCACGTCGTACGGCCGCGAGAGCGAGCGGCGCGCGAGCGCGAAGGTGCGCGCGACGATCGCTTGCGCTTCGAGCGCGGCGGCCGGCCACGACGGCGGCGCCTCGAGCGGAACGACGCCTTGCAAGTACTGGTCGACGTCGATCGTCGTGACGAGCATCGTCTTGCCGTTCTCGCCGCCGATCGTCGAGGGCGCACCGCGCCAGCGCTTGCCGCCGTACGCGAACGTTCCGTCGGATGCGACTTGCGGCGTCTCGCCGTGCGTCTCGTTGGCGACGAGCACCCGAATCTGCGGCGAGAGCGGATCCCACACGTCGATCCCGCCGGTCGCGACCGTCGTCGCGCCCGCGGCCAACGACCTCAGAAACGGCGCGCGGCCGATCATGAGGGGTTCCCGCACAGCTTGCTGTGTGGGGTGCTCACAGGAGTCTGGGCTGCACGCCGTCGCGCAGCGGGATCTTCAAGTGCGCGTGCGCGCCGGCGGTGGTCTTGCGGCCTTGCGCGGTGCGCTGCACGAAGCCGCTCTTGAGCAGGTACGGTTCGACGACGTCCTCGAGCGTCTCGACGTCTTCGCTCAGCGTCGCGGCGATCGCGGCGATTCCGACCGGTCCGCCGCCGTACTGCTTCGCGATCGTTTCGAGGTACGCGCGGTCGAGCCGGTCGAGGCCGACCTCGTCGACGCCTTCCCGGCGCAGGGCTTCGTTCGCGACCTCGGCGGTGATCACACCGCCGGCCCGTACTTCGGCGAAATCGCGGACGCGCCGCAGCAAGCGGTTCGCCACGCGCGGCGTGCCGCGGCTGCGCGTCGCGATCGTGCGCGCGCCGCCGGTCTCGATCGCGATCTCCAGCACGCGCGCGCTCCGCTCGACGATGCGCTGCAGGTCGGCCGGCTCGTAGTACTCCAGATGATGGTGGATCCCGAAGCGGTCGCGCAGCGGCGCGGAGAGCATCCCCGCGCGCGTCGTCGCGCCGACCAGCGTGAAGCGCTTGAGCGGCAGCTTGAGCGTCTTCGCGTACGCGCCGCGGTCGACGACGAAGTCGATCTGGAAGTCTTCCATCGCCGGATAGAGGTACTCTTCGACGACGGTGCCGAGCCGGTGGATCTCGTCGATGAAGAGGACGTCGCCGTGCTCGAGCGCGGTGAGGATACCGACCAAGTCCTTCGGCTTCTCGAGCGTCGGCCCCGAGGTCGGGCGCATCGTCCCGCCGGTCGCGCGCGCGATCAGGTTCGCCAGCGTCGTCTTGCCCAGGCCGGGCGGTCCGGAGAAGAGGACGTGCTCGAGCGGCTCGCCGCGGCGCGCCGCGGCGTCGATCGCGATCCGCAGGTTGTCGACGATCTGCTCCTGGCCGACGTAGTCGGCGAAGGTGCGCGGCCGCAGCGTCGCGCCGTACACCTCGTCTTCGAGCGACGCGTCCGCACCGACGATTCGCGGGCGATCTTCTTCTGCGTTGTCCGCAGCGGCGTCGGTCGGCCCGACTACCCTTTTGCGCACCGAATCGCTCATGCGCCGACTCCGGCGGCGTTGCGGCGGCGGTAGATTTCGGCGAGCAACGCCTCGGCGTCGGCGATCTGCGGGGCGCGCTCGAGCGTCTCGGCGATCATCGTCTCCGCTTCACGGCGGTTGTACGCGAGCTGGAGCAGCACTGCGAGCGCTTCGCTCGCGAACTCCGGCATCGGCGGCTTATCCGGGACGGCCCGGCGCGGCGCGTCCTGGATCAGCAAGAAGCGCGCGACCTTGCCCTGCAGCTTGGCGACGATGTCGCGCGCCTTCTGCTGCCCGATCCCAGGCAGCGTCTTCAAGAACGCGTGGTCTCCTTCGTCGATCGCGCGGGCGATGCGCGCCATCGGCGCGGAGAACGCGCGCGCCGCCGACTTCGGCCCGATCGACGCGACCGACAGCAGCGCCTCGAAGAACTCGCGCTCGATCCCGTTGGTGAAGCCGAAGAAGGTGAACTTGCCGGCGTTGCCGTCGAGCGCGAAGTGCGCGTAGATCTCGAGCGTCGTCGCGCCGCCGTCCGGGACTTTCGCGGCGACGCTCGGCGGCAGCACGACGTCGTAGACCAGCCCGCCCGCATCGATGCGCACGAGCTCGCCCGTGTGCTCGAGCACGGAGCCGGAAATTCTAGAGAACACTACGCGAGCCGGGGGGCGCGCGTGCGGCGCTGGGGCATCACCACGCCGAGTTCGGCGAAGCGGCCGCGTTGTGCTTCCACGTTAGCAAAGGCGATTGCCAGGGCGAGCGCGTCGCTCACGTCGTCGGGTTGCGGCGGCGTCACGAGGCCGAGGAGCTGGACGACCATGCCCTTGATCTGCGCCTTCGTCGCCGCGCCCGACCCCACCAGCGCGCGCTTCACCTCCGCGTGCGCGAGGTGCTGCACCGGGACGCCGTGCGCGCCGGCCGCGAGCACGAGCACCCCGCGTGCATGGCCCATCAGCACGGCGGTCTGCGGGTGCTCGTACGAGGTCCAAAGCTCCTCGACCACCATGCAGTCGGGCCGCGTCGCGCGCACCACCTCGACCATCGCGTCGTAGAGCTGCACCAGCCGCCGCTCGAGCGGCTCTTTCGGATCCGGCTGCAGCACGCCGCCTTCGACGAGTCGCAAACCGCCGTCGCGCAGCTCGACGACGCCGTACCCCGTCGTGCGCAGACCCGGATCGACGCCGAGGATGCGCCGTCCGCTCACTGGCTCCCGGAACGCTGGACGGTGATGTTGACCGACTCGCCGGGCGTGAGCGCGCTGTACGCTTCCGGCTCGGTGCGCACGACCATACCGTCCTGCAGCGAGGTCTCGTTCGTGTACGCGATGTTTCCGATTTGATAGCCTTGGTCGAGCAGCGCGCTCTTTGCTTGGTCGAGCGTCATCCCGGTGACGTCGGGAATGGTTCCGGAGACGCTGACGTAGATCGTCACCTTCGAGCCCTTCTTCGCCTTCGCGGACTGCGGCGGCTGCTGCAGCGAGATCTTGCCGGTCGGGTTCGCCGCGTCGACCGTGTACGAGCGCGCGACGTCGAAGCCGGCGTTGCGCAACGTCTCCTCGGCGGCGCTCGCGTCGTTGCCGACGACGTTCGGCACCTGTACCGTGCTCGCGCCGGTGCTGACGATCACGTTCACCGTCGAGCTCGGCGCGGTGGTCGCGCCGGGGTCGGGGTTCTGCGAGGCGACGACGTTGGCGGGGATCGTGTCGCTCTCGGTCTGTTGCGCGATGTTCAGCCCGAGCCCGAGCCCGCCGAGCTTCTTGCGCGCCGCGTCGACCGTCAGCCCCACGATGCTGGGCACCGTGATCGGCTGAATTCCTTTCGAGACGGTCAGCGTCACGGTGGAGTTTTGGCGCAGCGATGTCCCGCTCGGCGGGTTCACGTCGATCACCTGATCGGCCGGAACCGAGGAATCGAACGTGCCGAGGAGCTTCGCCTTCAACTTCGCCTTCTGCAGCTCGCGCTGCGCGTCGGCGACGTTGTAGCCTTTGACGTCGGGCACCTGAACGCGCGGCAAACCGCCGGAGACGACGAGCGTGACGGCCGCGTTCGGCGAGACCTTCGTGTTCGCCGGCGGATCTTGGCGAATGACACGATCTTGCGGAACGGTGTCGCTGTTCTCGCTGGTGACGACCGGGCGCAGGCCGAGCGCGACGAGCTGCTGCTGTGCCTGGCTCGCCATCTTGTCTTTGAACTCCGGCACGGTGATCGTCTGCGCCGGCGCCAGCGAGCCGCGCAGCGCGAAAAAGCCGACCGCGATCGCGAGCAGCAGCAGCGCCGGGAACAGAATCCAGCGGCGGTCCGGCCCCGACGCGACGTGCTCTTCGACGGTGTGCACCAGCGCGCCGCCGGCAGCGGGCCGGTCCGGCGCCGTGGAGCGGCGGGGCGGCGGGGCGACCGGAGGCACCATGATCGCGCCGAACTTCGCGGTCGGCGCGTCGGCGAAGTCGGACGCGTGGGCGGCGTTGGGCCGCTCGCGCGCCTCGCGCAGCGCGCTGGCGAGCTCGGTCGCCGAGGCGAAGCGCGCCTCAGGCTCCTTGCGCAAGAGCTTCTGCACGATCGAGGCGATCGCGGGCGAGACCCCGCTGGTCGCCGGATCGATCGGCGGCGCGTCCTGCGAGACGTGCTTGAGCGCGACCGCGACCGGCGTCTCGCCGGTGAACGGCAGCGCGCCGGTCAGCATCTGGTAGAGCACGACGCCGACCGAGTAGAGGTCGCTGCGCTCGTCCAGCTCGTGGCCTTGCGCTTGTTCCGGCGAGATGTAGGCGACGCTCCCCATCACCATCCCCGGCTGCGTGACGCCCAGCGTGTGCTCGGAGACCGCGCGCGCGATCCCGAAGTCGCTCAGCTTCACGACGTCGTCCTTGGTGACCAGGATGTTCGCCGGCTTGACGTCGCGGTGGAGCAGCCCTTGGCGGTGCGCATAGGCGAGGCCGCTCGCGATCTGGATCGCGTAGTCGACCGCGACCGGTTCCGGCAGCACGCGCTCGTCGCGCATGATCTCGCCGAGCGTCGCGCCGTCGACCAGCTCCATCACGATGTAGTACGAGTGGTCCTCGCGCCCGAAGTCGTAGACGTTGACGATGTTCGGGTGCGAGAGCTTCGCGGCCGACTGCGCTTCGTACGAGAAGCGCTTCACGAAGTCGTCGTCGCTCGCGTACTGCTCGCGCAGCACCTTGATCGCGACCCGCCTCCGCAGCAGCGTGTCGGTCCCGACGTAGACGTTCGCCATCCCCCCGTTGCCCAGGATCCCGTCGACCCGGTAACGGTTGTTGAAGATCTTCTCCGTCGGCGCGTTCACGGTTTAACGGCGCTCCGCCCCAGGCTGCGCGCCCCCCGCGCAAGCGCGGGGCCCCCGGTCCGAGCTCGCAACGACGTTGCGAACACGCCCTGATGGTCCTGCGCTCGCTCCGGCACCATGTTGCCTTTTATCTTCGCGACCGGGCCAAGGCAACCCGCAGGACGTCTCGGGCGATCGGGGCGGCATACGTTCCACCGTACCCGACGTTCTCGATCACGATCGCGACCGCGACGCGCGGCGCCTCGGCCGGAGCGAAGGCGACGAACCATGCGTGCGAGCGGCCGTGCGGGTTCGTCGCGGTCCCGGTCTTCCCGGCGACGGTCACGCCGGGGAGCTGGGCGGCCGTTCCGGTCCCGCGCTTGACGACCTGGATCATCAAGTCGCGGACCTCGTGGGCGGTGTCGGCGGAGATCGGCTGCGCGAGCGTCTCGGGCCCCGTCGCGAGCGCGGTCTGGGTCCCGGCGATCCGGCGGACGAGGTACGGCCGCGGCGTCGTCCCCTCGTCGGCGATCGTCGCGCCGATCAGCCCCATCCGCATCGGCGTGACGAGCAGCGAGGCTTGTCCGAAGCCGAGCTGTGCGAGGATTCCGGCGTAGACGTCCTTCTTCGCCGGCAGCCGGTCGCGCGAGACGGGCAGATCGAACGCGACCGGCTGGCCGAGGCCGAACTTGCGCGCGTACTCGAACCAGCGGTCGACGCCGATCTTCAGCGCGATCTGCGCGAAGTCGACGTTCGAGCTGAGCGCGAAGGCGCCGGCCAGGTCTTGCGTCCCGGTCGTCTCCTCTTCGTCGTTGTGGACAGTGAAGTCGCCGATCGTGAGCCCGCCGTAGTCGCTGAAGGTCGACTGCGGCGTGACCACGCCCGCGTCGAGCGCGACCGAGGCGGTGAAGATCTTGAAGGTCGAGCCGGGCGGGTACAGTCCGCCGGTCGAGCGGTCGAGCAGCGGTGAGGCCGGATCGCGGCTCAGCGTGGGCCAGAGCGCGTCGAGCTGGTTCGGATCGTACGAGGGGACCGAAGCGAGTGCGAGGACCGCGCCGGTACGCGGGTCCATCACGATTCCCGCGGCGCGCGCGTGCTGCGAAAGCCCGGCAACGAGCGCTTTCTGCACGCTGAGGTCGAGGGTGGTGACGACGTCGGCGCCGCGCGGCGCGCCGTGCGTTCCGGCGAAGATCTGGCGCAGCTGCGTGAGCGGATCGACCGCGTCGGTGTGCGCGGTCAGGACGCGGTCGAAGGCGTCCTCGAGCCCGGCGGTGCCATAGCGCGAGGACGCGTAGCCGACGGCCTGCGCGGTGAGCGCGCCCTGCGGGTAGACGCGGTGCGCGCCGTGGCTCACCGCGAGCGGCGTTCCGTCGGAGGCGAGGATCGAGCCCCGCCCTTGCGCGATCTGCGCGTGCCGCGGATTGTACTGGTTCGCGGCGAGCTTCGGCCCCGCGATCACCTGCAGCCACACCTGCCGCAACGCGAGCAGGAGGAACAGCCCGACGAAGATCGCGCCCAAGCGCGCGATCGCCCGATCAACCAAAAGGCGCTCCGCCCCAGGCTCGGGTGCGCAGCACTCCGGCGCGAAGCGCCGACGAACTTCGTTCGTGGGTTCCGACTCGTCGGAACCCACGCCCCCCATGCTGGCGCATGGGGCCCCCTGTCCGACCTCGCAACGGACATTGCGACACGGCCCTATTCGGCTGCGCTCGGTCCATCACCAGTTTCTCTTTCAGCGGCGCGCCGTTCGCGCAACAGCGTGTATCCCCCGGCGGTGCGAACGGCGAGGTGCGCGTGCGCGGCGTCGGCCGCGATCGCTTCGTTGATGAGGCGGTGCGCGAGCTCGTCGTTCAGACCGTCGATCGCGAGCACGGCGTCGACGGCGATCTCCTCGAGCAGTGGGCCCGCAACGTACGCGGCGTGCGGGATCGTCTCCCAGAAGCGGTCTTCGTACGGGCCGTCGCGCCATGGGCCGCGCTTCCCGAACACCGTTTGATGGAAGTCCCACGCACACAGCCGGCGCTCGTTCCACACGAAGTGATCGCGCACGCACGTGCGCCGACAGATCGCGCACTGCACGAGCGCCTCGGGCGGGAGCGCGAGCGCGTCGAGGATGTCGTCGGGGAGATCGTCGTGGTTGACGACGACCGCTTCGGTCAGCGCGTCGGGGACCGCCGCCGACCAGCCGACGCGCGCGAGCAGCTCCAGCTCGCGCAGCGACGAGACGAACGCGCGCTCGTCGGCCGGGTCGAAAGTCTGATCGGTCCAACCGGCGAGATTGTCCGCCGCGACGCCGACGCGCTGCCAGTTCTCCCCCAGCACGACGCCGATCGGCGTCCAGGCGAGCGGAACGAGCCACGCCGTGACCTGCCGGTTCGCCGGAACGAGGCTGGAGGTGAAGGCCAGCGTGCTCGCGTTGCCGCCCAAAACATAGGCCCGCGCTTCGGCTTTCGGCGGCAGCTCGTTCGGCATGGTCACCGCGCTCCGCGTACGGCGCGCGAAGAGAGCGCTCCCGCCGAGGCAGCCTTGAGACGCTGCTGAGACGCCCCTCCGGTAGCGTGGGCGTGGGTGTTCCGCCTACGCTACCGGAGGTTCTCCATGACCGCTACCGCCCGCAAGTTCATCGACTGCCGCGAGTACCCGAGCGAGAAGAACTGCTCGCTCAAGATCTCGGGGACCGAAGACGAGGTTCTCGAGGCCGCCCGCCACCACGCCGTCACCGCTCACGCCCACCAGGACGGCCCCGAGCTGGTGAGCACCCTGCGCGGCGCGCTGCGCGACGAGCGCGCGTCGTGAGCGCGAGCGCGGCGCCCGCCGCCTTCGACAACGCCAAGTTCGAGTCGTTCCTGCACCAAATGGTCGGCGACGTCGGCGCGACGCTGACCGGCGCGCTGATCGTGGTCGGTGACAAGCTCGGCTACTACCGCACGCTCGCCGACCGCGGCCCGCTCACCTCGCGCGAGCTCGCCGAGGCAACTGGAACCCACGAGCGCTACGCGCGCGAGTGGCTCTCGAACCAAGCCGCCAGCGGCTACGTCGACTACGATCCGGCGACGAAGACCTTCACCTTGCCGGCCGAGCACCAGCCGCTGCTCGCCGACGAGTCCAGCCCGGTGCTGCTGTGCGGGCTCTACCAGATCGCGCAGACGATGTTCGCGGACGAGCCGGCGCTCACCGCGGCGTTCCGCACGGGCCAGGGCTTCGGCTGGCACGAGCACGACCCGCGGCTGTTCGGCGCGACGGAACGCTTCTTCCGCCCCGGCTACAACGCCAATTTGGTCTCGAGCTGGATTCCGGCGCTGGACGGCGTCGAGGCGAAGCTGCGCGCCGGCGCGCGCGTCGCCGACGTCGGCTGCGGTCTGGGAACCTCGACGATCGTGATGGCGCAAGCGTATCCGCAGTCGCGCTTCGACGGGTACGACTACCACCAAGGCTCGATCGAGGCGGCGCGCGCGGCGGCGAAAAAGGCCGGCGTCGACGATCGCGTGACGTTCGAGGTGGCGAGCGCGAAAGCGTATCCGGGCGGCGGCTACGACTTCGTCGCCTGCTTCGACTGCATCCACGACATGGGCGATCCGGTCGGCGCGCTCGCGCACATCCGGGAGACGCTGCGCGAGGACGGCACGTTCATGATGGTCGAGCCGTTCGCCAACGACGCGCTCGAGGACAACCTCAACCCGGTCGGGCGCGTCTACTACGCGGCCTCGACGCTGCTGTGCACGCCGGCCTCGCTGGCGCAGGAAGTCGGCGCCGCGCTCGGCGCGCAAGCCGGCGAAGCGCGGCTGCGCGAGACGTGCATTCAGGCCGGGTTCACCCGCTTCGCGCGCGCGACCGAAACGCCGTTCAACCTCGTCTTCGAGGCACGGCCTTAAGCGCGGGCGGCGAGCGCCTCCGCGAGCGCGGCGTTGAACGGCAGCGCGAGGTACGCCTCGCGAGCCGTCGCGTCGGGGATCGCGGAGGCGCGCGCGCGCATCACCGACTCCGCCTGCCGCAGGAGCTGCTCGGCGAGATCGTCCTCGCTGCGCGCCTGCGCGACGGTCGCCGCGGTCAGCAGCCACTCGGCGGGCTGCGGCGCGAGCTTCGGATTCGTCTCGTACAGCGCGAGCAATTCATCGGCCGCAGCGCTTGCGGCGGCTGCGTCGCCGGCGCGGAGGTGCGCCAGCGCGAGCGCGCACAAGTTGTCGCCGAGCCGCGGCGTCGCGCCGCTCGGACGGCGCAGCTCGACGCCGGCTTGCAGGTGCGCGATCGCGCCGGCAAGCGCGCCCAGCTCGCTCTCCGCCGCGCCGAGCACGCCGAGCGCGGCCGACTCGAGCGGCAACGAACGAATCTCGCGCGCGAGCTCGAGCGCGGACGCGGCGGCAGTGCGCGCCAGCTCGTGCTCGCCGCGCAAGCGGTGGCAGTAGCTCGCGTTCACGCGCTCCACCGCGGCGACGAACGAGAAGCCGATCGCCGTCGCGACCTCGCGCGCGCGTGCATAGAGCTCCAGCGCGCGGTCCAGCAAGCCGATCTCGGTGTGGAACAAGCCGAAGTCGCACGAGACGCTCGCGATCCCGACCCGGTGATGCATTCGCTCGTACAGCTCCGCGGCCTGAAGATAGAACGACTCCGCCTCGCCGACGCGGAAGGTGTAGACCAAGCCGTTCGCCGCGGTGTGGAGCGCGAGCGCTTCGCCTTCGCGGTCGCCGATCGCGCGGGCGATCTCGAGCGCCTCGGCCGCGAAGTCGGACATCGCCGCGTAGTCCTGCTGCTGGAGCGCTGCGCGTGAGAACGCGATCAGCGTGCGCACCAGCGCGGCGCGGTCGCCGTCAGCTTGCACCGCCGCGCGCAGCTCTTCGAGCGCGGCGCGCGCTTCGCGCAAGCGACCCTCGTAGGTGAACGAGTCCGCATACGCGAGCCGCGCGTCGACGTAGCGCCCGCGATCGCCGGACGCTTCGGCAAGCTGCGTCAGCTCGGCGAACGCCGCGCGCGCCGCGTCGTAGTCGCCGATCGAGCGCCGGTACCGCGCCTCGCATTGCAGCAGCCGCGCCCGCAGGCGCTCGTCGCCGGAACGCCTGACGCCGCGCTCGAGCAGCCGCAGCAGGACGCGCTCGCGGCGGCGGTCCCCGGTCACGTTCGCCAGCTCGATGCGCCGCTCGAGGACCGTGTGCGCCGCAGCGCGGTCGTGCAGCGCGGCGGCGAGCGGAACCAGCTGCGCGAGGTCGCGCGCTTGCGCCTCGCGGTCGCCGTGCACCGCGGCCAGCCGCGCGCGCAGCAGCAGCGCTTCGAAGCGGGTGCGGTTCGACACCGTCAGCGCGAGCGCGCGCTCGGCGTACTGTGCCGCCTCCTCGTTGCCGTAGACGCCGGCGGCGTGGCGCGCGGCGCGCAGGTACTGCTCGGCGGCGCGCTCCGGGTCTCCGCCGCGCTCCCAGTGCAGCGCCAGCTCGGCGCTCACGTCTTCGCCCTGCTCCGCGTAAAGCGCGGACATCACGTGCGCGACGCGGCGGTGGCGGCGGGCGCGCGCCCGCGCGTCGGTTCGCTCGTAGACCAGCGCGCGCAGCAGATCGTGGGTGAAGGCGTAGCCGAACGCGCCGTGCAGCGCCGACTCGCTCACGACGCGCCGGTCGAGCAAGCCGTTGAGCGCGTCCATCACCGCCGCCTCGGTCCAGCCCGTCGTCTCGCGCAGCAACTCGACGTCGAACGCGCGCCCGATCACCGCCGCCGTCTCGGCCAGCGCGGCGGCGTGCTTGTCGAGCCGCGCCAGGCGCGCGCCGACGGCGTCGCGCAACGCCGGCGGAACCGGCGGTGCGGCGAGCTCGCCGACCGACCAGCGCCGCTCGACGATTCGCGCACCGCCGCTCTCGTCGAGCTCGCGCAGCATCTCTTCGAGGAAAAACGCGTTGCCCTCGCTGCGCGCGTAGAGCACGCGCGCGAGCTCGCCGCTCTCGCCGCCGGCGAGCGCGCGCACCAGCTCTTCCACCGCACGCAGCGACAGGCGCGGCAGCGCGAGATGGTGCGCGCTGCCGTCGTGCTCCAAGCGCCGGCGCAGTGCGCGCAGCGCGTGCCGCAGGTCGAGCTCGTCCTCACGGTACGTGGCGAGAATCAACAGCCGCGCTTGCTGCGCGCCGCGCGCGAGGTGCTCGAGCAGCGCGAGCGTTGCCGCGCCGGCCCACTGTAAATCCTCGACGACGAGCACCAGCGGCCGCCGCGCGGCCAGCGCGCTCCACACGTTCGCGCAGGCTTCGAACAGCCGCAGCCGTTCGCGGGCCGGCTCGAGCGCGGCGAGCGGGGGCAGGCGGTGCGCGTGCTCCGCGATCGCCGGAACGAGCGCCGTGATGGCGCTCAGCCACAGCGGATCGAGGGCGAGCGATTCGGCCAGCGGCGCGGCGAGCCGCAGCAGCGCGACGAACGGCTGGTACGGGGCGGTCTCGGGGAACGTCGTCGCGGCGGCGTGCACGAGCGCGCCCTGCGCCTCGCACGCGGCGGCGAGCTCGCGCACGAGCCGCGTCTTGCCGACGCCGGCTTCGCCGCCGATCAGCACCAAGCCGCCGGTTCCGCTCGCGGCGGCGTTCCAGCGCTCGCGCAGCGCGGCGAGCTCCGTGCTGCGGCCGACGAACGGAAACGCGCCGGAACCGTCCGCGAAACGCGCGCGCGCAACCGACGGCGGCACGGGCTCGGCGGAGACCTCGTCGCGCGCGATCGCTTCGTACAGCGCAACGGTCTCGGCCATCGGTGCGGCGTCCAGCTCCTCGCGCAGCGCGCGCGCGAAGCGCTCGTACTCGGCGAGCGCGCCGGCGCGGTCGCCGGACTCGTAATGAATCAGCAGCGCGGAGCGAAGCGCGTCCTCGCGCCACGGATCGTCCTGCAACAGCGCGTGCGCGGCGAGCAGGGCGGGCCCGTAATCACGCGCCGCGCGCAGCTTCGCGACGAGCGCGCCGAGCAGCGTGCGATGCAGCGCTTTGAGCCGCTCGCGCTCGGCGTCGAGCCACTCTTCCTCGACGTCGACGAGCAGGTCGTCCTCGTACAGCGCGACGGCGTCGGCGATGCGGTCGGGGATCGCGGCGAGCCGCTCGAACTCCGCGACGTCGAGCCACGCCTCGCGGCGCGCGTTCCACTGCAGCCGGCCGTCCTCGGCGAGCAGCCACGGGTCGCCGCCCGCCGCCGGCAGCGCGTTGTGCAGATAGTTCAAGTGGCGGCGCAAGTTCGCGCGCGCCTCGTCTTCGGGCTCGTCGGGCCACAGCGCGTTGGCGACGGTCTGGCGCGGAACGGGGGTGCGGCGGTGCAGCAGCAGGTACGCCAGCAGGGGCACGACTTTCGGCCGCCCGCCGATCGGGAACGCCTCGTCGTCGAGCGACAACCGCGGCCGCCCGAACAGGTGGACCCGCAGCATACCCGCCACTTGCGCGCCCGGCGGCGCCGTTCCCGCCATCGTTCTGCCACGGCGTCCGACCGAAGTCCGCGCTCGGGCCGCGCTCCTCGGCGATACTGGGTGCGGGCAGCGCATAAGAACCGCCGGAGGTTGCATGGGCGAACACGAGGTCCGCAGCCGTTTGATCGGGATTCTCCGGAGCGCGTACTCGGGAGAATTGGCCGCCGCGCTCGCGTACCGCGGCCACTGGAGATCGCTCGTCCATCAGAGCGAACGCGCCGCGGTCGCGCGGATCGAGCGGGACGAGTGGACGCATCGCACCGACGTCGGAACGCTCTTGCGCGGGCTTGGCGCACAGCCCCAAGCGCTGCGCGACGTGCTGATGACCGTCATCGGAACGAGCGTCGCGGTCAGCTGTCACCTTGGCAACCGCATCTTGCCGCTGTATTTCGCCGGCAAGCTCGAGCACTCGAACATCGCCGAATACGAAGACGCAGCGGCCTGCGCGCGCGACCTGAAACTACCGGACTACGAGCGCGCGCTGCTCGAGATGGCCGAGACGGAGCGCAGTCACGAAGCGTTCTTCCTGCGCGCCGTCGCGCCGCACGGGTGGTTGCCGCTATTGCGGCGCCTCTTTCACTGGGGCTGACGGGCGCGCCGCATGAGACCCCAAGCGATCCCCTCCGGATCGAGGATCACCGCCATCTCGTCGCCGTCCGGCAAAATCTGCTTCGGGATGATCACCTGAGCACCGTTCGTGTGCGCGGTCGCCAGCGCGTTTTCGACGTTCGGTACTTCGACGAACAGCTGGACCAGCGGCGAGCCCTCCGCGAGCGGCCACAGCCCGCCGCCGATTCCGCCCTCCGCCGCTGCGACCTCGCGGTAACCGAGCGCGTTGCGGTCGTCGACGTTCCAACCGAAGCACGTTGCGTAAAAGCCGGCAGCACGGCCGGGGTCGCGCACCAGCGCTTGCCAATGCACGACCGGACACGGCTTCATCGCGCGCCATCCGGCTCGAGCGCGACCCAGCGCGCCGGCGAGACCATCCGCAGCCGGCCCTCGCGGGCGAGCTGCGCGAGCGCGGCGTTGATTTCGTCGACGCGCAGCCGCAGCCGGCGCGCGAGCCGGCGCGAGCCGGCAACGAAATCGGCGCGGCCGAGCTGGCGCAGGATCCGGCGCTCGTGCCCTGCGCGCCGCGCCTCGCAACTCAACATCTCGCGCTGCGGCTCGGCGAGGCCGAGCCGCACGCACAAGGCCTCGGTCGCTCGCGGCGAGGGACGGCGCCGTTCGCGCATGACCTGCGAGAGCGTTGCGCTGTCGATCCGCAGCGACAACGCAAAGGCGCGCAGCGAATAACGCGGGTTCGAGCGGCGGCGCCGTTCGAATTCTTCGCTCAGCATCCCTGCGATGGTACGCCGGGCCGCCGGCTCGCGACAACCCACCGGCACGACGAACTGCGGCAAAAACTGCGCGGCTACACCAACTTTCCGGCCAACGGCATGACGAGGAGTAATCGACGGCGGCTCACCAATCCTGCGGGATGGGTTCCGCTCCGCCGCCGCTGGCCGGCGTCCGCGTCGTCGAGGTCGGCAACTTCATGGCCGTGCCGTTCTGCGGGATGCAGCTCGCCGATCTGGGCGCGGAGGTGATCAAGGTCGAGAACCCGCGGGGCGGCGACCTCACTCGCGGCACCGGCCCGTTCCTCGACGGCGAGAGCTCGAATTTCGTGCGACTCAACCGCAACAAGCGCAGCCTTGCGCTCGACCTCAAGACCGAGGACGGCAAAGCACTGTTCCGGCGGCTCGTCGCGAGCGCCGACGTGGTGATCGAGAACCTGCGGCCGGGGACGATGGACGGCCTTGGCCTCGGCTACGCCGCGCTCTGCGACGCATCGCCGCGGCTGATCTACCTCGCGGCGACCGGCTTCGGCAACGACGGGCCGTACGCGCAGATGGCCGGGCTCGACATCATCGCGCAAGCGATGTCGGGCTTGATGAGCATCACCGGCGAGCCCGGCGCGCCGCCGGTGAAGGTCGGCGTGCCGATCGCGGATCTGACCTGCGCGCTGTACGCGACGATCGCGGTGCTCGCGGCGCTGCGCGCGCGCGACCGCGACGGGCGCGGGCAGTTCGTCGACGTCTCGCTGTTCGAGTCGGCGGTCTCGTTCGCGGTGTGGGAAGCCGGGCGCTATTTCGCCACCGGCGAGGTGCCGAAACCGTCGGGCTCGGCGCATCAGGCGATCGCGCCGTACCAGGCGGTGCGCTCGGCCGACGGCTGGTTCACCTTCGGTGCGAACTCGCAGGCGCACTGGCTGAGATGCTGCGCAGCGCTGGGGCTCGAGCGGCTCGCGAACGATCCGCGCTTCGCGACGAACGACTACCGGATGGCGAACCGCAACGCGCTGATCGCGGAGATCGAAGCGGTGACGACCACCGAGTCTTCCGCGCACTGGACCGAACGCTTGAGCGCAGCGGGCATCCCGTGCGGACCGATCCAGACCTTCGACCGCGTCTTCGGCGATCCGCACCTCGCCGCGCGCGGTTACTTCGTCGACGCGCCGCACCCGACGCTCGGGCCGATCCGCCAGCTCGGCTCGCCGCTGCGCTTGTCGGAGACGCCGCCGCGGATCGAGCGCGCCGGGCCGCTGCTCGGCGCCGACTCGGCCGACGTGCTGCGCAGGCTCGGCGTCGGCCAGGACGAGCTCGAGCGTCTCGCGCGCGACGGCGTGGTCGCGGTGCCGGCGTGATTCGCATCGAGCGCCGCGAGCGCGGGATCGGCTGGATCGTCGTCGAGAACCCGCCGGCGCGCAACGCGATGACGCTCGCGATGTGGGACCGCCTGCGCGAGGTCGCAATCGAATTGAACGCGGACGCGGCGGTGCGCGCCGTCGTGATCACCGGCGCGGGCGGCGAAGCGTTCGTCTCGGGAACCGACATCAACGAGTTCCGTGGCTTCGCCGGCGCCGCCGACGGGCTCGCGTACGAAGCGCGGATCGCCGCGGTGATCGCGGCGCTCGACGCGATCGCGGTTCCGACGATCGCCGCGATCCGCGGCGTCTGCACCGGCGGCGGCGTGAGCATCGCGGCGACCTGCGACGTGCGGATCGGCGGGCCCGGGACGCGCGTCGGCGTGCCGATCGCGCGCACGCTCGGCAACTGCGTCTCGCTGCGCAACGTCGCGCGGCTGGCGGAGATCGTCGGCCTCGACGCGGTCAAGACGCTGCTGCTCACCGGCGCGCTGCTCGGCGCGCGCGAGGCGTACAAGATCGGCTTTCTGACGGAAGTCGCCGAGTACGACGAGACGATACCGGAGCGCGCGCACAGCGTCGCCGAGGAGCTGGTCGCGCTCGCGCCGCTGACGCTGCGCGCGACGAAAGAGATGTGCCGGCGCCTGCGCAACGCCGCGCCGTTGCCGGACGACGCCGACTTGATCCGGCTCTGCTACGGCAGCCGCGACTTCCGCGAAGGGCTCACCGCGTTCCTCGACAAGCGCAAGCCGAACTGGAGCGGGACGTAGCGCCTCAGATGCGCGGCAGCGGCTGAGTCTTCAGCTCGGGGACGAAGTGCTCGGCATGCATCACCTGCACGTCGGTGATGAGCACGACCCCGGAGCGCCGGTCGAGCAGCGGGCCCAGGATGTCGAGGATCGGGTCGACGTGGTCGCGGGTCACCACGGTGACGATCAGGACGACCTCGCCTTCCTTGCGCGTCCCGTGGTGGCCGTAGCCGGTGACCTCCGGAACGATCGTGTAGCCGGTCGCGTGCTGGCTCAGCACGCCGCACACCATCGGAATCTGATCGCGCTCGAGCACGATCTCGAGCCGTTTCATCGTGTTGAGAATTCGCCGGCGCATGGGGAAGCATTCGCGGCCGGCCGAGCAACTCCGCGTGTCTGCGAGCCGGCGTGCGCGGCGATCGCGGCGGCATGCCGCAGGATCGCCGGGTCGCGGCTGCCGGAGCGCAGCGCCTTCGCGATCGCCGTCCGCGCGACGTCCCAGCGGCCCGTGCGCGCCGCGGCCCAGGCCAGCGTGTCCTCGGCGTAGAGGTCGTCGCGCACGGCCAGCTCGCGGCGCGCGATCGCATACGCTTCCTCCAGCCGCACGCCGTGATCGGCTTCCCACACCGCGATCAGGCGGTCGTTCACGTGCAGCGCGTCGCCGAGCCGCGCGACCGCGAAGATCTCATCGCGCGTCGCCGCGGCGGCCGCCGCTTCGCCGCGAGCCGCCTGCGCGTCGGCGAGGAGGCCGAGGACCTCGGGATTCGGCTGGATCGCGACGGCGCGCGCCGCGGCGTCTTCCGCTTCGGCAGTACCGCCGGCGGCCAGTTCGACCCGCGCGAGCACGGTCAGCGCGCGCAGGTCGTTCCCGAAAATTGCGAGCGCGCCGTTGGCTGCGGCGCGCGCCGCTGCGAGATCGTTCGCTTCGAAGGCGAGCTCCGCCGCGCGCGCGTGCAGCCATGCACGGCGCTCGGCCGGCGTGTCGTAGATCGCGTCGGCGCGGCGCATCGCGCGCTCGACCAGCGCGCGCGCTTCGCTCAAGCGGCCCGTCTCTTCGGCGAGCCGCGCGGCGACGACGTCGAACGCGACCTCGCCGCGGTGAGCGGTGATCATTCGGCGCGCCGCAGCGACGTCGCCGATCTCCAGATCGAGCGCGGCTTCTTCCGCCGCCAAGCCGGGATCGTCGGGCCGCCAGCGGCGCGCGCCGGCGATGCGCGCTTTCGCCTCGCGGAAACGGTGCCGCGTCAGCAGCGCGCTCGCCAGCGCCGCCTCGCCGGCGACGTTGCCGCGCGGCAGCGCGGCGAGCGAACGGCGCGCCGCGTGCTCGGCGCGCAGCACGTCGCCGAGATCGCCGCGCTCTCGGTAGCGCTGCAGATATTCCGCCGAGAGCATGCGCGGCGTCAGCATGTCGCCGCGCACCTTTCCGGCGCGCGCTTCGAGGAACGCGATCTGCGCGTCGCGCACCCGCCAGTCCGGCTTGACCGGCGCGGGCGTGACCAGCGCAAGCGGATCGGCCGCCGGCGCCCGCGCGCCGAGATACGCCGGCCACGCCGCGAGCACGCCGAGCGCGCCCGCGGCGATGGCGGCGAAGGCCGGAACGCGCAGCTTAGTGCGGCGCTCCGACATACGGGAAGACGGCCGGCGTGACGTTGTCCTTGGCGTTCTGCTGCGGGACGTTGTCGGTCGTCAGGCAGGGCGACTCTTTGCCGTCGTCGGTGGTGAGGCCGAGCGCGGAGAGCGTGTTGCCGAACACCGCGCCGAGCGAGATGTCGATCACGTCGTCGGGGAGACCGCGCCCGCCGAACTTGCCGCCGGTCGCGCCGCCCGTCTCGACGCCGAGATACGCCGCCGGACCGGGCTGCGAGAGATCGGCCGCGAGCTCGTCGGGGATCAGCACCGCCTGCAGCACGCCGGGGACGCCGCCGTTCGGCCCGCTCGTCGAGCGCCCGGCGACGGTGGTCGTGAACGAGCCGATCTCCTGGTACAGCGTTTGCGACGAGAGCGGCTGCTGCCAAGGCGCGCTGCGGTTCGTGCCGTCGTGGTTGGCGAACTGCTGAAACAGCTCTTTGACCGCCGGCCGCCCGAGCCGTTCGATCTGGTGGTAGACCGGAACGTTGGTACCGGTGTTGAGCTGCGGCGGGGCGGTGGAACCACCGTTGCAGCTCGAGGTGCCGAGCACGACCGCGTACACGGCGGCGAACGTTGCCAATGACTGTCGCATGGTGCTGCTACGCTCCGGTGGTGGTGCTCGTCGTCGCCCACACGTGGATCACGTGCGATCCGGCGGGCGGCGCGATGAGCGTCTTGGGGGCTTCGATGACGATCGAGAGGACGTTGAACGAGTTGCTCGAGAGCGCGTCGTTCGGCGTTCCCTTCACGCAGCTCGCGAACTGACCGGACGGCGCGGGAAACTTGAACGAGAACGGCGCTTTGGGCGCCGAGCCGGCGGTCTGGTAGTTGCGGTCGGGCAAGAACGAGAAGAACTGGAACAGATCGAAGAAGAACGGGTCGGCGCGCGGTCCGACGAAGACGCGCATCCCGTTCGAGAGCGGCGCCGCGGTGGTCGAGTTGAACGCGACGCTGCCCGCGCTCGGCCCGAGGATCGACGACGTCGTCGCCGTCGGCGCGAAGGGCCCGTAGACGTTGATCGTTTGCGACGGCCCGGCGCCGCTGGCTTGGAACTGGATCGACATGTCTTCGGGGCCGGCGCTGTTGCCGTGCGCGATCTTGAACTCGTAGAGCACCGCCGGATCGAGCGCCGCCTGGCCGGTGGTGGCGGGCGTGAGCAGCGGGTCGACGTCCATCTGCAGCACGACGTTGTTCGGGTTGTCGCCGGCCGGATAGACGAAGACGTCGGTGATGTCGGCGGCCGGGCGCGCGACGGTCGTCGGCGAGTCCTGGTGATCGGAGCCGCGCACCGGGAAGGCGTTGTACAAAACCGCCGTCAAGACGAGCGCGCCGACGGCGAGAACGCCCCCGAGCGCGCCGGAACGTGATGTCATGGGAAGTTCCTCCTGCCGAGGAGACGGACGCGAGCGCGCGGCGGATTGACCCGCGCGGAACGACTTTGCGATTATCCGGCGGGCGGTTCGGCCGCGGTGGCCGGGATGAACGAATCGACCCGCCGCGGGCGGCGCGTGCCGAGGAAGACGAAGAGGAATACGGCGACCAGCGCCGCGACGAGCAGCGCGCTCACCGTCAGATCGCTCACCGGCGAGCGCCAGCCGAGGACTTGCGCGGTCTCGTACAGCGCGACTGCGACCGCGAGCCCGGTCACCGAGAGAATCCACACGCGCATCAGCGCGGGGAGCCGGTCCGAGCGGTACGAGATGAGGCGGTGCACGAGCAGCGAGTCCAGCGTGTCGGTGCAGATCATCCCGGCTGAAAACGTTGCGCCGACGAGCACGCCGCCGATCAGCCCGGCGTCCGGGCGAAACGCCAGCGAGTAGGCCAGGATCTGGCTCGACGTTTCGAATCCGAACCCGAACAGCACGCCGATCGGGATCGCGAGCAGCGCGCTCGAGCTCTCGCGCAGGCGCTTCGGAAGCAGCCGCGTCTTCGCGCCGGCGACGCGCGTCGCGCCGGCGCGCAGCGCGCGCACGTTCAGCGCGGCGACCGCGAGCAGCACGACGATCGAGATCCACGTTCCGATCCGTTCGATGAGCTCACCGTGCGCGGCGAAGCGCGCTCCGAGTGCGCCGGCCAGCGCGGAGATCGAGAGCACCATGACGCTGTGTCCGCCGGCGAACAGCGTGCCGGCGAACCGGCTCAGCCGCGGCGCCTTCGCGTACGCGTTGCGGGTGACGTTGTCGATCGCGGCGAGATGGTCCGGATCGGCGCCGTGGCGCAGTCCGAGCACGAAGACGGTGAACGCGCTCAGCCCGATCACGCCGTCATCTCCGGCGTGCGATGGTGGTGCCAGGCGAACGCGTAGCCGGCGACCGCGAGCAGCACCAGCGCGGCCGCGAGCGGAGCCGGGACGCCGGAGCCCTGCGCGGCGAACCCCTCGCCGACCATCACCGCGCCGACGGTCGCGATCGCGCACGAGGTGATGAGCGGCGCCTGGCGCGCGGCCCGCTCGAAGCGCGGTCGCGCGACCAGCCACGCGGCGCTGCGCACGACCGCGATGCCCAACACCGTCAGCACCGCGGCCAGCCCGACGCTGAACGCGACGATCAGCACCAGGCCGTAGCCGACTTGGTGCAGCGCGATCGCGGCGAGCAGCACGACGAGCGCGGCCGGGCACGGCGCGACGTTGCCGCTCGCGGCCGCCAGCACCGCGCTGCGGAAGGTGAGCGGCGCGGTCCCCGGGATCGCGTGCGCGCGGGCGTGCGCGAGCTCGCCGTCGTCGTCGTGATGATGGTGGTGATCGCCGTGATGGTGATGGTGGTCCTCGCCCGGCGCATGCACGTGGTCGTGCACGTGCGCGTGCGCGTGCGGGTGTGCGTGGGCGTGCGCGTGCGCGAACGGCAGGCGGCGCCGCACCTCGCGCGCGACGGCGCGCGCGCCGAGCACGGTGACGAAAACGCCGGAGCCGAGCGTGACCCAGGGATAGATCTGCTCCGGCACGATCCACGCCGCGGCGAGCAGCAGCACGACGCCGAGCGCGAGCACCCCCGCCGTGTGCGCAAACGTCAGCGCGCTCGCCAAGACGATCGCCTGGCGCGCCGTCGCGCGCGCGCCGACCAGCGAGACCGCGAGCAGCGTCTTCCCGTGTCCCGGCTCCAGCGCGTGCAGCGCGCCCAGCGCGAGCGCGAGCAGCAGCGCGCCGAGCACGACCAGCGGATCGCCCGGACCTTTCGCGAGCACCTCGGAGAGCGCGTTCGAGCGCGCGAGCGGGGCGCTCGGCGCCGCCGCGGCGGCAGCCTCGTTCTCCACCAGCGGCCTCGCATCGGCGACGATGGTGCCGTGCGTGTCGACGTGCGCGGCGCGCGCCGTTCGTGCGCGCGGCGAGCCGACCAGCGCGCTCGGATACGCGCGCAGCTCGTTCGTCGGCTCGCGCTCCGCGCCGACCACGACGTCTTTCCAGCCGAGCCGGCCGGGTGCACTACGATCGCGGTACACGATCGCGTGCGGGCCCGGCGCCAACGGCGCCGCGTACGCGGCCGTGAAGTAGAGCGTCGGCAGCGCGCCGGCGCCGGGATGCGGGCGAACCGACGACGTGCGCGGGATCAAGCCGACGGCGCGCCCGTCGACGCGCAACTCAAGCTGTGGCGCGACCGCGTTCGCGTGCGAGCTCGCCCAGCGCGCGAGCGTTTCGTGCGACGGCGTTCCGTGCGCGTCGAGCGAGCGCTGCAGCGCGAACGCCGGGATCTCGGCCAAGTCGAGCACGTAGCGAACGTGCAGCGCGCCGTGTTCCGCGGTGATCCGCGAGAGGTGGTTCTCCGTGAAGTTCCCCAGCGGATGCGCCGCCGCGGGACTCGCGAGCGCGAGGACGGCCGCGGGCAGGACGCCGGCGATCCGGAGCAGACGACGCATGCGCACCTTCTGTTGGCGTGGGAAGCTGTCCGGGCAACGTCCCGAACGGCAGCCCGGATTTCCCGTCAGAACGCGCGCTTCGTGTCCAGGAGGATCGTCACCGGCCCGTCGTTGACCAGCTCGACCGCCATCTCGGCGCCGAAGACCCCGGTCTCGGCGTGCAGGCCGCTCGTGCGCAGCCGTGCGGCGACGCGCTCGTAAAGCCGTTCGGCCTGCTCGCCGCGGGCGGCGGCGACGAACGAGGGGCGGCGGCCTTTGCGGACGTCGCCCAGGAGGGTGAACTGCGAGACGACCAGGACCGCGCCGCCGGCGTCGGCGAGGGGCAGGTTCATCGCCCCGTGCGCGTCGTCGAAGACGCGCAGGCCGGCGATCTTGTGCGCCAGCGCGTCGGCGTCGCGCTCGTCGTCGTCGGCCGCGACCCCGACCAGAATCAGCAATCCGCCCTGGATCGCGCCGACGATGTCGTCGCCGACCGTCACCGAGGCCCGCGTGACGCGCTGGACGACCGCCCGCATCAGGCCGCCCTGCCTGCGGTATACTGCGAGTGATGGACGCCGCCGGGATCCGAGTGTCGTGGCGCTGGCTGGCGCTCGTTCTGCGCGGCGTCATCGCGATCGCCGCGGGGATCGCGGCGTTCACGATCTCCGTGGTCGCGGCGAAGCTGCTGCTGGCGTGCTACTTCTTCGTCGACGGAGCGCTGACGCTGAGCTATGCGCTGCGCCTGCGCGAGCGGCTGCGCACCCGGCTGCTGATCGGCGTCGACGGTGCGATCGACCTGGTCGTCGCAGTGCTGCTCGTCGCCTACGTTCCGAACACCGCGCTGCTGATTCTGGTCGTCTCGCTGTGGGCGATCGCGACCGGGCTGCTCGAGGTCGTCGTCGCCGTGTTCCTGCGGCGCATCCAGGCCCTTTCGTGGGGCATCGCGCTGATCGGCGTCGCCTCGTGCGCCTTCGGGATCGTGATGGTCGACTGGACGAACCTCGCCGAGATCGGCCTGCTGTACGTCTTCGCGGCGTACGCGCTGATCACGGGCTTGCTGTTCCTCACGCTGGGGATCGTCCTGGCGCGCGCGTTTCACCGCGAGCGCACCTGAGCGGCGCAAGCCGAGCGCCGCCGCCTCGGCCGCGACTTCAAGGATCGGCTCACGATCGTGCGGGGCCGGCTGCATGACGGGTGGAAGTCCGGCTCGTGGCCGAACCGATCCTTCGCGCGCACGACGTCGTGAAAGTCTACGCGGGGTTCACCGCGCTCGACGGCGTCTCGCTGGACGTGAGCGAGGGGACGATCCACGCGATCATCGGCCCCAACGGCGCCGGGAAGACGACCTTTTTCAACGTCCTCTCGGGATTCGCGCCGGCGACGCGCGGGAGCGTGAAGTTCGCCGGCATCGAGATCTCGCAGCTCGATCCGGCCGCGATCGCGCGGATGGGGATGGTGCGCAGCTTCCAGATCAACAGCGTCTTCCCGCACCTGAGCGTGCTCGACAACGTCAAGATCGCGCTCCAGGCGCGCACCCCGCTCTCGCGGCGGTTCTTGGCCTCCCCCGCGGTGACCGCCGTGCTCGACGATCCCGCGCGCGCGGCGCTGGACGCGGTCGGCCTCGACGGCGAGCGCGCGCAGCTCGCGGTGCACCTGCCGTACGGCAAGAAGCGCTCGCTGGAGCTCGCGATCGCGCTCTCGCAGGACCCGCGCGTGCTGCTGCTCGACGAGCCGACCGCCGGGATGGGCGTCGAGGACGTCGACCGCACCGTCGAGCTGGTGAAGCGCATCGCGCCGGGGCGCACGATCGTCCTGGTCGAGCACAACCTGCGGGTCGTGGCGGACCTGTGCGACCGGGTGACGGTGATGACGCGCGGCAAGGTGCTGGTCGAGGGCGCCTACCAGGACGTGCGCACCGACGCGCGCGTCGTGACCGCGTACCTCGGCGGCGGAGCGGCCTGATGCTCGAGCTGCGGGACGTTCACGCGTACTACGGCGAGTCGCATGTCCTGCACGGGATGACGCTGAGGGTGGAAACCGGCGAGGTCGCGACGCTGGTCGGCCGCAACGGCGTGGGCAAGACGACGACCTTGCGCACGATCATGGGCATCCTTCCGGCGCGCCGCGGGACGATCGAGCTCGACGGCGGCTCGATCGCGGGGCTGCCGTCGGACCGCATCGCGAAGCGCGGCCTCGGCTACGTCCCCGAAGAGCGCGGAATCCTTGCGACGCTGAGCGTCTACGAGAACCTCACCCTCGCGCCGGTCGTCGGCGACAAGGGCTGGAGCGTCGAGCGGATCTTCGTCGAGTTTCCGATTCTCAAAGAGCGCGCGAAAGCCGGCGGAACGACGCTCTCCGGCGGCGAGCAGCAGATGCTCGCGATCGCGCGCGTGCTGCGGTCGGGCGCGCGGACGGTGCTGCTCGACGAACCGACGGAAGGCCTGGCGCCGGTGATCGTGGAGCGGATCGGCGAGCTGATCCGCGCGATGAAAGCCGACGGGATCACGGTGCTGCTGGTCGAGCAGAACCTGCGCTTCGCGACCGGCGTCGCCGACCGGCATCACATCGTCGACCACGGCACCGTCGTGCAGACCCTTGCCAACGCAGACCTGATCGCCCGCGAGAACGAGATCCTGGACTTGCTCGGTGTCTGACGTGGCGAAGATCGCGGTGACCGGTGCGGCCGGAACGATCGGCGCGCCGCTGTGCGCGGACCTCGCGCGCGACCATGAAGTCGTCCGGATCGACTTGCACGACGCGAACGTGATCGCCGACGTGCAGGACGTCGACGCGCTGGAGCGCGCCTTCGCCGGCTGCGAGACGGTCGTCCACTTGGCAGGCGTCGTCGACGTGGACGCGTCGTGGGCGGACGTCGTGGGACCGAACATCGCCGGAACGTATGCGGCATTTGAGGCGGCCCGGCGGGCTGGGGTGAGACGCGTGATCTTCGCGAGCTCGAACCACGCCGTCGGGATGTACGAAGTCGAGAACGTGCCCGCTATTTACGAGCCCGGTTTCGGTTTGGTGGTTCGAACGGACTCGCCGTACCGGCCCGATTCCTTGTACGGCGTGTGGAAGGCGTTCGGCGAGGCGCTGGGGCGGTACTACAGCGACAACCACGGCCTGCAGGTCACCTGCGTGCGAATCGGCTCGATCACGAAAGCCGACGATCCGCGCGACGAAAGCGTGCGCGAGAGTTCCGGCTGGCTAAACCTCACCGACGCGCAGAAGTTCGCGCGCTACGCGGCGACGTGGATGTCGCAGCGCGACTTCGCGCGCCTGGTCCGCGCGATCATGGCGCGCGACGTGCCGTATGCCGTCGTCTACGGCGTGGGCGACAACGCGACCCGCTTCTGGGAGCTCGAACCAGGCCGCTCGATCTTCGGCTTCTGGCCCCTCGACGGAACGAAATAGTTCCATCGGACCTCCCGCTCTAGGCTAGTCGCCGCGGCCGGCCGGCGTGATCGGTTCGCGAGCGGTTCGGGGCATCGCATAGCCGCTTCACGCCGCGAATCGTCCCGGCCCGTCCCGCCCCACGGCGGCGATGCCTTGCACCGACCCACGCGACGTCACGCGTCTTGAGGAAGCCTTTGATCTCGGCACTCCGGACATACGCCAATGGGAACTAGAGCTTATTTGGGCAGCGGTTGAACTGAAACTCATGATCCTTTCGAACCACGCGTCGCGCGCTGCGGAAGAGGAGTCGGTCCCTGAGGCGGCCGTTTGGCGGGTGAGTCGGGAGGGCAGTGCATCATCGAAGGACATTGACGCACCTGGCCGTCGAAAGGTCGGCATAAATTTCGACGGCAAGTTTCGCGGCGGTCGGTGGATCCGGGCGAAGGTGTCGTGGCAAGTGCGGTATGTCGTCGCGACCGTCCATACGGTATAATGGAGTGATCATGGGAGAACGCGCTATTGAAGTCACCCAGGCGTACCGGCCGCGCTCGCACGGACGACGCAGAACCGTCGTCGTTGAGCGAATTCCTGCGCTAGAACTGACCTACGAGGGCGAAACCGAGATCGGCTTCGAGTTTGGCGTCACGAGCCGAATTCACACCCTCATACAGCGCGCGTTGCGCGCGAACGACGCGGACGAACAGCGGATCACATATTCCTCGTCCCAAAAGCGCGCGGTCGCAGCACACGCTCGTCGCGCGCGTCGCGGATCCCCTCAAGCTGACGTTACTCCGAGCTGACGGAGATAGCGCTGCGGGGCGTTGAGGAAGTCGCGCGTCACGCGGACATGCTCCAGCTCTCCGTACGGCGTTTCGGCGAGCTTTTCGCCATTGAAGACCAGGATTGACGCGCCGGGGAACGCCGCCAGGATCGGGGAGTGTGTCGCGATGATGAACTGCGACCCGCGGCGGCGTCGATTTCCTTCATCTCGCGCTCGATGCGCTTCGTGAACCCGAACGCGTCCTCGGCGCGGAAGAACACCCGGTTGCGAGGGCGGCCGCGCTCGACCGCCTCGAACGCCTCCGCCAAGCGGCGCGATCCGGCCAGCGTCGCGTCGGCATCGACTTCCTCGGCGCCGGCGGCGCGCGCCTCGACCGCAACCGCGAGCGCCTCCAGCAAAGTAGACTTCCCGCATCCGTTTTCGCCCATCAGGAATGTCACCGGTGCGGTGAAGCACAGCTCGCGCAGGCTCCGCAGCGCGGGGACCGTCCACGGGAAATCATCGTCGACCCGCGCGCCGCGCCGGCGCCGGATCGCTTCAAGGAACATTACTGAGCCGACGTTCGCGCGCGGTCGGTATTCGTCCGCTTCGTATTGACCGGCTACGAGTGATGCGCCTCGGGATCCCACACTGTCTTCGCGACCGGAACACGGACGAAATCCCGAAACAACGCCGATCGGTCGGCCCGTACGAACGGAGCGATGCCGTCGGCGCTGCCGCCGCACGGATCGGCAAGCGCGAAATCAAGAATCGGCGCGTTTTCGCCGTGGAGCGTTGCGAGACGCAGCAGCACGATGAGCTGGCGTTGTGAGAGCCCGCGCACCACGTAGTGATCTTTCGGATCGATGTCGGCCTTGAACCGAGCTGCTTGCGCCCCGGAGAAGAATAGGGCGATCGTCTTGCGATCATCCGGTCCGCGCAAGCAGAAGTACGATCCGGTCACACCGGCGCGCCCTTCGCCGCGCTCCATGAGCGTATAGAAGGGCGCGCCGACGCTTTCCTCGTCGGGAAGCGCCGACGCTGCGATCATACGAGCGACGATCTGGAAGAAATCCGGAAATTCGCCGGGGCCGAGCGCGATGACGCCCTCTTGTTCAGCCGTCGCTCGCGCCTTCGGCTGAAATCCGCTTCGCGACACCATCACGCCGAGTGAGCCGCCCACATCCTTCACCTTCAGCGCGAACGCCGCTACCTCGTCCGCATCGACTTTGCGGCCCGTGTCCTTTACCTCGATCAGCACCTGATGATCGAGATCGGCCCTCGTAAAGCGATAGTACACGTCGAAGCGCCAAGCGATACCCTTGCCGCCTTTGATGGTAATGTTTCGCGCGACCGTCACGCGTTCGCCCTCGAGGTCGCCGTTCAACAGAAAATCGTATACCCATTGCACGTACGACTCCATTTCGGAGCCGTCGTTGCGCCTCGCATCTCTGCGCGGAAACCAAATCGGCATGCCGGGAATCGTACCGACCGCCGGTGCCATATGTGTGGCATAGTGTCTCAGCACAAGACGCGACCCCGGGAACGCGAGGCCGCCCTGCTAGCTAGGGCCAGGCTTCGCCCGCTTCGTTCCGATCGCCAGCAGCTCTCCGATGATCCCCCGGCGGAAGAGCAGGACGCAGAGCGCGAAGATCGTTCCCATCACGATGTTCGTCTTGTCGCCGATTGCCGTCTTCGAGACGAAGTAGTCGAGCGATTCGAAGATGCCGGCGCCGGCGATCGGGCCGAAGATCGTGCCGATCCCCCCCAGGATCGACATCATGACGACCTTTCCGCTGGTGTGCCAGTCGACGCCGTCCAGCCCCGAGAGCCGGTTTCCGATCGCGAACAGCACCCCCGCGAGCCCCGCCAGCGTCCCCGAGAGCACGAACGCGACCAGCTTGTAGCGGTCGACCCGAAAGCCGAGCGCGATCGCGCGCTGCTCGTTCTCGCGCATCGCGCCGAGCACCGCGCCGAACGGCGAGCGCACCACGCGCACCACCAAGTACGTAGCGAGCGCCGCGACCGCCAGCACGGCGTAGTAGAACGCGACGTCGTTCTCTAGCGGGATCCCGAACAAGGTGCCGCGGCCGTTCAGCTGCACGCCGTTCTCGCCGCCGGTCCAGAAGCCGAGCTGGTACGCGAAGAAGTACTGTAGCTGCGCGAGCGCCAGGGTGATCATCGCGAAGTAGATCCCTTGCCGGCGGATCGCGATCGCGCCGACGATCAGCGCCAGCAGCGCCGCGTACACGACTGCTGCGATGACCGCGAGCGGGAACGGCGCGTGCGCCTTGGCGAGCAGAATCGTCGAGACGTAGCCCGCGCCGCCCCAGAACATCGCGTGACCGAACGAGAGCAGCCCGGTGAAGCCCAGCAGCAGGTCGAACGCCACGGCGAACAGCGCATACGCGACGATGTCGATCGCGAGCACGGGGTACACGAGTTTCGGCAGCGCCAGCGCGATGATCAGCAGCGCCCCCGCGACCAGCGCGCCGCGCCGCGTTCCGAGCAGCGCGGTCGTCACTTGGCGCTCGCCGGGTTGCCGAACAGCCCGCTCGGCCGGATCAACAGCACCACGATCATCAGGATGAAGATCAGCGTGTCGTTGAAGGCGGGAAAAATGACCGCGCCGAGCGTCTGCAAGAGGCCCAGCGCGAAGCCCGTCAGGACCGACCCGCCGATCGAGCCGAGCCCGCCGATCACCACGATCGCGAACGTGTTGATGATGATCTTGTCGCCCATCGTCGGCTCGACGTTCTGGTTCGGCGCGGCGAGCACGCCGCCGAGCGCCGCCAGCGCCACGCCGGCCGCGAACGTGATCGTGACGAGCCGCTGCGTGTCGATGCCGAGCGCGCGCACCAGCACCGGCGCCTCGGTCGCGGCCCGGATGCGGGCTCCGACCGGGGTGCGCTCGAGCACGTACCAGACGAGTGCGGAGACGACGACGGCCGCGCCGATGACGAACAGCCGGTACGTCGGAAAGAGCGTGAACCCGAGGTTTGTCGCGCCGGAGAGCGAGGGCGGCGGAGCGTACGGCGAGCCGAGCGCGCCGGCGGCGAGCCGCATCGCGTCTTCGATGATCAGCACGAGCGCGAAGGTGAACAGCAGCCCGTAGAGCGGGTCGAGCCCGTACAGCCGGCGCAGGAACAGGACCTCGATCAGCAGCCCGAACAGGCCGACGACGACCGGCGCGACAACCAGCGCCGGATAAAATGGAAGGTTGAAAAGCTGCGCGCCGTAGTACGCCACGAACGCGCCGAGCATGAACATGGCGCCGTGGGCGAAGTTCACGATGCGCAGCATCCCGAAGATAATGCTCAGGCCGAGCGCCAACAGGGCGTAGTACGCCCCGTTGACGAGGCCGTTGAACGCTTGGGTGAGTAGGTAGTCCGCGCTCAGCCTACCAGTCCTTCTTGCACGTCGACTGCGACTCGGGGCGGAAGGCGCGGCTCGGCGGAATCGTTTGCACGATCTTGAACCACGCGTGCGGCTCCTTCACCTGCTGCTTCGGCAACACGTCGACGACGTACATCTCGTGAATGACGCGATGATCGCGTCCGCGCCACTCGCCGCCCTTGGCGTAGAAGTCGTTGAACTGACGGTTGTCGAGGTAGCCCTGCACCTTGTCGGCGTCGGTCGTGCCGACCGCCTTGACCGCGTTCAGCCACTGCGTCGCCGCGGAGTAGTCGGCGGCCTGGATGTCCGTCGGGCGAAGGCCGTGCATCCGCTTCGCGTACTTGTCGGCCCACTTGCGCGCGGCCGCATCCTCGTTCCAGTACCACGACGTGGTAATGCGCGAGCCGGCGAAGACGTCGGGCAGCGCGTCGACGTCGCTGAGGAACAGGAGGCCGACGGCGATCTTCATCGACTTCTCGACGCCGAACTGCTTCACTTGCTTCATCGAGTTGACGGTGTCGGCGCCGGCGTTGAAAAGCCCGAGCACCTGCGCGCCCGAGTTCTTGGCCTTCAGCAGATACGACGAGAAGTCGGTCGTCGAGCCGAACGGGTACAGGTCCGAACCGATCATCTTGCCGCCTTTGCGCTCGATCGCGGCCGTAAAGTCGATCAGCATCTGCTGTCCGAACGCGTAGTTCGGAACGATCGCGTACCATGTTTTGCCGTTCGACTGCGCGGCGATGTTAGCGCCGGTCGACGCGGCGAGCGCGTACGTGTCGTACGCGTAGTGATATGTGTAGCGGTTGCAGCTCGCGCCGGTGAGCGCGGAGGACGCCCCGCCGGTGACGATGGCGAGCTTCTTCTTGTCCTTGGCGACGCCGGCGACCGCGAGAGCGACCGCCGAGTTCGTCATGTCGAGCGCGAGATCTGCGCCTGAGTCGTACGCCTCGCGCGCCTTTACCGAAGCGTCGTTGGGGTTGTTGCGGTGGTCGATCGCGACGACTTCCACGGGCCGCCCGAGGACTTTCCCGCCGAAGTCCTCGACGGCCATCTTGGTCGCCTCGACGGCGCCCGGGCCGGCGAGCGCGGCGTAGACGCCGCTCATGTCGGTGATGACGGCGATCTTGATCGGGCCGCTGTCGGCGGCGCGGGCCGGCGGCGCGGTGAACGACGAACTCAGCAGCGCAATCGCGAGCGCTGCCGGAAGAGAACGGAAATAGCGCATCGGACCTACCTCGGAGGCGGGACGAGAGTTGCGCGGACGTTACCGCATCGAGGGCGTCGTTCCTCCGCGGCGCCGAACGGACCGCCGGTTTTCGGGAATGAGGCAGAGGATGTCTCGACCGATCGAAGATTACGCGCTCATCGGCGACACCCGCACGGCGGCGCTCGTCAGCCGCGACGGCTGCATCGACTGGCTGTGCCTCCCACGGTTCGACTCGGGCGCGTGCTTCGCGGCGCTCGTCGGCGACGAGGAGAACGGGATGTGGAGCCTGCGCCCGCAAGGCCACGCGAACGCGATCAGCCGTGCGTACCGCGAGGACAGCCTGGTCCTGGAGAGCCACTACGAGCTCGAGGACGGCGGCCGCGTGCGGGTGGTCGACGCGATGCTGCCGGGCAGCGACGTGCCGCGCGTCGTGCGGCTGGTGACCGGCGAGGCGGGGCGGGTCGCGATGCGCTCGCAGATGCGCATTCGCTTCGACTACGGGCAGGTCGTGCCGTGGATCCACCGCGCCTCCGGGACCGTCGTGGCGGTCGCCGGGCCCGACGCCGTCGCGCAGTACGCGGACGTCCCGCTGCGCGGCGAGGGGCTCTCGACGGTAGCCGAGTTCTGGGTCGGCCCCGGCGAGCGGGTCGGCTTCGAGCTGGCCTACTTCCCCTCGTACGACCCGCAGCCCGGACCCTCCGACGTCCTCACCGCGCTGCGGCGCACCGACATCTTTTGGCGCGAGTGGGCGCGCACGTGCCGCTACGACGGCCCGTGGCGCGACATCGTCGTCCGCTCGCTGCTCACGCTCAAGGCGCTGACCGACGCGCGGACCGGGGCGGTCCTCGCCGCGCCGACGACCTCGCTCCCCGAAGAGCTCGGCGGGGTGCGCAACTGGGACTACCGCTACTGCTGGCTGCGCGACGCCGCGTTCGTGCTGGTCGCGCTGCTGAACGCCGGCTACGAGGAAGAGGCGTTCGCGTGGCGCGCGTGGCTGCTGCGCGCGGTCGCCGGCAACCCCGAGAAGCTGCAGATTCTGTACGGCCCGCGCGGCGAGCGGCGGCTCCCCGAGTTCGAGGCGCCGTGGCTGAAAGGCTACGCGGACTCGCGCCCGGTGCGGATCGGGAACGCCGCCGCCGAGCAGCTCCAGCTCGACGTCTACGGCGAGGTCGCCGACGTGATGCACCTCTCGCACCGCGCCGGTTTACCGCCGGACCCCGACGAGTGGGCGCTTTCGAAAGCGGTCGTCGAGGCGGTCGAAGCGCGCTGGTCGGAACCCGACCGCGGCTTGTGGGAAGTGCGCGGGCCGTGTCGGCATTTCGTCCATTCGAAGGTGCTGGCGTGGGTGGCGCTCGACCGCGCGATCAACGCCATCGAACGCTTCGGCTTGGAAGGTCCGCTCGATCGGTGGCGCGCGCTGCGCGCGCAGATTCACGAAGACGTCTGCACGAAGGGATACGACCCCAAACGCGAGACGTTCACGCAGTCGTACGGTTCGGTCGAGCTGGACGCGGCGACGTTGCTGATCCCGCTGGTCGGCTTTCTGCCGCCCGACGACAAGCGCGTGATCGGCACCGTGCGCGCGATCGAGCGCGAGCTCGTCTCCGACGGCTTCGTGCGCCGCTACACGCAGCCGTCGGCCGAGACCGACGGCTTGCCGCCCGGCGAGGGCGCGTTCTATGCTTGCGGCTTCTGGCTCGCCGACAACTACGTCTTGCAGAATCGCCGCAAGGACGCCAAAGCGCTCTTCGAACGGCTGATCGGGACCGCCAACGACGTCGGTCTTCTCTCGGAAGAGTACGACTGCGGGAACAAACGGCTGTTAGGCAACTTTCCGCAGGCGTTTTCGCACGTCGGCCTGGTGAACACCGCCTACAACCTCGCGAGCGAGAAGAAACCGGCCGACCAGCGCCGCGGCGAAGCGGCGGTCACCAAACCGGCGTAGCGTTCGGCGCCGCCGGGGGCGTTCGCTTACCGTGCGCGCGCCAGGTGACGGCCGACGAACTCCATCCGCGAGGGTGCGCTCGCGCGCCAGGAGCCGTCGTCGTGACAGCCCTGGTGGATTTGCACGTCGGCCGTCGGACAAGCGCGCGCGAACGCTTGCACGCCGGGAAGGAATGGGTCGTTCCGGCCGCACCACACTTGCACGGGGCGGCCGCGCAGCGCGCCGGCGTGCGCGATCAGGTCGTACCGCGCGAAGTCGCTCGCGGAATCGAACGCATCGCCGACGCTGCCGCGCTCCTCGGCGTACGACGGAAAGATCGCCGGCCCGGCGACCGCGACGGCGCGAAAACGCTGCGGCTCCCGTTCGGCCGCGAGCAGCGCGCCGTAGCCACACATCGACTCGCCGAGCAACGCTTCGCGCAGCTGCGCTGTCCCGAGCAGCTCGCGCACGACGCGCGGAAAGTCGGTGGTCGCGACCGCCAGACGGTCTTCGCCCGCCGCGCGCGGATGATAGTACGTCTCACCCGAATCCACGATCGCGAGCGCGAAGGGTGCGCCGCCGTCACGCAGATACGCGGCATAGAAGCCGCCGAGTCCAATGGCGATCTCGCTCTCCGACGTGCCGCTTCGCCCCGGCAGCAGATACGCCACCGCGTCGAGCCTTTCAGCCGCGGCCGGGAGGAGGACCGCATAGTGCACCGCGGTCGTGACGTGGCGGGCCGGAACCGTTCCGCGCAGCACGCGCACGCCGCTCATCGCAGGGACGGCGGCGTCCACGCAGCCGTGCGCGATGACGCGCACGCGTTCGCGCAAGGGGCCACAGCCGGCGAGCGTGAGCGTGCTGAGTCCCCGGAGTGCTGCGGCGCGGCGCAATGCTAGTGCGCGAGGGCGCCGAGATGTGTCGCCTGATACTCCTGCAGCGAGCGCGGTGGGCCGGCTTCGGATTCGAGCGCGGTGACCAGCGCGCGCGCGGTGTCGACTGAGGTGAGTGCGGCGATCGACGCTTCGACCGCGGCGCGGCGAATGCGGTAGTTCTCGGTCTGGCCCCGGCCGCCGATCTCGTTGATCACGAGGTCGACGGAACGCTGTTTGATGACGTCGAGCACGTCGGGCTCACCTTCGCCGATCCGGTTCACGCGCTCGGCCGGGATCCCGTTGGCGAGAAGCAGGTCATGCGTGCGCGGCGTCGCGACGAGGGTGTGCCCGAGCGCGGCGAGGCGGCGCAGCAGGTCGACGCTGTTCGCCTTCTCTTCCTCGCTGATCGAGACCAGGACTCGGCCGCCGCGATGCGGCAGGCGGATCCCCGCGCCGACGAAGCCTTTGCGCAGCGCGCCCGCATAGCTCTCGTCGATGCCGAGCACCTCGCCGGTCGACTTCATCTCCGGCCCGAGGATCGTCTCGACGCCGCGCATCTTCGCGAACGAGAACACCGGCACTTTGACGACGACGTAATCCGGCTTCGGCCGCAGCCCCGTCCCCCAGCGCATGCCGCGCAGCTTCTCGCCGAGCGCGATCCCCGTCGCCGCGGCGACCAAGTTGATTCCGGTGGCCTTCGAGATGATCGGGACGGTGCGGCTGGCACGCGGGTTGGCCTCGATGATCAACAGCTCGTCGGTGCCTTCCGGGATCACGAACTGGATGTTGATCAAACCGCGAATGCCGAGCTCGCGCGCGATCGCCTCGGTGACCTCGACGATGCGGCGCTCCATGTCAGGCGAGATCGTCTGAGTCGGGAAGACGCTGATCGAATCGCCGGAGTGGATCCCGGCGCGCTCGACGTGCTCGAAGATGCCGGGGATCAAGATGTCGTCGCCGTCGAACGCCGCGTCGACCTCCACCTCTTTGCCGCGCATGTACTTGTCGACCAGCAGCGGCGCGCCGGGCGTGATCGGCGGGGCGCTCTCGACGTAGCTCGCGAGCTGCCCCTCGTTGTAGACGATCTCCATCCCGCGCCCGCCCAGCACGTACGAGGGCCGCACCAGCACCGGGAATCCCAGCTCGCGCGCGATCGCGCGCGCTTCGCGGAAGGTGTTCGCCGCGCGACCGCGCGGGCGGGCGACGCCGAGCTTCTCGAGTGCGGCGTCGAATTTCTCGCGGTCCTCCGCCATGTCGAGCGAGCGGCGGTCGCTGCCGACGATCGCGATCCCGCGCTTCGACAGCTCGCCCGCCAAGTTGATCGCGGTCTGGCCGCCGAAGGCGAGCATCACGCCGCGCGCGCCGGTCGCGCGCGCCGTCGCTTCGACCTCGTCGGCGCCGGGCGGCTCGAACACCAGCACGTCGCTCACGTCGAAGTCCGTCGACACGGTCTCCGGATTGTTGTTGATCACGACCGCCGCGCGGCCCGCCTCGCGCAGCGACCACGCCGCGTGCACGCAGCTGTAGTCGAACTCGATCCCTTGCCCGATGCGGATCGGGCCGCTGCCGACGACGACGACGCCTTCTTTGTTCGGCGAGCGCATCTCGTCGGTCTCGAAGCGCGAGAGATAGTAGTAAGGCGAGGTCGCCGGGAACTCGGCCGCGGCGGTGTCGACCATGCGAAACTGTCCGCGGTCGGCGCCCGCTCCGTCGCGCTCGCCGTTCCCGCCGGCGGTCCGCAGCTCACCGCCGAAGAGCGAGTTGATCCCGCGCACGCTGTAGCCGCTCTCGAACGCGCGCTGCAGCAGCTCGGGCGGCGGCGCCTGCCCGAAGAGCGGGCCGGCCGAGGCGTGCTCGCGGAACGCCTCCTCCAGCTCGACCAGCTCTTTGAGCTCCCACAGCCAGAAGCGGTCGATCGTCGAGAGCGCGTGGATCTCGTCGACGCCGCGCCCGCGCCGGAGCAGCTCGCAGACGGCGAAGAGGCGCTCGTGCGTCGCCGGCTCGAGCGTGCGCACCAGCTCGTCGTCGCTCCACTCGGCGAACGCGTTGCCGGTCAGCGTCTCGAACTTCAGGTCGAGCCCGCGCACCGCTTTCATCAGCGCCGCCGCGAAGGTGCGGCCGATTCCCATCGCTTCGCCGGTCGACTTCATCTGCGTCCCCAGCCGCGTGTCGGCGAGCGGGAACTTGTCGAAGGGCCAGCGCGGAAACTTCACCACGCAGTAGTCGAGCGTTGGTTCGTAGGCCGCTTTGGTGCGCCCGCCGGTGACCGGGTTCGGGATCTGGTCGAGCGTCTGCCCGAGCGCGATCTTGGTCGAGATCTTCGCGATCGGATAGCCGGTGGCTTTGGACGCGAGCGCCGAGCTGCGCGAGACGCGCGGGTTCACCTCGATGATCTGGTACTCGTTGCGGTCGGGATGGAGCGCGAACTGGATGTTGCAGCCGCCCTGCACGTTCAGCGCACGAATGACGTTGATGCTCGCGGTGCGCAGCATCTGGTAGTCGAGGTCGGAGAGCGTCTGCGAGGGCGCGACGACGATCGAGTCGCCGGTGTGAACGCCGACCGGGTCGATGTTCTCCATGTTGCAGACGATGATGCAGTTGCCGGCGCGGTCGCGCAGCACTTCGTACTCGAGCTCTTTCCAGCCCAGCAGCGAGGTTTCGACCAGCGCTTGGTGGATCAGCGAGGCGTCGAGCCCGGTCTGCAGCGTCGCGCGCAGCTCTGCTTCGTCGTAGACGACGCCGCCGCCGGTGCCACCGAGCGTGTACGCGGGCCGCACCACCAGCGGATAACCAACTTCTTCCGCAAAGGCGACGCCGGCCTCGACGTCGGTGACGATCTGCGAGCGCGGGACCGGTTCGCCGATCTCGAGCATCTTTTCTTTGAAGCGCTCGCGGTCTTCGGCCAGCTTGATCGTTTCGAGCGGCGTCCCCAGCAGCTCGACGCCGTACTTCTCGATGACGCCCGCTTCGGCGAGCTCGACGGCGAGGTTCAGCCCGGTCTGGCCACCGAGCGTCGGCAGCAGCGCGTCGGGCCGCTCGCGCTCGATGATCCGCTCGACCGAGGGGACCGTGAGCGGTTCCAGATAGACCGCGTCGGCGATCTCGGGATCGGTCATGATCGTCGCCGGATTCGAGTTGACGAGGACGACGCGGTGGCCTTCCTCGCGCAACGCGCGGCATGCCTGGACGCCGGCGTAATCGAACTCCGCGGCCTGCCCGATGACGATCGGGCCCGAGCCGATCACCATTACTGTACGCCGGGGCATGTCTAGTCAGGATACGCCGGGGCTTCACCGGTCCCTCTGGCGCAGGCGAGGAGACCGATGAAGCGGCCGGATGCTTTAGTGGATCTTCTTCGTCGCTCCCGGACGGCGCTTCGCCGCGAACGGGTTGACTTGCGTGAAGTCGAAGACGTTCGAGAACGGGTTGGCAGCAGCGTCGCGCGTGCCGAGCGGCTGCAGGTTGTAGATCTTCTCGATCAGCGCAAGGATGGAGACCGTCTCGTACTGCGTGTGGTCGACGAAGCCGTGCTTCGCCCACGGCGAGACGATGATGAACGGAACGCGCGTTCCCGCGCCCCAGCGGTCGATCGCAGGCGGCGCGACGTGGTCCCAGCGCCCGCCGTTCTCGTCGTAGGTGATGACGATCGCGGTGTTCTTCCAGTACGGGCTGCTCTGGATCGCCTGCACGAGGCTCGCGACGTGCTGCTGTCCGGCGAGCAGCGAAGCGTAACCGGGGTGTTCGTTGTTCTCGCCGATCGGTTTGATGAACGAGACCGCGGGCAGCGCGTTGTTGTGCAGGTCGGCGAGGAAGTTCGTCTCGTCCTGCAAGTGCGCGGCGCGCCCCGGCGTTCCGTCGGCGTAGTTCGCGTAGTACGCGAACGCTTGGTGGTGGAACTGGAAGTTCGGGTCCGGATTCCCGGCCAGCGCCGCGGCCCAGCCGCCCGAGTACCATTTCCAGCTCACGCCGGCGGCGCTGAGACGGTCGCCGATGGTGGGGTTCGTCTGGTTCGGGACCAGGCTCGTTGCCGGAACGCCGGCCGGGTGCGGGCTGTTCACCGAGAACGACGTGTTCACCGCGAAGCCGTCAGGCGTGACGAAGCCGTCGTGAACGATCTTGCCGCTGCCGTCGAGCGCGAGTTGCTTGCCGCTCGCGTCGACGGTGGCGACCACGGAGGCCGGCGCGTTCGGGAACGTAGGCGCGCAGGCGCAGATCAGGAACTGGTGGTTGAGGAACGAGCCACCGTACGCGCTGTGAAAGCCGTTGTCGGCAATCGTGTACTGCGCGGCGAGCTGGCCTTCGGGCATGTTGGTCGCGTCGAAGGTGCTGAACAGCAGACCCGGGTTGTCGCTCCAGGTCATGAACTTGTCCATCTTCCCGCCGTCGATCTGCGACTGCTCCTGGTAGAAGCGGTGCACGATGTCGCCGGTAAGCTGTGAGGGCTGGATGTAGTTGATCGCGGGGTAGGGACCGACCGGCTTGCCCGCGACGGCGGCGAAATCCGGGTCGGGCGCGCCGTTGATCAGCGGTTGCGGGAGCGTGGTGATCGGCGCGCTCGTCACCTTGTCGATCTGCGGAATCGCCGCCGACCCGTTTGCGAGGCCGTTGGCGCCCGGGAAGCTGCCGTAGAGCGCATCGAAGCTCCAGTTCTCCTGGTAGATCACGACGACGTTCTTGATGTTGCTTTGCAGCACTTGCGTCGGCGTCGGCGAGGGCGTCGCGGTCGGGACGGGCGTCGGCGTTGCGACCGGTCCGGTCGGCGTCGAGCCGCCGCCGGAGGAGTTGCAGGCCGCAAGACCGAGCGTGATCGCCGCGGCGGCGAGGCGGCGTGTGGTACGGACGAAGAAGCCCACTGTGCGTAGATACCTCCAGCGTGCGCGCGAGTCGGTGAAACGAGCGTAGCGTGCGCGGCGATCTCAAAGGATCGCTGAAGGCTGGATTAACCTGCGTTTATTGTCCGAACGTGCCGGAGAACGGGTCGGCCGCGGCGTCCCGGGACCCGAGCGGCTTCAGGCTGTAGACCTTTTCGACGAACGCGAGGATCGAGACGGTCTCGTATTGCTTGTGGTCGACGCTCCCGGAGCGCATCCGCGAGGAGATCAAGATGAACGGGACGCGCGTTCCCGGTCCCCAGCGGTCGACCACGGGCGGCGCGACGTGGTCCCAGCGCCCACCGTTCTCGTCGTAGCTGATGATGATCGCCGCGTCGTTCCAGTAGCGACTGGCCCTGATCGCCGCGACGAGATCCGCGACGTGCTGCTGCCCGGCGACCAGCGTAGCGTATCCCGGGTGCTCGTTGTTCGCGCCGATCGGCTTGACGAACGAGACGTCGGGAAGCGTTCCGCCGTTCAGATCGGCCAGGAAGTCGGACTCGTCTCGCAAGTGCGCTGCCCGGCCCGGCGTTCCGTCGGCGTAGTTGGCGAAGTACGCGAACGGCTGGTGGTGGAATTGGAAGTTCGGGTCCGGATTGCCGGCCAGCGCGTCGTTCCAGCCGCCGGCGTACCACTTCCAGCTCACGTGCGCGTCGTTCATGCGGTCGCCGATCGTCGGCAACGTCTGGTTCGGGACCAGATTCGCGGCCGGCACGGTCTTGGGATGCGGGCTGTTGACCGTGAACGCGGTGTTGACGGCGAAGCCGTCGGGGGTGACGAAACCGTCGTGCACGATCTTCCCGCTGGCGTCGAGGGCGAGCTGCTTCCCGCTCCCGTCGACGGTCGCCACCACGGCGGCGGGCGCGTTCGGGAAGACCGGCGTGCACGCGCAGATCAGCCAGAAATGATTGAGAAACGAGCCGCCGAACGCGCTGTGGAAACCGTTGTCGGCGAGCGTATACCGCGCGGCGAGGCGACCCTCCGGCATCGCGGAGACGTCGAACGTGCTGAACACCAGTCCCGGGTTGTCGCTCCAGGTCATGAACTTGTCCATCTTGCCGCCGTCGATCTGCGACTGCTCTTGATAGAAGCGGTGAACGAGGTCGCCGGTGAGCTGCGCGGGCGAGACGTACTTGCTCGCATCGTACGGCCCGACCGGCATTCCGGCGACGGCGGCGAAGTTCGGATCGGGCACGCTGCCGATAAGCGGCTGCGGGAGGGTCGCGATCGGCGCGCCGGTGACTTTGTCGATCTGCGGGATCGCCGCAGCACCGTCGCTCAGTCCGTTGGCGCCCGCAAATTTCCCGTAGAGCCCGTCGAACGGCCAGTTCTCCTGGTAGATCACGATCACGTGCTTGTACGGCCCCTGCGCCGGTGCGGCGCTTGCGCCGCCGCCCCAGCCGGCGGCGAGGACGACCGTGACGGCCGCGGCGACGAGGCGGCGGGTGTGTCCGGTGAAGCAGCGCACGTTCGTCGATTCCTCCGGCGCGCGATGCGCGCGCAACGTTAACGTTCGATTATCGGGCGGAGCCGTTCGCGCCTCGCGCGAAAGCGCGTGCGCTCCCATGCCGCGCACGCTCCGCATCGTTACCACGCTGGCCGCCGCGATCCTCGCGCTGCTTGCGCGGCCGTCGGGCGCTACGGACCCGCCGCGCACCGCGCTGCCCGACGTCTTTCCCGCGATTCCGCAGGTGCGCGCCGAAGACGGCGTCGCGCGCCTCACGCTGCACGTCGTGCTCGATCCGGTCTCCGGCTATCCGGCGTTCTCGTGGAACGCGCAGCTGGGCGTCGTGCCGACGATTCGCGTGCAGCCGGGTGACACGATCGCGATGACGGTCGTCAACGACATGCGGCCCTTTGCGGGCCGGCCGGACGACGTCAACGTGCACTTTCACGGGCTCACCGTCTCGCCGAAGGCGCCCGGTGACGACGCGCTGACGACGCTGGCGCATCCCGGCCAGACGCTACGGTACCGCGTAGTCATCCCGCGCGACCACGAGCCCGGACTGTACTGGTACCACCCGCACGCCCACGGCGAGACGTATTACGAGGTCACCAACGGGATGTCGGGCGCGATCGTCGTCGAAGGTCTGCAGCGGCACCTCCCGGCGCTGGCCGCGATGCGGGAGCGCGTGATCGTGCTGCGCGACGTGCCGACCGGTCCCGGCTTCGTCGACGACGACATGCCGATGAACGGCACGGCCGGGATCGCCCGGCGCGCGCGCATCGTGCGCTCCGCGACCGGCCCGCCGTGCCGCGCGGAGAACGGCCTCCAGCCGACGCTCAACCGGCAAGCCGACGCGCACATCGGCATCGCGCCCGGCGAGCGCCAGTTCTTTCGCGTCGTGAACGCCGCCGCCGCGCGCTACTACGACCTCTCGGTCGCCGACGCCGTGCTGCAGCTGGTCGCGCTCGCCGGCGTCCCGCTGGACGCGTATCCCGGGACGCCCCCGACCCGCACCGTGCAGCACGTGCTGATTCCGCCTGCCGGCCGGGCCGAGTTCGTCGTCACGGCGCCGAACCACCCCTCGGTTCTGCGTTCGTCCTGCGTCGACACGGGCCGGTTGGGCGACGCCAACCCGGCGGTAGTGCTGGCGCATCTCGTCGATCAGCCGGCGAGCACGCCGCCGGCGAACGCTGCGCTGCGCGTGGGAGCCGCGCTGCCGATTAACGTGCTTTCAAGCCCGCTTCCGCCGCCGGCCGCACGGCGCACGATCCGGTTCACCGAGGACGAGCGCGGTTTTTACATCGACGGCAAAGCGTTTGCCATGGACGGTCCGCCGGCCGTCGTCGCGCGCTCGGGAACCGTCGAGGAATGGACAGTCGAGAACGCGACCGACGAGTCGCACGACTTCCACGTCCACCAAGTGCACTTCGTCACCGAATCGGTGAACGGAAACGCCGTCGCCGAGCGAACGTGGGCGGACACGGTCGACGTTCCGGCGCAATCGCGGTCGCGCACCGGGCGAACGAACCCCGGACGCGTCCGGCTGCTGATCGACTTTCGCGATCCGGTCGTGCGGGGAACGTTCGTCTACCACTGCCACATCCTCGATCACGAGGACCGCGGCATGATGGCGAAGATCCGGGTGCTCTGAAACGGCGGTGGGGCGCCGCGCCTCCGGCAGCGAAGCGACCGCGATGCGCGCCGTCATCACCGCGGGGGGACTGGTCGACGGAGCGTTCGCGGCAGCGATCGGAACGCGGGTGAAAGCGCTCGCGCCGTTCGGCGCGCGAACGCTGCTCGACGTCGTCCTCGACGCGTGCGCTAGCGCTGGAATCGACGGCGTCGCGGTGATCGGCGATGCCGAGGTGCGCGCGCACCTCGGCACGCGCGAGAGCGTGCGCATTATCGACGCCGCGCTCGACGGGCGCGAGAACGTCTTGCGCGCGCTCGACGCGTGGCCCGGCGAACGGTTCGTCTACCTGACCTCGGACATGCCATTCGCCAGCGCCGCGGGACTGCGCGATGTCATCGAGCGCAGCGGCGAGCTGGCGCTGTCGATGGCGCTCGCCGACGTCGATGAGTACGCAGCGCGCTTCCCCGGCGCGCCGGAGCACAGCGTCGCACTGAGCGGCGAGCGGGTCGCGAACGGCAACGCGTTCGTGATCGCCCCGGAAGCGGTGCGGCCGGCCCACGCCTTCGCGACGAAATTGTTCGAGGCGCGCAAGAGCTTGCCGCGCCTCGCGCTGCTGCTCGGGCCGTCGCTGTGCCTGCGCTACGTGCTGAAACGGCTCACGATCGCGGACTTGGAGGCGTACGGAACGCGCCGGCTCCGCGTGCGCGTCGGCGCGCTGCGCGGCTGCGATCCCGGTCTGTGCTACGATGTTGACACGCTAGCAGACTACACCTACGCCTGCGCGCACGCGGAGGGAACCGCCTGAACGCCGCGCCGTTCGCCGACCCGCGCCGGCTCGGCGCGTTCTGGTTCGGGATCCAGGTTGTCTGGACGTCCGTTCTCGGCGTCGTGCTGCAGGACCGCGTCTCCGCGCTCGCGCCGCATGCCGTCAACGCGTACGCGGCGATCGCCGCCGTCGGCGCGCTCGTCGCGTGCGTCGTGCAGATCGCCGCTGGCTTCGCCTCCGACCGCCATCGGATTCGCGCGGGGAATCGGCGCCTGTTCTACGGGGCCGGGATCGCGCTCGCGATCCCGGCGATCGTCGTCTTGCCTGTCGCGCCGGCGCTTCCCGCACTGTGGATTGCCGTCATCGCGCTGCAGCTCGGGATGAACGTCGCAGGCGGGCCGTACCAAGGGATCGTCGGCGACTACGTCGAGGCGGAGCGGGTCGGGCGCGCCTCGTCGTGGATGAGCGTGCACCAGTTCTCCGGCAGCGTCGTCGGCCTGCTGCTGACGACGGTGCTGCACGGGCCGCTGCTCGGGATCGCGCTGGCGGCGTGTCTCGTCGCCGGGTGGGCGATCACCGATCGCCACGCCGCGAGCTTGCCGCCGATCGCGAACGTTCCGGCCCGGCTCCGCGTCGATGCGAACATGCGCACGGTGATCTTCTCGCGCGCGCTCATCCATGTCGGATTTTACACGCTGTTCGGGTTCTTGTTCTTCTTCGTGCGCGAGTCGCTGCACGTCGGCCTCGCCGATGCGCGGACCACGACCGGAATCCTGTTCCTCGCCTTCACCCTCGCCGGCGTGTTCGGCGCGGTCGCCGCCGGCCGCCCCGCCGACCGCTTCGACAAGCGCGTCGTGATCAGCGTCGCGTGCGCCGCGATCGCAGTCGCGGTAGGCGCGTTCGCCGCCGCGCCGACGTTCTCGATCGCGCTCGTCTGCGCGATCGGCTCGGGCTTCGCGTGGGGCGCGTTCTTCACCGCCGACTGGGCGATCGCGTACGCGGTGTTTCCGCGCGCCGCGCTCGCCTCGGCGATGGGCCTGTGGAACCTCGCGGTCGCGATCCCGCAAGTGGTCGCACCGGCGATCACCGCGCCGCTCGTCGACCGCTTCGATGCGGTCAGCGCCGGGCTCGGTCCACGCGTCGCCCTGGTCTGCGTCATCGTGGAGTTCGCGCTCGGCACCGCGTGGCTGTGGCGGCTGCGGCTGCGGCGAGAGCCCTCGCCGGCCGAATGATCCGGCCGCGGGCGCCAGAATGGCATTTCTGCCTGCTGAACGGGCATGATTGCAGGACAGCGCCGCACTATACTTCGCCGATGAAAAACCTTGCGCTCGCCGTAGCCCTGAGCTCGGCTCTTCTCGCGACGCGCTCGCCGGCCGCCGCCGGCGACGCCGCGCGCGCCGTCGCTGCGGGCGCCGCGGCGAAGCTCGAAGCGTACTACGTCTACCCGTCGCGTGCGCGTGAAGCCGCATCGTTGTTGCGGCGCAATGCTGCGAGCGGCGCCTATGACGGTCTGAAGGCGGACGCGCTCTCGAAGCGGGTGACCGACGACATCGCAACCGTCCTGCACGACAAGCACGTACGGCTCCAGTACTCGGCCGACGTGCTGCCGCCGGCGAAGCCGTCGGGCGAGGGCGAGAGTCCCGAGGAGAAAGCGGCTAACCAGCGGTTCTTCCGCCAAGTCGGGTACGGTTTGGGCCGGATCGCGCACCTTCCCGGCAACGTCGGCTACATCGATCTGCGCTACTTCTTCCAGACGCCCGAGACGATCGGGCCCGTGTTCGACGGGATCGCTAACTCGGTCGCCTATTCGGACGCGATCATCCTCGATCTGCGGCGCAACCACGGCGGCGATCCGGCGGCGATCGCGCGATTGCTCAGCCACTTTCTCCCGCCGAAGACGCACCTGAACGACTTCGTCGCCCGCGGCGACGGCGACGCGAAGGTCGCGGAGTCGACGTACACCGAGGACGTGCCGGGACCGCGGATCACCGCGCCGCTGTACGTGCTCACCTCGGGAGAGACGTTCTCGGGCGGCGAAGAGTGCGCGTACGACGTGCAAGCGCTCAAGCGCGGCACGCTGATCGGCGCGGTCACCGGTGGCGGCGCGAACCCCGGCGACATGCGGCGGATCGACGACCACTTCGCGATCTTCGTCCCCGACGAGCGCGCGCGGAACCCGATCACGCAGACGAACTGGGAAGGCGTCGGCGTGAAGCCCGATCAGGCGGTGCCGCGCGAGCGCGCGCTGGCGGTCGCGTACCAGGCCGCGCTCGACGCGAAGCTGCGCGACCCTGCGCTCCTCACCGCGCAGCGCGACGCGCTACAGAAGCTGCGCGCCAAGGTCGACACGATGAGCGACGCGGAGATCTTCGCGCTCTAAGCTTCTTCTCACGGCGAGAGGCGTTCCAGCGTCCAGCCGTCGTCGGCGCGGACGTAGGCGATGCGGTCGTGCACGCGGTTGGGACGGCCTTGCCAGAACTCGAAGCGATCCGGCACGACCCGGTAGCCGCCCCAGAACGGCGGGCGCGGGACCTCGCCGGGAAAGCGCAGATCGGTTTCCGCGATCGCACGCTGCAGCGTCTCGCGGTCCGGCACGGCGGCGCTCTGGCGCGACGCCCACGCGCTCAGCCGGTGGCCGCGCGGGCGCGTCGCGAAGTAGGCGTCGCTCTCGACGTCCAGGACGCGCTCGACCGCCCCTTCGATTCGCACCTGCCGCTCCAGCGCGCCCCACCAGAACAGCAACGCGGCGTGCGGGCGCGCTGCGAGCTCTTCGCCTTTGCGGCTCTCGTAGTTGGTGAAGAACACGAAGCCGCGCGCGTCCCACTGCCGCAGCAGCACGATGCGCGCCGAGGGACGGCCGTCCGCGCCGGCCGTCGCGACCGTCATCGCGTTCGGCTCGACGATCGCCTCGTTCGCGAGCGCGTCGCCGAGCCAGGCGCGGAACTGCTCGAACGGATCGCGCGCGACGACCTCCACCGGAAGTTCCCCGCGCTGATAGGTGATGCGGCGAGTGCGAATCTCTTCGTCCATCGTCTTCCTTGCTACGGAAAGCGCCCGGCGAGCACGCCGCCGGCGAGCGCGAGCACGACCACGAAGCCGCCCGCGAGCGCCAGCGGGAGCGCGGCGTCGATGCGCTTCTTCTCCGTCGTCGTGCTGTTGGCGAGCGCGGCGAGGTGCGCGCGCAGCGTCCCGGCGTCGTTCGCGCGCGCGTACGCGCCGTGGCCGGACGCGGCGATCTGGCGCAGCGCGTCCTCGTCGATCGTCGCCTCTTCGTTCGTGCCGGGGACGAACTGGCCGCTGTTGGTCCCGATGCCGACCGTGTCGATCTCGATCCCGTTCGCGCCGATCTGCTGCGCCGCTTGCAGCGGGTCGATTCCCAGGTTGTTCACGCCGTCGGTGATGAGCACGATCGCGCGTTTGCCGGAGGCTGGAAGCTGCCGCGCCGCCGCGGCGAGGGCGTCGCCGATCGCGGTCCCGCCGTTCGGCGGCGGGATGCGCCCGATCGCGTCGCGCACCGCGTCCTTGTCGTCGGTGAGCGGCTGCACGACCCCGGCACCGCTCGAGAACGCGACGATCGCCAGCCGCGTGCCGTCGGGGACGCCGTCGGTGAACGCGCGCACCGCCGCGGCCGCTGCGTCAGCGCGCGACGGAGCGACGTCGGTGGAGCGCATCGAGCCCGACGTGTCGACGCACAGCACGACTGCCCCGCCCCGTACGGGGACGTTGGCGACGAACCGCGGGCCCGCGAGCGCGCCGCCGAACGCGACGATCCCCGCCGCGCAGGCGAGCGCGATCGCGCGCGCCGGATCGAAGCCCGGCTTCGTCGCCGACTCGAAGAACGCCAGATCGCTGTACGCGAGCGCCGACGCGCTCGCGCGCTGCGCGGCGACGTGCGCCGCCCACAGAAACGCCGCCGCCAGCGCGATCCCGAGCAGCAGCCACAGCGGATGCGCGAGGGTCATGCCGGAAGCCCGAACGCGCGCAGCAGCGAGCCGCGGCCGTCGCGCTCGTCGAGCCCGCCGACCCGCCAGCCGGCGGCCTCAAAGCGTTCGTGCAAAGCCGCTTCGCGAGCGCGCGACGCATCGCGGTACCGCGTGCGCGCGCGAGCATCGACGAAGACGCGGCGCACGCGGCCGCTCTCCGCGTCGCGCAGGGGCACGAAGCCGCGCAGCGGGAGCTCGTCGCGCCACGGGTCGCGCGCCAGCAGCACCGTCGCGTCGAAGCGCAGCGCGGCACGGGCGAGCGTCTCGTCGTCGGGGAGATCGAAGCCGTCGGCGATCGCGAGCAGCGAGGCGCCGCGGGGCAGCGCGCGCAGCGCGATCGATAGCGCAGTCTGGAACCGGAACGGTTCGGCGGCGTGGACGAGCGGTGCGGCGCGGCGGTCGTGGACGACGCGCTCGTCGACGATCCGCGCCGCGCGGTCCTCGCCTTCGAGCGCGTGGAACCACGCGCGCACTGCTTCGTCGGCCGCGTTCGCGAGGGCGCGCTTGCGGCCGACGCGCATCGAGCCGGACTCGTCGACGATCGCCGCGAGCACCAGCGCCGTCTCTTCGAGGTAGACGCGCGTCTGCAGCGCGCCGGCGCGCGCCGTCGCGGCGTGGTCGATCCGCCGCGGATCGTCGCCCGGCACGTACTCGCGCAGCTGCGCGAACACGAAGCCGTCGCTGGCGTTGGTGCGCGCGCGCGGCACGCTGCCGCGCAGCGCGTGCCGCGGCGTCGGACGCCGCGCGCCTGCAACGATCGCCGCGCGCAGCGCGTTCACGGCGCCGGCACCGAGGCGACGATGCGGCGCACGACCTCTTCCGGATCGCCGCCGGCGATCGCGATCCGGTCGTCGTACGAGATACGGTGCCGCAACACGGAAGGCGCCAGATCCCGCACGTCGTCGGGCGCCGCGAAGGCGCGGTCTTCGAGGTACGCGCGAGCGCGCGCCAGCGTGACGAGCGCGAGCGCGGCGCGCGGCGAGGCGCCGTGCGCGACCAATTCCGCGCCGCGCGTCGCGCGGACCAGGTCGATCGCATAGTCGCGCACCTTCGCGTCGACGAAGACCGCGTGCGCCTCGCGCTGCCAGCGCAGCACGTCTTCGAGCGCGGCGGCGTCCGCGCGCAGCGGCGGCTCGCCGGCGCCGAACCGGTCGACGATCGTGCGTTCTTCCTCCCGCGAGGGATACGGCACGACGACCTTCGCCAGAAACCGGTCGAGCTGCGCGAGCGGGAGCGGGTAGGTGCCTTCGGAATCGAACGGGTTCATCGTCGCCAGCACGACGAACGGCGCCGGGAGATCGTGGGTCTGCGGCCCGATCGTCGCGCGCCGCTCCTGCATCCCCTCGAGCAGCGCCGACTGCACCTTCGCCGGCGCGCGGTTGATCTCGTCGGCGAGCACGACGTTGGCGAAGAGCGGACCGAGCACCGTCGCGAACTCGCCGCTCTTCTGATCGAAGACGCGCGTTCCCACGATGTCGGACGGGAGCAGGTCGGTCGTGAACTGCACGCGCCGGAAGACGCCGCCGACCGCCGCGGCGAGCGCGCGGCAGGCCAGCGTCTTGGCGACGCCCGGCGCGCCTTCCAGCAAGACGTGGCCGCCGGCGATCAGTGCGAGGACCAGCGCTTCCACGACCTCGTCCTGTCCGACGATCGTCGCACGCACCGCGTCGAGCACCGCGTGCGGGCGGACTTCTTCGGCGCGCTGCGCGGAGAGCGGGGTCGTCATCGCAGCCAGCCCTCCGTCGTCTCGATCAGCTCTTGCGAAGAACGATCGCGCAGCTGCGCCGGGCCGAACGCCGTGCGCTCCGCCGCCGTCAGCGCCGCGCGCAGCGCGCGGTCGTCCGTCGCGCGCAGCGCGTCGCGCAGCGTCGCGCCGGAATTCGTTCCGGCCGCTTCGAACAGCGCCGCGCGCAGGGCCCCGAGCGAACCGTTCGCCGGCGAGCTGGAATACGCGCGCAGCGCCTCGGCGACCGCATCGCGCGGCGTACGCGGCGGTTCGGCAACCGGCGCCGGCGCCGGCGCGAGCGGCGGCGCAACCGGGACGCTGCGCTGCCGGCGCACGACGAACCACACGACCAGCGCGACGACGAGCGCGCCGGCGAAAAGAACCAGCAGCACCGCGAGGGTGCCGAGGTTGAGCAGCCGCTGATACGATTCGTTTCCGAGCGGGGGTCCTTCGACGACGACCGTCACCGGATTGGACGAGAAGCGCGAGGGCTTGCCGGTGCGGGCGTCGATCGCGTCGAGGTACGCGGGCTTGAACGTGTACGTACCGCGCGCGACCGGCTCGAGGGTGAGCGTCTCGACGACGTCGGTGCCGTTCGGGGCTTGCGTGACGCGCCGCTCGTCGCCTTCGAGCTGCATCGTGCCGACGTCGGGGACGACCACCTCGTCGAGCGCGGCGACGTGCTCGCGCACGTGCGTGTGGATCGCCAGATGAAAAACTTGGTGGACCTGCACCTGCATGCGGTCGGCGCGCATCGAAAGGGCATCGACGTGCAGCCTGCGCAGTTGCGCCGAAACCGGCGACGCGGCAAACCCCAGCATCACGACGGCGGCGAACGCCGCCGTTAATCGACGCGCTCGAGCCATCGCGCGAAGAGGCTCCGCGCGTCGAACGGACCGGGAGACGCTTCGGGGTGAAACTGCACCGCTTCGATCGGGAGCGTGCGGTGCCGAAAGCCTTCGTTGGTTCCGTCGTTGAGGTTGACCATCGTGGCCTGCAGGTCGGCCGGGAGCGACTCGCCGTCGACGGCGTAGCCGTGGTTGTGCGCGGTCACCAGCACTTCGTCGTGCACGAGGTCCTTCACCGGCTGGTTTCCGCCGCGGTGGCCGTACTTGAGCTTGTACGTCTTCGCCCCGCACGCCAGCGCGAGCAGCTGGTGGCCTAGGCACACGCCGAAGACCGGCTTCTTTCCGATCAGCTCGCGCAGCGTCTCGACGGTTTTGCCGAGGTCGCGCGGATCGCCGGGCCCGGGCGAGACGACGACCGCGTCGGGGTTCTGGGCCAGGATCTGCTCGCTGTTCGCGCCGTACGGGAGCACCGTGACCCGCGCGTCGAGCGAGGTGAGGTCGCGGATGATGTTCTTCTTCACCCCGCAGTCGAGCAGCACGACGTGCTTGCGCCCGCTGCCGACCGTTTCGCCGGCGTGGTACGCGTCGGCGACCGAGGCCACGAGCCCCTGCGTTTTGAGCGCGTAGTCGCGCAGCGTCGACTCGACTCGCTCGACCGCCTCGTCTCCGACCGCGAGCGCCGCGGCGATCGTGCCGTGCTCGCGCAGCGCGATCGTCAGCGCGCGCGTATCGATCCCGACGATCGTGCGCACGCCCTGCGCGTCGAGCCACGAGCCCAAGTCCTGTTTTGACAGATAATGCGAGGGATGTTCCGCGAGGTGCTTGATCGCGGCGCCCGCGACGCACGCGTGCGGGTGCTGCGCGACCGTTCCGCTCACGCCGTAGTTGCCGATCAACGGGTAGGTGAAGGCGAGAATTTGCCCGGCGTACGAGGGGTCGGTGAGCGCCTCTTCATAGCCCGTCATCCCGGTGTAGAAGACGGCTTCGCCGAGCGCGATCCCGGTCGCGCTCAAGCCTTCGCCGTCGAAGCGCGTGCCGTCGGCGAGCAGCAGCGTGGCGGGATTCTTCGGCGCGCGGTTCATACGGCGACTTCCTCGCGCGGCAGGACGCGGCCGTGCTCGAAGACGACCGCGCCCTCGACGACGGTCGCGAGCGCGCGGCGCGGCAGCGTCATCCCGTCGAACGGCGTGTTCTTTCCCTTCGAGCGGAACAGCCGCGCGTCGACCGTCCAGGCGCGGTCGGCGAACACCGTCACGTCGCCGGGGCTGCCGACGTGGAGCATCCCGCCCGGCACGCCCAAGATGCGCGCGGGATTCGACGAGAACAGCTCGACGAACCGCGCGAGCGGCAGTTCCGGCAGCGCGAAGGCGTACGCGCCGAGCGCGATCTCCAAGCCGCTGAATCCGACCGGCGCCGCGGAGAGCAGCTGCGCCTTCTCCTCGGCGCCGTGCGGCGCGTGGTCGGTCGCGAACGCGTCGATCGTTCCGTCGAGCACGCCGGCGCGCAGGGCGTCGCGGTCGTGCGCGCCGCGCAGCGGCGGGTTCACCTTCGAGTCGGCACGGTAGTCGTCGAAGCGGTCGTCGAGAAAGACGAGGTGGTGCGGGGTTACTTCGCAGGTCACCCGAACGCCGCGCGAGCGCGCCCAGCGGATCAGATCGAGCGAGGTCGCGGTGGTGACGTGCGCGATGTGCCAGTTCTTGCCCGCGTCGGCGGCGATCAGCAGGTCGCGCGCGACGATCACGTCCTCCGCGATCGAGGGCGCGCCGTCGAGGCCGAGCCGCATCGAGGCCGGGCCTTCGTTCATCACCGCGTCGCCCTTGAGGTCCGGGTCCTCGCAGTGCGAGATGAACGCGTTCGGCAAGTCGGCGGCGTAGCGCGCGGCGTTGCGCAGCACGCGCGCGTCGCGCACGGTCGAGCCGTCGTCGCTGAACGCGACGCAGCCGGCGTCGGCGAGCAGGTGATAGGGCGCCAATTCCGTTCCGGCGCGCGCGCGGGTGAGCGCGCCGATCGGGTAGACCCGCGCCAGCCCGGCCGCGTCCGCGCGGCGCACCACTTCGCTCACGATCGCCGCGGAGTCGAGCGCGGGCTCGGTGTTCGGCATGCAGGCGACCGCGGTGAACCCGCCGGCGACCGCCGCGGCCGTCCCGGTCGCGATCGTCTCCTTGTGCGTCTGGCCCGGCTCGCGCAGGTGCACGTGCATGTCGATGAAGCCGGGCGCGACGATCGCGTTGCCGGCGTCGACGACGCGCGCATCTGCCGCCTCGAGGTGCTCGCCGATGCGGGTGACGAACCCGTTCTCGATCAGCACGTCGCGGTTCGCGTCGACCCGCATCGCCGGATCGACCAGCCGCCCGCCTTTGATCAATGTCTTCATGCTGCCACGGGGGCGCCGTTGACGAGCAGATCGAGCACCGCCATGCGGACGAAGACGCCGTTGTGCACTTGCGCGACGTAGCGCGACCGCGGGTCGTCGAGGACGTCGTCGGTCAGCTCGACGCCGCGGTTGTACGGCCCGGGGTGGAGGATCACGGCGTCGCTGCGCAGCGAGCGCAGCCGCGCGCGGTTCAGCTGATAGCGCTGCGTGTAGTCTTCCAACGAGGGCAGCAGTCCCAGCTCGATCCGCTCGCGCTGGATTCGCAGCATCATCACCGCGTCGACGCGGGGCAGGATCGCGTCCAGGTCGCGCTCGATCTTGACGCCGTTCGTCTCGAACTCGCGCGGCAGCAGGGTCGCCGGCCCGACCAGCGTCACGTCGATTCCCAGCGCGCGCATCCCGACGATGTTCGAGCGCGCGACGCGCGAGTGGAGGATGTCGCCGACGATCGCGACGCGCAAGCCGGCGAAGCGGTTGAACTCCTGGCGCAGCGTCATCAGGTCGAGCAGCGCTTGCGTGGGGTGCGCGTGCGTCCCGTCGCCCGCGTTCACGACGTGCCCGTCGAAGACGTCGGCGAGCCGGCGCGCGAAGCCGGACTCGTGGTGGCGCACGACGATCACGCGCACGCCGATTCCCCGCAGCGTCAGCGCGGTGTCGGCGATCGTCTCGCCTTTGCCGAGCGAGGAGGCACCCGGCGCAAAGCTGATGACGTCCGCGCCGACGCGCTGCTCGGCGAGCGTGAACGAGGTCGCGGTGCGCGTGGAGGCTTCGAAGAACAGGTTCAGCACCGGGACGCCGGCCAGCAGGTCGCGCGGCGGCAGGTGGTCCCGGAACGACACGGCGCGGTCGAGGACGCCGACGAGCTCTGCGGGGGTGAGATCGTCGACGTCGAGCAGGCTACGAGGCGGCACGGTCCTCGTCGGAGACCGTCACCGCGTCGCTCTCCGAGCGCTGCGCGGCGAGCACGACGTCGATGTGCTCGCGGCGGCTGGTCGGAATCTCCTTGCCGACGTAGTCGCCCTGGATCGGGATCTCGCGCAGCCCGCGGTCGATGAGCACCGCCAGCCGAATCGCGCGCGGCCGGCCGAGGTCGGTCACCGCGTCGAGCGCGGCGCGCACGGTGCGCCCGGTGTAGAGAACGTCGTCCACCAGGACGACCGTCTGCCCGGTGATCGTGCTGCGGATCTCCGACTCCGGCAGCTCGCGCGCGACGTCGTCGTCGCGGTAGAGGTTCACGTTCAGGAAACCGAGCTGCGGGAGCGAGCCGCGGATCTCGGCGATCTTCGAGGCGAGCCGCCGGGCGAGGGCTTCCCCGCCGCGCCGGATGCCGATCAAGAGGAGGCCGTCTTGGACGTCCTCCGGTTCGACGATCTGGTGAGCCATCCGCGCGATCGCCCGCTCGATCTCGTCGGGCGACATCAGCACGCGCCGCCTCGTCACCGCGGTCTGCATCGGCCCGAGGTTCGTCACCCTGGCACGTCTTGGCCTTCGCCCGGGCGCGATTCGGGCAGCGGTGCGGATCTGTGTTCGCGACTAGCGGCGGAGGATTGCGCAGGCGGTGGTGCCGATGGCGAGGAGGCGGCCGGAGCTGTCGTACATCTTCGCTTCGGCGACGGCGGTCGAGCGGCCGACGTGGAGGGCGACGCCTTCGCAGCGGACCGCGCCGGTCGCGGTCGTGACGCCGCGGATGAAGCGGACTTGCACGTCGGTCGTCGTGTAGGCAACCCCGGCCGGCAAGAGGGTGTGGATCGCGCAGCTCATCGCGGTGTCGAAGATCGTCAGCGCGAAGCCGCCGTGGACGACGCCGATCGGGTTGTAGTGTTCTTCGCCGGGATAGCCTTCGACGACGACGCGCCCTTCGTCGACCTCGGCAATCGTGAAGTTCACGAGCGAAGAGATCGGCGGACGCGGCAGCGTCCCGCTTTGAATCGCACGAATCGCGTCGAGCCCGCTGGAGCGCCGCACGAAGTCGATGGTCGGCGCCGGATCGTCCCACCGGACGAGGCGCTCGCGAGTGGCTTGCATAAGGCACGGGACATAGCGCGGAACCGTACGGTTGCGGGCAGGCGGAGCGCGCTGAGCCGCGTCGTATAACGACACCGCTGCTTTCGTCGGAGGTGTGGCGTGTCGTATCTGAACCGGCCTCGGTTGCATTTCGCCGGGCGTTTCGAGGCCGACGTCTCGACGGTCAACAACGATCCGGCCAACTTCAACAGCGCGCAGTTCGTCCGCGGCGACGATCAGCGCACGACCGACAACTCGAAAGGCGCGTGGAATCCGCGCGGCACGGGATCGTGGCGTCTGATCGCGTGCACTGTGACGGCCGCCGCGTACGCCGACGGCAGTGTTGCGCCGGACTCCGATCCAGTCATCGGCATGGCGGTCGCGCACAACCGTGATCGCGTCGCGCCGAAGATCGTCGACCTTGATCCGCAGCAGCAGCTCGTCTCGATGATTTGGGGCCTGGAGCTGCGTCTCGTCGACCGCTCCGGCGCCGACGCGCTGCGCGGCGCGTTCGAGCCCGCGGCGTTCAGCGATCTGTGGAACCGCGTTCCCAACGATCCGAATCCCGGCGACTTCACGCTCGGCGCGTTCTATCAGTCCGCGCTGACGAACGTCGCGTGGAACAACGCCCTCGACTCGCGCTGGCTGCGGGAGCTTCGTGCCGCCGTCGGCGGCGGACCGGTCTCGGTGAAGTTCAACGTCGACGGCTTCTCGATGGACTGGACCTCGCCGGTGTTCGCGACGGGGCGCATCGTCGGGACGATCGGCCCGGCGTACCCGAGCGATCCGAAGCGCTTCGTTCTGGGCCGCCATCTAGCGCCGGTCGGGCAGAGCCCGCTCAACTTCGCCGTGGCCGTCGTCGACGATGCAACGCAGCGCCTCGTGGTCGATCTCGGCAACGCGCTGCCGACCGCGACGCTCGGCGGGCCGATCGCGCCTGGCACGTTTACGCTCGCCGCGTTCGACGCGCAGACGACCATTGCGTCCTTCGGGTACGGCGGCGACGGCTGGTACGAAAGCACCGGGGGAATCTGCGAAGTCCCCGCCGACGGCACCCTCTCCGGCAATCAAGGTGCGCACATCGCGTTCTCGCCGCTGCTGTTGCTCGATTCCGCGAACGGCAACGCCGTGCTCGCCGCCGAAGCCGCCAACGGCGCGCACGTCCGCGCCGATCAGTTCGTCTACCGGGTCGACGCCGGCGAACAGGCCGAAGTGAATCTCTACACGACGGCGTTCGGCCGCACCGCGCCCGGGATCGCGGTAAGCAGCAGCGTCGGAACGCAAGGGCTCCAGCCCGGCGGCCCCCCGCTCGGGATTCCGCTGAATGCGCTGGTCGCCGAACCGTCGCCGACGGTGAGCGGCGCGAACGGCGTCGCGACGCTGACGCTGCGCACGAGCGATCCCGGAAACCCGCGCGGCTACATCGACGGCCAGATGTATGCCGTGCAGTACGCCGTCCAGGGCGGGATCGCGAACCCGTTCAACTTCGTCAGCGTGCTGCTGTGGAACGCGGTCCCGCCCGTCGACGAGCCGGCCTGGTGGCCGGACCTGCAGCCGGTGTTCGTGCAGTTCGGAAACCTCTATCCGATCATGCACCCGATCGTCGACCTGCGCACGTACGACTCGGTCGTAGCGAAGCGCGATCTGCTGCGCGCGGTCTTCTCGCTCCCGGTCGAGCACCCGAACTACATGCCGGTGACGCGCGATCTTTCCGGCGCGAAGCGCAAGCTGATCCTGCGCTGGCTGGACAGCACAGGCAACAACGGGCTGCCGAATCTCGGCACGCCGCCGCCGTCCCTCGCCGCGGCGGTTCCGCGAAAGGCTGAGGCGTTCGCGTTCACGGTCGCGCCGTCCGAAGCGGCGCTCGACCCGAACGAAGAGCGCGGCGCGAAAACCGCCGCCATCCTGCGCATCCCGGGCTTGGCGGCGAAGGTGAAGGTGAAGCCGTGATCCTGGTCGAGCGCAAACCGCTGGAAACCGTCGCGGACGTGCGGCGCGCGCTGCAGTACGCGATCGAGATCGAGCACTCGACGATCCCACCGTACCTCGTCGCGCTGTACTCGCTCGGCACGGCGAAGAACGACGCGATCCGTGATATCCTGCGCGGGATCGTGATCCAGGAGATGGGTCACTTCGCGCTAGCCGCGAACATCCTGATCGCGCTCGGCGGAACGCCGCGCTTCACCGACCCGGCGTTCGTCCCGAACTACCCGGGCGGTCTGCCGTTCAAGATCGGCGACCGCGACGGCAACGCGCTCGTCGTCCACCTGGCGCCGTTCTCGATCGAGCTCGTGCGCGACACGTTCATGGTGATCGAGTCGCCCGAAGATCCGCTGCACTTCCAGGTGAAGCCGCACCCGGCGCTGTTCGCCGCGCTCGCCGTCGATCAGGAGACGTATCAGACGATCGGCGAATTCTACGACGCGCTCAAGGCGAAGCTCACGGACCTCGGAGACGATGCGTTCACCGGCAAGGACCGCCCGCAGCCGACCGGCTTCCCGGGCGACGTCTTCGCGATCCGCTCGCTCGCCGACGCGCTGCGCGCGATCGACCTGATCGTGCAGCAAGGCGAAGGGACGAAGACGACCCCACTCGCCGGCGGCGGCACGGCCGTCGCGCACTACTACCGCTTCGAGCAGATCGTCAAAGGCTTCGCGCTCGTCGCCGACCCGAGCGTTCCGGAGAAATACTCGTACTCCGGTGAACCCATCCCGTTCGATCCGAGCGTCGTCGCACCGATTCTGACCGACGCGAAGACCTCCGACTACGCCGACGGCTCGATGGCGCGGCGGGTCGCGCTGCAGTTCGACACCGCCTACGCCGGGCTGCTGGCGGCGCTCGAAGCCGCGTTCGCCGGTGCGCCCGACGCGCTCACCAACGCGATCGGGATGATGTACGACCTGATGATCTTCGCGCAGAAGCTGATGGCGACGCCGGCCGGCAACGGCAAGACCGCCGCGCCGACGTTCGAGTTCCCCGTCCCCGTCGCGCCGTAGTTACGCGGCCGGGAGCGCCGCGAGCGCTTCCTGCGCGCGCGCCAGCTCGCGACGGTATTCCTCGAGCTTCGCGCGCTCCGCGGCGACGACGGCCGGCGACGCTTTCGCGACAAAGTTTTCGTTGGCGAGCTTCTTCTCCGACCGGGTCACCTCGGACTCCAGACGCTTCAGCTCGCGCTCGTAGCGCTCGCGGAGCTTCGCGGCGTCGGCGACGCCGCGCACGGCGAGGATGCGGTCGCGCAGGCTGCCGTTGCCGCCGTCGTACGTGCAGACCTCTGCGCGCGCCAGCGTCGCGATCGCGTCGACGATCCCGCGGTCCCCGGCGAGCGCCGTGGGAATCTCCACGCGCATGTAATCCTTCGGCTGGATGCCCCATTCCGAGCGCGCGTTGCGGAGCTGCTCGACCTTTTCGATCACCGCGCCGAACACGGCCGCGTCCTCGGCGAACGACGGAATTTCCGCCAAGTCGGGCCACGACGCGGTCACGATCGTCGTGCCGTCGTGGGGAAGGGCCAGCCAGATCTCTTCGGTGACGAACGGCGCGATCGGGTGCATCGCGCGCACGAAGGCGTTCAGCACGAACGAGAGCACCGCGGCGCGCGTCGCTTCCTGGCCGGGCGCTTTCGTCGCCTCGACGTACCAGTCGCAGAACGTGTACCAGCCGAAGTCCAGCAGCGTGTCTGTCGCGACGCCGAACTCGTAGCCGTCGTAGGCGCGCGTCACCGTCTCGACGCAGCGGTGCAGCTCGGTAAGGATCCACTTGTCGGCGAGCGTGAGCTGCTCGCGGGCCGGCAAGACGTTCGCGCTCGGCAGTGCTTCCGGTAAAGCGACGGTGTAGCGCAGCGCGTTCCAGAGCTTCGTGCCGAAGCGCTTTGCCTCGTCGCAGAAGCGCTCGTCGAACCGCAGTTCCTGCGACTCCAGCCGCATCTGGCGCAGGATCCCGAAGCGCGTTCCGTCGGCGCCGTACTTCGGCACGAGATCGGTCATCGGATCGATCGCGTTCCCGAGCGACTTCGACATCTTGCGGCCCTTCGCGTCGAAGACGAGCGGCGTGATGAAGACGTCACCGAACGGCATCCCGCCGCCGAAGCGCAGCCCGAGGATCACCATCCGCATCACCCACAGAAAGATGATCTCGCGGGCGGTGATCATCACCTGGTTCGGATACCAGTGCTCGCGCTCGGGCGTCTGCTGCGGCCAGCCGAGGATCGAGAACGGCCAGAGCCCCGAGCTGAACCAGGTGTCGAGCGTGTCGGCGTCGCGCCGCAGCTCGTCGGTGCCGTGCCGCTCGCGCGCGAGCTTCTTCGCTTCTTCTTCGTCATGGGCGACAACGACGTCGCCGCCGGGCGTGTACCAGACCGGCAGCTGATGTCCCCACCAGATCTGGCGCGAGATGTTCCAGTCGCGGACGTTCTCCAGGCCGGCGGCGTACGTGCGGCCGAACCGCTCCGGCACGAAGCGCGGCGAACCGTTGCGGAACGCTTCGAGCGCCGGTTTCGCGAGCGGCGCCATCTTGACGAACCACTGCAGCGAGAGCAGCGGCTCGACCACCGCGTGCGAGCGCTCGCTGATCGGCAGGATCGTGTGGTACGGGCGTTCCTCGACGAGCGCGCCTTCCTTGCGCAGGTCTTCGACGATCATCTCGCGCGCTTCGTAGCGGTCGAGGCCGGTGTACTTCGCCATGTTCGGAGCCTGCGCGTCGATCGGCGCGCGGCGCTCCGGCGTCTCGTCGTAGCGCCACACCGGCGCGGTGATGCGCGCGTCGAAGTCGATCACCGTCGGCATCGGCAAGTTGTGGCGCTGGCCGATCTCGTAGTCGGTCTGATCGTGCGCGGGCGTCACCTTGACGGCTCCGGTGCCGAACTCGCGCACGACCGCTTCGTCGGCGATCACCGGGATCGCGCGCTCGACGATCGGCAGTACGACGTTCTTCCCGATCAGGTGCGCGTAGCGCTCGTCCTCGGGATGAACCGCGACCGCGACGTCGGCGAGATACGTTTCCGGCCGCGTCGTCGCGATGACGATTCCGTCGCCGGCGTCTTCGGCCCGATAGCGAATGTGCCATAGCGTCGTGTCGCGCTCGTCGTCCTCGACCTCGGCGTCGGAGAGCGTCGACTGCGCGACCGGATCCCAGTTCACCAGCCGGGTTCCGCGGTAGATCAGCCCGTCGTTGTAGAGCGCGACGAACACTTTGATAACCGCGGCCGACAGCCCGGGGTCCATCGTGAAGCGCGAGCGCTCCCAGTCCGGACCGAAGCCGAGCCGCCGGAACGCTTCGTCGATCTCGCCGCCGTACTGCTCGCTCCATTTCCAGGCCAGCTCGACGAACTTCTCGCGGCCGAGCTGGTCGCGCGTCTTGCCGTCCTTCTTCAGCTCGCGCACGAGGACGGCTTCGGTTGCGATCGCGGCGTGGTCTTGGCCCGGGATCCAGTCCGCGTTTTCGCCGAGCATGCGGTGGTAGCGCGTGAGCACGTCCATCGGCGTGTAGCTCGAGGCGTGGCCGAGGTGCGCGCGGCCGGTGACGTTGGGCGGCGGCATCGAGATGATGAACGGCGGCCGCGCGGGGTCGGGCTCCTCGTGGAAGACGCCCGTCTCGAGCCAGCGCGCGTACAGGCGCGGCTCGACCTCGGCAGGATCGTAGGTCTTCGGAAGCTCGGGTCGGGTCATCGTCACCGCTAACGATACGCGAGACGAGCGCCGTTCTCCGCGCGCCCTTCGACAGGCTCAGGATGACACTGGGTTTAGATTCCGGAGCTCTCGTCTTTGTGCTCGCCGGCGCCTTCTTCGTAGGCGTCGGTGGTGCCGCCGGCGGCGCCGTACGAGGCCGGGATCGCGCCGACCTTCGTGTGCGTGCTGGTCGCGCCGGGCCGATTCGACTCGACCTCGACCGACTCGTCGGCCAGCGTCTCCTCGCCGAGCACCGTGCGAGAGTTCTTCTCCGTCAGCGCCGGCTCGTCGGCCGTGCCGGTTTCGCGCGCGTTCGTGCCGTCCTCGTTCATCGGTTCACCTCGGTGTGGCGATGCGTAGGCTTGCTTCGTACCCGCCGGACGACCGCCGTCCCCCGGCGCGACTTCGACGTTCTGCGGTTCGTCGGGCGCCGTCCGTGCGAACGGTGTACCCTCACGCGCCGGGGCCGCGGTGCGCGACGAAGGATTCGAGCTGGTGCAGCCCGTCGAGCATCGTCTCCGGCGCCGGGGTGAGCGGTTCGGCGGGCTCCTGCGCGCGATTGCACCACGCCACGCGGAAGCCGAAGCGCGCGGCGCCCCACGCGTCCCACGGGTTCGAAGAGACGAACACGATTTGGCGCGGGGAGCACTCGAAGCGTTTCAGGGCGAGCTCGTAGACGCGCGGGTCGGGCTTGTACGCCCGCACGCTCTCGACCGAGAGCACATCCGCCAGCAGCGCGCGCACGCCGGTATGCGCAAGCGCTGCGTCGGCGGAGGCCGGCGTGCCGTTGGTCAGCACCGCCAGCGGGATCTCGCGCGCGGCGAGCGCGCCGAGCGCCGGCAGGACGTCGGGGAACGCGGCCATAGTGCGCCATGCCGCCACCAGCTCGACGCGCGCGCTCGCGCTGAGCTCGACGCGCCGCTGCGCGCAGGTCTGCTCGAGCGCGAGGGCGGTCAGCTCGTCGAAGTTGCGGTACGCCTGTGCCAACGTGACGAGGAAGGCGTACTCGAGCTGCTTGCGGCGCCAGTCGGCGACGAACGCGCCGGCGTCCTCGATGCCGGCCGCGGCGACGCGGTCGCGCATCGCGCCGATCGAGAGCAGCGTTCCGTAGAGGTCGAAGACGACGGCGGCGACGTGCATCCGCCGCGCTACGCGCTTGCGCGCGCCGGGACCTTGCCGCGGGGCGCCGCCGCCGCCGCGCGGAAACGACGCGCGTGAGCCGCAAACAGCAGCAGCGCCAGCCGCGCACGCCGGAGATCTACCTTTCCGTTGACGTCGAAGCCGACGGGCCGATTCCGGGAGGCTACTCGATGCTCTCGTTCGGGATCGCGGCGTTCTCGCTCGACAAGGTGCTGCTCGCGACGTTCACCCGCAACTTGGAGCTGCTCCCCGGCGCGGCGCAGCACCCGCGCGTGATGGCGTGGTGGCAGCAGACGGCAGCGCACCGCGCGGCGTACGCGCAAACGCGCGAGAACGTGCAACCGATCCGCGAGTCGATGCTGGAGTGCGACGCGTGGTGCAAGTCGCTGCACGCGCACGGGAAGCCGTGCGCGGTCGGCGCGCCGGCGGCGTACGACTACGGCGCGTGGCTCTATTGGTACTTGGTCTACGCGCTGGGCGACATTCCGGACTTGGGGTTTTCCGCACTGGACCTGAAGTCGTTCGCGTTCGGACGGATGCCGGGCACGCGCTACCGCAGCCTGGGCAAGAGCACGTACGATCCGGCCTGGTTCGACCCGGACGTTCCGCACACGCACGTCGCGCTCGACGACGCGATCGAGCAAGGGACGATCATCGTCAACGCGATCCGGCAGCGCGACGGCTTGCCGCGCATCGAGGGCTATACGCGGGCGGAGTGACGCGCCCGCCGTCGCACCGCGTGCGCTAGGTGCGGCGCGCGAGCGTGCGCTCGAGGAAGCGCAGCACGCGCGTGAGCGGAAAGTCGCGCTCGACCAGCGGTTTGGTGAGGATCGTGCGCAAGCCCAGGAGCTTTGCGCCGAGCACGTCGGTGAAGAGCTGATCGCCGATCACCACCGTCGCGGCGCGCGGCGTCCCGAGCAGCTTGAGCGCGCGCAAGAACGCGAACGGGAGCGGCTTGAGCGCGTTCGGGACGACGGGGATGCCGAGCTGCGCGCCGATCGCGCCGACGCGCTCGCTGAAGTTGTTCGACACCAGAACCAGCGCGAAGTCGCGAGCGCGCGCCGCAGCGACCCACTCCGCGACCCCCGGCGCGAGCTCCGGCCGGCGGTAGGCGCAGACGGTGTTGTCGAGGTCGACCACGATGCCGCGGATGCCGGCGAGCGCCAGCTCGTCCAGCTTGACGTCGGGCAGCGCGTCGGCGTGATGATCGGCCCGGAACCTCTCCACGCTATCCCCGGTTCCGTCCACAGCCCGCTCACCCCGCTCGCCGCGGGTCCACACGGCCTGCTTGCGGCCCTCCACCAGAAAGAAAAAGTCGTGCACCTAGATTCACAAGGTGACCGGACTGCGATACAATATCTAGTACAGCCCGGCGGCGAGAGGCACAAGAGATTGTGTCGGGAGCCGCTCAGGGGCAGCCGCAGGGATTGACGAAGCCGAACAGACGTTCGATAATTTGCCGTCCCCGCCAACGCTTTCACCGACCAAGAGGACGCAGCCGGTATGAAGTTCTCGCGCACCTACTCCGCCCCCGGCGAACCCTATGCCGGGATCGCCTTCGAGCCGCGCACGTCGCGGATCGTGAACCCTGACGGCAAGGTCGTTTTCGAGGCCAAGGACGTCCAGATCCCGGCCGGCTGGAGCCAGGTCGCGACCGACATCCTGGCCCAGAAGTACTTCCGCAAGGCCGGGGTCCCGGACAAGCTGGTTCCGGTGCGCGAAGAGGGGGTGCCCGAGTGGCTGTGGCGCTCGGAGGCCGCCGACGACGCGACCTTCGGGAGCGAGACCGACGCCCGCCAGGTCTTTCACCGCCTCGCCGGCTGCTGGACCTACTGGGGCTTCAAGCACGGCTACTTCGACGACGAGTTCGAAGCCCGCGCCTATTACGACGAGATGTGCGCGATGCTCGCGCTGCAGATCGGAGCGCCTAACTCGCCTCAATGGTTTAATACGGGACTGCATTGGGCGTATGGGATCTCTGGGCCGGCTCAGGGCCACTATTATGTCGATCCGAAGACCCGTGAACTCGCGGAATCAGCGAACGCGTACGAACACGCGTCAGCGCACGCTTGTTTTATTCAGAGCGTCAAAGACGATCTGGTCAATGAAGGCGGGATCATGGATCTTTGGGTCCGTGAAGCGCGCATTTTTAAGCACGGGGCCGGCACGGGATCCAACTTCTCCAACATTCGCGGCGAAGGCGAGCGTTTGTCCGGAGGCGGTACGAGCTCGGGACTGATGTCGTTTCTGCGTGTTGGTGACCGCGCCGCGGGCTCGATCAAGAGCGGCGGCACGACTCGCCGCGCCGCGAAGATGGTCGTGTTGAACCTCGATCATCCGGACATCGAGGACTTCATCACATGGAAGGTATCCGAGGAACAAAAGGTCTCCGATCTCGTCACCGGTTCGATCACGTGCGAGAAATACCTCAATCTCATCATGAAGGCGGCTACCGATGAGTCACTTCCGGAAAGCGCGCGGCTTGATCCGACGCTTAATCCCGGACTGAAGGCAGCGATTCGGACGGCTCTTTCATTTGGCATTCCGCAAGCGAACGTACAGTATGCGCTGGACTTTGCGAAGCAAGGCTACAAAGAGCTTACGATCGAGACGTACGACACGAACTGGGATTCGAAAGCGTACGGCACAGTCTCGGGGCAGAACTCGAACAACTCGGTTCGCATTCCGAACGAATTCTTCGCGCGGCTTGACGCGGCGCAGTCATGGGATCTCACTTCGCGCACGACCGGCTCCGTCATAAAGACGGTTCCCGCCGACGAACTATGGGAGAAGATCGCGGTAGCGGCGTGGCAGTGCGCCGACCCAGGCGTTCAATTCGATACGACGATCAATGAATGGCATACGTGCATTTCCGATGGACGCATTAATGCAAGTAATCCATGCAGTGAGTACCTTTTTTTGGATGATACTGGATGCAACTTGTCCAGTCTCAATTTGGTCAAATTCCTCGACGAAAATGGGCATTTTAGCGCTCGGCGTTTCTCCGAAGCATGCCGCATCTGGACGTTTACGCTCGAGATCACGGTTCTCATGGCGCAATATCCCTCGCGGGCAATTGCGCAGCGGTCGTTCGACTACCGCACACTCGGTTTAGGGTATGCAAACCTCGGCACGCTGCTGATGCGTCTCGGCCTGCCGTACGACTCCGAGGAAGGCTTCGGTTGGTGCGCTGCGATCTCGTCACTCATGACAGGCTCCGCGTACAAGACCTCAGCCGAGATTGCTCGCGAAGTGGGACCGTTTCCGGCATACGATCGCAATGCCGAGAGCATGGGACGCGTTATGCGCAATCATCGCCGAGCCGCCTACGCCGTTCCAAACGACGAATACGAAGAGCTGACCATTCCGCCGACGACGCACGCGCCGACGCTGTTTACGCAGGAGACATGGGCGCTGGCGCGCTCGGCGTGGGACAATGCGCTGGCAATCGGCGAGGTCGCCGGCTACCGCAACGCGCAGGTTACCGTAATCGCACCGACCGGATGCCTCGTCGGAGATTCGCTTGTTACGACAGACCGCGGCCTCATGCGGCTGAACCGGCTGGGGAACGTCGACGGCGAGAAGTGGCAAGACGTTGAGTTCAATGTCTTAACGGATGACGGCGAGCAGCGCGCGACGAAGTTCTTCGTCAACGGCGTGGAGCCGACGCGCCGAATTACGACGGCGAGCGGCTACGTCATACAAGGCACGCCCACACACCGTATTAAGGTCGTGGACCCCGAAACGCGCGATCTTCGCTGGAAGCGTTTCGCGGACGTTACAAGCGATGACGTCGTCGCCCTGTCGCTCGGCGCCTTGGCCGGCACGCCTCGGACGGTGAACCTCCCGCCGCTTGGCGAGGAATATTGGATCGCGGACTTCACCACCCGTGTCCCTCGCACGATGACGCCCGAACTGGCGGAGCTGGTCGGCTATTTCATGGGCGACGGATCCCTTCATGCGAAAGGCTTGCGCTTCTGCGTAGCGAGTGGCGATTGGGATGTTCTGTCGCATCTCTCCGACAGCATTCGCACGCTGTTCGGCATCGAGCCAATTTCGACGGACAAGGGCGGCTATGTCGAATTGGCCGCCAACTCGGTCTCGCTGACGATGTGGTGGGAGGCGTGCGGCTTCGCGAAACACCCGCCGACGTTCGACCATCGCGGCAAGGGCTACGTCGCACGCGTGCCGGACGCGGTCCTCGCGACAAACGATCCGGCGGTGTACGGCGCGTTCATTCGCGGCGTCTTCGAAGCGGACGGTACCGTGACGAATGGTGCGGCCTGCTGGTCGACGGTGAACAAGACGTTCTCCGACGACGTGAAGGCGATCATGCTCGCTCTCGGCATCCCGACGAGCACGAAGATCAATATTTCCGGTTGGGGCCAGTCTGAGGTCTATGTCGTGCGGGTTCGCAATGCGGCCTATGCCGCTAGTTTCAGCGAGCGAATCGGGTTCATCGGAGCGCGCAAGCGCAACGCTGTAACGCCGTGCGATGCGTGGCAAGGCACCAAAGGCGATAGAGTGTACCTTCCCGATTCGTTGGTTCGAAATCTGATCCCTAACGGTAGCGATCTCTACACACGAACTCAGCTGTATCGCCACCGCCACGATGGCGCGGTTAGCCGAGCCACCGCGACGGCACTTCTCGAGCGCACCGAACACCCGCGTGTTGCGACCGCGCTCCAATTCTTCTACGACACCGTCGCGACGAACGAGGACGGAGGCGAGCAGCTCACCTACGACCTCTCCGTCCCAGCAAACGTGACCTACTTCGCGAACGGCTTTATTTCGCACAACACGATCGGCCTGGTGATGGATTGCGACACCACCGGGATCGAGCCGGACTTCGCCTTGGTGAAGTTCAAGAAGCTCGCTGGGGGCGGGTATTTCAAGATCGTCAACCAGTCGGTCGAGTCGGCGCTGCGGCGTCTCGGTTATAGCAACGAGCAGATCGCCGCGATCGAGACGTTTGCCAAGGGAACGAACACGCTTCAGGGAACGCCGCACATCAACAAGGCGACGTTGCGGGCAAAGGGCTTCGACGACGACGCGCTCGCGAAGATCGAAGCGCAGCTGCCCGGCGCGTTCGAGATCGGCTTCGCCTTCAACCAGCATGTGTTGGGCGAGGAGTTCTGCCGCAACGTGCTCGGCATGACCGACGAACAGCTCGCCGACTGGAACTTCTCGATCCTGCGCGATGCGCTCGGCTTTACGCAAACGCAGATCGAGGAAGCATCGGACGTGATCTGTGGGCGCATGACGCTTGAGGGAGCGCCATTCCTGAAGGAAGAGCATCTGCCGGTGTTCGACTGCGCGACCCCATGCGGCAAGCACGGCGCACGGTTTATCCGCCCTCTAGCGCACGTCGATATGATGGCCGCAGCGCAGCCGTCGATTTCCGGCGCACTCTCGAAGACAATAAATTTGCCGCAAACGGCGACAATCGCGGACGTAAAAGAAGCCTACCGCTACGCCTGGGAAAAGATGATCAAGGCGGTCGCGCTCTACCGCGACGGATCGAAGCTCTCGCAGCCGCTCGCGGCCTCGTACGACGTCGGCGGACCGGAAGAGCTAGAACAGCCGCAGGCCGCGTTCGAAGGGCCGGTTCGGATGGCGGAGCGGCTCGTGTACCGCTACATCGCGAAGCGCCGGCGGATGCCGGATCGTCGCGGCGGCTACACGCAGAAGGCAATCGTTGGCGGCCACAAAGTCTACCTGCGGACCGGCGAGTACGACGACAAGACGCTCGGCGAGATCTTCATCGACATGCACAAGGAAGGCGCCGCCTTCCGCAGCCTGATGAACAACTTCGCGATCGCGGTCTCGCTCGGGCTTCAACACGGCGTGCCGCTCGAAGAGTACGTCGACGCGTTCACCTTCACGCGCTTCGAACCGAACGGACCGGTCGTCGGCCACGCCAACATCAAGATGGCGACGTCGATCCTCGACTACATCTTCCGCGAGCTCGCCGTGAGCTATCTGGGCCGTTACGACCTCGCGCAGGTGCAGCCGTCCCAGGCCGTCGACGCAATGGGCCCGGACCCGGAATACATCGCTGAAGAACTCGGCGAAGTGCACTACGTACCAACGCCGGCAATCCCGCCGAAGGCGGGTACGCCGACATCGACGGCGGTCGTCGCGCGAGTTTCGGAACCGGTCGGCGCCGTCGCTTCGGCGCCGACGCCGGTCGGCACGGTGGCGAAAGGTCAGGCCGTCGCATCAAAGGCGCGCGAGGCGATCGCCAAGGGCTACAGCGGCGACGCCTGCACGCAATGCGGCCAGTTCACGCTCGTCCGTAACGGCACGTGCCTGAAGTGCGACAGCTGCGGCGCGACGAGCGGCTGTAGTTAAAAAGTCCCGGATTTTCATCAGATGCTACAACTCTCCGTCTGATGGTCGTGTCTCGAAGCTCGTGATTCCGAGGGGTTGCCGGATATTCGTCGGCAGCCCCTTCTCCTTATGCGGAAGCATGCGAACGTGATTTTGTTCGCGAACGCCGTTCCGCCCAGAGCCGATTGATGCACTCTTGGTGCCGCTCATAGATTCCTGGCGGAAACATTGGTGCGCCCTCTACGGTCGAATTGTACTCCGTGAGCACTGCTACGATTTCAGGGGACAGTGCGTCACGCTTCGTTACAGCATCCAACCGTAGTAGAAGCTGGTCTAGTCTGCGCTGCGCGCGATCAAAGGAGATGAGCGCGCCGAACATGTCGGCGACAACGACCACGCTGAACGCTGCCGCAATCGCGCGCACCGCCGACAGTCTTGTCGGCATGGCCACAGGCACCAAGCCCACTATCGCCGCAATGGTTACGAGGCCTAGTATCCCAAACATTATGGTCGTAAACGTCTTGCTATGGCGCATAAGTTGGCTAGACCAGAATGCCGATTCTTCCAGCATCTCAACGAGGCGTTCGGCACCCCGCGACGCTCGGGTCGCGTAGTACGCCGGATCCTCATTCGCTTTACCCGCCGCCGAAGAAACCGAGAAATCGGTTTCACGCTGTAGACGCTCATTTGGGCGCAGCTGCAGTCCGAGCCCTTCAACGAGCAATGACGCTCGCCGCGCCCGCTCCGCTCGGTCACGACTGCCTCGATATCGTAGGGCTATCATCGCCCACGCTATAGTTAGGAACAATGATGCCGTTGCAACTATATAAGCGCCTATATCATCTCCGACGTACACGGCTATCACTGCTGTAAGCGCGATTAAGCATTGAATGGCGCCGATCGCAAGCAAAAGCCGCGCGGCCCGCGCGAATTCTGCTCGCTGCATTCCTGTCAGGCGCACTTCCTCTGCGCACCAATCGTCCATTGCTATGATTTTGGAAAGAGATCGCCGAACACGGAGCGCCAGATAGACAGGGCCTCACTAGTCCGGCCCTGTTGGTCCGCGCGAAACGCGTTTGCCGCCTGAATCTCCGCCTGCCGCAGCGCATCGCGTGCCGCCCGGCAGGCAGCGTCGCTCATCTCGTCTGATACGTCGGGCCCGAGATGAGCTGGGTCGGGCCAGACCTGCGCAATGCTACATGCGGCAGCCGCAAAGAATCGCCGCACTTCATCTGGATAGGCGTTAAACGGAGCATCTACGAGCTCGAGCGCCATGACCTCGATGAGAAACGACGGGACTATCGGGCAGCCCGCGTTTCGGTTCCAACCCTTCACCATTTTGACGAGCGGGACCCAGTTGCCGTCAAGCTCCGCATTCTTTGCCGTGGCGCTCTCAGCGTGGACCTGCGGGTCTGTGTTGATCCAGTTGCCCAGCTTACCGTCCGGAATCGAATAATATGACTTCGTTTCGAACGCTGGCACGACGTCAATACTGAGAACGCGGTCGTCTTGTGAACCCGTCGACTGGTCGAACAGGACGGTCACACAGCGACGGTCATTCACAACGCTCGAGCGACCATAGACATTTACCAAGCAGTTCTCGACCGCAGTAAGTGTCTCTTGAGGCGGATCCTGTCTTCGGCCCGCCTCATCCGACCCGAACACGACAAAGACGTCAACGTCCCGCAGCGGCTTCGTCTTGGTATGTCTCGCATACGATCCCGTGAGAAAATCCGTCTTCACGTCGAACGCCGCCTTCATGCAAGAGCGGACCTCCTGCTGCCGACTGCTTGCGTCGTCTTGCTCGCCTTTGGTGATTTCGAGCCGCTTCTTATATTTCAGGAATGCTTCATTTACTGTCATGTCCGCGACTTCCAGTAGGTAAGACCCGCGGTGATGGCGGGCGAAGCGATGATTGTCCCCGCGGATCGACCAAGCATAGCTGAAACAGAACGCAATTCTGCAGGCCCCATCGCTGCTATCTCTGCTCGACCGGCTTCTGCGCTGAGCACAAGGCGATACTTTGCGTTCGCCGGTGGCAACGTGCTTTTCGCGATCGTTCGCGCGAGATGATCACGATCGAGCCACATGTCGTCCGCAACACCGTTACCATCATACGCGACCGGAATATCCCAACGCGCTGAGGCTACCGACGCGCCCGGGACATAAAATTCAATCGTAACTGCCGTCAGGTGGCCGCTTTCAAGCCATGTTTTCACAGCTTGGCCGACAATCTTCCAGTCGTCGAGTAGGGCGTCCGGCTGCAGGCCGAGGCCTTCGATCAGCCGGATTAGAGCCGTCCTCATCGAGTCCGCGACAAAAGTAACGCTGTGCGTTCTACTATACGCATAGGTAGCGATCGTAGTCACGCCCTGCTCCAGTCGACATCGAATGCGGTTCCCTTTTGGCCGCCGGCACTCAGTGAGTCCTGAACCTCTGAAATATCGTCATCTAGCCCGATCGCGATAATGCGAGGCGAACATTCCGCGAACATTCTACTTGCCCACGTTCGGTGCTCCGCGGCACAAGGCACGAAGACGTTCCAGTCGCCCGCAGTCGGATTCCATCCCAGCGGCGTTACATCGACGTCCGCTGTGAGAGCGTCGACTCCGTAAGACATATAGATGACCAAACGATGGCTATCGCCGACCACAGTTAACGGGTGTTCCGAGTAGTAGTCCTCGCTCAGCAGAGCCGACATGATTGGCGCCGCCTTAGAGAGCTGGTCGCTATCATTGGAGTCGTGCGCGACAAGGAGATCAACGATCGTCGCCCAGACTTCTTCCCCAGAACGCACGGGAAGGGCCGCGACGTCTCTACGCAGCTTCATGAGTTACCTCGGTGGTCGCGGCGGCTGAACTACGGATCGACTGAATCACGTCCTGGCTCGTCAACAGTGTGGGATCTTTTGCAACTGCGATCGATTGGGCCATGGCGCCAAGCACGGCTTTCCGCAGACGACGGCCGTCGAGACCCTCTGACGCCCGACAGTACGCGGGCAACTCGTCCTCGAGCTTCTTCAAATGCGGCCAGCCAGTTTGAAGCGCGGCCAAAACATCTTTGATGATCTCGAGTCGCGCGTCATAGCCGGGAAGGCCAATGTTTTCAATAAGGTCTGCGCGCGACAGCAGCGCTGAGTCAACCGCCTCAGAGAAGTTGGTGGTCGCGAGGAATATGACACTACGGTGGCGCCGCGCGATCATATCCATGCCCGCGAGCACGGCGTCAGTCGTGCGATGGACATCAATGGGATTCGCTTCTAAGCTCAGGCGTCGACGATCGGCGGCGAGCGTCTCGACCTCGTCAAGAAGGACGACCAATGGGCCCACCAGCGCCGCCTCTACGATCGTCTGCGCGAACAGCTGCGTCGTTTGTTGCTGACTCTTTCCGAGGGCAGCGCTGGCCAAGGCATGTGGATCGACCTGCAGTAGCTGAACGGTATCCTTCGGAAGCATCCTCGCGACCTGATCAGCGAGGCCGAGAGCGAGGGTCGTCTTACCAGTTCCCGGGGGACCGGTGAGCACGAGCAAGCCGTGCACCGGCGCCTGTTCAAACGGAAGCGTACGCCGAAGGTTGAGGCCAACCAACGCGTGGGCGAGGAGCCGCTCCCGCTGATCCGCCCCGATTTTGATCGATCGCCAGTAGCCGGCGTACTCGTCGCGCGGCAACCGTTCTGCGGGTGAAGCCGATCGCGAGCTCATCGGCGCTTGCCTACGAAACGCAGAGATATGAGAGCCTTGATCGCCGAGCGCGTCGACATGCGCACCGTCTCCGTCTCCGCACTTCGTACGTGCGGACTCGTTCGCTTCCACAAGAAGCGCCTCGTTACCTCTACATATAGTAGGCCTCGTTGCAGATTCCCACAATATATAGGACCAACAAATTATCATGCCATGTGGGCGTGCCAGATGCCTGGCACCTTGCTAGCAACCTAGCGCCAGCTTAGGAATGCGCGGGCTCTGACATCGCGCTGGCTCGATCGGACTATCGGACGCGATGAAGGTGGATGCCGCTCCTAGCTACCGAGGCGGCCGAAGCGCCTCCCGTTGCGCAGCGCTTTGTCATCACCAAGCGTCATGATTTTTGCTCTGCTAACGAACGCGCGTTCCGTGTCGCGCTCGCATTGGTCCATCGCGGGAAAAGGCGCTTTGGGAGATCGGGGTGCGGACCACCTCGACACCCAAAATCATCTCGCACATCGAAAGATACATTGCGGTTCGCATTAACGAACGAGTTGGCTATGTCAACCATCGTTGACGAACTACAAGAAGACGCCTTCCGCCAAAGAACAAGTGATGAAAAACATTGCGCACCTATTCGAACCACGCATTGTCAAAGCCGCGTTTCAGACGCTCGACGTAGAACGGCAACCCACCAAGAAATTCGAGCTTATAGCCGCCCTAGTTATGCACCGCGTGTACGAGCACCAATGGAGTGAGCCTACGAAGATCGGCTTCTATTTATCGCAAAAGGCCGCGGACGTTTTGCAGAACACGACCAACCCCGATCATTCGCTATTAGTTCGAACGCTCTGCGATGGGATTGCCGAGGATAATGACACCGATTTTTATGATCGTTGGCGAATCGCAACGCTGTATGCAAGAGTTCCAGTTAAAACGCTTCGGCTTCGACGATAGCAACTCTCCGGAGGCTCTCGCGACGTATCTCAACAGCATGGCAAACCAATACGCACCAAGCGGGGCTACATGTCTCGTCTATCTGCGCAATCTTGCTAGTATTGCGTCTGATCTCGCACGCATCGCCGGTCTTGTGGACAAGAAGGCTTTCCCGTTTTCTGAACTTCTTCTCATTGGCGAGGCGAACGGCAAGTTCGTCGTCGCCAGTCTACTGCCAGAAGAGGGATTTAGCACCTATGACCTTAATGTCGCGGTCTTGTAGGGCTCTGACCTGTCATACCACCCTAAGTTCGTGCCTGTGCGATCTCTTCAACTTCTCCGATCGCCGTCGACAGGCATCGAGATGATAGAACGTCGAATAGTTCGTGTCAGAAAGTAAAACTTTGTTGCCCCACATTCGCGAGGGGATCGCCGGCCATAATGAGAGCAGATAGTTTCGAGCATACCGTCAACTTGTCTTCGGCAAGCTAGTTAAGCAGTTAAGCCCGCAGGGGTCCTACCGGAGTTGACACGAAGGCGGGCGCTCATGGATTTCGAAGCGATTGAAACCGCGGGCGCGCCGCCTCCGCTGGGACCCTATTCACAGGCATTGCGGTGCGGTGATACGATCTACATTTCCGGTCAGCTGCCGATCGACCCGGCTACCGGGAAGATCGTCGAAGGGAGTATCCGCGAACAGACGCGCCAGCTGTTCGCGAACCTGAAGGTCATCGTGGAAGCGGCCGGGTCGTCGATGCGCCGCGCCGTCAAGGTAACGATCTTTCTCAGCGACTGGAACGATTTTGCGGCGTTCAACGAGGTGTATGCCGAGCAGTTCGAACGGCCCTATCCGACCCGCTCCACGATTCAAAACTCACGGCCGATGGGCGCGCTCGTCGGCGCCGATCTCATCGCGCTCAGCTGATCAGCCGCTTTACACCGTCGTTATTGGAAGATCACCGGTGTAGTACCATTTCAGAACGCGCATCGCGCGCACTGTATTCCAGCGGCTCGCCCTGCCAATCTCCGTTTCCAGCGGGAAATCCAACCGGTCCGTGTGGAGGTGGTTCATGGGCCATCGCCCATTTTGATGACGCCGCGCTTCGGCGATTTCGACGGCTTTCGGCTGCGCGTCCGTCGGACCTGCAGCGTGCGCTTCGCAGATAACCGAGGCCGCGGAGAACATCGTAGTGCCACATGGCCGGAAACGTGAAGCGCGTCCACTTCCAATCGATGGTCTCGTCGGTCGTCAAATGTCTGAGCATGCGGCGCTCCAGGAGATATTCATGTGCCTTCAGGCGCGCGTCACCGATCGCGGCAGTGGGTCCGCAACGACGTTCGTATTCCAGCAAGCCTTCTAGGACACGAATCGTCGAGTGGAAGGATGAGCGCGTACTCGGTGGGGCGTCGCAATTCCATCCGCCGTCCGAGAGCTGTTCGGCGAGGAGGCGATCAACGATGCTATCACATCGTTCGCCGAAGTAGCTGCCGAACGCAAGGATAGCACCGTTGATGCACGGCTCCGTCTCACCCTCGAAATACGGGCGATCGCCGAGCGTCTTCCACGTAAGGTTCGCTTTTACGCGCGAGATCGCGCGGCGCGCCTGATCGCTTGATGGGTCCAATTCCATTTCGCGCAAAAGCGCGAGGGCGTCCATCGTGATCATCCATCCCTCCTCGTCATGGCCGCCCCACCAACCCTGCGGTGCCTGACGCTCGAGTAACGCTCGTCCCCAGCCCTCAGTCGCGACACGCGCGCGCTCCAGCGCGACGACCTCCTCGCGCTCATGGCTCAGATCTCGCATGACCTGCCACCGAATTGCGGGATCTCCGTCGAGAAGCCAGCGGATGACGCTCGCCTCGCTCATGAGCATCGCGCTACGACAGAGAAACGGACCTGCCTTTGCTCAGCCCGGGACACCCGCAGTGGAAGCATCCGCTCTTTCCACCTCCATTATACTGTCATTGCGCTTGTGCCGGCTGATTCTTGGCGCATTCCGGAAGCGTCTCGTAATGAGGTCTCGACACGGTGAGCGCCGGGAGCCCCTCGACCATCGAAATATCGAGCACGAACGCACGCGCGCCGAACGTGCGGTCGTTCGGGCACCAGACGTCGCGCCGGGGTCCGCCCGGTTGGTCTTCGGTAATCGCCTTCGCGCCGGCCGGTTCCTGATACGCCGTTTTGCGGAGAAACCGTTCCAGCGTCGCGACGGAGCCCAACGTGTTCTGCGACGGTTCGTACACGAGGATGCCGTCATAGATAACCGGGAGCTTCTTGTCCCACCGTGCGACTGCGCCTAATACGGGAATGTTTCTCAACTCCGGAAATTGATACGGACCGCCTATTCGCGGAATTCTGTTGGCGGGGAATACCTCGACGTCCGAGCCGGACGGAATCTCGACGCGTTTCGCAATCGCGTCATAAACCGGATCACCCGGTTTGAGACTCGCTTCGGCGGCCGTCGGCCCTATCGCAGCGGCAATCAGCAGGCAGGCCATCATTCGTCGCATCGCAGCGACTCTATTTCCGACGGTGTAAAATGAACTGGTTACCTTCCGGATCTTCGCCGAAGGCCATGTGACACACCGGAGTGTCGGTGATCTCGCCGTCGTCCGAGAACTTCACGCCGCGCGCTTTCGCCTCGGCGACGGCCTGGGCGACGTCGTCCACCGCGAACATCGCGCTGCCGCTGCGCACTTCGGGCGCCTCGGAGAGTCCGTAGATGCCGAAGCTGTTTCCGTCGGCGAACGTCCACTCCGCGAGCCGGCCGGGCCACTGCGTCTCCGGCGGCGAGCCGAGGAGATCCGAATAGAACTGCGTCAGGCCGCCGACGTCCTGGACGACATAGTAAACGGCATCGATCCCGTGGACTTTCATGCCGATTGCTTCGGCGCAGCGCCTCGGTAGCCTAGTGCGCGACCGGCGTGCTCGGGGCCGGCGTGCTCGCCGCCGGCGGGTTCGGGGCGGACGTGCTCGGGGCCGGCGGATTCGGGACCGGCGGATTCGGCACGGTCCACGTCGTTCCGTCGGTGAACTCGACGATGCCGGGCGTAATCACGACGCGCCCCACCGCGAACGGCGTTCCGTCCTTCGGCTGGTACATGAACGTGTCCGCATCCCACTTGCCGCGAAAGCCTTCGCAGCTCGAGCCGGAGTCGGCCGACGCCGCGGCGGTCGCGAACGGGCCTTTCGAATCCATCGTCTCGACGGCGCCGACGTTCCCGGCGCGGTCCAGGACCGCCAAGTTGACGCGAACGTTCTTCACGTCACGCGGATCGCGGTTCGCGAACGTCATGCAGAACAAGCTCGCTCGCGTCGTCACCGGTATGCTCGCGATGAGGCCGAGCAGACCCCCGCCACCCGGTCCACCGCCCGTCTGCACGACGTTCTCGACTCTGAAGGCGTCGGTGAGCTCGATCGGCGAACCCGCCACGGTACCGACCGTGACAGGGGGCGGACCGTCGGCCACCGCGACGGAATACGGCGGCGCGGTCGGAAGCGGCAGCTTGTCGCCGGTCTGCGGAACCTGATCGGTGCGAAACGCCGTGCCGTCGTCGTACACGATCTCGCGCACGGAGACCAGGATCGCGGCCACTTCGGTCGCCGGATCACCTTTGCGCGGGCGGTACACGAAGTTCGAGTGCGCCGCGCTGCCCTGCGCGAAGATCCCGTGGCAGTTGCCGTTCGGGATCTGGGTCGATATTCTGCCGCCGGAAAACGCCGAGCGCGCGTCGACCGGGAATTTGCCGGTCGGATACATCACCTCGACGCCGAGCACCGTGCCGCTCGCGTCCAGCATCGCGAGGCTCAGCCCGACCTTCGTCGCCATTCGCGGACCGTGGTTGACGAACACGATGCACGCGACGTCCTGCCGGCCGTCGGGGCCGATCGAATTATACGTCGTTCCCCCACGGATCTCGAGCGCGGCATTGGGCCGGGTCGTGTCCGCCGCAATTAACGGCGGACCGGCCGCGACCGCGGGCGGCGCCGTCACGGCGACCGCTCCTGCAGCAGCCAAGACGACAAAAAGCGAACGCACGGCGTGGTAATACATCGCGCTGATCCGTGCCGTTCGGACGCGGTGATCTCCTGTAGGTTTTGCCGATTCCTTACAGGCGCCGTAACGTGGCCCCGTCGTTACGGGAAGATCACGGGCAGGACGAGGTTCGTGGTGAAAATGCAGCGGTCGTTGTGACCGCACTCCGGTACGATGATCGCTTTCTGCTTGGCCCCGAGCACCTCGGTCACGTACTTGAAGAAGGCTTCGCCACGCGCCCGCCGTGTCGGACCTTGCGCCATCGCGGCAGGCGAGGAATCGAAGCCACCCAGCGGCAACACGTCGACTTGGCCCAGGAGATACGTGGTCGGGCGCTCGACGAGCTGCTTCCTCAATTGGTCCGCGGTCAGCGCGGCCGCATAGCCGCTGAGATTCTCCAGACCGGCGGGCCAGCGATCGTACGCCGGAACCTTCGCCGCATCAAAAGGTCCGTACGTGAAGTTCGCGTGCAGCTTCTCGCCGTCGTCACCCAGGGCTTCACGGTACGCGTCAGTTGGATCGGCGTCGCCGGTCGGGAGCGGCCTCACGGCGGTCGGCCACGCATAGCTCGAAGGATTGGCGACGACGTAGCTGATCGCCACGCCCGGCGTGCCGTGCACCCTGTTCGCCATCTCGTAGCGCGTCACCAACTGTCCGCCGGCCGAGTGTCCGGCGACGACGATCTTCGTCAGGTTCGGAAAGTTCTTCTTGTCCGCGAGCTTGCGCACGAGCTCGTCGATGAAATCGAACGACGAGAGCGCCGGATTCGAGGGCGACATGCCGCCGGATCGCCAGCTGTTGCCGCCTTCGGGCCACACTACCTCATTCGCGGCGCGCTGGTCGGGCGAAGCGACGAAATGCGGAGCGACGATGATCGTGTCGTCGAGCGCGCCGGCCACGAAGCCCGCGGCAGTGGCCGTCTCGAAGTAATGGTCGGCATTCCGGAGCGCTCCGTGGACCATGATAAGCGCGCGCGTCACCGCCGGCTGCGGGACGTCGAGCGGATAGGTGGCATAGACCATCGACCGCGCCGGTCCACCGCCGAACATGATCCACCGCGCGCACGCGGTCATCGGGGTGGTGCACGGCGCCGGAGTGGCGGACGCCGGCGCGGGAGTAGACACAAACGCGAGAGCCAGCACCGCTGCAAGAACCGGGAGAATGTGCGTTCGCGAAAGCATTTTACACTCCGGAAGGGCTGCCGTGCATGCCGAGGCTATTGTCGGCTACTGCGACGCGAAGCGCGCTACCGCCTCGACGACCGATGCGAGGAATGAATCGCCGCCGCCGTGGCCGGCGTCGCCGAGGACGTTCAGCTCGCTCGTTGCCCAGCGGCGTGAAAGCCGCCAGGCGGTTTCGAGCGGGCTGCTGATGTCGTAGCGGCCGTGAATAAGTACTCCGGAAATGCCGTTCAGCAACGGAGCGTTTCGAATCAGCCCTTCATCGTCGAGGAACGCGGCGTGCTTCCAGTAGTGAGTAACCAGTCGGGAAAAGCCGAGGCGAAATTCCGGATCGAAGAACCGAGGGTTCGGCGCGTGGCCGGGAGTCAGGGACACGTGAGTGTCTTCCCACCTGCACCATTCCGCAGCGGCCCGGTCCCGCACGAGCGGATCGGCATCGAACAGGAGCGCTGCATAGGCGTCCACCAACGGTAATTCGCGCATCTCCGCAGGAATCGCCGCGGCGAAACGCTCCCATTCCTGCGGAAAGATACGACCAATGTCATCGGTCAGCCACTGCACTTCGCGACGCGATGTCGTCGTCAGGAGCGCGAGTACGAGTGCGTCGACGCGATTCGGATGTGCCTGCGCGTACGCGAGGCCGAGCGTGCTTCCCCAAGACAGACCCAATATGGTCCAGCTCCGGACGTTTTGGTGCTCGCGCAAGAGCTCGACGTCGGCAATCAGATGAGCGGTGGTATTGGAGCTGAGGTCGGCATCGGGCGTGCTGGCCAACGGACGACTACGGCCGCATCCGCGCTGATCGAACAGCACGATGCGATATTTTTCGGGATCAAAGAACCGTCGCTGGTTTGCGGAGCAGCCCGAACCCGGTCCACCGTGCAGGAAGAGCGCTGGTCTTCCGTTCGGGTTTCCGCAGCACTCCCAATAGATCCGATGCCCGTCTCCTACGTCGAGCATGCCGCTGTCGTACGGTTCGATCGCCGGGAATCTCGGATCCATTCACGTCTCCATCGCAGCGTCGGCATTGAGCCGCGTTTGCGCTGGAAGGCTTGCAGCCTTCATCGCGGAGCGGCATGGTATGATGCGGTAACGATGTGTTTTTGCCGATCGCTCGCGTGCCTCATTGCCGCCGGATTGCTGACCACGGCAACGCTCCGCATGCCGCTCGACTCCGCCTTTGCCGCCGGCGCGGTTACGATCGCCGGCAAGATCACGGAATTCGGCGGACTTTCCGGCGGCATACTACGTTCCATTGCGCCCGGGTCGGACGGGAACGTCTGGTTCGTCGAGGACAGCCGCGACGAGATCGGGCGCATCGCGCCGAACGGCAAGGTGACCGAGTTCGCGATACCGAGGCCGCCGCGAACGTCGTCGGCGCAACCGTTCGGGATCGCGCCGGGACCGGACGGCAACTTATGGTTCACCGAAGGAGCGCGCGGGCGGATCGGTCGCATCACGCCGTCGGGAGCGATCAGGGAGTTCTTCATTCCGAACGGCCAGAGCCAGCCGACCGGGATCGTTGCCGGACCCGATCGCGCGCTTTGGTTCACTGAGAACTACGGCAACAAGATCGCGCGAATGACGCTCACCGGAGCGACGAAGGAGTTCGCGATTCCGTCGCCGCGCGCGTACCCGTTCTCGATCGCGGTCGGGCGCGACGGCAACCTCTGGTTCACCGAATACGGCGCCGACAAGATTGGTCGCATCACGCCGAGCGGCAAGATGTCCGAGTTCGAGCTGCCCTCACCGGCGCGGCATCCGTTCTCCATCACCAGCGGCGCCGATGGGAATCTCTGGTTCACCGAAGAGTCCGCGGACAAGATCGGGCGCATGACCCCGTCCGGCGCGCTCACCGAGTTCCCCGTGCCGACGCCGAACGCCGGACCGTTGGGAATCACCACCGGCGCCGACGGCAACGTGTGGTTCACCGAAGGCTCGCTCTCGAATCCCGCCCACAAGATCGGCCGCATCACGCCGGCCGGCGTCGTCACGGAGTACCGGCTGCCGACCGCAGCCGCTCAACCGTTCGCGATCACCGGCACGCCGGACGGCAAGCTGTGGTTCACCGAGAACCGCCGTGACGCGAACCGTATCGGCGCCCTGCAATAATCCGGGCGGCTACGACGCGAACCGCTGGGCCGACCGCAGCTTCGCTTTCGCGGCTTCTTCTTCACGGTTCTTCGGCGAGGCGGTCGTCTCGAGCGCGCGCAGCAGCCGCGCCGAGACCGCGGCGATCTCGTCGACCGCCGCGGCGAACGCCGCCTCGTTCGCCTTCGAAGGCTTGCTGAAGCCGCTGATCTTGCGCACGAACTGCAGCGAGGCCGCGCGAACCTCGTCGGTCGTCACGGGCGGCTCGAAGTTGAAGAGCGGCTTGATGCTCCGGCACATGCCGCCCGGATTCGACGGGCCGGGCGGCGGTCTCTGCCGGCGCTAGCGGTGAACGGCGCTCAGGCTGACCTTCGCCGCTTGGAGCGCGCCGACGGCGCGGCTCTCCGCCGCGCTGTCGATGCTCAAGCAGAGGTTCGCCGCCGACTGCACGCTCGCCGGCGTCGGCATCATGCGCGCCGAGACGCCGCAGTCGCGCAACGCCTTCGTCGCGATCATGGTGCCGGCGTTCGACGGGAACACCAGAACGACGTCGGCCATCGCTTACGCGTTCGCCTCGCGAGGTGGTGGTCGAGCTGATCGCGCAGCGCCGCGATCGTTTCTTGCTCGCGGATGAGCGCTTCGGCCGTCTCGCGCGAGGTGAAGTCGACCAAGTCTTCCAGCCGTCTGAAGAGGGCGCCGATCGCCGCCGTCAGCCAGAACAGCACGCCGCACTCGATGACCACCGCGATCGCGTGCAGCGCGACGCGGTCGAGCCCTTCTTCCGGAAAGACGTTGCCGGGCACGACGAGGTCGAGAATCAGATGGTGCACCGCCGTGAGCGCGGCGGAGATCGCGATCGGGCGCCAGTCGACGTACGCCGTCAGCATCGCGAACACGCCGAAGAAGTACATGTGGTAGTCGATCTGCCAGTCGCCGTTGCCGGCGATACCGCTGAAATGGCCGCGTCCCGCATAGACGAACAAGATCGGCCCGAACGTCAGACAGACTGCGATGACGGAGCGCAGCGCGAGCCCGTCGCGCAGCTTCCAGGCGGCGAGCGTGGCGATGACGGCCATCACGAGCGCGACGGCCATCGGCTCGCGCCATGAGTTGCGGGCGAGCAGCGCGACCCCGGGGGCCAGCACGACATGCGCCCATGCGACCCAGACGAAGATTTTCGTCGCTTGGGCCCGGATCGAGCTCAGTGAAAAGGAGCTAGGCAACGCGAAATACCTCTCATCGGAAACGGAGGCCCGGCACAGACACTATCGGCCCGCGACGGCGCCGCCTGCACCCGCCCGTGTCAAGAAATGCGCTTGCTCGCCCGCCGGACGTCGCCGCGCCGGCGGCGAAGCGGTTCCGCATGCCGACGTTGCGCCGCCGGAAGTTCGCCGCGCTCCTTGGGGCGGCGTTCGCGGCCGGCGGGCTGGCACGCTGCGGTCAGCACGGCTCGACCACGAGCGCGCCTGAGCCGGCGCCGCCGTCGTTCGCCGAGGCGACCGGCGCCATCCGCGCGCTCATCGCGCGCGACGCGGCCGACCCCGCGATCCTCCGCGCCGCGCTGCCGCGGCTGTACGAGCACGGCACGCCGGTGCAGCACGCCGTCGTCCTCTTCCACGGGTTCACCAACTGCCCGCAGCAGTTCGACGAGCTCGCGCGGGCGTTTCACGCTCGCGGCTGCAACGTCTACGTGCCGCGCATCCCGCACCACGGTTTGAAAGACCGGCTGACGCGCGATCTCGCCAACCTCTCCGTCGGCGAGCTGCAGCGGAACGCCGAGGATTCGTTCCAACTCACGCGCGGGCTCGGCACGACGGTCAGCGCGCTCGGCTTGTCACTCGGCGGCTCGATGGCGCTGTGGCTCGCGCAGTCGAAGCCGATCGATCTTGCCGTCCCCATCGCGCCGTTCCTCATGCCGTATCCGATCCCGCCGTTCATCGGTGAACCCGGGATGCTGTACCTGCACGCGATCCCGAACATGTACTGGTGGTGGGACTTTCACGTCAAGCAGAACACGCGCCCGATCTACGCCTATCCGGGATATCCGACGCACGCGCTCGCCGAGCTGATCTTCTTCGGGAACGCGATCGCCGCGCAAGCGCAAAAGACGAAGCCGCGCGGCCGCCGCTGCGTGCTGGTGACGAACCCGCACGACAACGCGGTCGACAACGACGTCGCACGGCGTCTGCTGAAACTGTGGAACCGCCACGGCGCCGGCTACACGGAGCTCGTCCTGAGCGGACTCGGCCCGCCGCGCCACGACATCATCGACCCCACGACCTACCCGCCAGGCCGCACGCTCGTCTATCCCAAGCTCGAGTCGCTCGTGCTCGGCGACTCGAGCTCCGCGTAATCGCTAGAACAAGTTCCAGAGGTACTGGTTGTAGACTTCGTGGTGGTACTGGACTTCTTGCGCCTTCACGAAGGTGCCGAGCTGGCGCGGGCAGCGGTCCGCGCTGGCCTGTTTGAGGTCCGCGTACTTCTCCTTCGCTTCGGTACCGAGCAGTGTGGTCGCCCAGTCGGCGTTGCGGAAGTTCGCCAGCGCGTCGTAGATGTTGTCGGGCAGATAGCGCTCGGCATGGCGCAGGTTCGCAAGCGTGCTGGTGCGCCCGTCGAGGCCGGTGCGGAACACCGAGAGCATCACCATGTACGGGTTCGCGTCGGGCGCGACCGAACGCACCTCGACGCGCTTGCTGCGCTCGTTGCCGAGCGGGACGCGCACCATCGCGCCGCGGTCGACAGCCGAGGCCGTGAGCTGGTTCGGCGCCTCGAAGTGCGGGTCGAGCCGGCGGTACGCGTTGACGCTGGAGTTCAGCAGCAGGCAGATGTCGTCGCCGTGGGTGAGGATGCGGTCGGCGAACTTCCAGCCGAAGTCGCTCAGCTTCTCCTCGCCGTCCGGATCCCAGAACAGGTTTTTGTCGCCCTTGCTCACCGAGACGTTGGTGTGCATCCCGTTCCCGTTCACGCCGACGACCGGCTTGGGCAAGAAGCTCGCCGTCATCCCGAGGTGCGTCGCCACCTGCCGGCAGATCAGCTTGTAGAGCTGAATCTGATCCGCTGCCGCGACGACCTCGCCGTAGCTGTAGTTGATCTCGAACTGCGAAGGCGCGACCTCGGGATGGTCCTTCTCGTTCTGGAAGCCCATCGCGCGCTGCACCTCGGCGACCGTGTCGATGAACGTGCGCAGCGGATCCCCGGGCAGCGAATGGTAGTAGCCGCCCGTGTTGACGTACTCGAACTTGCCGTTCTCGTGGTAGTGCCGCTCGGCGTCCAGCCCTTTGAACAGAAAGCCTTCGATCTCGTTGGCGGCGTTGAGCGTGTAGCCGTGCTTTTCGTACTGCTCGTCGGAGTACGCCTTGAGCACGCCACGAATGTCGGCGCTGAAGGGCGTGCCGTCGCGGTCGCGGACTTCGCCGAACACCAGCACCTTGCCGCTGCCGAAATAGTCCGCCGGCGCCCAGTAGAACGAGCTCCAGTCAAGCAACAAGCGCAGGTCGCTCTCGCGCTGCGGCGTGAAGCCGCGGATCGAGGAACCGTCGAAGGTGAGGTTGTCCGCGGACTTCAGCAAGAACTTCTTGTCGTAGTCGAGCATGTGCAGCCGGCCCTCGAGGTCGCTGAACAGCACCGTCACCGCCTTGATCCGGCCCTCGTCGGTGAGGTACTTCATCCGCGTCTCTTGGACTTTGTGCGCCGGAGCGCGGTCCTTGCGCTGTTGCTTGGCGGCCAGGTTCAGCTCTTCGAGCTCGCCGTACGGGAGCATGAGGAAATCGCGAAGTTCGGTAACCATCGCCGGGAAGCTATCGCGCCGCGCCGAGCGCGCCCTTCGTCAGTTGTCCCACCCGTCGGCGCCGGGATGCGCCATATGGCACGAAGGACTCCCCTGTGGGCTCGGGCCGCGTGACGAGGACTCCGGCGGCGTCGCGGGGATAATCGCCCGCATGGGATCTCTCTCCGCAGAGCGGCTGACCGAGCTGAAGTACCACGCGAACGACGTCCGCCAAGGGATCATCCGCTCGCTGGTCGCGGCCGGCTCGGGTCACTCCGGCGGCTCGCTCGACCTGGCCGACATCTTCGCGGCGCTCTACTTCCACCTGCTGCGCCACGACCCGAAGAATCCCGACTGGCCGGAGCGCGACCGGCTGCTGCTCTCGTGCGGCCACATCGCCCCCGTTCGCTACAGCGCGATGGCCTACGCCGGCTACTTCCCGGTCGAGGAACTGCTCACGCTGCGCCATTTCCGGACCCGGCTGCAAGGACACCCCGAGCGGGTCAGCCTCCCCGGCCTGGAGACGACGTCCGGACCGCTCGGCGAGGGGCTCGCGCAGGGCACGGGGATGGCACTTGCTGCGAAGATGGACGGCGCCGGCTGGCGCACTTACGTCATCACCTCGGACGGCGAGCACCAGTGCGGACTGCACTGGGAAGCGATGATGACCGCTGCCAAGTTCAAGCTCGACAACTTGACCTGCATCGTGGATCGCAACGTGATCCAGATCGACGGCAGCACCGAGGACGTCATGCCGCTCGAGCCGTTCGCCGACAAGTACCGCGCGTTCAACTGGGAAGTCTTCGAGTGCGACGGCCACGACATCGCGGCGTTCGTGGAGACGGTGGAGAAAGCGCAGCGAGTAAAGGGAAAGCCGCAGGTGGTCATCGCGCACACCGTCATGGGGCAAGGCGTCTCGTTCATGGAGGGCGACTACCTCTGGCACGGCAAGCCGCCCAAGAAAGACGAAGCCGAGAAGGCGCTGCAAGAGCTGAACGCCGCGCGCGAGCTGATCGGAGCGGGACGCTGATGGCCGGCACGCACACGCTCGACCACGCCGCTTCCGCGATGCACCTGGTCGACTACACCGACCCCGCGGCGATCAAGCAGGTCCCGACGCGCAACGGCTTCGGCGAAGGCTTGATCGAAGCCGGGAAACGCGACCAGAACGTGATGGCGATCTGCGCCGATCTCTCGGAGTCGACGCGGATGGAAGGCTTCAAGAAAGCGTTTCCCGATCGCTACGTCGAGATCGGCGTCGCCGAGCAGATGCTGGTCGCGATGGCGGCCGGGCTCGCTTCCACGGGAAAGATTCCGTTCATCGCGAGCTACGCGATGTTCTGCCCGGGCCGCGCGTGGGAGCAAGTCCGCACCACGATGGCGCTCAACGAGACGAACGTGAAGATCGCCGGCGCGCACGCCGGCGTCTCGGTCGGTCCCGACGGCGCGACCCACCAGGCGATCGAGGACATCGCGATCATGCGCGTCATCCCGAAGATGACGGTG
>Ga0213879_10000008_pt1 | contig 177532 bp, 150 predicted proteins | sample VelepicoBEBS_R03_FD_161046 | JGI IMG/M metagenome (GOLD analysis project Ga0213879, IMG submission 161046) | Vellozia epidendroides bulk soil microbial communities from rupestrian grasslands, the National Park of Serra do Cipo, Brazil - BS_R03 | ecosystem: Environmental > Terrestrial > Soil >...
CGTGACGCGCAGCTCGACCGCGCGCTCGCGCTGCTCGCGGTCAGCCGGGCGTCTTGAAGGTCGGCAGGCAGAAATACCGCGGGGTCAACCCCCGAAACGCCGTCTCTTCGAGCTGGTTGAAGACTTTGCGATTCGCGTTGATCGGCGTCCCTGCCGTGTGATAGCACATGAGGTGATTGGCCGGGCCGGGAATTTGCTGTGGCTTGAAGTGTGGAATCTTTTTCGCCGGCGCGCACAGCATATCGGCGCGGAAGAACTGCCTGTTTGCCGTTCCGAACTGGTCGGTGATCTGCGCCGGCGCGACGGCGTGCGTCGCGAACTGCGTCTGGTAGCACATGAAGTGCGGCAGCGGCGCGACTTGCGCGGTCGCGACGTCGCGCGGTCCGGTGGCGCGGCCGAGCACGAAGCCCGCGATCAGGGTCAGCGTGGCGAGGAGCGCCGTGAGGAAGCGAAAGGTCATGATTGGTCCTCCCGTGGGGTTAGGCCAGCATACGCCTCTACGGGGCTGAAAGCAAGGGCACGCCCGGCGACCGGCATCACGACATGGCGAGGCGGCCCGGGACGCTGCGTTACGCCAGGCTTGCGGTTTTGCGCGCGAGCCGCAAGACGGACTCGTCGGCTTCGTACGCGCTCAGCGCGTCGAGCGGAATCCACGCCAGCTCTTTCGATTCGGTGCTGACGACGAGCCGTTCGTGCGGATCCGCTTCGAGCGCGAAGCGCACGTCGTAGTGGTCGTGGGCGGGCTCGCCGGGCCGCGCGGGGATCGGGTGCACGTCGAGATCGTAGATGCGCTCGTGCACGAAGCGCAGCGAGCTCAAGCCGGATTCTTCTTGCGCTTCGCGCAGCGCGGCGCGGCGCACGTCGGGATCGCCGTCGGCGTGGCCGCCGAGCTGCAGCCACTTTCCGAGCTTGCGGTGGTGCGTGAGCAGCGCGCGCGTTCGCGCCGTATCGACGATCCACGCCGACGCGGTGACGTGGCCGATCGTCAGCGCGCGCTCGAACGCGTCGCGGTGCGCGCCGACGAACGCGATGATGCGTTCCCGCATCGACGCTTCGTGCGCGTCCGCGGGAACGTACGCGTGCAGTTCGGCGAGCAGGGCTCGGCGCGAGGCGGCCGGCATGAGCCTCACTTCGCGCGACCTTCCGCCGTTCCGCCGCGTTGCTTCGGACATGAGCCTTCGTCCGTTCTTCCTCGCGTGCGCGGCGCTGGCGCTGGCGCCGTTCGCGCCCGCCGCCGCGGCACCGCTCCCCCCGATCGGCGGCGCGGGTGGCGGGCTTGCGATCTTGCGCCCGTGCGCGGCGGCGCAGCTGAAGGCGGCGATCGCCTCGGACACCTCGGCGATGATGCACCGCGAGCTCGTCGTCACGCTGACGAACACGGGCTCGACCGGCTGCGCGATTGACGGCTTCCCGGCGGTGCGGCTGCTCGACGAGCTCGACCACCCGCGGATCAGCGCCGAGTCCTTCTCGCGGGCGCCGAAGTTCTTCGTTCTGTCGCCGGGTCAGAGCGCGGCGTTCGGGCTGCGCATCGCGACCGGCGACGGCACGACGACGTTCCTCACCGTGCCGACCCTGGCCGTGATTCCGCCCGGCGATCTGAAGCCGTTGCGGCTGCGCGTCGCGCTGCCGGCCGCGCCGACGCTCGACGTGACCGCCGTGCTGCCGAACACGGACTTCAAGTAAGGCCGCGCGGGTAACGTACCTCCGGACTGGAGGTGCGCGGCATGGCGTTCGCCGACCGGCGGCAGGCGGGCCGGTTCTTGGCCGAGCTGTTACCGGCGCAGCTGCGCGAGGCGGCGCCGGTGGTCCTTGCGCTGCCGCGCGGCGGCGTTCCGGTCGGCTACGAGATCGCGCGCGCGCTGAACGCGCCGCTCGACGTCTTCGTGGTGCGCAAGCTCGGCGTGCCGTGGCACGAAGAGCTGGCCTTCGGCGCGATCGCGAGCGGCGATGTCGTCGTGCGCAACGAGGACGTCATCAAATGGTCGCGGCTCGACGCCGAGTCGATGAACGGCGTCGCGGCGCGCGAGTCGCGCGAGCTCGCGCGGCGCGAGCGCGCCTTTCGCGGCGACCGCGCGCCGCTCGACGTGCGCGGCCACGCCGTGGTGCTGGTCGACGACGGCTTGGCGACGGGCGCCTCGATGCGCGCCGCGATGCGCGCGCTGCGGACGCGCGAGCCCGCGCGCATCGTGGTCGCCGTGCCGGTCGCCGCGCCCGACATCTGCGCCGCGATCCGGCGCGAAGCCGATCTGACGATCTGCGCGATCACCCCGCGGCACTTCGGCGGCGTCGGCGCCTGGTACGACGACTTCTCGCAAACGACCGACGCGGAAGTGCGCGACCTCTTGGCCGACGCACAGCGGCGCTACGCGGAAAGCGACCGCGAAGCGTCGGCGCAGTGAACGCGGATCAGTCCATGTTCCGCTCGGTCGCGATCCGCTCGCCGTAAGCGATGAGCGCGTCGCAAACCCGCTTGTCAGCCATGCGCATATTCTACCATCTTTAGCGCCGTTGAGCCAGAACATGCCCGGGGCAGCATCACATTGACCATCCTCGCAGTAAGAGCACAGCCGCGCCGCCCGGCGCAATCAGCTCCGGCTCTTGTCAGAGAAGACTGCTACATTGTAGATTGGGCGCATGCCGCTCAAACGCATGGACAACATCGGAATCGTCGTTGAAGATCTGGGAGCTATGGTGGACTTTTTTCGGGAGCTCGGACTCGAGCTTGAAGGACAGGGCATGATTGAAGGCGAGTGGGCTGGACGTGTCACCGGCCTGGGCGATCAGCGCGTCGAAGTTGCGATAATGCGTATGCCCGATGGCCACGGCCGGATCGAACTTTCCCGCTTTCTGATGCCACCCATCCTCGCGGATCATCGCAACGCTCCCGTGAACGCTCTAGGCTACCTCCGCGTTATGTTTGCCGTGGACGACATTGACGGCATGGTCGAGAAGCTCCAGAAGCGTGGCGCGCGACTTGTAGGTGAAGTAGTCCAATATTTGGACGTGTATCGCCTTTGTTACGTCCGTGGGCCTGAAGATATTCTCATTGGCCTTGCTGAAGAACTCAGCGCTTCTCACGCGGGGTGACGTTTCGCGCTTTCGAGCCCGCGAGTTTTGGCTTCGGGCTACCTGAGGATAGCGGGAGAGCCGCTTCGAGTTCCCTGACGCCCTGTCCGGTCATCGCTCGCTGCCCCACGCCACCGCCACCAACATCGTCGCATTATGGGCTGTCCTACACTGGGTGGACCTTCTGCGTGAGAGGACCATCATCGATCTCCGAGCCGTCGCGGAGGACGACGTTCGGCTCTCTTTGAACGTTGGGCGGTCGAGGAGAGGTGGCGGAGCGGTTTAACGCGCTTGTCTTGAAAACAAGAGTACGTGATGAGCGTACCGTGGGTTCGAATCCCACCCTCTCCTAAGAGGTCTCTCAGAGCCGCGCGGTTGGTTGAGCATGGATTCTCCATACGTGCAGGAGTACGAAGCGTCGACAACCTCGGCGAACGAGGCCCGCGTTCTTCCGGGTACCATCCGTCGCCTCGAATCCAGCAAGTCCGTCGACAAGCGCGTGTTGCCGTGTCTCGGTCCCACTCGGCGTGCCGCTTTGCAGACTCTTCTGCGGCGAGCACAGCTGCGTCGAGCGAGCCTGCGTCGCGCCGTCGTGCGTTATTGCTTTTCATTCAGGACCGCGCGGCGCAGTGCTTCGGTTCCCGCGGTCGGGCACACGTTGAGCACGCGGCGGCAGTGCGCTAAGAGGTGATCGCAAATCCGCTGACTTAGACTCAGAGCCGATGGATGGGTTCGGAACCTGCTGTGGTGATCTCGGTTCGGCGATGTCCGAGCCACCAAAGTCATTTTTCCGCGTCGAAGAAAATGGCGTGCTGTACCTGACGGTCGGCTACGTGCCGACCGATCGCGGCCCCGGCTTTTTCGACCACGCGGTGCTGTTCTGCCCGTTTTGTGGCACAAAGCTGCAAGACCGTGCCGAAATTGCACGTCGAGCGGCGGGCGCGGATTGAGGCTCTAGGACATGCGCCGCCGCGCGGCTAACGCGCCAACCTGCGTTACTGCTCTCCGTTCAGGATCGCGCGGCGTAGTGCTTCCGTTTCCGCGGTTGGGCGCACGTTGAGGCCGCGGCGCAGGTGGCGGCAGAGGGACTCGTACTCTGCTATCGCTGAGTGCCGCCGGCCCAGCTTTGCGAAGCAGTGCATCACGAGGCGGGCGGCGCTTTCGTGGCCGGGGTCTTCGGCGCGCAGGCGCAGGCCGTAGTCCAGTGAGCCGGCGTGGTCCTCGTTGGAGAGCGCGTGGCGGGCTAGGCGCTCGAGCATCGTCACGTAGGCGCTGGCGTAGCGCACGCGCAGCGGGACGATCCACTCGGAACGGTCGTTCGCGAAGAGCTCGCCGCCGTAGATGTCGATCGCCTCGCGCATCGCGGCCGGCGAGCCGTCGGCATAGCACGCTGTGAATCTCGTCACGTCGGAGGCGACCGTCAGCGCAGGGTTCCAGCCGTAGGCGCCTTCGACGCAGCGGATCGGGTCGACGTCGCCGAGCACCGCCCGCAGCGACGCGCGCGCGCCGCTGGCGGCGAGGTGCAGGCGGTTCCCGATCTCGTCGATGCTCAGCTCTGGCCAGAACGCTTCCGCCAGCGCCTCGCGCGACGCGAACCCGTTCGGATAAGCGACAAGATATTGTAAAAGCTCGCGGCCGCGCGCACGCGCCGGCTTCGCGCTCCAATCGTCCTCGCCGAGCAGCGTGAACGTTCCGAAGCACCGGAAGCTCAAAACGACAGACGACTTTACGAGCGCCGTCATAGCGCCAATCCTCCGCCCAAAACGATGGCGCAGCACCCCGTGTCGTGAGTACCGAGGCACGAATTCTATCATCGGTATCGCTTCTCGTCAAGGCAACCGATAGGACGCCGACAGCACGGCGAAAGCGCCGCGGCAGCCGCGCGCTAAGCGCGGCGTGCACAATCGAGGACATCGCGGCGCGAGTCACGCGGCTCTCTCGATAAGGATGCCTCCATGCCCGAATTGCTCCATCCCGGCGTTTACGTCCAGGAAGTCTCTTCCGGTCTGCAGCCGATCCAGGGCGTCAGCACGTCCACGGCCGCGTTCATCGGCATCACCGACAAAGGCCCGATACCGGGGACGAAAACGCCGACCGGCGTCGCCGCGCAGCCGGGCTTCGTCACGAGCATGAGCGACTATCTGCGGCGCTACGGCGGCTTCCGGACAGACAGCTTTCTGACGTACGCCGTTCAGTCGTTCTACCAGAACGGCGGGAAGCGGCTCTACATCGTGCGCGTCGCCAACGGCGCCACAGCGGCGGGCCTGGGTTCGCTCTTGAGCCCGGTCAGCCCGCCCGCCGACGCGTTCCCGATCAGCGCCGCGAGCGAAGGCGTCTGGGGGAACCAGATCTGGATTCAGTACTCCGCCAGCTCCGACGGCGTCGCCGGGAACTTCCGGCTCACCGTGATGTACGGCGCGACCGACGCGGAGGCGAAGCAGAACGTCGTCGAGTCGTACGACAACGTCACGAATGCCGACCCGAACCCCAACGTCGCGCTGCCCTCGAACTACGTCGGTACGGCGGTCAACAGCCGCTCCGAGTACATCGCGTTTACCTCCCGCGTCACGACCCTGCCCGGGCCGCTCCCCTCCCCGCGCTTCCAGCTCGGCGGCGGCTCCGACGGCAATGCGCTCGGCGAGCTCGACTTCATCGGCGTGTCCGCCGCCGACAGCAGCGTCACCGGAACGGGGCTGTACGCGCTCGACAAGATCACCGACGTCAGCCTCATCGCGATCCCGGGCCGAGGCGACGTGACGACCGTCAACGCAGGGATCGACTACTGCAAGAACCAGCGGCCGCTGAACGACTGCTTCTTCATCGGCGACGTCGGGATCATCACCGACGTGAAGGTCGCGCGCACGCCCAACGCGGCGACCGACGTCATCACCGTCTCGAACGCGCGCGATTTCGCGGTTATCGGCGGGATCGACAAAGCCGCCGGCGACTACGGCGCGATCTACTGGCCATGGGTGTTCGCGACCGATCCGATCGGCACGGGGAGCAATCCGAAGATCTTGCTGCCGCCCTCGGGGTTCTTGGCCGGGATCTACGCGCGCACCGACAACTCGCGCGGCGTCTTCAAGGCGCCGGCGGGGACTGAAGCCGGCGTCGCCGGCGCGCTCGGACCATTCGTGCAGGTCAGCGACACCGAGCAAGACATCCTCAACCCGGTCTCGCTCAACGTGATCCGCACCGTGCCGACCAGCGGTTTGGTGGTGTGGGGTGCGCGCACGATCGGCAGCGACGCCGAGTGGCGCTACGTCCCGGTGCGCCGCATGGCGATCTTCCTGCGCACCAGCATCTACTACGGGATCCAATGGGCGGTCTTCGAGCCGAACGCCGAGCCGCTGTGGGCGAGCTTGCGGCTCAACATCCGCGCGTTCATGTTCACGCAGTTCCGCGCCGGCGCGTTCAAGGGGACCAAGCCGGACGACGCCTTCTTCGTCCTCTGCGACAGCAGCACGACGACGCAGACCGACATCGACAACGGCGTCGTGAACATCCTGGTCGGGTTCGCGCCGCTCAAACCGGCCGAGTTCGTCGTGCTCAAGCTCAGCCAGATCGTCAACCAACCCGCTTCCTGACGCTTCGAGGTAGACCGCACCATGGCTCGCATGAACGCGCAGAGCAACCGCTTCGACCCGTACCGCACCTTCCGGTTCAAGGTCAAATGGGACGGCCAGTACGTCGCCGGCGTCACCAAGATCGGCGCGCTGAAACGGACGACCGAGATGGTCGAGTTCCGCGAGGCCGGCGAGAACATCACCAGCCGCAAGCTGCCCGGGAAAACCTCGTACACCGGAATCACCTGCGAAGCGGGGCTGACCTACGACACGGCGTTCTTCGACTGGGCGAACCTGGTGAACGACTTCGCCACCCACAGCGTGACCAGCCTCACCGACTTCCGCAAGAACATCACGATCGATCTCTTCAACGAAGCCGGTATCGCGGTGATGTCCTACAACCTGTACCGGTGCTGGGTCTCGGAGTTCCAAGCGCTGCCGGACCTCGACGCGGGCGCGAACGCGGTCGCGATCACCTCGATCAAGATCGAGTACGAGTGGTTCGAGCTCGATCCGAGCGTCACCGAAGCTGTAGGTCCGGCGCACATCGGGTAACCATGCCGACGCTGGGTGCGGCCGCCGAGCTCACGCTGCCGGGCGGCCTCGTGACCGACGAGCTCTCCGTTCGCCGCGTTGCGCTCGCGCCGCTCGACGGGTTCGGGGAGGATTGGCTGGCGCGTCATGCCGGCTGCTGCAGTGCCGAAGCGACGACCGCGCTGCTCGGCCTGTGCCTCGCTCCGCCGGACGGGCTCGACGCAACCCAATTCGCGCGCGAGCTGCTCGCCGGCGACCGCGACTTCCTCATGCTGCACCTGCGCCGGCTCACGCTGGGCGATCGCGTGCAGGCGGTGCTCCGCTGCCCGGCGTGCGCGCAGAAGATCGACGTGGAGTTCGACGCGCGCGACGTCGAGGTGGAGGCGCACCAGCAATCGGCGCGCACGTACGCGCTGACGGTCGACGGGCGCGCGGTGCGCTACCGGCTGCCGAACGGCGCCGACCAAGAAGCGGTCGGCCGGCTCGACGCCGAGCGCGGCGCGCAGGCGCTGTTCGAGCGCTGCATCGCCGCCGACGGCACCCTCCCGCTCGGCGAGGAGGCGCGCGCGACGATCATCGGCGCGATGGAGGCGAACGCGCCGAAGATCGACCTCGAGCTTGAGGTGAGCTGTCCCGAGTGCGCGCACGCGTTCGTCAGCCCGTTCGACGTGACGGCGTTCTTTCTCGCCGAGATGCGCGTGCGCGGCGAGCGGCTGCTGCGCGAAGTGCACGCGCTCGCGCTCCACTACCATTGGAGCGAAGCCGACATCTTGGCGCTGCGGCGCGACCGGCGCCACGCCTACCTCGCGCTGATCAACGAGACGGCGCGCGCGTGAACTACCTGCAACGCGTTGCGGCGTCTGCAGCCCGCACGACGCCGGCGGCCGCGCCCCCTCCGTCACCACCGCAGCTGCCGGTTCCGCCGCCTGGCGAACCGCTCGCGACCGGCGCGCTCGCGTTCGAAGAGGTTGAAGACGTTCGCCGCGATGCGCGCCAGGGCAACGACGATGCCGGCGGGAGCGATGCGGCACGCGCGTCACGGGCGCAACACCGCGAGCTCGACCCCCAGACGCAGCATAGCGGCGCGGAAAGCTCGCCGCATACCTCGCACGCGGGAACTCCACCCGCGCCAGCGGCCGCGACCAGCGATCAGCGCGAGCCGCATGAGGAATCCTCAACAGCACCGGTTCCTCCGCGTCTTCCGCTCTTGCGCCGGTTCGGCGCAGCGCCGGTGGATCGAATCGTCGCGCCGCGTGGATTGCGCGCATCGCGTTCCGCTGCGACGCCGCCGGGCGCACCGAGCGCGCCACACGTCCCGCCGAGCACGCAGAGCTCGACCACGCCGGCCACGCAGCACACGACGCCGGTCGACGCGCAGTCGCAGGCGCGGCTCGACTCATCCGCAGCGCCGCCCGAAGCGGCGACTCCGGCCGCATTGCCGCGGGAAAGCGAAGTGTCGCCGCCGGCGCGTACGGACGTGTCGGCTGAAACGGCGCCCCCGCTCGCGCACGACCTTCGTCCGGCGGAGGTCCCACAGCCCGTGCTGCCGGCGCCGGCGCCCGGAGCCGGCGCGTCTCCGGCGCATACGGCTCCAACCGCGTCGCATGCAGAAACCCTCACTCCGCCGTTTGCGCGCGACGCTTCGCCGATTGCCGTCGCGAGCGCGAGCGATCCGGTGCCGCGCGTGCCGGCGCCGATCCCGATTCCCGCCGTGCAGCAACGCGAGCCCGAGCGGCCGGCGCTCTCGATCGGCCGGGTCGAAGTTGTCGTCGAGAACGAACTCCCTGCGCCCGCACCCGCGCCGGTGTACGCGCAATCCGCTCCCGCTCGTTCCGCACGCGCCGCCGCGTCGCCGGTGCTCGAGCGCTTTCGGTTGCGCGCATGAGCGTCTCCGGCGTGTTCGACGTGACGCTCGCGCTGCGGATGCTGCTCCACAGCCGGTTGGTGCGCGTCAACGCCTCCGCGATCGTCACGCTCTTGCCGCCGGGCGACGACCTGCCCGAAGCGCCGGGCGTCAACTTGTACCTGTACCGCGTGAGCGAGAGCCCCGCGACGCGCAACCGCCCCTGGCCCGGCGACCGCAGCCACCCCGGCACGCCGCAGCCCGCGCTCGGCCTCGAGCTTTCGTATCTCGTCACGCCGCTCGGAAAAAAACCGGAAGACACGAAGTTCGACGACGGCGACGAAGCGCACCGCATGCTCGGCGCGGCGATGATGGCGCTCGCGCAATATCCCGTCCTCAACGACGTGCACGTTCCGCCGCTGAGCGGCCTCGCGAACTCGGGCTTCGACGCCGACCGCGCGCTCTCGCCGGCGCTGCTCGACAGCTTCGAGCAAGTGAAGGTCACGCTGCTGCCGACGAACATCGAGGAGATCTCGAAGATCTGGGCCGCGATCAACAAGCCGTACCGGCTCTCGGTCGCGTACGAGGTGTCGCTGCTCGAGCTCACCCCCGACGTGCCGCCGCCGGTCGACGGCGGGATCGTCACGCTCACCGGCGTCGGCGTCGTCACGATGCAGCCGCCGTCGATCTCCGCGCTCGTCCCGAGCTCCGGCCCCGTCGCCGCAAATGACGGCACCGCGGCGAACGCGCTGACGATCGAAGGGCTCGGCCTCACCGCGCCCGGCACGACGACGACCGTGCGCATCGGCGGCCAGGTCGTCGACTTCGACGCGACGACCGCGACGCCGCAAAAGCTGATCGCGACGCTGCCGAGCCAGCTCGACGCGGGGCCGTTCGTCGACGTGCGCGTCTCGTCCGGCGGTCAGGTCAGCGGGGCAGCAACGTTCATCGTGCATCCCTGGCTGGCGCGCATCGCGCCGGTTCGGGTTCCGCTCGACGCCGCCGCGCCGGCAACGCTGGAGCTGTTCGGCGAAGGCTTCACCACGACGCCGCGCTTCGTGCGCTTCGCGCCGGCGAGCGGCGCGGCGACGACCGCGACGACGCTCGCGGGCGGGACCGACAAGCACGCCTCCGTGCAGCTTCCGCCGGCGCTGGTCAACGGGCTCTACGACGTCGGGCTCGTTCTGAACGACGGGCCGCACAGCGCGAGCAACGTGCGGCAGCTCGAGATCGCGCCGCTCGTGCAGCTTCCGGTCGTAGTTTCCACGACCGTCGTCGACGCCAAGACGGTCAGCGTCGCGACGCTGAACGGACAGCGCCTGAACGGCGCCGCGCTCACCCTCGTCCTCGACGGCATCAGCTACGAAGCAGGGCCGAACGCGAACCCGAACCAGCTCGTCTATACCTTCGGCCGCGTGCTCGCAGCCGGAACGCACACGGCCGCGCTGAGCGTCGACGGCCACACCTCGAACGCGGTGACGTTCGATGTCTGAAGTGTCGAAGCTCCCGGTCGCGAGCTGGTTGGAATCCAACCAGGTTGCGCTCGTCGCGGCGCTCGGCGAGGTGCGCGCGCAGCTCGAAGCAGGCACGTCCGGCGCGGCGCCCGAGAGCCAAGACGCCGACTCGGCGCTCGCGGCACTGTGCGCGACGTTCAAGCTGACGCGCTTCGAGCGCGCGCTGTTGTTGTTGTGCGCCGGGATCGAGCTCGACTCCGCGTTCGCGCCGCTGTGCGCGAAGCTCAACGGCGATCCGGCGTGCGCGTATCCGACGTTCAGCCTCGCGCTGGGGCGGCTGCCCGACCCGCACTGGAGCGCGCTCAGCCCGGACGGCGCGCTGCGCCGCTGGCTGCTGGTCGACGTCGCGCGGCAGCCCGGCGTCTCGCTCACCGCGAGCGCGCTGCGCATCGACGAGCGCATCCTTCACTATTTGACCGGCCTCAACCACACCGACGAGCGCGTCGCGAACCTCGCCGAGCCGCTGAGCGCCGACGGGCTCGTCGCGCCCGCGCACGAAAGCATCGTCGCCGCGGTGTGCGAGGAGTGGTCGCGCGCGCGCGCGCTGCCCGCGATCCAGCTGGGCGGGCGCGACGCCGGCGCGAAGCGCGAGATCGCCGCCGCGGCCGCAAGCGCGCTGGGAATTCGCTTCTACGCGCTGCGCCCGGAGCTGTTCGCCGCGCAGGGACATCTCTTCGAAACCCTCGCGCGGTTGTGGGACCGCGAAGCCGCGCTCTCCGGCGCCGCGCTGTACGTCGACGCCGACGGGCTCGACGCCGCGGAGACGGCGCCGCACGTGCGCCGCCTCGTCGAGCGGCTCGCCGCGCCGCTGGTGCTCGCCGCGCCGGAACCGTGGCCGCTGACGCACCGCGCGACGCGCGTCTTCGACGTCGCCAAGCCGCCGGCGCCGGAGCAGCGCGAGCTGTGGGTGCGTTTCCTCGGCCCCGACGCCGAGCGCGCGAGCGAACAGATCGACCGCGTCGCGGGCCAGTTCGATCTGAGCGCGGTTGCGATCCGCGCCGCGGCGCTCGAAGCGCGCACCGCCGGCGCCGCACCGCTCTCCGAACGGCTGTGGGACGCCGCGCGCGCGCGGGCGCGCACGCAGCTCGGCGCGCTCGCGCAGCAGGTGCGCACCGACGTGACCTTCGCCGACTTGGTGTTGCCGGAGCGACACACCGCGCTGCTGCGCGAGATCGCGATGCACGTCGCGCAGCGCGCGACCGTCTACGGACGCTGGGGCTTCGACCACCGCACGACGAGCGGGCTCGGGATCAGCGCGCTCTTCGCCGGGCCGAGCGGGACCGGGAAGACGATGGCCGCCGCCGTGCTGGCGAACGCGCTGCGCCTCGATCTGTACCGCATCGACCTGGCGACGGTGGTGAACAAGTACATCGGCGAGACCGAGAAGAACTTGCGGCGCGTCTTCGACGCCGCGGAGGACGGCGGCGCGATCCTGTTCTTCGACGAAGCCGACGCGCTCTTCGGCAAGCGCAGCGAGGTCAAAGACAGCCACGACCGCTACGCGAACATCGAGATCAACTACCTGCTGCAGCGAATCGAGAGCTATCGCGGGCTGGCGATCCTCGCCACCAACATGAAGAGCGCGCTCGACGAAGCGTTCCTGCGGCGGCTGCGCTTCGTGGTCGAGTTTCCGTTCCCGGACGCGGCGCAGCGCCAGGCGCTCTGGCGCACGGTCTTCCCGCCCTCCGCGCCGCTGGAGGATCTCGCCTTCGAGCGGCTCGCGCTCCTCAACGTCCCGGGCGGGAACATTCGCAACATCGCGCTGCGCGCGGCGTTCCTCGCCGCCGACGCCGGCGAGCCGATCCGCATGTCGCACCTCCGGCGGGCTGCGCTGGGCGAGTACCTCAAGCTCGAGCGGCCGGCGAACGAAGTCGACGGCGCGTTCGGAGCGGCCTCGTGAACGTCGCGATCGACGCGCTGCGGCTGCGCTTCCGCAACGCCGCCGGGCACGAGCACCGCATCGAGCCGCTGACGCGGCGCGCGCTGGCACTGCTGGCCGCGCGCTTGCAGGCAGCCGATGAACCGCTGCCGGCAAACGCGCAGGCCGCGCGCACGATCGCGGTCGGGGGGATCGCATTCGACCGGCTCGGCGACGAAGAGGCGGCAAGCGCGATCGCCGACACGGTGGCGACGTCGCTGCGCGCGATAAGCGCGAACGGCGCGGAGGGTGCGGCATGGGAGTCCTGAAAGGCGCGTTCGCCAGCTTCGGCGCCGGGCTGCTCGGCGCGCTGCCGAACATCGTCGTGTTCCAGTTCAACCCCGAGCGCATGACGCGCACGCCGCGCGCGGTGCAGCCGCCGCAGCCGCCGGCCGGCCAAGGGCAGACGAACGCGCAACAGGTGCCGGGCGAACCGAGCGAATCGATTTCGTTCACGCTGAAGATCGACGCGAGCGACGCGCTCGCGCAAGCCAACCCGATCGCCGCGGCGAGCGGCGTCCTCACCACCATCTCGGCGCTCGAGTTGCTGATGGTCCCGCAGAGCTCGCTGACGATCGACCTCTCGGCGCTGGCCGGCGGCTCGGCGCCGAGCAAGGCGCCGCCGCTGACCCTGCCGCTGGTGCTCTTCATCTGGGGCCCGTGGCGGATCGTGCCGGTCAACATCAACTCGCTCTCGGTCACCGAGACCGAGTACGACCAGCTGCTCAACCCGATCCGTGCCGAGATCAGCGTCTCGTTGCAGATCCTCACGCCGAGCCAGCTCGCCGGCCAGACGATCGGGATCGGCGCCTACAAGTACTCCGAAGGCGTGAAGGAAGTGATGGCCGCGCTCAACCTCGCCAACGCCGCGCAGCTCGGGATCAGCTCGGTCCTTTCGTTCATGTGAGACGCAGACGATGATCTTCAAGGGCAGCCGGTATCAGAACGTCGGAACGTACACCGCGACGGACGCCTCGGGCGCAACGGTGACGGCACTGCGCATTCGGTTCATCCCGCCGACGCCGGCCGGCTTCTTCCACGCCTTCGTCGCCGGCGAGCGGCTCGACGTCCTGGCGTACAACTACTACCGCGACGCGCAGAAGAGCTGGCTGATCGCCGACGCGAACGCGCCCGTCGACCCGGACGACGTGCTCGAAATCGGGCGGCGGATCGCGATCCCGCCGGACCGGAGCTGAGATGGCCGACAAAGCGTTCGAGATCGCGTTCGCGGGAACGAAGGCCGACCCGAGCTTCTACGCCGACGTGAAGTCGCTTTCGGTCGACGAAGGGGGCGAGGACGGGACGACGGCGCAGCTTCGGCTCGCGCTGCGGCGCGGGGACGACGGCTCGTGGAACTATCTCGACGACGACCGCTTCGCGCCGTTCGCGCAGCTCAGCGCGTCGCTCGGCTTCGGCGAGCTGGACGCGGTCTTCACCGGCTACGTCACCGGCGTCGAGGCGCACTTCGATCCCGATCCCGACCAGTCGTACGTGGACGTGAGCTGCACCGACACGTGCGCGCTGCTCGGGCTCGAAGACAAGGTCGCGACCTGGCCCAACCTCTCCGACGGCGACATCGTCAACCAGATCGTCGGCGGCTACGGCGTGAGCGTCCAAGCCGACTCGACCGCGCCGGTCCACCAGGACGACACGACGACGACGGTGCAGCGCGCGACCGACCTTCAGTTCGTGCAGATGCTGGCGCAGCGCAACGGGCTGGAGTTCTACTTCGAAACCGACAAGAGCACCGGCAGCGCGACCGCGTATCTCAAGGCGCCGGCGCTGCAAGGGACGCCGCAGCCCGATCTCGCCGTCGCCTTCGACGAGAACAGCAACCTGCGCTCGTTCGGCGCGACGCTGACCGCGCAGCGCCCGCTCAACGTGAAGACCGCGCAGGTCGACGTCTCGGGCGGGAGCACGAACGAAGCGCACGTCGCGGACCTCTCGCTCGACAAGCTCGGCGCGAGCGATCTCGCCGCGCTCGCCGCGGCCGCGATCGGCCGGCTCGCGACGCCGAAGGACGCGGCGGCGCAGCTGCTGGTTCTCGGCGCGCCGAGCAGCGATCAAGGCGAGCTGCAGCAGCAGGCGCAAGCGGTGCGCGACGAAGCCGGCTGGTTCATCGAGGCGAGCGGCGAGATCAACTCCGACGCCTACCAGCACGTGCTGCGGCCGCACCGCGTCGTGCTGGTGAAGGGCGCCGGGACGCAGTACAGCGGAAAGTATTACGTCACGCGCGTCACCCACACCATCACGCCGCAAGGGACGTACTCGCAAGCGTTCCAGGCGCGCCGCAACGCGCGCGACCTCGACGGCAGCGAAAGCTTCGGCGCGAGCAGCCTTGCGCTGGCGGTGCCCGGGCTATGAGCGGCGACGTTCTCACCAAGCTGGTCCAGCGCGTCGAAAACCGCTTCTACGGCAAGTACCGCGGGATCGTCGTGAGCAACACCGATCCGCTGAACCTCGGCCGGATCCAGGCGACGGTGCCGCGGCTGCTCGCCGCCGAGACATTGGGCTGGGCGCTGCCGGCGTTTCCGTACGGCGGCGTCGCGGAGGAAGGGTACTTCGCCGTTCCGTCCGTCGGCGCCGGCGTGTGGATCGAGTTCGAAGAAGGCGATCTCAGCTATCCGATCTGGACGGGGACGTGGTACCAGAGCGGCCAGATCCCCGAGTCGGCGACGCCGAAGCAGAAAGTCTTCAAGACGACCAGCGGGCACAAGATCGTGCTCGACGACGACGCCAAGAGCGTCACGATCACCGACGCCAACAGCAACGTGATCTCGCTGGATTCGAGCGCGATCAAGATCACCGCCGGCCAAGCGACGCAGATCGTCGTCGACGCGCCGCAGATCCAGCTCGTCGCCAACAGCAGCCATCCTTTGGTTTTCGGGGACAGCCTGCTGCAGTATCTCACCCAGCTCGTGCAGAGCTTCAACACGCACATGCATCCCGGCCAGATGGCCGGCCCGGTTCCCGTCACGCCGATGGTGCCGGCGCCGCCGGCGACGCCGCCCGATCCCAGCCTGCTCTCGCAGAAAGTGACGACGGGATGAGACAGAGCGATCTGCTGGCACGCCGGTACCTGGACTACCCGTACGGCGTGAGCGGGAGCGGGACGCCGAACACGACCCCACCCGACGACCACCTGCGCGATCTGATCCTGCAAGTGCTCTTCACAAATCCCGGCGAGCGCGTCTTCCTGCCCGACTTCGGCGCCGGCGTCTCGCAGCTCGTCTTCGCGCCGAACAGCGACGCGCTGCGCGTCACCGCGCAGTTCCTAATCTCGACCAACCTGCAGCACTGGCTCGGCGACCGCATCAACGTCGACCAAGTCACGGTGACCAGCGACCCGGGGTTCGAGAACGTCGTCACGATCGAGATCTCCTACACCGTCAAGGCGACGCTCGAGCGCCGCACGCTGGACGTGCAGGTCTGAGATGACGACCGCGCTGCGCCCGGCGATCGACTGCCCCGCCCCGACGCTCACGCCCGGCGCGCAGGGGATCGAGCGGGTCGCGGTCGACGACGCGCAGGCGCAGCTCACCGTGACGTTCGTGCGCGCGATCGCGCCCGGCGAGCTCTCCGTGCTGCTGCAGCGTGGCAGCTACACGCTGACCGGCGGCGCGCGCATCTTCCCGCGCATCCTCTCGGCCGCGCTGCCGGCCGTCCCCGACCCGCTGCACCGCACGATCGTGCTGACGCTCGACGTGATCGGCGACTTCTCCGTCTACACGCTCAGCGTGAGCGCGCCGGAGATCGACCCGTTCTTCGCCGATGTCGCGCTGCGCTTCCGGCTGGCGTGCGACGACGCGTTCGACTGCCGTGCGCCGGTCGCGGCGCCCGCGGCGCCGCCGGAGATCGCGGTGTCGATCGACTATCTCGGCAAGGACTACGCCAGCTTCCGCCAAGCGCTGCTCGACTTCGTCGCGGTGCGCTTCCCGAGCTGGACCGAGCGCAGCGAGGCCGATATCGGGATGATGCTGCTCGAGCTGTTCGCGGCGACCGCGGACACGCTGAGCATCATGCAGGACCGCGTCGCGAACGAAGCGTTCCTCGGCAGCGCCACGCAGCGCCGCTCGGTCGCCGGACATCTCGCGCTGGTCGGCTACCGGCTCGACGAAGGCGCCTCGGCGTGGACGTTCTTGCAGCTTGCGGTGAACGCGCCGGCGTCGCTGAACGACAACGTCTTCCTGACGGTCACCAACGACCCGCAGAGCGCCGGCGAGCCGGTGATCGTCTTCGAGACGCTCGGGAACGCGTCGCTCGACCCGCGCCATCAAACGATGCCGCTCTACGACTGGGGCAACGCGGGCTGCTGCGTCGACCACGACGTCTTCACCGCCGCGCTGGCCGGCAGCTACGACGGTCTCGCCGCCGGCGACTGGCTGCTCTTCGACGACGGGCGCGCGCCGAGCGTGGTGCGGCTGAGCGCGACGCCGCAGATCACGGCCGCGCCGGCGGTCGGCTCGCCGCCGTTCTCGCCGCCGTTCTCTCCGCCGCTTTCACCACCAGGCGGGATGCTCACGCTCGTGCAGTGGTCGGCGGCGACGCCGCTCGGGCACGACTTCTGCGTGCGCGACACCGTGGTGCGCGGCAACGTCGTCCTCGCCACGCATGGCGAGACGGTCGAGGGCGAAGCGCTGCGCGCGCTCACCCCCGCGCAGAAAACCGCGCTCGCGAAAGAGATCGCGGCGCGCGGCCCCGGCGAGCGCGTGCCGCGCCAGCGGCTCACGCTGGCGAACGCGCCGCTCGCGCGCCTCGATCCGAGCACGCTCGCGCTCGCGAACGGGACGCAGCGCACGACGAGCACGATCTCGTTGGAGGTCGGCGAGCCGCCGGTGCGCTTCACCGAGCTGCCGACCCTGCTCGAGAGCGCCTCCGACGCCACCGTCTTTCGCGTCGAGATCGATGATGCCGGAGACGCGACGGTCGTCTTCGGCGACGGCACGTTCGGAGTTGCGCCGGACGAGACGGCGGACGTCTTCGCGAGCTACCGCGTCGGCGGCGGCGCGATCGGCAACGTCGCGGCGGCGACCCTCACGCGCGCGCCGCTGCACCCGCCCTGGCTCGACGCGGTGACGAACCCGCTCGCCGCAAGCGGCGGGCGCGACCGCGAGTCGAGCGACCACGCGCGCCGGCTTGGGCCGGCGACGTTCCTCGATCCGCTGGTCGCCGTCACCGCCGCGGACTACCGCGCCGCCGCCGAAGCGTTCACCGACGCGAATGGCGCGCACCGCGTGCAGCGCGCGAAAGCGGCGTTCCGCTGGACCGGCAGCTGGCTCACCGTGACGCTCGCGGTCGAGCCGGCCGGCGCGGACTTCGTAGACGCGGCCCTGCGCGCCGCGCTGCTCGCGTACCTCGAGACGCGCCGTTTGGCGGGCTACGACCTCGATCTCGCCGATCCGGTCTACGTTCCGCTCGAGCTCGAGGTCTCCCTCTGCATCGCGCCGGGATTCGCGCCGGGCGACGTGCAGCAGCGCGTCGTGCAAGCGCTGCACGACTTCTTCGCGCCGGCGAACTTCTCGTTCGGCGACCGGCTCTACGTCAGCCGGCTCTACGCCGCCCTCGCCGCGGTGAGCGGCGTCGACGCGGCGACGATCGTGCGGCTCTCGCGGCTGCACGCCGCGAACCCCGCGGCGCGCACCGCGCAGAACCTGCGCCAAGGCTATCTCGACGTCGGTCCGGCGGAAGTGATCCGGCTCGACGACGACCGCAACCGGCCGGAGCACGGCACCGCGCGCGTCGACGTGGTGGGGACCGGAACGTGAGCGCGACCGCGACGCCGCTCTGCACGCTGCCGCCGCAACCGCCGGGCGGGTGCTGCGCCGCGCCGCCGCCGGCGCCCGCCGCGCCGATCATCCCGTCCAACGCGCCGGGACTCTCGGCGATCGCGTACCGGATCGGAACGTTCACCACGTTCCGGCGCGAGATGCTGAACAGCGTCGCCGACCCGCTGCTGATCGACCCGCTGCCGAACCCGTTCTTCCTCGCCGGCTGGCACGAAGGCGCGGAAGCCGACTACCAGACCGCGTTCGTCGAGCTGTGGGCGTATCTCGCCGACGTGCTGACGTTCTACCAAGAGCGGATCGCGAACGAAGCGTACGTCGGCACCGCGGTGCTGCGCGACTCGCTGCTGCGGCTCACCGCGCTGATCGACTACGTGCCACAGCCGGGCGCAGCGGCGAGCGCGCTGGCGGCGTTCACCGTCGCGAAGGGCAAGTCGGTCGCGGTGCCGCCGAGCTTCCGGGTCGGCGCGAAGCCGGCCGGGGCGAGTCCGCCGCCCGTCTTCGAAACGTCGAGCGGACTGGCGGCGACCGACGCGCACAACGCGATCCCGATCTCGGCGGTGGCGAAGGCGAACCAGTTCGAGCCGATCTCCGGCAGCGGCAGCGTCGCGCGCAGCGTGGTGCTGCAAGGCGACGCGAACCGGTTGGCCGCCGGCGACGACGTGCTCGTCGTCGAGCACGAAGGAGACAGTACGAACGAAAAGGCGACGCGGCAGCAGCTGGTCGACGTGGCGGTCGATCACCAAGCGAAGACGACGACGATCACCTGGACGGAACAGGCCGGCACGGCCTATCAGACCGACGTTGCGGTGAAGGTGTACGCGTTCCGCGCGCTCGCCGGCGTCTTCGGCAACAACGCGCCGCCGTGGGCAACGCTCTCGCCGACGCTGATCAGCGACGCAGTTGCGCCTCAGTCTTGGCCGGCGCCGCCGTACAAGTCGCAGACCTGGGACGACGCGACCAGCGCGTGGGCGTACGTTCCGATCCCGAACTCGAGCAACAACACGAACACGGGCGGCAACGAGGTGATGCTCGACTCGGCGTACGCGAACGTGACCGGCACCCCCGACCGGCCGACCTGGGCGGTGCTCAAGGCCGCCACGGTGCTGCCGGTGCACGTCACCGGCGCGCGCACGATCGTCGCGAGCGCGTACACGCTGACCGGCAAGAGCACGCTCCTGACGCTGCAGGAGACACCCCCCGCGAACACGTTCCCGGTCCGCGGCACGACGGTCCTGGTCGCACCGCAAGCGCTGGCCCTGCCGAACGATCTTCCGCTGACGACGAACGTTTCCGGAAACTCGCTGCTGCTCGCCGGCCTGTACCCGCAGCTGCGCGCCGGGCAAACCGTCGTGCTGCAAGGGACGCTCGACGGGGCGAACACCGTCGCGGCCGAGTCGGCGACGCTCGCGAGCGCACCGCAGCTCGACGTCGCGAACAATCTCACCACCGTCACGCTGACGAGCGCGCTCGCCAACACGTACGCGCGCGCCGGCGCGGTGCTGCTGGCGAACGTCGTCGCGGCGACGCAAGGCGAGACGGTCAAGGACGAGATTCTCGGCAGCGGCAACGCCGCCGCGAACCAGAGCTTCGCGCTCAAGAAAAAGCCCGTGACCTACGTGCCGGCGACCGGGTTCACCGAGACCGCGGTGACGAGCACGCTGCACGTGCGGGTGAACGGCGTCGAGTGGAGCGAGCTGCCGACGCTGCTGAACGCGGCGCCGAACGCGCAAGCGTACACCACCGCGACCGACGACGGCGGGCAGACGACGGTCGCGTTCGGCGACGGGACCAACGGCGCGCGGCCGCCGACCGGCAAGGACAACGTCCACGCGCGCTACCGCGCCGGGATGGGCGCGTACGCGAACGTCGCGGCGAACGCGGTCAGCCTGCTGCTCGACTCGCTGCCCGGACTGCAAAAAGTCACCAACCCGCAGCCGAGCTACGGCGGCGCCGATCCCGAGCCGGTCGCCAAGATCCGCGTCAACGCGCCGGACCATGTGCGCTCGTTCGGCCGCGCGGTCAGCGTCGCCGACTACGCCGCGCTGGCGCGCAGCTATCCGGGGATCGCGAAGGCCAGCGCGAGCTGGGTCAGGCGCGACCCGAACCTGGTCGCGATCCCGAACCCGTTCGTGCAGATCACCGTCGCGACGAGCGACGGCATCCCGCTCGCGCAGCAGCCGGTGCTGCGCCGCAACCTGCGCGCCTACCTCGACGCGCACCGCGATCCGAACGTGCCGCTGCGCGTCGCCGACTTCACCGCGGTGTACGTGGGCGTCGCGCTGAGCGTCGACGTGCTCGACCGCTACGGGCGCAACGCGACGCTGAGCGCGGTGCAAGCCGCGCTCTCGCCGAGCGCGAACCCCGACGGCTCGCTCGGATTCTTCGCGTTCGACCGGCTCGGTTTCGGCGAGAACGTTCCGCTCAGCGCGGTCTACGCGGCCGCGCAAGGCGTCGCGGGCGTCAGCGACGTGACGGTCACGCAGTTCCTGCGCACCGACCTCGACGCACCCGACAGCCTCACCGTGCGCGACGAGATCTTCGTGCGACCCGCCGAGATGGCGGTCGTCGCCAACGATCCGGCGAATCCGAGCACAGGCTTCGTGACGGTCACCCTCGGTCTCGGGGGCTTCGACGACGCATGAGCCGCAACAGCCCGCTCGACTTCACGCAGCGCCTGTACGAGCGCATTCCCGCGAACTACCGCGTCTACGACGCCGAGCGCGGGCAGCCGCTCCTGGCGCTGATGCGCACGATCGCCGGCCCGGTCTCCGCGCTGCGGCGCGATCTCGACGCGCTCTGGGACAACTTCTTCATCGAGACGTGCGACGACTGGGTGGTGCCGTATCTCGGCGCGCTGGTCGGCACGAACGTGCTGGTCCATCCGGTCGGCCGCAGCAACCGGCTCGACGTCGCCAGTACGATCGACTGGCGCCGCCGCAAGGGCACGCCGGCGATGCTCGCCGAGCTCGCAACCGCCGTCACCGAGTGGCCGACCGACCTGAGCGAGTTCTTCACCGTGCTGGGCTGGTCGGAGAACGTGAACCACGTGCGCGCGACGCGCACGCTCACCGCGAACGTGCGCGATCCGTACGCGCTCGGGCTGCTCGGCACGGCGCGCGATCCGTTCGCGCACGCCGCCGATTTCCGCACCTCCGCGCCGCTCGACCAGGCGCGCGCGGTGCGCGGCGCGCTGACCTCGCGGCTGAGCTGGGGAACGCCGGGGCGCTACACGATCAAGAACGCGGGCTTCTTCGCGCGCCGGTTGCAGACGTTCGCGAACCTCGGCGCGACGCCGAGCGGCGCGCCCCCCGGCGTCGCGGTGCCTCCGAACCGCCGCTGCTGGCGCTTCGATCCGCTCGACCGCGACGTCCCGCTCTTCGCCGGCGCGACGCACGCGCCGATCGCGCGCAGCGCGTTCGCGCTCGATCCCGCCGCGTTCGCGGCCGACGTCGTCGTGCGGCAGCTCGGGATCCCGCTCGCGCGCGCGGCGGAGACGCCGCTGCGCTCGAGCTCGCACACGGCGTTCGGGTTCGGCGGCGCGGGCGCCGGCATGAAGCTCGACACCAGCGCGGGATTGCGGTTGCTGAACGAAGAGCCGTTCGCGCACGGCGGCGTCGACTTCGCGATCGTTGCGCAGTCGATGCCGGCCGGCACGACGCTCGGCACGCTGCACATGCGCACCACCGCATACGCGCCCGGCGCTGCGACCACGGCGGCGGGAAATCTCGCGCTCACCGTCTCGCTCGCCAGCGATGCGGTGCGCGCGCGTTTCCCGGGCGCCGTGGTGGCGGTGCGCGCGGCGCAAAGCGGCGCGTTGCGCGAAGCCGACGGCCTCTACGTCTACTTGCCGGCGCGCGCGCTCGACGCGGGGACGCCGGTGACGTTCTACGTCGCCGGCGACGGCAGCACGTATACCTCCGCTTCGCTCGCGCCGACCGAGCTCGCGCGCGCTTCCGACGGTCCGCTGTACCCGCCGCGCGCGACGCTGCCGAGCGTCACGCCGATCACCGGCGCGCCGCCGCTGCGGCCCAGCGCGGGCGCGCTCGTCGTCACCGATCCCTCGCGCTGCGTGGGGAGCGGCGCGTTCATCGCGGCCGGCGTTCTCGCCGGCACGTTCCAACCGGCGGCGGCGCTCACGACGGCGGCGAGCAGCAGCACCTTCCCGGGTTTCGCATCGGGCCTGTGGACGCCGTTCGCGGACCGCGCGAGCATCGCGTTGCTGAGCGGAACGCTGCCCGGCAGCGGACCACCGCCGTCGCCAACGGACCAACCAGGTCCGCAACATCGCGAACTGCTCGCCGTGCAGATCACGCCGCTCGGAGGTGATGCGCTCCCGCCGCTCGAGCTCGTCGTGAGCTTGCGCAACGGCAGCGCGCTGCTCGTCTATCTGCCGGAAGCGCCGCCGCACACGCCGGCGATGACGCTGCTCGTCGCCGCCGACGGCGCGACGTATTTCGCGCCGGCCGACACGGCGGCGCTGCAAACGCAAGGCACCACGCTGACCGGGCTCGCGCTCGCGCGCGCCGGCGCCGGGCAAACGCTGCCGATCGCCGGACGCTGGCCGCTGCAGCAGCGCACGCCGGTCGCGGTCGACCTCTCCCGCGCGGCGCTGGTGCGCGACGGCGAGCTCGGTATCGATCCGGAGCTCGGGCGCTTCGCCTTCGCGCCGAACGATCCGGCGCTCGGGAGCGGCGCGCTGAGCGTCGACTACCGCGAGGGATTCTCCGACCGCGTCGGCGCGCTGAACTTCGACCGGCAGATCGATCCGAAAGCGAGCGCGACGCGCTTCGTCGCGAGCGGCGGCTACACGCTCTCCGACCTCACCGCGGTCTTCGGCGGCGCGCCGGTGCACGCCAGCGTCGTCGACGCGCTCGCGAACGCGAAGGACGGCGACGTGATCGAGATCGCCGACAGCGCGACCTACGTCTCGGCGACGCCGGCGTTCCTCGCGAACCCGGCGGTCAAGACGCTGACCCTGCGCGCGGCGAACAATCAGCGCCCGACGCTCGCGTTCTATGCCGCGGACGGAACGCCGGCGCCGGCGAGCATCCGAGTCGTCGTGCCGATGACGCGGTTGGAGCTGAGCGGTTTGCTGATCAGCGGCGCGCCGCTGCGCATCGACGCCACCGTCGCCGCGGTGCTCCTCACGGCGTGTTCGCTCGACCCCGCCTCGGACCGCGGCGACGGGATGCTCATCGTGAGCGACGGCGACCGCAACGCGAATGCCGACTACGTGCTCTGCCGCTGCGTCTGCGGCGGCGTGCGCGCGGGCGCCGGCGTCGGCCGCTTCACGCTTGCCGACTCGATCCTCGACGGACGCGCCGGGATGGCGTTCGACAGCCTGCCGTACGCGTCGAGTCCGCCGCTCTCGCCGCTCTCACCGCCCGACCCGCACACGGCCTCGCCGAACAGCGGTGCGAAGCTGCTGCAGCTCGAGCGCGGCACGGTGCTGGGCGCGGTGCACTGCGAGATCCTCAGCGCGAGCGACACGCTGCTGCGCGATCTCACCGTCGCCGACGACCGCCAGCGCGGCTGCGTCCGCTACAGCCGCTACCAGCGCGGCTCGGCGCTCCCGCGCCGCTACCAGTGCGTGCCGAGCGAGTCGCAGGCCGGCGCATCGACGCCGGTCTTCACCTCGCTGCGCTTCGGCAACCCGGCGTACGCGCAGCTCGGCGCGGGGACCGCGCCCGACGTGCTGACGGTGAGCGATCAGAACGACGCGCCCGGCGCGTTCGCGACGACGCTCGAGACGACGCGGCTTCACAACCTGCAGACCAAACTCGCGGAGTTCATGCCGGCCGGTCTCAATCCCGTGCTGATCGCGGAAACATGAAGGGGCGTATGACATGAAGGGCGATTTCTCGCGACTGACCTTCAAGCGTGCGAAGCACACCGCCGGCGTGCTGCACCAGCAAGGCCGCGTGTGGCTCGACGCCGACTGGAACGAAGAGGTTCAGACGCGGCTCGATCTCGCCGAGCGCGAAACCGTCGACGTGGTCGGCCGCTGCGGCGTTCCCAAGCCCGGCACGGCGTTCGCGATCTCCGCGAACCCTGCGGCGCCGGACGACTTCTTCATCAGCACCGGCCCCGGGCCGCGCGGGCGCTGCTACGTCGACGGCATCTTGTGCGAGCTGTACGATCCCGCGCTCGCCCACATGTCGTACCTGCACCAGCCCGACTACATCGACCCGCCGGCGCTCACGCTGCCGACGCCAGGCGACACGCAGGCGAAGAACGCGCTCGTCTACGTCGAGACCTGGCAGCGCCTCATCACCTACCTGGAAGATCCCGACATCCGCGAGATCGCGCTGAACGGGCCCGACACGGCGACGCGCCTGCGCACGATCGTGCAGGTGAAGGTGCGCGAGATCGCGGCGAACGTGACCGACTGCGCCGCCGCGATGAAGCTCGTCACCGACGGGGACGGCACGCTCACCACGCTGCCGCCGGTCGACGACCAGCCGCCGGACCCGTGCCGCATCCCCGACCCCGGCACGTACACCGGCCGCGAGAACCACTTCTACCGGATCGAGATCCACCGCGCCGGCGACGTCGCCGGGTTCGCCGGCAACACGAGCGCGCTCGGCGAAGCGACCGGGACCGCAGGCAGCAGCGAAGTGTTGACGTTGCTGCAGTCGATCTCGATCAACACCAACCTCGGCAACCTCGACGTCAACCGCAATCTCGGCGCCGGAATCGGAATCCGGTCGGGGATTCGGCATCTCTCCAGGCTCCATGCGACGTTCAAGTGGTCGAAGAACAACGCGGCCGACGCCGTGCAGGTGCTCTCCGTCTCGCAAGATCGTCTCACCCTCACCGTGCAAAGCCTCGGGCGCGACCTCGCGACGGCGCTCGTCGACGGCAACACCATCGAAATCTGCGACGACCGCAGCGAGCTCGGCCACCTGCCCGGCCACCTCACGATGATCGCCGGCAACCCCGATCCCGACCGGCTGACGGTCACGCTCGCCGATCCGCTCCCGAACGAGTTCGAGCTGCCGATCACCGATCCGAGCGCGCTCTCGCCGCTCAGCCCGCCGGCGGCGCCGGCGAACCGCCATGCGACGCTGCGGCGCTGGGATGGCGTCGGAACGTGCGCGGCGGCCTTCGACCAGCAGCTGACGCCCGACATGGATCTGGGCGACGGCGTGCACGTGCAGTTCGGCGGCACCGACTTGCGCTCGGGCGACTACTGGCAGTTCGTCGCGCGCAGCGTCGACGGATCGGTCGAGAAGCTGACGAATGCGAAGCCGACCGGAATCGTTCGGCACCGGTGTCCGTTGGCGCTGGTGCGCTGGCAGCGCTTGCGCCGCTTCGAGATCGCGCCGCTGTTCGCCGGCTCGCCGGCCTTCGCGATCCCGAGCGATCTGGCCGCCGCGATCGAGCAGTATTTCGAGCAGGCGCACGACCTCAGAACGGACGCCGCAACGCTGCTCGAGGTCGCGGCCGCAGCCGGCGCGACGCCGCACGAGCTGGAACTGCTCAAACTCCTCGCCGAACGGCAGCCGCATGTCGAAGCGCTCACCTTCCGCGTCGTCGAGGACTGCCGCAACCCGTTCCTGCCGCTGACCGACGAAAACGACGTCGACGCGGCGATGCACGTCGTGCGCGTCGGCCGCTTCGACACGAACGAGAACGTCACGCCGCTGCTCAACGACAGCCTGGTGACGACGGACGAGCTCGCCAACGGAATCGGCGTCTGGTTCGACCGCCCGGTCGAACCGAACGCGATCTCGCGGCCGACCTGCTACGTCGAGCTCGAGCTTCCGTTCCCGTCGTTCAGCCTGACGCGCGCGCTCGACGCCGCCGGGCTGGCGACGAACGCCTCGACCAACTTCGCGACCGCCGGCGGCCCGCTCGCGTACCAGCGGATCACGCTGGCGGCGAAGCTGGCCGCGAACGGCAACGCGCTGACATGGCGGCCGCACGGCGGGCGCAACGAGCTCGATCTCTTCGCCGCGCTCGCGCCGCCGGCAGACCGCGGCGCGCTCGCGCGGCTGCACCTGCGCGGCGACGTCATCTGGTCGCGCGACAACGACCGGCTGTTCCTCGACGGCGACGCGTTCGGGTTCGCGAATCCGAACGATCCGCAGCAGACGCTGTTGCGCTACCCGAGCGGCGACGGCAAGCGCGGCGGCGACTTCGAGCTGTGGTTCTGGCTTAAGGCGACGCCGCAGCTCGGCCTCTACGTCATCGACCAGAAGACGCAGGCGATCGAGTTCTACGCGCTCGACGCGAACGGCCCTACCACGCCGGCGCGCTCGTTCGGCACCCCGAACGCAGCGCCGAATCCGGTCGGGGTCGCAGTCGACGCGACGGGGAAGATCTTCGTCGCGAGCGGCGCCATTGGGGTTGCTCAGTTCGACCCCGGCGCGACCGGCACCCCGACGGCGCGCGCGACCGGCGCCCCACCGTTCAAGTTCATCGCGAGCGGGCTCGCGGTCGACGCGAACGGAGCGGTCTATCTCGTCGGGAACTCGATTGCCACCGGCCGCAGCAGCGTGCTCGTCTTTCCGAACGCGCTCGGCGCGGTGCAGCGCTCGATCGACGGCGCCGAGACGGGGCTCGTCGGATCGGTCGGCATCGCGGTCGGCGCCGACGGCACGACGTTCGTCACCGCGAACCCGCAGGACGGCGGTCGCGTCGAAGTGTTCGCGCCGAACGCATCGGGAAACGTCGGGCCTACGCGCTCGATCGTTCTGCCCGTCGCCAACGTCGGCGGCGCATCCGTGAAGTACACGGCGAACGGGGTCGCCCTCGACGCGGCCGGAAATCTCTACGTGGCAGCGGCGTCGCAGGCCAACACTGCCCTGCCCGACGCGGTCTTCGTCTTCGCACCGAATCAAGCCAGCCCGGCCAGAACGATCCGCGGGGTCGCGAACACCAAGCTGTTCGGGCCGTTCGGGATCGCGGTCGATACCGCCGGGAACGTCTTCGTCTCGAACCGGAACGAGGCCGCGATCACCGTGTACGGGCCGGGTGCCGACGGCGACGTCGCGCCGATTCGCACCGTCACCGGTGCCGCCGGCGTGTTGACCGCGCCGACGGCGCTCACGATCGGACTCTGAGGTGGAACCACCGCTCGTCTCGTGCATCATGCCGACGTACAACCGCCGGCACGACGCAGCGCGCGCGGTCGAGTATTTCCAGCGCCAGGACTACGCTCCGCGCGAGCTCATCGTGGTCGACGACGGCACCGATCCCGTCGGCGACGTCGTGCCGAGCGACGAACGGATTCGCTACGTGCGCTCGCCGCGCCGGCTCTCGATCGGCGCGAAGCGCAACCTCGCCTGCGAGCTCGCGCGCGGAACGGTGATCGTGCACTGGGACGACGACGACTGGCAGTCGCCGCACCGCCTGCGCGCCCAGGTCGCCGCGCTGGCGGCGAGCGGTAAACCGCTGTGCGGAATCAACGCGCCGTACTACCTGGACCGCGTCAGCGGCGAGACGTGGCAATACCGCTATCCGCCCGAGCAGCGCCCCTGGATCGCCGGCAACACGCTCGCCTACCGGCGCGACTTCTGGAGCGCGAACCGCTTCGCCGACCTCACCATCGGCGAAGACACGGATTTCATCTGGCGCGCGAGCGGCGAGCACATCCACGTGATGGCGGACAACGGGATCATGGTCGCGATCAAGCATCCCGGCAACGCCAGCCCGAAACCGACCCACACGCACTACTGGCATCCGGTCCCACCGGAATCAGTCGCCGCGCTGCTCGGCGCGGACTGGAAGCGGCACACCGGCGCGCCGCCGCCGTCCGCCTACCGCGCGCATCTACAGCGCCCGCCACGCAGGCGGGGCGCGATGATCGCCGCCCGCGCGCGCGACCTCGCGCTGCCGGAGTTCGCTGCGTACGATCCCGTCGGCGCGCTTCCGCCGATGCGCCGCTGGGAGCTGCCGTACGCGCTCGCCGCCCTCCGGCTCGACAACACCTCGTCAGTCCTCGACTGCACGATCAACCCGGCCGGCTTCGGCGAGCGGCTCGCGCAGCTCTACCCGCACGTCCTCTACCGCCATGCGCCGGCGATACAGAACAATGCGTTCGCGCCGCCGGTCGGCTTTCCCGACGCAGCCTTCGACCGCGTCGTCTGCGTCAACACGCTGGAGCACCTGCTGGCCGCGCAGCGCGAGACGCTGCTCGCGGAGATCGCGCGCAAGCTGAAGCCGGGCGGCGCGCTGGTGCTGACCGCGGACTACTACTTCGACTCGGCGTGGCAGAACCCGCACACGCTCGCGCTCGGCGTCATGCGCGCCGACCGCGCCGAGATCTTCAACGGCTGGAACAAGATCCGTCCGCGCGAGCTGGTCGACGCCTGTGCCCCGCACGGACTGCAGCCGCTCGAATCCGGCGGGCCGGAGGAGCCGCGCGAAGACGACCCCGCGCTCTACCTCAACGATCCACCGTACCCGCACGCAACCGTTGCCGGCGTCTTCACGAAGGGAGCGTTCCGGCCGCCGCAGCCGCGCCGGATCGTCCTCGCGCTGCTGACCTGGAGCACCTGCACCGCGAGCCTGGAGTCACTGTGCGCGCTGGTGCGCGAGGCGTATGCGCTGGAACGGCTCGGGCACGAGCCCCACGTGTTCGCCGTCGACAACGGTTCAGACGACGGCACCGCCGAAGCGCTGCGCGCGCTCGAGCCCGAGATCGGCGTCCCGCACCGCGTCGAGTGCAACGCGCAGAACCTCGGTAACTCGCGCGCGCGCAACCGCATCATCGACTACGCCCTCGGCGTCGACGCGGACTACGTTCTGTTCGTCGACGGCGACATCGAGCTCGTCCCGCACTCCGCGAACGCGATGCTGCGCTATCTCGAAGGCTGCGGCCGCGCGCTGGCGTGCATCGGCGCCGACTCGAACGACTACAGCGACGAGCGCGCGCGCACGACGGCCTCGCTCTTCAGCTTGCACGGCCTGCGCATCGAGACGCTCGATTTGGTCGCGTGGACGCAGTACGGCCTCTTCCGCGCCGAGGTCTTCCGCGACGGCGTCCGGTTCGACGAGGACCCGCCGTTCGACGGCGCCGGCTGGGGGTTCGAAGACAACGACCTGGCGTTCCAGATGCAAGTAAAAGGCTATCGGTCGCAGCGGTTCATGGGGGTCACGTACTTGCACCGGAAGGCGCGCTCGTCGATCCGCATCATGCGCCGGCTCGGGATCGACGCCGACGCGCTCTTCAACCGGCGCCGCACCCGCCTGCTCGAGAAGTGGTCGCACGTCGCGCAGATCGCGCAGGGCCCGCTGGTCGACGTGCAGCGCTCGACGGCGCTGCCGATTTGAAGACGCACGCAGCGCCGGACGCGAAGCGGCCGTGCGCCTGCGGCGGCTCGTGCGGCGCGTGCGCAGCAAAATCGAGCGAGCCGCAAAGCACGGCGCCTGCGCACCCGCCGGCGCAAGCGCACAACTTCGCGGACGTCGCGGTCGTCCCGCCGCCGCGCGCAGCGGACATACCGACGGCCGACGACAGCGACGACGACATTCCTGACGGCGGTGCGCTGGACGGCGGTGGTGCGGCGGACGGCGGCGTAGGCGCTCCCGGCGGCGGCGCTACTGCGACCACGGACGGTTGCTCCCAACCGTTCAGCATGACGAAAGTCACGTCCGGGAAATTTCAGAACGGGTTGAACGTGTACAGCTATTTTCCGGACCTGAGCGGCCGCGGCTCGGGAGACGCGGGTCCGTTCGATACCGGGACCCGCGTCGGCTCGTGCGTGCAGCTCATCGGCACGTTTCCCAGCCCATGCCGCCCCGAGCTGTTCTCGCTCGCGCAAACCGTCACGTACGCCAAGAAAGTCGTCAACGGGGCGCACGATCCGAAAGAAGGCGTCGCTCAGGACGACATCGCGAAATCCGGTCGCGACGCGTCGACGGCGCCGTTCCGTCAGGATTGGCTCGGCGGCGGATACAACGCCTCGATGGCGGACCCACCGGCCACCACGTACTCGGCGACCGACAACATCGAGCTCGACCGAAACTGGACCACCTCGCTGGTCGGGACGGGCGGGCGAAAGTCAGTCGACTGGTCGAGCTCGATCCGCATCGTAAACGGCAAGGTAACGCAGAACACGGTCGCCTGAGATTCCCCAGACCCCTCTCAGCTTTCTCTGCATTCTTTAGTTGGCACCGGCTTCGCCGTGAAGGGGGTGCCGAATGAACCGCAGAGCCGCCCTTTCCGCGCTCGCCGCCTGCGCCGCCGCGCTCGTCGCGCGGCCCGCGCTCGCCGACGGCTTGGTCCGCTTTCGCAACGTCTCGTTCGCGCGCGCGGTGCTGATCGAGGTCCGCGTCGGCGAGACCTTCGACGCCGCGACGCTCTACGGCACGCAGCGCCTCGCGCGGAACGAGACGTGGGAGGTCGACACGACCGGCACTCCGGCTTGGTGGCGGCGCGAGCTCGCGCCCGGCTCCAACGACGGCCGCTACACCGACTGGCAGCGTGCCGATCCGAGCCGCTCAGACCTGCGCGTCGATCTGTAACCCCGCGCCGACCGAGCGCGCCGTCCGGTGGGCGCGAAGGGCCGCCAGCGACGGCGCCCGTACTCCGGCAGCGATGCGCTCCGGGAACCGCTTTCTCGACGCGTTGCCGGCCGCTGCGGCGCAAGCGCTGATCGCCGGGGACGAGCCGCGCGAGCTTCCGTTCGGTTCGACGCTCGTGCGCCGCGACGAGAAGCTTCGCGCGATCCATTTTCCGGTGTCGGGCGCGATCTCCGACATCGAGGAGCAGCCCGACGGCGGCGCCGCCGAGACCGCTGCGGTCGGGCCCGAGGGCCTCAGCGGCGTCGAACTGCTGCTCGACGTGCCGAACGCGCTGCTCACGCGCGTCATCCAGACGCCGACCACGGCGTTCGCGGTCCCGGCCGAACGGGTTCTCGCCGTCCAGCGCGAGCACGCGGCGCTCGGGTCGCTCGGCCGGCGCTACGCCGCCGTGATGCTTCGCGCCGGCGCGATCACCAGCGCTTGCAATGCGCGCCACGTGGTGACGCGCCGCCTCGCGCGCTGGGTCCTGCGGATGGCCGATCGCCTTCGCTCCGACGAGGTCGTCCTCACGCACGACGCGACCTCGCTGATGCTCGGCGTGCGGCGCTCGACCGTGACGCAGGCGATGCGGGACTTGCAGCGCTCGGGCACGATCGCGGGAGCGCGCAAAGGCGCGCGCATCGTCGACCGCAGCGGTCTGGAAACGCTCGCGTGCAGCTGCTACACGGAAGAGCGCGCGCTCTACGACGCGCTCTACGCGTAAGCCGTTGCGCGCTGCTCAGCGCCGCCGCTTGCGCCGCCGCCGGCGCCGGGGGCCGAACAGCAAACCGAACAGAATGCCGATGCAGCCGCGCCGGTCATCGTCATGGTCGCCTTCGTCGCGGTCGCGTTCGTCGCGGTCAGGCTCACGTTCACCGTCGCCGCGACCACCGTCGCCGTGGCTGCCGTCGCCCCGCGAGTCACCGCCGAGCGCGTCGACGCGGCCGGCGATCTGTGCGACGTAGCGCCGGAACGGCAAGTACCAGCGATTTTCCTCGGGAATCGTGGCGAGGACGTCGCGCACGATCGCGTACGAGCGGCGCTCGAGCGGAAGCATCTGCTCGGCGGTCGTCACCGGGACGGTGATCTGGAAAGCGCCCAGCACGCGGCGCGCGCCGGTGTCCGGTGGAGCAACGGCCGCCGTCGTGCGCGCGGAAACGGCGGTCTCGCCGCGAGCGAGCGCGTCGCGCTCGCGGATCGCTTCACGCAGCGCACCGAGCGAGATGGCCGGCGGCGGCTGGACCGGCGCCGTCGTCACCTGGCGCACGACGATCTTGAACACCTGACCTTTGCGCACGGTCCGCGGGAGATCGACCGTCAGCAGGCCGGCGAGCGTGGTCACGCCTTGCGGGAGCGGGACGTAGGTGACGCCCGCGGTCTTGCAGCGCAGCGTGTGATCGTCGACCCGCTCGAGCGGCTGCAAGTTGAAGCTGCGGCCGGCGAGATCGAGGATCGCCGAAACTTTGACCGCCGGGAGGTAGATCGTCGCAACGCTGCCGGGAGGTGTGGTGCCCCAGTCGATCATCAGCTCGTCGTGCGCTTCCTTTTCCCCCAGCGTCGCGCGGGTGGGCTTGATCTCGAAGGTGTGCTGGATGCGGTGCGTCGCCGGGTCGCCGGGATTCTCCGACTGTACGATCGCGAGGTTGCGCTGTGCGAGCTTGTCGGAGGAGGCCGTCGACGCGCCGACCGGGATCGGATCCGGATCGAATGCGACCTCGGCGACCAGGCACTGGTGCAAACCGCGGATGAGGTCGCGGATTGAGCGGTTGTCGGGGCCCGGCGGAAACGGCCCGGACGGCGAAGCGGGCTGGATCGGGAAGAGCGCCTGCGAGGGCTGGTTGATGTCGAGCCAGACGCCGAAGTAGGCGTCGACTTCCTTGCCCGTCGCGTCGGGTAGGATTTTCTTCAGGTTCGTGCCGTCGTTCTGCGAGTTCAAGCTTGCCATGGGATTTATCACGTTCGCGCGCTTCTCGGCGAAGAACGGGATCGTGACCAGCTCGCCGCCCTGCACGCCGAGGACCGGGATCTTCACGCCGGGATGCGCGCCGGTCTTGTAGGTCGTGCTCGGGTCGTAGTCGGTCCACGTCGCGGCCGTCTGGAACATGCGGAAGAACACACGCACCGCCGGCGCGGGATTGAGCTTGGCGTAATAGCGCACGCGGGCGAACGCGAAGTTGAAGACCGGGACACCGCCGACGGTCTCGGAGAGCTCGAGGTGCGAGACGGTCTCATCGGTGGAGATGTTCTGGAACGCGTCGGGATGCGCGTGCAGGTTCGTCACCGCGTTCCGGACGAACGCCAGCGCGTCGTCGGGCGTCGCGGCGTTCGGGAGCGCCAGCTGCGGCCAGTTCGGGAGCGAGCCGCCGGGCTTCAGTTGAATGACCCGCACGTCGGTGCTCAGCCACGAGATCGGACCGTCGATCATGAACGGGTTCGGCTGCGTGATCAGCGTCAGCGTCGCCTGTGCGACGAGCCCCTTGATCGTCGCGGTGATCGGAAAGTCGGTGCTTTCGGCCGCCGGCCACGCCGCGGTGCCGGTGAAGTGAACCTGATAGAAGAACGTGAAGCGCTGCGCCTGGTTCGGCAGCGTGTCGTCCTGGCATTTGAGCTGCGTAGGCTGGAACGTCATCCCCGCGATCGGTGAGGCCGGCGCGATCTGCGGCGCGTTGTTGAACTGCGGATCGCCGGGTGCGGGGTTCGGGTTGGTGATCCCGAGATCGCTCGGCATGAAGCCTTCGACGACGACGTAGAACGCCGCGTCGATCACCGCCGGGTTGTTCAGCACGAGCATCGCGTCGATCTCGTCCTTCCCGAACGTGTTGCGGTCGGTGATCATGAACGCGTCCTTGCAGACCACGCTGCGCTCGGTCTCGACCAAGTTCCCGCCCCCGTCCGGGACGATGAAGCCGAGCCGGAACCAGTTCGCGACCATGTCGGTCGGCTGCATCGCGATGTCGCGGTCCCAGAGGACGTTCGCCATCGAGCCGGCCGGGAACACGGTGTCCGGCCGCGCGGCGGGCCACCACGACTGCTCGTCCGGCGCCGTCCCGCCGGCGCACCACGTGAAGTCGCCCTGCCACGGACGCGCCATGTCCTTGGTGACGTCACCGGGATTCACGCCGGACTGATCGAGGCGGAACGGCTCGGTGTACGGAAACGTGCGGACCGTCCTCGTCGCCTCGATTCCCGGATAGAACACCGCGCCGACCGAGGTCTCGAGCGCGGCGCGCGTCATCCCGTCGGGCGTCAGCACGGGAAGCGGCAGCGTCCCGAAGTCGTCGGTGAAATTTCCCTGGTGCCACTGGGACATCTGGTCGTACTGGAACTGCCGGAGCGTCGGCGGAACGTCCTGGCCGGGAACGTCCGCGGGGTAGAGCAGCGGCATGTCGTGATCGGAGGTCGCGGCGGCGCCCGGTGAGGTGAGCTTATTGAAGATCGTGTCGCGATCCGCTTGCGACGGGACGCCGGGGCCGATCACCTTCGCGACGGTGTCGTGATCGCCGGCGCCGAACACCGCGGCGGCAACGCGCTTTGCGTCCATCGCGCGCTGGAGAATCGGCCAGATATCGTTGGTGAACGACGGCGTGCCGGGCGCCGGAAGCATCAGCTGTTCGATCATCGTCTCGCGGATCGTGTCGTAAAGCGTCGTCACGGTCTGCACGGAGGGCGCGTAGTGCGGCGGCGGGCAGATCACCCACGCACCGGCCGCGTTCCACGTCTGCCCGCCGACGACGATCGTCGCGTTCACCGGGCCGTCGGAGACGTCGTCGTACCAGCTCGCGTTGTCGAAGTCGGCGATCTGCGCTCCCGCGAGCGTGGCGCTGTTGCCGAAGCCGCCGGCGACGATCAGGCGGCCTTGCGCGTCGGTGCGCGCGTCGCCGAGCGGGACTTCGGTCGTGCTCATTCCGTAGGTGTACGTGCCGTTCGCGAACTGCGCGACGTCGTTCGCGCCGGTGAGCGTGCGCGGACCGGGGTCGATCTTCGTCGACTCCTTGTTCATCGGCTTGGCGTTGACGAGGTGGACCGTCCAGGTGATCGCGCCGTCGGCGAGCGTGAGCTCCTTGACGCTGGCGTCGTCGTAGAAGCCGAAGAGGCGGAAGCGCTGCGCCTGGCGCTTGATCCGGCACTGCTCGTCTTTGTAGGTGCCGTTCGGCGGTGCGGGCGGCGGCGCAGGGAACGGAAGCTCCGGGCCGATGAACGACTCGGGACTGTTGCCGAGCCTCGCGATCCCGATCGTCGGGAAAATCTTGACGGCGGTGAGGTTTGCCATCGATGCGTCTCCTATGCCGTGGCCGCCAGCGCGCGCGTGCGACGGGCCCAGAACGGGGACGCCGGCCAGCGTCCCTCGAGCGCGTAGCGGTGCGTGAGGCCGTCGAGGTAGCGCGCGTACTCCGCGCGACAGCGTGCATGGTATGCGTCCAGGTGCGAGGTCTCGCCGCGCTCGAGCGCCGCGCGGATCGCGTCCGCGGCAGCGATTCCGTTGCGCAGCGCGCGCACGACGCCCCAGCCGCAGAGCGGATCGTGCGCGGCGTACGCGTCGCCGACCGCGAGCCAGTGCGGCTGCGGGCCGGGGTCGAGGAGCGCGCTGTCGGCGGCGACGATGCGCAGTCCGGCGCGCGCGGCGAGCTGCGGCGCCATCAAGTCGCGGTCGGTGAGGTACGCGAGCGCGTGTCCGCCGGGGATCGGCGTCGCGTACCACCAGCCGCCTGGCGTCGCTTCCACGACGATCGCGTGCGCGTAGGTCGGGTCGGAGTTCGGCTCGGTGTGCGCGACGAGCGCGACCAGGGCGTCGAAGCGCGTGCGGCGCGCGCCGAGCCGGCGGCCGAGCGCGCAACGGCGTCCGGTCGCGTCGACCAAGAACCGCGCGCGCAATGACGGAACGTCCTCGCCGAGCGCGACGTGCCAGCTGCTGCCGTCGTGGCGCACCGCGCCGAGCCGCGCGTAGAGACGCAGCGCGCAGCCGCGCGCGAGCACCGCGTCGCGCAGGTCGCGGTCGAAGCGCGCGCGGTCGACGTGCCAGCGCGCACCTTGCGGATCGAACAGTGCGTTCTGCGCCTGCATCTCCGGCGCGCCCCAGACGCTGCGGATCTCGTAGCCGCGCAGGTGTCCCGCGGCGAGGAAACGGTCCCAGAGCCCGAGCTCGGCCAGCGGCGCGCGGATCGCGTTCGAGAACGTTTCGCCGACCCACGGCGGATCGGCGACGGGCCGATCCAGAATCGCCACCGACGCGCCGCCGTCCGCCAACCGCAGCGCGGTCGCGATCCCGGCCGGACCTGCACCGAAGACACAGACGTCGAACCGGTCGCCTCGTCCGGCCATCGCAGCGCACCTCGCTCTCGAATTGTGGGCCCAGTATGCGAGCGGGCTCTTACCGGGCGCTTACGGGAAAACACGCGTAAGCACGGTAATGCCGAGCGCGATGCAGCCGCCGCACCTCGTCCGCGCGCTCGCCGCCGTGCTGATCCTCGCGCTGAGCGCGTGCGCGCGCACCGCGCAGCCCGCTGCGCCGCCGAGCGGGACGCTGCGGATCCCGACCACCGTCGATCCGCCGGGCTTGAACCCGCTCGTCTTCGACAACGGCCAGGTCTCGCTGCTCGCCGTGCTGATCCACGGCTACCTGCTGCGCGTCGACGCGGACGGCAAGCTGATCCCCGACCTCGCGCTCGAGGTGCCGGCGCGCGCGAACCGCGGCGTCTCCGCCGACGGCCGGACCGTCACGTACCATCTGCGGCGCGGGGTGCGCTGGCAAGACGGGACGCCGTTCGGCGCGCGCGACGTCGTGTTCTCGTTCGCGGCCGCGATGAATCCCGACAACGCCGTCCCCGACCGCACCGGCTTCGATCACGTGCGCTCGGTGCGCGCGCTCGACGACCACACCGTGCAGGTGACGCTGACGCACCCGTTCTCGCCGTTCGTCGCGTCGTGCTTCACGATGGCGGCAAACGATCCGTACGCTATTCTGCCGGCCCATCTGCTGGCCGGCAAGCACGACCTCAACCGCGATCCGTACAACGCCGCGCCGGTCGGCCTCGGCCCCTACAAGGTCGAGCGCTGGGACCGCGGCGCGCGCTTGGTGCTGAGCGCCGACCCGCACTACTTCCGCGGCGTTCCGGCGATCCCGCGCATCGAGATCGACATCGTTCCGGACCCGAACACGGTCGCGACGGTGTGGAAGACGGGGTCGGCCGATCTCGTCTTCGCGCGCGTGCAGCAAGGCCGCGCGTTCCTCGACGCGATTCGCACGCGGCGCGACGGCCACGTCGTGCTCAAGCCGCACTACGAGTTCGATTTCATCCTGCTGAACCTCACCCGCCCGCCGCTCGACGACGTGCGCGTGCGGCGCGCGCTCGCAATGGGGATCGACCGCACGCACATCATGCGAACCCTCGATGGCGAGCTGTGGGTGCCCGGCGAGAGCGATCGTCTGCCGGGGCAGTTCGCCTATGATCCCGCGCTGCGGCAGCCGGCGTACGATCCTGCCGCGGCGGCGCGGCTGCTCGACGCAGCGGGCTGGAAAATGCAACCTGACGGAACGCGGCGCAAGAACGGCCGGCCGCTCGCGCTCGAGTTCGTCGCGACGACGGAGTCGAAGTCGACCGAGCGCTTCGGACTGCTCGCGCAGCAGGACCTCGCCAACCTCGGCGTGCGCGTCGACTTGAAGTCGTACGCCTACAACATGGTCTGGGCGTCGAAAGCCGAGCACGGCATCTTTCAGACCGGCCGCTTCGATTTCGCGTACTCCGGCTGGCAACCGAATCTGGTCGCGGACCACTCGTACCTGTTCCGCTGCGACACGCGGCCGCCGAACGGCGACAACTTCGGCGGCATCTGCGACCCGGTCATCGAGCGCGCCGCGCGCGAAGAGCTCGACACGACCGATCCGGCGCGCGAAGCGGCCGGCGACCGCGCGCTGACGGCGCGGCTGATCGCGCAGACCGACGTGATCTTCCTGGGCTTCAACAAGGAAGCGGTCGCGTACCGGGACGGGCTCGAAGGGATCGCGCCGGCGGTGACCGGACAGCACTACTGGAACGCCTACGCCTGGCGTTGGCGCACCCCACGAAAGTAGACGTGGCGCGCGGCGCGGAAGGGGCCTGCGTGACTACCGCGTCCCTCACCTACGGCTCGTATCTCAAGGTCCCCGAGCTGCTCGCGCTCCAGCAGCCGCTCAGCGATCCCGCGCACCACGACGAGCTGCTCTTCATCGTCGTCCACCAAGTCTACGAGCTGTGGTTCAAGCAGGTGTTGCACGAGCTCGACGCCTCGGTGCGCTTCCTCGAGAACGGCGACGTGCTCAAAGCGGTCAAGGCGTTCCGCCGCATCCACGCGATCCAGGGCATTCTCGAGCAGCAGGTCGACGTGCTCGAAACCATGACGCCGCAGGAGTTCAACGCGTTTCGCTCCGGCTTGAACCCGGCCAGCGGCTTTCAGTCGGCGCAGTTCCGCGAGATCGAGTTTCTCGGCGGGCTGCGCGGCAACGAAAAAGCGCTCGCGCACCTCGACCTCACCCCGGAGGAGCGCGCGCGGCTCGAGCGGCGCCTGCACGAGCCGACCCTCTACGACGCGCTGAAAGGCTATCTCGCGCGGAGCGGCTTCGACGTCTCCTCGCACGACGCGCTTCTGGCGACGCTGCGCTCGGTCTACGAGAACGAGAGCGAGCACTTCGCGCTCTACCTGCTGCTCGAAGACTTGATCGAGTTCGACGAGCGCGTCCGCATGTGGCGCTCGCGGCACGTGCTGATGGTCGAGCGGATGATCGGGATGAAGCCCGGGACCGGCGGCTCGCTCGGCGTCGCGTACCTCCAGTCGACGCTGCAGAAGCGCTTCTTCCCCGAGCTCTGGGAGGTCCGCACCGAGCTCGGCGGAAGCTCCGGCGCGTGATCGCCGCAACCTCGGCCAAGGCGCGCGAGCGCTTCGCCGGCCTCGAAAACTGCACGTGGCTCGTCTCGCACTCGATGGGCGCGCCGCCGCTCGCGGCGCGCGACGTGCTGACGCGCTACCACGCGCAGTGGGCCGAAGGCGGGCCGGAAGGCGCGTGGCCGGCGTGGCTCGACGAAGCGCGCGCGATCGCCGACGGGATCGGCGCGATCGTCGGCGCGCCGCCCGGCAGCATCTCGCTCGGCCCGAACGTGAGCGTGCTGCAATCCGCGCTCGCCTCGTCGCTGGACTTCCGTGACGCGACGAAGAACGAAGTCGTCTACGAAGCGCTGCAGTTTCCGTCGCTCGCGTACGTGTGGACGGCGTGGGAGCGCGCCGGCGCGAAGACGGTGCGCGTGCCGACCGACGACGGCCGCACGATCCCGACCGAGCGGATCTGCACCGCGATCACCGCGCGCACCGCGGTCGTCGTCCTCTCGCACGCCTACTACCAGAGCGGGGTTGTGATCGACGTTCCGGCGATCGTCGCGCGCGCGCGCGAGTGCGGCGCGCTGGTCGTGCTGGACGCGTATCAGACGACCGGAACCTATCCCTACGACGTCGGCGAGCTGGACGTCGACGTCGCGGTCGGCGGCTCGCACAAGTGGCTGTGCGGCGGACCCGGTTGCGGCTGGATCTACGTGCGACCCTCGCTCGCGCAGACGTTTCGCCCGCTGGTGACGGGCTGGTTCGCGCACCGCGCGCCGTTCGCGTTCGAGCCCCCGCCGATCGAGTACGCGAACGACCGGATGCGCTGGGCGACCGGCACCCCGACGATCCCCGGCTACCTCGTCGCGAAGCCCGGCCACGACTTGATTCGCGAGATCGGCGTGCCCGCGATTCGCGAGCACAACGTGCGGCTGACGACGCGGCTCACCGAGGAAGCGCTCGAACGCGGCTGGCGGGTGAGCACGCCGCACGACGCCGCGCGGCGCACGGGCTGGGTCGGGATCGACGTGCCGGACGGCGAGCGCGTGCTGCACGAGCTCGTGCAACGGCGCATCTTCGTCGACTACCGCCCCGGCTGCGGACTGCGCGTGAGCCCGCATTACTACACCACCGACGAAGAGATCGAACGCTTCCTTTCCGCGTTGGAGAGCTTGTCCTGAGCCCTCGCAGGGTCGGCTAAAGCGAGCACGCGTCGGTCGGCCGGGTTTCGGGGAACACGGCTCCTGTCAGTCATCCTCGCAAACGACAGGAGCTTTCATCGATGCACCAACTCAGCCGGCTGATGCTTGCCGCCGCGGCGATGGCGCTCGCAGCGCCGAGCGCCGCGTTCGCGCAGACGACTCAGCCTTCGCCGATGCCGGTCAGCACCGGCACGACATCCTCGCCGGCCCCCGCGAGCAGCGCGCTGCCGGCACCCGCGCCGACCACGATGTCGGAACCGACGAACGCACCGGCCAGCTCCGCGCCGGCGACCTCCGCACCCAAGACTGGGACGAGCGGCGGAAGCAGCGGCAACGGCAACGCCAAATCGCCCGCGCCCGGCCAGTACAAGAAGATCAAGAGCGGCACGCTGACGCGCTCGCAGGTTCTCTACGGCCTCACGCATCAGGTCGCGGCCGCGAAGCAGCTCCTGAAGATGAAGACGGTCAACTTCAACAACCTGCGCGTCTATAAGCTTCCGACCTCGCTAAAAACCATGTTCAAGGTGAGCGACGCCGACACGCAGGCGCTCGCGCTCGCGCTGCTCGGCAACGGCGTGCAGGTCGCGCAGACGACGCCGAGCTTGCCGTCGACGAACGGGAACAACTCGCCGATTCAGTACCTGCGCGACGTCCTGGCGAACATCAATGTCAGCAATGCGCTCAACAACCTGAACGTGCTGAACAACTCGAACGTGAACCTCAATGTCGCGCTCTCGAACGTCCTCAACAACAACAAGATCTCGATCGGTCAGGTCGTCGGCCTCTACATCGGCGGCGGCGGGATCATCACGACAATCACAAAGTGAGGACTGCCACGATGAAACGACTCGCACCGCTCGCGGCGCTGCTGCTCGGCCTCGCGCCGGCCGCCGCGCTCGCGCAGAGCTCGCCGCCTGCCGTGATGACGGCCGCCCCGCTGCCGCCTGCGGTGACGACCGCTGCGCCGCAGCCGGCGACCACTCCGGCGCCCAGCACCGTCCCGGCGCCGGCGATGACGATGGCGCCGGCGCCCTCGCCGGTCCCAACCAAAGCCGGTTCGACGAGCGGCACCGCGCCGAAGACGAACAACGGCAAGCGCCTGGGCCAGATCAAAAAGATCCCCAACGGCACGCTGAGCACCAGCGACCTGCGCTATGCGCTCACCCACCCGCTGCAGGAAGCCAACAAGGTGCGCGCGATGAAAAAGGTCAGCTTCGACAAGCTGCGCGTATACAAGCTTTCCAGCGGCCTGAAGTCGCTGCTGAAGGTCGGCGACAACTCGGACATCCCGGCGCTGGCGGTGCTCGGGCCGGGGACGCTGATCGCGCAGACCACGCTGCCCGGGACCAACGGCAGCAACTCGCCGATCGCGTACCTTCAGTACGTGCTGGCGAACATCAACGTGAGCAACGCGCTCAACAACGTGAGCGTGCTCAACAACTCGAACGTCAACGTCGGCGTCAGCCTGGCGGACGTTCTCAACGGCAACAAGATCTCGATCGGCCAAGTCGCCGGAATCTTCGTCAACGGCCTCGGCGTGATCACGACGATCACAAAGTGATTGTCGGCCCGGTGACTTCGGTCACCGGGCGTTCACGGGGCAGCCGTGAACCGGTTACGCATTTCATCGCCCGGTGGCGGCCTAGGCCACCGGGCGACGAATGAATTTCGCAGGCTCCTGGATAACTTTCGGTTTCGTGAGTGCACCACTCGGGTGTTGCGACGCTCCACGGGAGCGGCGTTATGCTGGCCGGCTAATCTCCTGCCCGACGTCGTCCCAAGGCGATGAAGCCGCCGAATTGACCGTCTATGCGTACTGCTCGTCATGCCGCCGCGTCCTCGACCCGGCCGGCCTGGCCGTTCTCGTTCCGCCTTCCGTCTATGACGAGGACAGTCACTACGAAACGGCGCGGCTTGCGCTAGCCTCTTCGATCGGATCTGCCGGCCCTTGGAGAAGGCTGTACCTTCCGGCCTGGGAATCGATCATCGAACGACGCGGCATCGACCGCGTCCAGCGCACGACGCTGTTCGAAGAATACTCAGCCGTCTCAAAGCAAAAGAGAGAGGAGCTGGTACGACATCACTTGCATTTGAACCGCGGCAGAGACGTAAGATATCTCCGGGCGCCTTCACCGTTTGACAAGGTTCACGTCAATATTGAGACCGTAAAGCACCTTCTCGATGAGTTTTATCACCATCGACAAGCAGCCGGCCATCTTCGATACTTGCCGCTGGTCGCTCGAACGGTCGAAGACCCTTTCGAGGTCTGGGAAAGCGGAAAAGCCATCTACCACCGCGGGCCGACATGGCTATTCTTGCGCCCGTACGTGGTGGCAACGAGCGTGATCAATCATATCGTCGTTGTGGCGGGAACGACCGGGTGGGTGGTCACCACCTTTACCCACGGCGATGCGGACCGGGATCGCGAGCGAGACGGCTTCCTGCGGTACGCGCGCTACTAAAACAGACGCCTTCCGTGCAGAAGGCGTCTGTCGTGGGCTCGTGCATGGACCCTGCCACAGCCCTTCGCACGAGCAAGCGGCTGGTGGCAATCCCAGCCGCGCGGGCGTCGAGCATTACGCCGCGCCTGATCGCTAAGATACCGCGTTCTTGTAGTCTCATCCCCCTTCACGCGGTGATCGGGGAGGATCTTTACAATTTTTCCGCCGAGCTCATCACCGATCGGGAGAATCTTGCTGCAGCCGTTCGCTCAGGATGCGCTGGGCGGCGTGAAGGGTCGCGAACCGTTCCGCCGCCCGCGCGTAGATCGCCTCGGTGATCGCGTCGAGCGCGTCGGGCGGGATGTCGGGCGCGTACTGCGCGACGACGACCGGGATCGCGTCGCGAATCGAGCGCAAGGCGTCGTCCGTCGTCTCGCCGAGCTGGGCGGCAAGGTCTTCCAGCGCGGCGGAGAGCCGCAGCGAGAGCGTGCGCCCCAGCTCCTGGGTCGTCTTCGCGAACACCTCGGGGAGCGAGTCGATCTGGCGCTGCAGCTGCTCGAGCGCGGCGCGCGAGACGACGACCATCTCGTCCTGCGAGTCGTTCGGGCCGTTCGAGTCCATCCGTCTCTCTGGCGGAGCGGCGCTCGAATTCCCTCCCCTCAGACCTCGGCCAGCATCGCCTGCAGCTCGGCGTGAATCGTTCCGTTGCTGGCCAGGATCGAGCCGGCGGCGAGGTCGAGCGGCGTCCCCTCGATCGCGCTCGCGCGGCCGCCGGCTTCTTCGATCAGCAGCGCGCCGGCGGCGACGTCCCACGGGCGCAGATCCCACTCCCAGAACGCGTCGTAGCGGCCGGCCGCGACGAACGAGAGGTCGAGCGCCGCGCTGCCGTCGCGCCGCACCGCTTCGGCGCGGTCGGAGACGTGCGCGAAGTACGCGCCGTTGCGCGCGTAGTTCGCCGGGTTGAAACCGGTCGCGACCATCGCGCGCGCGACGCGCGGCGTCGCCGAGACGTGGATCGGCTTTCCGTTGAGCGTCGCGCCGCCGCCGCGCCGGGCCGCGTACAGCTCGTCGAGCACCGGCGCGAAGACGGCACCCGCTTCGAGGACGCCGGCACGCTCGTACGCCAGCGAGACGCAGAACAGCGGATAGCGGTGCGCGTAGTTCGTCGTGCCGTCGAGCGGGTCGGCGATGAAGCGCTCGTCGCCGCTCCCGGCGTGCGTCCCGCTCTCCTCGCCGAGGATCGTCGCGTTCGGGTAAACGTCGCGGATGCGCCGGACGATCAGCTCTTCGCTTGCGCGGTCGGCGTCGGTGACGAGATCGTGCGGCATCTTCTGCCGCACCTCGCGCGGCGCGTCGAGCCGCTCGTGCAAGAGCGCGCCGGCTTCGCGCGCGAGCGCGACGATGAACGCGAGCGGGTCCAACGGTCTTCTCCTCGGAAAGGCGCGGTGATGAGGAAAGCACCTTCCGGCCTGCGCGACCGCGTCCTCGCGGCGATCGAGATCCCGGCGCTCGGCGTGTGGCTCGGCGCCCTCGCCGGCTTCGCGTTCGTCTCGGCGCCGCTCGCGTTCCGGATCGTCGCGCCGCTCGACGTCGCGCGCTTCGCCGAGCTCACGGCGCGCGCGCTCGGGGCGCTCACGGTGTGGGGCTACGTGCTGGGCGGGCTCGCGCTGCTGGCCGCGATCCTGCGCTCGGTGGGCGCCGGCGACCGCACCTGGGACTTCGGTCGCGCCGCGCTCGTCGTGCTCGCGCTCGGGCTCGCGACGTACGAGCAGCGCGCGATCGTCGCGCAGATGCAAGCGATGCCCGACGTCCGCTCCGCCGCATATCACGCGCTGCACGCGCGCTCGGCGCAGGTCTACGGTGCGGTCGTCGTGCTGGTGCTGGCCGCGCTCGTGCTCGCCGCAGTCCGCCGCGACGACTGAGTGGGTTCAGTTCACCAGCAGGTTGTACTGGATGACCGCCGTGTACGTGCCGGCCGGGAGCACGTTCGGCACGACGATCGAGAGGTCGACGCAGTGCTGCTGCGCCTGGTTCATCGCGCCCGTCCACACCTTCTCGCCAGGCGCGCCCGAGTTCCAGTAGGCGTGGAAGGTCGGCGAGAAGTCCGGCGTCGCCCATGACAGGTAGCTCGTCGTTGGGAAGTTCTCGATCGGATAGGTCCCCGTGCCTGACTTCGTCGTGCCCTGCCCGTAGTCGTTGAGCGCGTACGCCGCCTTGTCGTAGAACGTGTAGACCTCGAACGCGCAGGCGAAGTTCGTCGTGCCGTACGGCACGTCGAGCTCCGGCGTGTGCGGGATGACGTGCAGGTAGATCGAGTTCGGATCGGGCTTGGCGACGAACTGGACCGGAACCGGCGGCGGCTGAACCGTCGACTGCGCGACCATCGTTCCGCCGCCCGGCGCGACGTCCCAGGCGGTGTTCGACGCCGCGACGCGGCGCGGTCCGGCGAACGGGTTCGCAAGCAGGTCGTTCGCCGCGACGGCGGCGGGCTGCCGCGCGCCGGCGGGCGCGGAAGGGCGCAGGAAGCCGACCGGGGCCGGACTCGGCGTGACGACGACGGTGATCACGACGTACTTCGTCGCGCGCAGGGACTGCAGCGCCTCGGCTTGCGAGAACACCGCGAGAAAAGCGACGACGGCGAGGCCGAGCAGCGCGGCGATGTTATGACGTCTCAATTTCCGATCACCGTGTAGACGACGTAGACGTTGAACTGGCTGGTCGGGATGGTCCCGGGCAGCCGCAGCTGGTAGTCGAAGCCTTGGCTGACGTTGCCGGAGACCGGATACGACCACACGACCGAGCCGGCCGACGGCTTTCCGCCGACGCCGGAATAGTCGATCCCCATCGCGCCGCCGGCGATCGGCGTGCCCATCGTTTTCACGAAGCTCTTCGCCGGCGTGAACGGCGTGTTGCTCCCGTTCGAGGCCAGCCAGTACAGCGTCTGGAAGATCGGGAACGTCGAGGGCGACGGAACCGGGTTGCTGCCGTTGAGATCGGTCGCGCCTTCGGCGTAGACGACGAAGCCGGCAGCGTCGTTCGTCTGCACGCTCACTTGCGCCGCGTACTTGTAGATGTACTGATAGCCGACCACGACGTTGCCGAAGTCGACGGTTCCGCCGTCCAGCACCGCGCCCGCGCCGGGCGCCGGCGACGAACCGCTCCCGGCGCCGCCTTGCGGCCCGAAGCCGGCCGCGTAGTTCGGCACCACCTGCGCGTGCACCGACGGCAGGATCTTGTAGTTCACCACCGCCGAGCCGTACGTCGTCGACCCCGCGGCAAGCGCCGCGCGCGGCGCGGCCGCGGCGGCGAGGAGCACGGCGACGAGCAGAGCGGAGAGCGCGCGCATCATGCCCTCACCTTCAGTTCGCGACCAAGGTGTAGGTGAGGGTGACGGTCTGCACTTGCGAGGCCGAGTTGACGGTTGCGCCGACGGTCACCTTGTACGACATGATGTTGTCGATCGGCTGGTGCCGCACCGCGCCGTTGAAGGACGAGAGCGCCATCGTTCCGACCGTCGGAACGGTCTGGTACGTTCCGCACGTCACCGCGGCGACGACCGTGTAGCCCGCCGGGCCGTTCGAGTTCGCCTGGTCGAGACAGGTGCTCACCTGCCCGCCGCCCGGCGAGGGGTTCACGTCGGCCGCGACCGAGAGGTTCCAGCCGTTGTTGTCGTTGCTGTAGACCGAGGCCGCGAGCACGTCGGTCGCGGTGACGCTGCCGGTGAATGCACCGAGATTGATCACCGGAACCAGCGTGTTCGTGTACGTGCACCCGGGGCAGACGACCCCCGGCGTCGAGCCGCCGAAGAGCGCCGGGTTGTAGACGTTGCCGCCGGCTTGCGGAACTTGGATCTGCAGCGTCGCGTCGGTCGCGATGTGCATGACGTTCGAGAGGCTGTAGATCGGCAGCGTGTTCGGCGTCGCCGGCGGGCGCGGGTCGGCCGGCACGGCGCCGTTCGCCACGCTCGCCGGGAAGTTGAAGTTCGAGCCGTTGTCGTACGGCGAGAGCGCGTAGAAGAACACGTCGAGCGTGCCGTTGACCGGGACGTTGCAGCCCGAGAGCATCAGCAGCCCGTAGGTGCCCGGTGAGCCGCGCACCGGCTGGGTGAGCGACTTGTAGCCGTTGTTGAGGCACTGCGCGCCCTGCGCGCCCGAGCCGTAGACGTGGACCGACGAGGCGATGACCGACCAGTCCTGCGCGTCGGTGATCTGCCCCGACGTGTTCGACGACGGAATCGCGATCGAGACGTCCGTGATCGGCGTCGAGCCGTTGTTGTGCAGCTCGTAGACGAAGCCGTTGCCGTTGGTGAAGTTCGACCACGACCCGACGCTAGGCTGCGCGTTGCTCGGCACGGCGAGGATCGGCGCGACCGGCGGATAGGCCGGGTTCGCGGTGTAGCCCCCCGCGTAGGTGAAGCTCACCTGCGCCGTCGTGTTCGCGACGATCAGATTCGGCTGCTGCGCCGCCGTCGCGGCGACGAAGCCGTTGCCGTTCGCGCCGCGCACCGACCACGCGATCGGGTACGTTCCGATCGTCGGCGCGGCGGTGTAGTTGAACTTCACGTCGAGCTCGGCGCCGGGCGGGAGCGCGTTCGAGTCGGTCGTCCCGGCGCACGGCGCGGGCCCCGGCGTGCACAGCTCGATCCGCCACTGGCCGGCGGTTCCGGTCGGGTTGGCGTACCACGTCACGCCGACTTGGTTCGGCGAAGTGATCGTGAGCGAGCTCGGGATCGCGCCGGCCGGGACGGTGAGGAGGAGCTCGTTGACGTAGTCGGGGTTCGGGTCGAGACCGGTCGAGGTGTTGACGAACTTGAAGGTCGTCGTCACCGCGGGGAGCGCGGCGATCGTCGAGGGGTTCAGCGTCGCCGACATCAGCGAGGTGTCGAGCGAGAAGACGCCGAGCTCGGTCGAGTCGATGTTCGTCGTCCCGGCGACCGCGTTGGTGAGCGTGTTCGTCTGGCCGAGCTGGTACGCCGTCCCGCCGATCCCGGCCGAGTCGCAGTAGTTCGCCGTCCCGGCGATCTCTTCGAACGGGAACGCGGTCGGCAGGATCGGCATCGAGATCGTCACGACCGCGGTCTTGCCGACCGCTAGCGTGTCGGCGTTCTTGGTCGTCGTGATCCCGAAGTCGTTCACCGCCGGATCGCAGCCGGTCCCGATCCCGCCGAACGGGTTCGGCGCTTGGATCGACCAGTTCGCGGTCTGGTTCACGCCGTTCACGATGATGCTGGTGAGCGTCGGCGGCGTGAGCTGCATGTCGAATCCGGGCGGCAGCGCGAACTCCGCGCTCTCCATCGCCTGCGTCGCGCCGGTGTTGGTGATGGTGAACGTCATCGTGTACTTGCCGCCGCTGGCGCCGTTCGTCCCGGTGCGGTACATCATCTGGTTGTAGCGCGGGGTCGGCAGCTGCGCGCCGGAATAGCCGCCGACCGCGAGCGAGTAGGTCGGCACCGTTCCGCCGGAGCCCGACGCGAACACCAGCAGCCCGTTGCTGGCCGTGTTCTGCATCTTCGCGTTGGTGATGCTCGGGTTGATCCCGTGGTACGGCAGGATCGAGGTGCGCAGGATGCAGCCCGTCCCGCCGCACTTCACGCCCGGGTCGGCGATCGTCATCGGGATCGGCAGCGTGCCGTTCGCCGGCAGGCTCACCCCGGCGACGGCCGGCGTCGCGACGATCGTGTGCGCGTTCGGGTTCGTCAGGTTCCAGACGTTCCCGCTCGAGTCGGTCGCGGTGGTGATCCCGCCTTGCAGGCCCAGCGTCACGAAGTTGTTCGAGTCGCTGGTGATCGTGATCTGCTTGATGCCGTCGGCGTTCCACGCGCCGTACAGGATGCCAGCGGTGTTCTGCACCGTCGTCGTCACGTTCGTCGCGGTCGTGTTCGCGTTCACGAACAGCCCGGCCGGACTCGTCCAGTGCAGCGCGGCAGCGTACGAGACCATGCGGAACGACTTCGAGCCGACGACCGCGTTCGAGGTCGTGTCGTACAGCTGCGCGGTGTAGACGTTCGGCGCGAACTGAATCTGCGCTTGGCCGAGCGAGGTGATCGTCGTCGTGTTGACCGGGAAGTCGATCTTCGTCGCGGGCAGCGCGCCGCCGACCGCGGCGTAGGTCGGCAGCTGGGTGAACTGCTGCTGCTGCGGGTCGCTCGTCGTGCTGTTCATCACGACGCCGTTCGGGTTGCTCACCGTGACCCGGTAGTTGTGCCCGGTGGTGAGCCCGCTCGCCGCGTAGGTCAACCCCGTCACCGACTCCTCCACGACCGCCGGCGCGCCGGTGTTGCCGTTGAGGATGCCGTTTACCGCGAACGTGTCGGCGATGTTCGTTCCGGTCGTCGCGCCGTTGTACGGCACCAGCGGGCTCCAGCTGACGCTGGCCGGGTTCAGCGAGATCTGCTGGGTCGAGATCAGGTCGTTGGTGGTGATGTCGTAGAGCTGAACCGAGTACGTGCCGACGCTGTTCGCGCCGCTCGAGGGCGAGGGGAAGACGCCGGTGAGCGTTCCGTTCGTGGGCAGCACCCCGGCCGAGCCTTGCAGGAAGCAGGTCGCGTTCGCGTTGTTCTGCGCCCCCGAAGGGATCGTGTAGACGCACGGCAGCCCGTTGCCGGACGTGTTCACGAAGCCGAACGCGTAGAAGTGCGCCGGATTCAGACCCGACGCCGAGACGTAGACGTTCGCGCCCGAGCTGAAGTCGGCGGCCTTCGTCGTGAAGCCCGCGTCGCTGTAGGTGTTGAAGTTGAGCGTGCCGAGGACGACGGTGTACGCGACGGCTTCGAAGTTGCCGGTGGTGTTGTTCTTGACCGCGATCGCCCACACGCCGGAGTACGGCGCATCCGAGCCAGCCGCGCCGCCGCGCGCCGCCCCGACGGGGTTCATCGGGTCGGGGTTGTTGCCGCCGCCGCCCGTGCCGCTGGTGTTCATCGGCGTCGAGAGCGGGATGAACGCGTAGTAGGCGAAGTTGCTGCTGTCCAGGCAGCGGCCCTGGTTGTCGGTCGTCCACGGCGAGACGTTGGAGTTCGACGACTGCTTGAACGGCAGCACCTCAGCGGCGTAGCCGTCGGGCGAGAAGACGATGTACTTGTACGGTGTCGTCGCCTGCAGGTTCGTGCAGACCCAGCCGACCAGCGAGCCGTACGCGACGGTCTGGTCCTCGAGGTACGCGACCCCGAGTGGACCGGTCAGCACGATCGAGGAGCCGTTCGCCGAGCGCGTGTGCACGCGGTGGTGCAGGAAATCGGAGAGTTTCGGAATCGGCGGCCGCGGGCCGGTGTAGGGGCGGAGCGGAGACTGGCCGTGCGACATCGCCATCAGCCGCGCGAGCGGCGAGAGGAGATCGTTCTTCCCTTGCGGCACGAGCGTCGAGCGCCGGCCGCCTTGCGTGCTGCGCGACTGGTCGCCGAACGGCAGCGGCGGCGGCGTTACGGCCGTCGTCGTGGTCGAGCGCGGGCCGCCGACCGTGCGCTGCGCCGACTGGGTCGACTGCGCGAGGGCGACGAGCACGCCGATGCCGAGCACACTGGCGGCGACGATGGCGATAACCGCCAACGCACGCGACACGTGGTACATGTAATCTCCGGAATCCGTTCCGTGGGTTGAGCGGTGCTCAGCGCACCGTGATGTTCGCTTGGCCGGCGACGAGGTTCGGACCGCCGTAGTCGACCATCGCGACCACGGAGTACGAGCCCGGCGCGAGCTTCTTCCCGACAGCGTCGATCAGCCGTTTTCCGCTGCGCTCGACGAGCATGCCCGGCGGAAAGCTGACCCGGTCGACGACCGTCCCTCCCTGCTTGATCTCGACGCGCCCGCTGAGATAGACGTGCGCGTTCCCCGTGTTGCGAAAGTCGACGAGGTAGTGCTGGCCGTCGCCGAGCGTTTGCGCCTTGACGTCGTCGACCTCGCCGCTGATTCGCGTCGACTGCGGGATGATGACGTAGATCTTCGACGCGATCCGCTCCACGATCGAGAGCCCTCCGCCGTGGCGGGTCGGCCTGGTCGTGAAGAACACGAGGCTGCTGTACTCGCCGTTCGCGGTCGGCGGAACGTCGACCGAGAACCGCACCTGCAAGAACGAGTTCGCTTCCAGGTCGAACTCGCGCGGGTTGATGCTGATCGTTTTCGAAAGCGAGAACGGCGACTTGCCGGGCGCGGTGAACAGATAGTTTCCGGTCGGTCCGACGGTGTAGTCCGAGAGCGACGCCACGATGTGCACCGCGGCGCCGCTCGTGTTTCGAACCGTGATCGGAAACGTTTCTTGCTTACCTGGTTGTGTCGACAGCTCGTACTTCGCCGGCGAGACGTCGACGGAGATGTCCGCTGAGGACGGAACGGTCAGCGCGAGCGCGAAGGCGGCGCAGGCCCCGAGAATCGTCAGAAAGCGCGTTGGACGCATCACTTTAATTCTCGGCGATTCCGTCCGGCGGGATGAGCCGTCGCGGCGCTTAGTTGGCGATCAGCGCGAGCGTGATGACGCTCGAGAGATTGCTGCCCGAAGCGGCCGCGGGGCTCACGCTGAGGCTGACGTCCTGGCCCATGAAGTTCCAGCCCGCCGGCGGCGCGGACGCACCGCTGTTGTAGAGCGCGAAACCACCGGCCGTGTACGCGGTCGAGGTCGGCGTGCCGGGGCCTACCACGACCGTGGCGGGAGCGCCGGGATTGCCTTGCGCGCCGTAGCCCGAGCCCGCGGTCGTCGCGCCGAGCGCGGTGAGCGCGGTTCCGGCCGCGCCGCCCGTCGGCGCCGCGCAGGTGCCGTTGCCGGCGATCGCGGTCGCGGCCGACTGCGTCGGCTTGTTCTTCGGCGCGGCGTCGAGCGGGTACGCGCAGATGACCGTGCCGGCCGGAAGCACGTCGACGTACTCCATGACCTTCACGCCGGCCGAGTCGTTCGAGTTGACGCCGACCGAGAGCGCGTTCTTGTAGAGGCAGGAGGTGTAGGTGCCGGCGCCACCGGGCGGCGTGATGCCGCCGAAGGTGAGCGTCGCGTTCGACGCTTCGGCCACGCCCGCGGTGCAGTTCCCGGCGACGGACTGCAGGATCGAGGAGGCAACGGCCGGCTGAATGGCGCCGTTGGCATCGTAGTTGACGGCGATCGAGATCGCCGCCGTCGCGTTGACGGTGTACTTGAGCTGAGCTGAACCGTAGACCGTCGTAGCCGCCGAACTGGGCGCCGCCGAGACGGTCGCGATCCCCAGCATGACCAGAGCAGCAAGTGCTCTTTTCACGTTCGAATCCTTTCGATATGGGACGCGGATGGAGAGAGGCGGTGCTCGCCCCTCCCTTGCTTCATCGTCCGCCCGACCGTGGAGGTTGAGCCGGCCGCCGCCGTGTGACCCAGGCTTAACGCAGACTTAGCGGGTAGGTGGGGCCTCGCTTGGTCAGCAGCGTCGCGGCATACGGAAGGCCACGGCTCCAGATGCGGACGTCGAAAACGAAGAGGTGGCCGGTCGGCTTCGGCAGCGTGATCTTGTAGCCGTCCTCGAACTGCAGGGTGTCGCCTTCCTCGGCCGGGGCCAGCGCCTTCATCGTCACCCGCGCCGTCTGGCGCGGCCCGGGGTCGCGCGGGTTGAGCCGGATCGCGAAGAGCGGGACGCGCGGGTCGACCGGAACCAGCGCCGAGCCGTCGGCGACGTCCTTGCGGTGGGCGGTGACGGCCAGCGCGTAGTCGCCCTTCGCCAGCGGCGGAACGACCGCGGTCCCGATCCACGTTCCGCTGCGGTCGAGCTTGAGCGGGAACGTCCCGAAGACGTCGCTCTCGACGGTCAGCGCGGCGAGGTCCTTGGCGCTCGTCCGCGCGCTCACGCGCAGCAGGCTCCCGGGCGGGGCGACCTTGGGGAGCACGTCGACCTGGATCGGCAGCTTCTTGCCGTCGTTGTAGGTGAAGACGACGTTCTTCGCGCCCGGGCCGAGCTTGAACATGACGCCCGAGAGCGGCGTCCCGCCGGCGACCGTGATCGGCCCTTCGGGACCCGAGAGGACGCTGAGCCCGTCCGGCACCGTATCCGGGTCGAGCGAGAGCGTGTACGTCCCCGGCGGGACGTTGTCCATCAGGAACGAGCCGTCTTCGTCGGTGATGACGGCGTGCTCGCCGGGCTCGGCGACGACGTAGACGTTCTTCAGCCCGACCAGCGTCCCGAAGCCGCCGTCCGAGGGCGCAACCACGCTCCCGGCGATCGAGCCGAGCGGCATCGCGACGAAGTTCAGCGGGGTCGAGGTCCCGGCCGAGACGGTGACCGTCTTCTTCTTGTCCGCGACGAACTGCACGGTCGACGGGACGGTCGCCTCGACGATCTCGATCGTGTGCGCGCCCGGGCTCAGCCGCCCGACCTGGTAGCGCCCGTCGGGGCCGGTGGTGACGGTCTGGATGCCGTCGACCGCGATCCCGATGTCGCTCAGCGGGTGCTTGGTGCCGTTGGCGTCCTGGGTCGCGACCAAGCCGGTGATACCGGCGAAGTTGCCGACGTTGAACTGGATCGAGGTCGTCTGGCCGCCCAGGACCTTGACGGTCTGGTACTCGCGGTCGACGATCAGCCCCGGCGTGATCGTCGCCGAGTCGACCCGGATCGTGTGCGTCCCCTGCGGGACGAACCGGAACTCGAACTGGCCGCTGGAGTCGGTCCGCTGGCTGACCTTTCCGTCGAGGATCACCAGCGCGTTGTTGAAGCCGCGCAGCGCCGGCTGGTTGTAGGCGAACGGGGTCGGCGAGGTCGAGAAGGTGACGATCCCGCGGATGACCGCCGGCAGGTTCGGGTTGGCACGACCGGTTCCGCCGAGCGGCTCGCCGAAGCCGAACGGCCCGACCAGCGAGGCGGTGAAGGTCGTCCCGGTCCCGCCGCCCGGCCCGATCTGGCGGAAGCGGTCGGCCGAGACTTGGACCGCGACGACGTTCGAGATCCGGCGCACCAGCGAGAGCCCGGTCTCGGTCAGCCGGGTCGGGACGCCGTTGTTCGACGAGGTCTCGAAGGCCTGGGTGAGCTGGGCGTCCAGCTTCTTCCCGATCGAGCGCCGGAACGAAAGGGACTGCGCGGTCGCGACGCCGTCGCTCGCGGTGGCGCTGGCCGAGTCGCTGCGCGAGAACTGGTAGGCGAGCGAGCCGCCGAAGAACGGCTTGCTGGCGCCGAGCGCGAGCTGCCGCTGGGCGGCGAAGCCGTCGTGCTGCGAGGTCGCCGTCGTCTGATAGGTCTGGAAGAGCGAGAGCGAGCGGATCGACTCGGTCAGGGTCAGCGCGCCGGTCCGTGAGATCGTCGTCGCGCCGTCGATCCGCGTCCCTTCGAGGCCTGCGACGTACTGGAGGCCGACGTGCGCCCAGCTCTTCCCGCCGGAGAACGTCGCGCGGTCGTCGTGCTGCACCGAGCTGTCGAGCCGGTCGTCCGAGTGCTCGAGCTCGAGGTTCAGCTCGCCGAACCGCTCGGAGTGGCGGCGCACGGCCAAGTCGGCGGAGAAGCCGGGGTTGACGGAGCTGGTGAGCGACTGGAACCCGGCCGGGTCGAACTTCAGCGCCAGGGTGGTGAAGGTGTTCTTCCCCTGCAGGTCGGCCTGGAAGGCGCTGGCGAGGCGGGCGCCGTCGGGCGAGCCGGGGATGCCGTGGATCGAGGAGACGGCGAGCTCGGTGTCCGTGGAGAGCTTGCTTCCGTAGCGGCGGAAGCCGAGGTCGGCGATCGTCTCGCGCCCGATCCCCTGCTCGCCCGCGCCGTAATAGGCGCCCAGGCCGAGGAAGCCGCCCAGCGCGTTCCAGTCGCGCCGCAGGCCGAGCACCCGGAACGTCTCGTTGAAGTTGAGCGACTGCTGGGCGGCGGTCCCGACGATCCAGGAGACGTCGCCGTTGCGGACCGGGATCGCGAGCGCGACGCCGCGGGCGATCCCGCCGATCTGGAGCTGAGAGTCGGCCGGCCCGGTGACCTGCCCGTAGGTCAGCCCGTAGCGCGGGGTCCGGTAGCCGACGATGAGGCCGCCGGCCGAGAACCCGCTTCCGCCGTAGCCGAACGCGTTCGAGATCGAGAGCGAGCTCTGCTCGGTCCGCCGTTCGGCGACCACCGAGAGCGCGGTGGCATAGTTGTCGGTCCCGGCCGCCAGGCCGTTGCGCGAGGAGCGCGCGAACTGCAGCTGATAGGTCCCCGTTCCTTTGAGCACGATCGGGCCGTTGCCCAACATGCCGCGCCGCCGCGCCGGAACCAGCCCCGCCGGCGAGGGAAGGGGCGAGGCGGACGGGTCGGCCAGCTTCACGCGCGGGTGCGCGAAGGGAAGGTGCAGACGGATCGCGAGCAGCGGCGCGGCACGGAGCGCGCCCTCGGAGGTGAAGCAGAGGGCTGAGACCGCCAGCGCAACCGCGCCCGCCCCGGCGATCGACCGCCGCAGACTGGGACGCACACCCGTGTGATCGGCCGCGCGGCGGCGAACCTGCACCGCCGCCCGCCGGCCATACAAATGAAGCCGGCGGATTAAAGTTCGGGAGCCCGACGAGCCGATAGAGGGGTAGGGTAGATTCTGTATCGAGCCCCGGGGGCCAACTTCCAAGGAGGGAAGTCGACTACACCACCATGGACGTTCTTAGTCTCACCGGCGGCGCGCTCAACGCGTCGCTGAAGACGCAGAACGAGCTTCAGTCGCTCACCAAGCGGCTGTCGTCAGGTTTGCGGGTAAATTCGGCCACCGACGATCCGAGCGGGCTCGCGATCGCGGAGTCGCTCGCGTCCAAGGTGTCCGGTCTCGACGAAGGCGTCCGGCAGATTCAAACCGCGAACAACGCGCTCACCGTCGCCGAAGGCGCGATGGCGACCGTCGGCGACATCCTGCAGCGGATGCGCGCGCTGGTGGTGCAAGCGCGCAGCGATCTGCAGAGCACCGCCGACCGCTCCGACATTCAGTCGGAGCTCGATCAGCTGCGCCTCGAGATCGACCGCATCGCGCAGAACACCTCGTTCAACGGGCGGCTGCTGCTCGACGGGAGCGCGTCGAGCCAGGCGGCGCAGCCGACGCGCGTGCTGCTCGTCGAGAACCCCGATGCGTCGGGCGGCGGGCAGATCATGGACCAATCGGTCGATCCGAACATGCCGGCGGTCGCGCCGAACGCGCCGGAGCTCGTGCAGAAAGTCACGGTCGACTCGTACGATCCGGTCGCGAACGCGCTGAACGTCACCGTCACGATCGGCAGCCAAGAAACGCAGTTCGGCCCCGATCAAACCTCGACCGTGCAGATCGGCAACGGCACGAACGCGCAGGTCGGCTTTCCGCCGCCGACGCCCGGCTCGCCGAGCTTTTTCCAGTACGATCAAAACGGCAACTACGTGCTCTCGTTCAACGTCGGCACCCTTACGCCGTCCGACGTCGGCAAAGAAGCGCTGCTGGTGACGCTCCCCGCGCAGTCGAAGGCGCCGGGCGGCGCGCTGAACGTCAACACCGGCGACGGCGAAGGCGCGATCGTCTCGGTCGACATCGCGGGGGTGAGCTCGACGAACCTCGGCGTCAACGAGGTGATCCTCGGCAACGACCTCCAGAACCAAGGCGCCGAGTACCGCATCGACTACGCGATTCAAACCCTCGCCGCCAGCCGCGCGACGGTCGGCGCGCAGATGGTCTCGATGCAGGAAGCCGCCAACAACGGCAACGTGACGAGCGTGAACACGCAGGCCGCGGAGAGCGCGATTCGTGATCTCAACGTCGGCGCCGCGACGGTCACGTTCACCCGCGATCAGGTGCTGCGGCAGTTTCAGACGAAGATCGTCGCCGACGCCGAGAAGCTCTCGCAGGTCTTCGCGACGCTGGTCGCCGACTCGATCGTCCGTTGAATTAAATGCGCGCGGCGCCGAAGACTAAAGGTGTCGAACGCGGAGGACGGACTGATCGTGAAGCTCGGACGAACTGCAGCGCTGGCGTGCTCGCTGCTGCTGGCGGCAGGCTGCGGTGGCGGGGGCGGTTCGTCGCCCGCGCCCGCCGGGCCGAGCGCGCCGACGCCGACGCCGACCCCGGCGCCGGCGCTCTTTCCGTCCGGCTCGTCGGCGGCGAGCTACATCCTCGCCAACGTCAACCCGTCGCAGACCTCGGTCTCGCGCGCGGCGCCGAGCGACCAGGACGACGGCGGCTGGAGCCAGCTGCAGCTTCCGGCGCTCCAGCCGTGCGGGAACGGCGCCCTCGCGACCGACTGCAAGGTCTGGATCTTCGCGCCCGCCGCCGGCTCGTCGTCGGCGCGCACGCCGCGCACCCCGATCGTCGGCTCGCGGCCCCCGACGTTCAACTTCTGCCGCGACGCGGCTTCCTATCCGGGCGACCTCGGGCGGCCCGCGATCCCGGTCACCGGGCTGGGCGGGCAGAGCTTCTCGCTCGCGTACAGCGGGACAAAGACGCTCCCGGTCGTCGCCTTCGCGACGCGCTGGTGGACGGTGAGCCTGACCAACACCTTCGCCGGCAACGCGACGATCGCGCCGGCGATCGGCGTCACCCCGACGCAGACTGCCTCGGCAGCGCGCGGGTGGCTGCTCTTCTTCACCTGGAGCTGGCCGGCCGACGTGCTGGCGATCCCGTTCCAGATCAACGAGATCCAGCTCGCCGCCTCGTCCTCGCCGATGGCGATCCCGCCCGGAAACTCGGCGCCGCTCGGCGCGTTCGACTGCCTGGGCCGCCCGATCACCGCGACCGCGGCGCAGGGCTCCGGCTTCGGGTTCAGCCCCGACCTCTCGACGACCAGCGTGACCTCGCCCGGCGCGGAGCTGAACGTTCCGCTCTACACCGGCCCCGCGCCGTCCGGCTCGGCGGTCCTGTACGACGACCAAGGCGCGGTCGTCGCAACCCCGGTGACCTAGCGGCGAGCCCTCAGGGCTTCGGGACGACGACGTCGCGCTGCGGCGGCGGCGGGATCGGCGCGACGATGCTGTTCTGCTCCGGGTCGTAGTGCTCGCCGCCGGCGGAGTTGAGGACGCGGAAGACGACGTACTCGTGCGGCTTGCCGGGGCGCCAGCCGGTGACCCCGAGTCCTTCGCCGTCGTAGACGACCAGGTGCGGCTTGCCGTCGTCGCCGCTCGCCAGCGCGTAGCGCAGCCGCGACCGCAGCGTGCCCGGAACCCGCGCAACGGCCGCGTCGAGCTGGGCGCGCTGCTGGGGGTCGAGGGGAATCGCGCCGGGCTGCCCGGCGCGCGGGACCGGCGCGTTCGGCGGGCCGGCAGGAGCCGTCTTCGGACCGGCGCAGGCACATAGCAACGCCGCGGCGGCGAGGCTCGCGGCGAGGCGAATCGACATCGGCGTCAACGTTCACGCTGGCGCGGCGCCGTTCCCGTGAGAAGGAGGTGAAGTGCGATGGCGGTGACCGCGTTCCACGAAGGATTCGTCTCCGAGCTGGTCGGCCGTCCGGCGGCGGTCGCGCGCGACGGCGCGCGTGAAACGGTCGGCAAGATCGCCGACTTCGTCGTCGAGCACCCCGAGGACACGTTCCCGCGGATCGACGCGGTGATCGTGAAGACGCGCGACGGCGTCCTCGCCGCGCCGATCGCCGAAGTCGCCGAGCTCGACGACGACGGCGTCGTGCTGAGCGCGCCGCCCAAGATCGTGCGCCCGCCCGACGACGAGGCGCTCTACCTGGTGAAAGATCTGTTCGACAAGCAGATCGTCGACGTCGACGGGCGCAAGGTCGTGCGGATCAACGACATCGAGATCGCGCGCACCGGCGGCGCGCTGCGGGTCGTCGCCGCCGACGTCGGCGCGGGCGGTCTGCTGCGGCGGCTCGGCGCGCGGCGCATCTTCCCGCACCTGGTCGACAAGGTGCCGCGCTCGCTGATCGCCTGGGACAACGTCGCCCCGCTGCACGATCTCTCGCCGACCCACATCCGGCTCTCGGTCAGCGAGCACCGCCTCGCGCGGCTGCATCCCTCCGAGCTCGCCGACGTCATCAGCGAGCTCTCGGCGCAAGACGCGGCGCGCGTGGTCGGCTCGCTCGACGACGAGCGCGCGGCCGACGCGCTCGAGCACCTGGAGCCCGAGGTGCAGCGCTCGATCATCGAGGACCTCGGCACCGAGCGCGCCGCCGACATCATCGAGGAGATGGACTCCGACGATGCGGCCGATTTGCTCGGCGATCTGCCGGAGGAACGGCAAGAAGCGCTGTACCGCGAGATGGACGCGGAGACCGCCGAAGACTTGCGCGAGCTGGTCGCGTACGACGAAGACACGGCGGGCGGGTTGATGACGACCGACTACTTCTGGATCTACCCGCACCGCACGGTCGCGGCAACGATCGCGAAGATTCGCCAGATCGCGCCCGAGACCGAGTTCATCTACTATCTCTACGTCACCGATCAGTCCGAGAAGCTGCTCGGCGCGCTCTCGCTGCGCACGCTGCTGCTGTCCGCGCCCGACGCAACGATCCACAGCATCATGGACACCGACCTCATCTCGGTGCGCCCCGACACTTCGGCCGAGGACGTGACCGCGACGATCGCGCGCTACGACTTGCTGGCCTGTCCGGTGACCGACGAGCGCGGGAAGATGCTCGGGATCGTCACCGTCGACGACGCGATCGACGCGATCATCCCCGAACGGCTCACCAAGCAGCTTCCGCGCTTCACCAAGCACGCGAAGCGGCGCCGCGCCGAAACGGCGAGCTGACCTTTCGCCCGTGGGCCGCAACTGGCGAATCCTCCTCGCCTTTTTCGCCGTGCTCGGGCCGGGCTTCGTCACGGCCTCGGCGGGAAACGACGTCGGCGGGATCGCGACCTACTCGGCGGCCGGCGCGCGCTTCGGCTACGCGACGCTGTGGACGCTGACGGCGCTGACGGTCTCGCTGATCGTCGTGCAGGAGATGGCCGGCCGGATGGGCGCGGTGACGGGTCAGGGCTTGGCCGGTCTGATCCGCGAGAACTTCGGCGTGCGCACGACGTTCCTCGCGATGGCGGCGCTGTTCTTCATCAACACCGGGATCACCGCGACCGAGTTCGCCGGGATCGGCGCGGCCTCGGAGATCTTCGGCCTCTCGCGCTACGCCGCGGTTCCGCTCGCGACGGTGATCGTGTTCTTGTTCGTGCTGCGGCTGCCGAACCAGATCGTCGAGCGGGTCTTCGTCGTGCTCTCGCTGATCTACCTGAGCTACATCTGGTCCGCGGTCTCCGCGCATCCCGACTGGCACCAGGTCGTGCGCGACACCTTCGTGCCGAGGATCGAGAAAGACCCCGCGTTTCTGGTCACGGTCGTGGGGTTGATCGGCACGACGATCTCGCCGTACATGCAGTTCTTCCTGCAGTCGGCGGTCGTCGACAAAGGCTCGCGCGCGCGCGACCTGCCGGCGATCCGGCTCGACGTGGTGGTCGGCTCGGTGCTCGCGATCGTGCTGGCAGGCTTCATGATCGTCGCCAACGGCGCGACGATCTACCAAGCCGCGCTGCACACCGGGAAGCCGCTGCTGAACATCGACACCGCGCAAGCGCAGGACTTCGCGCTCGCGCTCAAGCCGCTCGCCGGCAAGTTCGCCGAGATGCTGTTCGCGTTCGGGATCCTCAACGCCGGCATCTTCACCGCGACCGTACTGCCGCTCTCGACCGCGTACATCGTCTGCGAAGGGTTCGGGCTCGAAGCCTCGCTCGACCGCCGCTTCCGCGAGGCGCCGGTCTTCTACTCGCTCTTCGCGGGCGCGGTGGTGCTCGGCGCCGGGCTGGTGCTGCTCGTTCCCAAAGCGTCGCTGCTGAAGCTGATCTTCTACGCGCAGGTCGTGCAGGGCGTGGTGCTACCGCTCGAGCTGGTGCTGATGCTGCTGATCGTGAACAACCCGCGCGTGATGGGGCGCTACGTCAACACGCGCTTCGGCAACCTCGTCGGCTGGGCGACCGCCGTCGCGATCGGCGGCCTCGCGCTCATCTACGTCTGGCAGTCGCTCGTAAGCGCTTAGCCGGCGAAGCCGCGCTTCACCGCTTCCATGCCGGCGTAATACGCGATCAGGATGAGCAGCGTGGCGATGCCGGCGAGGATCAGCGCGTTGCGCCGGCCGCCCTCGCGGCGCGCGACCGCGTTCGCCGCCATGTAGCCGGCCCAGCCGGCGACCGCGAGCGCCGGATGATACCAGGGCACCTTCAGCCCCTGCACCATCAGCACGATCCCGAGCAGGATCTGCAGCGTCACGACGTACAGCGTGATGCGGCGTCCGAGGCGCTGCCACACGGCGAGCACCGCCAGCGCGGCGACCACGAAGGCGACCCAGAGGTGGACGGTCAGCAAGTTCACGTCCGCTCGCTTCGCGGTAGACAGGCTGGTATACCTGCGCGCGCGAACGTGCCGTCATGCAACGCGTGCGGACTCACGACGGCGTCCCGCTCGGCGAGCACATCGCCGCCGTCGCCTCGGAGCTGTTCTACAAGGACGGGATCCACATCGTCGGGGTCGACCGCGTCGCCGCCGAAGCCGACGTCACGAAGCGGACGCTGTACCGCTACTACGGCTCGAAGGACGAGCTGATCGCCGCGGCGCTGCGCAAGGCGCCGAACATCACGTTCCCGCGCGAGGGAACGCCGCGCGAGCGGATCGCCGGCGCGTTTCGCGCGATGGCGGAGATGCTGCGCGTCGAGGCGTACCGGGGCTGCCCGTACATCAACGCCGCCGCCGAGCTGACGAACCCGAGGCATCCCGCCCGCGTTTTGATCGAAGAGCTCACGACGCGCCGGCGCGAGTGGTTCGCGAAGCGCGCGCGCGAGCTCGGCGCGCGCGAGCCCGAGCTGCTCGCCGAGCAGCTCGACGTGCTGTTCGACGGCGCGCTCGCGAACGCGACGAAGCGCCGCGTCGACCTGCCGGCGCTCGCCGCGCTCGCGGCCGCCGAAGCGCTCGTCGACGCCGCGGTGCCCGCGCCGTCTCGGCGCACGACGACCTCAGCGCGAACGCCGCGACGCCGCGCGAACTAGCTTCGTCAGCGACTTCCAGCGCCGTTTCTCGTCGCCGAGCGCGACCGGATCGGCGCGCCGGTCGAGATACGCGAGCTCCGCGCGCAGCGCGCGCCAGCGCTCGTAGCGCGCGGGCTCCACTTCATCGCGCACCGCGCAGCCCGGCTCGACGCCGTGCGCGCAGTCGCGAAACCGGCACCGCACGGCCGCGCCGGCGACGTCGCCGAAGACGTCGTCGAGCACGTCGCCTTCCGCCGACCACGGCGCGGACGCGCGCATCCCCGGCGTGTCGACGAGCCACGCGCCGCCCGGCAGCGCGACCAGCTCGCGGCGCGTGGTCGTGTGCACGCCGCGGCCGTCGCTTGCGCGCGCCGCGCGGGTGACGAAGCGCTCGGCACCGAGCAGCCGGTTCGCCAGCGTCGACTTGCCGACGCCCGACGAGCCGACGAGCGCGATCGTCGTTCCGGCTTCGAGGAATTCGCCGAGACTTTCGCAGCCCTCGCCGTATTCGGCGCTGATCGCGATCACCGGCGCAGCACCGCTCACGCCGTACAGCTCGGCGACGAGCGCCGCCGGATCGCGCGCCAGGTCGCATTTGTTCAACACGACGACGGCGCGCGCGCCTGCGGCCGCGATCGCGACGAGATAGCGCTCGACGCGCGGCGGCGAGAACTCGCGGCCCGGCGCGGTCACGACGAAGACGAGGTCGAGGTTCGCCGCGATCGGCTGCGGCGCCGTGCCGCGGTCGTGCCGCGCGCGGGCGAGCACGCCGCGCCGCGGCGCGAGCGCGACGACGCGTCCGTCTTCGACCGCGGCGAAGTCGCCGACGACCGGCCGGTCCGCGAGCGTGGGTGGAACGTGAACGATCGTTTCTCGCCCGTCGGGGGCGAGCGCGAGAAAATCGGCACCGCGGTCCGACGCGATGCGATGGTCGAAGTACAAGGTCGTGCCTTTCGTGCAGCGGTGATGGAACCGGACGAACGAGGCGCGACGAGTGCGGGCGTTACGGCCCGCGGCGTGCTAGCGCGCGGTCAGCGCGCGCCGCACAAGCAGAGAGAGCTCGCCGCGCCGGTCGGCGCAGGGACAGACGTCGTCATAGGGCTCCCCTTTCTTGTGCGAATGGCGAAGACTCGGGCTACGGCTCGTCCGCCGCGCCCTCCTTCCGGCCGCAGGATAGGCGGCACGGCGTCGTAAGTTCCCGCAGACCGGTGCAGAACGAGAACGTGGTCCCTGCCCGGCCGCTGCGCCGGGACCGCTCCGAGTCGCTCCTCGCCTTCGCGGAGGCGCTGGCACGCGTCGCGGCGAGCGGCGGCGGCGCGCAGGCGCTCGCCGCGCATCTGGCCGCGGCGCTCGATGCGGCGGTGCTGGTCGAGGATGCCCAGTGGCGGCACCTCGCCGTCGCCGGCACCGGCGAGCGCGCGATCCCGCCCTCCGTGCGCGACCTGCTTCGGACGGACGCCGAAGGCGAGGAGAGCGTCCCGCTCGCGCCGCCCGCCGAGCCGCAGGCGCGCGCGTTTCCGATCCGCGCCGGCGAGGCGCGGCTGGGTTGGCTCGCGGTGTTCCCCGGTCCGGCGCGACTCGGCGAGGAGCGGGCCGGACTGATCCGGCTGACCGCCGCGCAGATCGCGATCGAGATCTCGCGCGAGGCCGGCGGCGGGCGCGGCCGGCGGCGCGGCTTCTGGGACCGGCTGCTGGCGCGCGCGTACGAAGACCCGCTCGAAGCGCGCGAGGACGCGCAGGCGCGCGGGATCACGCTCGCACCCGGCTACGTCGCGGTCGCGGTCGAAGGCGAAGGGCTCGACGAGAGCGTCGCGACGCAGAAGAACGCCGAGATCCGCCGCGTCTGCCTCGACACGCTGGGGACGCGCACCGGCGAGGTCGTCGTCGTCGAGCGCGGCGGCGGGTTCTTCTTCTTGGTTCCGGCACCGCTCGAAGTCGACGCGGCGAACGCGCGGACCGCGGCGACGCTGATCCCGCGCGGGATGCATCGCGCCGGGCTCGAGGTGAAGGTGGTCGGCGGGATCGGGCGGCACGCCGAGATGCTGCACGTCGCGCAGAGCGTCGACGAAGCGCGCGAAGCGATGACGATCGCGCGCCGCATGTTCGGCGGCGGGCGGGTGATGCCGTACGACGACTTGGGGGTCTACCCGCTGCTGCACCGCACCGGCGCGACGCGCGAAGACTGGCGCGCCTTCGCGACGCGCGTCCTCGACCCGCTGCGCACCTACGACGAGAAGCACCAGACGGAATTGGTGCGCACGCTCGAGCTCTTCTTCGACGTCGGGCAGAACATCAAGGAAGCGGCGGCGCGGCTCAACGTGCACCGGCACACCGTCTTCTACCGCTTGCGCCAGATCGGCGAGATCGGCCGGCTCGACCTCGACTCGCCGCACGACCAGCTCACCGTGCGCGCGGCACTCGCGGTCGACGCGCTCGACGGGTAGATGCTCACCACCGTGAAAGATACTTCGGCGGCGCGCAAGCACGCGCTCGCGCTCGCGAAAGAGCACGGCGTGCGCTGGGTGCGGCTGGCGTTCGTCGACGTGCTCGGGATCGAGAAGAGCGTCTCGATCCCGGCCGGCCAGTTCGAGCGCGCGCTGAACGGCAACGTGACCTTCGACGGCGGCTCGATCGACGGGTTCGTGCGCGGCGAGGAAGTCGACATGGTGCTGCGCCCCGATCCGGCGACGTTCACCGTCCTGCCGTGGACGAGCGACGGCCAGACCGAAGCGCGCGTGCTGTGCGACATCGAGACGCCGGACGGAATGCCGTTCGAAGGCGATCCGCGCTCGACGCTCAAGCGCGTGCTCGAAGACGCGGGCGACGTGATGCAGACGCTGCGCGCCGGACTCGAGGTGGAGTTCTATCTCTTCGCGCTGGGCGCCGACGGCACGCCCTCGACGCGCACGACCGACGCCGGCTCGTACTTCGACTTCTCAGCCAGCGACCGCGGCGAGGAAGTGCGGCTGGCGACCAGCGTCGCGCTCGAGGCGATGGGGATCCCGGTCTCCTCGGCGCACCACGAGCACGGCGCCGGCCAGCACGAGCTCGACCTCGCCGCCGGAACGGTGCTGGCGACGGCCGACCGGCTCGTCACCGTGCGCGGCGTCGTCAAGCGCATCGCCGAGCGGCACGGATTGCACGCGACGTTCATGCCGAAGCCGCTCGAAGACCAAGCCGGAAGCGGTTTGCACGTCTACTTCGCGCTCGGCGAGGTCGACGAAGCGGTGCGGTTGTACGCGGTCGCCGGGCTCCTCGAGCACGCGCCGGGGTTCACCGCGATCTGCAACCCGACGGTGAACTCGTACAAGCGGCTCGTCGCCGCCTGGGACGCGCCGGTCTACACGGTGTGGTCGCAGCGCAGCGCGAACGCGCTCGTCCGCGTCCCGCCCGCGTTCGGCGAGGAGCCGCCGCTGCTCGAAGTGCGCAGTCCCGACGCCTCGTGCAACCCGTATCTCGCGATGGCGGTGCTGGTCGAAGCGCTCGCCGACGGCATTCGCACGCGCAGCCTCCCCGGCGACTCGTTCACCGGCTCCACGTACGAGCTGGGCGAGCACTTCCGCAAGGAGCACGGCATCCGGCAGCTGCCGAAATCGCTGCGCCAAGCGATCGCCGCGCTCGACGAGGACGTAGTGATCCGCGGCGCGCTCGGCGACCACATCTACCACGCCTTCCGTGACGCCAAGCTCGCCGAGTACGAGCGCTACCGCCGCGCCGTGCATCCGTGGGAGCGGGAAGCGTACTTGCGCACGTTCTGACGAAACGACCGGCGCAAAGACGCGATTTGCGACCATCGCGTTCGGTCGGCGACTCGGCCGCGCGTAGCCCGTCGCGCACGCGTTCCGGCACGCCGTAGTAGCGATACGCCTGCCCGCCGACGAAAGCCAGGTCCAGCGCCGCCATGCGTTCGTCGTAGTCGAACGACTCGATGCTGCTGCTGTCCACGTATTCTCGCGCCATCCGCCAATCCGTCGCCGTGCTCCACCGGCACGAACCAGCACCACGACTTCACGGCAGGCGCGTCTGCCGCGCGCGCGGATCATCGCAAAGTTATGTGCGATGGTTCTCTTGGACTTCAGGCGTCCGGGTGTTTGACCAAGTAATCGATGTAGACCGGGCGCAGCGCATCCATCAGGCCGGGGTCTTCCCTCACCGCGTCCGCGACTTGCAGCGTCGGGTGGAGCGTCTCGCCTTCGGATTCCCGGATCTCGCCCTCGACCGCTTTCGCGGCGGGGACCATTTCGAGGAGGTCCCAGAAGAACTTCAGGTTCAGGTGGTGCTCGGCGTGGCGGAAGGCGCGGTGTGGAGCTCCTTGGAGCTGAGCTTGTCGAGCTCATCATACGTCATCGCCGCGCCGTTCGGTCGCGCGGCAGCGGTTTCTATAGGCAGGAAACCGCCCGCCCGGTCTATAACACTGCGATGCGAGGTGTCCGCGTGGAACTGCGAGCCGGCGTCGGGGTAAGGTCCCATCCGTTCGTCCCGGAATTCGCGATCGCCGCGGGCCCCGCGGCCGAACGCCGGCGCCGCCGCGCGATCACCGACGCGCATCCGGACGTGCGCGCGCTGATCGGGACGAACCCGTGGTCGGCGCTGCTCGCCGTCGCGGTCGTCGCGGCGCAGCTCGGAACCGCCGCCGCCGTGGCGCGCGGTCCGGCATGGGCGATCCCGATCGCCGCGTTCGCGTTCGGCGCATTCGGCGCAGCCGCGGTGAACGCGCTGATCCACGAAGCCTGCCACGCGCTGATCTTCCGAACCCGGCGGGCGAACCGCGCGATCGCGCTGATCGCGAACCTCGGGCTCGTCACGTGGACCGCGATGCCGTTCTTCCGCTATCACGCCCGGCACCACAACGCGATGGGCGACTACGCGATGGATGTCGGGATCCCGACGCGCGCCGAGGCGGCGTGGGTCGGCAACGACCCGCTGCGCAAGGCGCTGTGGCTCGCGGCGTTTCCGTACTTCCAGTGGCGGCGCGTCGCGAAGTTCCGCGCGACCGAGCGGTTCTGGGACGGCTGGATGATCGCCAACGCCGCGCTTCAGATCCTCGTCACGGCCGTGCTCCTGCTGCGATGCGGCCCGGGCGCGATCGCGTACCTCCTGCTCTCGCAATCGCTCGCGACGGGATTCCACCCGCTCGGCACGCGCGTGATCCAGGAGCACGTGCTGATCGCGGACGGCGAGGAGACGAACGACTACATCTCGTGGGCGAGCCCGCTGGAGCTGAACTTCGGCTATCACGCCGAGCATCACGATTTCCCGCGCGTGCCGTGGAACCGGCTGCCGCGCGTCCTCGCGGCCGCGCCCGAGTTTTACCGCACCCGTCCGGTGGTGCGCTCGCGAATCGCGCTGATGGCGCGCTTCATCCTCGATCCGCGCTGCCATCTCTACCGTCACGCGGTGCGGCGAGCCTCGTAAGTGCGCCGCCCCGCACCGCTGCGGCTCGCGGTCGCCGGAGCGGGAGCGATGGCGCACCGCCGTCTCGAAGCGCTGCTCGCGACCGGCGGGGTCACGCTGTGCGGCGTTCTCGCAGGCCGGCCGGAACGTGCCCGCGCGCTCGCCGAGCGATTCGGCGGAGCGCCGGTCTTCGAAGACGTCGACGACATGACGGCGGCGCGGCCGGACGCGGTGCTGGTCGAGGTGCCGCACGACGTGCAAGACGCGATCGCGCTGGCGGTGGTCGGCGCGGGCGCGCACGTCCTGATCGGCGGACCGCTTGCGACCACCGCGAGCGCCGGCCGCGCGCTCGCTGCGGCCGCGCGCTCGCGCGGCGTCGTCGTCGAGGCGGGGTTCGAGGCGCGCTACAAGCGCGTCTGGGAGACCGCGAAGGAGCTGATCGCCGCGGAGACGCTGGGCCGTCTCGTCGCGGCGGACGCGGTTGCGCTGTGGGCCGCCGATCCGGCGAGCTGGTACTACGACGAAGACGCGAGCGCCGGGATGCCGCTCACGCACATGACGTACTGTTTCGTGAACCCGCTGCGCTGGCTGCTCGGCGAGCCCGACGGCGTCATGGCGGTCGCGAACAGCGTCGTGCACGCCGGCGGGCGGTTCGTGCGCGAGGAGACGTGCGCGGCGCTGCTGCGCTTCTCGCCCGGTCTCCCGGTCAGCCTCGTCGCGGGCTACGTGAAGTCCGCGGAGCACGACAGTTGGCGCGTGACGCTGCGCGGCACCGCGGCGACGCTCGAGCTGCTGCCCTCGGAGACGGGTCCGGGCTCGCTGCGCGTGCTGCGCGGCGAGGCGGCCGAGGCGCGCGTTTTCGCGCCGGGCGAGGACGGTTTCGCCGCGCAAGCGCGCGCGTTCGTCGAGGCCGTCGGCGGCGCCGGCGCGTGCCGCAACACGCCGCGCGACGCGCTCGGCGATCTGACGGTCGTCGAGGCGATCCGGCGCTCCGCGCGCGAGGGCGCGTTCGTTCCGATCAGCGCTGCGCCGAGGTGAGCACGACGGCGTCGTCGACCCAGGCGCGCGCGCCGTCCGGCCAGTGCTCCGCGGGCGCGTAACGCCGCCGCACGGCGTCGAACACCCACCCGTCCCGGCGCAGCTCGCCGGTTGCGCCGGCGAAAAAGGCGGCGGCGCTCGCCGGATCGCCGGGATAGTTCTGCCAGAACAGCTTCTTGCACTCGAGCGGGTCAGGCTCGTTCGGCCAGTGGTGGATGGTCGGGTGCTGCATGATCGTGTGCGCGTTGCGCCACAGCCCGCGCGCGATCTCCGCGGTCGTCGCGCGGTCGACGTACTCGAGTTCCGGCGTGGCGACGCGCACCCGGTGCGCGGCCAGCGCGGCCGCGAGCGCGAGCTCGTCGCACAGATCGCCCGGCCAGTGCACGTAGTCGTCGGGCGCGAGCTCGCCGAGCTTCCACTCCTCGAGGACCGCGATCCAGGTGTCGATCCACGGCAGACAGCGCTCGTCCGCCATCACGGTCCCGCTGTTGTAGCGGATCCAGAACTTCTGGGCGGGGCGGCGCACGGAGACGAGCGGTGCGGTCCAGTGCGCGGGCAGCGGCTCGAGGATGCGGCACTCGATGTCCATGAACAGCACCGTCCCGAACTCCGCGACACCGCGGCGGATCACGTGCGGGTGGTTGCACCACGCGCGCATCAGCGAGGCGTACTCCTCGTCGATCTCGTAGAAATGGTAGCGGTAGCCGAGCCGCGCACAGTCCTCGATCGCGCCCGCCGCGAGGTGCGCGTACGACCGCGTCGCCCAGCTGATGACGGTGAAGTCGCGGGCGCTCATCGCTCGCTGGACCCGGCCGTGCCGTACGCGCGCGCGGGCGATGCGTCCTCGGCGTAGTACGCGAGCGTGCGGCGCAGGCCGAGGCGCAGCGGCACGCGCGGCTCCCACCCGAGCTGCGTGCGCGCCGCGGTGATGTCGGGCGCGCGCCGCGGAACATCCTGGTACGCGGGGCCGTAGTAGCGCTCGGCGGAGACCTCTTCGAGCCTCGCGGCGGCAGCAGCCGCCGCGAAGCCGGGGAATCGTGCCAGCTTCGCGATCAGCAACTCGGCCAGCTCGCGGATCGACACGTCGTTCGCCGGATTGCCGAGGTTGAAGATCGCCGCGTTCGCGCGCCCGTCCTCGTTCGCGATGATGCGCATCAGCGCGTCGACGCCGTCGTCGACGTACGTGAACGTGCGGCGCTGCCGCCCGCCGTCGACCAACGGGATCGGCTCACGGCGCATCAGGTGCCCGATGAACTGCGTCACCACGCGCGCGCTCCCCGGCGCCGACTGGCGGACGTCGTCGAGGTTCGGGCCGAACCAGTTGAACGGCCGGAAGATCGTGAAGCGCAGGCCGCGCCGCCCGTAGGCCCAGATCACACGGTCCAACAGCTGCTTGCTGCAGCTGTACATCCAGCGCTCCTTCGCGATCGGCCCGACCACGAGCCGGCTCGTCTCCTCGTTGAAGCGCTCGTCCTCGCACAGCCCGTACACCTCCGAGGTCGAGGGGAACAGCACGCGCGTGTCCGTGCGCACGGCGGCGCGGACGGTCCGCAGGTTCTCCTCGAAGTCCAGCTCGAACGTCGCGAGCGGGTCGCGCACGTAGTCGGCCGGACGCGTGAACGCGGCGAGCGGGATGACCACGTCGGCGTCCGCGACGAGTTGCTCGATGCGCCTGCGGTGCTTGCGAATGTCGGCGCGCACGAACCGGAACCGCGGCGAGCCGGCGAGAGCGCACACGCGGTCGTCGCCGACGTCCAAGCCGGCGACCTCCCACGACGTGTGCTGGAGGATGCGGCGGAGCAGCGCGTGACCAATGAACCCGTTCACGCCGAGGATCAGGATCTTCACGTCAGGCGGCTCGGCGCAGCAGCACGGCGCGGAGCGCGCGCACGACGTCGTCCTGGTCGGCGGCGGTCAGCCCCGGGTAGAGCGGCAGCGAGAGTATCTCGTCGGACGCCGCGGAGGCGTGCGGGAGATCGCCCGGAGCATAGCCGTACTTCTCACGGTAGTACGCGTGCCGGTGGAGCGCGGTGAAGTGCAGTCCCGCGCCGACGTTCTCCTCGGCGAGGTCGCCGATGATCGTGTCGCGGTCCGCCGCGAGCGCCTCCAGCCGCAGCCGAACGACGTAGAGATGCCAAGCGTGCTCCGAGGGATAGTCCACGCGGTCGATGGGGCGGACCCCGGGGAGATCCGCGAGCAGATCGTCGTACCGTTCCGCCAGGGCGCGCCGCGCCGCAATGAAGCGGTCCAGCTTCGGCAGTTGCACGACGCCCAGCGCGGCCTGGATGTCGAGCATGTTGTACTTGTAGCCGGGCTCGACGACCTCGTACTGCGGGGTTCCGCCGCGCGCATACCGCTTCCATGCGTCTTTCGAGACGCCGTGGAAGCGCAGCAGCCGCAGCCGCTCGGCGAGCGCCGCGTCGTGGCAGACGACCATCCCGCCCTCGCCGGTCGTGATGTTCTTGATCGGGTGAAAGCTGAAGACGGCGATCGCTCCCCCGCCGCCGACCGCGCGGCCGCGATACGACGTTCCGATCGCGTGCGCGGCGTCCTCGATCACGGTCACGCTGCGTCCGGCGACGGCCGCGCGAATCGCGTCCGTATCGGCGGGCGCGCCGGCATAGTGCACGGGGATCACCGCGCGCGTGCGCGGCGTGAGACGGCGCGCGACGTCCGCGGGATCGAGCTGCAGCGTGCGCGGATCGACGTCGGCGAGGACGGCTCGTGCACCGAGCAGCTCAACCGCGTTCGCGGTCGACGCCCAGGTGATCGAGGGGACGACCACCTCGTCGCCGGGACCCGCGCCGAGCGCGTGGAGCGCGATGTGGAGCCCGGCGGTCGCCGAGTTGACCGCGACCGCGTGCGCGGCGCCGACGCGCTCCCGCACCATCTCCTCGAAGCGTGCGACGCGCGGACCGGAGGTGATCCATCCCGACTTCAAGCAATCGACGACTTCGGCGATCTCGTCGTCCTCGATGACGGGCCGAGAGAACAGCAAGAACGCCGCGCGTCTCGTGCCGATCATGCGCGCACCGCCGGCCAGAAAGGCAGGTCATCCACGGTGAACCGACCCGGCGTCCTCGCGGTTACGGCGGCCTGGCTGGTGCACGCGTTCACCGCCGGCATGATGATCCTCGGCGTGCTCGCGCTGTACGCGGCGGAGCGCGGCGACACGCGCGGAGCGCTGCTGTGGCTCGCGCTCGCGCTCTTCGCCGACGGCCTCGACGGACCGCTGGCGCGCCGGTTCCGCGTGCGCGACGTCCTGCCGGCCATTGACGGCGGCACGCTGGACCTCGTCGTCGACTATGTCACGTTCGTGCTCGTGCCTGCGGTTCTGATCGGTCACACCCACCTCATCCCTGCACCCTGGTCGTTCGTGGCAGTCGCGCTGATCCTCGTCTCCGCGCTATACCACTACGCACGCACCGACCTGAAGACACCCGACCGCTATTTCAACGGCTTTCCGGCGTTCTGGAACGTGGTGGCGTTCTATCTCCTTCTATGGCGACCTCCAGCGTTCGCCGCCTTCGCGGTCGTCGCGGTCTTCGCGGCGCTGACGTTCGCGCCGGTGCAGTTCGTGCACCCGCTACGCGTCCGCGAGCACCGCCCGCTCCTGCTGGCGGCGATCGCCGTGTGGAGCGTCTGCAACGTCGCACTGCTCGCCGCGTGGTCAGCGCGCTGCCGCGGTTGGCGACGATCCCGCCGGTGTTCAGCGTGATCCGCTCGTTCAGCGCGTAGCGGAGCTTCACGTACTCGCCGGCCCAGCGCTGTCCCGCGTCGTGCTGGTACGTCAGCCCGCTCCGATCGCCGAAGACCAGACCGTCGAACGGCGAGCCGGTCGAGCGGTGCGCGCCCTGCGCCGCGATGCTGAGCTTGCCGAGCCCGCCGGTGACCGCGGCGACGTACGACGAGCACCACCAGGAGGACGACGACGAGCGGGAACCGGCGAGCGAGCATGAGCTCCTTGTCCGAAGGAATTAGGCTTAGTTTCATAGTTTGTAGGCCCGCACGGCATCCCCTTGCATGAGAGAGCGATGAGAGTTAGCTCAGTACGCCGGGAAGGCGGCCGCCGGACCGGACTCGGCGGCCTCCACAGCGCCTCCACACCGGCCGCCCCAACTTCCGGACAACTTTGTAGAACGGTGCCCGCCGCCCGGCGTAGCATCGGTGCCAGCGATGCCGCAGTACACCGTCTTTCTCACCAAGGGAACTTACGTCGTCGACGCGGCAGACGCGCAGCGCATACGCGAGGCGGTCGAATCAGGAGCACCGTTCGTCGAAGTCGGCGTCGACCTGCGCTGCGACGGCGTCGTCGCACACCGCGCGGAGATCGCGACCGCGCACGTCGTCACGCTGATCGAAGTGCCCGAGGCGGCGGCGTTCGACGACGCGAAGGTGCGCCCGCTATTTGCCGCGTTCTGAGACGAGCGCAAGATCGCGCTCGCCGATGAGGCAGTGCGCGATCGCGTCCTCGAGCAGCTCCCAGCGCACCGGGTCGGTCCTCTGCGCGGCCTTCGCGTCGCCGTCGAAGAACCAGCGCGCGTAGCGCTCGCGCACGGCGTTCGCCGAGCGTGGCGGTCGCGCCAGCAACGTACGACACGCGCCGCACACCGGCGCCACGAAGCCGTCGACCAGAAACGCTCGCAGCGCTTCCGGCACCAGCGCGCCGGCGTCTTCGCGCGCCGCGACGTCATCGAGTGGAATCGCGCTCACGGGCTCGAGCGCCGAACGCTCCCACGCGAGCACGACTTCGGCGCGCAGCTGCATCGTCAGCAAACCGAACCAGTGGTCGGGGCGCGGATGCAGCTCGGGGTTCTTGCGAAAGTAGTCGCGCAGCTCGGCGGCGAGCTCCTTGCGGTGCTCGAGGATCCACGCGCGCAGCGCGACGTGGTCGCCGAACGCAGCGAACGCCGGCGTCTTGCACTCGGCGCAGCGCGCGAGGTCCTCGCTGCGCAGCGCGAGCCGCCGCGCCGGCGAGATCTGCCAGCGGCCGCGGCCTTCGTTCCGTTCGTCGCGCATCGGGACGAGGAGCATTGTGCGCCGCGGCGCTCGATGCTTTTCGAACGCGCGTTCGAAGGCCGGCTGCTGGGACCCGAACGCGCGTTCGGCCCTAGATAGCCGGCAGCGGCCGGCGTTTTGCCGCTTCCGCGCGCAGCAGCTCCCACACCGCGCGGACGTCCTCGCGCGTCGTGCGCTCGTTGCCGATCGCGATGCGCAGCACGAGGCGGCCGTGCAGCCGCGTCGAGGACAGAAACGCTTCGCCGCTCGCATTCACCGCGTCCATGATCGCAACGTTCAGCGCGTCGACCGCCTCCGCGTCCTGCGCGCCCTCGGGGACGTAGCGAAAGCAGACGACCGAGAGCGGGTGCGGCGCAGCGACCTCCCAGTCCGGTTCGGACGTGATCCACGCGGCGAGCTCCTGCGCGAGCGCGATGTGGTTGCGCAGCCGCGCTTGGATGCCGCGCACGCCGTACGTGCGCAGCGCGAACCACAGCTTGAGCGCACGGAAACGGCGGCCGAGCTGCAGACCGTAGTCCATGTAGTTGTGCACGCCCGTTTCCGTCGTCGCGAGCACGTCGGACGCCAAGCTGAACGTGCGCCGCAGCAGCTCGGGGTCGCGCACGTACAGCACCGACAGGTCGACCGGAACGAACAGCCACTTGTGCGGGTTCACCACGATCGAGTCGGCCTCGTGCGCCGGATCGAGTAGGTAGCGAAACTCCGGCAAGATCGCGGCCGGTCCGGCATACGCCGCGTCGACGTGCAGCCACACGCCGCGCTCGCGCGTCAGCGCGCGAATCGCCGCGACCGGATCGCTCGAGGTCGTCGAGGTGGTGCCGACGGTGGCGACCGCGCACATCGGGATCCGCCCCGCTGCACGGTCCTCGTCGATCGCGCGCGCCAACGCGTCGGGACGCATCGCGAACGTTTCGTCGACCGGTATCTTCAGCACGTTCTCGCGGCCGATCCCGAGCGCGATCGCGCCTTTCTCGACGTGCGAGTGCGTGTGCTCCGTGACGTACACGCGCAGCGCCGGCAGATCGCTTCGGCCGGCCATCCCGCGCGCGCGAATGTCGAGCTCGAGCGACTCGCGCGCGGCGGCGAGCGCGGTGAAGCCGCCGGTCGAGGCGGTGTCGTAGACGATCCCGTGAAACGCCGCGGGGAGTCCCATCATCTCGCGCAGCCAGCCGAGCGTGACGTCCTCGAGCTCCGTCGCCGCCGGCGAAGTGCGCCAGAGCATCGCGTTCACGTCGAGCGCCGCGGCGAGCGCTTCGGCGAGGACGGTCACGGGCGCCGCGCTGATCGCGAAGTACGCGAAGAAGCGCGGGTGGTTCCAGTGCGTGATCCCGGGGACGACGAAGCGCTCGAAGTCGGCGAAGATACGCTCGAACGGTTCGCCCTCCAGCGGTGCATGCGCCGGCAGCGCGCGCACGAGGTCGCCCGGCTGCGCGCGCGAGAGGACCGCGAAGCGGTACGGGTCGCGGTAGTACTCGTCGATCCAAGCGGCGACGCGGGCGAGCGCGTCGCCGAACAGGCCGGGTTCGGGCGTGGTCATGCGGCGCGATTCGCCGCCGTGGCCGGGGAACCGTCCGCCGCGTCCCGAACCTTCGCCCGTTCCGCAGCGCCAAAGGAGCCGGCATGAAGTATCGCACCCTTCCCAACACCGAGGTCACCGTGAGCGAGGTCGGCTTCGGCTTGTGGACGACCTCGACCGGATGGTGGGGCGAGAAAACCGACGACGACGCCGTCGCGATGCTGCACGAGGCGCTCGATTTGGGGATCACGACGTTCGATGCCGCCGACACGTACGGCAACGGGCGCAGCGAGGAGCAGCTCGCCAAAGCGTTCGCGCACCGGCGCGACCAAGTCGTATACGCGACGAAGTTCGGCTACGACTGGTACCATCACGCCGGCGAGCGCAAAGGCCAGAACGAGATCGAGCAAGACTTCTCGCCGGAGTTCGTGCGCTTCGCGCTCGAACAGTCGCTGAAGCGTCTGCAGACCGACTACATCGACGTCTGGCAGATGCACAACGCGCGGATGGAACAGGTCAAGGACGGCACGCTGATCGAGCTGCTCGAGCGGTTCAAGGCCGAAGGGAAGATTCGAACCTGGGGGATCGCGCTAGGACCCGCGATCGGCTGGCTGTGGGAAGGGATCGAAGCCGCGCGGATCAACGCGCCCGTGGTCCAGATGATCTGGAACATGCTCGAGCAGTTCCCCGGGGACGAGATGGTCGACGCGGCGAACACGTTCGGGACCGAGACGACGTACTTCATCCGCGTCCCGCACAGCTCCGGGATGCTCGAAGGGAAGTACACGAAGGAGACGGTGTTCCCGCCGAGCGATCACCGCAGCCACCGCCCGCGCTCCTGGCTGATCAACGGCGTGCAGAAAGTCGAGACGCTGCGCTTTCTCGAAGCGCCGGGCCGCACGCTCGGACAAGCCGCGATCCAATGGCTGCTCGCCGAGCCGCGTGTGATGACGGTGCTTCCGAACATCTACGACCGCGAGCAGCTGCGCGAGTTCGCCGCCGCGCCGGATACGCCGCGGCTGACCGCGGACGAGCTCGCGCGCATCGCGGAATTGCGCCAGACGAACTTCGGCGCCGGTCCGGAGACGATGCGCTACAAGGGCACGATGGATCCGCCGGCCGAGACGCTCGCCGGAACGCACGCATGAATCCGCGTGAGCTGCTGAGCGGCCGCGAGACGATCCACACCGTCGCCGCGCCCGAGGCGATCGGCCCGTACTCGCAGGCGGTCGCGGCCGGCGGATACGTCTTCACCTCCGGGCAGATCGGGCTCGATCCGGCGAGCGGACAGCTCGTCGACGGCGGGATCGAAGCCCAGACGCGCCAGGTGATGGCGAACCTGGCCGCGGTGCTCGCAGCCGCGGGGCTGACGTTCGCCGACGTCGTCAAGACGACGATCTTCCTGATCGACATGGACGACTTCCGTGCGGTGAACGGCGTCTACGGCGAGTCGTTCGAGGACGGCCCGAAACCGGCGCGCTCGACGGTCGCCGTCGCGGCGCTCCCGCGCGGCGCGCGGGTGGAGATCGAGGCGATCGCGCTTCGCCGTTAGGGGCGCGTCACGAGGCTGGTCAATCCTCCGCCGTGGACATATCGCCGGGATCGGTCCCGAGCTCTCGCGCGCGCAGGAAGCGTCGCATGATCTTCCCGCTCCGCGTCTTCGGAATCGCCGCGACGAAATCGAGGACGGCGGGCGCCGCGATCGGCCCAGCGCGTTGCGCGACGGCGGTTCTCAGCTCCAACCGCAGCGCGTCGGTCGGCGCATAGCCCTCGCGCAGCACGACGAACGCTTTGACGACCTCGCCGCGCAGCGCGTCGGGGATCCCGATCGCCGCCGCCTCACCGCACGCAGGGTGCGCGAGCAGTGCGGTTTCGATCGACGCGGGCGCGAGCAGATGCCCGGCAACGTTGAACATGTCGTCCGCGCGCCCGATCACCTCGAAGTATCCCTCGTCGTCGCGGCGCGCGACGTCGCCGGTCTCGTAGCAGCCCGGGATCCGCTCGAAGTACGCCGCGAACCGTTCGGGATCGTTCCACACACCGGTGAACATGTGCGGCCACGGAGCGCGCATCACGAACGGGCCCTGGGTGCCGGCCGGCAGCGTGCGGCCTTCCCCGTCGACGACATCGAACGCAAGCGGGCCGAACCCCCGCCCCGTGCGTTCCGGCCGGATCGGCTCGGTCGGGAGAAAGCCGAGGCTCGGCGCACCGGTCTCCGTCTGGCCCCAGTGCTGGCAGACTGCGACGCGTCCGCGGCCGACGTCCTCGAACAAGAAGCGCCATACCGGCGCGTTGAGCGGTTCGCCGCCGAGGTAGATCGCGCGCAGCGAGGAGAGATCGTAGCGTTGCGCCGCAGCGGCGCCGGCGCGCAACAGCATGCGCGCGTAGGTCGGCGTCGTGTAGATCTGCGTGATTCGGCGGCGCTCGACGAGCTCGTACGTGGCGTCGCCCGCGGGATGATCGGGCGCGCCCTCGCGGATCACGCTGCAATAGCGGTTCGCGAGCGCACCGTAGACCATCTGCATGTGGCCGGTCATCCAGCCGACGTCGCTCGTGCAGAGGAAGACGTCGTCCGGCGTCAGCCCCGTCATCGCGGCGAAGATCGACGCGGCGCCGACCAAGAACCCGCCGTGCCCGTGCACGATCCCCTTCGGCTTCCCGGTCGTTCCGCTGGTGTGCAGGATGAACAGCGGCGCCTCGGCCGCGACGATCGTCGCCGAGCGCACCGGCGTCGCGCCGGCGCGGTACGCCTCCCAGTCGGCCTCGCGCGGGTGCAGCGGCGGTCCCTCCGGCCCGCGGCGCCACAGCACCACGCGCTCGACCGACGGCGTGCCGGCGAGCGCGGCGCTCAGGATCGGCCGCAGATCGATCGCGCGCCCGCGCCGGAACGTGACGTCGCCCGCAAGCACGCAGCGCGCGCCCACGTCGCGGATCCGTTCGGCGAGCGCGTCGCTGCCAAGGCCGGCGAAGACGACGCAGTGGATCGCGCCCAACCGCGCGCAGGCAAGCATCGCGACGATCGCCTCGATCGAGAGCGGGATGGAGATGACGACGCGGTCGCCGCGGCCGATCCCGTCGGCGCGCAGCGCGCCGGCGAGGCGGTTCACCTCGTCGAGCAGCTCCGCGTACGAGATGCCGCGCGACGCGCCGTCCTCGCGCTCGTAGTGATACGCGATCGCATCGGGATGGGAGGCGGCGTGGCGGTCGAGGCACGACTCGGTGACGTTCAGCTCGCCGTCGGCGAACCAGTGCGGCTCGCGCAGCGAACCCTCGAACACCTGCGAGGGGCGGTGCGACCACACGAAGCCGTCGACGAACGACGCCCAGTACGCCTGACGATCGGCGCTCGCCGCGTCGCGCCACGCGTCGGCATCCCCGATCGAATACCACGAAGCCGCGGCCGCGGGCGGCGGAACGATCGTCGCGCCGTTCACGCGAGCCCGAGCGAGCCGCCGAAGCGCGGGCCCAAGTACGCCTTCATCACGGCCGGGTCGCGGAACACCCGGTCCGGAGGATCGTCGGCGATCTTCTCGCCGTGGTGCAGGACGACGATGCGGTGCGCGAGCGCCTGGATCGCCCGCATGACGTGCTCGACCACGAGGATCGCGGTTCCGGCCGCGTTGATCCGCCGGACCAGCGCGACGAACGCGTCGATCTCGCCCGGCGGGAGTCCCGCCATGATCTCGTCGAGCAGCAGCAGCCGTGGGCGCAGCGCAAGCGCCTGCGCGACCTGCAGCCGCTTGCGCCGCGCCACGTCCAGATGCTCCGCGAGCACATCGGCGTGCTCGGCAAGGTCGACGAGGCGCAGCATCTCGAGCGCGCGCTCGCGCGCGGCGCGCAGCTCGGCGCTCTGCGCGAGCACGGCGACGACGACGCTGTCGAGGACGGTCGCGTCGCGGAAGGGGTGCGCGATCTGGAACGTCCGCGCGATGCCGCGGCGCGCGACGCGGAACGCGCGCAGCCCGCGCGTCGAGACGCCGTCGAGCAGCACGTCGCCGCGCGACGGCGGCGTCCGCCCGGCGATCACGTCGACGAGCGTCGACTTCCCGGCGCCGTTCGGGCCGATCACGCCGACGATTTCGCCGCGCTGGACGGCGAGCGAGACGCCGGCCAGCGCCTGCAGACGGCCGTAGCTCACGACCACGCCGCGCACGTCGAGGATCGGCGCGGCCAGCGCGAGCGCGCTCATCCGGCGATCCCCATGTACGAGGCGCCGAAGCCGGGATCCGCGCGCACGTCGGTCGACGCACCGGAGAGCACGATCGTTCCGAGCTGCATGACGTACGCGCGCGTCGCGTAGCGCAGCGCCGCGTCGACGTCCTGCTCGACGACGAGCAGCGCCGTGCCGTCGCGGCGGATCCGCTCGAGCGCCTCGAGCAGGTCGTCGACGACAATCGGCGCGAGTCCCAGCGAGAGCTCGTCGATCAGCAGCAGCCGCGGCCCCGCCATCAGCGCGCGCGCGATCGCGCACATCTGCTGCTCCCCGCCGCTCAGCGTGCCGACGATTTGGCGGCGGCGCTCGCGCAGGCGCGGGAAGAGCGCGTACGCGCGCTCCGCGGCATCGGCGACGGCGCCGCGCGACGAACGGACGTGACCGCCCGCGACGAGATTCTCTTCGACGCTCATCCCCGCGAACAGCCGGCGGCCCTGCGGGACGAGCGCGATCCCGAGCCGGACCCGCTCGTGCACGGCGCGGCCGGCGAGCTCCGTCGCGGCAAAGCGCAGCGTTCCGCCGCGCAGCGGCACCGTCCCGGCGATCGCGTTCATCAACGTGGACTTGCCGGCCCCCGCGACGCCGACCAGCGCGACCCATTCGCCGGCCTCGACGCGGAGGTCGACGCCGTGGACGATCTCGAGCTCGCCGTATCCGGCGCGCAACGCGGTCGCCTCGAGCAGCGCGCTCATCGCGCCGCCCCGCTGCGGCGCGCGAAGAACCGGTCGCGCACGAACGCCGAGGCGCCGCGCGGAAAGAAGACCACCGCCGCGATCACGATGAGCCCCAGCACCCCGACGTCGTAGTTCAGGAAGTAGTGCTGCGTCAGCGTGACGGCGCCTTCGACGAAGAACGCGGCGACGAGCGGGCCGAGCAGCGAGGCGGTTCCCCCGAGGAGCATGATCACGAACGCCTTCACGGAAAGCCCCAGGCTGAAGACGTCGGGCGGCTCGATGTAGTTCACCGAGTACGCGTAGACCGCGCCGATCAGCCCGGTCAGCGCGGCGCTCATGGCCCACAGCGCGACCTTCGTGCGCAGCGTGTCGACGCCGAGGCTCTGCGCGACGTCGTCGCCCGCGCGCAGCGCGCGGCACGCGTAGCCGAGCCGGCCCCGGTCCACCCACACCGCGGCGGCGAGCGCGACGACGAGCACAAGCAAAAACACCTCGTAGAAGAATGTCGCGATCGTCGCGGGCGTCCCCGCCGGCAGCGGGAGCGAGAGCCCTTTCGCACCGCCGGCGAGCGGGAGATTGGTGACCAATTGCGCGACCGCGCCGTTTCCCGAGCGTCCCGATCGCGAAGTAGTGCCCGCGCAGCCGGAAGAACAGCGGGCCGACGGCGACGGCGACCAGCGTGCTGAGCATGACGGCGGCGAGGCACCCGGCGGCGAACGGCAGATGAAGATTCGCTTGGGCGACGCCGGTCGCGTACGCGCCGAGCCCGAAGAACACGACGTTGCCGAACGCCGGATAGCCGCCGTAGCCGGCGATCAGGTTCAGCGCGATCGCGAACGTCCCGACCATGAAGACGTCCGCGAGCGTCGCCTGCACGAACACCCCGGTGAAGCGCGGCAGCACGGCGAGCGCGACGACGACGGCGACGCAGACGATCGCGAGGCGCGGCAGCGAGCCGCTAGATCTCCGCATAGAAGCGCCGTCCGAACAGCCCGCGCGGACGGGCGGCGAGGAACACGATGAGCAGCAGGAACGCCGCGGCATCGCTGAAGCTCGGAAACGCCGACGCGACGAGGTTCTCGGTGACGCCGAGCAGGATGCCGCCGGCGATCGCGCCGGGGACGCTGCCGAGCCCGCCCAGCACGACGACGACGAAGGCGCGCGTCGTGAGCCCGTCGCCGATCACCGGCGAGAACGTCGAGACCGCCGCCACCAGCGCGCCGGCGATCCCCGCCAGCGCCGCCCCGATCCCGAACGTGACGGCGTAGATGCGCGCGGGATCGATCCCCGACAAGCGCGCCGCCTCGGGGTCGAAGCTCGTCGCCTTGATGGCGATTCCGAGCCGCGTTCGCTCGAGGAAGAGCCACAATGCAAGCGTCGAGAGGATCGCGACGCCGAACACCGCCAGCCGGATCAGCGGGATGCGCAGGTCGCCGAGCGTCAGCGCGGCGGCGGTGTACGGAACCGTGATCCCCCGGATGTCGGCCGAGAAGATGCGCAGGTTCGCGTTCACGAGGACCCGGTCGAGCCCGAACGTGAGGATCAGCGTCGCGAAGATCGACGCCTGCAGGACGCGGTTGATGAGATAGCGCTGCAGCACGTAGCCGAGCGCGAACAGCACGGCCGCCGCGACCGGGATGGTGAGGAACGGGTCGACGCCCAGGTGCGTGCAGAGCTCGTACGTCACGTAGGCGCCGATGATGATGAGGCTGCCGTGAGCGAGGTCGATGATGTTCATCACTCCCCACACGATCGAGAACCCCATCGCCATCGAGGCGTAGAAGCCGCCGACCAGGATCCCGTTGACGATCGCCTGGACCGTTTGCACGGGTAACGCGCGCTTACTTCAGCGGATAGATCACGTGCGCCGAGCCGCGCAGCTTCGCCGGCCAGACCGGGACCGGGAGGTATTGCTGCTCGTTCGTGCCGGTCGTCTTGACGTGCTGGATCTGAATGCACGCCATCGACTTAGCGACGTTGATCCCGCCGTCGTTGAACTTGATCGGGCCGTAGAAGCTCTCGAACGTGCTGGACGCGATCGTGTCGCGCACCTTCTGCGCGTCGAGCGAGTTCGCTTTGCGGATCGCGTTGTAGAAGACCTCGAGCGCGGCGGCCGACTGCGGCGCGTGGTAGTCCGGGACGTAGTGGTACTCCTTGTCGAACGCGCCCGCGAACTGCTCCGAGCTCAGGTTGAACCACTGGTCGTGCCAGTCCATGTTGGCGTTCCACTGGGTCGGCTCGAGCGTCCCCTCCGCGAGCGCGCCCAGCGTGCCCACGTACCCGCGCACCGTTGGCCCCAGCAGGAACCCGAGCATCTTCACGCCGAGCCCGCCTTCGCGGATCTGCCGGGTGATGACGATCATGTCGCCTTGATAGCCGCCGGCGAGCACCATGTCGGGCTTTTGCGCCTTGATCGCGGCGATGATGGTCGAGAAGTCCTTCGTCCCGCTCGGATACTTCTCGTTGTAGACCACCTTCATCCCGAGCGCCTCAGCCTGCTTCGCGGCCGACTCGATGCCGATGTTCGCGAACAGCGTGTCCTCACGGACGAACGCGATGGTCTTCGGCGGGTCCTTCTGCTCCTTCGCGAGCTGCAGCATCGGCGTCGCGTACTGGTCGGCCGGGTTGAGGACGCCGAAGATGTACTTGTTGCCCTTCGCGTAGATCGTGTTCGCCGAGCCGTGCGCGTCGACCATCGGAATCTTGTACTGCTCCGCCACGGCGCTGGTGGCGTTGGTGGCGCCGCTGCCGTACGGCCCGAGCAGGAAGTTGACGTGGTCTTCGTCGAGCAGCTTCTTGGTGAGCCGCACCGCGGTCGGCGTGTCGCTGCCGTCGTCGTAGTACTTGATCTCGACCGTGTACTTCTTGCCGCCGACGGTCAGCCCGCCGTGCGCGTTGATCTCCCGGACCATCCAGTCGTAGCCGTCTTTCACCAGCGTCCCTTCGGAGGCCAGTCCACCGGTCAGCGCGAGCGACGCGCCGAAGCGGATGACGTTGTCGGTATCGGCCGCGCGCCCGGGCTGTGCTGAGAGCGGCGTGATGAGCACGGCTGCGGCGACGGCGAGCGCCGCAAAACGGCGGGTCCTTGAGAGCATCATATCCCTTTCTTGATCTCGGCGAGCTCGGTCCAGCTGCGAGCCGCCATCATCTGCGCCCAGTGAAGATAAAAGCTTCGGTGGTTGCTCTCGCTCAAGCTGAAGTCGCTCGCAAAGCCGCCCAGGTCCTCACGATAGCGTTCGTGCCCCAGCCCCATCTGCGTGTTGAGCGGATAGCGCTGCGCGACCACGCCGCGGCACGAGCGCGTACACTCTTGCCAGTTGTCCATGTCGTCTTGCTCGAACGTCCCGCCGGGCCCGAACACCTGGATCCCGGCAAGCCGAATCGCTTCTTTGACGTGGGCCGGCGCTTTCTTATCGGTGAAGACCCACGACCAGACCTCGGTCTTCTCCGGCCCGCGCGGGTGCCAGACGCGAAACGTTCGCGCACCGGCGCGCAAGACGGAGAAATGCGGAAAGACGGTACCGACGATGGGATGGATCCGGTCCCAACGCGGACCCAACCGCTCTCGCGCTTCGGCGCGGATCTCCGCCTCGTAGGCGATCACCTCGGGCGCCGATATCCCGTCGCCGCTGTCCGGCGCGACGCAGGTCATCATATGGCCGTTGTCGCCGGGCGAGACCATGCTGCCGAGCGAGGCGCTCGTCGTCGGGCCCGTGTCGAAACCGGTCATGATGGCCGACAGATGGCTCCAACCGACGTGATAGCCGTCGCCGCCGATATTCTCCGCGGGAAACTTCCAATTGCAGGGCATCATCCATTTGTGGACGCCGCCGATGAGCTCGATCCCGCCGTCACGCCGCTCGAAAAGCGTGTCGAGATACCAGGTCATCTCACCGAGATACTCCAGCAGCGGCGGCGCTTCCGGATCGAAGGTCCCGTACACGAAGCCTTTGTACTCGTCGACTTGCGCGACCGGGACGAGCCCCCATTGTTCCCGGCGCAAGTCGCCGTGATACGCCTCTTTCCAAAACGGGACGCCGATCAGGGCGCCGTCGTTGCGATACGTCCAGCCATGATAGGCGCAGGTGAAGCTGGAGGCGTTACCGCCGTCGGCTCGGCAAAGGCGGTTCCCGCGATGGCGGCAGGAGTTCAAGAACGCACGAACCCGCCCGTCGCTGCCGCGCGTGACCAAGACCGCATCTTCGCCCATGTACGTCGTGAAAAAGTCGCCGGGCCGCTCGATTTGACTCGCGTGACACAGAAAGAGCCAGCAGCGAGCGAAGATGCGTTCGAGCTCGCGCCGGTAGATGTTTTCGTCGCTGAAGATCGCGCGGCTCACGAGCCCGCGGCGGATCTCGTCGGCGAATCGCAGCTCCGGAATCAAAAGAAGATGCTCACGTTCTTCACCGAGAGGACGTTCTGGTCGAGCACGATTCTCCGACGGGCGATCTGCCACGAGTCGCCGGCACGCCGCAACACGTCCTCACGGGAGCCGACGTAAAACTCTTCTTCCTTCTCCGCGCGCGTTCGATAGACGATGAAATTGGAGTATACCGTCACCTCCGATGCACCGAGATCGCCCTCGATCTCGACGTTGGTGATGAGATGCCGCGTCCGTGACGGCGGATCTTCGGCCCAGGCCATCCCCGTGTCGAGCCGCGCCACCCGGCGGTCGAGCGTCGCTTTCGTCTCGTCGAGGAGCGCGAGCTCGTCTTCGCGGGTGACCTCGCGGTCGACGTCCCTGTCGCGATCGGCGATCTTGATCGCTTTGCTGTTTTTCGGATACCGGTTGCTCTTCATCGGCATCCAGTAGTGCACGTCGTCGGCGAGCAGCTCCAGCCACTCGTGAAAGCGGCGTTCGTCGAGCAAGCGCGCTTCCCGGTAGAGAAACTGCTCGATCTCGCGAATCCTCCCCACGTCGAGCCCCAGCTGCTTCCGTTTCGCTTCGAGCATCGGTCTTTTCTCAGCCTCCGTCTTTCATGAGCTCGGCCCAGCGGCGGTAGAATTGCCGGTGGTTGCTCTCGCTCAAGCTGAAATCGCTCGCCCACGCCCCGAGGTCGTCGCGATAGCGTTCGTGTCCCAACCCCATCTGCGTGTTCAACGGGTAGCGCTGCGCGACGACGCCGCGGCACGAGCGCGTGCACTCTTGCCAATTGTCCATGTCGTCTTGCTCGAACGTCCCGCCCGGGCCGAAGACTTGAATCCCGGCCAACCGGATCGCCTCCTTGACGTGCGGCGGCGCCTCCTTGTCGGTGAAGACCCACGACCACACTTCGGTTTTCTCCGGTCCGCGCGGGTGCCAGACGCGGAAGGTTCGGGCCCCGGCGCGCAGCACCGCGAAATTCGGGAAGACGGTGCCGACGATCGGCTTGATTCGTTCCCAGCGCGGACCGAGCCGCTCTCGTGCCTGGTCCGCGATCTCCGCTTCGTACGCGATCACTTCGGGCGCCGAGATCCCGTCCAAGCTGTCCGGACCGACGCAGATCATGACGTGGCCGTTTCCGGGCGAGACGAGGCTCCCCGGCGTGGCGCCGGTCGTCGGCCCGGTATCGAATCCGGTCATGATCGCCGACAGATGACTCCAACCGACGTGGTAGCCGTCGCCGCCGAGATTCTCACCGGGGAACTTCCAATTACAGGGCATCGTCCATTTCTGCACGCCGCCGATCACCTCGATACCGCCCTCGCGGCGGTCGAAGAGCGCATCGAGGTACCACGCCATCTCGCCCAGGTTCTCCAGCAGCGGCGGCGCTTCGGGATCGAACGTTCCGTAGATGAAGCCCTTGTACGCGTCCACCTGCGCGACCGGAACGAGACCCCAGTCGTCGCGGCGTAATTCGCCGAAGTACGCCTCTTTCCAGAACGGAACGCCGATCAGGCTTCCGTCGTTGCGGTACGTCCAGCCGTGATAGGCGCAGGTGAAGCTCGTGGCGTTGCCGTCATCGGCGCGGCAAAGGCGATTTCCGCGATGACGGCACGAGTTCAGGAAAGCCCGGACGCTGCCGTCCGTACCGCGCGTGACGAGAACGGGATCTTCGCCCATGTAGGTCGTGAAGAAATCGCCCGGCCGCGCGATTTGGCTTTCATGGCACAGGAAGAGCCAGCTGCGCGCAAAGATGCGCTCGAGCTCTTCCCGATAGATCTCGGGGTCGATGAAGATGCGACGGTCGACGAGACCGTTCTCCAGGTCCACCAACCCCTCGAGTTCCATGTTACGGCTTTGCCGTCGCCGTCACTTTGGTCAAGTGGTACAGGTTCGGCGGCGGCGGGCAGCGGTCGCACGTGATCCCGGGCTCCCGCGGTGCCGCGACGATCGGGTTCGTGAGCTTTTGGATCCGCGCGCCGGGCGTCGGCTTGCCGTCGAGCGCCGACGTAAGCGAGAGCTCGGGGAGGATCGCCGGGTTGAACACCTCGTCGAAGAACGAGTCCTGAACCTTGCTCTTCGGAAAGGCGTTGCAACCGTTCGCGAACCGGTCGCCGGTGCAGATCTTCACCTTGTCCGCCGGCACCCACGGGAGCGGATACTCGACGTAGTGCGGGACACTTGCTTTGTTCCGCTGCTTCGTCAGCATCTCCATCAGGAGCTTGAATGCGTAACCGGCCGTCGCCGGCGTGCCGCCCGACGACACGCCGCGTAAGCCGCGCGCTTGCAATTTCGGGTCGGCGAGCGCCAAGCGGAAGCCGTTCGATGCTTCACCGGTCATCGGAACGAGCTTCTGACGGCCGGATGCGAGCAACGCCTTGACGGCGCCCGACTCACCTGCGGTCGACCAAATGGCGTCGACGTCAGGGTGAGCGGCGAGAGCCTTGGACGTTTCGGCCTGGACCGTTTCGTCGGTGGCGTTGCCGTAGTACTCGAACGTTTTGATCCGGGGATACTTCTTGAAAACCGACATGGCACCGTTGTAATGCCGAACGTCGGCGATGAAACCGGGGATCAGCCGAACGACGAAGACGTTGCCTTTTCCGTTGATGAGGTTGACCAGCTCCTGCGCCGAGTTTTCGCCGAAGCCTGAGGTCAGCGTGCTGACGTTATAGGTGCACGGCTCGAGTGAGGTCAGCTCGAACATCATGAACACCACGCCCCGCTCGCAGCCGCGGCGAATCGTGCGGTTGAGCGCGGTCGTCGAGACCGGCATGCTGATGATCGCATCGGCGCCGCTCGCGATCATGCTTTCGTAGTCGGAGATTTGCTTCTGGGGATCCATCCCCGAGATGACTTCTTTCAGGTCGACCTGTTTGTCGTAGGGCGGAGTCGCTGCGAGCGCTTTGACGATGTTGGCGGCCTCGCTCAGCCAAGCGTCGCCGCTGAAGCTCAGGCTCAGGTAGATCTTGAATTTCTTGGGCTGCGCCACGGCGGCGTCGTTGCTGCCCGCCACCAAAGCGAGGACGAACGCGGCGGCCATCAAAATGAGCAGTCGCTTCAAAGCTCTTCCCTTCCTAGGCTCCGGCATCGAGCCGGCCGGTACTGGTTTGAATGCGCGAACCCGGGTCGAACCAACGGGAAAGATCGGCGCGCAGCAGGAGCAGCGCAATCAGGATGACCGAGCCGTACGTCACGATGCGCCAGCCTTCGCCGACGGCCAGCCCGGTGATGATCGTCGTGAACGTCGTCAGCAGAAGCGCCCCGGCGGCGACCCCGGCGAGATTGCCGCGGCCGCCCGCGATCGACGTCCCGCCGACCACGACTGCCGCAATGGACGGCAAGAGATAGCTCTGTCCCATCGTCAGCGTCGCGCCGCTCGAATAGCCCATCATCAGGATACCGGCGAGGCCGGCGGTCGCGCCGCTGAGCGCGTAGCACAGGATCGTCACGCGCCGCACCGGCAAGCCCGCCAGAAACGCCGCGTTGCGATTGATGCCGATCGCGTAGATACGCCGCCCCAACGCCGTCATGCGCTGGACGATTGAGCCGAGCGCAGTCAGCGCGATCGTGAGGACGACGACCGGCGGCAAGCCGATCCAGCTGGCCGTGAAGAGGCTCGAAAGCAATGGGGATGCGTTCCCTCGTGGGACGCCTTGCGTAATCCCCAGGAACGCGCTGGCCGCTATCGTCCCCATCGCCAAGGTCATGATAAAGGGTGGGATCCGAGCCAGCGTGACCCCGATGCCGCTGATCGCGCCGACGATGCCGGTCGTCAACAGAATCGCCGGGATGCCCCACCAAAGCGCCGTCCCCGAATCCCCGATCCAGGCGAACGCAAGGATTCCTCCGAGCGTCATCACCGAGCCGACCGCGAGATCGAGGCCGCCGAGCAGAACGACGAAATGCTGGCCGAAAGCGACGACCATCACGAACGACGCCAGCACCAAGATCGCTTTCACCTGACTCGGCGACCCGACACCGGGGCCGACGCGACTCGTCACGAGCACGAACACGATGGTGATCGCGAAGAGCGCCAAAGCTTTCGCATCGTCGCCGCCGATCCTCATGCCGGCCTCACCTGGAGGGCACGCTCGCAAAGAGCACCGATCAGGACGGCCAAGATGATCGTCAAACCTTGCGCGATCCCGGTGTAGAACGAGAGCACGCCGACCGAAAACAGGACCTTCTGCAGTAAGCTCAGCGTCGCCGCACCGATCATCGCCCCGAGCAGTCCTCCGGAGCCGCCGGCGAACGAGACCCCGCCGACCGCGACGGCGGCATACGCCAGGATGAGATAGGTGTTGCCCGCGTTCGGATCGCCGGTCGCGGTGACGGCGCTCAGCATGTAGCCGGCGAGGCCGTACAGAGTGCCGGCGGCGCAGAACGCCCAGAATTTTGTTCGCCGCGTGCGAACACCGGCTAAAGCGGCCGCGGCCTCGTCGGCGCCGACCGCGTAGAGCGCGACGCCCCAATCGGTTCGCCGCAAGAGGGTCCATATGATGACGACGAGCGCCGCGACAATGGCCGCCGCGGGGACGAGTCCGCCGGCGATCCCCGTGAGATCGTCGGAGAGGATTCTCGGCACCGCGCCGCCGGGAGCGTCGAGCACCAGCAACGCGAGTCCGGAGCAGATGATCGTCGTCGCGAACGTCGCGGCGACGGACTGCAAGTCGCGATAGGCGACGAGAATTCCGTTTGCCGCTCCCACGGTGAGCCCCACCGCCAGCGATAGGCAGAGACCGAGGACTGCGCCCGCCGGGCCGTCGTGCACCGCGGTCGCAATGAGGACGTTGCTGAGTGCGATGACGCCGGCAACCGACAAGTCGAAATTCCGCGTCAAGACGACGAGCGCGCACCCCGCCGCCGCCAGCGCCAGCGGGAGCGCGTTATCGAGCAGATCGTTGATTCCCGAGATCGTCAGCGCGCTCGAGTCGCGCGCCGCGAGGATCGAAAACAGGACCAGGTAGAAGGCCAGCGCTCGCAGCGTCCCGTCAGCGATCAACCGCACGAGCGGCTTTCGAACCGAACGTTCTTCCGGTCGCACTGTGCTTGCGGCCGCGCCATCGAGCTGGCCGGTCGCGAGCGCGATCAGACGGCTCTCCGAGAGCCGCTCGCCGGCCACTTCGGCGACGATCTTGCCCCGATACATGACGAGACAGCGATCGCACAGTTCGACCAGCTCGGAAAGTTCGGTAGAATAGATCAAAACGCTGCGGCCGTTCGCAACGAAGCGGCGGATGATTCCGTAGATCGATTGCTTGGTCCCGACGTCGACCCCTCGCGTCGGGTCGTACAAGATGAGGGTACGCGCTCCCGACAACAAGACGCGCGCGACTAGCGCCTTCTGCTGGCTGCCCCCCGAGAGCGCCTGGATGTCCAGCGTGAGGAAATGCTCGGGGAGATCGACGTTCTGCGTCTCGGCGAGCACGCAGCCGAGTTCACGCCGTCGATCGATCAATCCGAACCGCTGCAACGAGCCCACGATCGGCAACGAGACGTTCGCCTCGGTGTCGAGTCCCGGGAAGACACCTTCACTCTTGCGCTCTTCCGGTAAGAACCCGATCCCGGCCCGCTGCGCGCTTGCGGGCGATGAGAAGCCGGCCTTCGCTCCCGGCACTTCCACCGTACCGCTCGCCGGACGGGCCGAACCGCCCAGGATTCGAAACAACTCGCGTTGGCCTTGACCTTCGAGCGCCGCGACGCCGAGAATCTCGCCGCTCCGCAGCTCGAAACTCAGCGGCGAGAACGATGTTCCGGTCAGGTTTTCAACGTTCACCGTGGGCAGTGGCCGCGCAACGCGGCTCGCGCCGTGCACATCCAAACGGCGCGCCGGCGCCGCGCCGACCATCATCCCGAAGATCTGCTCGTCGTCCGTTTCGGCGACGTCGACGGTTCCGATCTTCGTGCCGTTGCGCAAGACCGTCGCGCGCGCGCACAGCCGCCGCACTTCAGCCAGGCGGTGCGTGATGAACAAGACCGCGGTTCCGTCTGCGGCGATCCGCTGGATCGCCTCGAAAAGCCATTCCGGTCGGGCCAGCGCTGCGGTCGGTTCGTCCAACACGAGCAGCTGTGGACGAAGGCTCATGGCACGGATGAGCTCGATCCGCTGGCGCTGTGCCAGTGATAAGTCGCCGACGATCGCGCCAGGCTCGATGTCGGCAGCCCCGAACTCGGCGAGAACCGCTGCGGCGGCCGCTTCGTTTGCCTTGACCGACGCGACGCACGCGAAGCTCTTGACGAGACTCGGCAGAGCCAGGTTGACGGCGACGCTGAGATTCGGGAGAAGGCTCAGCTCCTGGAATGCCGTCGCGACGCCGGCCTGACGCGCGTCCATCAGGGAACGGGGCTCGAAGGGCTCGCCGGCGATCGCGATCCTCCCGCGATCCGGTGACACGATCCCGTTGAGGATCTTGACGAGCGTCGATTTTCCGGCGCCGTTCTCCCCAACGAGCGCGTGGATCTCGCCCTTCAGAACGTCGACGGTGACGTCTCGCAGCGCCATCGTCGCACCGTACGACTTTGTGAGGGCGCTCAAAGAAAGTGCCGGCTCTGAGGTCCAAGCGGCGTGGCGCGAGATCGTCCCCGCCCGTGGACTCTCCAACATCTATCGCCGCGCCTTCGGTCGCCGCGACGGCGCGCGCTTCCGATCGCCGCTCGTGCCCGAACTCGAGTATCCCACGAGCCGTTCGACCATTTCCACGTAGCGCTCGGCTACCAACTCCGCGTCCAGCCGTCCGCTTTGGAAAAACCAATCCGCTACTCCACTACACATCGTCAGAATCGCGATATTCGTGAGCCGGACGTCCGGGATGCGAAAAATCCCGGCGTCGACGCCCGCCTGAAGCAGTACGCGAAACCGTTCCTCGTAGCGGTCGCGCTTGAGGAGAATCTTCCTCCGGTTCGGTTCCGTGAGAGCGCGGATTTCGGTGTGGCTGATGAACGCTTCGGCTTGGCGCCGCGTGTGAAAGAGGACGTGAGCTCGAACTGCGGCACGCAAGCGCCCTTGCGGAGTCGATTCGGTCTCGGACGCGCGATCGAGACCTTCCAGCAGCGTGTCCATCGTACGGACGAAGTTGTCGAAGAGAATCTGCTGCTTCGAAGGGAAATGGTAGTAGAGACTACCCGCTTCGATCTTGGCGACCTCGGCCAACGCTCGTACCGGCGTCCCGTGATATCCGCGCGTCTTGAAAAGCGCGATTGCCGCCTTCCGAATGCGCTCGGTGGCGTCGTCCAGGTCGTGCGTCCGGCGCTTTAGCACTCTATCGAACGTTTGTTAGAATCAGAGGGCAGTCCTCCCGACGCCGGGCATCCGCCCGAGCCTAGTCCGGCTGCTCGAAGTTCGCGCCGAAATCGCTCGGCGGTCTCGGCCCCCAGCGATAGTGAGCGTCTTCGGGCGGGTAGTCCCGCGCACGCCAGGAGCCGTCGGCCGGGATTTGATCCATGTCGCAAAAGTATTCGGCTAAACTGTTCCACGGATCGCGCAGGTAGTGAAAGAAATTGGACCCTATGACGTGGCGGCCCAAGCCCCAGCCGTCGCGGTAGCCCGCCTCGAGCACCGCTTGCGCCCCCATTCCGATCGCGTCGATCGAAGCGACCTCGAAGCTGGCGTGATGAAAGCCCGGCCGCTCGTCATTCGCAAAGCCGACGATATGATGGTCTCCGCCGAGAGGCGAGTGCATGAACGCGTTGATGGAACCGCATCGATCGGAAAGACGCAGACCGAGCACGTCCGAGTAGAACCTGATCATCTCCTCGAGCCGCGGCGTATGAAGCATCACGTGACCGAGGCGGTACGGCTCGACGGAGGCCTTCACCGGACAGCCGAGCGCTCCGATTCGCTGGTAACGACCGGGCGTATTGAGCACGATCGCCGGCGCGGTTCGCGCCGGCTGCTCGTGAACGATCCGTACGTTGACGGCGTTGCCGTCCGGATCACGCAGCCATAGACCGCCACCGAACTCGGGGTGCGATTCCGCCGCTTCCGTGACCACGTGCGCCGCCATGCGGCGCCGCACGTCGTTCAATCCCGCCTCGTCGCTTGCGAAGGTGAGGTGGTTCAGCCGCTTGCGCTTTCCCTCGACGAGCTGGACCTGGTCGTGGTCGAGCCCCGGACAGCGAAACCCGATCGCCTCGCCGGACTCGTGCGCTACCATTCCGAAGGTCGTGTAGAAGCGCCGTCCCTCCTCCGCGTCCGGGACCGTCAAGGCGTAGCTCGAGAGCCCGTTGACCGCCATCAGCGCTCGTCCTGGACCGGGTTGCGCAACACGCCGACGCGTTCGATCTCGACTTCGACGACGTCGCCGTCCTTCATGAAGACGGGCGGCTTGCGGGCTTGTCCGACGCCGCCCGGCGTCCCCATCGAGATCACGTCCCCTGGTTCCAGCGTCAGGCATTCGGTCAAGAGCTCGACGGTCTCGTCGACCGCGAAAATCATGTCGCGCGTGTTCGCGCTTTGCATCACCTCACCGTTCAGGCGGGACTGGATCGCCAACCCGACGGCGCCCGGCGGCAGCTCGTCGGCGGTGACGAACCACGGACCGAACGCACCGGTGCGATCGAAGTTCTTGCCGATCGTCCACTGCGCGGTGAAATGCTGGTAGTCACGGATGCTGCCGTCGTTGAAGCACGAGTATCCGGCGATGTACTCAAGCGCGTTTGCCTTCGAGACATGGCGCGCCGTCTTGCCGACGATGGCGACCAGCTCCGCTTCGTAATCGAGCTTCGCCGAGCAGCGCGGCCGGAGGATCGGTTCACCGGCCGCCACGAGCGAGGTGGCGCTGCGCAGAAAGAAACTCGGATATTCCGGCTTCGTGTGCCCGCCTTCGGCGGCATGATCGACGTAGTTGAGGCCCAGACAGATGATCTTCCCCGGGTGCGGGATCGGAGGCAGCAGTCGCAGATCGCCGAGCGATCGGCGAGCGGCGGCGCCCGCCGTTCGCACTGCTCCTGCCACAGCGTCGTCGGCCGGCTTGCCGCCGGCGATGAACGCGAGAAGATCCGCCGGCAGGTCCGCGCCGAGCGTCGCGAGGTCGACGACGGTTGCGCCCTCGCAAACGCCGAGCCGGGCAGCTCCGTTCTCCTCGAACGCTACGAGTCGCATCCGGTGGCTAACCCCTTCCGACGAACGGCATCTTCGTCGCCATCACCGTCATGAACAGCACGTTCGCGTCGAGCGGCAGGTTCGCCATATAGAGCACTCCCTCCGCGATGTGGTCGAGGTCGAGCCGCGGCTCGACCACCACCGTCCCGGCGGCCTGCGGCGCTCCGCTTGCATACGCTGCCGTCATCTCGGTCGCCGCATTGCCGATGTCGATCTGGCCGCAGGCGATGTTGTACTTTCGGCCGTCGAGCGACGTCGAGCGCGTCAGACCGCTGACGGCGTGTTTCGTCGCGGTGTACGCGATCGTGTTCGGGCGCGGCGCATACGCGGCCAGCGACCCGTTGTTGACGATGCGTCCGCCCTGCGGATCTTGCGCCTTCATCAGCCGGACAGCCGCTTGCGTGCAATAGAACATGCCGCTGAGATTGGTATCGACGATCGCCTTCCAGGCTTCCACCGCGAGCTCTTCGATCGGCGTCGGCGGCGCGTTGATCCCGGCGTTGTTGAACAGCAGATCGAGCCGGCCGAACGCCGATTTCGTGGCGGCGAAGAGCGCTGCAACGGCGTCGGGGTCTCTGACGTCCGTCGGGACGGCCAGCGCTTCTGCGTTGCCGCCTCGGATCGCGCGGGCGACGTTCTCGAGCTGATCCGCCCGCCGTCCCGCCAGAACCACCGCGAATCCCGCGCGTCCCAAGGCTGAGGCGACTGCTCGACCGATCCCGCTTCCCGCGCCGGTAACCAGCGCGACCTTCCTCTTCGAGCTCATGGCAGGGTGGCGGTCCCTCTTGGATCGGCAAACACCGTGGCCTCCGGACGCGAAACGGTTACGTATGCGGAGCGTAAAAGTAAACCGCCGCGGCGAATGATCCTTCCCTTGCCGATAAACCGGTCGCCTGCCGGCGCCGAACAAGAGAGAGTGTTTCGCGCACCGTCGTTCGAGGAGCGGATGGAGCGCTGGCTGCGGCCCGACGACCTGCCGGGGGTCGTCGAGGAGCCGGCCGGCGCGAGCGCGCCGCTTTCGTTCTCGCAGGAAGAGTCGTGGTATCAGGCCGCGCTGCAGCGAGACGATCCGACCTATCAAGAGTACGACGCGGTCCTGATCCGCGGGCCGGTCGATGCCGGCGCGATGGAGCGCGCGGTCGCGGCGCTCGCGAAGCGGCACGACGCCTTCCGCATCGTCTATCCACTCGAGCGCGGCGGCCCGGTGATGCGCTACCTGGCGGCGCCGGCGCTCCCGTTCAGCTACGCCGACGCGCGCGCCGACGCAGCCGCCGACCCGCGCGGCTACGCCGAAGACTACGTGCGCCGCGCGGTGCGCGAGAGCTTCGACCTGCAGGCGGCGCCGCCGGCGCACGCGCACCTCGTCCGGCTCGGCGACGAACTGCACCTGTTCGTCATGGTGATCTTCCACATCATCAAGGACGGGACGACCGAGGGGGTCCTGGCGCGCGACCTCTCCGAGTTCTACCGCTGGTTCGTCACGGGCGAGCTGCCGCAGCTTCCGGCGCTCCCGACGACGCTCGGCGAGCACGCGCGCTGGCAGCGCCGTCTGGAGCGCGCGGGCGCGTTCGACGAGAACGTCGCGTACTGGGCGGAGCGCCTGCGCGGCGTCGCGCCGGCCGACGTCCCCGGCGATTTCCCGCGCCCGGCGATCCTCTCCGACGCCGGCACGCGCACCTACCGCTTCTACGCGCCGGAGAAGGTCGCGCGGCTGCGCGCCCTCGCGCACGCGGAAAACGGATCGCTCTTCATGGCGCTCATGAGCGCGTTTGCGCTGCTGATCCACCGCTACGGCCGCGCCGGCGACGTCCCGATCGCCTTCCCCGTCCGCAACCGTTCGGACCGGCTCCGCCCGATGGTCGGGTGCTTCATCAACACGCTCATCGCGCGCCAGCGGTGCGATGACGCGCTGTCATTTCGCGAGCACCTGCGCGCGACGCGCGAGACGCTGCTCGCGGCGTACGCGCATCAGGACGCGCCGTTCTCGCGCGTCGTGCAGCGCCTGGCCCCGCCGCGCCGGCCCGATCAGACGACGCTCGCCGCCGCGCTGCTGCTGCTGCGCAACCCGCGCGTCGAGCGGATGGAGCTGCCGGGCTGCGTCTGCGAGCGCCTCGAGATCGACGTCGGGATCGCGAAGTTCGATCTGACGCTCGAGTGCGACGAGCTGCCGGAGGGCTTGCGGATGGGGCTCGAGTACCGCACGACGCTGTTCGAGCGGATCACCGCGGAGCGGATGCTGGCGAACTTCGAGGCGCTGCTCGATGCGGCGGTCGCGCAGCCCGACGCGCCGTTCGGCGCGCTCGACGCGCTGGCGCCCGGCGAACGCGAGCTCGTCGCGAGCTGGAGCAGCGGCCCGGCGCGCGCGTCCGACACGACGCTCGTCGACGGCGTGCTTCATGCGTGCGCGGCGGCGAGCGACGCAGCGGCGGTCGTCGACGGCGAGCGCACGATGACGTACGCCGAGCTGCGCGACGCGGCGTACCGCACCGCGCACGCGCTGACTGCCGGCTGCCGGCGGCCGCGGACGGTCGCGGTCTACGGCGGCCGTTCGCTGGAGCGGGTCGTCGGCACCGTCGGCGCGCTCTTCGCGGGCGCCGCGTTCTTGCCGATCGACGCGGCCTATCCGCCGGAGCGCGTGCGGTTCATGCTCGAGGACGGCGCTGCCGAGGCGGTCCTCGTCGCGCGCGCCGACGCGGCGGCGCGCGACTGGCCGGTGCCGGCGATCGCGCTCGACGACCTCCCGCCGGGGGAATCCGCGGAAGCACCGGCCGGCACGCCGCGCCCGGAGGACCCGGCGTACGTGATCTACACCTCCGGCTCGACCGGCCGGCCGAACGGCGTCGTGGTTCCGCACCGCGCCGTCGCGAACTACATCGGCGCGGTCCGCGCCGCGTGCGGGCTGAGCCCCGGCGATCGCGTCCTGCAATTGACCTCGCCGAGCTTCGACATCAGCATCGAGGAGATGTTCGGCGCGCTGTGCTCGGGCGCGACGCTGGTGATCTCCCGCGCCGCCGTCGCCAACACGGTTTCGACCCTGCTCGACGAGTGCGCGCGTCTGCGCGTCTCCGTCCTCGACCTGCCGACGGCGTACTTCAACGAGCTCGCGGCCGCGCTGGAGAGCCGCGCCGCGGCGCTCCCCGGCTGCATGCGCGCGGTGATCGTCGGCGGCGAGCTGCTGACCCGCGAACGCGCCGCGGCGTTCCTGACCGCCGCGCCCGGTGTGCGGCTGTTCAACGGGTACGGTCCGACCGAGGCGGCGATCGCCGTGACGTTCGCCGAGGTGACGCGCGAGCAGGTGGCGCGCGACGTACCGCTGCCCCTCGGACCGCCGGTCCCCAACGTGCGCGTCTCGCTGGTCGGTGGGACGCTGCGCCCGGTGCCGATCGGGGCGGCAGGCCAGATCGCGATCGGCGGCCTCGCGCTCGCCGACGGCTACCGCGCACGACCCGAGCTCGACGCCCGGCGGTTCGTGCGCGATCCCGCGAACGGCGAGCGCCTCTACCTCACCGGCGACCTGGGCCGCTTCGCGCCCGACGGCGGGCTGCGGTTCTTGGGCCGTTCCGACGACCAGACGAAGGTCAACGGCTACCGCCTCGAGCCGGCGGAAGTAGAAGCGCTGCTCGTCGCGCACCCCGGCGTCCGAGACGCCGTGGTGCTGGTGGACGACCGTCGGCGGCTGGTCGCCTATGCGGTCGCCGCACCACGCTTCCCGGCCGACGAGCTGCGCGCGCACCTCGCGCGGCATCTCCCCGCCTTCGCGATCCCGGACCGCATCGTGTGCGTTCCGCGGATCCCGCTGACGCCGAACGGCAAACGCGATCGCGCGGCACTGGACGCGCTCGCCGCGCGACCGCCGCACAAGGCCAAGGCGATCACCGCTCATCCGCTCTCGCCGGTCGAGCAACGTTTGCTGACCATCTGGCAAGATGCGCTCGGGCGCGACGACATCGGCATCGACGACGACTTCTTCGCCGTCGGCGGACACTCGCTGCTGTCGGCGCGGATGTTCACCCGCATCGAAGCGGAGTTCGGCGTGCGGCTGCCGCTGCAAACGCTCTTCGCGCGACCGACGATCGCCGCGATCGCGAGCGCGCTGGCGACCGGAATCGTCGAGGTGCGCTCCTTGATCACGGTCCACGAAGCGCAACGCGCCGGACGGCCCATCTTCTTCGTCCACGGCGACTTCAACGGCGGCGGTCTCTACACGCGCCGGCTCGCGAAGTCGCTCCGTGCCGACCGGCCGTTCTTCGCGCTCGCCCCGCACGGCTCGATCGGCGATCCGATCCCGCCCAGCATCGAGGCGATCGCCGACGACTACGTACGGCTGATCCGTGAGGTGCAGCCGGCGGGACCGTACACCGTCGGCGGCTACTGTCTCGGTGCGACGGTCGCGATCGAGATCGCGCGCCGGCTCAGAGCGGCGGGCGAGCGCGTCGATCCGGTCCTCGCGGTGCAGCCGCCCACCGACGTCTACATCTACGCGCCGCTCACCGCGGCCGCGGCCGCGCTCGCCCGGCGGATCGGCGCCCGCGACGCCGCCTCGGGCGTCGTCCATCTCGCGAAAGGGCCGTGGCGCGGGTTCGAGCGGAGCTGGCGCTGGGCCTCGAAGCTGATCGATCCGCGCCGCCGGCGCCTAGCCTATACGGCGCTCACGCGCCGCTGGAATCTCTACGTGGTGCAGCGCCGCTTCGAGCCCGAGCCGCGGTACTGGGGGAGCGAGATCGGCGACGCGCTGGTTCGCATCGTGAACCGTTTCGTTCCCGCCCGCTATCCGGGGCCGATCGACGTGTTGTGGCCGTTCGAGTCGGGCGCCGGACCGCTCGCCGGGCTCGCGCTCCGGCGCGCCGCCGCGTCCGCGCGGATCGCGTACACGCCGGGCAGCCACATCTCGGCGCTCAAGACCTACACCGACGAGCTCGCCGCCGTGATGAGCGACTTCCTCAACTCAGAACTGGATCGCGCTGAAATTCAGCTGTGAGGTCTGGCCGGCGGTCAGCGTCGTCCACGTCGCGACGAGCTTGAAGACTTTGTTCGTCGTGTTGTAGTTCGCCGGGAACGTCGTGCTGTTCGTCGCGTTGTAGTAGTACGTGACGGTCGTCGGCGCGGTGCCGGTCGACGTCGCGCCGGGCGTGTTCAGGTAGCCGCCGTCCTTCGCCCAGGAGTTCGTGTTCGTGCCGTCGTCGGTGAGGACGAGCGTCGAAGCGGTCAGCGTCGCCGAAGCGGGCGTCGTGCCGTTCGCCGCGACGCCGATGTTTCGCACGTCGACGGTGTACTTCAGCGTCGCGCCGGGGCACCAGCCGCCGGCCGGCGGCGGCGAGCCGCAGTTGTGCGCGGTCACGACGTACGACTTCGTCTGCACGATGAAGCCGCTGTAGAGCTCGTCGTGCACCTCGTTGTTGTTGCTCAGGTTTCCGCTGTCGATCACCGCAAGCACCGCGTCGAAGCGGTTGAACGCCTGCAGCCCCGTCGGCGCCGCATAGACCGTCCAGACGAAGTAGTCGCCGCCGGCTGCGATCGAGACCGTCGAGCTGGTCGTGTACGAGTTGCCGCTGGCGGTTCCGGCGATCTGCGTGCCGAGCGCACCGCCGCTGTCGTTGTAGACGGCGACGGTCCAGCTTCCCGGCGAGCTGGGCGCTTGCGCGTAGAAGAGAAAGTTGCCGGTGGAACCGGCCGAGTTGTGGACCTGGTGCCGCACGGCGATCCCGCTCACGGCGGCGGTGTAGGTGTTGCCGTTCGGCGAGCCGACGATCGCGGAGCTGTTGATCGCGTTGAAGCCCGGCGGCGTGAACGACTTTTCGACGAAGTCGTTGTTGTTCGTCGTCGCGACGTTGCCGTCGTAGCTGCCGGTCGCCGTCGGTGCGCCGACCGGTCCGATGAAGACCGTCCCGGTCGACGATCCGCACTCGGCGCCCGACGAGGCGCCGGGAACGTTGACGTAGTTCAACCCGAGCAGCGCGCCCGTCGCGCCCGCCGCCGCACCGTAGTGCGCATCCGGGTCCGGGCTGCCGTCGGTCACGCCGGCCACTCCGCCGTTCACGGTGTGCGTCGAGATTCCGCCGCTGTCGACCTCGACGCCGCCGCCGCCGCCGCCGCCCGGCCCGTGCGCCGCGCCGCCGCCGTTCAGCACGTCTGCGTCCGTTCCGTTCGCGCCGTTCGCCGACACGGTGATGCCGCTGAAGTTCGCCGGCGAGGTCATGATCACGGAACCACCCGCGCCGCCGCCGCCGCCGCCGTCGTTGTCCGGGTCGACGCCCATCATCCCGTTCGCCGTGACCGTCAGGCCGCCGACGACGCCGGCGACGCGCATCATCACGATCCCGCCGCCGCTGCCGCCGGACGACATCGTCCCGCTGCTGTTGTTGCGCGCGCCGGCGCCGCCGCCGCCGCCCATCACCAGCTGCGTTTGCGAAGGCGCGAACGTCCCGCCCTTGCCGCCGTCGGCGACGTCCGAGCTCCAGGACTTGCCGCCGCCGCCGCCGGCTCCGCCGTTTCCGCCGCCGCCGCCGCCGGTGTTCTGGTCGTTGTTCACGGCGTCCGCGTCCGAACCGCCGCCGCCGGCGTTTCCGGGCGCGCCGCGACCCATGTCGCCGCCGGGATAGCCGTCGGCGGTTCCGGAGCCCGACTCGGTCGCGCTCACCGAGCTGTACACGTAGGTCGGCGTTCCAGCGGTGCCTTCACCCTTCTGGCCGTGCGCGTTCTTCGCGTTCGAGCTCGCCCAGTCGCCGTTCCCGGCGGTCGCGTCGCCGCCGAGCTGGCGCGCGCCGCCGCCGCGAAAACCGCGGCCGTCGACGCTCACCGTCGCGCCGTTGCCGGACAGCAGGTTCTGTGTGTCGATCGCCAGCACGCCGCCCGCGGTGCCGTTCCACGCCAGCGCGGTCAGCGCGGCGCCGATCGTCGGCGCGGCGTACTGCGGAACGCGGATGACTTGGAAGTGCGCGCCGCTCCCGGTCGTGTACGCGTGCAGCAGGCCGCCGCCGTTCGTCCCTCGGACCGCGACGGTTCCGCCGGTCGTCGCGAGGTTGCCGTTGGCGACGACGTACTCGTACGTGCCGGCCGTGGTCGACGTCGCGCCGCTGCCGCTGCCGCTGCCGTCGCCGTACGACGAGGTGTTGGTCGAGTTGAACGTCGCGCCTTGCATCTGGATGACGAGCAGCATGTCGCCCGTCGCGATCGCGACGTTGGCATCGCCGGCCGCGTGCGCGCCGACGGTGATGCTCGTCCCGCCGGCGCTCGCGTTCGCGCTGCCGGTGAAGTACGTGTTGACGACGCCGGTGATCGTCGGGCTGCCGTCGCGCGCCGGCGTTCCGCACAGCGCCGCCGCGCTCGCCGGCGCGCGAACCGTGACGACCAGCGTCGCCAGCAGCGCGCAGGATGCGAGCACCGCGCCGAGCCGGCGTGCGATCAACGCTTGCCCCAGCCGAAGAGGCGGTTCACCACGCTGGTGATCGTCACGTACACGCCGCGGTGCGCCGGCGTCGTCGAGAGCGAGGGATCCGCGGTCGCGCTGAAGTTGTAGCCGACCCCGAGCCGCGTCTGGTCGCCGAGCCGCACGCCGCCTTCCACCCCGAGCGCGGTCGCCTTCGTGCCGGCGATCCCGCGAATGTTCGACTGCCGCACCTCGGCGTCGGCGTCGAGCCGCGAGCCGACGGCTTGGTCGACGCGGAATCCGGCCAGCGAGCTGCTCGCCGCGTATTGCGAGTCACCGTTCAACTTGTACGCGTAGCGCCCGACCAGCGTGGTGCGCTCGCGCACGCGCAAGACTTGCTCCAGTGAAAGCACGCCGCTCTGCGTGTTGTTCAAGGTGGAGGTTCCGTCCTGTCGCTCGTACTGCAGCAGCGTGACGCCCTTGTCGCTGCGCGAGGGCCGCCAGGCCAGGCCGGCGCGCTCGTCGGACTCGTTGCTGCCGATCGCGCGCGCGTCGTTGATGAGCGCGAAGAGCGAGAGGTCGGGCGAGAGCGCGCCGGTCGCGCCGAGCGTCAGCGAGACGCCGGCGTCGTTCCCGGTGCGGAACTGGCCGGACGCCGAGGCGCGGAAGCGCTGCGAGGGATCGGCGTAGTTCAGCGACATCCCGTACAGGTTGAAGCCCGCGTTGGCCGCGTTCTCGCCGACCGCGTTCGCGTGCTGGAAGGTCAGATCGCCGCTCGTGCGGCCGAGCTTGAAACGCTCGCGCGCCCCCATCGCGGCATAGACGTCGTCACCGTTCGCGGTGTGGTCGATCGACCACGAGCTCTCGAGCGTCGTCGCCGGACCGAGGTTGCGCGTGATCCCGAACTGCGTCGAGCGCGTCCCGCCGCTTCCCGCGGTGAGGCTCTGCGTCGCGGCGGCGAAGCTCTGCACGGGCGAGGCGCTCCAGCGCTCGCGCAGGTACGCGCGCCCGCTCTTGCCCAGGTCGTAGGCGATCTGCGCGTCGGTCTGCGCCGGCTGCACCTCGTTCGATCCGGCGATCGTCTGCAGCCGGTTCACCGAGACGTCGACGTTGTGCGCGGCGCGCCAGTCGGCGCCGAGCGAGACTTGCGTCGAGCTTTCGGTCGGCGGCGCTTGGTAGGGCACGAGCGCGTTCGGAAGCGGCGAAAGCAGCGGGAACGGCGTCGGCTGCGCGGTCGCTGCCGAGCCGCCGGCGAGATTGCTCGTCGCGACGCGGCGCTCGACGGACGCGTTGAGCACGAAGCGCTTGCCGAACGCGCGCCGCATGCGCAGCGCCGCCGTCGTCTGCTCGTTGCTCCCACCGCCGCCGAGCCCGATGTTCGACTGGTGCCCGACGTCGAGCGAGAGCTCGCCGTTGCTCCCCGCGAGCTTGTGGGTGAAGGTGAGGCGCTCGTTGAGCAAGCCCGGCGTCGTCAGGCCGCCGAACGGGTCGTAGTAGCCGATTCCGGTGCGGTCGTAGAGGAACGAGAGCCGATCCGCGCCGGTCGCGCGGTTGTAGCTCGCGTGCAGCGCGCCCCCGCCGCTGCCGGCGAGCGGGACGCCGGCCGAGGTCGCGAGCAGCGCGCCCTGGCTGCTGGCGTGGGTGATGTTCCAGTTGCCGCCGCTGAACGTGCCGCTCAGATCCTGCGAGGCGAGCGTGACGTTGCCGGCGCCCGAGCTGTCGTTGACGTAGCCGGCGCCGAGCTTGATCGCGTGGTTGCGGCCGAAGGTCGTCTCGGCGCGCCCGCCCACCGTCATCGCGGAATTGCCGGGCGCGTTGAACTCGTAGGTGATCACCAGCTCGCGCGGGTTGAAGACTTCGTCGAACGGCAGCGGGACATCGATGAAGCGCAGCTGGCCGGTCGCGTACTCGATCGCGTAGTCGACGCCGCGCGTCAGCGGCGTCTGCGAGAGCACCGCGCCGGTGTGCGCGTCAAGCGTGGCGAGCACGATCAGCTCCGAGCCGACGACGATGTCGGGCCGCAGCGCGATACCGTTCGCCAAACCGCTCGGCGCGATGACGCGCCGGTCGTAGCCGACGTCGTTGCGCGCGGCGAACGCGCTGGCGCGGCGGAACTGTCCGTTCAGCTCGAGCTTCGCACCGTCGACGAGCTGGTCGAAACCGCCCAGCGTGCTGTCGTTCGCGCTGGTGCGCGCGCGAAACTCGCCCCACTCGGCGCTCGTCCGCCCGGCGTCGATGCGCGCGAAGAGGTGATCGCGCGAGAGCGCGTCGTCGCGCCGCGTGCTCGCGTCGCCGGTGACGAGATACGGTTTGTCGTTCGGATCGCCGTCGTACGCGCCGCCGTAGCTCGGCGTGCGCTGCAGCCGGTCGGCGGTGTCGTACGCGAACGTCGCGAGCGACTTGCCGAGCACGCCGGTGCCGAACACCGCGATGCGCCCGCGCCGCGAGTTCGTTCCGTTCGGATCGCCGTCGGGCTGGTTCGGGTTCCCCGGCACCGCGCCCGCGCCCGCGGTGATGAGCCCGTTGACGAACGGCTTGCGCAAGTTCGGGGCGAGGAAGAACCTCGCGTCGCGCACGCTCTCGCCGCACTCGGCGTGCACGACGAGATCGCCCGGCGTCAAGCCCGGGATCAGCTTCACCACCGCGGTGCCGTCGGCGCCGAGCACGACGTCGACCGTTTGCCGGATCGCGGCGGGCTGCTGCGGGTCGGGCGCGGCCGACGACGTCGCGAGCGGGACGGGCGTCGCCGATGCTTCGCGCGGTTCGTCCTTGACGCGCGCGAGCCGCGCGTCGCCGGAGATCAGCGTGACGCGCACGACGCTGCCCGCGGCGGCGCGGTGTCCCCACTGATCGTGCCCTTCCAGGTGCAGCTCGTCTTCGCTGGCGCCGTCGGCGCGCAGCGGTCCGCTCGCGCTCAGCGCGAGCGTCGTCGGGCGGCCGGGGCCGTAGACGCGGTGCGCGCTCGTCGTGCCGCGCGCGCCGCCCGCGCCGAGCGGCGTGAGCGAGACGACGTTCGGACCGGGCGCGAGGACGACGCCGTAGTAGACGTAGTGCGTCGAACCGGTCTTGTTGTCGACGGTGCGCTTGCCGATCCGCGAGAACGGCACGACGACATCGCCGACTTTCACCTCGACGCCCGCGCCGCGCACGGTCTCGACTTCGACCGAGGTGGTCGTCGACGGCGCCACGGCGTCGTCGGCCGGTGCGATCAGCGACGCGCTCAACCCATCGGTCGCGGTGAACGTCAAGTGCGTCAGATCGCCGGCTTCCGGCGCTTTCGGCTCGTCCGACGAAACCGGTGCCGGTGTGTTCTGCTGAATCGCCAGCGCCGCGGCCGGTGAAGGCGACGCTGCCGCGCTCGCCGGCGCGGACGGCGATGCTTCCGGCGAAGCGGGCGCCGACGCGGGCGCGAGCGGCGCGTCGGCGTACGCGCCGGGGATCTCACCGGCCGGGTTCACGTCGACGCTCGACAAGAACATCCCGGCGATGACCAGCGCGACGCCGGTCCGGCGGATCCGTGTGCGCACCACTTACGGCGCGCCCTCCAGCGCGAAGTTGACGTCCTGCATCAAGCCGGAGTCGAAGAGCCCGTGCACGAGCCGCTGCATGCTCTTCGGGCTGTCGTACCGGCGCTCGCCGAACGGCCGCACGCCGGGCGGCAGCGTCGACTCGTCGACGCGCAGCACGTGCTGGCCCGGGTGCACCGAGGGGAACGTGAAGCGGCCGTACTTGTCGGTCGTCACCGACTCGCCGTCTTCGAGGTAGATGCGCACCGCGCCGACGCCGCGGTCGCCTTCGCTGAAGCGGCCGGTGCCGTGCACGTCGACGAAGACGCGCCCGGTGATCACGATGCGGTTGCCGAGCGGGCCGGCGACGACGCGGGTGTCGGCGCTCGCGAAGCCGGTCACGTGCGCGCCCCCCGCGGTGAGCGCGTCGACGTCGACGACGTTGACCAGCGTCGCGCCTTCGGCGGCGTACGGCATCACCACGCACGCGTACGTGATCGTGTGGCCGTTGGAGAGATTCGGGAACGCCCACGTCAGCGTGCGCCCGATGCGCACCGGCTCGAGCGGAACGTTGTCGACGCGCGCGGTCCCCGGCGCGTAGACGACGCCGGCGGGCAGGGTGTCGATCACCTTCGTTGCGCCGAGCGAGGAGCCCGATGCGCCGGCTTGGATCGTGTAGAGCAGGCGATCGCCGCCGGAGGCGACGTCGCGGTCGACGGTCTTGCTCACCGCGAGCGGATGCGCGGCGAACATCGGCAAGTTTCCGAGCAAACCGAACACCTCGGGAAGGGAGACGCTGTTGGCGACGAGGGTGAAGCCGCCGGGCGCGGCGAGCATCTGATCGTCGAGCTCGCGCAGCACGGCGTTGTAGAGCAAACCGCTCGCGTCCGGGCTGATGGTGACTTGAATGCGGCGGTCGCGGTAGCCGGACGCGGAGATGTCGAGCTCGTAGACGGCGGGCGCCGACTGCGTCCCGAGCTGGCTGGGCGAAAAGACGAAGCTGTACGCGCCGTCGGAGCCGGTGACGAACGGGTTCGCGTTGCTGCGGTTCGGCGGGAGACCGTCGGGCGGGACACCGATCAGGGCCTCGAGCGGCGCGCGGCTCGACGACGAGCCCGCTGTGCCGGTCTTCGGCAGCGCCACGATGCTCTTCGTCGCGAAGTCGCGCAGCGTCAGCACCGCGCCGCTCACCGGCGCGCTGCCGCCGGCGAACCCGTCGTACACGACGTTGGCGAGGCCGATCAGCACGCTCGCCGGCGAGGTCGCGACCGGCGCGATCCCGTCGGCTTGCACCTGCGCGACGTTGACGAACGAGGCGCCGGTCGGAGAGCCGTTCTGCACCGTCGCTTCGAACGTGAGCGTGTCGGTCGCCCCGACGGCGAGCGTGCCGATCTTCACCGTCAGCACCTGGCCGTTCAGCGACGCCGACGACGCGACGTTCGTCCCGTTCAGTGCGGCGGTGCTCGGAAGCGCCGTGATGCCGACCGGAACGGTGTCGGTCAGCACGACGTTCGTCGCCGGGGATCCGCCGTAGTTCTTGAACGAGATCGAGTAGGTGACGGTCTCGCCGGGCTGCGCCGGATGGGTTCGCACTTGGTTCACCAGCTTCGTGACGATCGAGGTTGGTCCGAGCGGTCCCGCGATCGAGGCGCCGGGCTGGGCGATCGCCCATTGCCGTCCGCTGTCGCTCACGAGCCCGTTGGCGGCCGACGCGTTGGTCGAGCGCGCCGTCAGCGTGATGGGAAAGGTCGTGCCGGCCGCGATGCCGGTGGTGGTGATGACGAGCTGCACCTTGATCGACTCGCCGGGCTGCAGCGCCGGTGACACCGTCGAGTTGAGGGTGATCGGAACGTTGCCGGCACTCGTCACGAACGCGAGCGAGACGAGCGTTCCGGCCCCGCTCGCCGCCGCCGCGATCGTGTACGCGTCGGCGACGTTCCCGCCGTTGGTGATCGTGAAGGTTCTGGTCAGCGGCGTCCCGGCGGTGTAGCCCTCCGTCGAAGCGTCGACCGCCGTCTCCTTCGGCGTGACGGTGATCGCCGCGACCGACGCGAGCGAGACGGAGACGGCGTTCGATTGCGCCGTGAACGTTCGCCCTTGGTCGTCCGCGTAGGTCACCGTCGCGGTGTTGGTGATCTTGGTGCCGCCGGGAGCGGCCTCACCGGCCGCCGCCGCAGATGCGAGCAGCGACGCGATGAGACCGGTCGTGCGCAGGACGCGCGCGAGCTTGCCCGGCGGCATTCGGATCCGTTACTTGATCTGGATCTTGAACACCACGTTGCCCGACGCACCCGCCGCGAGCGACGCAATGGTGTCGGTGAACTTGGACGAGCCGGCCGCGCCGGGGCCCGGGTTGTATCCGCCGAGCGTGCCGCCCGTCGAATCGACCGGGGTCGCGAAGAGACCGTTCGAGTTCGCCGCCCAGTTGTTGGTGTACGCGACGCCACCCGTGCTCCCCGAGGCGTTGCCGTCCTCGGTGATGACGAGACTCGACGCGTTGAGCGTGATGTCGTTCGTCCCGCCGGTCGGCGCGACGTTGAGGTAGGTGACCGTGTAGCGCAGGCAGTCGCCCGGGTTCACCGTCGTCGCGTTGTTCGTCCACACGGAGGCGGTCGCGCACGGCTGACCGGACGCGTCGTCGACCTGCTTCGAGAGCTTCACGAACCCGCCGACGAAGAACTCGTCGTTGGTGGTGTTGTTCGTGTTCCCCGAAACGTCGTTGGTCGACGTCGCCTTCACGCCCGAGCCGTACGGCGCGAACGTGTTGAAGACCGTCGCGCCGGCGGGCGGCGTCATCACCGTCTGGTAGTTCTGCGAGCTGCCCGACGGCACGCACACCGAGGTGATCACGGTGCCGGCGGAGACCGCCGCGCACCCGCCGCTCGCCGCTTGGCCCGTGCTCTTGAAGGTCACGGTCCAGCCGGCCGGCAGCGCGTTGCCGCTCAGATCGGCGGCGAGCGCGACCGTCGTCAGGTTGAAGGTGTCGACCTGGTTCGACGTGTTCTGCGCGGTGTTGGTGAAGGTGATCGCAGCCGAAGCGCCCGGCACCGAGATCGTCGCGCCGTTCGCGCCGGCGTTGTACGTCGCCGGGATGTACGTGGCCGCCGTGTAGTCGTCGTTGTTGCTGCTCTGGCCGGTCGCCTGCGGGAAGCCGCTGGGGCCGTTGAAGAGCCCGAAGCTGCCCGGCGCGGCCGCCGAGTTGACGAAACCGGAGCCGGTCAGGTTGCCGTTCGCGTTCCCGATCGCGGTGCTCGACGCGCCCGTGCCGGGGTTGCCGCTGTTCAGCGTGGTGAACGGCGTGACGCCCGGGCCTTCGATGTAGCCGGCGTTGTCGCCCCACAGCGAGTTCGCCACGTTCGTCGTCGCGTTCGCGTTCGCCGAGCCGTTCGCGGTCGAGCCGTTGACGACGAAGGTGAAGGCGAGCTGCGCCTGCGCGGCGGTGACGCTGTTCTGCGAGGAGCCGGGGTTGGTGGCGAACGAGGCGCCGCCTTGCGAGTGCAGCGCGCTCGCCGGCACGAAGACGCCGACGTAGACGGCGCCCGCGCTCGAGGTCGTCCAGGTCACGCCGTCGGTCGAGTAGATGAACGCCGCGCCGACCGGCTGGGTGACGAACGACGGCGTACCGTTCAGCGTGAGGTTCGTTCCGGCCGGGAACTGCGGGACGTGGTCGGTGAAGATCAAGCCCGCGCCGGTGATCCCCGCGCCCGCCGGGAGGCCGTTGCGCACGACCGGCTGCGCGTCGCGCCCGCCGCCGTCGTTGAAGCGCACGGTGTACGTGATCGTCGGCGCCGCCGGCGTCCCGCCGACGACGGCGAGCTTCTGCACGTCAATGTGCGCGTCGTTCGTCACCGGGTCGTTGAACTGTCCGACGACGCTCGCCGAGGTGACGGCCGGCGCGCTGCCCGCGACCGGCTGCGTGATCGTCGGCGTGAGGTTGGTCGTGATCGTTCCGCTAGCGGTGTTCGTCGCGGTGTACTGCACGCCGACGGTGATCTGGTTCGCCGCGGTCGGCGCGCCGACGGCCTGCGGGACCGTGAACGGTCCGCCGGCGTTTCCGGTCGAGAGGTAGTTGTTCACGGCGGCGACGGTCGCGAACGTCTGCTGCGGCTGCCCCGGAACGTTCACGATGAAGTTGTTGAACGTGCCGTTGCCGGCCGTCACGCCTTCAGCCGTGCCGAGCGCCCCGGTGAGCTGGAAGAAACCGGGGCCGTTACCGAGGTTGGTGAGCGTGTAGGTGTCGGTCACCTGCTGCGCCGGCGAGACCGGGGTCGAGCCCGGCGTTCCTTGCGGCGGCGCGATCGAGAGCGCAGGCGCGTTCTGAACCGTCGTCGTGACGGTGTTCGACTGCGAGTTGTAGTTGTTGGTGCCGTCGGAGTACGTCGCGGTGGCAGTGTTGCTGATGTTCGTGCCGGCCGAGGTTCCGCCGTTTGCAAGCGCGGGGGACCCGGAGGCGATCACCAAGCCGACCGCGAGCGGCGCGACCAGTGTTGCGCAGGTGCGCAGCAGGGTCCGCACGTGCGGGTGCATCGAGCCGGATCTCCCTTCCGTGGAGAAAAGCGCAAAGGCCCGCCTCATTTGATGCGGACCTCGTAGGAGTAGCTGTCGGAGCCTTTCGGCGCGAGCGCGCCGTCGGAGACGAAGCGAAGTGCGTTGTAGAGCGACGGATCGGCCTTCTTCACCGTCGTCGTGCCGTCGGGGTTCCTGACGGCGACGGTCGGTGCGGCCGACCACGTTCGGCCGCCGTCGAGCGAGAACTCGACGCGGGCGTGGCTGCCGCGCGCCGAGCCGGCGACGTACGCCGTCCCGGCTTGCACCCGCTCGACGGTGGCGAGCTTCATCGCCGGCGTGTCGCCGGCGTTCACCGCGACGATGTTCCACTCGATCTGATCGCCCGGCTTGGCGCTCGCGAGGGGCGAGCGCGTCACCTTGCCGTCGGCGGCTTTGGCGATCACCGAGCCCGTGAGCTTGAGCGTGACGTTCGGCTTCGCGGAGGCGATCCCGGGCAGGATCAGCGCGAGGATGACGAGCGACGACGCCGCGATGCTGCGCATTGATTTGTAAGCTCCTGGTAAACGTGCGGAACGCCGCTACCGAGCAGACGCCGGGCGGCCGACGGAGATACTAGCAGGGAACGCGACCAGCCGGTCGAGCGCAACCTTGCCCGTAGCAAAAAGAAAACGGCCCCTTGTTGGGCCGTTTACACTATGAGCCATTTGGCTCAATTTCGACGGGATTGTGAAGCGCGCTTAACCCGAAGACTCCCCGGTCGCATAGGCGCTCGGGTGGACGGTGGCGCCGTAGCCCGCGGCCAGCACGGCGACGATCCCGGGCGGGGTCAGCACGTCGGCCGCGCGATCCGGCGGGCGCGCGCGGCGCCGCCCGTAGCCGCGGTCGGTCCACTCCAGCAGTTCCGCGCCTTGGACGAGCCACGCCGCGCCGTCGAGCGCGACGTACGCGCCGTCCGGGAGCGCGCCGAGCCGGGCACGATACGTGCGCTTGCGGCGGCCGTCGGTCCGCTGCGCGTGCAGCACGCGGTCGATCGCGTCGGCGCCGCCCGGCCCGCCGTGGACGCCTTCCCACAGCGCGCGGAAGCACCGGTAGTCGGCGTTGCGGCACTCCGCGCACGGACGGTGTCCGGCCGCGAACGCCGCCGCCTCGTCGAGAAAGAACAGCGCGGTCCAGCGGCGCGGAGGCATCACCTCGCGCCGGCGGCCGCGAAACTCGGTGCGGCAGGCGATCCAGCGCCGCACCTGCCACGGCCGCACGATGCGCCGCGCTTCGTCGTGCACCACGCCGCGGTTGCCCATGAGCGTGCCGCGTCCGGCGAGCGCGACGATCTCGCCGAACGGCGTGACGCGGTTCTGCAGCGGCAGCGGCGGCTCTACTTGGGCGGGAGCAGCGCGAGCTCGTGCTCCGCTTGGCGCACGATCACCGGCTCGTCGGAGTTGATCGCGAAGCGGTACTGATCGCGCGCCAGCGCGACCTTTCCTTGCACGTTGTAGGTGACCGCGAGCATGTAGTGCAGCCGGCCGTCGTCCTGCGCGACCGCGAGCCCTTTCAAGTACGCCGCCTCGGCGAGCGGGAAGAGCCGCTGTTCGCTGTAGTCGTAGCCGAGGTCGATGTACGCTTCGGGACGCAGCGGGTCGGAGCGGATCGCGCGGTTGTAGTAGCCGACCGCGGTCTTCCAGTCGCCCTTCATGTCGTAGGTGTAACCGATGTCGACGAGCGCTTCGGAGCCTTCCGGGTGCAGCGCCAGCGCGCGGTCGAGCAGCGGCCGCGCGGTGACGGGGTCGCTCTTCTCGAGGTACGCTTCGCCCAGGTTGACCACGGCGGCGTAGTAGCTCGGGTCGACGGCGATGCACGCTTTGAGGTGAACGATCGCCGGATCGATGCGGCCCAGATCGACCAGCGCGTTGGCGAGGTCGACGCGCGCGGCGCACGACTGCGGGCGGATCCCGGCGACGTGGTTGAACGCGTCGAGCGCGGCGGCGTAGTGGTGCAGCGCGCGCTCGGCCTGGCCGAGCTCCGACCACTTGGGCAGGTTGAACGGGTGCAGCTCGGTCTCCGTGCGCAACCCGGCCAGGTAGTCGGTGAGATCGCCGACCTTCTTGTGGATCATCACCAGCCCCACGTAGCCGGCGCGGTTCGGCAGGCTGAGCTGGAACTCGGACATCGACTCGTTGATGCGGTCCTGAACCGCGTAGAGCGCGCCCAGGCGGCCGTGCGTCTCGCGGTCGCTAGGGTCGAACGCGATCAGCGCCTTCCAGATCTTCTCGGCCTTGGCGTAGTCGGGGACGCGGAAGTAGAGGTCGCCCAGCAGCCGCCCGGCGGCGACGTCCTGCGGGTGGTCGGCGACGTACGGCGCGAGGCCGGCGATCGCGCCCTTCGTGTCGCCGGCGGCGACCTTGGCGCGCGCCGCGTCCAGGACGGCCGGGTCGTTCTTCGGGGGTCCTCCGGGCAGGACGAGCGTCGTCTCGGTGGCGAGCGCGGGTCCGGCCTGAGCCGCGAGCAGGGCGGCGGCGACGGCGATGGTGCGCAGCAGACGCATGGAAGACGCTCCTTCCGGGGCGAGAACGACTCCTAAAGTATACAGTGAACCGGCGCGGAGGACCTAGTGCCAAAGCTGACGGCGGAATGCCGGGAAAAGGCGCCACCCCTTCCCGAGCGGGCGCCGCTGCGACGTTTCTCGCGGAGTTCCCCGGGCCGCTCCCGCCGAAACCCGGTGCCATGTCCAGCACGCAGACGAACGGCTCCGTCGGCCGCAGCCGCGCCGAGAGCGACTCGATGGGGAAGATCGACGTCCCCGCCGACAAGTACTACGGCGCGCAGTCGGCGCGCTCGCTGATCCACTTCGACATCGGCGACGACGCGACGCCGCGCGACGTGATGCCGCGCGAGATCATCCGCGCGATGGCGGTGCTCAAGAAAGCGGCCGCGCTCGTCAACCGCGACCTCGGCAAGCTCGACGAAGAAAAGACGAAGCTGATCACGCAGGCCGCCGACGAGGTGATCGCCGGGAAGCTCGCCGACCACTTCCCGCTGCGCGTGTGGCAGACGGGCTCCGGCACGCAGACGAACATGAACGTCAACGAGGTGATCTCGAACCGCGCGATCGAGATCGCCGGCGGCGAGATGGGTTCGAAGAAGCCGATCCACCCCAACGACCACGTCAACATGTCGCAGTCCTCGAACGACACGTTCCCGACCGCGATGCACATGGCGGCGGCCGAGGCGATGATCGCGCTGCTCCCCGCGGTCGAGCAGCTCCGCGACGCCCTCGACGCGAAGGCGAAGGAGTGGCAGGACGTCGTCAAGGTCGGCCGCACGCACTTGCAGGACGCGACGCCGCTGACGCTGGGCCAGGAGTTCTCCGGCTACGTCAGCCAGCTGGACCGGGATCTGAAGCGGCTGCGCTTCGCGCTCGACGATTTGTACGATCTTGCGATCGGCGGAACCGCCGTCGGCACGGGATTGAACGCGCATCCCGAGTTCGCGGATCGCGCCGCGAAGAAGATCGCCGAGCTGACGGGGCTGCCGTTCCGCTCGCATCCCAACAAGTTTGCCGCGCTGGCCTCGCACGACGAAGTCGTCGCCGCGTCGGGCGCGCTCAAGACCCTCGCCGCCTCGCTGATGAAGATCGCGAACGACGTGCGCTGGCTCGCCTCCGGGCCGCGCGCCGGGATCGGCGAGCTGATTCTGCCGGAGAACGAGCCCGGCTCCTCGATCATGCCGGGCAAAGTGAACCCGACGCAGTCCGAAGCGCTGACGATGGTGTGCGTGCAAGTGTTCGGCAACGACGTCGCGATCGGGTTCGGCGGCTCGCAAGGCAACTTCGAGCTCAACGTCTTCAACCCGGTGATGATCTACAACTTCCTGCACTCGTGCCGGCTGCTGCAAGACGCGTGCACCATGTTCCGCGAGCACGCGGTCGAAGGGCTCCGCGCGAACGAGCCGGTGATCGCGAAGTATCTCGGCGAGTCGCTGATGACGGTCACCGCGCTCACGCCGAAGATCGGCTACGACAAGGCGGCGGAGATCGCGAAGAAGGCGCATCACGAAGGAACGACGCTCAAAGACGCGGCGCTGTCCCTCGGCTACGTGAACGCCGAGGACTTCGACAAGTACGTCGTGCCGGCCAACATGACCCATCCGTAGTCCAAGGGTCTAGCGGAAAAGTCTGAAGCTTTCGTGAAACGGAGGCCTCAGACGATGTCATCGGGTGACGAATTCTCAAACCTGGTGCGCGCCGCCAACGAATGTTTCTCAGGACGGCCTTGTCCTGAACTGCGATGGTGGTTGGCGGCGTTCGGCGTCGCGTTGTTCGGCGTGCTCGCCGTCGTTGGGCACTACCTGGGTGCCTACGCGGGCGCCGCCTGGCTGCTGAAGCGGCTCGGGATCGGGAAGCCGAAGCATCGCGCACCCGAGGCGGCGGCCGATTTGGTGCGCTGCAGGCTCTTCTGCAAAGCGCAGTTGGATCGCTTCGCTGGGATCTCGAACGACGAAAACTGGGACGACCAGCGCTTTACCGATCTAGAGGCCGAAGTGTTGGTCCCCGAGAGCCAGAGGGACGGTGCAGGCAGCGAGGTGACACACCGGCCGCTACGGCGCGTCACGTCCCTCATCGCGGCTGTCGAAAAAATGCGGCGGGTATGCGTACTCGAAGGCGAGCCGGGAAGCGGCAAGAGCGTCGCGCTCCGCGTCCTCGCGAAGCATTACGCGACCAGCGCTGCGACGAGGCCGGATCGTAACGCGAAGATACCGCTGTACGTCAACCTTCGCGATTTGCCGCTCGACCCGTCCGCGAAGATCGACGGCGAGTACTTGAAGCGCTTCGTCATCGACAGCGTACGGTCGGGGTACGACGAAAACGCCGCCTTCGTTCGCGACAACTGGGACGATTATGCTCGGCGGAGCAGGTGGTTTTTCTTGCTCGACTCGTTCGATGAGATTCCGGAGATCTTACGCGCCGAGCGAAGTGAGGGCGCAATCGCACGATATTGCGAAGCGATTCGCCAACTCTTCGCCGGCACCGGTTGCCGCGGGATCGTCGCCTCGCGTCAGTTCAATGGCCCCGCTAGACTTCCGTGGTTGAAGCTCGCCATCAAGGAACTGAGCCCACGGCGACAAGATAAGCTGATCGCAAAATCAGGCCTGAACTCGACGAAACGGGACACCGTGCGGCGGTACCTCGCCTTACGTGCGAGCTTTGTTCGCGGCGAGAAGTCGATCGGCTCGAACCCGTTCTTGCTCTCGCTGCTGTGCGACTACGTCGACAAGCACGAAAAAGCGCTGGACGACGATTTCAGTCTCGTCGCTGAGCACCTCGCCGAGTTGGCGAAACGCGGCAAAGACGAACCCGAACGCCTCAGCCTACCTCCCGAACTATTGCTCGACGACGCGGTGAAAGTCGCAGTGGCGTTCGGCAGTGCGCCGCTCGTGATGACTCGCGAGGCCCTCGTCAGGGCGCTTGACGCTGCCGGCATTCCGGAACAGCGCGCGGAGAGTATCCTTACTGCGCTCGTCGGCGTCAAGATATTGACGTTGGACACAAACGCCGAAACGCGGAGCACCGAACGGTTCGCGTTCGCGCATCGTCGTTATCAGGAAACGCTCCTCGTCCAGCATATCGTGGACCATCCGCGATATGTGGTTCCCCGCGAGTTGATGGGCCGATCAGTGTGGCGTGAGTACGCGGCGACTCTCCTGCAGTCGCAGAAGCTTGCCGTCACCGAACCGTTTCTGCGCGCGGCCCGCGACCTGCTCGACGAGCGCGCAGCCGCGCAAAAATCACACCCGATCAGCCCGGAGCTCGGAGTCGATTTCCCGCTCGGCTACTTTCAGTGGGACGATGAGCCCGCCGTACCGCTCTTGGAGCTCCTGCAGGACGGCCTTGCTCGGCACATGGCCGATGTCCCGTCGTGGTTGGCCGAAGCCGTGCAACGGTTTCTCGATCCACGCTGGGACGGCGGCGACCACTATGACCGGATCAACGTCGTGCGCGTCGGCGGCCTGTTGCCACAGGCGCGCCTGCGCGAGCGCTTGGTGAGCGCATTCGCCAGCCAAACGCCGCTGATGCAGCAGGTGGCCACCGAGCAGGCGACGTTCTTGGTAAACGTCCCGCCCGCCATGGCGCTCCGCATCCGAGGCGGCTTCGCCGACGCAATCCTCGTCGCGCGCAGCCGCTTGGACATTCTGCGAATCGAAGCGCTCGCGGCACGGCTTCCCGCCTGGCTCGAAGGGGATCACGCCGTCCGCCGTAGCTTGATCCTGCGCGCACTGCTCACACCGTTTCGTCCCTTCACCGCCGCATTAGCCCGGCTCGCACGCGTGCTACCGATTCCTCGGGAGTTGTTCAGCAATGCCCACAGCCGCGTAGCGCTTGAAAGCTCAGTCGGGACCGCGATCTTCATAAATTGTATGCTGTTCAGTCTCGGATCAGGTATCACGCAGCGAATTCCGGCCGGGTACATTTGGATTACGATTCGCGAGATTCCGGTCGAACTCATCGTCGGCCTTGCCGTGATTGCCGCCTATACGGCATTCGCCGCGGTAATACTCTCCCTCTTTTTCGTTCGACAGTTCGGACGCCAGCCGTTCCGCAGTGCATTCACCTCGTATCGACGCATGATCCAAGTACCGCGCAAGGCGGTCTATTTTATCATCGGCATCCTGACTCTGCTGCTTGGTTTGGTCTCAATCACAATAAAGCTCGGAACAAAGACGCTCTTGGCAGCGGGGCTCCGCGACGTCGCAGCGGCGATAATTTTTTTCCTTTGCGTGTACGGTATCGTTGAGGCGGCCGTGACAACCGTCAACGGACTCAGGAGCGGGCAGCGCGACCAGCGCGACCGCCGGTCGAAGCGCTTGCTGCGAAGCTTGCGGAAACAGAATTTGCGCGAGGCGGAAATCGTCGCCCGCGCGCGCACGGCTGCGGAGCTCATGCTATGGCTCACGAGCGACCGAGCCTTGTTGGCCCACGACGTCCACGCGAACCGCTCGGTCTCGCGCGTCTTGATAGAAGCACGGAATGCATCCGCCGCGGCGGTGGCCGGTGTCTCGTGGCTTCATGATCCGGGCGCAACGGATGGCGCGTTCGAGACGATGGACTGCGAACTCGAAGGCCGCCTGTTGATCGCGCTTTCACGCAACGGGGGGCTTCAGCCGGCCGAGGTGGAATGGGCGGGCGCATGATCGTGCGGCGTCTCCTCGGCGGCGCGCTCCTGAGCGGGCTCGCCGTCCCTCTGCTCGCGGCCGCGCCGCACCCCAGCGCGCCGCGCGCGCACGACGTTCTGCCGTTCCTGCCGGGGGCGCGCGTGTTCGCGCGCGCCGAGCCGGCCGCGCGCGACCAGGCCTCGCCCGCGCCGGCGGCGACCGACGAGCCGCAGGCGCCGCCGCCGCTCGCCACCGGCCCGACGCCTGAGATCACTGCCCGCGCGCGCGCCGTCTTCGAGGCGAACCGCGCCGGGAAGATCGACCGCACCCAGTACACCGCCGACATGAACGGCCGGATCACCGACGCCGAGCTGGCGCGCGCGTCGGTCGAGCTGCGCAGCCTGGGCGAGGTGAAGAGCTTCACCCAGGTCCGGAAGATCACGCAGGGGCCGATCACGCTGTACGTCTTTCGCATCGAGCTCGCCAAGGCGCCGGTGATCGAGCAGGTCGTCGGCTGGAACGAGGCGGGACAAGTTCGCTTTTTGCAGTTCGGAGCGGTGCCGCAATGAGCGATCCGTACGACGCGCTCGCGACGGTCCCGGATCCCGGCTTCTACTTCCGGCGCTGGCGGGAGTGGAGCGACGAGCTGCGGGCGACGCGGCTGCACGCGCGCGACCTGCGCTACGGGCCCTCGGACGACGAGACGCTCGACCTCGTCGTGCCGCACACCGGCGCGCCGCTGTTCGTGTGGTTTCACGGCGGCTACTGGCGCGGCTTGCACAAGGACGACAACACGTTCGTCGCGCGGGGCCTCGCACCGCACGGGATCGCGACGGCGATCGTGAACTACGGCCTCGCGCCGAAGCTCACCCTCGAAGAGATCGTCGCGCAGGCCCAGCGCGCGCTGAGCTGGCTGCGCGCGAACGCGAAGCAGCACGGCGCCGATCCCTCGCGCATCGTGGTCGGCGGCCACTCCGCCGGCGGGCACCTGGCCGCGATGTGCGCGGTCGACGCGCCGGTCGCCGGGGTGGTGACCGTGAGCGGGCTGCACGACCTGCGCACCGTCGCGCTGACGTATGCGAAGGAGTGGCTGCGGATGGACCACGCGCGCGCCGCCGCGCTGAGCCCGACGCTGCTCCGGCCCGCCGCGCCGACGGCGGTCGTCGCGCGCGCCGGCGCGCGCGAGCCGCAGGCGTTCAAGGAACAGGGCCTCGACTTCGCCGAGGCGTGGCGCGCGCTGCGCTGCGCCACCTCGTACGAAGACACGCCCGACGACAACCACTTCACCGTCATCGGGCGGTTTCTCGACCCGAACGACCCCCTCACCATCGCCGCCGCCGAGCTCGCCCTGGCCAACCGCCGTCCCCGCCCCGTCGGCGTCTGACGCGAAGTCAACGCTACAAGCGTTTCACGAAGTGCTGGTGGCCGAGCGCGTAGCCGCGGCGCTCGTAAAATCTCCGCGCGGCCTCGTTGCCGCCGACGACGTTGAGGCTCAGCATCCGGTAGCCGCGCTCGCGCGCCCAGCGGTCGACGGCGTCCATCAGCGCGGCGCCCGTCCCGCCGCCGCTGCGGGCGACCGCGATCTCGGAGACGTGCGCGTACTCCTCGCCGGTGAAGAAGTCGCGCGCCGTCACCGCATAGACGAATCCGGTGCGCTCCCCGCGCTCGTCCTCGGCGATCAGGAACAACTCGTCCGGCCGCTGCTCCTGCAGCGCAGTCCGCAACACGCGCGAGGTTCCTTCGATCACCGTCTGCGGCGCATGCCCGTCGGCGGCGCCGTGCTCGACGAAGCGCGGCACCAAGCCGAGGACGAACTCCTCGTCCGCGGCGCGCGCTTCGCGCACGCTCACTTGACGAGCGGAAGAACGTTCGAGGGCGTGAGCGGGACGAGGCCGAGCGCGAACGTCGCCACGGCGCAGACGCCGACGACGACCCACGGGAGCGGGTTGCGCGAACGCTCGTCGCGCACGTGGGCCGCATCGACCCGCACGAACATCGCGCGCACGATCTTGAAGTAGACGTACGCCGAGATCGCGGTGCCGACGATCAGCACGCCGCCGAGCCAGGCATAGCCCGCACCGACGCTCGCGGCGAGGATCAAGATTTTTCCGGTGAAGCCGATCGTCGGCGGCAAGCCGGCCAGACCGATCAGGAACAACGTCATCGCGGCGGCGAGCCACGGGCGGCGGTGCGCGAGCCCGGCGAAGCGCGGCAAGCCGACGACCGCGTCGCCCTCGCGCGCCATCAGCGCGACGACCGCGAACGCGCCCAAGTTCATGAACGTGTAGCCGGCGAGGTAGAGCAGCGCGTAGCGCAAGCCCAGCGTGCTCGTTCCCGCGAACGCGGTGACGATGTAGCCGACCTGCGCGATCCCGGAGTACGCGAGCAGCCGCTTCATGTCGGTCTGCGCGAGCGCGGCGAGGTTTCCGATCAGCATCGAGAGCGCGGCGAGCACCCACAGCGGCCACAGGATCGCGGCGGCGTGCCCGCTCGGCAGCGCGGCGTACGCGAAGCGCGCCAACACGGCCAGCGTGCCGGCCTTGGTGACGACCGACATGAACGCGGTGACGGGGAGCGGCGCGCCTTCGTAGACGTCCGGCGTCCAGACGTGGAACGGAACGAGGCTGAGCTTGAACGCGAGCCCGACCAGGAACAATCCCGCACCGAGCGCGAGCAGCGGAGACAGCTGCGCCGACGCCAGCGCGGCGAACGCGACCGAGCCGGTGGCGCCGAACAGCAGCGCCGAGCCGTACAGCAAAAAGCCCGACGCCATCGACGAGAGGATCAGGTACTTCAGCGCCGACTCGCGCGCGGTTTGCCGCGGCGACATCGCGCACAGGCAGTACAGCGCGAGCGAGAGCAGCTCCAGGCCGAGGAACACGATCATCAGGTTCGACGCGCCGGCCATCAGCAGCGCGCCGCACGCGCTCCACAGCACCAGCGCGGTCGTGCCGGCGACCTGATCGTCGCGGCCGACGCCGAGCGAGAGCAGCAGCGTGACGACGGTCGCCAAGATGACGATCTCGCTGAACACGATCGAGAAGCCGCCCTGCACGAACGCGCCGCCGAACGCGGCGTAGTCGTGCGGGTACTGCGAGGCTTCGAGCGCGCCGGCGACGATCAGCCACACGATCGCGATCCCGACCGCGACGGTGCGGCGCCACGGCCCGCGCTCGCGGTAGAACAAGTCGACGAACAGGATCAGCAGCGGTGCGAGCGCGACGACGAACGCGGGGAGCAGCGCGCCGTAGTCCGCGCCGGTGGGATAGCTAGCGAACGACGACGGCACGCGACTGCTCCGCGGTGGTGTTGGTGCTCGAGGTGACGGCGGCCGGCGCGGCCGCGCGCGCCGCGTCGGCGGCGAGCGCGATCACCTGCGCCGGGTAGACGCCGAGGTAGACGAACGCGGCGACGAGCGGCGCGAGCGCGAGCCCTTCGATCCACGTCAGGTCACGCCGTTCCGGCAGATCGGGGACGTCCGGGCCGTGCATGATCGCCTGGAACATGCGCAGCATGTACGCCGACGCGAGCACGATCGCGACCAGCGCCACGATCGCCGGCCAGGTGAAGCCGGCTTTGAACAAACCGGTGAGGATGAGGATCTCGCCGCTGAAGCCGGCCAGCCCGGGGAGTCCGAGCGCGGCGAGCGCGCCGAGCGTCAGCGCGCCGGCGAGCTTCGGGTTGCGCGCGCCGAGCCCGCCCAGCCGGGCCAGGTCGCGCGTCTCCTCGCGCAGCTCGACCGCGCCGAGCGTGAGGAAGAGCGCGGCGCTGAACAGCCCGTGCGCGACGATGTAGACGACCGCGCCCGCGAACGCGAGCGAGGAGCCGCTGAACACGGCGAGCAGGATCAAGCCGAGGTGCGAGAGCGAGCTGTAGGCGACGATCCGCTTCGCGTCGCGCTCGGAGAGCGCGGCCAGCGCGCCGTAGATGAGCGCGATCGAGCCCAGCACCATCATGATCGGCTGCGCGCGCGCCATTTCGGGCGCGAGAAACGGGATCCCGATCACCAGGAAACCGTACAGCCCCGCCTTCGACTGCACCGCCGAGACGACCGCGGCGAACGGCGCCGGTAAGTCGGCGTACGTGTCCGGCATCCAGGTGTGGAACGGAAAGACCGGCGTCTTGATCAGAAACGCGAGCGCGAACCCGGCGAAGATCCACAGCCCCCACGAGATGCCGATCGCGACGTGCGCGCTCGGGTTGCCGATCACGTCGGTCGTGCCGGCCAGCACGCCGAACGCCGCGGTCGCGAGCAAGAGCGCGAGCCCGCCGGCGAGGTTGTAGATCAGGTACTTCCATGCGGCGCGCGCGTACGGCCCGCTCTCGATCAAGACCAGAAAGACCGGGATCAGCATCAGATCCCAGAACAGCGCGAACAGCAGCAGGTCTTTGGTGAGGAAGACGCCGTTCATCGCGCCTTGCAGGATCAGCAGCTGCGCGGCGAGGTCGCGCGCGCGCGGGCCTTCGAGCGCCAGCGCGCCGCCGAACGTGCACAGCGAGAGCAGCAGCACGATCCAGTACGATACCGGGCCGAAGCCGAGGTGGAAATACGCTTCGAACGGGCGCGAGAGCCAGCGCAGCGAGGCATCCGGAGCGTGCGCGTCGGCGAGCGCGAGCACGAAGCTCAGCGCGGCGACCGCGGCCGCTGCGAGGCGCGCCGCGTTGCCGTTCGCGCGCGGGATCGCGTACAGCAGAAAGCCGACGACGACCGGACCGAGGACGAGGGCGGTGACCGTCATCGGCCGGCTCCGAACGCGAGCGCGTAGTAGACGACGAAGCACGCGACCCCGAGCGCGAGCGAGAGCGCGTAGACGCGCACCAGCCCGGTCTGGAAGCTGCGGAACAGGTGGCCGAGCCACTGCGCCGTCCAGCCGGCTTCGCGCACGCCCGCATCGAGGACGTGCGGGTCGAGCACGGTGCCGATCAGCCGGCCGAGCGCGTACGCCGGACGGACGAGCAGCATCTCGTACGCCGCGTCGAAGTAGTACGCGTTCACCAAGACGCCCGGCATGCGCACCGTCTCCGCGCGCAGCCGCGCGACCGATTCGCGCAGCGCGGCCGGCGCGCCGTAGCGCCAGTACGCGACCGCGAACCCGATCACGACGACGACGAACACGAGCGCCGTCGAGACGATCTCCGAGAGCGGAACGTTCGCCGCCTCCGGGACGCGCGGGAAGAAGCCGGCGAAGAACTGCTTCCACGGCGCGTTCGGTCCGTAGTCGAGCCAGCCGATCAGCACCGACGGCACGATCAGGATCCCGACCGGGATCGACATGAGCCACGACGGCGCGTGGTGGTGCGGCTCTTCTTCTTCCGCATGGTGTCCCGAGCTCGCCGCCGTTCCGGCCAGCTCCGGATGGCGCAGGCCGAGGTCCGAGGGATCGACCTCGCCGCGGTACTGCCCGAAGAACGTGACGAACAGCAGCCGGAACATGTAGTACGCGGTGATCCCCGCGGTGATCACGCCGACCGCATAGAGCCACGGATGCCCGCTCGCCAGCGCGCCGTAGACGACGGCGTCCTTCGAGAAGAACCCGCTAAAACCGGGAACGCCGCAGATCGCCAGCACGCCGACCAGCATCGCGGCGAACGCGAACGGCAGCTGTTTGCGCAGCCCGCCCATGCGGCGCACGTCCTGCTCGTCGGCGAGCGCGTGGATCACGATCCCGGCGCCCAGGAACAGCTGCGCCTTGAAGAACGCGTGGGTGAAAAAGTGCAGCACGCCGGCGTCGTACGCGCCGATCCCGACGCCCATGATCATGTAGCCGATCTGCGACATCGTCGAGTAGGCCAGAATCCGTTTGATGTCCCACTGCGCGCAGCCGAGGATCGCCCCGGCGAGCGCGGTCAAGCCGCCGATCACGCCGACCAGCTCCTGTGCGTCGGGCGAGGCCGACCACAGCGGCGCGAAGCGCGCGATCAGGTAGACGCCGGCGGTCACCATCGTCGCCGCGTGGATCAGTGCCGAGACGGGGGTCGGGCCTTCCATCGCGTCGGGGAGCCAGGTGTGGAGCGGAATCTGCGCCGACTTCGCCGCGCAGCCGATGAACAGCCCCAGGCACACCAGGAACAGCTCGTGCGGCGTGAACGCCGCGCCGAAGCGGGTGAACAGGTCCGCGTACCCGATCGAGCCGATCTTGGCGACGATCAGGAAGATCGCGAACATGATCCCGACGTCGCCGACGACGTTCATCACGAACGCCTTGCGCGCCGCCGAGACCGCCGACGGCCGCTCGAACCAGAACCCGATCAGGAAGTAGGACGCGAGCCCGACCAAGCCCCAGCCGACGAGCAGTCCGATCACGTTGTCGCTGAGCACCAGCGTGAGCATCGCGAAGACGAAGAAGTTCATGTAGGCGAAGAAGCGCGCGAAGGCGCGGTCGCCGTCCATGTAGCCGATCGAGTAGACGTGGATCAGGAAGCCGACCCCGGTGATGATCAGCGACCAGATCAGCGAGAGCCGGTCGAGCTGCAGCCCGAACGCCCAGCCGGGGAGCCAGGTGGCGAGCGGGACGTGCAATCCGCCTTGTGCCGTCCCGTCGGGCCAGAGCACGAGCGTCGCGACGAACGCGACGCCGATCAGCGCCGAGCCGATCGGCCCGCCCCACGACTTCAACTGCGGCCCGAACGCCCACAGCACCACCGCGCCGAAGAGCGGTAAGAGCCAGACGAGATAGAGCAGCATCGCGAGCGTCAGCCTTTGAGCGCCGCGACTTCGTCGACGTCGACGTGCGGCGAGCGGCGGAAGGTCATCATGACGATCGCGAGGCCGATCGCGGCTTCGGCGGCGGCGACGGTGATGACGAGGAAGGCGAAGACGTGGCCGGCGTTGTTGGCCCAGGCGCGCGCGTACGTCACCAGCGTGAGGTTCGCGGCGTTGAACAAGAGCTCGATCGACATCAGCATGATCAAGGGGTTCCGCCGCGCGATCACGCCGACGACGCCGATGAAGAACAGCACCGCGCTGAGCGCCACATAGCTCTCGGGCGAGACGGTCATCGCGCCTGCGGCTCCGGTTTGACGATCGGCTCGCGGGTGCCGGCGCGGCGCTTCTTGCGGCGCGGGGTACCGGCCGGACCTTCGTCGCCGGCGATCAGGACGACGCCGATGACCGCGACCATCAGGATGAAGGCGGTGACCTCGAACGGCAGCAGGTTCGTGGTGAACAGCGCGGCGCCGAAGTCGGCGACGCTGCCGAACGCGGCCGGCTCACCGGTCGTCCCGGTCACCGCCGCGGCGTGCTGGGCGATCGGAACGCGCAGCGCGGTGACCGTGATCGCCGCCAGCGCGACCAGCGCGAAGACGATCGCCGGGATCACGATGCGCGGCGCCCGGTTCGGACCCACCGAGAACGGCCGCACGCCGCTGGAGAGCAGCGCGATGACGAAGACGAACAAGATCAGGATCGCGCCGCTGTAGACGACGATCTGCATCACGGCCAGAAACTCGGCTTGCAGGATGAGATACGTCGCGGCGAGCGCGACGAAGTTCACCAGCAGCCCGAGCACCGAGTAGACCGGCTTCTTGGCGCTCACGGTGAAGACCGCGCTCGCGATCAAGACGACCGCCAGAATCCAGAACGCGATCACGCGCCGTCACCTCGGCCTTCGCGCAGGGTCAGGCCCTGGCGCTGCGTTTTCAGCACCTGCCCGCGATGCGTCGCTTCGTAGCCCTCCGCGATGTCGACCGTGTCCTTCGTGCGGAACACGCTGCCGAGGTCGGCGGGAATTCCGTTGGGGCGCTCGTCGGGCGGCGTGCCGGCGCCGGCCTCGGGCGGAACCAGCAGCCGGTCCTTGGCGTACACGAAGGCGCCGCGGCGGTAGTCGGCCATCTCGAAGCGCGGCGTCAGCACGATCGCGTCGGTCGGGCACGCCTCTTCGCACAGCCCGCAGAAGATGCAGCGCAATTCGTCGATCTCGTAGCGCGATGCGAAGCGCTCGCCGGGCGAACGGCGGTCTGCGGGCGAGTTCTCGGCGCCGATCACGGTGATCGCGTTCGCCGGGCAGGCGATCGCGCACAGCTCGCAGCCGATGCAGCGCTCCTTGCCGTCGCCGTAGCGGCGCAGCTCGTGCAAGCCGTGGAAGCGCGGCGCGTGCTGCTTCTTCACCGACGGGTACTGCACCGTCGGCATCCGCTTGAACATGTAGCTGAACGTGGTGGTGAAGCCGCGCACCAGCGCGCCGACGTTGAAGAGGTTCTTACGCATGGTTTGGCCACACCGCGACGGCGACCGCCGTCAGAATCAAGTTGAGGGTCGAGACCGGGAGCAGCACCTTCCAGCCGAAGTCCATCAGGCGGTCGTAGCGGAAGCGCGGCAGCGTCGAGCGCAACCAGATGTAGAAGAACAAGAACAGCGCGGCTTTGATGAGGAACCACAAGAGACCGATCAAGCCGCCCGAGGGAAGTCCCGGAATCGGCGAGTTCCAGCCGCCCAGGAACAGCAGCGTCGCCAGGCACGAGACCGTGATCATGTTGAGGTACTCGGCGATGAAGAACAGTCCGAAGCGCAAGCCCGAGTACTCGGTGTGGAAGCCGCCGACCAGCTCGGTCTCGGCTTCGACCAGGTCGAACGGCGCGCGGTTCGTCTCGGCGACCGCCGTGATCAAATAGATGCAGAAACCGACGATCTGCGGGATGACGAACCACAGCCGCAGCTGCGCGTTGACAATGTCGCCGAGCGCGGTCGAGCCGGCCAGGATCAGCACGCCGATCACCGACATCGACATCGAGAGCTCGTAGGAGATCATCTGCGCGGTCGAGCGGACCGAGCCGAGCAGCGGGAACTTCGAGCCCGACGACCAGCCCGCGAGCGAGATGCCGTAGACGCCGATCGAAGAGAGCGCGAAGACGAACAGGATCCCGGCGTTGACGTTCCCGACCGACCACAGCGTGCCGTCCGGGTTGGCGGAGAACGGGATGATCGCGAACACGCCCATCGCGCAGATCAGCGAGATGAACGGCGCGATGCGGTAGATCAGCGGGTCGGCCGTCTCGGGGGTGAGGTCTTCCTTGAACATCATCTTGACCGCGTCGGCGGCCGGCTGCAGCAGCCCCCACGGCCCGACGCGGTTGGGGCCGGGGCGGAGCTGCATCCAGCCCATCACCTTGCGCTCGAACAGCATCGCGTACGCGAACGTCGTGATGACGACGAACAGCACGATGACGGCTTTGATCAGCACGATCAGCCAGATCGGGACGGAGCTCACGCGTTCACCAGCGCCTTTTCGAGCCGAACGAAGTGCGCGCCGCCGAGCGCGTTCAGCGGCGCCGCGGGGATCCCGTCGACCAGCGCGACCGCGCCGGCCGGAACCTTCTCGTCGACGATGACGGCGAGATCGCGCAGCTCGGCGCCGTTCGCGCCCGCATTCACCAGATCGCCCGGCGCAAGGCCGAGCGCGCGCGCCGTCTCGGGGTGGAGCTTCGCGCGCGGCTGCGTGCGCAGCGCGGCAAGCCGCGCGTCGAACGCGAGCGTTCCGCCGCCGGTGAAGATCGTCGTCTCGCGGATCACGCGCAGCTCGCCTTCGCCGGCAGGCGGGGACGCGGGCGGCGCGCTCGCGTCGGGCGCGAACGCCGGCGGCGTGCGCACGAGCTCGCGCACGCGCCGCTCGATCTCGGCGACCGGCGGGAGCTCGATCTCGAGCGCTTCCGCGAGCAGCACGAGCGCGTCGCCGTCGGCGAAGACGCCTTCGGGCGCGCGCACCAAGCCGACCACCGGCAGCACGTCGCCGGCGAGGTCGGTCGTCGTGCCGGTCTTCTCGAACGCGCTGCACACCGGCAGGACGAGGTTCGCGAATTCCGCGGTCTCGGTGAGGAAGAGATCGGTGACGACCACGAACGGTGTCGCGCGCAGCGCCGCTTCGACCAGCGCCCGGTCGGGGAAGCGCAGCACCGGGTTCACGCCCAGGATCGTCAGCACGCCGAGCTTGCCGTCGCGCGCCGCTTCCAGCATCGCGCGCGCGTTCATCCCGCCGCTGCGCGGGCGGAGTCCGAGCGCGTCGGCGCCGCGGCCGTTCGGCTCTTCGGGCAAGACGTAGCGAAGCGCGTCGGGGTGGTCGTGCAGCGGCGCGGTCAGCGTTGGACCGTCCGGTATCATGACGCCGTCCCAAACGATTGCAACCTTGCCGGGATTCGCGCCGAGCGCCGCGCGGAGCTCGTCGGCCGTTGTTACGCGCGTCTCGGGGACGAAGCTGTTCGCCGCGTGGTCGCCGACCGAGATCAAGCGCGCGCCGCGGCGTGAGACCGCTTTGCGGATGCGCAGGTCGAGCACGGGCGCGAGCTGCGAGGGCGGGCGCCCCAGCGTGACGATCGTGTCTGCGGTCTCGAGGTCGGCGTGGTTGGCGAAGCTCTCGTGGTGCACGACGGTCTGCGCGCCGGCGCGGTGGTCGACGTGCTCGATCCCGAGCGCGCGGAAGAGGTGCGCAGCGAGGTACGCCTCTTCGTTGAGCAGCCGGCCGCCGCCGAGCACGCCGGCGTTCGCGCCGGCCTTCTTCAGCTCGCCGGCCCACAGCTCGATCGCGTCGTCCCAGCCGATCTGTACCCAGGCGCCATCCTGCTTGAGCAGCGGCATCGTGAGCCGCCGGTCGTCGCCCACGAAGCCGATGTTGTAGCGGCCGCGGTCGCACAGCCAGGCGTCGGAGATCGCGTCGTCCTCGGTGACGCTCATCGTGCGCAGCAGCTCGTCGCCGCGCTCGTCGACGTGCATCTGACAGCCGACGCTGCACTGCGTGCAGGTGGTCGTCGTGCGGTGATTGTCCCACGGGCGCGACTTGAAGCGGTACGTCTTCGAGGTCAGCGCGCCGACCGGGCATAGCTCGGTGACGTTCCCGGTGAAGTCACCGGCGTACGGCTTGCCGGTCGCGGTCGCGATGATCGTGTGCGCGCCGCGGTCGTCGGTGCGCAGCTGGTCCTCGCGGCTGATGATCTGGTCGAAGCGCACGCAGCGCTGGCAGACGATGCAGCGCTCCTCGTCGAGCACGATCGTCGGGCCGAGGTCGACGGCCTTCGGCTTCGGCGTTTTCGGCTCGAGCATGCGCGAGCTGCCGGGGCCCCACGCCATCGCGTAGTCCTGGAGATCGCACTCGCCGCCCTTGTCGCAGATCGGGCAGTCCAGCGGGTGGTTCAGCAAGAAGAACTCGAGGATCGCGCGCCGTCCCTCGTCGACGCGCGGGCCGCGGGTGGCGACCTTCATCCCTTCGGCGACCGGCGTGTTGCACGCGATCTGCAGCTTCGGCATCCCGTCGATCTCGACCAGGCAGATGCGGCACAAGCCGGCCGGTCCGAGCTTCTCGTGATAGCAGTAAACGGGGATGTCGGTGTGGATCGTCTTCGCCGCTTCGACGAGGAGCGTGCCCTTCGGGACGCGCACCTCGACGCCGTCGATGCTCAGCGTGACGAGATCGGTCTGCGGAACGGTGGCCGACATTATCGGCTCGCCGCCTGCGCGGCGCCGTTGCGGCGGACGTAGGCGCGGAACTGGTCTTCGAAGCGGGTGATCACCGAAGCCAGGAACGGTTCGATCGAGTCGCCCAGCGCGCACAGGTTCAGCCCAGTGAGCTGGTGTGCGGCGGACTTGATCACGTCGACGTCGGAGTCGACCCCGCCGCCGGCGAGGATGCGCTCCAGCGTCCGCTGGATCCAGTGGCCGCCTTCACGGCACGGCGTGCACTGTCCGCACGACTCGTGCGAGAAGAACCGGATCAGCGCGTACGACGCCTTGACGAAGTCCGTGGTGTCGTCGAAGACGACCATCGCGCCGGAACCGAGCATCGAGCCGGCCTTGGTGACGGAGTCGAAGTCGTACGGCACATCGAGGTGCTCTTCGAACAGGCACGCCGACGAGCCGCCGCCGGGCTGCACGCCCATGAACGTGCGTCCCGGGCGCAACCCGCCGGCGCAGTCGTAGATCAGCTGGCGGATCGTCGTCCCCATCGCGACTTCGTAGTTGCCCGGCTTCACGACGTGACCGGAGATCGAGACGACCTTGAAGCCGGGCGAGCGCTCGGGACCGGCCTTCGCGAACCACTCGGCGCCGTTCTTCAGAATATACGGCAGGTACGCGAGCGTCTCGACGTTGTTGACGACGGTCGGCTCGCCGTAGAGTCCCTTCACCGCGGGGAACGGCGGCTTGAGCCGCGGCTCGCCACGCTTTCCTTCAAGCGAGTTCAGCAGTCCGGTCTCTTCGCCGCAGATGTACGCGCCGGCGCCGCGGTGGATCGTCAGCTCGAGCCGCTTGCCGCTGCCGAACACGTTCTCGCCGAGGAAGCCGGCGTCGCGCGCCTGCTGCACGGCGTCGCGCATGATCTCGTAGCCGCGCTTGAACTCGCCGCGAATGTAGATGTACGCGTGGTCGCAGCCGATCGCGTACGAGCCGATCAGAATGCCTTCGATGATCTGGTGCGGCGTCTCTTCGAGGAGCATGTGGTCCTTGAACGTGCCGGGCTCGGCCTCGTCGCAGTTGCACACCATGTAGCGCGTCTTGGAGTTGGGCGGCAAGAACGCCCACTTGCGCCCGGTCGGAAACCCCGCTCCGCCACGGCCGCGCAGGTTCGAGCCGCTGCAGATGTCGGAGACTTCTTTCGGTGTCAGCTGCGTGACGGCGCGGCGGAGCTGCTCGTAACCGCCTTGGTCCTGATAGACCTTGAGGTCGCGCAGGTTCAGCTCGCCGATCCCCTTGGTGAGGACGGGGGTGATCAAGCCGGGCATCTCAGTGATGCCCGTTTTCGGAGAGCTCGGGGCGCAGGTTCGTCTCGCGCACCAGCCGCTCGTTCGAGCGCGCTTCGTACTTCGGCCGGCCGACGATCAGGTCGAACATCGCGATCCCGCTCGGGTCGCCGATCCCGCCGGCGTTGTTCGGGCTGCTGACGTTTGTCGCGCCGGGCGCTTTGCGGCCCGTGTCCTGCTCGACCTTCCACGTGCGGCCGGGAGCGACCGTCTGCGCGAGCGGCTTGACCGGATAGTTGCCGGCGCGGATCGCGGCGATCATCGCGTCGACCGACTCGCGGGTCAGATCGTAGACGAACTCCAGGTTCACCTGCGCGCACGGCGCGCGGTCGCACGCCGCCAGACACTCGACTTCTTCGTACGAGATCAGGCCGTCGGTGGTAGTTTCAAGATGGTCGACGCCCAGCTGCTCGCGCGCGTACGCCATGATGTCTTCCGCGCCGTTCAGGATGCACGAAAGATTCCGGCAGATCTGCACGATGTACTTGCCGACCGGCTTCCGGTACAGCAGCGTGTAGAACGAGATCGTCGACTCGACGGTCGCGAGCGTCTCGCCGACGTGGTAGGCGATCGCCGCGATGGCGTCGGCCGAGACGAACCCTTCATGGTCTTGGAAGAGCTGAGCGAGCGGGATCAGCGCGGAGCGCTTCTGCTCGTACTGACCGATCGTCCGGGCTATCTCAGGGGTCAGGCGAGCGTACAGGTCGTCGAACGCATTCCCCGGCCGGCGGCGGTAGGGGGACCAGCGGGCGTCGGCTTCCCTGGAACCGGCGACGGGGCCACAGGTCGGACCGGGATGGACGCCGCTCGCGGCGTCGGTCTGGGTGCTCACCGGGAGTCCGCCTCATAAAACGATGGAAGGGAATGGGCCCGCGACATGGACCGGTTCCCCTTCTGAATGTAAAGCTCCGGCGCCTCCGGCACGCCGCCGCTGCGGCGCGATCCCTAAGCGATCCAGCAACCGGGCACCGCTTCGGGCATGGAACCCGTGAGCCGAGCAACCGGGCCGGCATTTACAAACATAGCAGAACTGCTATACTCGGGATGAGCTCGTCAGACAGGGGCCTCATCTGGTGGGCCTCGTCGCGAAAGGACCTACAACACATGCCGCCCGAGGTTCGGCGAACCGTTGGATACGCGCTTCGCGTGGCGCAGGAAGGCGGCTGCGCGCAGGACGCTTCTCGGATGAGCGGCGACCTTCGGGACGTCTTCGAGATCACCGCTGACGACGACACGGGGCGGAGTACGTTTCGAGTGTTCTATACGACCGCCGTCGGCGAAGCAGTCTACGTCCTCGACGCAATTCAGAAAAAGTCGAAGACGGGAATCGCGACGCCTCGTTCCGATCTGAACCGCATTCGAAACCGCCTCAAGTCCGCTCGGGAGCACCATGACACGCAAACGTAGCATACCCAGAAGCGGATTCGAGGCGAGCAGCGGGAACGTTTTCGCCGATCTCGGCTTAGGGAACGCCGACGAACTGCTCGTCAAGGCCGATCTCATGCATACGATCAATCGCGAGATTCAGCGCCAGCAGTTGACGCAACGGCAAGCGGCGGAGCATGTTGGGATGAGCCAATCCGATATCTCTAACATCGCCCGAGGCAAGAGCGAGCGCTACTCGCAAGAGCGCTTGCTCGACGTTCTCTGTCACCTTGGTCTCGATGTTGAAATTCGCTTCCATCGGCGTGTGCGCGGCGGCGTCGGTACCCTGCGAGTGCGTGAGTTGGCTTGATTCCTACAAGGAGAGCGTTAGAGCGATCGTCGCGCGAGTCGTAGCCCTCTTGACGGAGGCTTCAGAACGGGCGGCGGGCTAATCTTACTGAACACATGGAGACTCGCGGACATTTCAGGCTGGTGCGGAGGACCGGTCAGAACCTGTACGCTTCGCCTCGGGATAGGAAGAAACCGTGGCGGTCGGCGTTCGTGCAGCGCAGGCCGCTCGGGCTCGAGGTGCAGCTGATTCGGCCGCCCTGCCAGGTCGTTCCGTAGCGGACGACCGAGGCGGTCGGGTTCAGTGCGGTGTCGCCGGCGCAGACGATGTGCGCGGCGCCGTGCTCGTGCAGCCAGAATCCTTGCCCCCAGTCGAGCTGGCAGCTCGCCGGCTGCGGCGGAAGCGGTCTGACGCCGTCGCGCACGTCGCAGCGCAGCACGCGTTCGTAATACGCGCAGCCGATGTTGCCCGACGGGGTGCGGAACTGCCCTTCACCGCTCGCACGCGCCGAAGCCGGAATCATAAGCGCGCCGGCAGTGAGAACAACGGCGAGAACGGCGGCCAGGTGAACGCGCATCCGGAGGGCTCCTTTCGGCGGCGGACGTGGGCGGCTTCCATGCGCAGGCGGGCGGTTCCCTGAAGTAAGGTTTACTTGACATCTGCGTCAGGTGTACCTTACACTATCGGCATCCGATTTCCGAGGAGGCGTCCAGCCTTGCTTGTACTTTCCTATGCTTCGGCGCAGCGCAGCGCTGAAGAGGTCTTCTCCGAGGAGCTCGTTCGCTGCACGCGCTGCGCGTTCGCCGTCGCGCGCGGTGTGCTGCACGACTTCGACGCCGCCGAAGAGGCCGTTCAGGAGGCGGCGTACCGGGCCTGGCGCGCGGCGCCGCGCTTCGACGGCACGCGTCCGTTCCGCCCGTGGTTCCTGCGCATCGTTCGCAACACGGCCGTCAACGAGCTGCAGCGGCGCGCGCGCGTGGCGCCCCTCGCGAGCGAGCCGCGCGGGGTAGAACCCTCGCCGGCCGACGTCGTCGTCGCGCGCGAGCGCGCGAACGACGTGCTGCGCGCGGTGCGGGCGCTGCCGAAGGATCATCGCGCCGCGCTCGTCCTGCGCGGCGTGCACGGGCTCGACTACAAGGCGATCGCCGGCGTGCTCGCGATACCGGCGAGCACGGCTCGCATCCACGTGCACCGCGCGCGACGTCTACGTCGTGCCGGCGTCGGGCGGCGAAGCGGTCGACGTCACGCCGAACCTCAAAGCGTCGGTGACGACGATCGCCTGGAACGGCTCCTCGAAAAAGATTCTGGCGACCGAACTGGCCGGTGACCGGATGGTGATCGCGACGTTCGATCCCGCCGCGAAGGCGCAGCGGCAGCTCTGGAGCGGTCAGGAGACGATCTACGCCAGCGGTTTCGCCGGGCTTGCACCGGGCGACGCCGGCGTGTCGGTCTCACGCGACGGCAAGCTCGCGGCGACGATCCGGCAGTCGATCACCGCGCCGCCCGAGATCGCGCTCGGTCCGCTCGGCGCGATGCACGACGTGACCGCGGCGAACGCGCACCTGCGCCGGCTGACCGGCCCGGCGCGCAGCCTGACCTGGATCAGCGAAGGACAAACGGTGCAAGGCTGGCTGATCTTTCCACCCGACGCGAAGCCCGGCGCGCGCTATCCGATCGTGACGTACGTGCACGGCGGCCCGGCGTTCGCGCACTACCCGCTCTATCCGAGCGGGCCGTTCGCGTTCCAGGCCTCGCTGGCGGCGCGCGGCTACATCGTCTTCGAGCCGAACCCGCGCGGCAGCTACGGCCAAGGCGAAGCGTTCACGCGCGCCAACGTGAAAGACTTCGGCTACGGCGATCTGCGCGACATCCTGGTCGGGCTCGACGCGGTCGGGCAGACGATCCCGGTGGATCCGAAGCGGGTCGGAATCTTCGGCTGGAGCTACGGCGGCTACATGACGATGTGGGCGCTGACGCAGACGAACCGCTTCAAAGCCGCGGTGAGCGGCGCGGGGCTCTCGGACTGGCTCAGCTACTACGGCACGAACGACATCGACACGTGGATGATCCCGTACTTCGGCGCCAGCGTGTACGACGACCCGTCGGTGTATGCGAAGAGCTCGCCGATCAACTACGTCAAAGCGGTGAAGACGCCGGCGCTGATGGTCGCCGGCGACCGCGACGCCGAAGTTCCCGTGACGCAGTCGTACGAGTACTGGCACGCGCTGCGCGACCTCGGCGTCCCGACGCAGCTCGTGATCTATCCCGGCGAAGGCCATCTCTTCTACAAGCCTGCGGACCAGCTCGACGTCGCCCGCCGAATCACCGCCTGGTTCGACAAGTGGCTGCGCTGATGCAACCCGACTTCACCGATGCTCGGATGAGCCGTACGCTATGTTGCTACGCTCGACTTTTTGGTTGGCGCTGCTTCGGTCGAAATGCGGTGGATCGCGGGTACGTTTAACCTCGTATGAGCAAGACCACTGTACTCGACGTCGTGCGCCCGGTTGCCGTCGGACTCGGAATCTTCGGCGCGACCGCGGCCATCGGCGCGGCGCAAGCAACCAATCCCTGCTCGACTACGTCGACGACCACGACGCCCGGCACGATGACGACCACGACGGTCAACACGCCGTACGGTCCGACGACGTGGACGACGTTCGATCCGGCGTACGCCAACGTCTCGTCGTGGCAGAACACGTGGGACACCGGCATGTACGACCGCAACCACGTCATGGTCGGCACTGTGGCCAAGTACGCGAAGAGCCGTCTGACGCTTCAGAACGGGGCCGGCGACACCGACGTCATCGACCTCAAGGAAGGTACCGTGATCCTGCCGACCGGCGGCACCCCGACCGCCGGCCAGCGCGCCGCCGTGTTCGGCTATTGGAGCAACGGCACGTTCATCGCCAACCGCGTCGTTCTGCACGGGTAAACGCGGCACAGCCGAGCCAAAGGCGTGCACATCGACAAGCAAACCCGGCGGCTCCGGTCGCCGGGTTTTCCTTATCCGAAGAGCGACGGGCCGGGAACGGCCTCGTAGCCTTCGATCTCGAGCAGACGCAGCTTCGTGTTGACGCCGCCCGGAGCGGAGAAGCCATGCATGCGGCCGTTCGCGGCGACGACGCGATGGCACGGGACGACGATCGGGAACGGATTTCGGCCCAAAGCCTGGCCGACCGCGCGCGCGTCGTTCGGCGTGCCGAGACGGGCGGCGATCTCGCCGTACGTGAGCGTGCGGCCCGGCGCGATCGTGCGCGCGACCTCGTAAACCGCGCGGTTGAAATCGGTCACGCCGCTCAGGTCGAGCTCGACGCCCGTCAGGTCTGCCGGCTCGCCGCGCAGCAGCGAGCGGATCGATTCGATCGCGCGCGCGATTTTCGCCGGCGGCGCCGACTCGGCGACGCCCGGAAAGCGCTGCCGCATCCGCGCGCGCAACGCGGACGCGGAAGACTCGGGCAGACCGATGCCGACGACGCCACGCGGGCCCCACGCGATGCCGCAGTCGCCGATCGGCGTCTCGAACACCGCGAACTCGTTGCGCGTCATGACATTGCCGGAAACACCAACAACTGCGCCGGCGTTGCGCCGGAGATTCGAGTCCGGTCTGCCGTGCGGTCCGGTCGTCAATCGGCGCTGCGGATGCTGTAAAGCCACCAGCGCGGGACCCCGCGCTTCACCTTGCGATCGAAGTAGATCAGCGCGTCGCGGCCGTCGGCGAGGCGGACCTCGTACCAGTGTTTCGCCAGGTACTCATCGCCGCGGTCGTCCTTCGTCGAGCGGCGCGTGCTCGTGACCTCGGCGATCGTGAGCTCCTCGTTCCGCCAGCGAAAGCGGCGCGGCAAAAGCGGCTCGCCTTGGCTCAGCGCCGGCGAGGTGACGTACTCCGCGCCGGCGGCGAGCAGCGGCTCACTGACGAAGCGAACGCTCACGCCGCGCGGCTAGCGGCGCCGGCCCAGCTCGATCCCGAGCGGCGCGAACCCGCTGCTCGTCTGCTGCTGCGGCTGCGGCTCGGGCATCGCATGGGCGGTTGAGAGCGTGATCCGCCGGGTGGCGCGGTCGACGCGCCGCACGGTGACCTCGATCGCTTCACCGATCTCGTAGTCGGCCGGGTTCGCGTCGTTCTCGCGGATGCTGCCGACGACGCCCGGGGCGAGCTCCACCTGCAGCCGCGGTTCCTTCGCGACGACTTTTCCTTCAACCGTCGCGCCTTGCTTGAGCACCGCGGCGTGGTCGCGCCAGGGATCCGGGAGCGCGTTCTTGCGCGAGAGCGCGATCTTCTTGCCGTTGTCCTCGATGCGAATGACCTCGACCGGCAGCTTTTCGCCGATCTTGACCACGTCCGACGCCTTCTCGATCCGCTCGAACGCGAGCTCGCGCATGGGAATCAAACCGTCGATGCCGCCGAGATCGACGAACGCGCCGAACTCGGCGATCCGCACGACGACGCCTTCGCGAACCTGACCGATCGCCAGCGAGCGCAGCAGCTCGTTGCGTTTCGTTCGGCGTTCGTCTTGCAGCGCGCGGCGGTGCGAGACGACGATGCGCCGCCGCCCGGTGTCGACGTCGATCACCTTCAGCGGCAGCTTCGCTTTGACCATCGCTTCGATCGGCGTGCCGGACTCGACCCGCGTCTGCGACGCCGGCAAGAATCCCCGAATCCCGCCGACGTCGACGAGCAATCCGCCCTTGACCGCGGCGGTCACCGTCCCGTTCAGCGTCTCGCCGCTCTCGCGCGCGGTGACGACCCGCTCCCACGCCTGCTGCGCGCGAATCCGCCGCTCGTCCGGCGGCTTGGGCTGCGGCGCCGGAGCTTCGCCAGCTGCAGGCGCTTCGGAAGGCGCGGGTGCTTCGGAAGCCGACGCGGTTTCACTGTCGGCAGCCGGCGCAGCTTCGCTCGCAGGAGGCGGCGCGTCCGCTTGCGTTTGCTCCGGATGGACGGGCTGCTCCGCGTGAACGGGCTGCTCCACGATCGGCTGGGCTTCTTCCGCGGCCGGTAAGGCTGCGGAGGCGCCGAACGCGGCCGCGTTCGCTTCGATCACCCCTTCGTGCGTCGGCGTCTCGTGAGCGGCTTCGGCGTCCGAGCCATCGTCCGCCGCTCGGCCGGGCTCCGCGGTCTCCGGCACGTGCGCCCCGGCTTCCGCCGTATCTGCCGCCGCAGGGACCGGCGCCTCTTCGGCCTCGGTCGGCCGGCCGGACTCGGCCGGACGCTGCTCGCCGGCGGAGTCCGCGAGCGGAGCGCGATCCGGCTGCTGGTCGTCCGCGGCTTCGGCGGTCTGTTCGGGATGCTCCATGTGGTTCGGCCTGGCTTCGCGCGCCGGCCCGCCAAAGACTCTCGACACAAGCAAGGAGCCCGCGAACCGGCCTCGGATGTATCGGACGAGGTTTTCGCCGATGCGTCGTTCGCTCAGGGTGGCCGGACTCGTCGTCGCGTGCGCGGCGTTGGCGGCGTGCGGAGGCGGCGGCTCGTCCGCCGGCGTTTCGCCGCCCCAGGCGACGGCCGTGCCGACGGCTCCGCCGACCGGAGGATCTCCGTACGACGCCGTCATCCAGCAGAACTACGCCGGCGGCTGGGGCGTCGAGCTCGGCGTCTACAAGAACGGCAGCCCGCTGTACGTGCACGGCTACGGGCTGCGCGACCGCGGCCTTCCCGACGTGTACGGCCACGGCGACTTCTGGCGCGTACCCGCCGCGGAGACGATCTACAACCTGCCGCGCGGGCAGCTCGCGCCGGACGCGAACACGCTCTTCGAGCTGGCCTCGGTCAGCAAGGAGTTCACCGCCGGCGCGATTCTGCTGCTGCAGCAAGACGGAAAGCTCTCGGTCAACGATCCGCTCTCGAAATACTTTCCCGCGTTTCCGAACGGAAACGCGATCCCGCTGCTCTACCTGCTGCAGCACCGCAGCGGAATCGTGGACTACAACAACTTCGGCGACTATCCCGACTTCACGGCTGCGTACGACGCATTCATGGCGAGCGGCCAGACGAACTATCAGCCGATCGCGGACCGGCTCGCGAGCTTTCCGCTGCAGTTCGCACCCGGGTCAGCGTACGACTACAGCAACTCGAACTACGTGCTGCTCGGGATGATCGTCGCGCAGGTGAGCGGCGAGCCGTTCGGAACGTTTCTGCAGCAGCGCATCTTCACGCCGCTCGGGATGACGCAGACGCAGCAAGGCTTTCCGCCGCCGCCGCAAACCGACGTCGCGCTCGGCTACGAGACGTACAACGGCGTGATCGGCCGCGCCTCGCAGTGGAACTTGAGCTGGCTCGCCGGCCCGGGCGGGCTGACCTCCACGGTCGGCGACATCGAGAAGTGGGATCGCGCCGTGCGCCAGCCCGGCATCTTCAGCGCGGCCTCGCTGCAGCAGATGTTCGCGCCCAGCCCGTTCCCGCAGTCGTACGGAACCTATGCCGACGGCTGGTTCGTCGCCACGCTCAACGGCCATCGCTACATCTGGCACGACGGCGCGTTCGGCGGTTTTCAAACGATGAACGCGACCTTCCCCGACGACGGCATCGAGATCATCGTGCTGACCAACGAAGGCACCGGAATTTTGCCGTACTCGGTCATCCCGCCGCTGTTCGCCATCGCGCTCTCGAACGGTACCGCGCAATCAACCGGGCGGCATCCGCGAAAACGGTGAATCCGCTTCGTCCTCGGGTGTGAGCGCGCGCGCTACCGGGGAACGAAGCTCGAGATGCGCCGCAGGAAAGGACTTCCACACCCGAACCCGTCCGATGCGGAAGAGCAGGGCGGGAAGACGCCGCCCACCACGACCTTCGGTGCCGGGATCGTCGCGGGCGCCTCCGACAACGATCCGACGACCGTCGCAACGCTGGCCGTCATCGGCTCGACGACGACGTACGAGCTGGGCTGGCTCACGCTGCTGGTGATCCCGATGCTCGCGGTCGTGCAAGCCGTCGCGGCGCAAGTCGGCGCGGTCACGAAGAAAGGTTTGGAAGACGACGTTCGCCACGCCTACGGTCGCTTCTGGGCGCTGCTCGCGCTCGCCGCGCTGCTGATCGTCAACGTCCTCACCCTGGCCGCCGACCTCGAAGGCGGCGGCGCCGCGATGCAGCTGCTCACCGGCGCCGACTATCGCTGGTGGATCCTGCCGCTCGGCGCGCTGACCGTCGCGCTCCTGATCTTCGGCAGCTACCGCGCGATCGAACGGTACCTGCGCTACGTCGCGCTGCTTTTCCTCACGTACGTCGGCGCCGCGTTCCTGGCCCGTCCGAACTGGAGCGACGTGCTGCGCGGCTCGTTCGTCCCGCACTTCGACCTCCGGCCGGAAACGGTCGCCGGCGCGCTGGCGCTGCTCGGCACGACGCTCACCGCGTACGCGTACGTGTGGGAAACGATCGAGCTGAGCGAGGAGAAACCGCCGCTGCAACGGCTGGGCTTGGTGCAGGCCGACGCCGCGCTGGGGATCGTCGTCGCGGGGTTGACGTTCTGGTTCATCCTCGTCGCGACCGGCGCGACGCTGGGGGTTCATCACCACGCCGTGCAAACCGCGCAAGACGCCGCGCAAGCGCTCGTGCCGCTCGCCGGCAAATACGCGGCGATCATCTTCGCCGTCGGACTCCTCGGTTCTGCGCTCGTCGCGATCCCGGTGATCGCCGGAACGTCGGCGTACGTCGCCGCCGAGATGTTCGGCTGGCGCCGCAGTCTCGACCGGAAGTTCGACCGCGCCCGCGCGTTCTATCTCACGCTTTCGGGCTGCGTGCTGATCGCCGTGCTGATCGGCATGGCCGGCGTTCCACCGATCAAGCTGCTCTTCTTCAGCGGGATCGCCGGCGGGATCGCGACCCCGCTGACGCTCGCGCTGATGTTGCTCATCGGCCGCAATCGCAAGGTAATGCGCGACAAGCCGGTCCCGAGCTGGCTGGCCGCTGCCGGCTGGTCGGTGACCGCCGTCGTCACCGCCGCAACCGTCATCTATCTCGGTCAAACCCTCACCGGCGGAGGCGGCTAGCACAGCGTCGACAAAGAGGCGGATTCGGTCCCGCTCGTTCCCGCTCGTTCGGACGTGAGGAGAATCGCTTGCCGTCCCGCGCCGCCACTCTATTCGCGTTCGCCGCGCTGCTCGGCGCCCCGTGCGCGATCCGCGCGAACAGCCTCGACAATCCCAACGTCCCGACCGGCGAGGGCGATGCGATCTTCGTGGTCGACGCAGGCGGCGCGCTCGAACCGGTCGGCGTGCGGCGTCACGGCAAGTTCATCGACCCCGGCTCCAGCGACGGCGGACCGTCCGACAAGCTGCGCATGGAGTCGAACGCGACGATCGCCACGCACGGCAACCGCGTGAACGTCATCTTCGGCGGCCGCGTCGTCGCGACGGTTCCGGCGAAGGTCGCGAACGGCGACGCGACGATCGTCGTTCCGCCCGCGCTGCATCTGAACGAGAACGTCTCCGCGCTCGCCTCACCGTCGCTCGGCGGCCACGCAGCCTCGCCGCGCCGCGCGCCGGCGCCGGCCGAACGCGCGGCGGCGCTGCAGGTCGCTTCCAAGTTGCTCGGCGACGCGGCGCCGTCGAAGCTCACCGTCGTGAACCTGACCGCGATCGATCTCGGCCGCGGGCCGGCGATCGTCGGCACGATCAACTTGCGCGGAAGCGGCTCTCCGCGCACCGACCGCCGGTTGTTCTTCATCGCCGAACGGCTCGGGGGCGAGCTGCGCGCCACGTTTGCGCACGTTCAAAAGATCACCGTCACGGAGCCGCTGCTGGAAGAGCCGCGCGAGCAGCTCATCGACGCGATCGACCTCGGCGACGGCACGCTCTCGGTCGTCACGCGCCAGATCGGCTACGACGCCCACACCTACGCGATCTACAGCCGCACGAAAACCGGCTGGAAAGCAATCTACACCGGCGGCGGCGCAGCGCTGTAGCGCGTCCCGCGTTCTACCCGATGGAGGCGACCACTCGATGAGCTATTCCGAAACGAGCGACACCACCAGCGGCGGCCCGACCTGGGCCGACCCGATCAGCGGCTACTTCACGCAGAAAGACGTGAGCTGCATGTCATGGTACGTCGACCTCACGAGCCAGGCCGACACCGCCTCGAAGGCGCAAGAGATTTACGACAAGGTCAGCACCGGCGCGATGCCGCTCGGCGAACCGGCGTGGTCGTCGGAATGGGTGTCGAACTTCCAGACCTGGATGAACAACGGCTGCCCGTAAGCGGCGCCGGGAAACGAGAAGAGCCCGGGTCGACCCGGGCTCTTCTGCATCTTCTCAGACTTTTTCGATCTGGTAGAACTCGAGCTCGACCGGCGTCTCGCGCCCGAAGATCGAGATGAGCGCGCGGACCTTCTCTTTTTCCGGCTGGATGTCGTCGACGATCCCGGTGAAGTCGAAGAACGGTCCCGAGGTGACCTTGATGCGGTCGCCCTTCGCGAAGTCGATCTTGAGCTTGGGCGTCTCGATACCCATCTGCTTGAGGATCGTCTTCACTTCTTTGTCCTGCAGCGGAACGGGCTTCTCACCCGATCCCGGCGAGCCGACGAAGCCCGTGACGCCCGAGGTGTTGCGCACCACGTACCAGGACGCGTCGTCCATGTCCATCTCGACCAGCACGTAGCCCGGAAAGACTTTCTTCGGCGTGATCTTGCGCTTGCCGTCCTTGAACTCGACCTCGTCTTCCATCGGGACGAGCACGCGGAAGATCTTGTCCTGCATGTTCATCGAGTGGATGCGGCGCTCGAGGTTCGCCTTGACCTTGTTCTCGTAGCCCGAGTAGGTGTGGATCACGTACCACTTCTTGCGGTCGTCCTGCTTCTTCTGCGCAGGCGCCGCGGCGGTCTGCTCCTGCGGCTCGGTGACCGCGACGTTCGCGTCTTGATCCATCAGCGCGCCCCTCCGGTCAGCCAGCTGAAGATCCAACCGAACAGCAGGTCGCAGGCGTAGGTGAACACCCCGACGCCGACGACCAGCGCGATCGTCAGCGCGGTCGCGGCGATCCACTCTTCGCGCGTCGGCCACGTCACGCGGCGCATCTCGGCGACCACGCCGCGGACGAACTCCTGCGTGCGCGCCGCGTTCGCCGCGCGCTGGGCGGGCGTCGTCGCCGGGCGCTTCGCCGGCGATTTGGTGGTGGTGGACTTCATACTCATATGTACCGCAAAAATCTGGCAGGGCGGACAGGACTCGAACCTGCAACCGACGGTTTTGGAGACCGCAACTCTACCAATTGAGCTACCGCCCTAGAGGGCCCGGCAACCGGGCAGATTACTTCGTCTCGCGGTGGGCGCGGTGGCAGCGGCACCAGCGGCAGTACTTGCTGAGCTCGAGCCGCTGGCTGGTCTTTTGCCGGTTCTTGAACGTGTTGTAGTTCCGGCGCTTGCACTCGGTGCAGGCCATCGTCACCATCACACGGTTCTCTTTCTTCGCCATCGCCGTTCTTCGAGAAGGCCCCCGCCGGGGGCGGAAAACATGAAGAAAACGGACGCGCGGTCCGTTCCGCGCAAGATTGTAGCACAGCCCCCGAGCCAGTGTAAACCGATGCCCCTCGAAACGGACGCCTTATACACCTGCCCAAGCTGCGGCGAGCAGAACGCCTCGGCGTCGAACCCACCGCCGGCCGCCGCCAGACCGTCCTCGAAGACTGCCCGGTCTGCTGCCGCCCCCTTGTCTTCACCGTGACCGTCGACCAAGACGGCGACCCATCGGTCGAACGCGTCGACCGCGAATAGGCTCTCGGAACATTTGCAGATCGGACTTTCTCTGCTATTCTGATTAGCGAGGTTAATTCAGATGGCAGTCTTTCAATCCGAAACAGTAATTCGAGCGCGCAATCAGATCACCATTCCGAAAGAAATCGCCGAAGCGCGGGGCCTGCGGAAGGGACAGCACTTGGTGTTCTTGGTCGACGACGACCGGCCGGACGAACTGATCGTGCGTCCGCTACGGGACAGCTACGCCGGGATTCTCACCGGGATATACGGCAGAGATGCTGCCGAACGCGAGGCGTACATCCGCGGCGAGCGAGAGGCCTGGTCCTGAATCGCACCGCGTTCGAAAAGCGCCTGCGCACCGGCGAGCGGGTCCTAGTCGACACGTCGGTGTTGATCGCTTACTTCGACGCCGGCGATGCCACGAATGGGGTCGCGGTCGTCCTTATCGATGACCTCGTCAAGAGCGGCCGGAATCCGGCGGTCGTCTCGCCCGTCACCGCGATGGAGGTTCTGGTCCGTCCGCTGCGCGCCGCGCCCAGCGGCGCCGCTCACGTTCACGGCTTCCTCACCCGCTGGCCGAATCTCTCACTTCTCGCGACCGACATTCACGTCGCGCAAGAGGCCGCGAGCCTGCGCGCTATGCATGGTTTTAGAACACCTGATGCCCTGGTCATCGCGACCGGTGTTGTTGCACAGGTCGCTCATCTCATTACGAACGACGATCAATGGCGCAAGAGACTCGCGCCAATCAAAGAGCGAATTCAGGTTACGATGCTCCGTGATTACTCTTGATGAAATCGCCCGGACGCCGCGGAAAGAGGCTATTCTGCTCGACGGGCAACGCGACTGCTGTCGCGGTTCATTTTTCGCGGGATCGAATCCAAAAAGGCATCACCGGCTCCCGGTACTGATTCAACGTGATCTGGGAATGGTCGAATGGCTATGGACACACTGCTTGGAGCGATCATTGGAGCGACGGCGGCCTGGCCTACAATGCGCCGTTCGTATGGTCCTGAACTAACCTCCGAAACAGCGGGCCGCTACACCGCGACGAGCGGCGACTCGACTACGCGGTTTCGGCCGGCGTTCTTGGCGCGGTAGAGGGCGCGGTCAGCGCGTTCGACGACGTCGCCGGTCTGGTCGGTGGGGCGGGCGTAGGCGACGCCGACCGAGACGGTCACCGGCTTGCCGTCGGCATAGTCCAGGCCGCCCGCTTCGATCGCACCGCGCAGGCGCTCCGCGATCTGCAGCGCGCGCTCGCGCGACGCGTCGCGCAGGAGCACGATGAACTCTTCGCCGCCGAAGCGGCCGGCGACGTCGACGCCGCGCACGTTGTCGGCGATGATGCGCCCGATCCGCGCCAGCACGCGGTCGCCGGCCGGGTGCCCGAGCAGGTCGTTGATCGACTTGAAGTGGTCGACGTCGAGCAGCAGCACCGCGCACCGCCCGCCGCCGCGCGCGTGCGACATCGCTTCTTCGAACGCGCGCGCGATGCCGCGCCGGTTCGCCAGACCCGTCAGCGTGTCGACCGTCGCGGCCGTGCGGGTCGCGGCGATCGCGCCGTACTCGCCGAGCAGCGGGCCGAGCTCCGAAGCGGCGCGCTCGAAGTCGCGGTGCGCGACCAGCGGCGCGACCCCCGGCGGGCGAAAGACCAGCAGTGCGCCGCGCACGCGCCCCTCGCGGTCGCGCGCCGCGTAGCCCCGCACCGTCCCCTCATCGCCGCTCTCGACACCGGCGTCCTCGCCGGTCACCTGCAGCTCGAGCAGCGCCCGGCCGCCGAGCCGTTCGAGCTCGGACGGCACCGGCGGGCCGAATCTGACCACCCGCGACCAGCGGTTGGCGCCGCCGCGGCCGAACGCGGCGATCTCGACCGCCTCGCGGACGATTCGCGGGTCGATGCTCTCGAGCAGCGAGCGCATCTGCGGCATCGGATCGTTCGCGCGCAGCATCGCGTCGACGGCTTCGCGGGAGAGCGCGAGCCGGTGCAGCCGCGCGTTCACCCGCGCCAGCCGCACCAGCACCACCGCCAGCACCACCAGCGGCAACAGCATGGCGAGCCCGAACGCCGGCCCTTCGTGCGTCGCGACGCGCACGACGACGTACGCCCAGCCCGCCTCGGCGAGCGCGGTCAGCATCGTGCCGCGGTCGGCGAGGTGCCGCTGCCAGACGCGCGCGAGCGAGCGCGACTGCCGCGCCGCCACGAGCGGGTCGATCCAGAGGAGGTCGGCGAGCAGCGCGAACGCCGCGCCCATTGCGACGAAACCGGCGACGGTCCCGAGCGAGAGCGGCGCGGAGGCCGCTACGCGCAGCGGTCGCAGGACGAGCGCGGCAGCCCACCAGGCCGGGACGCGCAGCGAGGCCGTCAGCGCGAGGTCGAACCACGACCGCCGGCGCGGCCCGGCCCGCCGCATCAAGAACGCGGCGGCGTTGCAGAGGGCGGCCCAGAGCCAGCCTTCCGTCACCAGCACCGCGAGCAGCAACGGCACGAGCAGCCCGACGCGGTCGCTCTCGGGCGTTGGCCGCGCGCTCCGCTCGAAGTGCGCCGCCGGCGCGCGCAGCGCACCCAGCACGAGCGCGACGACCAGCGCGCCCGCAAGAAAGACGACGTCGTCGGGCCGCAGCGCGCGCACCGCGGCCGGCCCGCGCACGGCGAACAGGACGGCCGCCGCCGCCAGCGAGGCGGCGCGGACGAAACGGTACACGCGTCGTGCGATCACGCCGGAGCGAGGGGTTCGGCGCGCGGCGCGAACAGTCTTGGTACGGGTCTCTCGCCCGGCGAGCTTTTAAACTGCCGTTTGCAACGTGATGAAGCGGGTACGACGGGGTACCGGAAGCGCACCGGTGCGAGTGCGCCGGATCGTAAACCCACCGTGAAGGCCCCGCGCCGACGTTGCCGGGGCCTTCGGCATGGCCTGCACATTGTGCGCTGCGTCAATTGGCGAACCGTGAGGACCGTGCTCCACGGTGCCGATAGACAGGAACATGGAACGGATCACGGACGATCAGTTCGACGCCCTGCTCGCGTGGGTGCGGCGAGAACGCGCGATCGAACGGCTGATGTACCGCGGCAAGCTGGGCTTCGGAGAGCTGCTGCTGCGCCGCCAGATGAACTACGACCGCCTGCTGCGGGAAAGCGCGCCCGGGCGGGCGTCCAGCTAAAGCGCGGGCTGCGCACCGGGCGGCGCGACGTCCACCGTCACGGTGTTCAGCATGATCGAGGCCGTTGCCCCGGCCTGCGACCACTGCACGGTCCATAGCAGCGTATGGGCGACGGTGAGGTCGAAGTCTCCGGTCCCGCCCGGTTTGCCGGCGTTGAACGATCGTGACGTGTTCTCGACGATATAAAAGCCGTCGCTGACGTCGACGTCGGCGCTCGTTCCCGTGTTGAGGACGAGCATCTGCACGTTAGCCTGCCACGGCTCGTTGGTTCGCGCGGTTCCGAGTGCAACCACGCCCGAATCGTACAACAGGTTTCCGGACGTGACGCCATCGAGATAACAGCGCAGCTGGATCGTCAAGCCCGCCGTCTCGGCACAGCTGTAGCGCCCGCTCGCGCGCATGCGCACGATCGTCCCGCGAGTGTTCAAACATCCCGCCGGAAGCGAGAGCGTCCCGGTGATCGGGAACGGCGTTTCGGATGCGGTGTTTTGGACCGGTGCCGTCCCGATGGCAACGGCGGTCGGCGCGTTCGTGCGCAGGTTGCTCCACGAATATCCGTTTTGCGTCATGACGACGAACCGCGGATCCCACGGCGGGAGCGGCTCCGCGTTGTCCTGCATGTACGGGTAGAATCCGATCGTCCCGTTCATCGTAGCTGCGTGCGTCCACGATTCGATGGGTGGGTACGCGATGTTGCCGCCGACCGTCACCATGAAGAAGTTGATGCCCGACGGGAAGTTCTCATTCACGCCGTTAGGGAAATTCTTCGTGAACGTCGGCGGCTGGATCACGATGGCATTCTGAACGCCCGTGGCGTCCTTACCGCCCTTGAAGTAGCACTGCGTGAACGACGTGTTGTCGGCGAAGCGCAGCCGCAAGCCGACGCCGCCCGTGGAGTCGACAAGCGGCATGCCGACCGTGTCGAACGTCCAGTAGCACATGTTGATCGGGAGGTTCGTGTTGTCCGAGCCGTACGTCAGCCCCGTGCAATTGTCCATATAGGACTGCGCGAAAATCTGCGAGACCCGCGTTCCGAGCGTTTCCTCGCCGATCGGTCCGGTGTAGGCGTCGTTGCTCTGGAACGTGAACCCGGTCCCACCTTCCGCCATCGCCAGGACCATGAGCCGCTCGAAGGTCGACTTGTTCGCGCCTTGGGCGACCAGGCCGTTCTGCACGGCGCTATTGCACTGCAGCAGGAAGTCCGAGAGCACGAACGCGTCCCCGGGGCCCTGCACCAGCATCATTTGCGCCCCCTGGAAGGACGGGCTCGCGATGATCGTCGTCGGCGCGCGCAGCGCGTTCAGCGTCGGCTGCTCGATCGGGGGAATGGCGTATTCGACGATCCCGCCCATGCCGGCGACGCGAACGGGCTTCGAGCGCGTGGTGGTGGTCGCGGTGCCGACGTACAGCGGCGAGGAGATGAGGAATGTGCCGTTCAGGAGGGCGGTCTTGCCGGTGGCCGCGGCGTCGGCGAAGAGCTGGTTCAGCCCCGCGGTCGCGTCCAGCTTTCCCGTGGGGTCGCAATTGTAGGGCGGCTCCGTCGCCATCAGCAAAACGGAAGAGAGCGCAGCGCCGACGGTTTTCATCGTGTCGCGAGTATTGCACAGGTAGCGCGAGGCCGCAAGGGTCGCTTGGCCAGGGAAGCGTGAGCCAAAATCGAAGCGCGCCCGGGCGGACTTGAACCGCCAACCTCGGCCTTAGGAGTGCCTCGCTCTATCCAAATTGAGCTACGGGCGCACGGGTCGCAACCTTCCCGCAGCGAAGGGGCCGTCCATGCAGAACCGGATCGGCGTCCGAACGCTTCACGGTGAGATCGTCCCCAAGCACATCCCGCCGATGAGCACCGCTCCGGCGGGATTTTCCATCGAGCGGGATCTGCCGGCGGGCTTCGCTGCGTTCTACCGGCCGCTGCACGAGAAGTTTACGCCGCGCCAGCAAGCGGCGATCGCCGAGCGCCGGCGGGTCCTGGACGCTTCGCAGCGCGGCCGTAAGCCGCAGTACCTGCCGCGCTCCGAAGCGCAGGGCGAGTGGCGCATCGAGCTCCCCGACTGGGGGCGCGATCAGCGCAATCAGATGACCGGCCCCGCCGACGATCACGAGCTCGGCGTGAAGATGCTGAACTCCGGCGCGCCCGGCGTGATGATCGATCTCGAAGACTCGATGGCGAACGCGTTCGCGCACACGCTGCGCGGGATCGACAACACGATCGCGATGTACTACGGCGAGCTGACGTACGCCGACGCGAAGCGCGGCGGTGCGACGGTCGGCATCAAACCGTCGAGCACGGTGCTCTGGACGCGGGTGCGCGGGCTGCATCTTTCCCAAGCCGGGATCTACGACGAGCCGACCTCGGCCTCGCTGTTCGATTTGGCGCTGCTCGCCTACAAGCTGGACTTCGCGCGCTTGAAGCACCCGCTCGCGATCTACATTCCCAAGTCCGAGTCGGCCGGCGAAGCGCGGTGGTGGCGCGACGTCTTCCAAGCGGTCGCCGCGGCGAAAGGCCTCGAGCCGCACGCGGTCAAGGCGATGGCGCTGGTCGAAGCGTTTCCGTTCGCGTACCAGATCGAAGAGTTCGCCTACGAGCTGCGCGACCATCTCCTGGGCCTCAACCTCGGCCGGTGGGACTACATGGCCTCGCTGATCGACTTCAACCTCGACGACCCGAACTGGGTCCTGCCCGACCGCAACACGATCCCGCACGACGTCGCGTTCTTCCAGAACCTGCGCGAGCGCATCCCGGAAGTCTGCCACCGCCACGGTCTGCTGGCGATCGGCGGGATGACGGCGCTGTTCCCCGACCGCGCCGATCCAGAGCTGAACGCGCGCGCCCTGGACGTGCTGGAGAAAGACAAGAAGAACGAGTCGCTCGCGCTGTTCGACGGCGCGTGGACCGGGCATCCCGACCAGAACGCGATCGCCGTCGCGCAGTTTCCCGCGCCGAACCAAGGCTTCAAACGCAAGCCGGGCGCGAACGCGACGCCGGATCTCCTGCCCTCGGTCAAAGGCGTCGGCGCGAGGACCGAGGCGGGGACGCGCGCCGCGGTGCGCACCGTCATTCGCTATCGCCACGGCGCCCTGAGCGGGCGCGGCGCCTCGCTGCTCGACGGCTACATGGAAGATCTCGCGACCGACCGCATCTACCGCTTGATGATCGCGCAGCGCACGAAGTTCCGGATGCACTCCGCGGCGGAGGTGACGCGCTTCTTCGACGAAGAGCTCGCGAAGCTGCTCGCGGAGCCGGCGGCGCAGGAGCCCGGCGAAGCGGAACGGTTCCGCGAAGCGCGGCGCCAAAGCGAGGCGATGGTGACGGGTGGATTCCATGACCCGATCTGAGCGTTGAGGACGCGTCCGGCGTGCGAGTGACCGAACCGGAGGACGTCGACCACCGGGCGGCGCAGCGGCGCGCGATCCTCTACCGGCTCGGGATCGCGTTCACGGAGTCGCTCGACTTCGAGCGCACCGCGCGCTCCGTCGTCTCGGCGATGTGCGAGGACTTCGCCGACTTCGCGTTCCTCGACGTCTTCAGTTCCGAGGGCGTGCTCGAGCGCGTCGCGGTCGAGGCGGGCCGGCTGGCGGGCGACCCCGCGCCGTTTCGGACGTTTGCGCCGCCGCCCGAAGCGGTGCGCCACCCGATCAATCTCGTGCTGCGCACCGGGCAGACGCAGATCGTCCCCGACTGCACCGACGCGTGGAAGCGCGAGACGACCTGGAGCGAGGAGCACTTCACGTTCGTCAGCTCGCTGCCGCTGGCGTCGATCGTGTACGTGCCGCTGATCGCCGCCGGGGAGCGGATCGGCGTGATGACGTTCGGCGCCGCGCTGGGCACCGGCCGCAGCTTCGGGAAAGCCGACCTGGACGACGCCGAGGAGGTCGCGCGGCGCGCCGCGGTCGCGCTCGCGAACGCGCGGCTCTACCGCGATCTCGCCGCCAGCGAAGCGCGCTACCGCGGGATCATCGACACCGCGCAAGAGGGCGTGTGGATCGTCGACGCCGACGCGCGCACCCGCTACGTCAACGCGCGCATGACCGAGATGCTCGGCTACACCGCCGACGAGATGTACGACCGGCGGCTGTTCGAGTTCGTGGCGCCGCAGTCCACCCAGGCCGCACTCCGCGCGTTCGCGCACCATCGTGCCGGCGAAGGATATCGCTGCGAGGCGGAGCTGCGGCACAAGGACGGCCGCATCGTCTCCGTGCTGGTCGCGTCGAGCCCGATCACCGGGATCGCCGGAGCCTTCGCGGGATCGCTGGGGATGTTCACCGACATCTCCGATCGCAAAGCGGTCGAGCTGCACCGTGAGATCGTCGCGCGCGCGAGCTCGCTGTTGAGCGGATCGCTCGAGCTCGACACGCTGCTCGGGCGCTTCGCCGACCTGCTCGCCGGAGAGCTGGCCGGCGAGGTGACGATCGCGCTGCATCCCGATCGCGCCGTCGTGCGGCGCAGCGGGGAGCTCGCCGCGGACGCGCACCGGCTCGACGTCGCGTTGCGGCGTCGTGAGGTCGAGCTGGGCAGCGTGACGGTGCGCTCGGCGACGCCGTTCCGCGCCGGCGACGTGGAGCTGCTCGACGAGCTGGCTCGGCACGCGGCCGTCGCGATCGAGAACGCGCAGCTCTACGAGCGCGAGCATCGCGTCGCCGCGACGCTGCAGCGCGCGATGCTTCCGGCGGAGCTGCCCGCCGTCGACGGGCTGACGTTCGACGCAGTCTACTATCCGGGCGCGACCGAAGCGGAGGTCGGCGGCGATTGGTACGACGCGATCGCGCTCCCCGACGGGCGCGTCGTCGTGTCGATCGGCGACGTGACGGGGCGCGGGTTGACTGCGGCGGTCATCATGGGGCGGATGCGGCAAGCGATCGAAGCGCTGGCGACCTACGAGTCCGATCCGGTACGGCTGCTCGATGCGGCCGACAGCGTGCTGCGGCGCGCGCATCCGGACGCGATCGTCACCGCGCTGGCCGGTGTCATCGATCCGGCAGCGCGCACGCTCGCGTACGCGACCGCCGGGCATCCGACGCCGTTCGTGCGCGCGCCCGACGGCACGATCCGGCAGCTTCCCGGCCGCGGTCTGCCGCTCGGTTTGCGCGACGGGCGCCAGCCGCCCACGACGACCGTCGTGCTGCCGCCGTCTTCGCTCGTCGTCTTCTTCACCGATGGGCTCCTGGAGTCGACGCACGACATCGTGGACGGCGAGCGCCGCACGCTGGCGGCGTTGCGGGACCCGCAGGTCGCGGACGGACGCGCTCCGGCCGCCTCATTGGTCGCGCGCGTCCTTGGCGGCGCGGTGCGCGACGACGTTGCCGTGCTGACCGTGCGCGTCTCCAGCGCGCCGAGCGCGTCCGGTGCGTGGACGCTGCGCTGGCGCTTCGACCCGCGCGACGCGGTGCGCACCTACGACGTGCGCGAAGCGATGGCGGAGGCGCTGGCGTCGTTCGGGCGGGACGTCGACGTGGAGGCGGCGGAGCTCGTCTTGGGCGAGCTGGTCGGCAACGCGGTGCGCCATGCGCCGGGGCACGTCGACGTCGAGCTGACGTGGGACGATCCGGCGGCGCCGGTGCTGCACGTCGTCGACGACGGACCGGGGTACGCGCCGCAGACCCGGCTGCCGCCCTTCGAGAGCGAGTCGGGCCGGGGGCTCTATCTCGTGCAAACGCTGACCCGCGACTTCAGCGTGACGCGGCTGCCGCAGCGCGGCGCGCACGCGCGCGCGGTCCTGAAGACGCGCAGCTGACGGCAAGCGACCGAGCATTTTTCGGCTTTGGGGAAAAATCGCGCCCATGAGTGATGACAAAGTCGTCGAGACGCGCGAAACCACCGTCGAGAAGCACGTCGTTCACGAGGAGCCGAAGACGGTCGAGAAGCGGACCGTCGTGGAGGAACGGACCGAGCCGCGGAAACCCGAGACCATTACGATCGAGACGCATACCGAAGGGTGATTTTCGATGGTGGCGGGGCGGGGAGCGACGGTGCTGTGCCGGGCACGCTCCCTCCGCGCCTCCTGCGCTCCGGTCGCTACCGCTGCGTTCGCTCCCGGCCCTCCAGGCCTCCGCGAACTCCGCGAGTGCCCGACACAGCACCATCGCTCCCCGCCTCGAGCACGATCGTTCGCAAAGAGACAAGATCAGGCGACGATCGTGCCGATGACCTCGCCGAGAGCTATGCTGTTTGCACGGCGCACGGCGGCGCCGCGCATGATTACCGTGTCGCCGTCCTCCAAGAACGCACGCGACTCCCCGTCGGGAAGCGCGAGCGGATGGGAACCGCGCGCGGTCAACTCGATGAACGAACCTTGCGTACCTTGTTCGCTGCCGGAAATCGTGCCCGTGCCGAATAAATCGCCAGGGCGAATGCTGGCGCCGTTCGACGTGACGTGGGCGAGCTGCTGGGCGGCGGTCCAGTACATGCCGCGGAAGTTCGTGCGCGAGATGCGGTGCGGTGGTTCGCCTCGGTCACGCATGCGCGGCGTTTGCAGCAGCATCTCCAGCTCGACGTCGTAGGCCCAGTTTTCGCGCGCGCGCAGATACGGCAGTGGTTCGGGATCGCGCGCCGGTTCGGCGGTGCGGAACGGCTCCAGCGCGTCGAGCGTGACGATCCACGGCGAGATCGACGTTGCGAACGACTTGCCCAGGAAGGGCCCGAGCGGCTGGTATTCCCAGGCTTGGATGTCGCGCGCGCTCCAGTCGTTGAGCAGCACGTAGCCGAACACGTGCTCGCGAACCGCGTCCGCCGAAACCGGCTCACCGTGCGTGCTCGGTGCGCCAGCGATCCAACCCATCTCCAGCTCGACGTCCAGCAGCTTCGACGGACCGAACGACGGCGCGCTCGCATTTGGGGGTTTGTGCTGGCCGTGCGGGCGGCGCACCGGCGTGCCGCTCACGACCACGGTGCCGGAGCGGCCGTGGTAGCCGATCGGGATGTGGCGATAGTTTGGCAACAGCGGCTCGGCGTTGGGCCGTAGGATGCGACCGAGGTTCGTCGCGTGCTCGATCGAGGAATAGAAATCCACGTAGTCGCCGACGTTCACGGGAAGGTGCATCGTCACCGCGTCGCGCGGCAGCGTCGCGTTCGCGACGCGCGCGCGCTCGTCGGCAGTTGCGCCGTGGCCGAGAAGATGTTGAAGGCGCGCGCGGACCGCACGCCACGCCGGCAGGCCGGCGGCGAGAAAGTCGTTCAGCGTGCTTGCGCCGCGCAGCGGCTCTCCGTCGAGGAGCCTGTCCGCGACGAGCGCGTCGAGGTTGACGATACTGTTTTCGAAAGCGACTGCGGCGCGCTTGCGGCCGTCGTGGGGGTCGGAGAAAATGCCGAACGGAAGGTTGTCGAGGCCGTAGCCGCGGGGCTCGATCACGAAAGGATGCCGAACTCGCGCAAGTCGTTCACCGGCTCGTCGAAGCTGCAGCTTCCGAACGCGACGCAGCGCTCGCGCGCGGCGGCGATCTGTTCTGCCTCGACTTTTACCTCGCGCCATGCGGCGTGCGCGGGATCCACGACGAACGCGAGCGGGTCTTGTTCGGCGAGGACGTCGGTTACCTGCGCCGGTTCCAAGGCGCCGGCGTGCAGCGCGGCGGCGGCGATGAACAGGTTCAGGAAACCGTGCGGGACGACGCCGCCGTCGACGCCGCGCACGCCGCGGAACGGGTGGTGCAAGCCCGCCGTCGCTTTCCAAGGAACGTCGTGCGCGTGCGCGGCGACGACGAACGCCGCGAGATCCGCAACCGAGGGCGTCGCGCCGGGGCGCTCGCCGCCGCACCGCACTTTTGCGCCGAACATCAAGTTCGCCGGCGCGGTGTGACGTGCCGACGCGATGACGGCCAGCCACTGGTCGGGCGGGGTGGACCAGCCCGCATCGTAGCCCGACTCGTACCAGAACGCGATGTTGTCGCTGGGATAGCGTTCGACGACGTCCGCGATGAGACGCGCGGTAAGGGCGTCGTCGAACGGCAGGTTCGGGAGCCGCGCTTCGAGCGAGGAGACGGTCACGCCGGGGAGAGCGCGCGCGCGCTCGACGCGCTCGAGGTCGGCGCGGACGGTGTCGCCTTTGGCGCCGAGCGCCGCTGCATCGAGCACGACGCTCAGGTCGAGCGGAGCACTTTCGAGCGAGCGGGCGGCGGCGAACTCGTCGACGCGCGACGCAGGGAGCACGAAGCGCCCGCTCACCCACCAGTACGCGCTCTCGGCGTGGCGGGCATGCGCGCGCAGCGCGGGCCGCATCGCGAGCGCCGCCGGCGGGAAGAGCCCCGCGTCGTCGATCAGGCGTTCGAGGAGCGCGCGCTTCGCGCTGTCGGTCGAGACGGCAGTTGCCATGACGCTCACGACTACTCAGGAAAGCGACGAGACCCTCCGGCGGGGAGGGCCGCGTTCCTCTGGAGCTGGCGGCGGGGATTGAACCCGCGACCTCTTCATTACCAATGAAGTGCTCTACCACTGAGCTACGCCAGCTCGAATGCGGAGGCCCAGCGGACCGTCTTCGCGACGTTGTTCTTCGTCGGGAGGACACGGAGGCTTCCGTACGAGTTCGTAAAATGCGCTTCCGGGACGAAGTAGACCTTCCCCGTGTCGGGACAGTACACTGCAATGTACTCTACCTCGCCGCGGTACGGCCGGGCCGGGCGACCGCGATGGCCGTGCGTGCTCGAGCAGTTGAAGAGCACCACCCCGTTTCGCAGCCGTCCCGTCTTCACTTGAACGCGGGCGAGGTTCTCTCCGTCGTCGATGACGAGATCGTAGCGTTGGTTCTCGCCAAAAGGCTTCGACACCGCGTACCCGGTTTCGATCAGCGCCGCAGCGACGCGAAGCTCCGAGACATCGCCTTTCAGCTTCGTATTGCGTTTCGGCGCGCGCGTTTCCGGCGTCTGGTTTCGCTCGACGCCGAGAGAGATCAACGCTTCTTGCGTCAGGAATGACACGCCCGGAATGCCGTTCGCAGTGGATCGCTCGTACATGCGATCACGATAGCCCGCGCATGTGCCACCTGTGCGTCACTGTGCCGGCGAACGGTTGGAGCGGGCGGCGGGAATCGAACCCGCGACTCTTGCTTGGAAGGCAAGGGCATTACCACTATGCAACGCCCGCGCTCGGTTTCGCACCCGTTTAGGAAGCAGCGGCGCGCGTCCTGTCGGGCGCACGCCGCTTGCTTGAACTGGTGGGCCGGGGTGGATTCGAACCACCGTATCGCTTTCGCGAGCCGAATTTACAGTCCGGTGCCATTAACCACTCGACCACCGACCCACGGTGCGGACCCGCCTTGATACGCGCCCCCCGCATTCCGTTCCTACCCTGTGCGCGCGAGGGTCCGGGCCGCGCCGACCGAAGATGCCGCGCGACGCCGACGTTCCCTAGCGGTCGATGGGACGGGTTTTGTAAACCCGCTGCGCAAGCACACCGTGGGTTCGAATCCCACCGTCGGCTCAGTTCGCTCAGCTCGCGCGAGCCTCGCCGTCGCGTCTTGCAACGAAGCTTGCTGCAGCGAGGATCAGCATTCCGGCGATCAGCGGCACCTTCTCCAGCTCGCGCCGCGGGTCGGCGAGCCGCAGCGTGTCGAAGAGATAACCGAAAACCCGGCTCGCCTGCGCGTCATCCGCAATTGCGGGCGGCGACAGTGAAGCGACGTCAGATGCACGCGCCATCGCCGGAAGCAAATGCGAGGCTGTCAGCGCGAGCAGCAGTACCGCTGTCGATGCGGCGGCAAAGACGGCGCGGCGCGGCGGCGCGATGCGCGTCGTCGCAATCCAGATCGCGGCCGCGGCGCCGATGAGCGTGGTGACGACCCAGCCTTTGCCGGTGCCCTCGCCGGTCCACACCACGGCGAGCGCGAGCAGCGGCGCAACGGCGAGGCCGGCCGGCACGGCACGAATCGACGCGATCAGCAGTGCGGCGGTGATCCCCATGAGGATCTGCACTTGGTGCGAGTACGCGCCGAGCACCGACGCGACCGCGGGCGGGACGAGCACCAGCGCGGCCGCCTCACCGCTCGCGCGCCACAACCGCACGCCGGCCACGATCCCGATCGCAACCAGCCCGACGTAGCACAGCTGACCCAGTAGGATCGCAGCCGGCGCACCGACGCCGGCCAGCGCGAGCGCGTGCGTGAGGCTGTACTGGTACGGAAAGAATACCTCGGCCGCCGTTTGCGCCGGCAGCGTTTGCGTGAAGTACTCGAGATTCTTCTCCCAGCCCAGCACTGCAAACGACACTACGCCGAGCGCAGCCGCGACGATCAGGACCGGGACGCGCGTGCGCGGCGCGAAGCTCAGCAGCGCCAACCAGGCCGGGAGCGCGTACTGCGGCATGATCATCGCCAGCGCGGTGCAGACTCCGGCGGTGCGCCACGCGCCGCGCGACGCCGCGAGCGCCGCACAGGCCAGCAGCGCCGCAACAATGGGCGTCGGTTCGGCGAGATTAATGTCATTCCAGCCGAGCGCCAGCGCGACCAGCACGATCACCGGCAGCGCCGGGAACCGTGTCAGTCGCACCGCGACGAGCGCCGTCACCCCGACGCCGCACAGCAACAGCCCCAGCCACGCGACGTGCGCTACGGCGGGCGGCGGAAGCGACATCAGCGCGTACAGCGCGAGCACGTAGCCCGGAAACGGCGCCGGCACGACCTCCCACGCCGCGTCGCCGGCGGCGCCGAACTCGCCGAGCCGCTGTTCGCACGCGCGCAGCGGCTCGACGCGGTACGGATCGCCTCCGCCGCGCACGACGGTCCCCGCACAGTAGAAGGTGGTGAAGTCGTTCCGCGGGTGGAGCAACGGCTTCGGGAAGACGCGGTCGTGCACGACGATCGCGCCGAGCATCAGCGCGGCGAGCGCTACGACGAACGCGAACGAGCGCAGCGAGATCACGCGCGCGGCTTCGCAGCGCAACGGAAAAAGCCCCGCGCGGGGCGGGGCTCTCTCGTTTCCGTCGGACTCCTCGGAGACGTCGGCTGACGGATCAGCTACGCGTCCCTACGTCCTTTCAAGGCAGCTCGATCTCGGCCAGGTTCTTCTCGATCTTGCGCTTGACGCGCTGGAGCGCGTTGTCGATCGACTTGACGTGCCGGTTCAGATCGCGCGCCATCTCTTGGTACGACTTGCCTTCGAGATACGAGAGCAGCACCTGGGACTCCAGGTCCGAAAGGTTCTCCTGAATGCGCGCCTTGATGTCTTCGGAGACTTCCTGGTTGATCACGAGCTCTTCGGGATCGGAGGTCTTCTGCGAAGGCATCACGTCGAGGAGCGTCCGTTCGCTGTCCTCGTCGTAGATCGGCTTGTTGAGCGAGATGTACTGGTTGAGCGGGATGTGCTTCTGCCGCGTCGCCGTCTTGATCGCGGTGATGATCTGACGGGTGATGCACAGCTCCGCGAAGGCCCGGAAGCTCGAAAGCTTGTCGGCCTTGAAGTCGCGGACGGCCTTGTAGAGGCCGATCATCCCTTCCTGGATGATGTCCTCACGGTCGGCGCCGATGAGGAAGTAGCTCTTTGCTTTGATGCGGACGAAGTTCTTGTACTTGTTGAGCAAGAACTCCATCGCCAGGTTGTCGCCCGATTTCGCCGCGGAGACGAGGTCTTCGTCGGGCCGCTCGTGGTAGTCGAGGGGCTCGACGGCGGGCTGCGCGATCGCCATGAAACCTACCTTGGGGGGGCTCGTCGAGCGCGAAAACGCGGGCCGGAGCCCGTCGGGGCCGCGCACGACCGTCTAAGTATAGGAGGGTCCTGCTAGGAGGTCAAGGACGGATGACGGGGTCGGTTGGCCCTGGGTGGCGGCTGAAGAACTCCCACAGCACCGCCGTCGCGTCGAGCGCCGTGCTCGGCGGGTCGAGATCGAGCATGCGCGCCGTCCAGGCAGGCGGCGGCTTGGAACCGGGCCATTGGTGGCCGGCGCCCTCGATCGTGATCAGCTCGATCTCAGTGCCGCCGGCGCACTGCGCGTCCTCGACATGCACCGTGCCGCGCTTGGTCACGACCGGGTCGGCGCAACGGTCGACCGCCTTCCAGCGCGCCAACGAGGCGGCCACCGAGAGGTGATCGGTATGCGTCACGCCCTTGGTCCCGTAGCCGCCGTTGATCGGCACGTTTTGATCCGCCGTCCCGTGAACCGCGATCACCGACACTGGGCCGCGCGGCGCGGTACACGGAACCAGCAGGCTCCCCGCGACCGGGCCGATCGCTGCGATCGGAATCGGCGCCTCGCACGCCATCCGGTACGCCATGATTGCCCCGTTCGAAAGTCCGGTCACGTAGACGCGCTGCGGGTCGACGCCGTCGCGCGCCTCGGCGTCCCGCACCACCGCGGTCAGAAACGCGACGTCGTCGACGTTCCGCGCGTGCGGCAACCCGCAGCACGTCCCGGCGTTCCACGCGTGGCCCAGCCCATCGGGATAGACGACCGCGAAGCCCTCACGCGCGGCGAGCGCGTCCCAGCCGTCGGCGTTTTCCGCTGCTTGGCCGGTGCCGAACCCGCCGTGCAGCATCATGACGAGCGCCGGATGCGCGCCGGCGGACCTCGGCCGAAACACCCGATAGGTCCGCGCGATCCCACCCGAGCTCAGGGTTCGAACCTGCGCGGCGCCGGCCGGCGTCTCGGCGGCCGTCTTCGCCGCGACCGTCAGCGCCAATGCCACGGCGGCCGCCGTAACGACCGCTGCAAATCGCGTCGTGCTCATCTCGATTCCCTCCGTGCCGCAAGCTTCGTTCCGTCAAAGAAACGCGGACGTCGTGCCGCGGGGTCGCTTCGTTCCCGAAGCTCTCATCCAGCGCGCCACGTCACGCGGGCTCGGGACCGGCGCCGCGTTGCCGCACCGCCTCGTAGAGGAGAATCCCGGCGGCGACGGAGGCGTTGAGCGACTGCACGCGGCCTAGCACCGGGATCGAGATCAGACCGTCGCACTCGCGCTGCACGAGCGGCGCGATCCCTTCGCCCTCGGCGCCGATCACCAGAGCGACGTCGCCGTCGAGCGGCGTGTGGGTGTACGGCTGCGCGCGCTCGCCGAGCGCCGCGCCGTACACCCACACGCCGGCTTTCTTCAGCGTCCGCACCGCCTGCGCGACGTTCGCGACGCGGGCGATCGGGACGAACGCGGTTGCGCCGGCCGAGGACTTGCGCACGGTCGGGTTCACGCCGGCGCTGCGCCGCTCGGGCAGGATCACCGCCGTCGCGCCGGCGCACTCGGCGGAGCGCACGATCGCGCCGACGTTGTGCGGGTCGGTGACGTGGTCGAGCACCACGTACAGCGCGGGACGCGCGCGCTTTCCCGCTTCGATCACCTCGTCGAGCGCGGCGTACTGGAACGGCTCGCCGAACGCGACCACGCTCTGGTGCGCCTTGTAGGGAAACGTCGCGAAGTATGCGCGGCTCTCGAACCGCACCGGCACGTTCGCCGCCCGCGCGCGCTCGAGCAGGTTCTTCAGCGCCGGATCGCGCTTGCGGTCGTCGCCGACGTGGATGTGCCGCAGCGGCTCGCCGGCGACCAGCATCTCGTCGACGGCGTGCACGCCGTAGACCACGTCGTCCAGGTCGACTCGCGGACCGCGGCGCTGCTGCTGCGCCGGCGGGCGCTGCGCGCCTAGCCGGCGGCGACGGTCCACGTCGTCCCGTCCTTGGAGTCCTTGAGCGCGATCCCTTCGGCCGCGAGCGCGTCGCGCAACCGGTCGCCGAGCGCGAAGTCCTTGTTCTTGCGCGCCGCGGTGCGCGCCTCGATCACCAGCTGAATGGCGTCTTCGGCCGAGACGACGCCGTTGAGGTGCCGCGCGTCGCCGAGCCGCGCGCGCAGCCGGTCGACGAAATCAACCGGCAATGAATCCGCATCGGCCGCGTCGGTCTGCGCGGCGTACAGCGCCTCGTCGGTGAACGCCGGCCCGATGCCGAGGACCTCCGCGACGTCGCGCACGATCGCCAGGTCCACCTCCGCCGGCACCGCGCGATCGCGCTCGCGCGCGAGGCCGAACAAAAAACCGACGGCGCGCGCGGTGTCCATGTCGTTGTCGAGCGCCGCGAAGATCGACTCCACCGTGTTCGCGACGGCCCCGCCGATCGCCATCAGCTGCTCGTACGCGCTCGCGACGTCGAGCGGCTCGTCCTGGCTCGCCTCCGACAACCACGCGGCGTTGCGCTGCAGCCGGCGCAGCTGCTTCTTGACCGCGCCGATCGATTCTACGGTGAAGTTCATCGGCTTGCGGTAGCCCGTCTGCAGGAACAGGAGCCGGATTGCGAGCGGGTCGTGGCGCTTCAGCAACTCCGTGAGCGGCTCGAAGTTGCCGAGCGACTTCGACATCTTGCGGCCCTCGAAGTTCAGCAGCCCGCCGTGGACCCACATCTCGGCCATCGGGGGCGTCTGCATCAGCGCTTCGCTTTGCGCGATCTCGTTCTCGTGGTGCGGGAAGATCAGATCGTAGCCGCCGCCGTGGACGTCGAACGGGACGCCGAGCAGCGCGCGCGACATCGCGCTGCACTCGATGTGCCAGCCCGGCCGTCCCGCGCCCCACGGAGAGTCCCAGCGCGGCTCGCCGGGCTTGGCGAACTTCCACAGCGCGAAGTCGAGCGGGTCGCGCTTGTGCTCGTTCTCGGCGATCCGCGCGCCGACCAGCAGCTCCTCGACGTTCTTCCCGCTCAGCGCGCCGTAGCGCGGAAACTTTGCCACCTCGTAGTAGACCCCGTCCTCGCTGACGTACGCGTAGCCGCGCTCGATCAGCTCGGCGATCATCTGGACGATTTGCGGAACGAAGTGCGTCGCATACGGCTCTTCGTCCGGCTCGCGTACGTTGAGGACGCGCATCGACTCGCGGAACGCGTCGTAGTAGCGCTTCACCACTTGGTCGAACGTCGTGCCCTCGCGCTGCGCCGTCGCGATCGCGCGGTCGTCGACGTCGGTGACGTTCTTCACGTAGGTGACGCGGTAGCCGTTGCGCGGGTGCTCGAGGTAGCGCCGCAGCACGTCGAAGAACAGGAACGAGCGCGCGTGGCCCAGATGGCCCTCGGCCGACGGCGTCAGGCCGCAGACGTAGACGCGAACGTGGTCGGGCTCCAAGGGACGGAGCGGTTCGACGCTCCGCGTGCGCGTGTTATACAGCCGGAGAGGCATTCTTCCGTTCGACTTCGGCAAGCCGCGCCTCCAGCGCTGCGATGCGCTCGGAAAGTTGCGCGATGATCGCGGCGTTCGGATCGGGCATGTCGACGCGCGGCCTCGGGTCGGGCGCGGCGGAGACCGGCTTGCCGTCCTGCAGCACCACGCGGCCGGGGATCCCGACCACCGTCGCGCCGGCAGGAACGTCCTTGACGACGACGGAGTTCGCGCCGATCCGCGCGCCGTCGCCGACGTAGATCGCGCCGAGGATCGCCGCGCCCGACCCGACCGTCACGTTCTTGCCGAGCGTCGGATGGCGCTTCGTGCGCTGCAGCGAGGTGCCGCCGAGCGTGACGCCCTGGTAGATCGTGCAGCCGTCGCCGACCTCGGCGGTTTCGCCGATCACCACGCCCATCCCGTGATCGATGAAGATTCCCTTGCCGAGCGTCGCGCCCGGATCGATCTCGATTCCGGTCCAGAAGCGCGCGAGCGCCGAGAGGAAGCGCGGCAGCAGCGGGACCTTCGCCGTGTAGAGCGCGTGGTTCAACCGGTGCGCGGTGAGCGCGCGCAAGCTCGGATAGGAGAGGAGCACGTCGAGGTACCCGCGCGCGGCCGGGTCGCGTTCGACCGGCGCGCGCCAGTCGGCCAGAAAGTCCTCGAACACTTTGAGGGGCACGACGCTCTTACGACCCGTTCGGATCGTGCCCGGTTGCTTCGCGCGCTGGCCGCACCGGCTGGATCGTCTCGAACGGGACGCCGCCCGGACCGTACTTGATCGGCTCCAGCCCGCGGCCGTGCAAGATGTGCGAGCTGATCGCGCCGATGCGGATCATGATCCGCTCGTGGCCGAGCAGCGGGAAGAGCAGGGTGAGCGGCGGCCCGTCGTGCGCTCCGGTCAGCGCCATCCGGAGCGCGGCGAACGCGTCGTCCTTCGCGATTCCGAACTCCTCCGCGATCGCGGGAACGTCGTGCGCGAGCGGCAAGCCGCGCAGCTCGGGCTGATCGTCGACGTACTGCGCGACCGCGTCGAGAAAGAACAGCACTTGGCGGTTGCGCAATCGCTCCAGCTCAAGCGCCGGGAGCGTCACCGCCTCGGCGCGCAACGCGGCGATCTCCGCGAGCGCCTCGCCGAGCGTGTGCACCTCGTCGCCGAAGGCGTCGAGAAAGGTGCCGACCCAGCGCTCCGCGGCCGGCGGGACCGGCGTCTCGAGCAGTCCCGCGCGCTGCATGCGCTCGGCGATCAGCGCACGGTACTCCTCGCGCGGAAGCGCGCGCAACGCGCGCGCGTTGAACGCCCGCAAGCGCGCCTCGTCGAAGACGGCCGGCGAGCCGTGCACGCGCGCGAGCGAGAACGCCGCCGTCAGCTCCGCCAGGCTGAAACGCTCGCGGCCGTCCGGCGGCGACCAGCCCAGCAGCGCGAGATGCTCGATCACCGCCGCGGGCAGAAAGCCGGCGCGGCGCAGCGCGCCGATCGTCGGCGCGCCGGGCCGGTGCGCGAGCGCGTGGTGATCCGGACCGAGCAGCGGCCCGACATGGGCGAAGCGCGGCGGCTCGTAGCCGAGCGCGCGCGCGAGCACGATCTGGCGCAGCGCGTCCTCGAGGTGCTGCTCTTGCAGCACCAGGTCGATCCGCATCACCGCGTCGTCGACCGTGCTGAGGAACGCCCGCGAAAACGCACCGCTCGAGCTCCGCAGCGCAAAGTGCGAAATCGTACTATGGTCGATCGAGACGTCGCCCAGCACGAGATCGTGGATCACCGTGGTGCCGGGCGGAACGCTGAAGTCGAGCGCACCGTCGCGCTCGCGCGCTTTGCCGCCGGCAACGAGCGTCTCCAAGTGCGCGCGGTAGACCTCGGTGCGCTCCGACTGCCGGTACGGTCCGGCAGAGCCGCTCGCACCGGGTCCCTCGTCCCACGTCAGGCCGAGCCAGCGCAGGTCGGCGAGCGACTGCGGATCATTCGACGCCGTCTCGGCCGGCGAAACGCTGCGGTCCTCGACGCGCACCACCAGCGCGCCGCCCGTCGTGCGCGCGAGCAGCCAGTTGAAGAGCGCGGCCCGCGCGCCCGCTGCGTCGAGCTCACCGTCCGGTGCGACGGCGAAACGGACGCGCAGTGGGCGGTCGGCGTCGAGACGGTCCGCCGTCTTCAGTCTGGCTCTTCTTCGCCTTCTTCGTCGGACTCGTCGTCTTCGGGTTCTTCGTCGCTGCCGCCGGGGCCCGGCTTGCCGGGCATGTTGCTGGCCGAGATCGTGTAGCGGTCGTCGAGTTCACTCACCATACCGCTCGGCCGTTCGGGCTCAGGCCTGCCAAACCATGCGTCGGGCGCCAGCTCGTCGAAACGCGCTCACCGTGATCTCTTCCGGGGTGTTTTGCCGCGAGCTGGTCGGCCGCCGGAGCGAGCTTGCGCACCTGATCGGTCGCGCGCGCCGCGGCGCGTCGCGCCGTTCCGCGCTCGTCGTCGTGCGCGGTGAAGCGGGCGTCGGCAAGACGCGGCTACTGGCGGAGTTCCTCGCCGCCGCGTCGCGCGACGGCCTGCGCACCGTCGTCACCACCGTGCGCGAATATGCGAACGCGCCGTACGCCGCGATCGTCGAAGCGCTCGACGCGCTGGGCGCGGACGCCGGCCTCGAGCGCGAAATGCGCGCGGGCAGCGAGGGCGGGAACGACGAGAAGTCGCGCCGTTTCGCCTCGGTCGCGACGACGTTCGCCGACCTGGCGCGCAGTTGTCCGAACGGCTTGCTCGTCGCGCTGGAGGACCTGCACTGGGCCGACAGCGGAACCGTCGAGCTGCTGCGATTTCTGACGCGGCGTCTGGCGACCGAGCCGATCACCTTCGTTGCGACGTACCGGCTGGAGGACGCGCAGACCGAAGCCGAACGCGTGCGCGTGCTGAGCGCGCTCGAGCGCGACGCGGAGGAGACGCTAACGCTGGAGCCGCTCGGCGACAACGACGTGGACCGATTGCTCCACGCGGCGCTGAACGACGTCGATCGCGTGCTCCCGCCCGCAGCCCTCGCGCAGATCCGCGAGCTCTCCGAGGGACGGCCGCTCTTTGCCGAAGAGCTGCTGCGCGGCGCGCTCGAGCGGCGCGACCGCCACGGCTCGAGCGTGGCGGTTCCGGCCAGCATTCGCGTCACCGTCCGCGAGCGTTTCGCCTCCCTGCCGCAACGCGACCGCGACGTGCTGCTGCATGCGGCGGTCGTCGGCAAGCGCTTCTCCGCGCGCTTCGTCGCCCACCTCACCGGCGTACCGCCCGTCGAGGTCTACGCGGCGCTGCGCCGCGCCCGTGATTTGCAGTTGATCGTCGAAGAGGCGCACGACGAGCGCGGCGACTCGTTCGCGTTTCGGCACGCGCTCACGCGCGAAGCGGTCTACGGCGAGATGCTGCGCGCCGAGGCGCTCGAGCTCCATGCGCGCGTGGCCCAAGCGCTCGCGCACGAAGAGCCGCTCGACGTCACCGCTATCGCCGAGCACGCCTGGCGCGCGCGCGACACCGAGCACGCCATCGGTTGGAACGAGCGTGCCGGCGACCACGCGGTCTCGCTCTTCGCGTACGCCGACGCGGCGCGCCACTACGTGCGCGCCTGCGACTTCGCGCGGGAACCGTTCCAGCGCGCGCTGCTGGCGGAGAAAGCCGCCGAGGCGCTCTATGCGACCGGGGACGTGGCCGAAGCGGTGCGCTGGCTTTCCGACGCGATCGCATCGGTGGGTGACGATCTCGACGCCAACCGCCTTTCGCTGCGCAAGGCGTACCTGCTCTTCGACCAAGGCCGTTTCGAGGAAAGCGTGCGCGAGGCGCTCGGGGTCGTGGAGCGCCTGCAGGACGAGGATTCGGCGATGCGCTTCGACGCCGAAACGATGACCGCCGGGCTTCTGACGGCGCGCGGCCGCGCCGAAGAGGCGCTGATTCACCTGCAGCGCGCCGACCGGCTCGCGGCGCGCGGCGAAGCTCCGTCGGCGGCGCGCTTTGCCGGGAACTATGCGTTCTGCCTCGGCATTCTGGGCCGCGCCGCCGAAGCGCGCGAGCGCTTCGGGCAGGCGCAGCGCGAAGCACGCGAGCGCTCGGACTTCGACGTGCTGGTGCGCGCGCTCAACAACCACGCCAACGTCGAGTTGGCGTACGGCCCGCTCGCGGTCGCGCGCGCGCTCTACGCCGAAGGGCTTGCGGTGGCGCAGGCGATGAAGAACCTGCGCTTCGTCGCCTGGCTCTCGCAGAACGCCGCGCTGGGCGCGCTGCTGGCGGGCGACGCGGCCGCTACCGCGGAGAACCTCGCGCGCGCCGATGCGATCCGACACGACGTCGGAACGATCTTGCGCTGGTCGCTCGGCATCGCGCTGCGCTGGTCGACGCTGAGCGGGAACGACGACGCCGCGCTGCGAGAGCAGGCGCTGACGGCGGCGGGGGCGGCGATTCACGAAGCGGACACGTCGGCGGCGGCGCTGCTGGCGGGCGCGGTCGCGCTCGACTTGCTGAACGCCGGCCGCACCGCCGAGGCGTCGGCCTTGGTCGGCGACGCGTTGCGGATCATCCCGCACGCCGAGCCGCCGTACTGGCTGCACGAGGCCGCCGCCGGCTGCGGCCGGGCGGAGGAGCGCGCCGCGGCGCGCGAGGCGCTCGCGGTCGTGGCGGCGCGCGAGGGCGCGTGGCCGGCGCGCGGGTTTCTGGCGCTCGCCGACGCGCGCGAAGCCTTGCGCAAGCGCCGCCGGGACGACGCCGTCGCGCTGGCGTCCGAGGCGGTCGACGCCTTTCGAACGGCCGGGTGGACGACCGAAGAGGGCTTCGCGCTCGAGCTGGCCGGCCGCACGGCGGAGGCCGTCGCGCTCTTCCGCAAGATCGGGGCCGCGGGCAAGGTTCGGCGGCTCACGGAGACGGCCGCCGCGGCGCCCCGCCGCCGCGGCGAGGCGACGCTGACGGCGCGCGAGCGCGAGATCGCCGGGCTGGTCGCCGCCGGGCACCCGACCCGCGCGATCGCGGACACGCTCGTGATCTCCGAGCGGACCGTCGAGACGCACATCGCCTCGGCCTATCGCAAGCTCGGCGTCGCGAGCCGGCGGGAGCTGTCGGCGCTGCTCGACGAGGCGGCCTCCCCGAGTCCGTAATCTCCGTACCGCGACGCGCGAAGCTCCGTACCGCTCCGGATAGTTTGCGCGGGCCGGCTTCGGTAGGCTGGGCCCATGAACGCTTCGTCCGATTCACGCCGTGTCGTCGGCGCACTGCGGTTCCTGGCCGAGCTGTCGGCGATCGCCGCGGAGTGCGCCGACGCCGGGATGTGGGACGACGAGCTGACCGCCCGCCGCCGCCAGCGCGAGAGCGTGCTGGGGCTGAGCGACATGCAAGCCGAGGAGCTTCAGGTGAAAGCGCTGTGATCTGGTTCGCGCCGTTCGAGGGTCTCGACGAGGACGACCGCGTACGCCGCGAGCCCCGTCCCGTCACCCGTGTATCCCATCCCCTCGCTCGTCTTCGCCTTCACGCTGATGCGCGCGACGTCCAGACCCAGTACGTCGGCGAGCGCGTCCCGCATCAGCGGGACCTGCGGTGAGAGCCTAGGCTGCTGAACCACGACGGTCGCGTCGACGTTCGCGATCGTCCAGCCGTGGCGCACCGCGAGCTCGTGGCACGCCGCGAGCAGCCGCAGCGAGTCCGCGTCCTTCCACTGCGGGTCGGTATCCGGAAAGTGCGCGCCGAGGTCGCCGAGCGCGCACGCGCCGAGCAGCGCGTCGCAGATCGCGTGCGTGAGCGCGTCGCCGTCGCTGTGTCCGAGCGGTCCGCGCTCGTGCTCGATCCGCACCCCCCCGAGCACGAATCTCCGTCCTTCGACGAGCCGGTGCGCGTCGAACCCGTGCCCCACGCGAAAATGCGGCGGATGCATCAGTGCTCGCGGTCGAGCGGGCTCGGGCTGCGCGGCGCCGTGTGCGAGAGGTGCGCGGTGTAGACCGCGTCTTCGCCGGCGAGCGCGTGCAGCCGCGAGCCGAAGCCGCGCAGCGCGGCGTTGGTCGCGTAGGCGCGGATGACGGTCGCGCTCGGCAGGTCGCGGTCGATCACGTCGACGCGCGCGTCGCGCGCTTCCAGCTCGAGCAGGACCGCGTCGACGGCGCGCGGCTCGACGTAACACTCGACGAGCAGAACCTCTTCTTCCGTCCCTTGCTCGCCGCGGTCGCGCAGCAGGGCCTCGGCGCGCGCGAGATCGTTCGGCAGCGTCACCTTGAAGTTGTCCGGCGAGCCTTCCACGATCACCACGTCCAGCCCGGCGCGCTCGAGCAGCGCGGCGTCGTCCGTCGCGGGCTGCGCGCCGTGGCGCAGCGCCTCGGCGTGCGCGCGGCGCAAATCGCGCGCGGTCGCGAACTGCGGCGTCTGCGCGGCCCACAGCTCGCCGCGGTCGAGCGTCCGCGTGACTTTGCCCGCGGCGTCGGCGACTTTCACCGTGTCGACCAGCGGCGTCGCCAGCAGCGACGCCGTGCCGGGCCGCACGGGGCGCATCCCGTTACGCACGTCCGAGGTCTGCACCAGCGGCCGCGCACCGTCGTGGACGAGCACCGCCGCGACGTCGTTCGAGAGCGCCTCCAGCCCGTGGCGCACGCTGGCTTGGCGATCGTCGCCGCCGCGCACGACCAGCACGCTCGCATGCTGCACGCGCGCGTGCGCGATCGCTTCGATTCGTTCGACGAACTCCGGCTCGGTGACGATCGCGAGCTCCGCGATCTCCGGCATCGCCGCGAACGCTTCGACCGACCACGCGATCATCGGCTTCCCGGCGACCTCGATCAGTTGCTTCGGTCTGCCGAAGCGCGTTCCACGCCCGGCAGCAACGATAACCGCGCCCCAGATCATTTTAACGGCGCTCCGCCCCGGGCTTGGGTGCGCAGCACCCCGGCGCGAAGCGCCGACGAACTTCGTTCGTGGGTTCCGACGATTCGTCGGAACCCACGCCCCCCACGCTTTGCGTGGGTCCCCCGAACTATGCGCGCCGTCTTCATTACGATAATGTCCTCATTCCCCGAGGGGCGCGCTTGCATCATGCTCTCTGTTTGGGCCGGGCGAAGATCATGCGGCCGGCGTTCGTCTGCAGCGCGCTGGTTACTGCCACGTCGACCGTGTCGCCGATCAGGCGGCGGCCGTTCTCGATCACGATCATCGTGCCGTCGTCGAGGTAGCCGACGCCTTGGTGCGGCTCGCGCCCTTCGCGGATCACCGTGACCCGCAGCTCCTCGCCCGGCAGCAAGACCGGTTTGACCGCGTTGGCGAGCTCGTTGATGTTCAGCACCGCGACTCCCTCGACGTGGGCCACGCGGTTCAAGTTGTAGTCGTTCGTGATCAGCTTCGCGCCGCGCTCCTGCGCCAGCCGGACCAGCTTGGCGTCGACTTGGCCGATCTCTTCCGGATCGCGCTCGACGATCTCGATCGGCACCGTCGCCTGCAGCGCCGAGAGCAGCTCCAAGCCGCGCCGCCCGCGCGTGCGCTTCAGCGAGTCGGCGCTGTCGGCGATCAGCTGCAGCTCGCGCAGCACGAAGCGCGGCAGCAGCAGCGGCCCTTCGAGGAAGCCGCTGCGCACGATGTCCAGCACGCGCCCGTCGATGATCACGGAGGTGTCGAGGACCTTCGGTTCGCCGCCGACGCCGCTCGCAGCTGCGGTGGGAGCGGCGATCCGGCCCAGCGCGACGCGCTGCTTCGCGCCGACGCGCGCGCCGAGAAACGCCGCAAAGATCGAGAGCACGAGGTACAGCGCGATCGCGATGTAACCGCCGGTCGGCCCGGCGAAGGCGACGAACTCGAACAGGATGCTCTTGACCAAAAAGGCGATGACCAGGCCGGTGACGAGCCCGATCGCGCCGCCGACCAGCTCGCCCGGCGCGAGCCGGTCGATCGCGCGCTCGACCGCGTGCAGCTCGGTCTCGAAGAACAGTTGCGCGGCGGGCACGACCAGCACGCCGATCACCGCGCCGATCACCGGCGCGACGACCAGGAACGTGAGCTGCCAGAACTGGCTGGCGACGTGCAGCGAGATGAGGTGCAGATAGGCCTCGCGCCCGAGCAGGAAGCCCGTCGTGCCGAAGATCGCCGCGAAGACGAGGCGCAGGACCGCGGTCGCGATGCCGCGGCCGGGCTCAGGCGAGGAACGCGCCACAGACATCGTTCGCTACGAACCGGCCGCGCTCGGTAAGGCGCAGCTGGGCCGCGTCGGCGGCCAGGACCCCCGCCGCGACCAGCTCGTCGACCACGCTTCGGTACCGCTCGCCAACATCGATGCCGTACCGTTCGCGGAACCGCGCCAGGTCGACTCCTTCCGCGGTCCGCAGCGCGAGCATGATCGCCTCGCCGGCCTGCGCATCGCCTTCGAGCCGCTCGCTCTCGCCCGGGATGCGGTGCCCGGCGAGCGCCGCCTCGCAGTAGACCGCAAGCTCGCGCGTGTGCGTCGAGCGGACGCCGCCGAGGTAGGACGCGGCGCCGACTCCCAGGCCGAGATACGGTTCGTTCGCCCAGTACAGCGCGTTGTGCTGGGAGCGGAAGCCGGGCTTGGCCCAGTTGGAGATCTCGTACTGCTCGAAGCCGGCCGTGCGCAGCCGGTCGATCGCGATCGCGTACATCCGCGCCTCGCGCGATTCGCCGGCGAACGCGCCCGGATCGCGCGCGAACCACGCCGCATACGGCGTCCCCTCCTCGATCGTCAACCCGTAGCACGAGACGTGCTCGACGCCGAGCGCGACCGCGGCGTCGAGCGTCGCGGCCCAGCTCTCCTCGCTCTGTCCCGGAACGCCGAAGATCAAGTCGAGCGAGACGTTGTCGAACCCTGCCGCGCGCGCCGCGCGCACGGCGTTCACGACGTCGGACGCCGTGTGTTGACGCCCGAGCACGCGCAGCTCGTGCGGATCGAACGACTGCACGCCGATCGACAGCCGGTTCACGCCGGCCGCCCGCAACCCCGGAATGCGCGCGGCGAGCGAGGGATCGGGATTCGCTTCGGTCGTCACTTCAGCGTCCTGCGGCAAATCGAACCGCTCCCGTATCGCGCCGATCAGCGAGGCGATGATCTCGGGCGCATACGTGGTCGGCGTCCCGCCGCCAAAGAACAGCGTGCGCGCGCGCACCGCCGGCGCCGCGGCGATCTCCGCGCGCAGCGCTTCGGCGTAGCGCGCCGCGCGCGCGTCGTCCCAGGCCCACTTCGCGAAGTCGCAGTACGGGCAAATATACGGGCAGAACGGCAGGTGAGCGTAGACGCCCGCCGCGGGCGAGGCGATCACGGTCCGGGGATGACGAAGACGCCGACCGCGCCTTGGCCCGCGTGCGTGCCGAGGACCGGGCCGGCTTCAAGCTGCTCGAACGCGAACGGCTTGGTGGTGATCTTCTCGCGCAGCTTCGCGACGACGCGCGCGGCTTCGTCCGCGGCGTGCGAATGGATCACGCAGACGCGCGCGCCGTCGGCCTTGTTCGCCTCGGCCGCGGCGGCGTCGACCATGGTGTCGATCGCTTTCGCGAAGGTGCGCACGCGCGCGTGCTCTTCGACCTTGCCGCGCTCGATGCGCAGCACCGGCACGATCTTCACCAGCGAGCCGACGAAGGCTTGCGCGCGCGAGACGCGGCCGGTGCGGACGGCGTGCGAGAGGTCCGGGATCGTCGCGAACCCGCGCAGCACCGCGATGTCGCGCTGCAGCGCCGCCAGCACCGCTTGCGCCTCGCCGCCGTCGTGCGCGAGCTCGCTCGCGTGCTGCGCGAGGAGCGCGAGGCCGCCGGCGGTGCTGCCACTGTCGACGACGTGGATCTCCGCGCGCGGAAACGCCTGCGCCGCGGTGTTCGCCGCGTTGATCGTCCCCGAGAGGCTGCCCATGATCGTCAGGCAGACGATCGCGCGGCCCGCTTCGGCGTGCGGGCGAAACGCGTCTTCGAACATCGCCGGCGTCGGCTGCGCGGTCGTCGGCAGGACTTTCAAGGTCGCGAGCTTGCGGTAGAACTCCTCGAGCGAGAGATCGATGCGGTCGCGGTAGCGCGCGTCGCCGAAGTTGACGAACAGCGGGACGACCGAGATGCCGCGCTCCTGCGCGTCGGCGGGTTCCAGATCCGCGGTTGAGTCGGTGACGATCGCGACCCGCGGCCGCGTTCCCGTCCCTTCGTTCATGCTCACGCGGCCAGCGCCGCGCCGATCGAGCCGACCAGATCGTGCGAGGCCACCGCCGCGGCCTGGCGGATCGCGTTGCGGATCGCGGTGCGGTCGGAACGGCCGTGCGCGACGACGCAGTTGCCGCGCACGCCGAGCAGCGGCGCGCCGCCGTAGGTCGAGTAGTCGAGCCGCACGCGAATCTTCGCGAAGACGCCCCGGCTCAGCAATCCGCCCAGCTTCCCGACGGCGTTCGCCGACTCGAACGACTCGCGCAGCACGTCGCGGATGTACGTCGCGCTGCCTTCGGCGGTCTTCAAGATCACGTTGCCGACGAACCCGTCGGCAACGACCACGTCGGCGTGGTTGAGCAAGATGTCCTTGCCTTCGATGTTGCCGACGAAGCGCACCGGCGCGGCGCGCAGCAGCTCCGCCGCTTCGAGGACTTGCGCGTTGCCTTTGGTCGGCTCTTCGCCGACCGAGATGAGGCCGACGCGCGGCTCGTCGATGCCGAGCGCGGCGCGCGCGTACGCGCTGCCCATCACGCCGAACTGCATCAGCCACTCCGGCCGGCAGTCGACGTTGGCGCCCGCGTCGCACAGCACGACCGGACCTTCTTTGCCGGGGAGCACGGCGCCGATCGCGGGCCGCGCGATGCCGGGGATCGTGCGCAGCCGGATCAGCGCGATCGCCAAAAACGCGCCGCTGTTGCCGGCCGAGACGACGGCGTCCGCGCGGCCTTCGCGCACGAGGTCGATCGCGTCGCCGAGCGAGGTCCCTTGCGACTTGCGGACCGCTTGCGAAGCGTGCATGGCCATCGGAACTTCCGCCGCGGAGTGCACGATCTCGATCGCGCGCTCGCCGTGCAGCAGCGGCTCGATCCGCGCGCGGTCGCCGACGAGCACGATCGTGCCGAGCCCGTCGCGGTGCGCGTCGAGCGCGCCTTGGACGACGGCCTGCGGCGCGTTGTCGCCGCCCATCGCGTCGACCGCGATGACCGGGACCGGCCCGCGCGCCGGCTCGCTACTGCTCGACACTGATCCAGTACTCGACCGACGGCTGGCCACCGTAGTAGTATTCCACCTCCGCCCCGGCAAAACGCTCGCCGAGCAGCGCCGCGTGCTTCTGCGCGTCGCGCTCTTTCTGCGCGCCGCCGTAATACAGCGTGACGAGTCCGCCCTCGGCGGCGCCGAGCTCGGCCGCCGCCGCGGCGATCACCTCGTCGAGCGACGGCGCGCTCAGCAGCCGCTTTCCGATCGACGCGGCCGGTGCACCCTGCCGCACCGCGACGCCGCCGACGCTCGCGTCCTTGCCGGCGAAGAACACCGCCGCGCTGCGCACCCCCGCGAGCACCGCCGTGACATCTTCGAGCGCAAGCGGCGCCTCCGCGCCGCCGAGCCGCAGCAGCACCGCCAGCCCCGCGACCGGATCGGCCGTCGGCACGACGACGACGGTTTTCTCGGTGGGCGCGCCGCCCTCGCGCGCGGCGAGCCCGACGTTCGGATCGTTCGGGAGCAGGTAGACCGTCGGCGCGAGCGAGGCGTTGACGCCGACCAGCAGATCGCGCACCGACGGGTTCGCGCCCTCGGGGACGGAGATCGTCACGTCGGCGCCGAGCTCGCGCGCGATGCGGTCGAAGCCCGCGCCCGCGACGACGCTCGCGATCCCGACCGCTTTCGCCGGCGCGTCGACGACGAGCACGTTGTGCTGCTCGGCCATGTCCTCGCGCTTCCAGCGCGTCACCGTACCGTGCCGTGCGGCGAGCGCCTGCACCGCGTCGGGGTCGGCGCAGTGGATATGCACCTTGATCGTCGGCTTCGCGCCTATGACGAGCAGCGAGTCGCCGTGCCGCTCGAGCTGATCGCGCAGCGGGTGCGCCTCGAGCGTCGCGTCTTCGAGCACGAACTCGGTGCACCAGTGGTTGTCGCCGACGATCTGCCGGCGGGTGAAGACGGACGAGCGCACCGGCCGGCGCGGGAACGCGGTCGTGCGGGCGGCCTGCTCCGGAATGAAGCGCAGCGCGCCTTCGAGGAAATAGCAGAACCCGGCGCCGCCCGCGTCGACGACGCCGGCTTCCTTGAGGGCCGGCAGCTGTTCGGGAGTGCGGTCGAGCGCATCGTTCGCGGCCCGCAGCACCGCATCGCCCAGCCGGTAGAAGTCGGGCTCGCGCACGGCCAGCCGGTAGGCCTCGTCGGCGGCCGCAGCGGCGACCGAGAGGATCGTCCCCTCGACCGGCTTGGTCAAGGCGGCCCGCGCCGCGCCGACCGCCTCGCGCATCGCGAGCGAGAGCTGAAAGGTGTCGATCGCGTCCCGGTGGCGGACCGAGTGGGCGAAGCCGCGCAGCATCTGCGAGAGGATCACCCCGCTGTTCCCGCGGGCGCCGAGCAGCGAGCCGTTCGCGGCGGCCGTGGCGACCTCTGAGAGCGGGGCGGTCCGGGTCTGGTGCGCCTCCTTGAGGGCTGCCTTGGCGGTCAGGAACATGTTCGAGCCCGTGTCGCCGTCCGGGACGGGGAACACGTTGAGGTCGTTGAGGACGCCCCGGTACTTCCGTAAGAAGTAGGTCCCGGCGGCGACGAACTTCTCGAACGCGCGCCCGTCGAGCTGGGTGACTGCCATCGGCAGGTCGTCGCGTTCCGGAGGAGGCGGCGCACGCCCTGCGCCTTGCCGCGCGGGCGTCTCGTATGAATCTCCCAGCCGCGCGTGGTAACCAAGCGGCAATCGCTGTTGCCCGAAGGGAGAGCCATTCGGGCGCCGGTTCATCCTCGTCATCGTGCTGCTGGCGGCGCCGCTCGCCGTCGCGTGCAGCGGCAAGAGCCAGACGACCGCGGAGTCGGCGAGCCCGACGCCGGTCGCCGTGGCGTCCGAGACCCCGGCGGCCGGAGCAGCCACGGCGCCGTCGGCCGAGGTGACGACCACCGTCTCGATGACGACCGGCTCTACGCCGGCGCCCGTGCCGACCGACACGCCCGATCCGAACCTGTTGAGCTCGGCGAACGGTACGATCGCGCGCAGCTACTCGCCGGCCGCGCTCGATCGCATGAACGACGGCAACTTGGGGAACGCGGCGCACGGGGTCGGCAGCGAGTTGCCGGACGACGCCAAGCCGCCCTTCGTGTTCACCTTTGAACTGCCCGGCACGGCGACGATCGCGGAGTTCCAGGCCGCGATGCGCGGCAAGAACAAGGACAGCGATCCGTTCGCGACGGTGACCTTCGCGACGTCGACGACCTCGGCCACCGACGGCTTCAGCGACGTCGGCACCGTCACGGCGGACGAGACCACGCGCAAGAAGACGCTCGCCTTCGGAAAAGCGGCGCGCTGGGTCCGCGTCACCGCCAACCAGCTATTCGATGGCGTCTCTGCCACCGGTACGCTGGCGCCGCCGCCGCACCCGCTCGATCCGACCGGCATCTACATCGAACAAGCGCGTCCGTACAAGAACGGATCGTTCTCCCCCACCGGTACGATTCAGGACGACTCACGCGCGCGTTTCGTCGCGGTCGGGCCTTCGCTAACGATGACCGAGTGCACGAACACGAGGCTGACCGGCACGTACGTCGGGCGCTGGGACGGTCGCACCTGGACTTCGACGTTCACCGGGAACGGGGACGAGAATCCCGCGAAGATTCGCGCGGTCCTCAACGATGACGGTTCGGTCATGGCAGGCTCGTACGAGGGAGGGGACAACTCCGTCGTCTTCATGCGCACGACGGAGCGGCCCAGCTACTGCATGGACCGTCGCGTCGGCAACGGACCGCGCAAGGTGCTCGTGCTCGATCAGGATCCGATCGAGCCGTATTATCCGGCCAATCCACCCGCGCCGATCGGCGGCTTCGAATTCGATGCGATCGGCGCCGGGAGCCTCGATGCTGCCGCCCTGGCGGGAAAAGAGACGGTGATCACGCGGGGCGTCTGCAAGCTGACGGAGCTGATTTCACCCGAGCAAACGGCGCTGTTGCTGCAATGGGTCGCCGCCGGACACAAGCTCATCATCGGAACGGGCACCTGCAACGCAGGCGCGGACTTCACGTGGTTGCCGTACCCCTTCAAAGCGGCGAGCCCCGGACCGGAGACCGATCGCGCCAGCATGATCCAGGTCGAGAACAACGCGCTCGGGACGAACGACAAGAACGACGCGGCGCACTTCGTCGACGTGCTGAGCTACGTCATCACCGGCCACGACCTCGCGTCCTCGAACGCGATCGCAACGACGGACCCTCACTGGTGCGGACACCTCTTCGTCGCGAAGCCGACGAACGTCAACGGCTTCGTGCAAGCGTACGCGGTCGACGGCAAAGGGATCCTGGTCTTCGACGGCATCGACATGGATGACGATCAGAGGAATGCGCCTGCGAAAATCCGCCAGCTCGAGGTCGCGCTGCCGGTGCCGGCCGATCTGCCGTGCTCCGAGAACGTCACGGAGTCGTTCGTGCTCGAGCCGAGCCAGGAGGCGGCGTTCGCCACCGGGACCGCGACGACGGTTCGCGTCGCGATGCAGCTGCTCGCGAACCAAGGCTGGAGCGGGCACACGACGGTGAAGACGTCGGGCGACATCCCCGCGACCGTCACGCCGAGCGCGTTCGACATCGCGGGCGGCACGCAAAACCTCGCGGTCCAGATTCGCGTCCCGGCATCGCAAAAGCCCGGCGCCTACGCGGTGAACGTCCTCGCCGACAACGGCAGCGGGAAGACCGCGCAGGCGACGGTCTCGCTCACCGGTACGGCGCCGCCGCAAGCGGCCAAGAAGCAGCTGGCAACGCAGAAGCGCATCCGCCTTTACGGCATCCACTTCGACGTCGATTCGGCGCACATCCAACCGCGCTCGGAAGCGGTGATCGCGGAGATCGCGGACACGTTGCGCTCGACCTCGGGACTGCGCTTCGTGGTCGAGGGGCACACGGACTCGGACGGCGGGGCCGCATACAACCTAGGCCTCTCGCAGCGCCGGGCGCAGGCGGTGGTCGACGACCTCGTCTCGCGCTACCGCATCGCCCGCGGCCGCCTGAGCGCGAAAGGCTACGGCCTCACGCGGCCGGTCGCCTCGAACGCGACCCCGGCGGGCAAGGCGCTGAACCGGCGCGTGGAGCTGCTGCGCGTCTAGCCAGCGAAACCCCCTTGCGCCTTCGGTCCTTGTCCGGCAGCCCGGATTCTGATACGATCCGCCCGTTATGGCCAAGCGATGCGATGTGTGCGGCAAGGGTCCCATGGCCGGGAACAACGTCAGCCACGCGATGAACAAGACCAAGCGGCGGTGGCTGCCGAACCTCCAGTCGGTCAAGGTCGACGACCGCGGCACGCACAAGACGGCCCGCGTCTGCACGAACTGCCTGCGCAGCAAGCGCGTGAAGCGGGTCGGCGCCGCCTAGGCTCGTCCACGCCCGGAGCTTGGCAGCCCCCTGCTAGCGCAGGTGGTCCCAGCCTGAAGGCATGATGCCGGTGCCGTCCTCGCGACGGACGCCGGCTTCTTCCGTTATGCGGCCGACGCGCAGCAGCGCGCGGCCGGTGTGCGCGCGAAAGCGTGACGCCAGGTGCGCGAAGGCGCGCTTCTCGACCGCGACCAGCAGCTCGAAGTCCTCGCCGCCGTCGAGCGCCCAGCGCTCGGCGTCCGCGCCGGCGCGCTCGGCGAGGTGCTGCGCGCCGGGGTGAACGGGAACGTCCTCGACGATCGCGCCGCAGCCCGACGCGGCGCAGAGCCGCGCGAGATCGGTCGAGAGGCCGTCCGAGAGGTCCATCATCGCGCGCACGCTGCGCGACGCGCCGAGCCAGCGGCCGTCGCGCAAGCGCGGCTGCGGGGTGCGGAACGCGGCGAGCGCGTCCGCCGCGGCGGGCTCGCGCGCCAGCTCGGGACGTTCTTTGGCGACGAACAGTCCGGCTCGGCTCGCGCCGAGCGGGCCGGTGACCGCGACGACGTCGCCGGGCCGCGCGCCGGCGCGCGTCTTGAGGTTCGACGCGCGCACTTCGCCGACGACCGTGATTGCAAACGAGACCGACGGCGCGCGCGTGAGATCGCCGCCGGCGACGGCGCAGCGTGCGCGCGTTGCGAGCTCCGCGATCCCGTCGTACGCCTCGAGCAGCCAGTCCGGATCGGTCTCCGGCGGAAAGCCCAGCGCGACCGTGGCAAGCACGGGGCGCGCACCCATCGCCGCGGCGTCGGAGAGGTTCGAGGCGAGCGCGCGCCAACCGGCGTCGTGCGCGCTCATCAGCGTGCGGTCGAAGTGGACCCCTTCGACCAGCGCGTCGGTGGTGATCACGCTGCGGTTGTTGCGCGAGGGCTGCCAGACCGCCGCGTCGTCCCCGATCCCGATCAGCACGCGCTCGTCCGGAACGCCGCGCAGGCGCTCGCGGATCCGCGCGACGAGCTCGTCCTCCGTCACCTCAGATCCAGTGCGGGTTCCACATGTGCTGGGCCCACGAGTCCCAGGTGATCGGCGCGCCCGAGACGATCGGATAGAAGTAGACGAAGCCGGCGAGCACAAGCGCAGCGTACGCGAACACCGCGTAGCGCGCGTAGGGCAGGTCGCGCTCGCGCGCGTAGTTCCAGACGCGCTGCAGCACGATCGCGTTCGCGAGCACGATGATCGCGAGATTCGGGAAGAAGTGGTACTCGAACGCGAGCCGCGGCGAGCCGATCCACGGCAGCCACTGGAACAGGTACGCCACGATCAGCAGCGCGTAGCCTTTGTTGCGCTCCGCCCACGCCAGCCACCCGACGTACGGGACGCTGACGAGCCCGAACAGCCACACGAACGGGTTCGGCAGCGCGCGGATCGTCGCGACGCAGCAGTCGGGCTGTCCGGCCGCCGCCGTATGCGTGTACTTCGCCCAGTACAGGATCGGCTTGTCCATGATCGGCCACTGCCACCACTGCGAGGCGTACGGGTGCGTGGCACGCAGGGTGGCATGGTAGCGGTACATGTCGTGCTGCATCGCGACGACGTCGACGATGCCGTGGCCTTGCAAGAAGTACGGGATGTACGAGAGCACGTACACGATGCCGCCGGCGACGATCATCGCGGCCGCGATCACGTCGACCGGCGCGCCGTACGGGTTCCCGAAAACGGCCGGGCGGCGAATCCAGCGCTGCGCCCCGACCAATGCGGCGATGAACCAAACTACGGCGAAGTCGAACAGCCCGTTCCATTTCGAGTCGGCGAGCAGAGCGCCGGCGAGCGGCAGGATACACCACCATAGCCGCGCGTCGTCCGCGCGCAGCACCGTCGCGCCGCCGGCGCCGGCCGTCGCATCGGCTACCGTCGCCGTCGCGTCGGCGCGATAGGTTGCGGTCGCGACCGGCGTCGCGAACGTCAGTGTTCCCTCGCGGTCGAGCGTTCGTTTCAGGCCGTCGCTTTGTACGCTGAAGAGCGGCTTGCGCGAGCTGCCGCCGAGCGGAAGCTCTTCGCCCTCCGGCGTCGCGGCGGCCCGCGCAGGACCGTCGTCGATCACGCGCGTTCCGTCGGCGTACGAGACCTCGGCCGCGGCGGTGACGCGCGGCACGACGACGGTGCGCGCGATCAGCCAGAACAGCACCAGCGTCCACGCGGCGAGCACGCCCTGGGCCGCGGTGAGCCAGTCGGTTCCCATCATGATCGGGCCGAGGTGCGGCGCGAGGAACCACGCGCCGACCGCGGCGACGGCGCCGATCGCCATCGTGCCGGCGAAGGCGAGCCGGGCGGGCTGCGCGCTCAGCGGCCGCGCTCGCCGCGCGACCTGGGTCGCGGTCCACAACCGGTAGAACGCGTACAACGTGAGGAGCGAGAGGCAGGCGACGGTGATCTCCGGCGTCGCGATCCGCGACTGCGCGAAGTGGAACCCGTCGAGCGCGAGCATCCCGGCGGCCAGCGAGGCGAACAGCGTCGAGGACGTCAGCCGCTTCGCGAACGCGTAGATCAGCCCGACCATCAGCGCGCCGACGACCACGTTGAGGAAGCGCCAGCCGAGGCCGGTGTCGCCGGCGCCGTGCAACCCGCCGAACAGCAGCATCGAGAGCGTGATCAGCAGCTTGGTGAGCGGCGGGTGGGTGAACTCGAACGGTCCCCACCCGCTCACGTTGAGGTTCTTGAGATACTCCTCGCCCGCGCGCGCGTAGTAGATCTCGTCGAAGTATTTCTCGTTCGGAAGCCAGACCCACAGCACGCACAGCACGAACGAAGCCAGCGTGAAACCGGCGGCGAGCAGCCGGTCGAGCCGCGTCATCGCGGCGAGCCCTTCGCGCGGGTCGAACCAGGCCCGAGCGCGCGCCGCAACAGCGCTCAACGCATCCGTCGCGCCACCCTGAACGACCGCGCTGTCACCCTGAGCTTGTCGAAGGGCGCCACTCTCCGCCCCGCCCAGATACAGATAACCGAGCCAGAAGAACAGCAGCACGTTCGCGATCGCGGCCGGGTGCGAGATCGCCGGCCACAAGTCCGTCGCGTTCACCCCCGGCGTGTGCGCCTCCATCACCGTCTGGTACGCCAGCGAGTACGCCAGGTTCAAGTACATCGTCACCGTCAGCACCAGCGACGACCACAACCCGGCCCGCCCGAACGCCACCAGCGGCATCGCCAGCAGAAACGCCCCGTACACGTACCGCTCGTGCATGCGCGTGGCCAGCACGAAGAACGCCAGCGCGCACAGCATCGCCCCTTCCAAGAGCGCCCGCTCGTCCTTGCGCTGCACGTACCGCCCCACGATCAGCGCCGTCGCGGCCGCCACCAAGGCGATCCCCCACCCGGCCAGCGAGCCTACCGCAATTCCGAAGAAGCTCAGCGGGGTGGAGTCCGGCTGCCAGAACGGCTGGCGCATCGCGTACAAGTTGAACGCGTTCACCGTGTTGTACGCGTACACGCCGCTCCCGAACGCGTACCGCCCGAAGAGCCACCCGAACACGTCCGCCGCCGGATGGAAGAGCAGCGAGACCGCGCCCGCCAGCACCACCGCCGCCAGCACCCCGATCCCGGTCGCCTTGAGCCGGTGCGCGCGCACCAGCGGATCGCCGGTGGCGAACGGATACGCCAGGAACAACAAGCCGATCGTCGCGCCCTGCGGCTTGATCAAAACCGAGAACGCCAACGCCAGCCAGGCCCACGTGACGCGCGAGGTCATCTTCACTGGATCATCGTTCGCGCGCAGCAGGCACCACAGCGCTACCAGCACCAGCCCCCAGGAGACCGAGTCGATCTGCCCCCAGTACGCCGAGACGTAGATCGCCGCGGGGTTCAGCGCCAGCAATGCCGCCGCCAGCAGCGCCA